>BNJU01002449.1_pt1 | contig 249143 bp, 363 predicted proteins | sample 8539281 | NCBI WGS metagenome assembly BNJU01 (sample SAMD00202456, study PRJDB9452) | human saliva metagenome | isolation source: human saliva | place: Japan | reverse complement strand
AAGACTTTTCAATTTTGCAGTAGTATAATGTTTCTATTATAGAAACTTTTTAGAAAATTCCGAAAGAGGTTTGTTATGGGATACACAGTTGCTGTTGTCGGCGCTACAGGTGCCGTTGGTGCTCAAATGATCAAAATGTTGGAAGAATCAACTCTTCCCATCGATAAGATTCGTTACCTTGCGTCTGCACGTTCTGCAGGAAAGATTTTTGCAATTCAAAGGTCAAGATGTGACCATCGAAGAAACAACAGAAGACGCTTTTGAAGGGGTTGATATTGCTCTTTTCTCAGCTGGTGGATCAACTTCTGCAAAATATGCACCTTATGCTGTTAAGGCAGGCGCAGTCGTCGTAGATAACACTTCTTATTTCCGTCAAAATCCAGATGTACCATTGGTTGTTCCTGAAGTGAATGCCCACGCCCTTGATGCTCACAACGGAATTATCTCTTGTCCTAACTGTTCAACAATTCAAAATGATGGTGGCTCTTGAGCCCGTTCGTCAAAAAATGGGGATTGGACCGTATTATCGTTTCAACTTACCAAGCTGTTTCAGGTGCTGGTATGGGAGCAATTCTTGAAACTCAACGAGCTTCGTGAAGTCTTGAATGATGGTGAATCCACGTGATTTGCATGCGAAATCTTGCCTTCAGGTGGCGATAAGAAACACTATCCAATTGCCTTCAACGCTCTTCCGCAAATTGACGTTTTCACTAATAATGATTACACTTACGAAGAGATGAAGATGACCAATGAAACCAAGAAAATCATGGAAGACGATAGCATTGCCGCATCAGCAACATGTGTACGTATTCCAGCTTTTGTCAGCTCACTCTGAGTCAGTCTATATTGAAACAAAAGAAGTAGCACCAATTGAAGAAGTGAAAGCTGCTATTGCTGCATTCCCAGGTGCAGTTCTTGAAGATGATGTTGCTCACCAAATCTATCCTCAAGCAGTTAATGCTGTTGGTTCACGTGATACTTTCGTTGGACGTATCCGTAAAGATTTGGATGCAGAAAAGGTATCCACATGTGGGTAGTATCTGATAACCTTCTTAAAGGTGCCGCTTGGAACTCAGTACAAATTGCAGAAACACTTCACGAACGTGGATTGGTTCGTCCAACAGCTGAATTAAAATTTGAATTGAAATAATGTGTAGGAGTTCTTTTGAACTCCTTCTTTAAAATAGAGAGGTGTTTTGTATGTCTTATCAAGATTTAAAAGATTGTAAAAATTATCACGGCCTTTATTACTCCTTTTTCATGAAGATGGTCTCTATCAATTTCGATGCCATTCCAAAAGTTGATTGAACATTTATTAGCACATCACAGATGGAATTCTCTAGCAGGAACAACTGCTGAGAGTCCGACTCTAACTCACGATGAGGAGCTGCAGCTGTTTGGCTGTTCAAAAGGTTGTCAACGGACGAGTTCCTTTAATCGCTGGTGTTGGTACCAATGATACACGTGACTCTATTGAGTTTGTCAAAGAGGTAGCAGAGTTTGGCGGTTTTGTGGCTGGTCTTGCGATTGTTCCTCATTATAATAAACCATCCCAAGAAGGTATGTATCAGCACTTTAAAGCCATTGCAGATGCCTCTGATTTGCCAATTATCATCTATAACATTCCAGGTCGTGTAGTTGTCGAAATGACTCTGATACCTTACTTCGTTTAAGTGGAACATCCAAACATTATCGGTGTCAAAGAATGTACCAGTCTTGCCAATATGGCTTACTGATTGAGCATAAACCAGATGAATTCTTGGTGTACACTGGTGAGGATGGTGATGCTTTTCATGCTATGAACCTTGGTGCAGACGGAGTTATCTCTGTTAGCTTCCCTATACAAATGGAGATGAGATGCATGAAATGTTTACTGCAATCGAAGAAAGTGATATGAAGAAAGCGGCAGCTATTCAACGTAAATTTATTCCTAAAGTCAATGCTCTTCTCTTACCCAAGTCCGGCACCCTGTTAAGGCGGTACTCAACTATATGGGATTTGAAGCTGGCCAACTCGTCTACCTTTGGTTCTACGCCTGAAGAGGATGCTAAACGCATTATCAAGGTTGTTATTGATGGGGACTACGAAGCAACCAAGGCAACTGTCACTGGAGTCCTTCGTCCTGATTACTAAGATAACTAATATAAAAACTTTCTAAACAAGTAGAAATTGTTGGGAAGTTTTTTTCTTTTCTACGAATAAATAGATAAGAGAAAAACAAGGAGTCTATCATGAAAATTAAGATTGATAATTTTGAGATTTATAAGTTGAAACAAGCAGGTTTAAGTAATCAACAGGTTTTAAAAGGTACTTCAATATGGAGAAATCTACGATCAAGAATTAACCCTAGAAACGATAGCAGAAGCATCTGAGTGTAGAAATCCAGTGGTTTTTGATGGAACGTTACCATAAACTCACCTTTGAAAGTATGGAGCGACTACGAAGTGATTTTGAAAAATTTCCTCTTTTCCATCCCTGACGATGTCTATCCCTTTGCTCTCAGTGAAATCTATGATGCTCCAGTGTTGTTATTCTATAAGGGCGATTTAAATCTTTAAAGTTGCCTAAGATTGCGGTTGTAGGCAGTCGCTCTTGTAGTCAAACAGGGACAAAAATCAGTTCGTGGGTTATTGAAGAATTAGAGAATGAGTTGGTGATTGTGAGTGGGCTTGCTAGAGGGATTGATACTGCAGCGCATATGTCTATACTTCAAGGTGGTGGAAAAACCATTGCAGTCATTGGGACTGGCTTAGATGTCTATTATCCGCGTTCTAATAAACGACTGCAGGGACTACATCGGTGAATATCATTTGCCCTGAGTGAGTATGGACCTGGTGAAGAACCCTTGAAATATCATTTTCCAGCGCGAAATAGGATTATTGCTGGTCTATGTATGGGTGTCATTGTTGCTGAGGCAAAGATGAGATCGGTAGTTTGATTACCTGTGAGCGAGCTATGGAAGAAGGAAGAGATGTCTTTTGCTATTCCAGGTAACATTTTAGATGGTCGTTCAGATGGTTGTCATCACTTGGTTCAGGAAGGTGCAAAACTTGTTTCAAGTGGTCAGGATGTGCTAGCAGAATTTGAATTTTAAGAACTAGCAAGGTTTTATCGGTTAAACTTTTTCTTCTATATATAGGAGTTAAGTCTTGACAGGTTTTTAAAAATGGTTTACACTTTTATAAAGTTTATTACTTTGAAAAGGTGTGATACTGTGGCTACGGCAACAAAGAAGAAAAAATCAACAGTTATTTAGTAATCGTGGAATCGCCTGCAAAAGGCTAAAAACGATTGAAAAATACCTGGGTAGAAATTATAAGGTTTTAGCCAGTGTTGGTCATATTCGTGATTTGAAAAATCCAGTATGTCAGTCGATGTAGAAAATAATTATGAACCCCAATATATCAATATTCGTGGGAAAGGTCCTCTGATCAATGACTTGAAAAAAGAAGCTAAGAAAGCCAATAAAGTCTTTCTCGCGAGTGACCCGGACCGTGAAGGAGAAGCAATTTCTTGGCATTTAGCTCATATTCTCAATCTAGATGAAAATGATGCTAATCGTGTTTGTTTTTCAACGAGATTACAAAAGATGCGGTTAAAAATGCTTTTAAAGAACCTCGTAAGATTGACATGGATTTGGTGGATGCCCAAGCCTCGTCGTGTCTTGGACCGCTTGGTAGGTTATTCTATTTCACCAATTTTATGGAAAAAGGTCAAGAAGGGCTTGTCAGCTGGCCGTGTTCAGTCTGTTGCTCTCAAGTTAATCATTGACCGTGAAAATGAGATTAATGCATTTCAACCAGAAGAATATTGGACTATTGATGGAGTCTTCAAAAAGGGGACTAAGCAATTCCAAAGCATCCTTCTATGGAATGAATGGCAAGAAGATGAAATTGACAAGCAATGAAGAGGTCAAAGAAATCTTGTCTCATCTATCCAGCAAAGACTTTACAGTTGATCAGGTAGATAAAAAAGAACGCAAGCGTAACGCTCCACTCCCTTATACTACCTCAACTATGCAGATGGATGCAGCTAATAAAATCAATTTCCGTACTCGAAAGACCATGATGGTTGCCCAGCAACTCTATGAAGGGATTAATATTGGTACGGGCGTCCAAGGTTTGATTACCTATATGCGTACAGACTCGACTCGTATCAGTCCAGTTGCTCAAAATGAAGCTGCAAACTACATTAATGAACGTTTTGGCAGTAACTATTCTAAACATGGCAGCAGGTAAAGAATGCGACTGGTGACAGGATGCCCAGTGAGGCTATCCGCCCATCAAGTGTCTTTAACACGCCAGAAAAAATTGCTAAGTATTTGGATAAAGACCAACTTAAGCTTTATACCCTTATCTGGAATCGCTTTGTAGCGAGTCAGATGACGGGTGCTATCTTTGATACCATGGCTGTGAAGCTCTCTCAAAATGGAGTTCAGTTTGCAGCGAATGGTAGTCAGGTCAAATTTGACGGTTACTTGGCCATTTACAATGATTCAGATAAGAATAAGATGTTGCCGGATATGGTAGTTGGTGATGTCGTCAAGCAGGTCAATAGTAAGTCTGAGCAACACTTCACTCAACCGCCAGCACGTTATTCGAAGCGACACTGATTAAAAACTTTGAAGAAAACGGAGTCGGTCGCCCATCAACTTATGCACCTACATTGAAACCATTCAAAAGCGCTATTATGTGCGTTTGGCAGCTAAAGCGTTTTGAACCGACAGAATTGGGAGAAATTGTTAATAAGCTCATCGTTGAATATTTCCTGATATCGTCAATGTAACCTTTACAGCTGAAATGGAAGGTAAACTGGATGATGTCGAAGTTGGAAAAGAGCAGTGGCAACGAGTCATTGATGAATTTTATAAACCCTTCTCTAAAGAGGTTGCCAAAGCCGAAGAGGAAATGGAAAAATCCAAATCATGATGAGCCAGCAGGATTTGATTGTGAAGAGTGTAGCAGTCCGATGGTCACTAAACTTGATCGTTTTGGTAAGTTCTATGCTTGTAGTAATTTCCCCAGATTGCCGTCATACACAGGCTATCGTGAAAGAGATTGGAGTCGAATGTCCAAGCTGTCATCAAGGACAAATTATTGAACGAAAAACCAAGCGTAATCGTATCTTCTATGGTTGCAATCGCTATCCAGAGTGTGAATTCACTTCTTGGGACAAGCCTGTTGGCCGAGATTGTCCAAAATGTGGTAACTTCCTCATGGAGAAAAAGTCCGTGGTGGCGGTAAGCGCATCGTTTGTAGCAATGGTGGGACTACGAAGAAGAAAAATCAAATAAAATGAGTCCCGAGTAAATTTCAGGCTCTTTTTAGTAAAAGGCTTGACAAAATTCATCATTGTATGTGAAACTAGAAGAAGATTATTTTATACTCAATGAAAATCAAAGAGCAAACTAGGAAGCTAGCCGCAGGCTGCTCAAAGCACTGCTTTGAGGTTGTAGATAGAACTGACGAAGTCAGTAACATATATACGGTAAGGCGACGCTGACGTGGTTTGAATTTAATTTTCGAAGAGTATTAACTAGGAGAAGTTATGCGTATTATCTATCTGATTATTGGATTTCTGTCATTAGCTCTGGCTATTGTTGGAGTTGTCTTGCCCTTGTTGCCCACGACTCCTTTTCTTTTGTTGTCTATTGCTTGTTTTTCGAGAAGTTCCAAGCGTTTTGAAGATTGGCTTTATCATACCAAACTTTATCAGACTTACGTGGCGGACTTTCGTGAGACCAAGTCTATTGCGCGTGAACGTAAGAAAAATTATTGTATCGATTTATATCCTGATGGGAATTTCCATTTATTTTGCGCCTCTTTTACCAGTCAAAATCGGTTTTGGGATGTTTAACCATCTTTATTACCTACTATCTTTTTAAGGTGATTCCTGATAAAGAATAGCTTTAATAAGTAACGATTTTCCTGATAAAAACAAAAACATATTCGAAATAATATGATATAATAAATTTAAACTAATCTTCAAGGAGAATCAAATGATTTACGAATTTTGTGCTGAAAATGTAACTTTGCTTGAAAAAGCTATGCAGGCAGGAGCTCGTCGCATCGAGCTTTGTGACAATCTAGCAGTTGGTGGAACAACTCAAGCTACGGAGTAACCAAAGGCAGCTGTGAAGCTGGCGGCCGACTACTGATACGACCATTATGACTATGATTCGTCCACGTGGTGGTGACTTTGTTTACAACGATCTCAGAAATTGCCATCATGCTTGAGGACATCGCTCTAACTGCTCAAGCAGGAAGTCAGGGAGTTGTCTTTTGGTGCCTTAACAGCTGATAAGAAGTTGGACAAGGCCAATCTTGAAAAGTTGATTGCTACATCTAAAGGTATGGAAATTGTTTTCCATATGGCATTTGATGAATTGAGCGATCAAGATCAGTTAGAAGCTATTAACTGGCTCAGCCAAGCTGGAGTGACACGCATCCTGACTCGTGCTGGCCTATCTGGCGACTCGTTAGAGAAACGCTTTGCTCACTATCATAGAATTCTAGAACACGCTGCAGGAAAAATTGAAATTTTACCTGGTGGAGGGATTGACATGGATAACCGTCAAACCTTTATTGACCAACTGGGTGTGACACAATTACATGGAACTAAGGTCGTCTTTTAATAAATAGAAAGGAACTGCTAGCTTTTGGTAGCAGTTTTCGCTTATGTTTGAAATTTTTAAAGCTTATCAGTTTAATAGTAAAAAGGCTAAAGAGTATGGATTTGTAGAAAAATCAAGGGCGTATGGAACCATAGTTCAACTATCTTGCACGGAGATTTTCTCATGATGGTTACAGTTGAGGATGGAGACTTAAGTTTTCAAGTTTATGACCAAGAAACTGGCGATCTTTATCCTCAAGTTCACATGGAAAGTATGAGAGGTACTTTTGTTGGAACTGTTCGAGAGGCTTGTTTAGAAGTTCTTTATGACATTCGAAAGGCCTGTTTTGACGTGCAGGGATTTCTCTGTCCTCAGACCAAGAGAATCATGGCACTCGTCCAAGAAAAAGTACGGAAATCAATTGGAATATCTATGGGAGAAATCCCCTGATACTGCTGTTTTGCGCCATGAGGACAATCAAAAGTGGTATGCTGTTTTGATGAGAATCTCTTGGGATAAGCTTGAAAAGGGGAGAGAAGGACTAGTGGAAGCAGTCAATCTCAAACATGATCAAGTATCTGATTTGTTGGTAAAAAAAGGGATTTATCCAGCCTTTCATATGAATAAGCGCTATTGATAAGTGTGCCACTTGATGACAGTTTATCAGATGAAGAGGTACTTGAATCGATCGAAAAAAAGTTGGAACTTGACCTTGAAAAAGTAACTAGTTTTGCTTGATTTTTCAAATACTTTCAATTAGCAAAAATATTCTTTACTGAAGAAATTTTCAGAAAAATATTGGATTTTTCTTGACATGTGTTTTTCCCTATGCTAAAATACTAAGCAAGATATCAAACGAAGGAGAAAGTCAAACATGAAAACAGCTAAGTTTAATCAATTTGCTTTGTTGTTGAGATACTCGGGCTAGTGCAAAAGCATTAGTCCTGTTTGGCTTACCAAGCGGGAGTAAATCAACATCTCGCTTGGAACTCCGAGCGAGATGTTTTTTTAAAACCGAATTTAGAAAAGGGGAAATCTTATGAGAACAGTTGAATTTCTAGATACTAGCCTTCGAGATGGTGAGCAGACACCAGGTGTTAATTTTTCAATCAAGGAAAAGATTGCCATTGCAAGACAACTGGAAAAATGGGGAATTTCGGCAATTGAAGCTGGTTTTCCAGCAGCTAGTCCAGACTCATTTACTGCAGTTCAGAAATCGCAAAAGTCTTGAAGAAAAACAGCGGTAACTGGTTTAGCTCGCTCTGTTAAATCAGATATTGACGCTTGTTATGAAGCACTTAAGGATGCTAAGTATCCACAAATCCATGTCTTTATTGCAACTAGTCCTATTCATCGTGAATTTAAGTTGAATAAGAGTAAAGAGGAAATATTGGAAGCTATTAAGGAGCATGTTTCTATGCCCTGTTCTAAGTTTGAAGTGGTCGAATTTTCTCCTGAGGATGCGACTAGAACAGAGTTGGATTTCCTCTTGCAAGTTGTTCAAACAGCGGTAGATGCAGGTGCGTCTTATATCAATATCCCTGACACGGTAGGATTTACCACGCCGGAAGAGTACGGTGCCATCTTCAAATACTTGATTGCAAATGTCAAGACGGATCGTCAGATTATCTATTCACCTCACTGTCACGATGACCTTGGGATGGCAGTAGCTAATAGCCTTGCTGCTGTTAAGAATGGGGCGGGCCGTGTCGAAGGAACTATCAACGGTATTGGTGAGCGAGCTGGAAATGCTGCTTTGGAAGAAGTTGCAGTAGCCCTCAATATTCGCCAAGATTATTATCAAGCAGAGACCAGTATTGTCCTAAATGAGACCATCAATACGTCAGAAATGGTTTCTCGCTTCTCTGGTATTCCAGTTCCTAAAAACAAGGCCGTCGTTGGTGGCAATGCCTTCTCTCACGAATCTGGTATTCACCAAGACGGAGTACTTAAAAATCCTCTCACCTATGAAATCATCACCCCTGAATTGGTCGGTGTTAAGAGTAATAGTCTTCCGCTTGGAAAATTGTCAGGTCGCCATGCCTTTGTCGAGAAACTAAGAGAATTGGCCCTAGACTTTACAGAAGAGGACATCAAGCCACTCTTTGCTAAGTTTAAGGAGCTGGCTGATAAGAAACAAGAAATCACAGATGCAGATATTCGAGCTCTGGTAGCTGGAACAATGGTTGAAAAATCCAGAAGGCTTCCACTTTGATGATTTACAACTGCAAACTCATGCGGATAATGACATCGAAGCGCTCGTTAGCCTAGCTAATATGGATGGTGAGAAAGTTGAGTTCAATGCGTCAGGACAAGGTTCCGTTGAAGCTATCTTCAACGCTATTGACAAGTTCTTCAATCAATCTGTTCGCTTGGTGTCCTATACCATTGATGCGGTGACAGATGGAATTGATGCCCAAGCTAGGGTCTTGGTCACTGTTGAAAACAGAGATACAGAGACCATCTTTAATGCAACAGGGCTTGATTTCGATGTGTTGAAAGCTTCGGCTATTGCTTATATCAATGCTAATACCTTTGTTCAAAAAGAGAATGCTGGTGAGATGGGACGCAGTGTTTCCTATCGCGATATGCCTAGTGTGTAAAGGAGGATGCTATGACAAAGAAAATAGTAGCTCTAGCAGGGGATGGAATCGGCCCAGAAATCATGGAGGCTGGTTTAGAGGTTCTGGAAGCCCTAGCTGAAAAAACAGGTTTTGACTATGAGATTGATAGACGCCCCTTTGGCGGTGCAGGTATTGATGCTGAAGGTCATCCCTTACCTGATGAAACCCTCAAGGCAAGTAGAGAAGCAGATGCTATTCTCCTAGCGGCTATCGGTAGTCCTCAGTATGATGGGGCAGCGATTCGGCCTGAACAAGGCTTGCTAGCTCTTCGGAAGGAACTCAATCTCTATGCCAATATTCGGCCTGTTAAGATTTTTGACAGTCTTAAGCATTTGTCACCTCTCAAACCTGAACGAATTGCTGGTGTAGACTTTGTCGTGGTGCGTGAGTTGACAGGTGGTATCTACTTTGGGGATCATATCCTTGAAGAGCGCAAAGCGCGTGATATCAACGACTATAGCTATGAGGAAGTAGAGCGGATTATGCGCAAGGCCTTTGAAATTGCAAGAAATCGGAGAAAACTCGTTACTAATATCGATAAGCAAAACGTTCTAGCGACATCAAAACTCTGGCGAAAAGTAGCTGAGGAAGTTGCGCAGGATTTCCCAGATGTTACCTTGGAACACCAGTTGGTGGACTCAGCTGCTATGCTTATGATTACCAATCCTGCTAAGTTTGATGTCATCGTGACAGAGAATCTTTTCGGAGATATCTTATCTGATGAATCAAGCGTTCTATCAGGCACTCTGGGTGTTATGCCATCAGCCAGTCATTCTGAAAAGGGGCCAAGTCTTTATGAGCCTATTCATGGTTCAGCGCCTGATATTGCAGGTCAAGGAATTGCCAATCCTATTTCCATGATTTTATCTGTTGCTATGATGTTGAGAGATAGCTTTGGACGTTATGAGGATGCGGAGCGTATTGAGCGTGCTGTTGAAGCTAGTTTAGCGGCTGGTGTTTTAACGAGAGATATTGGAGGACAGGCTTCGACCAAGGAAATGACAGAAGCCATCATTGAAAGATTATGAAGATAAATGAAGGAATCACGCTTGCCCTCTTGGTTTGGAATTTGCTTGTTTTCTTGATTTATGGCATTGACAAATCCAAGGCAAGAAGAGGTGCTTGGCGCGTTCCAGAGAAAATCTTACTCATTTTAGCCTTTACTTGTGCTGGATTTGGTGCCTGGTTAGCAGGAATGACCTTTCACCACAAGACTAGAAAATGGTACTTTAAAACAGTTTGGTTTCTTGGGATGGTGACCACGTTAGTAGCTTTATATTTTGTATGGAGGTAATGAATGGAAGGAAAATCAATTTTTTTGATAAATTATGGGACCTCCATGTGATCACAGGAGAAGAGGGACAACCTCAGCTTATGTATGTGATCAACACTATATTCACGAGGTGACCAGTCCTCAGGCTTTTCAAGGATTGCGAGACGCAGGACGCAGATTGAGACGACCAGACTTGACATTTGGGACCTTTGACCACAATGTACCGACAGTTAATATCTACGATATTCGAGATGTGATATCCAAGGCTCAAATTGATAAGTTGGCAGAAAATGTTGAGGAATTCGGGATTGAACATGCGGCCCATGGTTCTGAAAAACAGGGCATCGTTCACATGGTTGGTCCAGAAACAGGACGAACACAACCAGGAAAATTCATCGTCTGCGGAGATAGCCATACGGCTACTCATGGAGCTTTTTGGAGCGATTGCATTTGGAATTGGAACCAGTGAGGTCGAGCACGTCTTTGCAACTCAAACCATTTGGCAGGTCAAACCCAAGAAAATGCTGGTAGAATTCACTGGAGTTCCTCAAAAGGGAGTTTATTCCAAGGATTTCATTCTAGCCTTGATTGCCAAGTATGGTGTTGCATGTGGTGTTGGCTATGTGGTGGAATATCGTGGTCAAGCGATTGATGTACTCAGTATGGAAGAGAGAATGACTATCTGCAATATGTCCATTGAATTTGGCTCTAAGATGGGAATCATGAATCCAGATCAGACCACCTATGACTATCTTGAGGGACGTGAGTGTGTTCCCAAGGATTTTGATGCAGCAGTTGCTGATTGGAAAAGGCTGGTTAGTGATGACGATGCCGTTTATGACAAGGTTATCCGAATGGATGTCTCTGAATTGGCTCCTATGGTGACTTGGGGAACCAATCCAGCTATGGGTGTTGATTTTGATAGTAGCTTCCCAGAAATAAAGGATATGAATGATGAACGTGCTTATCATTACATGGATTTACAACCAGGTCAGAAACCAGCAGATATCCAACTTGGCTATGTCTTTATCGGTTCTTGTACCAATGCTCGACTTAGCGATTTACAATTGGCTGCTCGATTTGTTGAAGGGAAGAAAATTGCCCCTAACTTAACAGCTATTGTGGTACCTGGTTCTCGACCAGTCAAGCGAGCTGCTGAAAAGTTGGGCTTGGATAAGGTTTTCCAAGATGCCGGCTTTGAGTGGAGAGACCCAGGTTGCTCCATGTGTCTAGGGATGAATCCTGACAAGGTACCAGATGGTGTTCACTGCGCCTCAACTAGCAATCGTAACTTTGAAGATCGCCAGGGATTTGGTGCTAAAACTCATCTTTGCAGTCCAGCCATGGCTGCTGCGGCAGCAATTGCAGGGCGCTTCGTAGATGTTCGGAAAATGCCTGAAGCCTAGTAAGGAGAGGATATGGAAAAATTTACAGTTTATACAGGAACAACGGTTCCTCTTATGAATGATAATATTGATACCGACCAAATCCTACCCAAGCAGTTTCTAAAGTTAATTGATAAAAAAGGCTTTGGTAAGTACCTCATGTATGCTTGGCGTTATCTGGATGACAAGTATACGGAGGATCCAGACTTTGTTTTTAACCGACCTGAATATCGCAAAGCTAGTATTCTCATCACAGGGGATAACTTTGGCGCAGGGTCTTCAAGGGAACACGCAGCTTGGGCGCTAGCAGACTATGGCTTTAAGGTCGTGATTGCAGGATCTTTTGGAGATATTCATTACAATAATGAGCTCAATAATGGAATGTTGCCTATTGTTCAGCCTAGGGAGGTTAGAGAAAAGATAGCCCGATTGAAACCAACTGACCAGGTAACTGTGGACTTGGAACAACAAACAATCATCACACCAGTTGGAGAATTCACTTTCGAAATTGATAGCGAGTGGAAACACAAGCTCTTAAATGGTTTGGATGATATCGGTATTACCTTGCAGTATGAAGACTTGATTGCTGCTTACGAAAAACAACGACCAGCCTACTGGCAAGAATAAAAAAATAGAAAAGGAACTAGAACTATGACAAAACACATTCAATGGAACGGAACACTTTCACAAGAAGGCTATGAAATCTTGAAAGGTGAGGGCGGATGTATCGTTTGCCCTACAAAAGTTGGTTACATTATCATGACTAGCGACAAGGCAGGACTTGAGCGCAAGTTTGAAGCCAAAGAACGTAATCGTAATAAACCAGGAGTAGTTCTCTGTGGTAGCATGGATGAGCTTCGCGCTTTAGCACAACTCAACCCAGAAATTGAAGCTTTTTACCAAAAACATTGGGACGAAGATATTCTTCTTGGTTGTATCCTTCCATGGAAACCAGAAGCCTTTGAAAAACTCAAAGCTTACGGTGATGGTCGTGAAGAACTCATGACCGATGTGCGTGGAACTAGCTGTTTTGTTATCAAGTTTGGGAAAGCTGGTGAACAATTAGCTGCCAAACTTTGGGAAGAAGGCAAAATGGTATATGCTTCATCTGCAAACCCATCAGGAAAAGGAAATCGTGGTAAGGTTGAAGGAATCGGAGAGCGTATCGAAGGAGCAGTGGACCTTGTCATTGAGGCAGACGACTACGTTGCTTCAATCCAACCAGACAAAACAGTTGAAACTCGCTACGAGCAAGGTGTGATGGTGTCTATGGTCGATAAAGACGGCAAACTCATTCCAGAACAAGGTGGAGCACGCTCAACTTCACCAGCGCCAGTTGTGATTCGTAAAGGGCTTGACATTGATAAAATAATGATGCACCTATCGGATACCTTTAACTCATGGGATTATCGTCAAGGTGAGTATTATTAGGATGTAGAAGAAGTGAGGCTTATACTCTTCGAAAAATCTCTTCAAACCACGTCAGCGTCGCCTTACAGTAGATATATGTAACTGACTTCGTCAGTCTTATCTACAACCTCAAAAGCAGTGCTTTTGAGCAGCCTGCGGCTAGCTTCCTAGTTTGCTCTTTGATTTTAAATGAGTATTGAATTGAGATAAGTTGAGTTAATTGGATTAAGAACTCATAAAAACAAAAAGGAAAGCATCTCATGAAAAGATGTTTTCCTTTTTATTGTATAGTTATCGAACAGAGTTATCCTAAATTCAGAAAGGTTCAAAATGATATTTGATGAATAATGATACTCTATATTTTTAACTATTTTATTAGTTATTTTCAACTTGTTCACTATATTTTGGTCTTAGTGTGGTTCCTGAATTGATAATAGTGCGTTTTTTGAACCAAAGGCAATTCTGTACGATTATAAACTGTTCTCCAGGTTCCCAAAGCAAGACCTGCTTCTTGAATTTTTACGCGAAGATTGCGAACATTTCCTCTAAATTGTAGTTCAGTTTGAAACCAGCAGTTCTATTTTTCCATTATCTTCCCATTCACGAGAGCGGATGCTTTCAATTCCATTTTCGTCATATGTGACTTCGTCCCAGTAAACGTAGTAACGAGCGACATATCCACCCTTATGTTGCAAATTGAGATAGCCATTCTTGTAAGAGGTAATTTTAGTTTCAATATAATCAGTACTGTTTTGGATTGTTGCAACTTGATTATCTCTTAAAAAGGCAGTTTTATAAGAAATAGGGACTGCAGGATTTTGTGTACTAAAATTAGCTCCTTCTTGAATTAATTTCTTGAGATCTTCAGGTGTTCCAGTAACTACTCGAGCAGCGCCATCAGCGTTACCGCCAACAATAACAGCTGTTACAGAAGTATTTTTCAAAACACGAGCCCATTCAGATTCAGGGTTAATAGGCACCCCTTTAATGACAGCATTTATAGCTGCTTTAAGTTCTGTACTTGTACTTGTTGTTTCAAATTTAACATACATTTGACGGCCATAAGACATACTAGAAACATAAACAGGAGGTGTTTGTTCATCCAAGCCACGATCTTGTAAATCGTTGACTGTTACATTATCACCAAAGACATCTCCAGGATTTTTTGGTGCATCAAAGTTAGCGGTAAAGTAAATTTGTTTAAAGTCGACAACTTCAATTTGTTTTTCACCTTTTTGTGCAGCTTCAAAGTCAATTTTTAAATCAACCCCAATTTTTTCAAAGTTGCTACCAAATTTTGCTTTTAGTTGATTCATACTATATGCTGAAGTAGAATCGTATTGCATACGAGCAGGTGCAGGATTACTTGATGCATAATTTGCATTCCATCTATTTACCAGAGTGTTAATTCCTTCCTGCATACCACTGACTGTTGTGTTTGCATCAGTATAGCTATCTGATCCAGCCATTCCTGGAAGGTCAACGCTGATTCTACCCTGTTTTCTATCAATACTAACAAGTTGAGGTTTATTTTCTAATAACCCTTGATCTGCTCGGAACAAAGCGCCTAAGAAGATGTCGCTATTACCGTTAATTGAAACATCAGCTGAATTATTAGAAATACTCTTTTTCACTTTTTTCAATTACAACAAACTCATTCCCTTTGTTGTTTTTGAAGATGTATTTGAATAATTTTCGATTGCTTCACCTCTACGAGTTAAAAATATCAATTTTATTGTAGTTTAATCCGAAAAGATATTTATTCAAGTCCCTTATCTGCCTGATTAGTAGATCTCATGAGGTTTTCCATAACATCTGCTTTTGGTGCTTCAGTTGCAGTAGTGGCGTCTTTTTCTTCAGGTTTTGAATTGAGGTTTGGAGTATTTTTCTTGTTCGTTTACTGTAGGTTCTGTTTTTGGATTAGAACCACTTGAAATTGGGGTTTCAGTAGCTTTTACAGTATTATTTTGAATAATCGAAGCTGTACTTAATAAAAAGTTGCAATAACTACACCACAGACACCAATGCTACGTTTTCGGATAGAATAACGAAAACCTTTGTCAAGATTATTTTGAATCATATAAAGCTCCTAGTTTATTATTTCATTTTATCATCTCTTGAATGCGCTTTTAGGGATAAAAATATTCTAGCAGAAATAAAAATCTTGTGCAATCGTTTTCGAGAAAATTAGACATATCTTTATATATGTTTAATTTTTGTTTCGAAGATTTTTAGCTTTTTAGTGTAATTTTTCTTTACTTGAGAGTTCACTGATGATAATCCCTCATGCAGCTCGATCCGTCATACAATTGAATATATGAAGAATCAGAGAAGTATAGGGAGGGGAGTTCTTGATAATCTCTCTATTAGTCGTGAAAATGTGGCAGAAATCGGACGAGTAACGCCCTCTTATAAATTAGCTGCTCGTGCTAAGATTATCAGACTCAAATCAAACCAAACCTCTTCGTCATGCATACTTTTCGAGAGTACAGAAAATTGCAAGAGCTTTGCCTGATGATCCTAAATAGAGAAAAGCATGGTTTAGGATATCAAGAGCAAAAAATCCATGGTATTCTTTTTGATGCTGCTTGGCTTTGGTAAGAGTATGTTCATACTTTGTTGCTAAAAGAGTTCATCCATCCTAGAAATAAGGATAAGACGGACGGTATTTCAGTATTTTCTAATCGTGAAAGAAAATATTTCCAGATTTTTATCATAAAGAGTTAAAAATCGTTTTAGATGCTAAATACAAAAACTGGAATTGACTGAAAAGGGAATCAATCGTGAAGATCTATTTCAATTGATTTCTTATGCTTATATTTTTACAAAGCTGAGCAGGCTGGGATTGTTTTTCCAAGCGAGGACAAGGTTGTTGATAATGAGATAGGAAAGCTAGCAGGTTATGGAGCCCAGTTGAAAAATGGTCTATTCAAATCCTCAGACAAGCCGAAAGTTATCAAGATTTTGTCAAGAGGATTGAATCCTTTGAAAGAGTCTTTTATCGAAAATATTGGTAAAGATTTGAAAAGGCAAGACAAATACAGGGTAAATGTCTACTTAGTTATCTAAATCAAAAATTATAAACACGAACATTATTTGTTTTCGGTCATTACAATTGACAAAAAACGGACAATATTGTAAACTTGTTAGAGTAATTGTCTGGAAAAGACGAGGCTATTCCTAACTTTAGGAAGGTCTAAACAAGAGAAATGAGAGAAATATGTTAAACGAATTTCCGATCTTTGACTATGAAGATATTCAGCTAATCCCAAATAAGTGTGTCCTTCAAAGTCGAGCAGAAGCTGATACACATGTGACCTTGGGAAAACATACCTTTAAGTTGCCAGTTGTTCCTTCCAATATGCAAACAATCCTAGATGAAGATGTTGCTGAACAACTTGCTAAGGGTGGATATTTCTATATTATGCATCGTTTTGATGAAGAAGGACGCATTCCTTTTGTCAAACGTATGCACGATCAGGGCTTGATTGCTTCAATCTCAGTAGGTGTTAAAGACTACGAGTATGATTTTGTGAGTCAATTAAAGGAAGATGCCCCAGAGTACATCACCATTGATATTGCTCATGGTCATGCGGATAGCGTCATTTCAATGATTCAGCACATCAAGAAAGAATTACCTGATACTTTTGTCATCGCTGGTAATGTTGGAACTCCAGAAGCTGTACGTGAACTTGAAAATGCTGGTGCAGATGCTACTAAGGTCGGAATCGGTCCAGGTAAGGTTTGTATTACTAAGGTCAAAACTGGTTTTGGTACTGGAGGTTGGCAGTTAGCAGCCCTTCGCTGGTGTGCTAAGGCTGCGCGTAAACCGATTATTGCCGATGGTGGTATTCGTACACATGGTGATATCGCCAAATCAATTCGCTTCGGTGCAAGTATGGTCATGATTGGTTCACTGTTTGCAGGGCATATCGAAAGTCCTGGTAAAACAATTGAAGTGGACGGTAAACAATTCAAAGAATACTACGGTTCAGCTTCAGAATACCAAAAAGGTGCCTATAAGAATGTCGAAGGTAAGAAAATTCTTCTTCCTGCAAAAGGTCATTTGCAAGACACTTTAACTGAGATGGAACAGGATTTGCAAAGTTCGATTTCTTATGCTGGAGGTCGTAAGGTTGCTGATCTTCGTCACGTTGACTATGTCATTGTGAAGAACTCTATCTGGAATGGTGACGCTCACTAAAAATATGATTACTTATTTATGCCGCGAATTGGCGTGGCGTTTCTACAAGGTACCGTAAATACCTAACAATGAGTAAGCTGCAGAGATATAAGGATAGGTGTTAAATCTATTTCTTTATTTACTAGAGGCTTACTTAGTAAGTCTCTTTTTATTTCGGAGGTTATTGTGAAATTATTAGAAGAACGAATTTTAAAGGACGGAAACGTTCTTGGTGAGAATATTCTTAAGGTGGATTCCTTCTTGACCCACCAAGTTGATTATTCCTTGATGCGCGAGATTGGTCGCACTTTTTGCAGAACATTTTAAAAATGCTGGTATTACCAAAGTCGTGACGATTGAGGCGTCAGGTATTGCTCCTGCCCTTTATGTGGCTGAACAGTTAGATGTTCCCATGATTTTTGCTAAGAAGGCAAAAAATATTACTATGAATGAAGGAATTTTGACTGCTGAAGTTTATTCTTTCACTAAACAAGTAACAAGTACCGTATCTATTGCAGGTAAGTTCTTATCTCCTCAAGATAAAGTATTGATTATTGATGATTTTTTGGCTAATGGCCAAGCAGCTAAAGGTCTGATTCAGATTATCGAGCAAGCTGGAGCTACAGTTGAAGCCATCGGAATTGTGATTGAAAAATCCTTCCAAGATGGTCGTGAACTGCTAGAAAAATCAGGTCATCAAGTAGTATCACTCGCGCGATTAGAGCGTTTTGAAAATGGAAAAGTTATCTTCAAGGAGGCAGATATCTAATGAAGCAACAGGAAAACCACTCACAGGCAGCCGTTCTTGGTTTGCAACATTTGTTAGCCATGTACTCAGGTTCAATCCTGGTACCAATCATGATTGCAAGTGCTTTAGGGTATTCAGCTCAACAGTTGACCTACCTTATTTCAACAGATATCTTTATGTGTGGGTGGCAACTCTTTTACAATTGCAACTCAATAAACATTTTGGTGTCGGTTTGCCTATTGTTCTTGGGGTAGCCTTCCAGTCTGTTGCTCCTCTTATCATGATTGGTCAGAGTCATGGTAGCGGTGCTATGTTCGGAGCTTTGATTGCTTCAGGGATTTATGTTATCCTGATTTCAGGTATCTTCTCTAAGGTTGCCAATCTTTTCCCTGCAATCGTAACTGGTTCTGTTATCACAACAATCGGATTGACCTTGATTCCAGTTGCCATCGGAAATATGGGAAATAACGTTGAAAAACCCAACTGGTCAAAGTTTAGCCTTGGCAATGATTACTGTTCTCATTATTCTTTTAGTTAATATTCTTACAAAAGGATTTATCAAATCTATTTCCATTTTGATCGGTTTGATTGCAGGTACCATTATTGCTGCTACTATGGGGCTTGGTTGATTTCTCTCCGGTAGCAGAAGCTCCACTCGTTCATATCCCAACTCCATTCTACTTCGGTGCTCCACAATTTGAGATTTCTTCATTGTAATGATGTGATCATCGCTACTGTATCTATGGTAGAATCAACTGTGTGTATCTTGCCCTTTCTGATATTACTAAAAGATCCAATCGATAGCACTCGTCTTCGTAATGGTTATCGCGCTGAAGGTCTTGCTGTCTTACTTGGTGGACTTTTCAATACCTTCCCTTATACAGGATTTTCACAAAACGTAGGTTTGGTGAAACTTTCAGGTATTCGTACTCGTTTACCAATCTACTACGCAGCTGGTTTCCTTATCTTGCTCGGTCTCTTACCTAAGTTTGGTGCCTTGGCACAGATTATTCCAAGCCCTGTTCTTGGTGGAGCTATGCTCGTCATGTTTGGTTTTGTATCTCTCCAAGGGATGCAAATCTTGGCGCGTGTAGACTTTCGAACATAATGAACACAACTTCTCATTGCAGCAGTTTCTATCTCTGCTGGGGTGGGATTAAACGGAAGCAATCTCTTCAATACTTTACCGACTGAATTACAAATGTTCTTCTCAAATGGTATTGTCATTGCAAGTACAGTAGCCATCGTCTTGAATGCTATTTTGAATCGTAAAAAATAAAAATAAATGAGAAGCGATAGAAATATCCTTCTCATTTTCTTTTTTAGAGCTTGAGTATTGTTTATAGAGTCCTTTTTATGGTAAAATGGTTCTATGAATGAAAGAATGAAAGAGCTCGTTGAACTGCTCAATCGCTATGCGACAGAGTATTATACAAGTGATAATCCATCTGTATCTGATAGTGAGTATGACCGTCTTTATCGTGAATTGGTAGAGTTAGAAAAAGCTCATCCTGAACAAGTCTTGCCAGAAAGTCCGACACATCGTGTTGGTGGAAAGATTCTTGATGGGTTTGAGAAATATAGTCATCAGTATCCTCTTTATAGTTTGCAGGATGCTTTTTCACGTGAAGAACTCGACGCCTTTGATGCGCGTGTTCGTAAAGAATTGGATGATGTCACTTATATTTGTGAGTTGAAGATTGATGGTTTATCGATTTCCTTGACTTATGAGCAGGGAATTTTTGTTACTGGGGCAACTCGAGGTGATGGCTCCATCGGTGAAAACATCACTGAAAATCTTAAACGAGTGAAAGACATTCCTTTATCATTACCAGAAAAATTAGATATTACTGTTCGTGGTGAATGTTATATGCCGAGAGCTTCTTTTGACCGGGTCAATCAATCTCGTCAAGAAAATGGGGAGCCAGAATTTGCCAACCCAAGAAATGCGGCTGCAGGAACACTTCGTCAGTTAGATACAGCAGTAGTAGCCAAACGTAATCTTGCAACCTTCCTTTATCAGGAAGCTAGTCCTTCAACTCGGGATAGTCAAGAGAAGGTTTTGAAACATTTAGAACAATTAGGCTTTGTGGTTAATCAAAGACGTCTATTAGCTCATAGTATGGATGAGGTTTGGACGTTTATTCAAGAAATTGGTCAAGAAAGAGATCAGTTGCCTTATGATATCGATGGAGTTGTGATTAAGGTCAATGATCTAGCTGGTCAGGAGCAACTAGGGATTTACAGTCAAAGCACCCTAAGTGGGCAGTCGCTTATAAATTCCCAGCAGAAGAAAAAGAAGCGAAACTTCTTTCTGTTGACTGGACTGTTGGCCGTACAGGAGTTGTGACTCCGACTGCTAATCTTACTCCAGTGCAACTTGCAGGTACAACTGTAAGTCGTGCAACTCTTCATAATGTTGACTATATCGCTGAAAAGGATATCCGTAAGGATGACACAGTCATTGTCTATAAGGCAGGGGATATCATTCCAGCTGTTCTACGAGTGGTAGAATCCAAGCGAGTGTCAGAGGAAAGACTAGATATTCCAACAAACTGTCCAAGTTGTGACAGTAAGCTTTTGCATTTTGAAGATGAGGTTGCCCTTCGTTGTATCAATCCGCGATGCCCTGCTCAAATCAAGGAAGGCTTGACGCACTTCGCATCCCGTGATGCTATGAATATCTCTGGCCTTGGTCCATCAATCGTTGAGAAACTATTTGCAGCCGATTTGGTTAAGGATGTTGCAGATATTTATCATTTGACTGTGGAAGATTTGCTCTTGCTAGATGGTATCAAGGAAAAATCTGCTCAAAAGCTCTACCAGGCTATTCAAGCATCCAAAGAAAATTCTGCGGAAAAACTCTTGTTTGGTTTGGGGATTCGTCATGTAGGAAGTAAGGCAAGTCAGTTGCTTTTACAAAACTTCCACTCAATCGAATCACTAGCACAAGCTAATCCTGAAGAAATTGCAAGTATCGAAAGTTTGGGAAGTGTCATTGCCCAAAGCCTACAGACCTATTTTGCTACAGAGGGTTCTGAAATCCTTTTAAGGGAATTGAAAGAATCAGGTGTTAATCTAGACTACAAAGGACAGACAGTTGCAGCAAATGCAGCCTTGTCTGGTCTAACTGTCGTATTGACAGGAAAGCTAGAGCGTCTTAATCGCTCAGAAGCTAAAAATAAATTAGAAAGTCTAGGAGCCAAGGTTACTGGTAGTGTGTCGAAAAAAACAGACCTTGTTGTAGCAGGAGCAGATGCAGGAAGCAAGCTCCAAAAGCACAAGAACTGGGAATAGAGATTCGTGATGAAGCTTGGCTTGAGAGTTTGTAAGCTATGAAAGAAGAAAAACGCGACGTCTCATTTATAACCCGACCTCAGGCCAGGAAATTATCAAGCAAAAATATCGCAGAAGTTCTAGAAGTGTTAGAGAGCATAGGCTATGAAACCAGTGCTTTTTCAGACCAAACCTGAACACTTATCAGCCCAGAAAGAAGCAGAAAGAGCTGCAAAAGCTGGCTTTGATTTGGTTTTAGTAGCTGGTGGTGATGGCACTATCAATGAAGTGGTTAATGGAATTGCACCTCTGGAACATCGTCCAAAGATAGCCATCATTCCTACTGGAACTACCAATGATTATGCAAGAGCATTGAAAATCCCTTATGGGGATCCAGTTGCTGCAGCGAAGATCATTATCAAAAATGAAACCAAGCAAATTGATATTGGTCGTGCCTTTTGGTGATAAGTATTTCATCAATATTGCTGCGGCAGGGAGCTCTTACGGAGTTAACTTTTAGTGTTCCGAGTGAACTAAAGACGCGTTTGGGTTATCTGGCCTATGTTGCTAAAGGCATCGAGATGTTCCCAAAATCCAAAGCACGTCCTGTTCGTATTTACCATGATTGGGGAATTTTTACAGGAGAAGTTTCTCTTGTCTTTGTTGCCTTGACCAATTCTATTGGTGGATTTGAGCAATTCGCACCTGATAGCAAGCTGGATGATGGCAATTTTACGCTTATTCTAGTAAAGACAGATAAAATCCTAGATATGTTGAGTCTACTAGTTCAGGCCATAAACGGAGGCCAACACGTTTCAGATATCAATGTTGAATATCTGAAAACTAGTAAACTCCGAATTGAAACTTTGGATCATGAAGAGCCTTTTATGCTCAATCTTGATGGAGAATACGGTGGCGACACACCAGTAGATTTGGAAGTGTGCCATAATCACATTGAATTTTTGTGAATCGTGAGGCACTTGATCAATAAATTATTAGTCACATATAAAAATCAAATTTAATTTAGAAATTAGGGAAGAACCATGTACAATTATCCTGTACTTATTCATTATCATCGTAAGGATGAAGCCTACGAGGCTTGCAGTTTCAGCAAAAAGCCTCTAGATTCATCAGAGCTTATCAAAGAAGAAGAATATTTTGGAGCTAAATTCTCACTGACTCAATCGAGTGTAGTAGCTCTTGAGACCATGATTTTTACTGTTGAAAAAGATGGTGTCAGCAAAGAATATCCTATTCGCTTCAATTACTATCCACTTTTTGACAGAGGTTTGGATTTTGGATGGAGATGATACAGTTTATTATTCTGAAAATCCAGCTATTGCCAGTTCCCACTATAAAGATCAAAATCCTTTTGCCTTCGACAAGGCAATTAATAGTGCTAGTTTTGACCACCACTGGGGTTATCAAGGAGAGTTGGGATGTCAAGTTTCTGAAACTGAAACAAGATTTAGCCTATGGGCACCAACAGCTACTTCTGTCCAAGTAGTAGTCTATGAATCTGCAAGTAACGACGCACCTATCCTTAAAACCTTTGAAATGGAGCGAGGAAATAGTTATTCCTATAGCCACAAGTATAATACCATTGGTGTTTGGAGTTTAACAGTTCCAGAAAACCTAGCAGGTCGTGCTTACCACTACCAAATTGACTTTCCTCATCACCAGTCATTAACTCGTGATCCATATACAATAGCGACAAGTCCTGATGGAAAACGTTCAGCCATTGTCTCAAACCAAGAACGTCAGGTCGAAGGTTTTGAGGTTAAGCATGGTACAGAAGCAACTTGGCGTTTGGAAAATCCTTGCCAGGCAGTTGTGTATGAAATGCATATCCGTGATTTGACTAAGTCTGAAACATCTGGTGTTGCGCTAGAATTAAGAGGAACCTTCTTAGGCGCAGCTCAAACTGGAACAGTTAACCAATATGGTCAATCGACTGCGTTTGATTACATCAAAGAACTTGGTGTCAACTATGTTCAGTTGCAAACCAATTGCTGACCGTCATAAAGAATACGATGCTGATGGAAATGTAACTTATAACTGGGGATATGATCCACAAAACTACAATGCTCCAGAAACTAGCATGTCTACAAATCCAAATGATCCAGGTCAAGCTATCCGTGATTTGAAAGCCATGGTCCAAGCTTATCACGATGCTGGTATCGGTGTTATTATGGACGTTGTTTACAATCATACCTTCTCAACCGTTGATGCACCATTCCAAAACAACGGTTCCTGATTATTACTATCGAATGAACCATGATGGAACCTACCAAAAATGGAACAGGAGTCGGTAACGAAACTGCCAGTGAGCATGAAATGTTCCGTAAATATATGATTGATTCTCTTCTCTACTGGGTAAAAGAATACAATATTGACGGATTCCGCTTTGACTTGATGGGAATTCACGATGTTAAAACCATGCAGATGATTCGTTGGGCTATGGACGAAGTCGATCCGAAAATCATCCTGTATGGAGAAGGTTGGGATATGGGAACAGGTCTTGCTCCTTATGACAAGGCTAAGAAAGACAATGCCTACCAGTTGCCAAACATTGGATTCTTTAATGATAATCAACGTGATGCGGTCAAAGGTTGTGAAGTCTATGGCTCTATCAAATCTGGCTTCATCAGTGGAGCAGGTACTGAGCCGATCCTCGCAAAGGCTATTCTTGGAAGTCGTGAGCTGGGTTCTTATCTCAGCCCCAATCAGGTTCTTAACTACGTAGAAGCCCACGATAACTATAATTTACATGATTTACTTAAAACACTTCATCCGATGGAGAGTGATAAACGCATCATGAAGAAAGTAGAAACAGCAACGGCTATGAACCTCCTCATGCAAGGGATGGCCTTCATGGAACTGGGGCAAGAGTTTGGCCGTACTAAACTCGTAGCTACAGGCGAAAATGGAGAGTTGACTCACGCAGATCGTGAGCGAGCAATGAACAGTTACAATGCTCCTGATAGCGTCAACCAAGTTAACTGGGATTTGATCAATGAGCGTCAAGATAGCATCGAGTTTGTCCGTCAGATTATCCGTCTTAAAACACAAACCAGTGCCTTTTCATACCCTACTTATGAAGAAGTTTACCGTCATGTCTTTGTTCACACAGCCATTGAAAATAGTGGTTGGATTGTCTACGAGATTCATGGTGGTGAAGAGCACTTTTTGGTTGTTTTTAATGCTAAAGGGGCTTCATATTACTATGAAAACGCAGGAAACCTTGAAATGTTGGTAACTAATAGCCGTTCTAACCAAGAAAATGTTATTGACGACGTCAGTGTGGCAGTTATGAATGTTTTATCCTAGAAAATAACCCAAAAACTCAAGATTTATGCTTGAGTTTTTATATTCCTAGACCTAAAAATAAAAAAATGGAACTATTACTAAAAAAATGATTGAAAAATTTCAGAAAATTTGGTAAAATTATAAAAAAAGAGTTATCTACGAATATTATGTTACCGAAACCTAAAAATGTTCAGTTTTTAATCGAGTTATTTTATATATAGATAATGAGAGTTATTATTGTAATAGTAGCTAATAGAAAATTCCATCGCTTATTATCATTTATGAAAATTTTAGAAATGTTAAGATAACTATATGAAGATTTTCGAAAAATTTTAGGAGAATTCGGAAATTAGTTGAAAGTTTTTCTTAAAAAGATAGTATAATAAAGACATAGAAAAACGCTTACAATAAAAAGGGGGATTCAATGGATAAATTTGAGGCTTTAAGAACTTTTACTAGTGGCGAAAAATTTTTCATCTTCAGCACTATTTGGGAGCGCATCGTGACGAAAGAGACGGTGAGTATGGTTATACATTCCGTGTCTGGGCGCCAAATGCGCAGGCTGTCCATCTAGTTGGTGATTTTACTAACTGGCTTGAAAATCAAATCCCCATGGTTCGTAATGAATCTGGAGTTTGGGAAGTTTTTACAACTTTAGCTCAAGAGGGGCATATTTATAAATATCATATTACTCGTGCTAATGGTCATCAGCTTATGAAGATTGATCCTTTGGCAGTACGCTATGAAGCTCGTCCGGGAACAGGAGCTGTTTTAACAGAAATACCTGAGAAAAAATGGAAGGACGGTCTCTGGTTAGCTCGTAGAAAACGTTGGAGATTTTTCGAAAGACCAGTTAACATCTATGAGGCGCATGCAGGATCTTGGAAGAGAAATCCTGATGGGACACCTTATAGCTTTGCTCAACTTAAAGAAGAGCTCATCCCCTATCTTGTTGAGATGAACTATACTCACATCGAGTTTATGCCTTTGATGTCTCATCCTCTTGGATTGAGTTGGGGCTATCAGCTCATGGGTTACTTCGCTTTAGAGCATGCTTATGGTCGTCCAGAAGAGTTTCAAGACTTCGTTGAAGAGTGTCACATCAACAATATCGGTGTAATTGTGGATTGGGTGCCAGGTCACTTTACCATCAATGATGATGCTTTGGCATACTATGATGGCACACCAACTTTTGAATACCAAGATCATAATAAGGCTAACAACTATGGTTGGGGAGCGCTTAACTTCGACCTTGGAAAAAATGAAGTCCAATCTTTCTTGATTTCTAGCATTAAGTTCTGGATTGATTTCTATCACCTAGATGGTATTCGTGTAGACGCTGTAAGTAATATTCTCTATCTAGATTATGACAATGCTCCATGGACCCCAAATAAAGACGGTGGCAATCTCAACTATGAAGGCTATTATTTCCTACAACGTTTGAACGATGTGATTAAACTTGCTCATCCGGATGTTATGATGATTGCAGAAGAGTCTTCTTCAGGTACCAAGATTACTGGCATGAAGGAAATGGGTGGACTTGGATTTGACTACAAGTGGAACATGGGTTGGATGAATGATATCTTACGTTTCTACGAAGAAGATCCCATTTATCGCAAGTATGACTTTAATCTTGTGACCTTCAGCTTCATGTATGTCTTTAATGAAAATTATCTCCTACCATTCTCACATGATGAGGTTGTCCACGGTAAGAAGAGTATGATGCATAAGATGTGGGGTGATCGTTACAATCAATTTGCTGGTTTGAGAAACCTTTACACTTATCAAATTTGTCACCCTGGTAAGAAATTACTCTTCATGGGTAGTGAGTTTGGTCAATTCCTAGAGTGGAAATCCGAAGAGCAATTGGAGTGGTCTAACCTAGAAGATCCGATGAATGCCAAGATGAAATACTTTACATCACAGTTGAATCAGCTTTATAAAGATCACCGTTGTCTTTGGGAAATTGATACAAGTTATGATGGTATTGAAATCATTGATGCGGATAATAGAGATCAGAGTGTTCTTTCCTTTATCCGTAAGGGCAAGAAAGGCGAGATGCTAGTCTGTATCTTCAATATGGCACCAGTTGAACGTCCTGATTTTACAATTGGTCTTCCAGTTGCAGGGATTTATGAAGAAATTTGGAATACAGAGTTAGAACAATGGGGTGGTGTGTGGAAAGAGCATAACCAAACAGTTCAAACTCAAGAAGGATTGTGGAAGGATTATGAGCAGACTTTGACATTTACCTTGCCAGCTATGGGAGCAAGTATTTGGAAAATCAAACGTCGCATAAAACCTACTAAAAAAGTCGCTAATAAAACTCAAAAAGGAGTAGAAAATGAAGAATGAAATGCTAGCTTTAATCCTTGCTGGTGGGCAAGGAACTCGTCTCGGTAAACTCACTCAAAGCATTGCTAAACCTGCCGTGCAATTCGGTGGGCGCTACCGTATCATTGACTTCGCTCTTTCAAACTGTGCCAACTCTGGTATCCATAATGTTGGGGTTATCACACAGTATCAACCACTAGCTCTCAATAGCCACATTGGTAATGGTTCTAGTTGGGGTCTAGATGGTATTGACACAGGTGTTTCTATCCTTCAGCCCTACTCTGCAAGTGAGGGGAACCGTTGGTTTGAAGGTACAAGTCATGCCATTTACCAAAACATCGACTATATCGACAGCATCAATCCTGAGTATGTTTTGATTCTTTCGGGTGACCATATCTACAAGATGGACTACGATGATATGCTCCAATCACACAAGGACAATAATGCCAGCTTGACAGTTGCTGTCTTAGATGTGCCACTTAAAGAAGCTAGCCGTTTTGGTATTATGAATACAGATGCTAATAATCGTATTGTCGAATTTGAAGAAAAACCAGCTGAACCAAAATCAACTAAGGCGTCAATGGGTATTTATATCTTTGATTGGAAACGACTTCGCAATATGCTAGTTGCAGCTGAAAAGGCTAATATTGATATGTCAGATTTTGGTAAAAACGTTATTCCAAACTATCTTGAAACTGGTGAAAGTGTCTATGCCTATGAATTCAATGGATACTGGAAGGACGTTGGTACTATCGAATCACTCTGGGAAGCAAATATGGAATACATCTCTCCAGAGAACGCTTTAGATAGCCGTAACCGTCAATGGAAAATTTATTCTCGTAACCTTATCGCTCCACCAAACTTCCTTGGAGAATTCGCTCAAGTAGAAGACTCTCTTGTAGTGGATGGCTGTTACGTAAATGGTACAGTGAAACACTCTATCCTATCTACAGCAGCTCAAGTTCGTAAGGGAGCAGAAGTTGTTGATTCTGTTATCATGAGTGGAGCAGTTATTGGTAGAGGTGCTAAAATTACACGTGCAATCATCGGTGAAGGCGCAGTCATCGCTGATGGTGTTGAAATTGATGGTACAGAAGAAGTACAAGTAGTCGGATATAACGAAGTAGTGGGGGTAGCAACAGATGAAGATTGATAAATATTCAGCGATTTTAGGAAATACCGTTGGTTTCCATGATATGTCAACCTTGACAAGTAACCGTCCAGTGGCAACTTTACCATTTGGAGGAAAGTATCGTTTGATTGACTTCCCGCTTTCAAGTTTAGCTAATGCAGGTGTTCGTAGTATCTTTGGAATTTTCCAACAAGATAACATCAGCTCTGTATTTGACCATATTCGTTCAGGACGTGAATGGGGCTTGAATACACTTCTTAGCCACTACTATCTTGGAATCTACAATACTCGTGTAGAAAGCAGTACAGTTGGAAAAGAGTACTATCAACAACTTTTGACTTACCTAAAACGTTCAGGTTCAGACCAAACAGTTTCCTTGAACTGTGATGTTTTAGTGAATATCGATCTCAATCAAGTTTTCCATTTGCATAATACAACAAAATCACCAATTACAGTAGTTTATAAGAAATTGCCTAAGAAGGACATTTCAGAAGTGAATGCAATCCTTGATATTGATGAAACTGACCACGTGCTCTCTCACAAACTCTTTGATAAAAAATCAAACCAAGAATACTACAACATGTCGACAGATATCTTTGTTGTAGACACTCAATGGTTGATTAAACGTTTGGAAGAAGAAGCTCAAAAAGAATATCCAGAAAAATTACGGTATGTTCTTCGTGATTTGGCAGCAAAAGAAGGTGCTTTTGCATATGAATATACAGGTTACCTAGCAAATATTCATTCAGTAGAAACATATTACCAAGCTAATTTAGATATGCTTGATCAGCATAAATTCTACTCTTTGTTCTCGCCAAATCAAAAGATTCATACTAAAGTTAAAAACGAAGAACCTACCTACTACGCATCTGGTTCAAAAGTGAACACCTCTCAATTTGCTTCTGGTAGTATCATTGAAGGTGAAGTGGATAAATCTATTATTTCGCGTAATGTTCGTATCAATAAAGACAGTTTGGTTAAAGAGTCTCTTATCTTCCCTCGTGTTGTCGTTGGAAAAGGTGCATAAGTTGAGTATGCAATTGTAGATAAAGGAGCTGAAATAGCTGAGGGAGTTGTTATTCGAGGTACAGCAGAAAACCCTGTTGTTATCAAAAAAGGCGAAAAAGTAACAGAGGATATTCTTGCATGAAAATTTTATTTGTAGCAGCCGAAGGAGCCCCTTTTTCTAAAAACAGGTGGCTTGGGAGATGTTATCGGGGCTCTTCCAAAATCATTAGTTAAAGCTGGTCATGAAGTTGCTGTTATCCTGCCATACTATGACATGGTAGAAGCCAAGTTTGGTGATCAGATCGAAGATGTCCTTCAATTCGAAGTCTATGTTGGTTGGCGCAGACAATTTTGTGGAATTAAGAAAACTGTTTTAAACGGTGTTACTTTCTACTTTATTGACAATCAATATTATTTCTTCCGCGGACATGTGTATGGAGATTTTGATGATGGTGAACGTTTTGCCTTCTTCCAACTTGCAGCCCTAGAAGCTATGGAGCGTATCGGATTTATTCCTGATGTCCTCCACGCTCATGACTACCATACAGCAATGATACCTTTCTTATTGAAGGAAAAATACAGATGGATTCAAGCTTACCAAGGAATCAAGACTGTTTTGACCATTCATAACTTGGAATTTCAGGGTCAATTCTCTGAAAGCATGCTTTGGGACTTGTTCAGGGTTGGATTTGAGCGCTACGCTGATGGAACAGTTCGTTGGAATGATTGTCTTAACTGGATGAAGGCTGGTATTCTCTATGCAGATCGTGTATCAACCGTGTCACCGAGCTATGCTTATGAGATCATGACTACAGAGTTTGGATGCGGTATTGATCAGATTCTTCGTATGGAATCTGGTAAGGTTTCAGGTATTGTTAATGGTATAGATACAGATTTGTACAACCCAGAGACGGATGCTTTACTTGACTATCATTTTAATAAAAACTGATCTGTCAGGAAAGGCTCAAAATAAAGCAAAACTTCAAGAAAAAGTTGGTCTTCCAGTACGTTCCGATGTACCAATGATTGGTATTGTATCTCGCTTAACTCGTCAAAAAGGTTTTGATGCGGTAGTTGAGAGTTTGCATCGAATGCTTCAAGAGGATATTCAAATCGTTCTTTTGGGAACTGGAGATCCAGGATTTGAACAAGCCTTCTCTTGGTTTAGTCAAGTATTCCCAGAAAAACTTTCGCCAATATCACTTTCGATGTGAAATTAGCTCAAGAGATTTATGCAGCATGTGATATTTTCCTCATGCCAAGTCGCTTTGAACCGTGTGGACTTTCACAAATGATGGCCATGAGATATGGTACGCTTCCTTTGGTAAATGAGGTTGGTGGTCTTAGAGATACTGTTCAAGCCTTTAATCCAATTGATGGAACAGGTACAGGCTTTAGCTTTAACAACCTAACTCCATACTGGCTCAACTGGGCATTGCAAACAGCTTTGGATGTTTATCACAACCATCCTGATGTTTGGAAGAACATGCAAGTTCAAGCTATGGAATGTGATTTCTCTTGGGATACAGCCTGCAAGTCATATCTTGATTTGTACCATAGCTTAGCAAACTAAATAGTTAAAATCGTATGATACCTTCATACGATTTTTTGAGATTCTGAAAGTAAGGCAATTATATGAAAAAAATTAAAGGACTCTGTGTACTGGATGTTGATGGGACACTAATAGAAGAGGAAGTTATTGATTTGTTGGGGAAAGAAGCAGAGTGTGAAAATGAAGTAGCTCTACTGACTGCCCAAGCTATGAGGGGAGAACTAGATTTTGAAGAAAGCCTGAGAAAACGTGTTTCACTTCTAAAAGGACTTTCTATAGATACTTTTGATAAGATTTATCATGAACTACACCTTAGTAAAAATGCTGCGCAATTTATTAACACTCTGCAAAAAAATCAGATAGAAGTGGGTTTAGTTTCGGGTGGATTTACACCTGTGGTTGAAAGAATAGCAAAAGATTTAGGGATTTCATTATTTTCTGCTAATCAACTGGAAATCAGAGATGGTCATTTAACTGGAAGTCTTGTTGGTCCTATTATAAGCAGAGAAGTTAAAAAAGAAACCCTAGTAAGATGGGCTGATGAATTAAAAGTACCTATCGAAAGGACGATTGCTATTGGAGATGGAGCTAATGATTTAGCAATGTTGAAGAGAGCTGGAATCGGCATTGGCTTCTGTGCCAAAGAAATCGTGAAAGAGGAAATTCCCCTTCAAATTGAAGATAGAGATTTAACAAAAGTATTGAATCTGATAGATTTCCTTTGATTAGAAAGATGAGTGTATGAAAATTGTTATCGCGCCTGACTCTTTTAAGGAGAGTCTCCCTGCAAGTGAAGTAGCTAAAGCTATTAAACGAGGCCTTAAAAAGGTTCTACCTGAATCGAAATGTTTGCTCTTACCTGTTGGCGATGGAGGAGAAGGAACAGTAGATGCCATTAAAAATTCACTTGGTCTTATAGAAAACACTGCTTTGGTGACAGGCCCCTTTGGAGAAGAGGTGCAAATGCCTTATGTTTATAAAGAAACTCTCGCTTTATTTGAAGTTGCGGATTTGATAGGCCTTGCTAAAATTCCTATTGAAAAAAGAAATCCCCTGAAGATTCAAACAAAGGGAATTGGTCAACTAATCCTGCATTTAATAGAGCAAGGGATGAAAGAAATCTATATCGGAGTCGGTGGTACATCCACTAACGATGGTGGTATTGGAATTGCCTCAGGACTCGGATATCAGTTTTATGATGAAAATGGAATGGAACTTGAGGCTTGTGGCCAGTCCTTGTTTGAAATTACTGATATCTCAAAGGAGAAAGTTATATCTATTCCTTCTGATGTACGAATTAAAATATTAGCAGATGTGACCAATCCTCTCTGTGGCCTACAAGGAGCTACATATACATTTGGGAAGCAAAAAGGCTTAAATCCAGCTCAATTTCATGAAGTTGATTCTGCTATTGAAAGTTTCTATCGTAAAGTTGCCTCTGAAATCTTAAAGCTGGAAGGAGCTGGAGCAGGCGGCGGTATTGCAGCTGGCTTATGTGCTTTTGCTGGAGCAACAATTGTTTCTGGTATTCACACTTGTTTAGATCTAATCGGTTTTGATCAGAAAGTTGCGGATGCAGATCTTGTCATCGTTGGTGAAGGTAGATTAGACACTCAAAGCTTAGCTGGCAAGGCTCCAATCGGTGTAGCAAAAAGAACACCAAATGGTGTTCCAGTTATTGCTATTTGTGGGAGTCTATCAGAGGATTTACCACCCTTACCATTTGAAAATCTCGTTGCAGCCTTTTCTATACTAGAAAAAAGTGAACCTCTGGAAGACAGTCTCAAAAATGCAGCTATCTATTTAGAAAATACAGCTACAAACATTGGTCAGATCTTAGCTTTGAAGAAGCATTAACCAAACCATTTTTTCCAAAGAGAAGTAGGAGCTTTGGTCTCTTTTTCTTGCCACAAGTCTGAAAAGGCCTTTTTAAGGTCTTTTTCATTTATTTGAACAGGAGCATCACTATGAATAATCAAGCCAAAAGGGGATGAATTGTGATCTTCTGAAACGATAGTCGCTTGGCAGTCAGCATCTTTGGCTTGTTTTAAATAATAGACCTGTTTTTCAAATACTACCCGAGGAGAAATTTTGACAAAAAGAGGTTCAGTTTCTTTTTTTAGACTCACTAAAATAGATACATAACCCTTTTTGAAATTTATCATCATTAGCTGTTTCAAGGTCTGCATAGCCAAGGACCCTTTCCTCGAAAAGTTCCGAGAAAAACGTCTCTGTTCATCTGGATTTAGTTTAAGCCCGCCATGAGCCTTTTTCTAGGATTTGTTTTGATACATCAGTCATAAAAAAATAGTATATCATAAAATAAAGGAGAAAACAGATAAAAGAAAGCGATTACTTTATAAACTTAAGGAAAATTTGCACAAAGATAACGTTTTTCCTTGAAAAAGGAGTCTTTTTAAGGTATCATAGAGGTGTAAAAAATTTAACTCAATAAGGAGAGTAAAAAATGTCAATTATTACTGATGTTTACGCTCGCGAAGTCCTAGACTCACGCGGTAACCCAACACTTGAAGTAGAAGTTTACACTGAATCAGGTGCTTTCGGACGTGGTATGGTTCCATCAGGAGCTTCTACTGGTGAACACGAAGCAGTTGAACTTCGTGATGGTGACAAATCTCGTTACGGTGGTCTTGGTACACAAAAAGCTGTTGACAACGTAAACAACATCATCGCTGAAGCAATCATCGGCTACGATGTACGTGACCAACAAGCTATCGACCGTGCTATGATCGCACTTGACGGAACTCCTAACAAAGGTAAATTGGGTGCTAACGCAATCCTTGGTGTGTCTATCGCTGTAGCTCGTTGCTGCTGACTACCTTGAAATCCCTACTTTACAGCTACCTTGGTGGATTCAACACTAAAGTTCTTCCAACTCCAATGATGAACATCATCAACGGTGGTTCTCACTCAGATGCTCCAATCGCTTTCCAAGAATTCATGATCGTACCTGCTGGTGCACCAACATTCAAAGAAGCTCTTCGTTGGGGTGCTGAAATCTTCCACGCTCTTAAGAAAATCCTTAAATCTCGTGGTCTTGAAACAGCCGTAGGTGACGAAGGTGGATTCGCTCCTCGTTTCGAAGGAACTGAAGACGGTGTTGAAACTATCCTTGCTGCTATCGAAGCTGCTGGTTATGTTCCAGGTAAAGACGTATTTATCGGATTTGACTGTGCATCATCAGAATTCTACGATAAAGAACGTAAAGTTTACGACTACACTAAATTCGAAGGTGAAGGAGCAGCTGTTCGTACTTCTGCAGAACAAATCGACTACCTTGAAGAATTGGTAAACAACTACCCAATCATCACTATCGAAGATGGTATGGACGAAAACGACTGGGATGGATGGAAAGCTCTTACTGAACGTCTTGGTGGTAAAGTTCAATTGGTTGGTGACGACTTCTTCGTAACAAACACTGCTTACCTTGAAAGAGGTATCGCTGAAGGCGCTGCTAACTCAATCCTTATCAAAGTTAACCAAATCGGTACTCTTACTGAAACATTCGACGCTATCGAAATGGCTAAAGAAGCTGGTTACACTGCCGTTGTATCACACCGTTCAGGTGAAACTGAAGATTCAACAATCGCTGACATCGCAGTTGCAACAAACGCAGGACAAATCAAGACTGGTTCACTTTCACGTACAGACCGTATCGCTAAATACAACCAATTGCTTCGTATCGAAGATCAACTTGGTGAAGTAGCTGAATACCGTGGATTGAAATCATTCTACAACCTTAAAAAATAAAATAGTTCAGTGAACTATTTTATCCCGAACCTTGAAACTCAAAAAGTTCGGCTCTTGATTTAACAAGTTTTAAGCCCTCGGATTTTATCCGAAGGGCTTTTTCTGTTCAGGGGGCAAAAATATTAAGAAATAATTTCGCACATAAATTCTCTGTATTTTCACTATTCTGGGTGGAAATTAAAGATTTTTAAGCATATTTTTGGTATAATAATACCCAGGAAAAACTAGAGAAAAGAAGGAGGTAGAGATGGAAAAGTATTTATCGGTAGCAACGTTGACCAAGTATTTAAAAATGAAATTCGATAAAGACCCCTACTTGGAACGGGTCTATTTAACTGGTCAAGTCTCTAACTTCCGCAAGCGTCCAACGCATCAGTATTTTTCTCTTAAGGATGATCGTGCAGTTATTCAGGCAACCATTTGGTCAGGTATTTATCAGAAACTAGGTTTTGATTTGGAAGAAGGTATGAAGATCAATGTGGTTGGTCGTGTCCAAGTCTATGAGCCAAGCGGAAGTTATTCGATTATCATTGAAAGAGCTGAACCAGATGGTGTTGGTGCCTTTGAGCTATCCAATTTGAACAACTTAAGAAGAAACTGGCAGAAGAAGGTTTGTTTCAAGAGCGATTTAAACAATCTTTACCACAATTTTCAAAAAAAATAGGTGTGGTGACCAGCCGTAGCGGAGCCGTCATTCAGGATATTATTACGACAGTTAGCAGACGCTTCCCTGGTGTAGAAATTGTCTTATATCCTACTAAAGTTCAAGGTGAGGGTGCTGCAGAGGAAATTGCTCGTAATATAACTCGAGCCAATGAACGAGATGACTTAGATGTTCTGATTATCGGCCGTGGGGGAGGTTCCATTGAAGATCTTTGGGCCTTTAACGAAGAAATTGTAGTTCGAGCAATTTTTGAATCTCGTTTACCGATTATTTTCGAGTGTAGGTCATGAAACAGATGTCACCTTGTCTGATTTTGTTGCTGACAAGAGAGCAGCAACACCGACAGCAGCGGCTGAACTTGCGACACCAGTAACTAAGTTAGATCTTTTGACCTATCTTCAGAATCAAGAAAAACGCATGACTACAGCGGTTAAGCATAGTTTGTCAAAGAAACAAGAAGCTTTGAGAATCCTCAGTCAATCGGTCATCTTCAGACAACCAGAGCGTTTATATGACGGTTATCTACAACGCTTGGATCAGTTACAGCTGCGACTGAAGCAAGGATTGAATGCTGAATTGGTTCGAAATCAACAAAAGGTGCAAGAACAAGTCCACCGTTTGGAACAATTATCACCAACCATCAAGATTCAGCGTTATCAGGATCGTATCCAGCAATTAAAGAAACTGCTGCGTAGTCAGATGGCTGTGATCTATGATGCAAAAGTAGCAGAAGTAAAACGCCTATCAGAAGCTCTCCTTATGCTAGATACTAGTCGAATTGTAGCCAGAGGTTATGCAATTGTTAAAAAGGAGAAGTCGTAGTGGCTTCATGAAAGATCTGAAAGAAAATGACCAAATATCACTGTTGATGCGAGACGGTCAAGTAGAATTAGAGGTAAGAGATGTCAAAACAAAAGAAATTTGAGGAAAATTTAGCAGAGCTTGAGACTATTGTTCAAAGCTTAGAAAATGGTGAAATTGCTTTGGAAGATGCTATTTCTGCATTTCAAAAAGGAATGCTCTTATCCAAAGAATTGCAGGCAACACTTGATAAGGCTGAAAAGACCTTGGTCAAGGTTATGCAAGAAGATGGAACAGAAAGTGAACTGGTATGAACAAGCAGGAAAAACTAGCTTTGGTCGAGTCAGCTCTTGAAGACTTTTATGGCAACCAACAATTTGCGTCCAGTTTAAGAGAAGCTGTTCTTTATTCCATACATGCAGGTGGAAAAAGGATTCGTCCTTATTTACTTTTAGAAGTTTTGGACTCCTTGCAAGTGCCTATTACTCAGGAACATGCTCAAGTTGCAGCGGCACTAGAAATGATTCATACAGGAAGTTTGATCCATGATGATCTACCTGCTATGGATAATGATGATTATCGCCGAGGACGTTTGACCAATCATAAGGTGTATGGTGAAGCCCTAGCTATTTTAGCAGGGGATGCGCTTTTTTTGGATCCCTATGCTTTAGTTGCTCAAACTGATTTGTCTAGTCAAACCAAGATAGAGTTAATATCTAATTTATCCCTTGCTTCTGGAAGTATGGGGAATGGTAGCTGGTCAAGTGTTAGATATGGAAGGTGAAGGTCAACAGTTAAGTCTAGAGGAACTTCAGACCATTCATGCTAATAAGACAGGTAAACTTTTAGCCTTTCCTTTCCAAGCGGCTGGAATCATTGCTGGATTGGATGAAAATCTTCAGAAGCAGCTTAAAACAGTTGGTGAGTTGATTGGCCTGGCTTTCCAAGTGAGAGATGATGTGCTTGATGTTACAGCAAGTTTTGAGGAAATCAGCAAGACACCCCAGAAAGATTTGCAAGCCGAGAAGTCAACCTATCCTGCATTGTTGGGATTAGACCAGGCGATAGCGTTTTGCAATCAAACTTTGGATCAAGCTACTGCGAAACTAGAAGAGATTAGCTCAGTTGTGAGTTTTTGAGAAGGAGCCAATTGTGAAAATAGTAGAAAGTTTGAGAATCAATGGCTAAGGAAAGAGTAGATGTACTTGCTTACAAACAGGGCTTGTTTGAAACGAGAGAACAAGCCAAACGTGGTGTTATGGCAGGTTTGGTGGTCGCTGTTTTAAAATGGCGAACGATTTGATAAACCAGGAGAAAAAATTCTGACGATACAGAGTTGAAACTCAAGGGCGAGAAACTTAAGTATGTTAGTCGTGGTGGCTTGAAACTTGAGAAGGCGCTAGATATTTTTGATCTATCAGTTGAGGGACAAACGACCATTGATATCGGAGCTTCAACTGGAGGTTTTACGGATGTCATGTTGCAAAATGGTGCTAAACTAGTTTTTGCAGTTGATGTTGGGACTAACCAGCTTGCTTGGAAATTACGCCAAGACCCTCGTGTTGTCAGTATGGAGCAGTTTAATTTCCGTTATGCTGAAAAGACCGACTTTAATCAGGAACCAAGTTTTGCCAGTATCGATGTTAGTTTTATTTCCCTAGCCCTCATTTTACCAGCCTTGCACCGAGTTTTAGCTGATCAAGGGCAGGTTGTGGCTCTAGTTAAGCCTCAATTTGAGGCTGGTCGAGAACAGATTGGTAAAAATGGAATTATCAGAGATGCTAAGGTTCACCAAAATGTTTTAGAATCAGTTACTAAAATGGCAGTTGATGAAGGATTTTCAGTCTTAGGATTGGACTATTCTCCTATTCAAGGTGGTCATGGGAATATCGAGTTTTTAGCCTATTTGCGAAAAGAAGATCACGCAATCAATCAGGTTACTTCTGAAATAGAAAAAAATAGTGGAGAAAGCACAGAGAATTTAAAGATGAATAAAAAAAGAGACTTGAGAAGATTAGAAGATTTGTTACAGATTATCAAATCGGTACTCCAGGAAGAAATCGTTGAACACTTGAGAGAAGCGGGTATCTCTGCTACTCAAGCAACAGTCTCCCGAGATATTAAAGAATTAGGTATTGTAAAAATTCCATTGAAGGACAATACTTACATCTATGAATTACCAAAATCAATCGTTAGAAGCTTGCAGTTGGCAGAAAACAATATTATTCATGCTGAACGCATGGGGCATATGATCAATTTGCAAGTCATTCCAGGAAATACTATTTTCGTCAAGAGTCAGTTGATGACTGTTTTTTTCTGACCAAATTTTTAGCTGTATTGCTGATGATAATTCCATCTTGATGGTATTGAGAAGTGAAGAAACGGCCAAAGATATTTTTGAGCAAGTTAAAAATTGGTAGGATTATATGTTACTGGAAATTTCGATTAAAAATTTGCTATCATCGAATCAATTTCTTTGAACTTTGAACAAGGGATGACAGTTTTAACTGGTGAAACAGGTGCGGGTAAATCAATCATTATTGACGCTATGAATATGATGTTAGGAGCTCGAGCTACAACAGAAGTTATTCGTCATGGGTCTCCAAAAGCGGAAATTGAAGGTCTTTTTTCAATTGAAAGTAATCGCGCGCTAGAAGAAATTTTTGATGAACAAGGATTAGAATTGAGTGATGAAATCATTATTCGTCGCGAAATTTTTACAAAACGGCCGAAGCATCAGTCGTATCAATGGACAGATGGTTAATCTTTCAGTATTAAGGACGATTGGTCAACAGCTAGTTGATATCCATGGTCAACATGACCAAGAGGAGTTAATGCGCCCACATCGACATATCCAGATGTTGGATGAGTTTGGGGATGCTTCTTTCTTTGAATTAAAAGAAGCCTATCAGATGAGCTTTGATAACTATCGCCGTATGCGTAAGCAAGTGCTTGACATCAAAAAAAATCAGCAGGAACACAAGGCTCGAATTGAAATGTTGGAATTTCAGATGGCTGAGATTGAAGCAGCTAATTTGAAAGCGGGTGAAGATATTGCCCTTAATCAAGAAAGAGACAAACTTCTTAATCATAAACATATCGCTGATACTTTGACAAATGCTTATAGTATGCTTGATAATGAAGAATTTTCAAGCCTTGCAAATGTTCGTTCGGCCATGAATGATATGGAAAGTCTTGAAGAGTTCGATCCAGAGTATCGTGAGATTTCAAACTCCCTTTCTGAATCCTATTATGTCCTAGAAGATATCACCAAACGCTTAGAATCAATCATCGATGATCTGGATTTCGATGGTAATCGTCTGATGCAGGTTGAAAGCCGACTAGATTTGATTCATACCATTACCCGTAAGTATGGTGGTAGTGTGGATGATGTCCTTGAATACTTTGCCAAGATTACAGACGAATACAATCTTCTAACAGGAAATAATCTATCTTCTGAAGATATGGAAATCGAACTCAAGAAGCTTGAAAAAAATCTTGTGGGTCTAGCAGGTCAAGTTGCTCAAGCTCGCCATAAAATAGCGCAGGACTTAGAAGCTGAAATCAAGCAAGAATTGCAAGACCTATACATGGAGAAAGCACAATTTCAAGTTCGTTTTAGTCAAGGAAAATTCAGTCGCGAAGGTAATGAGAGTGTTGAATTTTACATTTCAACCAACCCTGGAGAAGATTTTAAACCATTAGTAAAAGTAGCTTCTGGTGGAGAATTGTCTCGTTTGATGTTGGCTATCAAGTCTGCTTTTTCTCGTAAGGAAGGCAAGACCAGTATCGTCTTTGATGAGGTGGATACGGGAGTCTCAGGTCGTGTAGCTCAAGCTATTGCGCAAAAGATTCATAAAATTGGACAGCACGGTCAAGTATTAGCTATTTCTCACCTTCCGCAAGTTATTGCGATTGCAGATTATCAGTTCTTCATCGAAAAGATTAGCAATGAACATTCAACCGTTTCAACAGTTCGCTTGTTGACAGTTGAAGAAAGGATTGAAGAAGTCGCTAAGATGTTGGCTGGAGAGAATGTGACAGAAGCAGCATTGACTCAAGCGAGAGAATTATTACAAAGTAAGGAGAAATAAATGACAGACTATTATGTAATTGGTGATGTCCACGGAAAAGCTGGAATGTTAGAAGACTTACTTAAAACATGGGATGGCAAGACTCAATTACTCTTTCTTGGAGATTTGATTGATAGAGGAGAAGATAGCCGCCGTGTTCTTGAAATGGTCAAGGATTTAGTAGATAAACAAGGAGCTATCTGCTTATCAGGAAATCATGAGTATATGTTTTTAACTTGGTTGGATAATCCTGAAGAAAGTTATGACCACTATCGTCGAAATGGTGGGGATACAACTATTAATTCTATTTTTGGGCGCCCACTGGATGCACCAGTAGATGGAGTAGCAGATGCTAAACGAGTTGAGACAGAAGCAGCAGACTTAGTGGAGTTTATCCGTCAGATGCCTTTTGTCATTGAAACAGATAAGTATATCTTTGTTCATGCCGGTATTGATTTGACTTTGGATGATTGGCATGATACTACTGATTATAAGAAGGTATGGCTCAGAAAACCATTTCACGAAGCAGCCAATCATACTGGAAAAACCATTGTCTTTGGACATACACCAGTCTATGGTTTGTTGGATCAAAAACCTGGTACATCTGAACTTTGGATGACAGAAGACGGTAAGATTGGAATGGATGGAGGAGCTGTTTACGGCGGTGTCCTTCACGGTATTGTCTTTACCGACCAAGGTATGACTGAACGCTATTTCATCGAAAATGACGGCTTTGTCGCCGAAGATTAGTACTCCTAACAGGGTATGGTCTTGTCAAAATGTTAAAAACAATTTATAATTAATAGATACCCTGAAAGGAAGAGAATGATGAACTTAGAAGAATTGAAAAAACGACAGGAGAAGATTCGTAACTTCTCTATTATCGCCCATATTGACCATGGAAAGTCAACACTAGCAGACCGTATTTTGGAAAAGACAGAGACAGTTTCCAGTCGTGAAATGCAGGCCCAACTTCTTGATAGTATGGATTTAGAGCGTGAGCGTGGAATTACTATCAAGCTTAATGCTATCGAGCTTAATTATACGGCTAAAGATGGTGAGACTTATATCTTCCACTTGATTGACACACCTGGACACGTGGACTTTACCTATGAGGTTTCACGTTCTCTAGCTGCCTGTGAAGGTGCTATTTTGGTCGTTGATGCTGCCCAAGGGATTGAGGCTCAAACACTGGCAAACGTCTATCTTGCTTTGGATAATGATTTGGAAATCCTACCAGTTATCAATAAAATTGACCTACCAGCAGCAGATCCAGAGCGCGTGCGAACAGAAATCGAAGATGTCATTGGTCTAGATGCTAGCGAAGCAGTATTGGCTTCAGCCAAGGCGGGTATCGGTATCGAAGAAATTCTCGAACAAATTGTCGAAAAAGTACCAGCCCCAACTGGTGACGTGTCAGCACCATTGAAAGCCTTGATTTTCGACTCAGTATATGATGCCTATCGTGGAGTTATCCTCCAAGTTCGTGTCATGGATGGAGTAGTCAAACCTGGTGATAAGATTCAGCTCATGAGCAATGGTAAAACCTTCGATGTAACTGAAGTCGGAATTTTCACACCTAAAGCTGTAGGACGTGATTTCCTTGCGACGGGTGACGTTGGTTATATCGCGGCTTCTATCAAGACTGTTCAGGACACACGTGTCGGTGATACAGTAACCTTGGCGACAAATCCAGCGACTGAACCACTTTCAGGATACAAGCAGATGAATCCGATGGTTTTCGCAGGTCTCTATCCAATCGAGTCAAATAAATACAACGACCTTCGTGAAGCTCTTGAAAAATTGCAACTGAATGATGCTAGCTTGCAGTTTGAACCAGAAACATCCCAGGCTCTTGGATTTGGTTTCCGTTGTGGTTTCCTTGGACTACTTCATATGGATGTTATTCAGGAACGTTTGGAACGTGAGTTTAACATCGACCTTATTATGACTGCACCATCAGTTATCTACAAGGTTAATCAGACTGATGGTGAGTCTATGGATGTGTCTAACCCATCCGAGTTTCCTGATCCTACAAAGATTGCAACTATCGAAGAACCATATGTTAAGGCGCAAATCATGGTGCCGCAAGAATTCGTCGGAGCAGTGATGGAACTCGCTCAGCGCAAACGTGGTGACTTTGTGACCATGGATTATATCGATGACAATCGTGTTAATGTTATCTATCAAATCCCACTAGCTGAGATTGTCTTTGACTTCTTCGATAAACTAAAATCTTCGACACGCGGTTATGCAAGCTTTGATTACGAATTGTCAGAGTATCGTCCATCTAAGCTGGTGAAAATGGATATCCTTCTTAATGGTGATAAGGTGGATGCTCTTAGCTTTATCGTTCACAAGGACTTTGCTTACGAACGTGGAAAACTCATCGTTGATAAGCTCAAGAAAAATCATTCCTCGTCAACAATTTTGAAGTTCCAATCCAAGCAGCTATTGGACATAAGATTGTAGCTCGTACAGATATTAAAGCCCTTCGTAAGAACGTACTTGCTAAGTGTTACGGTGGTGACGTTTCTCGTAAACGCAAACTCCTTGAAAAACAAAAAGCTGGTAAGAAACGTATGAAAGCTATCGGTTCTGTAGAAGTACCACAAGAAGCCTTCCTCAGCGTATTGAGCATGGATGAAGAATAGTTGAGCTCTCAAGAAAAAAATAAGATAAATATAAAATAATGATTTTTTTAAGAGGCTGGTAAAAGTCAATTTTCTCCGAAAATGAAAAAATATAACGCATAGTATCAAGGTTTTCAACATCTGATATTATGCGTTTTTCTGATTTTAAAGATTTTTGCCCAGCCTCTTTTCTTAATGTTTGACAAACGCGCCAACTTCAAGTATAGCAGATTGAACTTAGAATAGTACACTACAGATTCTAAAACATTTTTAGAAATTGATTTGACTTTCCTAATCTCTTTGTTCATATCTTCTTTCAATCAACTATACAAGTTTGGGAATCGACATTTCTAGGGCGGAAGGTTATTATGTGAGTACAGTAGGGGCTTAATGAAGCCACAATAAGGAAATATATCCAAGATTAAAGAAATTATCCAGTGGATGATTTCTTCACGAGTATAAAAATTTGAGAACGAGTATGGAATGATATAGCACTAGATAAGTTAAGTGTGAAAGAATATGAGGATCCCTTTAGGGATAGTGGTAAGCCTCTTTTAAGAGGCAAGTGACGAGCAAGAGCAATGAGGCTTGAACAGGTGAAAGCCAGCGTCTTTAGGCGCTGGCTGGTAATTTGGGCTTATAGTCTTAGTGCAAACCACCCGTTAGATGGGTGGTTATGTTTTGATTTTTAAACTTTTATTATACAATAAAACCAAATAAAAAGAAAGCGGTAACAATATGCTTAATGCGAAAATTTTTATATATTTTTTATTTTTCGATCGTTGTCGAAAACTACAGGCTTGTTGTTGTTGAAAAGAGGTCTCGAGATGGGTTATTTAGACACAGAGCTATTATCCTCGCAATTTTTCATTTGCTTTTACAACCTATGTTCATTCGTTTGGGTCTACTTTACAATAAAAACAATAAAAATAAATAGACGTATTTTTTAGTCAGAACCTCTCAAAAACGCCTTTTTCGCACCTGCTCCGTAAATGTGTTATACGGATTCTGCGAAAAAGTGATAGTTTTCTAAGCCATGAGCAATGGAAAAGCACCAGCAGTACGAATGCTGAGGCTTTTTTTACGTGGTTGCGAACCACGTCCGGACCAGTGGCACTTAATCATCGCCTTTCTTATCTAGCCAGACATAAGAAACTCAAATAGTAGGTTCAGATGATTATGCCTATGTGAAAATTCCTAAATCATGGGTTCATTTCAAAGAAATTGAAGGTGGAGGTGACATTCAGTACTGTGATGGGACGGATGTCAATATTGTAACTCTCAATACCTTTAAACCTTAGTAGTTTGGTATTAGTGAAAGTGAGTACGCTGCGCTTGAAACTGTTTAAATTTTAACTAGCATTTATGAATCTAAACAGAAAAGTCAAGACTTCTCCAAGGTATGGGGGTCAAAATCAGCTATCGGTGGCTATGAGGCCTACGTAGTAAACTGTATTGCTATTTAATTATCTGGATTTTTAAATCCGATGATGGCAAGTTTAGATATGTTTCTCTCGAAGGTGTTCCAGAGGTATTAAAAAAATCTCCTTCCAATGGTGGAAGAAAGTTGGACCAATAAAAAGAGTTAACATCGTGAAAAACAGGAGTCATTCCTGTTTTTATAATTTCCTTATTAGGAAATTATAAAAAAATATGTTTGAAATGATTAAATGTTTAATTCGTAAACATAAAAAAATCAAAACAAAATGCAACATATTGACAACGGTTTCATATAGTGTTATACTTGTACCATAAAAGTTAAATATGAAGGGAGAAGGTCATGGGATTAGATCATTTCTTTGACAAAGACTTAGTCTTTTGCTTAGAAGCAGATAATCAAGAGCAACTTTTCGATCAAGTTGCAACCCTATTGGAAGAAAAGAAAGTTGTTACAGAGACCTATCGATCGGCCTTGATTGAACGTGAAAAATCGTTCCCAACTGGTTTGGATATGGAGTTTTTAGGGAAGGATTTGCCTAACGTAGCTATCCCTCATACTGATACAATTCATAATCTAACTGAAAATGTTGTCGTGGTTCGTCTGGAAAAACCAGTAACGTTCCACAATATGATTGCTCCTGATAAGGAAGTAGAAGTTTCATTGTTGTTCTTTATCATCAACAATTCAAGCTCAAGTCAAACAAATATTCTTGCACAGTTGATGGACTTCTTTACAGGCAATGGTCATCTTGAAGCGCTGTCTAAGATTAAGGAACCTGAAGCTTTGTTCCAATATATCTCAGAAGCGACTGCTTAATTTGTTAATAATTTTTATATAAAAACGGAGGAAATCCAAATGATTAAAATTCTTGCTGCTTGTGGTGCAGGTGTTAACTCAAGCCACCAAATTAAAAGTGCTCTTGAAGAAGAACTTTCTAACCGTGGGTACGATGTTCAATGTGATGCCGTTATGGTAAAAGATGTCAATGAAGACTTGATTAAAGGTTATGATATCTTCACACCAATCGCTGCTACTGATTTAGGTTTTGAACCAGGTATCCCAGTTGTTGAAGCAGGACCAATCTTGTTCCGTATTCCAGCTATGAGCGCTCCAGTCTATGATAATATTGAAGCAGCTATCAAAGAACATGGTCTAAGCTAATTATTAATTTGTAAATATTCCATAAAAATAAAGGGAGGAAAATTATGGATATCATTATCGAACTAGCCAATAAGGTGTTCAAGCCTATCTTGAAATGGGTGGACCGATCATCATGCTGATCATTTTGACACTATTGGCTCTACTTTTTGGAGTGAAATTCTCCAAGGCGCTTGAAGGTGGTATCAAACTTGCCATCGCTCTTACTGGTATCGGTGCTATCATCGGAATGCTTAACGGAGCTTTCTCAGCTTCTCTTGCAAAATTCGTTGAAAACACTGGTATTCAATTGAACATCACCGACGTTGGTTGGGCACCACTTGCTACAATCACTTGGGGTTCAGCTTGGACACTTTACTTCTGCTTGTGATGTTGATCGTCAACATTGTCATGCTTTGCAATGAAGAAAACTAATACACTTGACGTCGATATCTTTGATATCTGGCACTTGTCTATCACAGGTCTTTTTGATTAAATGGTACGCTGACAACAATGGAGTTAGCCAAGGAGTTTCACTCTTCATCGCGACTGCAGCAGTTGTCCTTGTTAGGGGTTCTTAAAATCATCAACTCTGACTTGATGAAACCAACATTTGATGACCTTCTTAACGCACCAAGTTCATCACCAATGACTTCAACTCATATGAACTACATGATGAACCCAGTTATCATGGTTTTGGATAAGATTTTTGATAAACTCTTCCCAGGTCTTGATAAATACGACTTTGACGCTGCTAAATTGAACAAGAGAATCGGTTTCTGGGGATCTAAATTCTTCATCGGTTTCATCCTTGGTATCGTTATCGGTTTGATGGGTACTCACATCCGGTTGCAGGTGTTGAAGGGGCTGAAAAATGGGGAATATGTAATTAAAGGTTGGTTGTCACTTGGTTTGACTGCCGGTGTCTGCTTGGAGCTCTTCTCATTGATCGGTTCATGGTTTATCGCAGCCGTAGAACCACTTTCACAAGGTATTACAAACGTTGCTACTAAACGTCTTCAAGGACGTAAATTCAACATCGGTCTTGACTGGCCATTTATCGCTGGTCGTGCTGAAATCTGGGCTTGTGCCAACGTACTTGCACCAATCATGTTGGTTGAAGCAGTGCTTCTTTCAAATGTCGGAAATGGTATCTTGCCACTTGCTGGTATCATCGCAATGGGTGTAACTCCAGCTCTCTTGGTAGTTACTCGTGGTAAATTGCTCCGTATGATTATCTTCGGAACACTCTTGTTGCCACTCTTCCTTCTTTCAGGTACACTTATCGCACCATTTGCAACAGAACTTGCTAAAGGTGTAGGTGCCTTCCCAGAAGGTGTAAGCCAAACTCAATTGATTACTCACTCAACTCTTGAAGGACCAATCGAAAAACTATTTGGTTGGGCAATTGGTAATGCTACAACTGGTGATATCAAAGCTATCCTTGGCGCATTAGTATTCCTAGTATTCTACGTTGGTATCTTTGCATGGTACAGAAAACAAATGATCAAACGTAATGAAGAATACGCAGCAAACGCAAAAATAATTCGCTCCTAAAATGAAATTGTAAAAACTAGGTTGTCAGTTTCCAAATCTGGAGTCGACAGCCTAGTTTTTTTAGGTCTTAAATAAATGGAGGTAATTCTAATGATTGAATTAAAAACAGAACAGCTAAGTGTACAGTTTCAAACTTTTGGTGGTGCACTTTCTTCAATAAAAGACAAAGATGGAATTGAGTATTTGTGGCAGGGAGATCCAACTTACTGGAGTGGACAAGCACCTGTTTTATTTCCAATCTGTGGATCCGTTAGAAATGATACTGTCTTGTATGATCAAGAAGATGGTAGTCAAGTAACAGGTAAAATTCCACGTCATGGTTTGGTTCGAAAAAAAGAATTTGAATTAGTGGAACAAACAGAGAATGCTGTCACCTTTGCGATCGAAGATGGCCAAGAAATGTATGAGAATTATCCCTATCATTTTCGTCTAGAAATAACTTATACTGTTACTGGAAAGACTATTCGAACACAGTATCAAGTTACCAATAAGGAAACAGATAAGAAAATGCCTTACTTTATTGGTGGACATCCAGGCTTTAACTGTCCTTTATTTGATGATGAAGCTTATGAAGACTACTATCTTGAGTTTGAAAAAGCTGAAACTTGTACAGTTCCTAAACCATTCCCAGAAACAGGGATGTTGGATTTTCAAGATAGAAGTAGCTGGTTAAAAGATCAAAAAGAATTGGATCTAAACTATGATTTCTTTAGCTATGATGCTGTGACTTTAGATGAGTTAGCTTCGCTCTGTTTCCTTACGTTCACGTAAGCATGATAAGGGATTAAAACTAGACTTTAAAGAGTTTTCAAACCTCATCGTTTGGTCAACTCTTAATAAAGGTCCCTTCCTTGCTCTGGAACCTTGGTCAGGTTTGTCAACTTCACTCGAAGAGGGCGATCATCTAGAAGATAAGAAAAAAATGTTCGAATCTTTAAATCCAGGTCAAAGTGATCAAATTGGTTTTGATATAGAAATTTTCTAAAAATAAACAAAAACAAACATAAACTGTTGACTTTTTAAACAATAGTAGTATATTATGTTTAGAAAGAACAATTTGTGTTTGTTTTTAACAAGTTATTCTTCCAATTTCTCCAAGGAGAAGTTACAAAGAGTGAATAGATGATTCATTCTTAATCTAAATTAGTCAACAAAACTACTAGTAACTATTTGGTGATGGTCATTTTCTTTCCAGAACCAAAAAATTTTTACTGGTCTATATAAAAAAGGAGTATACAATATGTCTATTGTTATTGGTGCAGATGCTGCAGGTTTGAGATTGAAAGAAGTCGTTAAAGATTTCTTGGAAAAAGAAAACTTCCACGTTGTGGATGTTACAGCTGAAGGTCAAGACTTCGTTGATGTAACTCTTGCTGTTGCTGAAGAAGTTAAAAAAGAAGAACAAAACCTTGGTATTGTCATTGATGCTTATGGTGCAGGTCCATTTATGGTTGCTACTAAAATCAAGGGAATGGTTGCAGCAGAAGTATCTGACGAACGTTCAGCCTATATGACTCGTGGTCACAACAACTCACGTATGATTACTATGGGTGCTCAACTCGTTGGTGACGAATTGGCTAAGAACATCGCTAAAGGCTTTGTAAATGGTAAGTATGACGGCGGTCGTCACCAAATTCGTGTCGATATGTTGAACAAAATGTGCTAATACTCTTCAAAAATCAAGATAATCTGTCGTCAGCTCACTTTAGCTAACCTCAGTTATGCTCGCAGCTCGCTTCCTAAGCTAATCTTGATTTTTCTTGAGTAAAGATAAATGATATTAGATTTATATAATTAATCGGAGGGAATAACTAATGAGAATTGCAATTGGATGTGACCACATCGTAACAAATGAAAAAATGGCGGTTTCAGAATTTTTGAAATCAAAAGGACATGAAGTCATCGACTTTGGTACTTATGACCACGCTCGTACACACTACCCAATCTTTGGTAAAAAAGTTGGTGAAGCAGTAGTTAGTGGCCAAGCTGATCTTGGTGTATGTATCTGTGGTACTGGTGTAGGTATCAATAACGCTGTTAACAAGGTTCCAGGTGTTCGTTCTGCCTTGGTTCGTGATATGACAACAGCTCTTTATGCAAAAGAACAATTGAATGCCAACGTTATCGGATTTGGTGGTAAAATCACTGGTGAATTGCTTATGTGCGATATCATTGAAGCTTTCATCAACGCTGAATACAAACCATCTGAAGAAAAATAAAAAAATTGATCGCTAAAATTCAACACGTTGAAACTCATAACGATCATCAAACAGATGCCAACTTTCTTTACAGAATTCCTTGAAAAATGGGATCGCGGTGAATACCACGACTAAGAGGTGACTCATGATTTTAACAGTCACAATGAACCCATCCATTGATATTTCCTATCCTTTGGATGAATTAAAAATTGATACTGTCAACCGTGTTGTAGATGTTACTAAAACCGCTGGTGGTAAAGGTCTTAATGTTACTCGGGTCCTATCAGAATTTGGTGACTCTGTAGTCGCAACAGGACTTGTCGGTGGTAAACTTAGTGATTTTTTTAGTAGAAAATATTGATGATAAAGTAAGCAAACGTTTCTTCTCTATTCAAGGTGAAACCCGTAACTGTATCGCAATTCTACATGGAGAAAACCAAACAGAAATCCTAGAAAAAAAGGTCCTGAAGTTCAAGAAAAAAGAAGGTCAAGATTTCTTGGCTCATTTCAAAGAACTTTTAGAGACTGTAGAGGTAGTAGCTATCTCAGGTAGTCTGCCAGCTGGGACTTCCAGTTGATTACTATGCTAGTCTGGTTGAACTTGCTAATCAAGCTGGTAAACCTGTTGTCTTGGACTGTTCAGGAGCTGCACTTCAGGCGGTTCTTGAATCTCCACATAAAGCCAACAGTTATCAAACCAAATAATGAAGAATTATCTCAACTTTTGGGAAGAGAAATTTCTAAAGATTTGGATGAGCTAAAAACTGTTCTTCAAGAACCACTATTTGATGGAATCGAGTGGATTATCGTTTCATTAGGTGCTAATGGTGCCTTTGCTAAGCACGGGGACACTTTCTATAAAGTAGATATTCCAAGAATCCAAGTTGTAAACCCAGTTGGATCTGGTGATTCTACAGTAGCAGGTATTGCTTCAGGATTGTTCCATAAAGAAACTGATCAAGAATTACTGACTAAGGCGAATGTCCTTGGTATGCTAAATGCTCAAGAAAAAATGACCGGTCATGTCAATATGGCAAACTATCAAGGCCTATATGACCAACTAGTAGTGAAAGAGGTATAAAATGGTTTTAACAGAAAATAAACGTACATGTTTGGAAAAACTCTCAGACGAAAATGGTATCATCTCAGCTCTTGCTTTTGACCAACGTGGTGCTTTGAAACGCCTTATGGCTCAATACCAAACAGAAGAGCCAACAGTAGCTCAAATGGAAGAACTTAAAGTCTTGGTAGCAGATGAATTGACTAAATACGCTTCATCAATGCTACTTGACCCTGAGTACGGACTTCCAGCTACAAAAGCTCTTGATCCAAAAGCTGGTCTTCTCCTTGCTTATGAAAAAACAGGATACGACACAACAAGTACAAAACGTTTGCCAGACTGCTTGGATGTTTGGTCTGCAAAACGTATCAAAGAACAAGGTGCAGATGCTGTTAAGTTCTTGCTTTACTATGACGTAGATAGCTCTGACGAACTTAACCAACAAAAACAAGCTTACATCGAACGTATCGGTTCTGAGTGTGTGGCTGAAGATATTCCATTCTTCCTTGAAATCTTGGCTTACGATGAAAAAGATTGCGGATGCAGGTTCTGCAGAATACGCTAAAAGTAAAACCACACAAGGTTATCGGTGCTATGAAAGGTCTTCTCAGACCCACGCTTTTCAACATCGATGTCTTGAAAGTAGAAGTTCCAGTTAACGTTAAATACGTTGAAGGATTTTGGCGATGGCGAAATCGTTCATACACGTGAAGAAGCAGCAGCCTTCTTCAAAGCTCAAGATGAAGCTACGAACTTGCCATACATCTACTTGAGTGCAGGTGTATCAGCTAAGCTCTTCCAAGAAACTCTTGTCTTTGCCCACGAATCAGGTGCAAACTTCAATGGTGTTCTTTGTGGACGTGCAACATGGGCTGGATCAGTTGAAGCTTATATCAAAGACGGTGAAGCAGCTGCTCGCGAATGGCTTCTGAACAACTGGTTTTGAGAAACATCGATGAACTCAACAAAGTTCTTCAAAACAACAGCTACTTCATGGACTGAACGTGTCTAAACTTTCCCCTTTTATGTCCTAAAACCTAGCTAAAAAAACTTTTAAAAAAAGTTGTATGTAAAGGTTTACAAAAAATCATTCTTGTGATATACTAAAGTCACAAGTTAATACAAAGTGAGTGTTACTAAGTAATATTAGGCATGATCACAGATGACTCAGACGTATATTTTTTGAGTTCATTTGTGGTCATTTTTTATGCTCACAAAACTTAAATAATAGGGCAAGGAGGTTGCCATGTATCGGATATTAAATCCAATGAATAACAATGTTTCTCTCGTGCGGAATAGCAAGGGAGAGGAGTTGATCGTAATTGGTAAGGGTATTTCGTTCGGTAAGAAGAAGGGAGATTTGATTTCTGAGGATCAGGTTGAAAAAGTTTTTCGGATGAAAACAGAAGAGTCGCGAGAAAATCTTTATTGCTCTTCTCAAGGATGTACCGCTTGATTTTATTACGGTCACTTATGAGATTATTGATAATCTTTCTAAAAAATATCAATATCCTGTCCAAGAGTATCTATACGTCACTCTGACAGACCATATCTATTGTTCTTATCAGGCTATTAGCCAAGGACGCTATAAGGATAGTAACTTGCCTGACATTTCTGCCAAATATCCAATCGCTTTTCAAATTGCACAAGAAGCTTTTTGAAATTTATCGTCAAAAACTGACAGAAAAATTTTTCCTGAAGACGAAATCATTCGTATCGCTTATCACTTCATCAACGCGGAAGGTGAGAATGAAGTCGAAGTTGTTGAATCGATTGATAAGAGAAAGGAAATTTTAAAAGAGGGTCGAAAGCGTTTTGAAGAGTTATAAAATCCAGCGAACACCTGAAAAATAATAATTTCTACGACCGCTTTTATGATTCATCTAAATTATTTTTTTGGATTATCTGGATCGTAGTCGCGATGATAATCAATCCTTGCTCGATATGGAAGAACATATAAAAAAATACCTATCCAGAAGCATTCGAGATTGGTAGCAAAATTTATGAAGTCATTACTCAGGAAACTGGGTGTTGACCTTTATAAGAGTGAACGAGTTTATCTTGTTCTTCACATCCAACGTTTATTGTCATAACATTTACTAAAAAATATATAAGGAGAATTCTATCATGAATAGAGAAGAAGTAACATTGTTAGGTTTTGAAATCGTTGCCTATGCAGGTGATGCTCGTTCAAAATTATTGGAAGCTTTGAAGGCTGCTGAAGCTGGTGATTTTGCGAAAGCAGATATCTTAGTTGAGGAAGCTGGTAGCTGTATCGCTGAAGCACACCACGCGCAAACTAGTCTTTTAACCAAGGAAGCTGCTGGTGACGATTTGGCTTATAGCGTGACCATGATGCATGGCCAAGATCACTTGATGACAACTATTTTGCTAAAAGATTTGATGCACCATTTAATCGAACTTTATAAAAGAGGAGCTAAATAATGAATAAGTTAATTGCCTATATCGAGAAAGGGAAGCCTTTCTTTGAAAAACTATCTCGAAATATCTATCTTCGTGCTATTCGGGATGGATTTATCGCAGGAATGCCAGTCATTCTCTTCTCAAGTATTTTTATCTTGATTGCTTTTGTTCCAAACTCTTGGGGCTTTAAATGGTCTGATGAAGTAGTAGCACTTTTTGATGAAACCTTACAGCTACTCTATGGGGAATTCTAGCAGTCTTGGTAGCTGGTACCACTGCTAAATCTTTAACAGACTCCGTCAATCGTAGTATGGAGAAAACCAACCAAATCAACTATATGTCAACGCTATTGGCGGCTATTGTTGGTTTGCTGATGTTAGCAGCTGACCCAATCGAGGGTGGCTTTGCAACTGGTTTCCTTGGAACAAAAGGGTTGCTTTCAGCCTTCCTGGCAGCTTTTGTAACTGTAGCTATCTATAAGGTTTGTGTGAAGAACAACGTTACTATTCGCATGCCTGACGAAGTTCCACCGAATATCTCACAAGTCTTTAAAGACGTTATTCCGTTTACGCTTTCAGTTGTTTCTCTTTATGCTCTTGACTTGCTCGCTCGTCAATTTGTTGGTGCAAGCGTTGCAGAATCAATCGGTAAGTTCTTTGCACCTCTTTTCTCAGCAGCAGACGGTTATCTTGGTATTACTATTATCTTTGGTGCTTTTGCCTTCTTCTGGTTTGTCGGTATTCACGGCCCATCTATCGTTGAACCTGCCATTGCAGCGATTACTTATGCAAATGCCGAAGTCAACTTGAACCTTCTTCAACAAGGTATGCACGCTGATAAGATCCTTACATCTGGTACACAAATGTTTATCGTCACTATGGGTGGTACAGGAGCAACTCTTGTAGTTCCATTCATGTTTATGTGGTTGTGTAAGTCTAAGCGTAATCGTGCTATTGGACGTGCTTCAGTAGTTCCAACCTTCTTCGGTGTAAATGAACCAATCTTGTTTGGTGCACCACTTGTTTTGAATCCAATCTTCTTTATTCCATTTATCTTCGCACCTATTGCAAACGTATGGATCTTTAAGTTCTTTATCGAAACTCTCGGCATGAACTCATTTACTGCCAACCTTCCATGGACTACACCAGGACCTCTTGGTATTGTTCTTGGTACAAACTTCCAGTTCTTGTCATTTGCTCTTGCAGCATTGTTAATCGTAGTGGATATTGCAATCTACTATCCATTCCTTAAAGTTTATGACGAACAAATTCTTGAAGAAGAACGTTCTGGTAAAGCCAACGATGAATTAAAAGAAAAAGTAGCCGCAAACTTCAATACTGCTAAAAGCTGATGCTATCCTTGAAAAAAAGCTGGAGTAGAATCAGCACAAAAATACAATTACAGAAGAAACCAACGTACTCGTTCTTTGTGCAGGGTGGAGGAACTAGTGGTCTCCTTGCCAACGCCTTTGAACAAAGCCGCTGCAGAATACAATGTTCCTGTTAAGGCTGCAGCTGGTGGCTATGGTGCTCACCGTGAAATGTTGCCAGAATTTGACCTTGTTATCCTTGCTCCTCAAGTAGCTTCAAACTATGAGGACATGAAGGCTGAAACAGATAAACTTGGAATCAAATTGGCTAAGACTGAAGGAGCTCAGTACATTAAATTGACACGTGATGGACAAGGTGCTCTAGCCTTTGTTCAAGCGCAATTCGATTGATGATAGGGACTGTAAAACAGTCTCCTATCATCACGGAAATCGCTATGGCGAATTTCCTAATCGCCTTGCTAATTCGTCGGTAAAAAAATATCGTTTTTACCTCCTCATGTCACAATTCGACTAACCTTAGGGACTGTAAAACAGTCTCCTATCATCACGGAAATCGCTATGGCGAATTTCCTAATCGCCTTGTTAATTCGTCGGTAAAAAAATATCGTTTTTACCTCCTCACGTCACAATTCGACTGACCTTGGGGACTGTAAAAGAGTCTCCGATTATATATTTGTTTTCCCCCTTTATGTCACTATTTGGTGACTTTGTACAAGAAGTGAGACGGAGATGGATAGCTCACTAGCTCCTCTCCGCTCGCTTTTCATTTTATCCAATCAAGAAATAGGTGAAAAAATGACAAAAACACTTCCTAAAGATTTTATTTTCGGTGGCGCAACAGCAGCTTATCAAGCAGAAGGTGCTACACATACAGATGGTAAAGGTCCTGTTGCCTGGGACAAATACCTAGAAGATAACTATTGGTACACAGCTGAACCAGCCAGTGATTTTTACCATAAATATCCAGTAGATTTGCAGTTGGCAGAGGAATATGGGGTGAACGGTATCCGTATTTCAATTGCTTGGTCACGGATTTTTCCAACAGGATACGGTGAAGTGAATCCTAAAGGTGTTGAGTTCTACCACAACTTATTTGCTGAATGTCACAAGCGTAATGTAGAACCTTTTGTAACCCTCCATCACTTTGACACACCAGAAGCTCTTCACTCAAATGGAGACTTCTTAAATCGTGAAAACATCGAACACTTTGTAGATTATGCAGCATTCTGTTTTGAAGAATTCCCAGAAGTAAACTACTGGACAACCTTTAATGAAATTGGTCCAATCGGTGATGGTCAATACTTGGTCGGTAAATTCCCACCAGGTATTCAATATGACCTTGCGAAAGTCTTCCAATCCCACCACAATATGATGGTTTCTCATGCTCGTGCTGTGAAATTGTACAAAGACAAAGGCTATAAAGGTGAAATCGGGGTTGTTCACGCCCTTCCAACTAAGTATCCATTGGATCCTAAAAATCCTGCAGACGTTCGTGCTGCTGAGTTGGAAGATATCATCCACAACAAATTTATCTTGGATGCTACATACCTTGGACACTATTCAGATGCAACAATGGAAGGTGTAAACCACATCTTATCAGTAAATGGTGGTAGCTTGGATCTTCGTGACGAAGACTTTGCAGCACTTGAAGCAGCTAAAGATTTGAACGACTTCCTTGGAATTAACTACTACATGAGTGACTGGATGGAAGCCTTTGATGGTGAAACTGAGATCATCCACAATGGTAAAGGAGAAAAAGGAAGCTCTAAATACCAAATCAAAGGTGTTGGACGTCGTGTAGCTCCTGACTATGTACCTCGTACCGACTGGGACTGGATCATCTACCCTCAAGGTTTGTATGATCAAATCATGCGTGTTAAGAAAGATTATCCAAACTACAAGAAGATCTACATCACTGAAAACGGACTTGGATACAAAGATGAATTTGTGGACAACACTGTTTACGATGATGGCCGTATTGATTATGTGAAACAACACTTGGAAGTATTGTCTAATGCGATTGCAGATGGTGCAAACGTCAAAGGATACTTCATCTGGTCACTTATGGATGTCTTCTCATGGTCAAATGGTTATGAAAAACGCTACGGTCTCTTCTATGTGGATTTTGAAACTCAAGAACGCTATCCAAAGAAATCGGCTCACTGGTATAAAAAATTAGCTGAGACGCAGATTATTGAATAAGCTAATCAAAGAATAAAAATAGCTTACCGTTACTAATATACATAATATGGGATTTAGTTTTGCATAGAGCATGACTAAATCCTTTTTATCTAGATTTTACCTGAAAGTCAAAAAAATTCTTGACAGATTTATGTGATAGGAGTAAAATCTTAACTAGTTAAATAACTGGTTAAATATATAGAGAACTAACTCAATTACTCAAATCTTGTTTGATAAATAGAAAAATAGAAGGAGGAGTTTTAAAAAGTGAGTAATTTTTTTCTAAATAGATATTTAACCAGTTAAGGAAGTTCTTTAGGAAAAAAAGTGTAGTACTTCTTTAACGAATAAATGAAATAGAAAGTGTATTAAGATGAAAATCAATAAAAAAATATGTACTTGGTTCAGTAGCTCTTTTTGGCTTTAAGCCTTTCAAGTTATGAATTGGGGCGTCACCAAGCAGTACAGACTAGCAAAGAGTCTAATCGTGTGTCTTATATAGAAGGGAAATCAGGCTAGTGCTAAGACTGAAAAATCTGACGCCTGATGAGGTTAGTCAGCGAGAGGGATCAATGCTGAGCAGATTGTCGTTAAGATTACCGATCAAGGCTATGTAACTTCACATGGAGACCATTATCATTACTTTAATGGCAAGGTTCCTTATGATGCTATTATTAGCGAAGAACTCTTGATGAAGGATCCGAATTATCAACTTCGAAATGAGGATATTGTCAGCGAAGTTAAGGGTGGTTATGTCATTAAGGTTGATGGTCGCTATTATGTATATCTCAAGGATGCTTCCCATACAGAAAATATTCGTAGTAAGGAAGAAATCAATCGTCAGAAGCAAGAACATGGGAATGATGGTGGAACAAAGATTAGTAATGAAGTCACTCTAGCAAGGGCTCAGGGACGTTATACAACGGATGATGGCTATATTTTTTTAATGCGAGTGATATTATCGAGGACACTGGGTGATGCTTACATCGTTCCCACATGGCAATCACTTCCATTATATTCCTAAGAGTGACTTGTCTGCCAGTGAATTAGCTGCGGCCCAAGCCTTCTTATCTGGTAAAGGTAGTCAATTAAGTACCGTTGAATATCGTTCAAGCAGAGGAGAAACAAGATCTAGTGTGAGAACGAGTCAATCTGAGACACCTCAAAATCCTGCAACAGATTCTGAAAGTCAAAGTGAGGATTTAGCTAGTCTCCTTCAAGAATTGTACGCTTTGCCACTTAGCCAACGTCATGTGGAATCTGATGGATTAGTATTTGACCCAGCACAGATTACAAAACGTACTGCGTTTGACAGAGACTCCAAATCTGACTGTCACACCAACTTATCATCAAAATCAAGGGGAAGACATTTCAACACTTTTAAGTGAATTGTATGCAAACCTTTATCAGAACGCCATGTGGAATCGGATGGTCTAGTCTTTGATCCGGCACAAATGATCAAACGTACTGCAAATGGTGTAGCAGTGTCTCACGGAGACCATTATCACTTTATTCCTTATTCACAAATGTCTGATTTAGAGCAGAAGATTGCAAGAATGATTCCGTTAAAAGGGCAAAATGGATTAAACGAAATTGTTACAGATATTAAACCTTTAGTATTAAAAGAAGTAGTTCATAAGTTCTTAGGACAATCAATCAAAAGCTTATGGAAAAGGTTTAGATGGTAAACCTTATGATACGAGCGATGGATATATATTTACCAAAGATTCCATCGATTCTGTTGATAAATCAGGTGTTATTGCCAAACACGGAGATCATTTCCATTATATGGGATATGGTGAATTAGAACAATTCGAATTGGATGAAGTTGCCAAATGGATTCAAGAAACTGGTAAAAATCCAGATTCCATCGTTTCTTCAGTACACTCAGATGAGGAGGAAAGACCAAAGTTTGATTATAAAAAAAGTAGCTAATAAAATTTCTAGAAATAGTAAAGTTGGTTATATAATTAATGAAGGTGGTAAAGATTATTTTTATTCACGTGAAGAACTCGATCTTACTCAAATAGCTTTTTCTGAGCAGGAACTAATGCTTAAAGATAAAGATAATTATCGTTATGATATTGTAGAAACAGAAATTAAACCAAGATTAGCTGTTGATGTATCTAGCTTGCCTATGCATGCAGCCAATACTACCTATGATACTGGAAGTTCATTCATCATTCCACACATTGATCATATTCACGTTGTGCCTTATTCTTGGTTAAATAGTGAGCAAATAGCAACTATAAAATATGTAATGCAACATCCTGATGTGCGTCCTGAAGTTTGGTCAAAACCAGGTCATGATGATGCTGGATCTGTTATTGCTAATGTGACTCCTCTTGAAAAACGCGCTGGAATGCAGAATTGGCAAATTATCCATTCTGCGGAAGAAGTACAGAAAGCACTTAAAGAAGGCAAGTTTGCAACTCCTGATGGATATATTTTTGATCCTCAGGATGTATTGGCAAAGGGAACTTATATTTGGGCAGATAAATCTTTCAGTATTCCAAAAGCTAGTGGTGATTCATTGAGAAGTATCACTAAATCCGACTTGTCAGAAGTAGAATGGAAAGAAGCACAAGACTTAATAGCAAAAAGAATAAAAGAAAAAGAATCCAAAACTGAAATGCCTACACATCCTAATAAAGAATTAAAAACCTGATTCAAACAATACTGAAAAATAGTGATAAGAATAATACTGCTGTAGATAAAAATGAGGAGCAACCGAAGAAAAATACAGGGGAGAATGAGAGTGGTACAACTAACGAAATTCCTTCAGAAAATAAAGAGAATGCCAAAGAAGAAAATGACGATGATTTACCAGACTATGGGTTAGATAAAGTAACTTTAAATGAACATATAGAAAAAGTTAGCGAAAATTGCCCAAATCGATCCTAAGTTTCTAATTTTTCAGCCAGAGGGGGTTCAGTTTTACAATAAAAATGGTGAATTAGTGATGTATGACATTAAGACACTAAAACAAATAAAACCTTAAAAAGATTTTTATTAGTTATAATCTACTCGAAAGGATATTATTCGATTTTTGATTGAATAATGTCCTTTTCTTTATTAAAAAAACTGAAATTTGCTGTCTTAAAAAAATGAATCAAGGAGTTCTAAAAACAATTAAAAGTCAAATGATAAAAAGACTAGTGAGAACTGATAATGAAATCTAGTTCTCACTTTTTTTCATGAAAAATGTATAAAAAAATATTGACATTTTTAAATTTTATAGGAGTAAAATGTTTACTAGTTAATTAAAACGGTTAAATACTAGTTAAGGAGTTGTTATGAAAAAAAGAAGTATCCTATGGCTTATGCTTGCCTTCTTTGCTCTCGTTTTAGGAGCTTGTGGACAAAAGACCAGTCAAGACAAGAGTGATGAAACTAAGGGGATGAAGATTGTGACCAGTTTTTATCCTGTCTATGCTATGGTCAAAGAAGTTTCAGGTGATCTAAATGATGTTCGGATGATTCAGTCTAGTTCTGGTATCCATTCCTTTGAGCCTTCTGCAAATGATATTGCAGCCATCTATGATGCCGATGTTTTTGTTTATCATTCTCATACATTAGAGTCATGGGCGGGAAGTTTAGATCCAAGCTTACAAAAGTCCAAGGTAAAGGTGTTGGAAGCATCTGAAGGTATGACCTTGGAGCGCGTGCCTGGCTTAGAAGATATGCAGGCAGGAGATGGGATTGATGAGAAGACCTTGTACGATCCTCACACATGGTTAGATCCTGAAAAGGTTGCAGAAGAAGCACAGATAATTGCTGATAAGTTATCCGAACTGGACAGTGCCAACAAGGATACCTATCAGAAAAATGCACAGAAACTTAGTGCCAAGGCTCATGACTTAACTAAGAAATACCAACCCATCTTTGAAAAAGTAAATCAAAAGACATTTGTGACCCAACACACAGCCTTTTCATATTTGGCAAAACGATTTGGACTCAATCAGCTTGGGATTGCAGGAATATCTCCTGATCAAGAACCAAGTCCAAGACAATTGACTGAAATCCAGGAATTTGTAAAGACTTATAAGGTCAAAACCATCTTTACAGAGAGCAATGCATCATCTAAGGTAGCGGATACACTTGTCAAATCAACAGGTGTGAGTCTGAAAACCCTCAATCCTTTAGAGGCAGACCCACAAAATGACAAGTCCTACTTTAGAAAAACCTAGAAGAAAAATATGGCTATCTTAGCTGAAGAATTGAAATGAGGAGATTATGAAGATTAATAAAAAAATATCTAGCAGGATCTGCAGTGGTCCTTGCTTTTAAGTGTCTGCGTTTATGCTTTGAATCAACATCAACCACCTGAGAAAAAAAGATGATAATCGTGTATCCTATGTTGACGGTAAAGGATCTGAAGCTAAGAAGAATGAATCTCTGACACCAGACCAAGTTAGCAAGAAGGAAGGAATAGAAGCTGAACAGATTGTTACCAAGATCACTGATCAAGGTTATGTGACGTCCCACGGCGACCATTTCCATTACTATAATGGTAAGGTGCCTTATGATGCAATCTTTAGTGAAGAACTGGTCATGAAGGATCCGAACTATCAGTTGCGTGATCAAGATATTGTCAATGAGATTAAAGGTGGCTATATCATCAAAGTGGACGGTAAATACTATGTCTATCTAAAAGATGCAAGCCATGCTGATAATGTCCGTACCAAAAGAACAAATCGAGCAGCAAAAACAAGAACACACATCAGATAGTGGTAGTGCAAGTGAGGAAGTTCTTGCTGCAGAGCACAAGGTCGATATACAACAGATGATGGTTATGTCTTTAATGCTGCAGATATTATTGAAGATACAGGTGATGCTTATATCGTTCCTCACGGTGGGCATTATCACTACGTTCCAAAGAGTGCCCTATCTTCAAGTGAATTAGCAGCAGCTCAAGCCTATCTAGCTGGAAGAGGAAGTCAACCAAGTCTAACGGATTATAAACCAAATCCAAGTGTTACACCAAGTTCTCAAGCCGATAGCCCAGCAACAAGCATACCCAGTAGATCAAGAGGATAGTCTCCAAAAGTCTTCTTGCTCAGTTATATGCTTTACCAGTTAGTCAACGCTATCAAGAATCTGATGGTTTGGTATTTGACCCAGCTAAAATTACCAGTCGAACACCATCAGGAGTTGCGATTCCACACGGCAATCACTACCATTTCATTCCTTATAGTAGTATGTCTGCTTTGGAGCAAAAAATTGCTCGTTTGATACCACTTGGCGGTGCCCTAACACTAACAAAGCCGTTAGAAAATCAAAATAAACCAACAGTTCAGCGTGATCATGAAAATGTAACTCATAAGAACCATCATGAGGATGAACATGATCATGGCTTTGCCGCTGAGCGTGTGATTAGAGAAGATGAGCAAGGTTTTGTAGTTTCACATGGGGACCATGCTCACTATTTCTTCAAAAAAGATTTGACAGCAGAACAGATTAAGGCAGCGCAAGAGCATTTGCTTGGTCATGGACGAACAGAAGTTCCAAAAGATAATCAAAACACTCCTAAAAGAGAATGAAGTGAAACACGAGCATCATGAAGATGAACATGATCATGGATTTGCAGCTGAGCGTGTGATTAGAGAAGATGAGCAAGGTTTTGTAGTTTCACATGGGGACCATGCCCACTATTTCTTTAAAAAAGATTTGTCAGCAGAGCAGATAAAGGCAGCGCAAGAGCATTTGCATGGGTCATGGCCAGAACAGAAGTTCAAAAGATAATCAAAACACTTCTAAAGAGAATGAAGTGAAACACGAGCATCATGAAGATGAACATGATCATGGATTTGCAGCTGAGCGAGTGATTAGTGAGGATGAGCAAGGTTTTGTAGTTTCACATGGAGATCATGCCCATTATTTCTTTAAGAAAGATTTGTCAGCAGAGCAGATAAAAGGCAGCTCAAAGCGCATTTGCATGGTCACCATCAGGCAGAACCTGTTAAACCTCTTGCCAAGACTGTGAAAGTTTCTCTCGAGATGCCAGTGATGAAGAAAAAGATGGCTTATATCTCTAAAACCTATGGTGTTCCGCTTGAAGCTATCCGAATTTCAAATGGATTCTTTGTATTTGGAAATCCAGACCAGGCTTATGATCCCAACTCACATTCACCCTTATGCAGTTCGAAAAGAACACGTTCGTATTCCGCTTCAAACAGGCGATGCAGAACTTGATTTCCTAAACGAACTCTATACAACTGCTTTACGTGATGGCGTTTCTCCTTATAGTTTGCAGGTTGAAAATGGTAGCTTCGTCATTCCTCACGGTGATCATAATCACTACATCAAAGTACAAACTAAAAGGCTATGAAGTAGCTTTGAAACATAAAGATTCCTGCCTTGCAATCTAACTACCAACCAGGGTGCCTTTGATGAAGCTACTGTTCAAAATAAGGTTGATCAACTTCTAGCAGAAAGTCGTGAAGTCTATAAAGATAAACCAATTTTACAAAGACAAATTGAGCTTGCCTTTGGGGACAATTCTCTGAAAAATATGAAGAAGCTCTCAACCAAACTCAACAGCTGGTTATCTGGCTGCTTTAGATCTCTTTGACAAAGCAGTATATCCACGTTGACTCTAGTGTAAAAACCAACAGAAATCAGTCCTTTAGACAAGAAATATCAAGCTTTTAGTAGATAAGATTAATACCTTAGATACGGATGCTTATGGACTTCGAAGAAGGATCTCTTGGCTCAACTCCAAGAAAATAAATTGGCTCAAGATGAAGCTGGTTTAGATGCTGTTGAAGCTAAACTAGAAGCTCTTCAAGACTTTAATGATCGTACTGGAGTTACAACAGTCGAGTACATTAAGTATTTCTATCAACATCTGTCAGATGGTCGTTTAAATGACACTCTTAGAAATAAAGGTTGCCAACTTAACTTGGACACTTTATCAATCACAATCCTTCCTTAAGGCGACTGACTTGAACAAACTATTCCCAGAAATCTATCAAACAAAAACTGGAAGTTGAAGAAGCTCTGAAGAATGAACCTGTTACAAGTAAGCCTTCTGAAACGATCTTAGATACAGAAAAAAAGTGGATGGTCATAGTGCTAAAAACAGCAGTCTATGAGTTTTTGAAAGGTTTGTATGATGATATTAAAGCCTGAGGAACAAAGTAATCATGTTCGAAAAAGCTCAAGTAGTAGAACTCTTATCAAAAGCTGAAGAATTAGTGGCTCAAGTCAAAGAAGAGGAGTTAAAGCTTCACTCGCAGACGAGGTGAAAAAAATCTGAAAGCTGCTCTAGATAAAGAGGACGCAGACCTTGATGAACTAAACACGCAAGTTCAAGATCTTTCTGAAGCGTATTTCACAAACCATTCAGACTGAACGTGAGAATGCTAATCAAGACCCAGAGGTTTTAGTTCTTTACCAAAAAAACTATACAACGGAGTTATTGCCTTCATACTTATTTGGAAAGTGAATAATGGTTCTGATGCGGACTTTGAAAAAAGTGGATGCCTTGTTTGATAAAGCTAAGTCAGCTGCAAGCAAAGACAAAGCAAGCTCTTCTAGCTCTTGCTCAAGAAATTGTCTCCTTAAACCAAGAATTTCAATCCAAAAGTGAAGCCAGCTGAAGCAAGCACCGAAACAGCCAATAAAGAAACAAATGATAAACAAGCTGAGTCAACCATAACTGCTGCAACTACATCTCCAGAAACAAGAGAAAAAAAGTAGCAGAATAATAGTCAGTCAACTACCGTGTCAAAAAGTAGGATGCTGATAAAAAGAGGTCGGGAATTTTTCCCGATCTCTTTAGTCTTTATAGCTACAATTCAATAATGGTGTCAACTGCACGTTCCATTGTTTGTAGACTGACGTATTCAAAAACGTCCGTGCATATTTTCACCACCAGCAAAGATATTTGGAGTAGGAATTCCCATAAAGGAAATTTTTAGAACCGTCCGTTCCTCCACGGAATAGGCTCGATAATTGGTGTAATATCAAGACTTTCCATGACTGCTTTAGCGATGGTGATTGAGTCATATCCTTTTTCAATGACTTCCTTCATGTTGTAATATTGGTCTGTCAAAGTCAAGGTTACACGATCGCTAGCAAGTTCTTGATTCATCTTATCAGCAATAGCTTGCATGGCAGCTTTACGCGCTTCGAAGCTTTCTTTTCGAAGTCACGAATGATGTAGCTAGCACGCGCTTCCTCAACAGTACCTGTTACATCCATGAGATGGTAGAAACCTGGTAACCCTCAGTCAACTCTGGTCGGTCACCAGCTGGGGAGTTGATTGTGAAGTCGATGGCTAACTGGAGGCATTAACCATTTGCCCTTTAGCAGTTCCAGGGTGAACATTACGACCTTGAAATGAAGTTCAGCACCGGCAGCTGAGAAGGTTTCGTATTGCAATTCTCAAGAGGTCCACCGTCAACCGTATAAGCGAAGTCAACATTGAAAGTCCTCTGCATCAAATTTGTTGGCACCAACGCCGATTTCTTCATCGGACCAAAGCCAACACGAATTTCTACAGTGTTTAATCTCAGGATGAGCAGTCAAGTATTCGATAGCTGTCATGATTTCAGCGATACCAGATTTGTCATCAGCCCCGAGCAAAGTAGTTCCATCAGTAGTGATCAAGGTTTGCCCAGGATATTTCTCTAGGCTCTTGAAATCTGCTGGATCAAGCTTGAAACCAGAATTACCAAGCTCGATAACACCACCGTCATAGTTTTCAATAACTTGCGGATTGACACCTTCAGCATTAAAATCAGCTGTATCCATGTGGGAGATAAAACCGATCTTACGAGTCAAACTTGGGTCGTTGGCTGGTAAGGTCCCGATAGCAAAACCGTTTGGTAGATAGTAGACATTTTGCAAACCAACACGCTTCATCTCTGGGATGAGGACATTAGTTGCAAAGTCTACTTGACTTTGGGTACTTGGTGTAGTGGTTGAATGTTCGTCAGAACGTGTATTGACTTTGACATAAGTCAAAAAACGCTCCAACAATGTTGGATATTTCATCGTAACTCCTTTTTTCCTTCTTTTAAAACCATTGTATCATAGAAAGAAGAGAAAAACAAAAGTCAGAAGGGAGGTAACATTCTTATGTTAGCGTTTACTTATGGCAACTTTAGTGATACAATAAAAAAGATAAAAATATCACAAGGATGCAGAGATGAAAAAAGCGATTTTAATGATGACATTTGGTTCCCCAGAAGAGATTACCTTTGAAGGAGTAGCCGACTTTTTTACCAATATTCGTCGTGGAGTTCGACCTCAAGATCACGAGATTCAAACACTTTATGATAATTATGTTCGAATTGGAGGAACTCCACTACAAAAAATTACCCGTGAAGAAGTTGCCTTAGTAGATGCTAGGTTGGGAAATGAATACAGTGTCTATTTTGCCAATAAATTTTCAAAACCCTTTATTCCAGATGTGATTCGGCAAATGGAAGCAGATGGAATTGAAAAGTGTATTTGCTTGATTTTAGAGCCACACTATTCCTTTTACTCTGTCATGGGGTACGAAAAAGTTTTCTGGAAAGCAAACAAATTCAGTTTTTAGTTATTAAGGACTAGTATCAGAAGAAGCCCTCTTAAACTATTGGGCAGATGAAATTGCTAAGATTTTTAAAAGAAAAGGTGAAACAGGATAGCTTTAAAGTCATCTTTTCTGCCCACAGTAGTGCCCATTTTTTGCCTTTGGATTTTTGGTGATCCCTATATCGACCAGATTTTCGAAAAATAGTGAAATTAATTGTTGAGAAATTAGACTTGAAACCAGAGCAATATACCAACACTTGGCAGAGTGAAAGTGATATTGGTATTCCTTGATTAAGCCAGATGTCCTGGAATATCTTAGAGAACAGGAAGAACAACCAAGCATTATATTTTTGTGCCTATTAGTTTTATCAGTGAGCACATTGAAGTTTTGTTTGACAACGATGTGGAATGTCATGACTTGTGTCAGGAATTGGAGGTGAACTACCATCGTCCACCAATGCCAAATACAGATTCTCGTTTGATTGATGCCTTGGTCAATATTGTCCGAGCTAACGAACATAAAAGAATTTAGAGAATTCCTCCCAGAAGAAGAGACCTTTGATGAATTAGTCCTTCGGATGAAACTAAGAATATTTTTAGATGAATCACAAGACTTACAAATGCCAGAATTTGTCAAAAATTAATTGAGAAAAAGGTCGTGAAAATGTCAAGATGCCTTATTTAATCAAAAAAATGCTTGAAAAAGCTGGCAAATTACCCAAAGACTAAGTGAAAATAGAAAAGAACTAGTAAGGTTTGTTTCAAATACCTGCTAAGGCAGGATATAACTTAGAGGTGAAAGAAAAGGCGGTGGGACAGAAATCGATAGACAAAGTCTTGATTTCGTAGTCCCAGCCCCACGAGGATGATTAGAGCTTTTGGAGTCTAAAAGACGAACAAAAAGTTCAATCAGCTACCGCGTCAAATTATGATTTATAATAAAAAGTGAGGTCGGGATCGTTTTGTCCCAACCTCTTTTTAGGTGACTAGCATTTTTTTAAACTAGTTTTTTCTTATTTACCCAGACAAAATTGGCTGAACAACTGTGTAATGAGTTCATCTGGAGCAGCATCCCCTGTGATTTCTCCGAGGATTTCCCAAGTACGGGTCAAGTCAACTTGAAGCAAGTCAACTGGCATACCTAGATCCAGCCCTTCATTAACAGCTTGTAAGCTTTCAACTGCTTTCTCAATCAAAGAAATGTGGCGAGCATTGGAAAAGTAAGTAGCATCTTGTTCGACCAAACTCGCGTTTTCAAAAGAAGAGGTTGTTAATCCGTTCTTCAATCTTATCAATGTTTTGATTTTTGAGGACTGAAATACGGATGACATCTTCTGGAAGTTCGGTAGTTTCAATTGCTTCTGGTAAATCTGTCTTGTTGAGAAGAATAATGCGGTTGGTATCTTGGCTGATTTCAAGAAGTTGTCGGTCTTGGGCAGTTAGAGGTTCGCTGGCGTTTAAGACAAGGAGTACCAAGTCAGCTTCCTTAAGAGCTTTTTTCGAGCGTTCAACGCCGATTTGTTCCACGATATCATCTGTTTCACGGATACCTGCAGTATCAATCAACTTGCGGCACACCGTTGATATTAACGTATTCTTCGATGACATCACGGGTGGTACCAGCGATGTCAGTCACAATGGCCTTATCTTCACGTAGTAGGTTGTTGAGTAGGCTAGATTTTCCAACGTTGGGACGACCAATGATAGCTGTTGAAATCCCTTCACGTAGGATTTTACCGCGACGAGCTGTTCTAAGGAGATTGGTAGTAAATTGCTCAAACTCCAAGGTCTTTTTCACGGACAACAGCAGTGGTAGCTTCTTCAACATCGTCGTATTCAGGATAGTCGATATTAACCTCTACTTGTGCCAGTGTATTGAGAATTTCCTGACGAGTATTATTAATGAGGTCAGATAAAGAACCGTCTAGTTGTTTGACTGCAATATTCATGGCCTTGTCTGTCTTGGCACGGATGATATCCATAACAGCCTCGGCCTGAGTTAAGTCTACACGACCGTTAAGGAAGGCACGATAGTAAATTCACCAGGCTCTGCCAAGCGAGCACCTTCACGGATAGCCAATTGAGAATTTTCATTAGTTACGGCGATCTCCACCGTGGGTATTAATTTCAATAATATCCTCACGAGTAAAGGTCTTTGGAGATTTCATAGCACAACCATGACCTCGTCCATAACCTTCCTGTCTGAGGATCAACGATGTGTCCGTAGTTTAGGGGTGTACAGCAACCTTGCTCAAGTCCTTGCCTTTAAAGATTTTTCTGCGCAATGGCAAAACTATCCGTTCGCTTAAAACGAACAATCCCAATAGCCCCTCACCTGAGTGAGTCGAGATTGCTGCAATGGTATCAAATTCCCGTGTAATCATTTCAATTCCTTTATAGTTTATTTTGTTTGTATAGACTAATATCTTAAAATTGTAACAAAATATAGTGTTTTATTCAACGAATGGCACTATAAAGAAAAGCCTAGAGCAGATTGCTTAGCTTTATGTTTAGCACATTTTCACCTTGTGGGAAATAGGTTCCTCAGGCATATCGTTGATAATGACATGAACAGCAGGATTGAGGTGCACCAGTGTTTGCGAACAACAGCCTCGTAACTTCGTTTGAGCTAGGGGCTTTCTTTTCTAACGTGCGTCCTTCAAATAAAATCGATGCGTACAAATGGCATAATTGCGTCCTCCACTAGTTATTTGATTTCTTCTATTTTACCACATTTGCCGCTTTAAAGCTTTGAAAATATGATATACTAGAATGTAGCAAAAATTTAGAAAATGGACGATGAAATAGAAGCATGGCATTTTCAGTTGTATTATCGTTATGGGACCATGAACTCAGGCAAGACGATTGAGATTCCTCAAGGTAGCCTATAACTATGAGGAGTCAAGGAAAGGAGTTGTGATTATGACTTCGGCTCTGGATACGCGTGACAGTGTTGGCTATGTTTCAAGTCGAATTGGGATGAAAAAGACCAGCAGTTGCTATTGAGAGAAAGCGATGATATCTTTGGGTTCATCCGAGATTTACCTGAAAAGCCCCTATTGTGCTTGTCGATGAAGCCCAGTTTTTACGTCACCATGTGTTACGTACCCAGCTCGTTAGATGATGAGTTAGATATACCTGTCATGGCATTTTGGTTTTTATGACCTTTTCGTAATGAACTATTCGAAGGTTCAAAATATCTTTTGCTCTTAGCAGATAAGATTGACGAAATCAAGACCATTTGCCAGTATTGCAAAGAAAAAGCGACCATGGTCTTGCAGTACGCAGAGACGGATCTGCCAGTCTATGATGGTGAGCAAATCCAGATAGGTGGGAATGAAACCTATATCTCGGTTTCATGCAAACATATTGCCCTCTACCGAAAACATCCAAAAAGGAACAAGACTATGACAATTGAACTAGAGATGTTACAATGGAAAATTATTTTGATGTTCTGAATTTGGATGTTAGGAATATCAAAAACAATTTATTGCTACCAACGCAATTAGTTTAGCTGAAAGCATGTCTACACAAAATGGAGATTTTGTAGCTCCATTGGCAGTTTACGATAATGATGCAATCATGGGTTTTGTAGATGTTAACTATGATATCGGAATTAGTAATGGAAATTATTTGCTTTTGCGTTTCATGATTGATAAGCATTTTCAAGATCAAGGATATTTTAAAACCAATTATGGATAGAGGTGCTAGACTATGTTCGGACAGCCAGCAGGTTTATCCAATAAACTTTGGTTGTCTTATGAACCAGAAAATGATCATGCAAGATCTTGTTACCTCAGTTATGGATTTAAAGAAACTGGGAAATATTTGAGAACGAAATAGTAGCAATATACGATTTAACAATTGAAAAATAAGGAGAAAAATGAATATCTATGATCAACTACAAGCTGTAGAAGACCGTTATGAAGAGTTGGGAGAGTGCTCAGTGACCTGATGTGGTCTCTGATACCAAGCGTTTCATGGAGCTTTCAAAGAGAAGCTTCTACTCGTGATACTGTAACTTCATCGTGAATACAAACAAGTTCTTCAAAAACATCGTCGATGCATGAAGAGATGATTAAAGAATCAGGCGGAGATGCGGGACTTGGAAAGAAAGACTAAAACAAGAATTGAAAAGATGCTAAGGCTGAAAAAGAAGAGTACGAGGAAAAACTGAAAATCTTGCTCCTTCCTAAAGATCCAAACGATGACAAGAATATCATCCTTGAAATACTGTGGAGCTGCAGGTAGGTGATGAAGCAGCCCTATTTGCTGGCGATTTTGCTAACCATGTACCATATGCTGAAGCTCAAGGCTGCGCTTTTGAAGTCATGGAAGCCTCTATAGAACGGCGTTGGTGGTTTCACAAAGAAGTAGTTGCATGGTTTCTGGTCAGTCTGTCTACTCTAAGCTTGAGTATGAATCGAGGTGCTCACGTGTACAGCGTGTCCCTGTGACAGAAAGCCAAGGGGCGTGTTCATACCTCAACAGCGACTGTCCTTGTTATGCCTGAAGTGGAAGAAGTGAGTACGATATTGATCCAAAAGAGCCTCGTGTGGATATCTACCACGCTTCTGGTGCTGGTGGACAGAACGTCAACAAGGTTGCGACCGCCGTTCGTATCGATCCGCGCCAGCAGCAATATCAAGGTTGAAATGCAGGGAAAGAACGTCCCAGCAGATCGTGAGAAGGCTATGAAGATTATTCGTGCGCGTGGCAACCACTTTGCTCAGATTGCTCAAGATGAGCAAGGATCGCTGAGCATAAGATCATCTACAATCGTACAGGACCGTTCTGAACGTATCCGTACTTATAACTTCCCACAAAACGTGAAACGGACCACCGTATTGGCTTTGACTCTGCAAAAACTTGATACTATTCTAGCTGGTAAATTGGATGAAGTTGTAGATGCCTGGTTCTTTTACGACCAAACACAAAAATGAATTAAACAAATAATGAAATTAGCTCAAATATTTAAAGATTTTGAGAAAAGTTAATAGCACAGGAGAGGAAGCAGAAAGCCTCTCCTTTTGCTCTAATAGAAGTCTAGTATCATTTACTGATTTTGTCTTTGTTCTTCAGCAAGAAATTTCAGAGGAAGAAAGACAGTTTGTAGAGGACATTTTACAGAAACTACGGCTCATATACCCTCGCCCAGTATATTATATGGTCATGCTGAATTCTGGGATGCAGTTAAGTAGATGAGCGGGTCTTGATTCGTCCAGAGACAGAAGAGTTGGTGGAACTCACCTGGCAGCGAGAATCAAGGAAAATCTCAAGTTTTGGATATCGGAACAGGGAGTGGTGCTGCTTTTGCCTTTAGCTAAAGAAATAGACCAGATTGGACAATCACAGCCGCCGATATTTTCTCAGGATTTGGCGATGGAAAACGCTAATAAACAAGGTCTAACATTATCCTTTACAAATCGACTGTTTTCCGAAAATTTCTTCAAAATATGATATAATTATCAATCCACCTATACATATCTCCAGTAGATAGAGGTAGAAGTTGGTTTGAATGTTTTGCATTCAGAACTATTGCCTTTGCGATGAGGATGGCCTAGCGATCTGTATCGAGAAGGATTCCAAGTGACTATCTAACTGATGGTGGTAAGATTTATCTTGAAATTGGCTACAAACAAGGTCAAAGTGTGCCCGCTCTCTTTATGGAAAATCTTCCTGAGAAACGAGTTCGTACTCTGAAAGACCAATTTGGTCAAGATAGGATGGTTGTCATTGATGATTGACAGGTGAAAAGAGCTTGAAAATGGTGGAGCTGTCGTTTGCCGCACAGAAGACAGTTTATGGTCTCTTTGCTGGCTTTGGACGAAAGAGCAGTTGACCATGTTTATCAGCTCAAAGGGCGTCCAAGGGATAAGGCACTTAATCTCAATACATGAGTTTAGACAGATATCTTGAACTTTTCTAAGAATCAACCACCTTATCTCAATAAACTGGTTGAAAGTTTTTTGCCGGGCCCTTTGACCATTATCTTAGAAGCTAATGACAAGGTTCCTTACTGGGTCAATTCAGACTTGACGACAGTTGGATTTCGCATGCCGAGTCATCCTGTAACTCTGGAATTGATTCGTGGTTGGCATAATGGACCTTCTGCCAATATCTCAGGGTCAATCAAGCGGGTAGATTTTTGACAGATCATTAGCATTTTTGACCAAGAGGTCTTGGGACTTGAAGGCGATGCTGACAGGTCAAGATTCGACTATTTATAGACTTATCTGGTGATGAAGGTGAAAATTCTACGTCAAGGAGCGATTACAGAGAAGATATCACTTGCCAAAGATATCAGCAATTCCTTTTGAGGAGGTATAAATGCTACGCGAATTTGAAAAGCGACAGATGTCGACAATTTTGTGTCATTAACAGGAAGCTTTAGGCTATGATTTTAGCCCTGAGAAACGGCTAGTCAACTAGCTAGGTTGTCTCAGACCCCCATCACTTCTATTAGGTTTGAAGATTCAACCAGCATGCATGACTTACTTGGTTAGTGTTCATGCTGAGGTTTATGAATCCCTTTTATTCAAAACCAGGTTTTAATATCCTAGCTCTAGCTGTTTTCCCTCAAACACAAAGGGTAAAGGAATCGGTAAAAACTTTGATTGAAGGATTAGAACAGGAAACAGAAAAACGTGGCTATAGCACTTTATTCGCTTAAATTCTGCAGACCATCATGCAGGGTGCATGCATTTTATGAAAAGAGTTGGTTATACCGCATAAACGCAAAACGATTCATTAAGTGATCTAATGAAGAAGACTAGACTGTTTTGACACAATGATTTTATGACCTGATGACTATCGGATCTTTGGAATGCATTGCAAAGAAGAACGTCAACAAAATAATATTGAATTAATTGCTTCCAGAGAAAAGTGCAGTTTCTAAAGCTGTTATGGCTGCTCGGGGTCTATCTTGACTAATAAATACGCCGAAGGTTATCCAGGACGTCGTTATTACGGTGGAACTGATGTAGTAGATATTATCGAAACTCTAGCTATCGAACGTGCAGAAGGAGATTTTTGGAGCAAAACGTTTGCTAATGTACACTTCACTAAAGTCAGCCAACTCTGCAGCATACAGCCTTGATTGAACAGGTGATACAGTTATGGGGAATGGATTTGAGCAGGTGGGCATCTTTGACTCACGGAGCTCCCTGTTAGCTTCTCAGGTCAAACCTACAACTTTTTCCATATAGCGTTGATCCAGAAACAGAACTCTTGGACTTTGATGCCATCTTGAAACAAGCTCAGAGTAAAGCACAAAACTAATTGTTGCAGCTTTTAGCAGCCTATTCTCAAATTATTGATCAAAATTCCGTGAAATCGCAGATGCGTCATGTTTCAAACATATATGGTCGATATGGCTCACATTGCTGGTTTGGTCATCGCTGGTCTTCATCAAGTCAGTACCCTATGCCCATATCACTACAACGACCCATAAAACACTTTCGTGGGACCACGTGGTGGTTTGTATTTTGACTGTGACGAAGACCCTAACATGATTCTCTATTTTCCTGGTATCCAAGGTGAACCATTAGAGCACGTTGTTGCAGCTAAAGGCTGTTGCCTTCAAAGAGGTATTGGACCCAGCCTTGAGCAATATGTTATTAAGAACAGCAAAGGCTATGGCAGGTCTTTCTTGCAGACCCTGATTTCCGTATTATCTCTGGTGGCACTGAAAACCACCTCTTCCTAGTGGATGTCACTAAGGTTGTAGAGAGTGGAAAAGTAGCTCAAAACTTGCTGGATGAAGTTAATATTACCTAAATAAAGAACTCATCCCTTATGAAGCCTTGTCACCATGTAAGACTAGGTATTCGACGAGCGGCAGCAGTACTGCTCGTGGTTTTGGTGAAAGAAAGAAAGCCGTCAAGTTGCTGAACTTATTATTAAAGCACAGAATGCAGAAAAGCAAAGCTGTCTTTAGAAGAAGTGAGAAGTGCAGTAAATCCTTGACAGATGCCTTCCATATACGAGGACTCGTACTTTTATGGATATTTATATTAGCTATTATCGCACAGATCACACGTGACTTGGTTCTAGCGGATAAGTTTCTCAATATCACTCCAAAATCGAGGAATACCTGCAGTAAAAGAAAAGTGGAGCGTGTGTATTCAGATGAACTAAGACTGGGATTTTCGAAGAAAAATCCCTTCTTCAATCATATTACAGATGATTTGTTGGAGACATCGGTGACGCTGGCGAAACCTCTCGAAGAGAGAATTAGCATTTCTGAAAATCTCAAAAACCAACGACTTGTTTTTGTGCAGTTTTCTAAAGAAGGAGGTTGAGCATTTTGCTTTTCTGCGTGATTGCCTGCGTGAGACCTGACCTCACCTTGGAGGGTGATAATCCAATCAAGCTGACTCAAATAACCACCCGTTTGGTATTGGGGCTGGCGACAGAGCCTTAGTGGTCCAATCTTCAGAGCCGAAAATATCACCTGATTGAGAAACGAATCAAGTATAACAGACTTTTTGAACTATTTTCTGAGAATCTGATCCAGAAATCATTAAAATTTTCACCTAAAAGTCAATCAAGGAACTGAAAAAACAGCTCAGGAATTGCTGAAACATTTAGCTCAATGATTTTCAATCTCAAGGTCAAGTCTGCTATTTTTAACAATCTTGAAGAAAGAAATGAATTGTCTCAGAAAAATTGGCAAATGAGCTTTTTGCAACAATCTCTTTTGCAGCACGTCTTACTTTGATGATCAAGTCAAAGAGTGCACAGAGACCAGTTCAGTTTGATGAAATCGATGCAAGTCATCAATTAAAAGAAATTTGAAAACCAAAAGCTCTCTGTCAAATGGGATTGGGTTAATCGTACCCAATAATATTTACTCAGATGCTGAGTCGGTCGAATTTATTCAAAATGACAATGGGTACCTACTCTATCTTTAATCAAAAACATCGAGGATATACAAAGCAAATAATGTTTAAATTCTATAAGAAGGGTCTTGGTGCTTGTTCTTATCTTATATACTGGTTATAAACTTTTTCACTATGCATCAGGATGTACGGGTCATGACTCTATCAATCCTTGGTACGAGAGGTTTTAAGTGAGCAAGATACGCCAGCAAATGAAGATACTGGCCATGATTTATACCGAAACCAAAAGTAAAGCGACGTGATGCAGTCAGTGAGTCTGCTGAGCGGAACATACAATTTCTGACAATAGGAGCGGTATTCGTCAGGGAATTCAAACCTGACAGAAGATCTGCATTTAGCTCAAGAAAAGGGTGTAGATGTTTGGACTGCTGTACAGGCCCTATAACTTTAGGCCTGCCTATATCGATTTTATCGTCGAAACGAGGAAGAAAATACCCTTTGCTCTTAGAAAATACTCACGAGAGACCGTTGCATAACTTTTTAGGAAATACAACTGGAGAAAACCTATCGCTGCGTCAATCCAATTTCATCTTTTCAGGTGGAGAACTCCTATGGATGGAGAAACTATTACTTACATAGACTTCGTCTCATACATTGCTAATATTTTTAAAAATCTATAGCGCTTAGAAAATTCTAGGTGCTTTTACAAGCTTTTCTTTAAGGCTAATCGACTATCCTAGATAGGAAAAGGAGAACGTCCATGCGAAGAAATTTTTCTGACTAGTTGTTGCAGATTCTTTTAGCAGTTGCAACTTTGCAAAGTGCTCAAGCACACTGATGTTCCAGTAATTGATGAAAACTTATGTTCAACCTGAGTACGTCTTGGGTTCTTCTCTCACTGAGAGATCAAAAATCAAACACTACTCGGCTATAAGCCTCTACAGATACCAAGAACTGGGAGACTATGACGCCAGATGTCTACTCAAGATTATGAACGTCGCCACGACTCAAGTCTCAGCTTTTATTCCGTCAGCAAAATTCAAAAATTGGGGAAAAATCTCCATGAGTGAAGATTGAAACCCCTGAAAAATATCACTAAGTGACCCAAGACATGTGCAATAATGCGGCTAGTTACCTTAGGGTATTGAGCATGCGCATCACCATGTGCTGCCGATCATAGCACGGGTGAGAGTGCTGAAAACAGTTCTTACTATTCATTTAGAGCTAATGGTGTTCAACTTCCATAAGAAAATAAAAACACGCTCAGGAAGAGCTAAAAGCCTTGTCGAGACATCAACGATGAAAACAAGGACAAATCAGGCTATGATGCTAATAAACTACATGTAGCCTTTGCTGATATCAAATCTAAGCGAGCTAAAGCTGAACAGTCAAGGTGGTGCTAAGGATGGTCAGTTGAAGTACGTTGAAAAATTATAAGCTGGATCAGGTTATAACAGGGAACCAGTCAATATCATCATCAACTTTGCCTTTAATCTTTTCTAAAGGCGATATTCTCAATAACGAAGACTTTAAAGACTTTAAGGATCTCAAACGAAAAGTATCGTTGCGCAAGCTGGTGACAGTTTTAGGCAATATCGACCTTTAACTTTTGATGCTAATAGAAAGCTACATTCAAGACGGTGGCAATATCCTCAGTGCTATTTGGCAAGCAATTGTAAACTTTTTCAAGAGTTTTGGTGTACTTGGTAACTTCATGGTATAATAGATGGTAACAGAATAGTTGCCGTCTGTCACATCGGCTGATAGAAAGTGAAAAGATGTTAAAGAAAAATGATGTTGTAGAAGTAGAGATTGTCGATTTGACACATGAAGGAGCAGGTGTTGCTAAGGTAGATGGCTTGGTCTTTTTGTAGAGAATGCCTCTACCGACTACGAGAAGATCACCCTATGCGTGTCCTAAAGTCAACAAGAAGATTGGCTTTGGTAAGTTGAGGACACCTTACGCAATCTCCACATCGTAACCAAGATTTAGATTTGGCTTTACTTGCGTTCAGGGATTGTGACTTAGACTTATCTAGCTTATTCAAGACAACTCAAGTTTAAAAACCAAGCAAGTAAAGACAGTCTCTATAAGATGCTGGAATCAGGGATGTAGAGGTTGCTGACTACACTTGGTATGAAAAATCCCATCAAGTATCGTAACAAGGCTCAGATGTCCGTTCGTGTTACTGGTGTTCTAGAAGACTGGTTTCTTCGTAAGAATTTCTCATGACCCTATGCCGTTGGAAGATTTTTACATTTCCAGGATCAGTCATTGATCAAGTTATTGTGGCTTTGCGAGATTTGCTCCGTCGATATGACTTAAAACCTATGATGAGAAGGAACAGTCGGCTTGATTCAGTAACCTTGTTGTTCGTCGTGGATATCATTCAGGACGCTCATGGTTATTTTGGTGACAACTCGTCCACAAAGTTTTCTAGAGTTGAACAGGTGATTGAACAACTGATCAAGCAATTTCAGAAATTGTGTCTGTCATACAGAATATCAATGACCAAAACACCAATGCGATTTTCGGGAAAAGAATGGCGTACACTTTATGGTCAGAGACTACATGTACCGATAAATGTTTGGGCAATGATTTCCAAATCTCTGGACCAGCCTTTTACCAGGTCAATACAGGAAATGAAGCTTTATCAGACAGCCATTAACTGCAGAGTTAAGAGAAGATGATGTGATGACACACTCAGGGATTGGACCTATTGGACTATCTGTCGCTAATCATGAGGAAATTATGGGGTAGAAGTCATCCCAAGAAGCCGTGGAATAGTGAAGATGCTACATTCGTAATACCATAATGCCCACTATCCTGGTGTGATACTGAAGAATTGGCTCAGGTATCCATGCCATCGTTAGGCCCACCACATAAAGGTTGACCGGCTCATCAAAGCAAAAGCTTTGTGAGGGCTGTTGATTAACCTGTCTCCTGCCGTGCTTTGCGTGATATCAAACTCTACTCGGGGTGGGCTATGAATTGAAAATTAAAGCCTGGATCTTTTCCCGCAAACGCACCATCGATGCATATAAAACAACAGCAACAAATGAATAATGAAAACCTTGATTGTAAGGCTTTTTTTTTGTGTTTGGTAGAATATAGGTGGTGGTTATAAATAAAGACATGAAGCAGAAAAAGTATTACCATAGAATAATCAAATAAGGGAAGATAAAAATGAAATTGACAAAAGATTTAAAAATTATCTTTGTGTACATTTGGTGTGCCCATATAGCTGGGGATTCTTGCCATCTTTACGCAATCTCATATTTTTTGGATTAAACGATTATAGGAAGAACTTTACATATAGTAGAATTTTTATGGGCCAACTCATGCAATCAGCTTTTAGCGAATACATTAATTTAAACATTTTGTATTTATTGAGAAAATAATGCCTTTGTTATTTAACAATTTTGATACTATTATATGTCTTCATAGAATTAAAAGCTGGAGTATCAATTTATCTGATGCCATTATTCTTTATACAATAATTTTTTGGTGGTGTGAAGAATTGGATGAAGGAATCTCTAGCCATTGTGATAAAAATATGTAATGATATTTGATTGTAGGTTAATCTAGAATTTAGCCACGCTATGGTTATGACGGAAAAGTCATCAAGTTTTCCTTTATTTCTTTTCTTGTACACAGGTTTGAACTTATTTATTGACAGAATCTGTAGAAAGGGTATTGTATTTTTATTTCATGCGTTCCTCATTTGTTGTCTATTTTGTATTTTGAATTAATCTTCTTACTTTTTATTATCATTTTATAGCTTATTTAATTTATACAATATTGGCAAGTAATAGAATTAGTAGAGAAAAAAGCGAATTGGAAAAAATTGTAAAGAAATAGGAAGTTTTTGGAATTGGATATCTTTATTTTTCAGTTTGAATGGATACTATTGGGAAGTTTCATGGGATGGTTACCAATTTGATGAAATGGATTGCTGAAATTTTGAGATAAATAGGAAAAGTATCCCATAAAGTAAGAATATTTGATTTTGGAAGGTAATCACTAGTGAATAATTTAATGAATTTATTCGTGAATTTTTCACAACAGGTGATATTGTCATAAAAATCCATGATGGCGAACCTTATATATTTTAACAGTAAACTGATAGGTGACATTGCGATATGAACTATTTTAAAAGAGAACATAAACATCGGAAAAACTACTTGCAGACTCAAATTGCGTTATCAATGAGGGTTCAAAGACATTATGTATGCATTCGACAGATTTGAGGATATGGATTTGATTACTGAACTACTGAAAGGTATGTATGCGGAACTACCAGAAAAAGAAACCCAAGCCAAATGAGACAAACAAGCTTCCAGTTGCTGAACTTAACAAGGTATAAGTTTCTAGATGAAGCCTATATAAATTTGTACAGATACTGAGTGAAAGAATGCCTCTATACTAAAATAAACCAAAAGGAGATCAAAATGAATATTTAAACAAGTCGTTTAACTATTTTGATTATCTTGAAACAGTTCTTGATGATGAAATTGACGAAAAAGCACTCAGTTATCAGATACTCTTATTCTATGTTCAGCCGATTGTTCTGTTCTAACCGAAACAACGCTATCAGAATATATAAGAAGCAGAAAATTGACAGGAAGCAGCCGTTATTAAGAAATACGGATGAAAAAAATTTATTGATGTTTAGCAAATTTGGATATGAGTCATCAGATTCATTGGAACAGCTTTTAAAAATTTCATGGATTTGCCTCCTTCTAGAATTAAGTGGAAAACCATTCAAATTAGTATCATAGTGCAGTTAGCACTAAGTGTAAGGAGGAAGAAGCATGAATATTGCAATTCAAAGAAAAACGTTTACAGATTTGCGGAATCAATGAATAAAACATCAATTCATCATTATGTCGAGTGTGGAATAAACATATAATCGCCCGATGAACTTGCAAGTTTTGGGAAGCTTGATCAAAGTGTTGGCGTTTATATGATGTGGAAAACCCAAAGCACAACCTTCGACTATATGGCTGGTTATATCGTTAATGATGTGAACAAAGCCACAAGTATGGAGCTTAGATGTTTTGAAGTGGAAGAAGCAGGTAGCCAGTTGCGGTGGTGGAAGTGTTCCGGAGCGCAGTCACGTGGTGGAAATGTGCTGATGAGTATTCCTGAGCATGGCTATATTCATTCAGGACTGAACTTTCGAATATTACTATGAAGGTGATGTGCTATGAAGACTACAAGATATGGAACTTTGAGTTCGACAACTAAAGCTTAAAAAAACCAACTTGTCCGAGCTGGAAAATTCAATTGCCGAGGTAATATCTTTAACGAGCAGATTTGTTGTTGATGCAACTCAAGTTGTTAAATAGTTTGATGGATATGTTTCGCATACAACTCAACTACTTGACATACTTGGTGTTCACTAGTTTATATTGAGGCGGTATCACTATTTATGAGCTGAGCATCGGCAGTAAACAGATGTTCTGTTCATGGGATAGGACTCGTAGAATGAGGAGGAAACCGACGAAGTGATACAATGATCGAACCACTGATGGTGGCTCTGCTCTTCCGATCTGATGATCGAAAAGTGAAGGGGATGGTATTGACATCAATCAATGAGTATAAAGTAACAACATCAGTCGAAACATTGTCTTGTAATTTGCGGAGGAACATCAATATGGATGGAATAACAAAAGATTCTATAAAACATTTAAACTAATGGAAACAATTATATTTAATTGACCGATAAAGCTATTGATGAAGTAAAAGATATACGAATGGCAAAATACTGCAATGCTACTGAAGTTGAAGGTGACATAATTGTGGGTCTAACTCTTCTCATAAATTTGATTATGTTGACTGTAATATGGTCCCTGTTGGATTCTTAGAAAGGTTATTGTCGACGAATATCGTTTAAGAATATTGCTAAAATCTTTGTACAAAATGTGAGGAATAGGCGAAAAATAAAGGATGTGAGAATTTTGCAAGTGACTGTACTTTAACGAATACGGATTCGCAGATTTCATCTTAATATTGGATTTCAAAGAGGCAAATAGGTGTGCATTTCAAGAAGTATAATTTCAGAACGTGGTCCAAAATTTATGTTCTTTAGAAGTGTGATAACGAAAAAGACAAATTTTTTTGATGGGTGGAAATCATGATAAAACCATACAGTTGTTAATAAAATTGTGTCATCAAGGAAGATCAAGGTATCATTTTACAGTTTATCGAGACAGTGGGGAACCGTACATGAAAAAGTACTGGAAGTTTTTCCAAAGTCATTTCCTAACCTAAACTTGCTACTTTGCTTTGCTCTTGGACTGAGCAGATTGATTTTAATAGCTATCTAGATGCTGATCTAATTATTATCGGTGGTGGAAATACGGAAAATATATAGCTACTTGTCTAATCAGGAGTTCCAAAGTCTGCATAATTCATATGCTTAATAAAGGAATGAAAGTTGCGGTTTTCAGCAAGACCCTATTATTGGGAGAAAGATACCATCATCTCACCTAATGATAATTCAGATCATCAGATAAAAATAAAAATGGATTAGGAGTCTTTGGTCAGTTTTTTAGTGGTGTCCATTATGATTCATGAGATGATAAAGCTAATAAGGATAGAGAGAGCTGAAGAACTTGTTGATGTTACCATAATTTCACTAATCATTTCCTGTCTTGTGTTAGATAAACTTGAAATATGTAGAAATTGACTAGTTTTATCATGCAAATTGGATCCTATAAAATCAAAATTATGATGAATATGATTTATTAGTTAAAGTTTCATTCAACGAATGTAAATAGATTGGGAAATCCATTTCAAAATCCAATAAATGGCTACATTTGCTATTATTACCTTTCTGTGAGTTTTGCACATCAATGGGAATTTAAGTAATGGTAATCACTTCTATGTAACAATTCTAAGTTAATTTTTACGGTCATGAAGATAGTAAAGGTAAATTATGACACATTTGAAAGATGATGGAAAAATCACGTAAAAGTCTGCAACGTTGCCAAATACTGCTCAAGGAGCTATGATGATAGTGGTGATATGGGTGGTCATTATCATTTACTTTTCAACCTATGTCAATAATCCCAAGCAGTCCTTAGTAAACTTTATATTTCCAGATACAGAAATATTCGTACTTTGCCGTTATCACCCCAATCCCTATAAGGACAAAGAAGATGAAACTTGATGGTTTATAGGTGATATTAAAATATCAAGATGATCTAACTTCCATAGATGGGAAGTAGGAAATAAACCCAGTACTATCATGTGGAAGTAGTGTCCTTTGTCAGAGAAAAGGTAGTATAGTACAAGAAGGGTCTATCATGAAAATGATGGAAAACCTATGTGTAAAAAGATATTTTCAGTTTTGCAAAAAATAGACTTTGGACCTTAAGCCGATGGGTTGTAAATATTTTGGAGAACATAATTTCATGTTGTAATGATGAGAAGCGATGGTATCTGGTTTAAAGATGGTGCAGAGAGAAGATGTCACATATTTACAATCGCTCTGGATGACTATTTGAAGAGTTGCTCGTGAATTTCTAAAGATTGTGAGATGGGGTTGTATCTGTGAGTTTCTGAGATTTTGCTTAACGCAATCTGTCACTACCTGGAACAGGGGTGTAATTTTGGAATAGACGTTCTTACAGAGGCATTTCCGATTATTAAAAAGCGGAGCTGAAACCAAGGTAAAGGCCCACTGGTTCGATGCACTATTTTATGTATAATAAAGATGTAGGATTCAATTTCTTAATAGAATTGTTATAAATGAAAATCCAAAATCTAGAAAGAGGCATGACAATCATGAATTTTCAGAAGAAAAAATCACCGATAAGATGCCCTTAAGGAGGATAGGTGTAATCTTTGAAGACTTGTGTCGTGAGCCTGGTGATGGGCGTTTGTTTGTGATGAGGGACATTACCAGTATATCTGATAAGCCCTTGTTTCTTCCTCGTTGGTAAGGCAAGTCCCAAAATGAAGATGAGGATTTTATCAGTTCACCTCGATATTTTCTGGAAGCATGTCAAGAATGAAATATTTCCATGAATCGATCTGGGATGAAGATTTAGAGGAAAGAAATATCTTTGTTTGATAGGGAAAAAACTAAGAGGTGTTTTATGCTAAAGGACGAGAATACAAAACGATTAAGATTTATCTGGAAGAAACTTAAGAAAAGGTAGTAATATGTTTCATTTTGCATTTTTTTAGAAAGAAAAAGCTAAGGTCCTTTCTATGAATTTCCACACAGGAATTCTGTGGTATTCTAGAAACAAGCTTGCATTTCCTTTATCATTTAGGATATAAAACTGTTTTTTGGAAAACCTGACCGATTTTTCAAAAGAAGGCAGTTTATAAACTATATTTATGGTGAACTTGGTTTCGTATTGTGCATTCCTTTGAGATTCAACAACACTTAAAAAGTTATGGTCTATATTGATGAACGTTTAATTATGAGGCTTTATTTCTATTTTGGAAGGTTAAACCCATGGGACGAGAAGAATTACCTCTCAATCACTTGCAAGGCTCTGACAACTGTAATGGAAAAAGCCTTATTTTATTTCTGATGACAGAAGGTAGGGGATTTTAACCTGATTTTGGATACACACAGACAGTGCAATGGGTTAGAATCATCACTGATACCTTTCTATTTCTACTTTGAAGGTCAAACATGAACAGGGAAGGCTTCCTAAATTCGAAAAGAAACTGACGAAGAACTGCTTTACTTTGACAAGCTCGTTTTAAACCTTTATTATCCAAGTTTTGATTTATGATTTACGAAATTACACGAAACCCTGGCACGGCATCCTGTTGCTTTTGGAAGAATTTAGTGAAATCGATGCAAGTATGGAATTATTCAGCCTTGAATATATGATGAATCTTCCTATACCTAGAAATATATGAACAATTGAAAGAAATCTACATGGATGGCGAAATGAAATTTATCTAGGTTTGATTCCTCGAGTGGGACAGTGAAGATGGTTCGATCGTGAAATTAGTCTTAAAGAACTGCAGCAGTTTTCCGATGGAAAGCGACTATCATAGCAGTAATTTTGAACAAGTCAAAGCAGTTTTGATGAAGCTGGCGTGTTCTAAGTTGACAGCAAAACTTGGTGATCCATCATTTTATTAAAGCGAAAAAATCGAAATAAACAGATCTTCTGTTTATGGCGCTTTTTCTGCATAATATTATGCTATAATATTACAGATAGTATTAGAGTTTTATCATGGTTACAAACGGTTTTTTGAAAAATGTTATTGATGGTCTCGGTTTTTATGTCCTTGACCGTTTCTCCAAGTGTTCAAGCTCAGTCAAACTGGACTCGATTACCAACGACAACAGCGGAATTGTTGAGTGTGTAACTGCTCGTGAAATCCTAGAAATCTTTTTGGCGAAAGTTTTTAAGTCTTGAATTGTGCACCTAGTTTGACAATTCAGGACAAATGAATAATCATGTCGCCCTACTAACGTTGAGGAGAAATATTTATGCCTGATTTTTGCTAAAATAGATAAAAAGTCTGTATATACTACGATCATTGGTTTTGTTTTCATGGCAGTATTGTCTTTTGACAAAGATAATACCTGAACTTTCTTTGTCAGGTCTCACTGTACTGATTGAGTATTCTCTTTTTCTTTGTTCTTGAACATTTTGATAAAAAAATCACATATAGAGTCAGGTTTGCGCTTTAAATCATTTTTCGATGATCTGAAAAAAACAAGGGTAATTCTTTTTGGTCTTGCTTCCTGTAGGAACCTGCTGCAGCAACTTTGCTTATCAGCGATATGATATTTAAGGCGCTTTTGCTAGTCATATTTTGGGAAGAACGGATGGTATGTTATCCTTCGATAAAATACCGCTCATATGGTTCAAATAGTAATCGCAGCCTTGGGGAAGAAATTGCATGGAGGTTTCTTTCTTGGTAAGTCAATGAGAATTATACCATTTTTGGCTTTGTGCCATTCTATCTTCTTTATTGTTCGCGATAGCCCATATTTCTAGTGGAAGCGTTGGAGCTTGTAAGCTACGATATTTTCATGATTTTTGTTGATAGTATCATCTATGCAATGATTTATAAAAAAGTCTGAGGAATTGTTTGATTTCTACACTTTCTCATATTCTTGGAAATGCAACAGGAATTCTTTTTGCTAATGATGTATAGCTAGACAGATTTTTAATGTTATCTAGCTAATAAAGGATTTTCATTATAGGGAGGAAATGGTTACTATCAGCAAAAAGTGGGCTAGATGACTTGATTTATAAGTAAAGAATCTTGCCAAAAACTTAATAATAAAAAGCATTGTTTCTAGGTTTTGTTTGATTTTCTAATGCTCTTGTCTTAGATAAAAACTCTGAGTTCAAAACTCTTGATAAAATTGTTTTACGATAGGCTTATTCTAAGCTAATTTCATAATGAATAGGATTTGTCATTATATGGTTGGGAGGTTTAACAGTGGTCCAACTAACAATGTTCCTGACCAATAATATAGGACATTGTTCCACTGTAATATCCTTTTATGATCCCGCAGTAAGTTTCATCACTTGTTGCTAATATATCATCTAATACGAGCATCTGCATATCAATTGGTGAGATACATTTAGGCCAGTCATTCTAAGGAGGTTGGCCTGCTTTTGATGTTTTTGACTTTGCTGCGGAAAGAGTTTGTGAGTTGGACCTGATACAATGTGATTATTCAGCGGCCCTTGAATATATGATGAATCTTCCTATACCTAAGAAATATGCTGAACAAGTCCAGAAATCTATATGGATGATGGAAATGAAATTTATCTGAATTTGATACACCTCAGTGGGACGGTGAAGATGATACGTTTGATCTAAATGAAGTTAGTCTTAAAGAACTGCGACAGTTTCCAAATCTGAAGCAAGCGACTATCATAAGCAGTAATTTTGAACATGTCAAAAACCTTCGACAAGCAAGGGGTTCAAGTGAAGGTATTATAATTGTTGCATTTATCTGAATAAATCATAAATGGATGGTATAAGTTCTTTAAGGCTAAGGGCTAAAAAGGAAAGAAATCTGGTGATAGATAATGAACATTCTTGATCTTAATTCTAATCAGAAAGATACGATATTGTTAATCCACCCGATGTTATCATCGGCTCAAGGGATGAAATCCCTGATTGCAGACCAGATGGGGCAAGAGTTTAGATATATCATTCCGGATTTGTCTGCACATGGGCAATCAGCTTCGCTCATCTACGAATCGTCTCTTAAGGAAAGCCAGATGATTTATGATTATCTAAAGGCTCATCATATAAAAGACTTGTGTTTAGCCTTTGGCGCATCCTTGGGTGGTGTTGTATTACTGCAATTGTTGAATTACAAGGACATCAGGTTTGGGAAACTTGTTTTTGAAGGGGTTAGTTTATGGACAAATGCGCCCTTGCTTGATATTTTTACTAGGTATTTATTGATAATAAAGCACAGAAAAGCTCTGCAGAAATAGAGATCTTTGCTGTTCGTAAGATGGTTGCACTTTATGGAGACAAAAGGAGATGATGGCGGATTCTTTCATTGCTATGGATGAAGAAAGCATCAAACATATTTCCCATGATTGTGCCTTCGTTGCTTTGCCTAACCTTACGCCAGAGGAACAAAAAAGCTGTGTTTTCTTTTATGGTTCAAAAGAATTCGACTTGATAGCTGCTAAAAAAGTTCTTCCCCAAAAGTATCCTCATGCCACATTTCACATTTGGCAAGGATATGACCACTGTTGTAAGATCACTGAAAATTCGGCGGTTTACTGTAAAACTTTTAGAAGAAATGATTGTAAAGAAAAATATCAGTTTTCAATGAGGTGAGACATGACAAGTAAAAATCTGATCTTGAACATTATAGAAATATGTTAAAAACAACCTTGGGGAAAGATACAATATGAAATAACCTTTGCCCAACTTGCTCATCTGGAAGGTAAGAAATTCTTGATTTTGGATCTGGATTTGGTTTGGTCAGTGAATTTCTCTCGCAAGAATCAAGTTATTTCTGTTGAACCTCAATGAGGAAATGCTCTATGCCAACTCTTCCACATCCTATGAAAAATTGTGGGAAGTATTGACCAACTCGTTCGTTTTACGGATAAAATCCTTTGATCTTGTCCTTTGCCATAATGTTTTAGAATATATAGATCCTAATGACCGAAAAAGACTATCTTCTGGAGTTCAAAAGAATTTTTAAAAAGATGATGAGCTGATTTCGAATTATCAAAGCATAATCAAGTTGGAAAAAGTTCTACAAAGTGTTATTTTGCTAATGATCATCAATCAGGCATTTAGCTTACTCAATGGTGAAAAATTTTGAGAGTCTCTCATTTGCAAGTGGTTCTACTTATACGATAGAGGAATTATTAGCTTTGTCTGGTCTTAAATTAGAAAACTATTTGGGGATTCAGACATTTTACAGTCTACAACCAAATGAATTTAAGAGTAAAGAAAACTGGTTAGAAGAAATGACAAAAGATTGAACTTGCAGTATGTGATTTAAAAACCCTATAAAGATATTAGTTTTTACAACATTTGTGGCTAAAAAAATAATAGAAGCATAGGTTTTTGTTTTAAAAGTAAAAATAAAAACAGATCGTATATGAAGTAAAGAGTGAATGAGATGATTTCTTCAGTTTGTAACTTGATAAAAATTTTTCCACAAATTTATTTTTCAATTTTTGAAAAGAAAAATTCTTAGACAGTTCATGATTGTATCTATTTTAGTTTCACTACTTTCAATTTTTGTTTTAGAAATTTCATTATATAATAAAGTGTATCAAAAAAGATATATTGATAGCTAAAGATGTAAATAGATATTGAGGAGAAAATAGAATGCAAAAAATAATGTTGATTATCAATCCAACCTCTGGTGGAGAAAAGGCTTTAGATTATAAGGAAAGAAAGTTAGAAAATAAGGCTAAAAATACTTCGAGCAAGTCGATACCAGAATTACACAAAAAGCGCAAGACGCAACCAACTCTCCACAGAAGCTTCTCGCGAGCGATTATGACGCAGTCCTTGTTTTTGGTGGAGATGGGACTGTCAATGAAGTAATCTCTAGGTATCGCTGAGAAGACACTATGTTCCAAAACTAGCGATTATCCCGGAGGAACTGGAAATCTCATCACGAAACTATTAGAAATCAATCAAGATATTGATGGTGCCATTGACGAGCTTGATTTTAATTCTACAGACAAGATTGATATCGGAAAATCAAATGGCCACTATTTTGGCTACATTTTTAGTATTGGTTCACTACCAGAAGCCATCCATAACGTTGGGATAGAGGATAAAACAAAAGTTTGGTATGTTCGCCTATGCGATTAATACCATGAAGTCTGTCGTGACAGATCAAGTATTTAATATTAGGTTGAGACAGAAAAATGGAAATTACATTGGCCAAGCCAGCCATGTTTTTAGTTCTTCTTACGAATTATTTTCGCTGACAAAAAAATCTTTGATGAGGACAAGGATGGTTATGCTAACATTTTTAATACTAAAAGATGCACTCAATCCTTACTAAATTGTCAGTTATTCCTGACTTATTAAAAGGGTGATGTTGTGAAAATGATCACATCAGTACATAAAAGCTCGTCATATCAAAAATCTCTTCAGACACTGAGTTAGAAACGGATGTTGACGGCGACAAATCTGATGACCTACCAGTAGAAATTAGGTACTAGGGTCAGCATATCGAGATCTATTCTCAACCGAAAGAATAATGATTTTCCTCTAAACAACAATTTTTTTTAAAAAAAGGAAATGCCTATGAAATTTAAAAGATTAGCGACTATTGGTTTTTGCTCAACACTTCTTTTGACCTTAGTAGCTTGTAGTCAAACTCAAAAGACTTCTGATAGTACTGCTGAAACTTCAGTGACTCAATCACAGTCGAATCAGGTTTCTGAGAAAGCAACTTATAGCAATTTGAACAATCAACCAGTGAAGAGAAGTTCGGAAAGCCTTGGCTGCATGTTGGATAAAGATAGTGTCGATGCATTTTTCAACCTTGTAAATGATTATAACAATACTGTCGGTTCGGTTGGCTTAACTGGAGATTTTTCTACATTCACCAAAACTGAGTATGACGTAGAAAAAATTAGCAATCTTTGGACACCGAAGAAAGGTGATTTTGTAGGTACCAACTGTCGGATTAACAGTTATTGTTTATTGAAAAATTCTATCGAAAATTCTGAAGTTAGAAAGATGATTCCCTCTTTGTTTGTCGATAATGATGCCATTGATAAGGAAAAAGTCTTTGGTGCAGAAGACAAAGGATGCTTTTGATATTTTATTCTCAAGAGTCAAGACCGAAGCAACGACAGATGTTAAGGTGCATGCTGCTAAGATGGAACAGTTCCTCTCTCAATTCAAGTTTAATGAAAATGCAAGGATGCTCTCCGTAGTAGTCCATGATGACTTGGATGGTCAATCCCTCTTTATCGGTCATGTCGGCATACTAGTGCCAAGTGAGGATGGCTATCTCTTTGTCGAAAAGTTAACCTTTGAGGAACCTTATCAAGCCATCAAATTTGCGACCAAGGAAGATTGTTACAAATATCTAGATACAAAAATACCAAAAACTATACAGGGTGAAGGTCTAGCTAAGCCATTTATTATGGATAATGATAAAGTGGGTTCAATTTTCTAAGGAGTAGACATTATGGAAGCATTGTTTGGACTGATAGTCTTATTCCTAATAGGGGTATGGGCTGTTTGGGTTATCAAAGAAACCAGCAGATACCAAGAAAAAATGAAAGGTTTATTGGTTATATCAATCGATACGATGAAGATGGAGAACCCTACCAAGCTCGAGGTTTGGCATGTGACAGAAGATGATAGTGATGATTAAAGGACAGCAAGCATGGATGAATATACATTAAGAGTTGTAAAAATTGATAAAGAAAGCCATTTTGAGTTGATCTATGAAACTTTTATGGCGCAAAGAGCAAGAACTGCTGGACCTGTCATGAGTAGATCTTATCAATGATTGTGCTATGGATTGGGAAAAGGAGAGTTTATCTTTGCAGCACACCTTCAGAGAAAAATAATCTGGGAGAATTTAATCCTTTTCCCAAAGATATTGATATCAAGATTTCTGACAAAAACTACCAGTTACAACAGATTCTGTTCTTGGCAGAAAGTGATTTATAAATTTTTCATTCGACCAATTAAAAAATAGTATAATAGTAGTAAATAAAATAGTTATAAAGGAGACACAATGGATATTAAAGATTTTACAGAAAAAAGAACAAGAAATGATTAAAAAGGACTAACTTTCTCAAAAGCTGAACGACAAGGAAACAGCTGATAAGATTATCGCATTAATTCCTCAGGATATGATTAAACGGATTCCATTTTTTGTTAGAAAACATGCCATTACACGTACTGTTAAGAGAATCTCGCTCGAGTATCCAGAGTTGTATGCTGTAGCTGAACAAGAAGGCCAACTTCCTGAAAAGGAAGCTCAAGAATACGACAAATTCTTACAGATATTTTCCAAGAGAAAATGAACAAGCATAAGATTAAATAAGTTTTGAGATTTATCAATAAGATGTCGATTGAGCATTAGGAGTTGAGAATGGCTATTGATGGCGTTAAAATCATTGACAGTGATCAAGGTTATGACATTTACAATGAAGTAGTTGGTCGCTATAGAGACGGTGAACAGGTGGCGAACATTATAAAGGATATCCTCGATGCGGAGAAAGATTACTGTCAAATAGACTTTTTACAGAAATTTATTGGACTGCTCTTGCCTACTCGTTGTGGAAGATTGGTCACCTGACAGACGATATCGAGAGATAAAAACCTTGGAGCTTATCAAAAAGGGGCTGATCCATTTTGGTTGGAAATAGATCAAAGGCTTTGAAGCAAAAGGCAAAAGGTCTTGGAAAAAACTTGCTATCCAGTTGCAAACTGAAAATCCTAGGCCTCTAAAGATCACTAAAGCCAAAACTAAACGTAAACCTTATTTTGAAGAAGGATATCCTTGCTGTTAAGTTCCAAGATGAGTATGGTCTTGTCTTTTGTATCTATGGTTGAGCAGAGTCCTGAAAGCTTTGAGTACCATTTGGCTTGCACGCGCCTCTTACAGACAAAAAGCCCACCATCGATGATTTTTGACCAGTCAAATCTCCTGTAAGATGGACAATACAAAGTTTGCTCTCGTTACAGATTGCTGGTTCAATCACAAGATTTAGGGCAATTATTAGAAAATATTGAAAAATTGGACAGGTGAAACTTAGACCTTTTAGTCTTTGGATGTTGGCACCTGCCCAAAATTTAGAAAGATATTTATGAAGAAAATCACTAGAGATAAAGGACTCTTCTGGCCTTCGATTCATCGAAACCTATAAACTTGTCGATGATATTTTTTCAGTTTAATGCTTATGTGATAAAGGGGGAAATGGTCAATCATTCCCATTGACTGTGTTGGGCTCTGACACCATAACTATCTAGGGAACCATCTGTATTAAACTTGGCTTCAATCCGGTATCTTTTCCAGAGGTCGTAATCTGCTGTTTGGATAGTTAGGATAAAGTTGTTATCCTTATCAGAGACATTATAATCAGTAGGATTGACTTCAAAGATATCGATTAACTTTCGTGTTTGAAAATCTTGGAGCTTAAGATTTGTCAGATTGACATGATTGATAGAAATTTCCTGCAGTTGATGGTTGTCCTTGGGAGTTCTATAGTAGGTAATGATACAGTTTTTGAGTTGATCAGTATCTCTTCCTGTAGGAGTAAGGCTCATAAAGCCAAAGGACTGATTATCCCGCTTGACTTCGAGAAGCTGACCGTAGTAGAAGTGGTCGTTTTTGGGATTGGTGATGGAGCTCTCTGCGACTTTATCTCCAAAACTAAAGCCTTGGTCCAAAAGCTCGAAGCCTTGGTCTCCCCGATAATGATAGTGGTATCTTGAATGGTTACTGGAACAGGTTGAGCCGGAAGACCACTCATCATCATGCAAAACATAAAAACATAACTCGTTAAAAAAGCTGTCCCGATAAAAGCGTTGGTTGATGCATAGGCATGACTGTTATGAAAGTTTTTTCTTATAGCTAGTACAACAAATTTGCCAATACTTTTTAAAACCATACTAACAAGTACGATGAAAAATTGTTTTTTCAAACATTCATAAATGGCTTGAGGAAAGCTATGACCATGATAGTAGAAGCCAGCCAATACGAGGAGATTTACGATTAAATAGATTAGCAAGAACCAATGAATCTCTTTAATGGCATTAGCATCAGTAATTTCTTCATAGTCAACGTGAATTCTACCTTGAATGGCATGGCCGAGTTTATAGATCCATTTTGGGACATCTTTCCCTTGTCTGACAGCAACTACAAGTCTGATATAGAGATAGATAGTAAAGGACAAGGATAGAAAGAAAAGAGCATAAAAACCCAAAACAATACTAGTGAACATGACTATTTCCCCCTATTTAACATTCAATAAAACAATTTCTTAGCTCCATTATAGCATTTTCTATAGAAATAGAGCTAAAAACATCAGTATTATCCTACAAGATTCAAAGGAGAAAAATCATGGGAATGATTGCCAATTATCAATATTTACCAGACGATGAATTAGATCAATTAAAAGGTCTTTCTAACCAAGAAGATGACTTGTTAGACTTTGCTGAGGATTCGCTGATAGTCATGATATCTTAATGAGATATCGACAAAAATGTGGGATGCCTTGGTCTTTGTCTTGACAGGTTTTAGTAGTTCAGAATTTTTGGATGACAATCCCTTGAGAGAAGCTGTTTTAGGGAGTGACTCCTCTAGAGGATGTCTCTGAATATATTGCCTATACTGAAAAAACCAAGATAGCCGAGATTGTAGAAGCTTTAGAAAGTTTTGACATGGACAGAGCTATGGCTGACTTTAGTATGGAAGCTTGTAAAAAGCAGACTTGTATCCTGATATTTGGGATTATCTTGAGGAAGAGGAAGAAATCAAGGATGACATTCGAATCAGCTTTTGTAAATATGAAAGAGTTTTACAAAAAGATTCTGGAGCTCAATGGAAATGTCCTGGTCACTATTTGTTAAGGTTTTTATATTCCATTAGAAAGGTAGTCCCATGAATCCATTTCTAGAAAAATACATTACATTAAAAAAGCAATACCTGGACCAAGATGGAAAGCCTTCAAGTGTTGCAGCTCTTTATGATTTGGCTGATGAATTAGCTAAGTCTGATGATTTAGAAGCTAAGAAAGTCTTAGTTGACCTCTATGAACAATTGGGTCTCTACACTAGTGCCTATAAACTTATTTACCGAAATCTTAGACAAACCTGATCGAAAACAGATAAAGAAACTGAGCCGTTTACAAGAAATGAGGTCAGAGTCATGGCGATCGTTTTGCTCTTCCTCGTCCTCTAAGAAAAGAAGAAGAAGAAGACAGGAGCTTGTTAAAGACTTTGCCTCATTTTCTCTATCATCCAGATCCGTTAGCTACAGGTTCATTTGTTGAAGGAGAAGCCAAGGTTTGTCCATCTTGTGGGAAAGAAAGCAATGTTTATTATGCCCTTATACCTTATAGTATCGAGGATATAGAATACCTTTGCCCAATTTGCATTGCAAACGGTCAAGCGGCTAAAAATTCGATGCAGAATTTATCCAAGATGCCGAGTGGCAGGGTGAATTGGATCCAGAAAAGAATCAGCTGCTTTTTTGTCAGACCCCAGGCTACTCTAGTTGGCAGGGAGAATATTGGCTTTCTTGTTGCCAAGATTATTGTGCTTACTTGGGTACAGTTGGAACTCGAGAATTGAAGGATATGGGAATCGCTGAGCAAGTCTTTGGCAGACTATGAAGCGTGAAGAATATCAAGAGGTAGAAGACTACTTGGTCAAAGACGGGCCTATCTGTGGTTATTTGTTTAGATGTCTCCATTGTCAAAAATACCAGATCTGGGTTGATGCAGATTAAATCGAAATGTGATTAGCTATGAAAATTAAAGAGAAGACTATGGAAGAACTAGAATTATTCGAAGCTGCCTCCAAAGATTTATTTGATACTATGCAGGGATTTAAAGACAATCTATCTGTTCAATTTCCCTATTAGATAGTGATAACTGGCAGTATGATAAGGGATCGATAAAAAGTTTGTAAGGCTGATGGTCAGGGATTCAAAAAGATGTGAGGGTCGGAATCAGCTACAACTTGAAAGTCTCCTATTAAACGAAGATGCCGAGCAAATCTGGTTACTGTTTAAAGACTGGTTCAATACTAGCAGATTGGGTCAAGTTGAAAGAAATCCTAATAATGAGGATTTGGGAAGATATGTCTTCTCAGCAAGTTCTCCTCTAGGGTGATCAGGTAGATTGTTCAATTTATTTGCCTAATGGTGGAATATCCCTCAGATTAGCTTTTTCAGGCTATCTAACAGCTCGTTATAGGGGCTTGTGATCTTGATAAATGCGAGAATAAGGGAGGTTTTTAGAGATGAGAAAAAGATTGATTGGGACAAGATAAAAGACTCGCTTAGATGCCTTGCTGGTCATTGATGAGTATCTGACAGATCCGAGTGAGGATTGCTCAGACTCGTGATTAAGACTGAGAAGACTATGGACTCCGCTACCTTGTTGACAATGGCTCTGGTGATTCTCTAGATGTGATTTTGACTGATAAAATGACCCTTATAAAAGGCTTTGATCATGAAAGTAGTTTAAGCCAGTTTGCTGCTGACGAGTGGAATCAAGATATCATCGATAGTTTTATAAAGGACTAGATGAAAAGTATGTCTCACTTTATTCAGAAGAACAAAAGATGAAACAACCTTCTTTATCTGGTATGATGGTCACGCGCATCAACAGACTTACCAAGATCAGGATGGTGGAGAATGGTTGCTTTCTTACCTTTTGATAGCTTTGAGAGATTTCATGAGTTTGTGACAGACTATTATGAAATTACAGTTGATAAAGATTTACTTAGGAAACTCTACATGGAAGGACAACTTTCAGACTTAGAATTAAAGCAATTAATCCAGGAGAGTTAAGAGAGTAATCATGAGAGTGAACTATAAAAATACCCCTGAAAACTATCGAGCTATGGTGGAAATAATCATTCCACCCTTGCTTGATTTACTCAAAAGTTTAACCTTGTTAGAAGAGGAAATTTTTGAGCGTAACAGAGCACTGGATAAGGAAAAAAGAAGGCCTTGGCATCCCAGCAAATCAAATTCATCCCAAGTGGAATGAACTTATGGATGACTATTTTCATAGACAAATGCAACTTATAACTGGACAAGTGACTCAAAAATACCTGGAACGAGGAGTTCGAAATACTTATGGCTCCCCAAGTGAGTATAACTATGTTAAAAGGAATGATTTTTCTGTAGATTTTATCATGACAAAAAGCTGAAGAAGCAAGAATTATCACCCATTATCAAGACGCTTTAGAAATGAAGCATCAGTTTGTTCTTAGATTGGTGGATGGAAGTGGCTGCTTGATGAGAAATTTTACGGTTTTGAGGACGAAGAAACTTGGTATCTTGACTCACTTTTGAGCAAGATAGCTTTTGCTTCCCAACTGATATGAGAAAAAAGGAGAAGTTCTATGAAATTTTTGAAAAATCTATTTACTAGTAAGAAAGAAAAAGTCAGAAGAAAAACAACTGATCTTGTCCATGCCCCTTTTCAAAGGAAATCAAGCCTATTCTTTAGACCAGGGTCGTTCAGGAATTGAAATCTCACTGGGGGCTTCAAGTTTCCGAAATCTCTGGGGATGATTCTAGTGCAACCTTTGTGATTGATGGTGCTCTCGTTGGGCTGGCTTTGATGGATTTGCCTATCCCAAGTCAAGAATTTGAAGAATTGTATGCCTATTCTTATCTCTGGCAGGATGTTGAGAAGGAAACACAGGAGCACACACAACATGCCATTGTTTCTATTTTGTCTGACAATCTTTCCTTGGTAGAAACCTATTCCTATTGACTAAAGTTAATGCCTCAATCCTAAAAACTAGTCAATCAGCTATTGGTATTTATCAGGGTTCTACCACCTTACTCCTGCCCAAAGATCTTTATCTAGACCTGGCTGACCTTTTGAAAGAAGAAATGCTTCCCCTTCAACTCTGGATTTATATGGGAATTATCAATCAGGGAGATAAAACTAGTATTTACACTTATGGTTTGAAAGAGTTTGGAAAAAAACTGAGATTGAAATTATCAAGTCTCCTATGAATAGCGATGACTTATATTATTTCCTCTTGTCTATTCTTCAGTATGTTTTAGGCAGTGATGTCACCTTAAAGGACGGTGAAACCATTGGCTTTTCAGAAGATCAAAAAATCAAAATCACTGAGTCAAAAGCCGTCTATTTGGAAGGCAATTCCTTGAAATTAGATGTTTAGACCATGATTTATAATTGAGTGTCCTTCTTAGATTGGGGATTTTATGAAGCGTGATATAAAAAAGTATTATCTCTACCGATTTCTGGCCTATAGATTTGAAAAACTCTCTTGTAAGAATCCAAGTCTCAAGGAAATAAAACCAGAGAAGAGAGAAAAAATCGTTCTAGAGGCTACTCGAACTAGTCAAAAGATTATTCTAGTCCTTGGAATTCTTTATGTTTTTCTAAATTCTGCTTTGTTCATTTACCTTAAGACCAGTGATTTCCAAAATCCTTTGTTTATGATGTATACTGACTACATCGATTATTTGGGTCAGCTGATAAACGGAGAATGGGGCGGTAGTTGGCGTCAAAAGAAAGCTAGTTTTTTGATGATTGCTATACTGGCTATACCCTATTGTACTGATAGAAGGTGGCCCCTTCTTCTTGCTGGTTTTATTAGTTGGGAATTGGACATTAAAGAGAAAAATAAGATTTGAGAGAGAACATAAAGGAGTAGAGAGCCATGGCTAGAACGGTGATTATAGGTACTTTAATTGCTTTTGCAATTTTTAATCTGCTACTCGGTCTGGGATTTTATCTCTTTCTAAAAAAGAGGAAAGAGAATGGGCAGTCATTGTACGAAACCCCTGTAAATCAACAAACTCGAACAGAAAAACTGGGTCTAGGTGAGATTTTGGTCTACCTGACACTGATTGCCATCGCAGGGATCTTTGCTTTTCAGACCTTAAATAGAGGTGGTGTTGGGAATTCTATTTTAGCCAAAATGATCCTCCTACCTGCTCTAATGGCCCTTTTTCAATGCAAGAAAAAGGACTGGAGAAGTCATTACGCCCTCCTTATAACCTTCTATGGTCTTTCTAGTAGGAGTCATGTTTAATCTCACGATTGGTTTGCCACCTCAAGCACCGATTTTGCAAATTAATGAAAGTAAAATCACGTTAGCAGAAACAAAAGCAAGTGATCTGATGGAAGCTGGATTTGATATCTATGTAAGACAAGGTGATGGTGCTAGCGACTACGAAGACCTCCTGACAGATGGCAATTTCCAAAAGTATGCAGGAGATAAATCAGTCACTATCGAAAAAGGCTTCAGACTTGATAGCAATGCTGTTCCCTACGCTCCCTATCTCTTTGCAAAAGATGGCATAGTTCTTGGGAGTATTTCCTTTTACGGGGCAGAAGATAAGGACGTGGTTCTAGAAGATTCTAAGGTTATTCAGGTTCGATTTAACAAGGATAGCATTGAAGCAGCTAAAGAACATTCTATAATTTTGAAATTGGATAAACTCGACTTGACTAGTCGACTGGATGTTTCACTTGTTCAAGAAACTTTTAAAAAGCATCTATGGTCAATCCCCCCATCACATACAAGTGATGTCACTCAATTGTGGTATGGATTACAGTGGTCAAGTAACAGTGACTCTCTATTTTGGAATGAGTATTATAGTCTTATCCGTCTAGATGAAAATTACTTTGATGACTGATTTTGAACTAGCTGTCCCAAGTAGCGCGTGATGAGTAAATACGATTTTGAATAGTTGATTATGCTTATGACTCATCTAAAAGAAATTAATTTATTTAGTTCTGTTTTTGATTTTAATTTAAAACGAGTTTCTATTTATTAGTTAGAACAAATTACACGAACGTAAAAATATTAAATTATTTAGTACTTTCTACAAGTCTCTGAAAACATGATATAGTAATGAAAGCTTAGAAAATGAGATGATGTTTTCTAGCAAATATAAACCCGAGTAAAAATGCCTACGGACAGGCAGGGGTTGAATGTCAGACGTGGTTGAGAAAACCACTATTGATAGGGTTAAAAAGCCTCACTTTTATAAGTTGATGTTAGGACATTGTTCTAATTCGTATACATTTGTTGAGTGTGGTGAAAGCACACGTCATCTTGAAACGATCAATAAAGTACGTAATATTTGCTACTAGAGAGTTAGGAAACATCAGGAACAGACATACTCCAAAAGAAACAAACATAAACACGTCAGTAGATTGTAAGAGCAGGTGCCAACCTGCTCTTTTTTCATAAGTATCCTATAACACCTGAGTGATTAAGTGTGAAAAATAAAGTAAAGGAGTATGTCTTTATATAATGTTAAATCAGAACCAAGCTCCCATTTATGAGGGGTTAGTTAAGTTACGAGTTGTACCTTTTCGATGTGCAGGGTCACAAAGCGTGGCCGAGGGAATCCAGAATTGGTTGAACTTTTAGGGGAAAAATGCGTTGGTATTGATGTCAATTCTATGAAGCCTTTGGATAATCTGGGACATCCCATTTCGATTATCAGAGATGCAGAAGAGCTAGCAGCAGAGGCTTTTGGAGCTGCCCATGCCTTTTTAATGATTGGCGGGACAACCTCATCCGTGCAAACCATGATTCTTTCCACCTGTAAAGCAGGGGATAAAATCATCCTACCACGAAATGTTCATAAGTCAGCCATCAATGCACTCGTTTTATGTGGAGCTATTCCCATCTATATCGAGATGAGTGTGGATCCCAAAATCGGTATTGCTTTGGGGCTTGAAAATGATCGTGTGGCACAAGCTATTAAGGACCATCCGGATGCCAAGGCTATCCTAATAAACAATCCAACCTACTATGGGATTTGTTCAGATCTTAAGGGGCTAACAGAGATGGCCCATGCTGCAGGAATGAAAGTCTTAGTAGACGAGGCACACGGAGCTCATCTCCACTTTACAGATAAACTTCCTCTATCTGCTATGGATGCAGGAGCAGATATGTCAGCAGTGTCTATGCATAAATCTGGTGGTAGCTTGACACAAAGTTCACTTCTTTTAGTTGGGGATCAGATGAATCCTGAGTACGTTCGTCAGATCATCAACCTGACCCAATCAACATCAGCATCCTATTTGTTAATGTCTAGTTTGGATATTTCACGCCGCAATCTGGCCCTTCGTGGTAAAGAGTCATTTGAGAAGGTCATTGAGCTATCTGAGTACGCTCGTCGTGAAATCAATGCCATCGGTGGCTACTATGCCTACTCAAAAGAGTTAGTAGATGGCGTGACCGTTTGTGATTTTGACGTGACCAAGCTGTCAGTCTACACTCAGGGAATCGGTCTAACAGGTATTGAAGTTTATGATCTCTTACGGGATGAATATGACATTCAGATTGAGTTTGGTGATATTGGCAATATCTTGGCCTACATTTCGATTGGTGACCGTATCCAAGACATTGAACGCTTGGTTGGTGCTCTAGCTGATATCAAGAGACTTTATTCTAGAGATGGAAAAGACCTGATTGCTGGAGAATATATCCAACCAGAGTTGGTGCTGTCTCCTCAGGAAGCCTTCTACTCAGAGAGAAGAAGCTTAACCTTGGACGAATCAGTTGGGCAAGTCTGCGGGGAATTCGTCATGTGTTATCCTCCGTGGGAATTCCAATCCTAGCGCCCGGTGAACGCATTACACAAGGTCTTGTCGATTATATCAATTTGCTAAAGAACGTGGTTGTTCCCTCCAAGGAACGGAAGATCCAGAGGTCAATCACATCAATGTCATTAAGAGAAAGGAGAACTAAATGGATTTATGGTTTCTGAAGTTCATACTCCAGATGTGAAATTGTCTGAGAACTGCTAAAACAACTCTACGCTGGTAAAAGTGAGTGGCAGGATATTGAGTATTTAGATACTCCAGCTTTTTGGAAAGATTTTGATTTTTAAATGGGCACGTCTTGTTCTCGGATGCAGATGATTTTGTCTACAACGAAATGACGGTCCACGTTCCTATGGCTGTCCACCCTAATCCCAAAGAAAGTCTTGGTTATAGGGGTGGTGACGGTGGTGTTGCCCAAGTATTAACACTCTATCCAGAATTGGAACAAATCGATATCGTAGAACCAGATGAGATGCTGGTTGAGGTTTGTCGAGAATATTTCCTAGAATTTTGCTGCGGGGCTGGATGATCCTCGTGTCACCATCTACTACAAAATGGACTGAGATTTTTGAGAACTGTGAAGATGATTACGACATTATCATTAACGATGCGACAGATCCATTTGGCCATACGGAAGGGCTCTTTACCAAGGAATTTTACGGCAATAGCTATAGAGCCTCTGAAAGAGACGGAATCATGATCTATCAGCATGGTAGTCCTTTCTTTGACGAAGATGAGTCAGCATGCCGCAGCATGCACCGCAAAGGATCAATCAAGCCTTTCCAATCAGCCGGGTCTATCAGGCACATATTCCGACTCAGTCCAGCAGGGCTATTGGTTGTTTGGTTTGCATCGAAAAATACCACCCTGTCAAAGATTTTTGACAAGGAAGGTTGGAAAAACGCCAGCTTTTCACAGAATACTACACTGCAAACTTACTATGTGGTGCCTTTTTATGTTTGCCTAAGTATGTAGAAGACATTTTAGAAGAAGAGGAAGGAAAAATGAGTCGTTTATTAGTTATTGGATGTGGGGCGTTGCCCAAGTTGCTATTTCAAAGATTTGCCAAGATAGCGAAACTTTTAAAGAAATTATGATTGCTAGCCGTACAAAGTCAAAAATGTGATGACTTGAAGGCTAAATTAGAAGGTAAAAACAAAGTACAAAAGATTGAAACAGCTGCTCTTGATGCAGACAAGGTAGAAAGAAGTGATTGCCTTGATTGAAAAGCTACAAACCAGAAGTCGTTTTGAACGTAGCTCTACCATACCAAGATTTGACCATTATGGATGCTTGTTTGGCTACAGGTGTGCACTATATCGACACAGCTAACTATGAGGCTGAGGACACAGAAGATCCTGAATGGCGTGCGATCTATGAGAAACGTTGTAAAGGAACTTGGTTTTACAGCTCACTTTGACTACTCATGGCAGTGGGCTTATCAAGAAAAATTCAAGGAAAGCAGGTCTGACTGCTCTTGCTTGGTTCCTGGTTTTTGACCCAGGTGTAACCAGCGTCTTTTCAGCTTATGCACTCAAACATTACTTTTGACGAAATCCACTATATCGATATTTTTAGACTGTAATGGTGGTGACCACGGTTATCCATTTGCGACAAACTTTAACCCAGAAATCAATCTACGTGAGGTTTTCTGCACAGGTTCTTACTGGGAAAGATGGAAAATGGGTAGAAGTCGAAGCTATGTCTATCAAACGTGACTATGATTTCCCTCAAGTTGGTCAAAAAGACATGTATCTCCTTCACCATGAAGAAATGGAATCATTGCGAAAAACATCCCAGTGTCAAACGCATTCGCTTTCTTTTATGACTTTTGGCCAATCTTATCTAACGCATATGAAATGCTTGGAAAAACGTTGGGCTCCTTCATGTACAGATGCTATTAATTTTAACGGACAAGAAATTGTTCGATCCAGTTCCTGAAAAGCCTTGCTTCCAGATCCTGCAAGCCTTGGACCACGTACTGTTGGAAAAACAAATATCGGCTGTATCTTTACTGGTGTCAAAGATGGCGTTGAAAAGACCATCTACATCTACAATGTTTGCGACCATCAAGAATGCTATGCAGAAGTTGGTTCACAAGCTATTTCTTACACAACAGGTGTTCCAGCCATGATTGGGAACAAAATTAGTGATGGATGGCACAGGAAACAACTGGGAGTTTATAACTTGAAGAGTTGGATCCAGATCCGTTCATGGAAAGCTTTGAATGAGTATGGTTTACCTATGGGTTGTGGTTGAAAAATCCACAAATGGTGGACTAATGAAGTTAGAACAAGTACCAACACCAGCCTATGTTATTGACTTAGCCGTTTAGAATCTAACTGTAAAGTTCTCAGTGAAGTTCAAGAAAGTAGCTGATGCAGAGTTTTGCTTGCTCAGAAGCTTATTCCCTCTACAAAACCTATCCCTATGATTAGCCAGTATCTATCTGGGACTACTGCCAGTGGTCTTTATGAAGCCAAATTGTGCAGGAAGAGTTTCCAGTGAGAGTCCATGTCTTTGCACCTGCTTTCAAAGATTCAGACTTGGAAGAGTACTTGAGTATCTGATCACATTGTCTTTTAATTCTGAGAGACAATTGCGTAAGCTATGGTTCGACGTTGTCGTGAGGCTGGTATCAGTATAGGTCTCCGTATCAATCCCCAATGTTCAACTCAGGGTGATCACGCGCTCTATGACCCTTGTGCCCAGGCTCTCGTTTGGCGTGACACTCAGATAAGATTCCTAGTGATTTGTTGGATTTGGTGGATGGACTTCATTTTTCATACCCTTTGTGAGCAAGGTTCAGATGATTTAGAACAACTTTGAAAGCAGTAGAAGCAGCAGTTTGGTTCTTATTTGCATGAGTAAAATGGCTCAACATGGTGGTGGTCATCACATCACAGAAGATTATGATGTGGATTTGCTGATTTCTGAGATTAAGCGAATCCGAGAAACTTACAATCTTGAAGTTTATATCGAGCCGGGTGAAGCCATTGCTCTTAATGCTGGCTATTTGGCAACAGAGGTTTTGGATATTGTCGAAAATGGGATTGAAACGCTGGTCTTGGATGCTTCAGCTACCTGTCATATGCCGGATGTACTTGAAATGCCTTATCGACCACCATTGAGAGATGGCTATGAAGCACAAGAAAAAGCTATACCTACAGACTTTCTTCTAATACCTGCCTTACGGGCGATGTGATTGGTGATTATAGCTTTGAAAATCCAGTCCAAATCGGAGACAGACTTTATTTTGAAGACATGGCCATTTATTCTTTTGTTAAAAATAATACCTTTAATGGTATTGGATTGCCAAGTCTTTATATTATGGATGAAAATGGAGATTGTGACTTGGTCAAGGCTTTTGGTTATCAAGATTTTAAAGGGAGATTATCATGATGAACAGTCCAAAAAATTAGGGTTATCGTATGCCGGCAGAGTACGAACCCCATCATGGTACCTCATGATATGAGCCGACTCGACCCGGGTTCATGGCCCTTTTCAAGGTAAAGGCAGCTAAAAAGGCTTTTAGCCAGATTATCAAAACCATAGCAGAAGGGGAAAAGAGTTTATCTCTTTGGTGGAGCAAGACTATCTATCTGAGCCCAAGACTACCTTGGAGATAGTGTTTGTTTATCTAGACATTCCCACAATGATGCCTCGGGCGCGTGATACAGGCCCGACTATTCTCCTTAATGATAAAAGGGAAAAGTTGGCGGTAGACTGGTCTTTCAATGCTTGGGGTGGTGCTGTTGATGGTCTCTACCAAGACTATGAAGCCGATGACCAAGTAGCCACTCGTTTTGCTGAGGCCTTGGAAATACCTGTTTACGATGCCAAGCCTTTTGTACTGGAAGGAGGCGCAATCCATAGCGATGGACAAGGAACCATTCTCGTAACTGAAAGTTGCTTGCTTAGTCCTGGTCGCAATTCTAACCTGACCAAAGAGAATTGAGAATACCTTATTAGAGAGCCTTGGAGCTGAAAAAGTTATCTGGCTGCCTTTACGGTATTTATCAAGACGAGACAAATGAACACGTTGACAATGTTGCAGCCTTTGTTGGTCCTGCAGAGCTTGTTTTGGCTTGGACAGATGATCAACACGATCCCCAGTATGCCATGTCAAAAGCAGATCTCGAACTCTTAGAGCAAGAGACAGATGCAAAAGGTCGTCACTTCACCATTCATAAATTGCCTATCCCTGCAGTTCGACAAGTTGTTACAGAGGAGGATTTGCCGGGCTATACTTATGAAGAAGGCGAAGAGGAGCGTTATGCAGGTGAAAGACTAGCAGCTTCCTATGTGAATTTTTATATCGCCAATAAATCTGTCTTGGTGCCACAATTTCAGGATGTAAACGATCAAGTGGCCTTGGATATTCTGCGCCAGTGTTTTCCAGACCGTGAAGTTGTCGGAATTCCTGCAAGAGATATTCTTTTTAGGTGGTGGAAATATCCACTGTATTACCCAACAAATTCCAGAATAGGAGAAAAAGATGAGAAATGTAACGGTTGCAGCTCTTCAGATGCAATGCGCCAAGGATGTGGCAACAAATATCCAAACCGCAGAGCGTTTAGTACGTCAGGCTGCTGAACAAGGTGCCCAAATTATTCTCTTGCCCGAGTTGTTTGAACGTCCCTATTTCTGTCAGAACGCCAGTATGACTACTACCAGTATGCCCAGTCGGTGACAGAAAAATACAGCTATTCAGCATTTTAAAAGCCATTGCCAAAGGAGCTAAAGGTCGTTTACCAATCAGTTTCTATGAAAAAGATGTCAATGTCTTGTATAACTCTATTGCCGTCATTGATGCAGATGAGAAGTGCTTGGGCGTTTATCGGAAAGACCCACATACCAGATGATCATTATTATCAAGAAAATTCTATTTCACTCTGGTAACACTGGTTTTCAAGGTCTGGGATACTCGCTATGCCAAGATTGGTATTGGTATCTGTTGGGATCAATGGTTCCCTGAAACAGCGCGTTGTCTTGCGTTAAATGGTGCTGAATTGCTCTTTTATCCTACAGCTATCGGTTCGGAACCTATCTTTGGATACAGATAGTTGTGGTCACTGGCAACGTACCATGCAAGGACACGCAGCAGCAAATATCGTTCCAGTTATCGCAGCCAATCGTTATGGTTTGGAAGAAGTCCAACCTTGCGAGGAAAATGGGGGACAAAGTTCTAGCCTTAACTTCTACGGTTCATCCTTTATGACCGATGAAACAGGAGCTATCTTGACTCAAGCAGATAGACAAGGTGAAGAGTTTTTGTTAACTACTTTATGACCTCGACAAAGGGAGCAAATGAGCGCCTGAATTGGGGTCTCTTTAGAGACAGAAGACCAGACATGTATAAAGATATTGTCAGATGAAAAAAGCCTATTGTAGGCTTTCTGTAGATACTATAATAATTTTTGATAATGTCCTAGGATTCTGATAAAATGGGGTATAAGAAGTTTTAAAATTTTTGTATGTCAGATTTTTAAAATTGAAACATTTTGAGAGGTAAAATATGATTACAGGCGAATTAAAGAATAAGATTGATCAGCTTTGGGAAATGCTATGGACAGAGGAATGCAGAATCCTTTGACCAACATTGAGCAATTGACTTATCTTTATTTATGAAGGATTTTGGACAGAGTTGAACTTGGACGAGAAAATGATGCTGAATTTCTAGGTATTCCTATGAGAATTTTCCCAAAAGATAAACCCGAATATCGTTGGTCAACCTTTAAGAACTTAGGAGATGCGCAAGAAGTTTATCGCCTGATGTCACAAGAGATTTTTCCATTTATTAAGAATCTGAAGGGGATACTGACGATACAGCTTTTTCACGTTATATGAGGGATGCTATTTTTCAAATCAATAAACCTGCTACCTTACAAAAGGCGATAGCTGCTCTGGATGAGTTACCTACGGATATAAAAGATATTGGAGACATTTACGAGTATCTATTGTCAAAATTATCTCAGGCAGGGGCAAATGGTCAATTTCGTACGCCTCGTCATATCATTGATATGATGGTTGAGCTCATCAACCGACAATTAAGGATATTATTTCAGATCCTGCTATGGGGGTCTGCAGGATTTTTAGTTTCAGCAAGTCGCTACCTGAGACCGAAGAAAAGAAGAGTGGCAGACAAATATTGACAGTGTAAAGCATTTCCACAATACTATGTTTCATGGGAATGATACGGATACGACAATGTTGAGACTTGGGGCTATGAACATGATGCTCCATGGGGTTGAAAATCCCCAAATTAGCTATCTAGATTCTCTCTCTCAAGATAACGAAGAAGCTGATAAATATACTCTAGTTTTAGCCAATCCACCTTTCAAAGGATCTCTTGATTATGATTCAACCTCTGGAGATTTGTTGGCTACGATTAAGACCAAGAAGACAGAGTTGCTTTTCCTTGCCCTTTTCTTACGCACTTTGAAGCCAGGTGGACGTGCAGCTGTTATTGTACCGGACGGTGTCCTATTTGGTTCCTCTAAAGCTCATAAAGGGATTCGTCAGGAAATCGTTGAGCATCATAAACTAGATGCAGTTATTTCGATGCCAAGTGGTGTTTTCAAGCCTTATGCAGGGGTTTCAACCGCCATCCTTATCTTCACTAAGACTGGAAATGGTGGGACGGATAAGGTTTGGTTTTACGATATGAAAGCAGACGGTCTTGAGTTTAGATGATAAACGCCAGCCTATCAACGAAAAATGATATTCCAGATATTATTCAACGATTCCATCAATTAGAGAAAGAAACAGATCGTAAGAGAACAGACTCAGTCCTTCTTTGTTCCAGTTGATGAGATTAAGGAAAAATGATTTTTGATCTGTCCATCAATAAATACAAAAGAAATCGAGTATGAAAAAGTTGAGTATGAACCAACAGAAGTCATTTTAAAAGAAAAATCAATGATCTAGAAAAAGAAATTCAAGCTGGCTTAGCAGAGTTAGAAGAATTACTAAAGTGAGGGAGATGACATGTATGAAAAAGTGAAGTTGGGGGAAGTGTGAGATTTTAAATGGATTTGCCTTTTCAAGGTTTGATATATGTTAACGAAGGCATTCGTATTATAGAGAATAACTAATGTTCAAAAGGATACATCGAAGATAGTGACCCAAAAATACTATCCAATTGAATATAGAAATTCAATCGAGAAGTATATTTTAAAAGAAAATGATTTTGCTTATGTCTTTAACAGGAAATGTAGGACGAGTGATTAATAAGTGGCAAAACTATAGCTTCGCTGCATTAAATCAACAGGTTGACCCTGTTTAAGAACTATTGATAGTTTAATTTCAAAGAATATGTATTTCAATTTCTTAATTCAGATCTGTTTGAACAGTCAGCAATAAAAAGTTCTAATGGTGTTGCTCATTTAAGTACAGACTGGTTAAAAAGTAGAAATTACTTATCCTTCAGTTGAGCAACAAAAGTTGATTACCAGTACGTTAAATTTGATTGAACGATTAATTTGTTGTCGTAAAGAACAAAATAAAATTGAATCAAAGCTCGTCAAATCCGATATTTCGAGGAGGTGGTTGCATGAAGAAAGTGAAACTGAGGTGAAATTTGTGAGATACAAGCAGGAGAACTCCTTCAAGAAATAAGCAAGAATTTTGGGTTCAAGGTAATATACCTTGGGTAAAAATAAAAGATATAAACTCAAAAATACATTTCTAAAGTTGAAGAACATATTACAGATTTAGGGGTTGCGGTTTTCCTCTGCAAAATTATTTTCAAGAGGTACGATATTATACTATTTTTGCTACTATTGGTGAAGTAACTATGATTAGATATTGATGCTGCAACAAATCAGGCTATAACAGATTTTACATTTAAAAGTCTGAAAAAGTATTACAAAAAGAATATCTTTATTTTTCCTTCTTTCTATTAAAAATAGAGTAAAAACGATAGTAGAGGATGGCTCAGAATAATATTAATTTAACTGTACTTATATATATGAGGTCCCTATTGTTGAAAATAGTATTCAGCAAGAAATTTGTAATAATTTAACTAAAATAAATCAAATAATTACTCTACGTAATCAGCAACTCATAGAGACTCTCAAACCTTGTAAAATCCCGATTTAACGAGATGTTTGAAGATTATCCTGACTCAGTATTCTTAGATACATATATAAAAGAACTGAGAGCAGGTAAAAGTTTAGCTGGTGAGGGAAAATATATAAGAATAAAGTATTAAAAAACAGGAGCTGTATCGTACAATTATTTTAATTCACTCTGAAGTAAAATTTACCAATTGACTATATTCCTTAGATGAACATAAAGTTGAAAATAGGGATGTAATTATTAGTCGTATGAACACTTCTGAACTAGTTGAGGGCTGCTGGGTATGTTTGGGCTATCAATAGTGATAATATATATTTGCCAGATAGATTATGGAAGGTTATTCTGAATGATCGAGTAAATCAGTTTTCTTATGGAGCTTATTACAAATGAGAAAACAAAATTAAAATTAAGAGAATTTCCTCTGGAACTAGTGGGAGTATGAAAAATATTTCAGAAATCAAAATTTTTACAAATTAGAGTCCCCTCCCCTCTTTCTCTCCCAAAACGAATTCGCATGACTTTGTGGCTCAGGTAGACAAATCACAATTGGCAATTCAAAAATCACTAGAAGAACTGGAAACTTTGAAAGAAAATCTCTCATGCAGGAGTATTTTTGACTGATATTCTGTCATTGTAATTACGGTAATTATTTGTTATAATACTTCAAAGGAGGAAATCAGATGGTAGTAAAAACAAGAAAAACAAGGAAATTCAATCACCATTACCATTCCAAGTGAATTCAATATTCCAAGTGGTGTTAAAATACGAAAAGCAAAATTGTTACCAAGTGGTGAAATTATCTTTACTCCCGAAGAGTCTGGACATCAGATTTCTTATGTATCTGATGATGCCTTTGACTTAAATTTGGATAAAATTTTTGACGAATACGATGATGTTTTCAAAGCTTTGGTGGAAAAATGACAGTCTATCTGACAGAAAGGCAAATTGAGAAAAATCAATGCTTTTAGCAATTCAACGGTATTCACCTAATGAAAAAATTCAGACAGTTAGTCCTTCTGCCTTAAATATGATTTGTCAATTTACCAGAACAATTTTTCATTGGTAAACCTCTTTATCCAACAATTTTTGATAAGGCAACGATACTATTTGTCCAATTAATCAAGAAGCATGTTTTTGCCAACGCTAATAAACGAACTGCTTTCTTCGTTTTGGTGAAATTTCTACAGTTAAATGGTTATCGTTTTTCTGTAACAGTTGAAGAAGCGGTCAATATGTGTGTAACTATCGCAGTTGAATCCTTAACAGATGAAAAGGTTATCTAGCTATACCAAATGGGTCTCTGAACATTCATTTTAGAGCAAATGGCCAAATTTAAGCTTGGATAATTAAATCCTAAAAAGTAAAAAATAGATAAACAGACAGTATTAGAATTCTGTAATTCAGAAAACTAATATTGTCTCTTTTATTGAAAATAATGAAAGTGAGAATATATGGAAACAAAAAGTGACAATCATCATTCAAGAAATGCTACCCCTTTTAAACAATGCACAATTACTAGCATTACGGGAGAGTTTAGAGCGTCATTTAGTGAGTGGTGTAAATCAACAGAAGTATACGAATAATTCCTTGTTAGCCTTGTTTATTACTGCTAAACAGGTGGAGGGTTGTAGTGCAAAAACCATTCGTTATTATCAAAGGACCATAGAAAACTTATTTACAAGCATAAAGCAGTCTGTAACACAACTGACAACAGATGATTTGAGAAGTTATCTAGCACAGTATCAGTCAGAAAAAGATTGCAGCAAAGCAAATTTGGACAATATCCGACGAATCCTGTCTTCGTTTTTTGCTTGGCTTGAGCAGGAGGAATATATCATCAAAAATCCTATTCGACGGATAAAAAAGATTAAGACCGAACAAACTGTGAAAGAAACTTATACTGATGAACATCTTGAAACTCATGCGAGACAATTGTGAAAAACTTAAGGGATTTAGCAATGATCGATATACTAGCTTCAACTAGGGAATACGCGTGGGCGAACTTGTGCAGCTGAATCAGCTCAGATATTGACTTTGAAAAATCGTGAATGTGTTGTATTTGGGAAAGGTAAAAGGAGAGACCTGTTTATTTTGATGCTCGGACGAAAAATCCATTTAAAAACTATATCAAAAAGCAGAGAAGATAATCATCCAGCTCTTTTTGTTACCTTGCTTGGAAAAAGCCCAGAGACTCGGAATAGCTGGTGTTGAGATTCGATTAAGAAAGTTGGGTCAAAAAGCTTGGAATTCAAAAGGTCCACCCTCATAAATTCAGAAGAACTTTAGCAACAAAAAGCGATTGATAAAGGAATGCCGATTGAACAAGTCCAAAAACTGCTAGGTCACAGCAAAATTGACACAACCTTAGCCTATACTATGGTCAACCAAAGTAATGTCAAACATTCCCATCAGAAATTCATCTCTTAAGTGCAAATCCCGATTTAACGAGATGTTTGGAGATCCTGTTTTGAATGAAATGGGTTGGGAAAAGCATAGATTATCAAAATTAACATTAAAAATTGGTTCAGGGGCTACACCTAGAGGAGGAAGAGAAAGTTATGTCAACGAAGGGATAGCGCTCATTAGAAGTATGAATGTATATGATGGTAAGTTTATTTTCAAAGATTTAGCTTATTTAACTAATGTTCAGGCTGAAAAATTAAATAATGTAATTGTTGAATCTGACGATGTTTTGCTGAATATTACAGGTGCATCTGTATCTCGTTGTTGTATTGTTCCACAAATTATTTTTGCCAGCGAGTTAATCAGCACGTTTCTATAATTCGTTGTAAAAGCACTTATTATCACCAATATTTTTAAATCAACTTCTAATAACTTCCGAGTTTAAGAGTTTGCTACAGAAAATAGGAGAAAGTTCAGGTGCTACTCGTCAAGCGATAACAAAAATCAGATTGAAGAATTAAATCCATCCCCTCCCCCTCTTTCCCTCCAAAAACGAGTTCGCAGACTTTGTGGCTCAGGTTGACAAATCACAATTTGCTTGTCAGATGGCTATAAAACTTTGGAGAAATAGCTTAAAATCTAGTATAATATAGCTATCTATTTAGTCAAAAGTGAGAAAAATGGGAAATTTTGATTTTCTTTTAAATAACGAGGAGTATGAATCTTTTCGAGGCCCTGCATAGAAGCTGAGAATATGATTGGGACATCCACTGTAGCGACAGCTTTCATGGCGCGTCGTGCATTGGAGCAGGCTGTTCATTGGATTTATAGCCATGATTCTTATTTGGAAGCCCCTTATCGTGCTACCTTGTCTTCATTAGTTTGGGATGATGACTTTAGAGAAATCGTAGATCCAGAGCTTCATAGTCAGATGGTTCTCTTGATACGCTGGGGCAATCATGCTGCTCATGGTGGGGAGATCAAGGAACGTGAAGCGATTTTAGCCTTACATCATTTGTATCAGTTCGTAAACTTTATTGATTACTGCTACAGCAATGAGTTTGTGGAACGTTTTTTTGACGAGAAGTTATTGCCAATTTCAGAGAATGTCAAGAAAAGAGAAACACCACAAGCCATGGTGGAACTGCAAGACAGTTTACCTGTTATGCCTGACTTTCATGAACAAATGGCTGTCCAGTCCTTGGAAGTTCAAGAGAATTATACAGAAAAACGTGAAACTGCTGCTCAACGGCAAGAGGTTTCCTTTCATATCGATCAGTTATCTGAGGCTGAGACGAGAAAACTCTTTATTGATATTGATTTACGATTAGCGGGTTGGACATTTGAAGAAAATTGTCGAGTTGAAGTCGCTGTTAATGGACTGAAAACACGGCTCGGGAATAGGTTATTGTGATTATGTTCTTTATGGTAAAAATGGAAAGATTTTAGCAATTATTGAAGCCAAAAAAAGGCTGCAGTTAATCCAGAAGTCGGTGAGGTACAAGTCAAGGAATATGCTAAAGCGCTAGAGGAAAAAATAGGTTACCAACCGATTTGTTTTTATTACAAATGGCCTCAAGCACTACATTCTTGATGGTGTAAATCGTCGCCAGGTTGCAGGATTCTATTCTCAAGAAGAATTGCAATTATTGATGGACAGACGACATTTGCAAAAACCACTTGAGGATATTTCTAGTAAAATCAGAGACGATATCTCTGGACGATATTACCAGAAACATACGATTGCAAGTGTTTGTGAGGCTTTTTCTAACAATCGAAGACAAGCTCTTTTGGTAATGGCAACTGGTTCTGGGGAAAAACTCAGAACAACAGTCTCTTTGTTGATATTCTATCACGTCACAATTGGGTCAAAAATGTTCTCTTTCTCGCTGACCGAACATCTCTTGTAAAACAAGGCTATGATTCATTTAGGAAATTACTTCCAGATCTTTCGGTTTGTAACTTTTTAGAGGATAAAGCTGGGGCACGATCAAGTCGTATGGTGTTTTCTACTTATCCGACCATGATTGGAGCTATTAGTGATCAGGAAGAAGTCATTCAACGCCCTTTTCACTGTTGGTCATTTTGATCTTCTTATTATTGACGAGTCCCACTCGCTCTATTTATCAAAAATACAAGACCATTTTTGATTATTTTGATGCTAGAATCGTAGGCTTAACGGCCACACCTCGTCAGGATCTTGATAAAAACACTTATGGATTTTTAACTTGGAAAAATGGTGTTCCTACCTATGCTTATGATCTTGAAAAGGCTGTTGAGGATGGCTACTGGTATCCTATCATTCGATTGAAACCAAGTTAGAATTACCTACAGATGGGCTTCATTACGATGATCTATCCCAAGAAGATAAAGAATATTTTGATAGCCAATTTGAAGATGATAGTCTAGAAAAAGACATTGATGCTGGAGCTTTTTAATTCCTTTATTTTTTTAATAAAGGTACAGTAGAGATTGTTCTAGATGAACTAATGACGAGAGGGATTCAGACGGCTTCGGGGAGATGAGATTGGGAAAAACTATCATCTTTGCCAAGAATCATCACCATGCGGAATATATTAGAGATTTTTAATAAACGATATCCCTGAAAAAGGGGAGCGACTATGCTCAGGTGATTGATTACAGTATTAAACATTATCAGACCTTGATTGATGATTTTAAAATCAAAGAGAAATACCCTCAAATTGCAATTTCAGTTGACATGTTGGATACAGGTATTGATGTTCCAGAGGTTGTCAATTTAGTCTTTTTTCAAGAAAAGTTCGCTCAAAAAAACAAAAATTTTGGCAGATGATTGGTCGTGGAACGCGTCTCTGTAAAAGATTTGTTTGGACCTGATCAGGATAAGGAAAAACTTTTTAGTATTTGATTATGGTGACAACTTTGAATACTTCAAAGCAGATCCGAGAGAAGGAAATGGACGTCATATTGTTCCCTTTAACACAGCGTTTGTTTAATATCAAGGTGGACTTGATTCGTGAACTACAAGACCTTCACTATCAAGAGGATCCATTTGCAAGAGAGTATCGTCAGCAACTGGTCTCAGAACTTCATAGACATGTAGAGGACTTGAATGAGTTAGACTTTAGGGTTCGTATGGTCTTAGATATGGTTTATACCTATAAAAAATTAGAAAATTGGCAAAATCTTACAACGATTTCATGTGAAAATCTTCATACTCATATATCTCCTCTCATGTTTGATGAAGATAAAGAAAATGAAATGGCGAGACGCTTTGATTTATGGATGTTAGAAATTCAAGTAGGACAACTAACCTCTAAGCCATCAAGGACTCATATAACTCAAGTCATGAAAACTGCTCAGGCTCTTGCTTCTATTGGCAATATTCCTCAGGTCTTTGCACAGGCTGAAATTATCAGGAAAGTGCAAGAACCTGAATTTTGGGAGGAAGTAAGCTTGTCTGAACTTGAAAAAATACGCCTTTCTCTAAGAGATTTATTGCAATTCTTAGATAAAACGAGCCGAAAGGTATATTATGTCAATTTTGAAGATCGAATTCTTTCTACTGTTTATGAAACCACTCCTTATTTGCAGGTAAATGATCTTCGATCCTATAACGAAAAAGTTGAGCATTATTTGAAAGCTCATTTGGATGAGGAAGCAATTTCTAAATTGTATCATAACAAGAAGTTGACTCCTCAAGATTTATTAGCTTTAGAAACTCTATTATGGGAAAAATTAGGAAGTAGATCTGACTATCAGCAGCACTATGAGAACAAGGCTATTCCTAGATTGGTACGGGAGATTATTGGTTTTGAATAGAGAGGCCGCTAATCAAGTGTTTTCTAAGTTCTTGTCAGATGAAAGCCTTTAATGTTAAGCAAATTTCTTTTTGTGAAATTGATTGTCGATTATGTCGTTGAAAATGGGTATATGGATAAGTCGATACTGACACAAGAACCGTTTAAATCTTATGGATCCGTACAAGTACTATTTCAACATCAAATACCAATATTGAGGAATATTGTCCAAACAATTGACTTAATCAATAATCGCGCCGAAGAAGTAGCTTGAAAATAGAAAGAGAATTACCATGCAAACACAAGAAGAAATGAATATTCTGGTACCTGAAAAACTAGCGGAAATTGAACGTGATTATGATGTTACCGTATTGTGGGCAATTGAGTCTGGTAGTCGCGCTTGGGGCTTTGAGTCTCCGGATAGTGACTTTGATGTACGTTTCATTTACAAGCATAAGCAAGATTTTTATCTTAATTTTAAACGATCATCGCGATGTCATCGAACTACCAATTGACGATACCGGATGTGAGTGGCTGGGATTTGGACAAGGCTTTAAAGTTGCTTTATAAGTCAAATCCAACCCTCTTTGAGTGGTTACAGTCGCCAATCGTTTACCAGCAAGACGAAGGCTTTATTGACCATATCCGTCCGCTTGTTAGTCAGTATTTTTCAGAGAAAAAGATGCTCCACCATTACTTGAATACTGCTAGAACTCAAATGAATAAGTATCTTTCAGGAGATAAGGTCAAACCTAAAAAGTATTTCTATGCACTTCGTCCCATTTTAGCTTGTCGTTGGATTGAAAAACATCACTCTGTTCCACCGATTTTGTTTGATGATTTGGTCAAAGAACTCCTCCCTGATGAAATGAAAGAGTATGTGTCTAGATTGCTTGATATAAAGGTAAAAGGGACCTGAAGGCATGGAAATTGAGCAGATAGAGCCAATTCAGGACTTTATCATCAAAAAATATCCAAGAGCTGGATGACTACGTCCAAAAGTGTTACAGAGGAAAAAGAAAAGACTGGAAAGCTCTTAATCAATTTTTCCTTGAAGAATTAAGTTGTGACTGAGGTTAATTATGGGAAAATGGACTTGTAGATGTGGTCAAGCAATGAACGATTACAAAGCCCCTGATCCAAATGCTTATTCGGTTTATTCGGATGAGTTATTAGTAGAAATCATGAATAAAAAGATGGTAATGATACAATTTCCTATGAAGACATTTCGGAGGCTTCCTTTTATATGTGGAAGTGCCCAAATTGTGGTAGTTTTATGGTCTTTGGCGAAGAGGATAATCCAAATTGTTTCACTTTTTATGAGCGCCAGACCAGTGGAGAAGCTGAACCACTTTTCGATCCTGATCAGGAGTTAAATATTGTAGTCGTTGAGTTTCAAGAAGGTGGAAATGGTTATACTTATATCTGTGACGACCCAAATATCCATATTGGACATGCTGTTATTGTCCCAGTAGGAAAGGAAAAATACTGAAAAAAACTGCTTTAGTTGTCCAGAAGTATCATGCCCTACCAAAGGATATCACTTTTCCCGTTGAAAAGTTAAAACGTATCATTCGTAGGTATTCTATTTTTGATCCTGAGACTTCAAAAATAGTTTGTAAAAATATACTTGAGCATGGAAGAATTCTAAATGCTTGCTCGAACAAAAGTAAAAATAGAGTCTAAACAAATTTACCATGCAATCAAAACTCCTCTAGGCTATTTTGGTTGGAGTTAAATAGAATTCCAATCTGATGAAAAATCACACAAATTCAAGTACAAGATAAAAAGTATCAGGTTATGGACTGCACCCCAAAAGTTAGACAGAAAAAATCTAACTTTTGGGGTGTTTTGTTATGAAATTAACTTATGAGGATAAAGTCCAGATCTATGAACTTAGGAAGCAAGGTCATAGCTTCAAGGAGCTTTCAAAAAGATTTGGTGTAGATGTCTCTAGGGCTAAGATACATGATGAGATTGATTGAACGTTACGGGATAAAAAATAGTCAAGAAAGGTAAGAATTGTATTATTCTCCAGAACTAAAAACAAGAAATGATTGATAAAGTCTTACTGGAAGGTCGTTCACTTAGAAGTGTCAGCCTTGATTATGCTCTCCTAAATCAAGGAATGCTTTCAAATTGGCTGGCACAATATAAGAAAAACGGGTATACTATTGTTGAGAAAACAAGAGGGAGACCACCTAAAATGGGACGTAAGCCAAAGAAGAGATTTGAAGATATGACAGAATTAGAACGTCTTCAAGCAGAAAAATGAGTACTTGAGAGCGAGAATGCCATTCTAAAAAGTTGAGAGAACTCCGATTGAGGGACGAAAAGGAGCAAGAAGAAAAACGGAAATTGTTCAAGGACTGGTAACAGAGTTTTCTTTAGATATCCTTCTAAAGATTATTAAGCTTGCCCGTTCAACCTATTATTACCACTTAAAACAGCTGGATCAAAGCGATAAAGATTATGATATTAAAGCTGAAATTCAGTCAACTTATACTGAGCATAAAGGAAATTACGGTTATCGTCGCATGACTTAGAATTACGAAATCGTGGCCGTAGTGAACCATAAGAAGGTGCAGCGTCTGATGAAAGTATTTGGTTTAACGGCTCGAATTCGTCGTGAAAACAGTATTCTTCCTACCAAGGAGAGGTTGGCAAGAAAGCAGATAATCTTATTCAACGTCAATTTGAAGCAACCAAACCAATGCAAAAGTGCTACACAGATGTGACAGAATTTGCCATTCCAGCAAGCAGCCAAAAGCTTTATTTATCACCAGTTTTAGATGATTTTAACAGCGAAATTATCTCCTACAATCTTTCTACTTCGCCGAACTTAGTACAAAATGAAAGCTATGCTAGAACAAGCCTTCTACAGAGAACCATTACGAAAAATACAATTCTCCATAGTGACCAAGGATGGCAAATACCAACACGATTTTTATCATCATTTTTAAAGAATAAGGGAATCCAAACCATCTATGTCACGTAAGGGAAATAGTCCAGATAACAGTATGATGGAATCTTTCTTTGGCATTCTTAAGTCTGAAAATGTTTTATGGTTATGAGAATACGTTTCAGTCACTTGAACACTTGGAACAAGCTATTGTAGACTATATTGATTACTACAACAACAAACGAATTGAGGTAAAACTAAAAGGACTTAGCCCTGTACAATACAGAACTAAATCCTTTACTTAAATTATTTGTCTAACTTTTTGGGGTCAGTACATTAATGGAGCTTTTTATATAAAGCCTGCCAAAGTAAACTACAGAAAATTGTTAGAACTTGAATTATGTGCAGATTTTGATATTGATGCCTCTCGTTGGATTGACGTTCATCAGACGAAAATGTTTTGGGAAACACCGGAAAATGAATGGCGCTTCAATTTGGAATTACTGCAGGAGAGTCCCAGAATTTGAAGATGAAGTAGTTGCAAGAAAATTTAGCCGTATCCCACTTTATTATGATTGGCATCAAGAATTTGAAGACTATTATGGCTTCAGTTTAGCTTGGAAAAAATACGAGTCTGATAGTGATTTGTCGATTGATTTCTATACAACATAAGCTGGAGGAGAATAAACATGAATCAAGCCTGGGAATTGTTGTTTGAGGGGAAGATTGAAGAGGCCAAGAAATTAGTCTCAGAAACTTTCTCGTTAGAAACTTGCAAGGATTACAGCCTTCTCAATTTAATGGGGTATATTAAGCTCTTTGAAAAAGATTACAAGGAAGCTTTGATAATTTATCAAAACCTATCTTGAAATAGCAATATCAAGTCAAGAAAAAGAAAATGAACATATAGGATATCACCAGTTAGCCATGGTTTATCGTGAAATGAATGACTATCAAACAGCTCTTAACTATATCGATAAAGAGCGAGAGTTATTGAAGATTCTTTTTCAGAGGATGCACTCAAATTTTCTGTCAATAATTATGAGCAAGGGTTGTTTACGATTAAAACTAGGGAAATAGCAAAAAGCAATCATGTATATGGAACAGTCCTTAAAGCAAGCATTACAAAACAGATGATCTGATAGCTCAAGCTTGTTCCTATAGAGGTTTAGGTGAGATTTATTCTGCTGAATATTCAGAAAAATCGTCAAAGAGAATTTTTACAAGCTATCGAACTTTTTGAAAAAGCTGGCGATCAGGTCGGAGCACGAGAAGTTAAAACTTATTAAACAAAGAAAAAGTAGCCGGCTAAGGCTACTTTTAAGATTCCTTTATAAACATAAGGATTCTCTGGTTTATCGACTTTTACAAAGGATTGAATTTCCAGAGTTGGGAGGACTTGGTTGAGTTCTTTGTGATAGCGATTGCTAATCTTACCTTTTTGACTCTCACCCAAGTATTATTTTCGTACTGATTGGTGTTTCCTGTAGCTCAAAAGGTCCAAAAACTCCTGAATCAGCGATACAGTGCATGATACCAAAACGAAAGACAAATTGACTATTGGTGTAATTGGGGATCATTGTAAACAAAATCCAGTAAACTCGATCTCCTTGCCTTCAAATTCATTTGGAAAATCATAGATAACTTCCATGACTTTCGAGTAATTCTCATCGGTGATGACAATGCTTGATTGGGTTAAGTATTTATCAGCAGTTTTTCCTAACAATATTTTCATAAGCAGTTTTTGAATAAAAATCTACCTCGTATCTGGTTTGAGATACTGACTACTAGTGCCTTCTCTTTCCCTGAATCGTCTTGTCAATTCCTTCTGATAAAGGGAAATAATAACCTTAGTCAGAAACTGTTTGCGAATCTAGAGTGACAGTTGGAAATGTAAATCCAACTAACAAGGGTAAACTTAAGAGGCCGAAACTAGCAAGCTTGGCTGAAAAACTATGTGAGTGACTATGTTCTTTCAAACGCTTTGAAGCAAATATAGGCTTGAACAATGGCTAGTAACAAAGATAAAACATAGTGATATAAAGCCAAATATGAGTAGTGGAGGTTTATATACTGATTGAGCTTACCTGATAGGTGCAGATAAAGGGTTAAGATAAAATAGCCAAAATAAGATAAGAAATCGAATCATAGCATCACCTCAACTAGATAAGAATAGACAAGAACAACAAGTGTTACAATTGTCATGAATTGCCAAATAAAGCGAGTTTTTGAGACAATTCTTCATCATGAGTAGGTTCTTGACATCAAGCATGGGACCCATAACTAGAAAGGCAAGCACTGGAGAAAAAGCCAAAAACTCAGAGAGAAGCGAAGATCCAATAAAGGCATCCGCTTCACTACAGAGTGATAGAAGAAAGGACAAGACCATCAAAAAGAACAATAGCGAGCAGTGGTGTCGCACTGATGGATGTCAGGATACGAGTTGGAACATAGACTTGGACCATACTTGCAAAAGACAGCCAAAGACCAAGCAACGCCCCCATATCAGAAAAATTCATCAATAGCTTGGATAAAGACCTGAAGCAGTTTTTGACTTTTTAGTCAAAGTGAGAAAAATCATGCTCATGCGCAAGCTAATCTATGACAGGTTCCTCCCAGAAAAATCCAAGAAAGACACCCAATATAGTAGCACTGAATTGCGCCCAAAGTGCGGAGTAAGACCATTTTAAATGAATTACCAAAAAGCTGAATAGGTCGCAAAAGTACAATAGGATTGATGATAGGAGCTGTTACTAGGTACCGCTGTATAGCTTGGAACCTTTTTCTCCAAGAAACGATTGATGATCGGAACGATCTCACATTCGCAAAGAAGGGAAGAGAAAACCAATGAGCTACCAAAAAGATTCTCCCAAGCGATTTTTAGGAGAAATTTATAAACCTTCTCAGGTGTGACATAGACTTCAATGGCACCAGAGATGATGCTACCAATTAAGACAAGGGTAAAAAGTCTTAATGATAATTGAAAGAAAATGGCGCCAGCTTGTAACACACTAGAAGGTAAACTTTGAAAGAGTGTCATCTATTTTTTTCTTTTCTGCCTTATCTTTCTTTTTCTTTTGTCATCTGAAATGTTACTTGCTCAAATCAGGTAGTTTTAGGCAATTCTTCGAACATCTTATCTAAGTCATCAGTTTTTGTAAATTTAACAGCCATAAGGCATACCTCGATTCTTTGCTAACACTATTATACTATTATTTCTAAGAAATAGTTGGATTTTAAAATAAACATGGCTTTTATCTTTATAAAGTTGAATGAAAGCATCAAATTAATGAAAAACAAGCTTTCTTCCTTGTGGTATAGTAGTTCTATGGATAAAAATACGAAAAATTTCCCAGATTTGGGTGTAACTCAAAAGCAAATTGATGCGGTTTTGTCTTTTGACAGCAGAAGGAGCAACCATTCCCTATCGCTCGTTATCGGAAAGACATGACTGGTAGTTTGGATGAGGTGGCTATCAAAGCTATTATCGACCTTGATAAAAGTCTTACCAACCTCAATGATCGTAAGGAAGCGGTCTTAGCAAAAATCAAAGAGCAAGGCAAGCTAACCAAGGAATTGATAGAAAGCTATCCAGCAGCTGAAAAACTGCAGACGTTGAAGAACTCTATCTTCCTATAAGGAAAAACGTCGGACCAAGGCAACTGTCGCCCGTGAGGCTGGACTTTTCCTCTTGCTCGCTTGATTTTACAAAATGTTCCCAACTTAGAAGAAGAAGCAGAAAAATTTGTCTGTGAAGGTTTTTCTAGTTGCAAAGAAGCCTTGGCTGGTGCAGTAGACATCTTGGTTGAGGCTCTATCTGAGGATCCCACACTTCGTGCTATTGCATCGAGAAGTCCTTGAAAATTCTAAAATCACGTCTCAGGTCAAAAGATGAAAGCCTCAGATGAAAAGTTAGTATTTCAAATTCTACTAGTGATTTCTCAGAACCTATAGCAACCATGCAGGGCTACCGTACACTTGCCCTTAATCGGTGAGAAGTTAGGCATCTTGAAAATTGGTTTTGAGCATGCAGTTGATCGTACTCAGGCTTTTTGCGCTCGTTTCGGAAAGTTAAGAACGCCTATATTGACGAAGTTATTCAACAATCTGTTAAGAAAGTTTACCAGCTATCGAGCGCCGTATACGTACAGAGTTAACAGAGATGGCAGAAGAAGGAGCTATACAACTCTTCTCAGAAAACCTCCGTAATCTTCTTTTCTGGTAGCACCTCTAAAAGGGCGCGTGGTTCTTGGGATCGACCCCCGCTCGCACAGGTGCAAGCTTGCGGTCGTTGATGCGACTGGAAAGATGTGACGACTCACGTCATTTATCCGTCAAACCAGCTTCAGCTCGCTCGATTAGCAGAAAGAGAGACGGTAGATTTGATCAATAACAGTGGTGTTGAAATCATATCGGTAATGGTACGGTAGTGCGAGAGTGAGTCTAGCAGAAGTACTTAAAGATTCTCCGACGTCAGCTAGTGTCATTGTCATCGAAAGTGGCGCATCTGTTCATTCAGCTGAGGAACTTGCCCGTCAAGAGTTTCCAGAGTTAACTGTCTGAAAACGTTCTGCTATTTCTATTGCTCGTCGCTTGCAAGACCCACTTGCCGAATTGTTAAAATCGATCCGATCCATCGGTGTCGGTCAATATCAGCACGGATGTTAGTCAGAAAACCGTCTGAAAGTCTTGACGTTTGTAAGCGATACAGTAGCTAACCGTTGGTGTCACTGTCAATACAGCTAGTCCAGCTTTACTTTCGCACGTGCTGGTCTTAACAAAACAATCTCTGAAAAATATCGTGAAATATCGTGAAGAAGAAGGAAATCACCACGCTGCCCAAATCAAGAAAGTTCCTCGTTTAGTGCTAAAGCGTTGTCGAACAGGCTGCAGGATTCCTCCGTATCCCTGAAAGTAGTAATATCCTTGGACAATACAGGTGCTCACCCAGAAAACTATGCGTCGTTAAGGAACTCCTTCAAACGTTTGGACATTAAAGACCTAAATGAAGAAGCGCAAAGCCAAAACTCAAATCTATTTTCAATCAAGGAATGTCTCACAATTTGAGCTCGGTCAAGAAAACTAAAAAGATATTATTGCAGATCTTTTTAAAAACCAGGGACGTGATTTCCGTGATTCTTTTGACGCTCCAGTTCTTCGCCAGGATGTCTTGGATATCAAAAGACCTACAAGTTGGCCAAAAAGCTTGAGGGAGTTGTGCGCAACGTCGTTGACTTCGGCGTGCCTTTTGTTGACATTGGTTCACGAGGATGGCCCTGATTCATATCTCTCATATGAGCAAGAAATTCATCAAGCATCCGAGTCAGTCGTTTCAGTTGGTGATTTGCAACCGTTTGGGTGAAGAAAATCGATGCTGACCGCAAAGTGAAATCTGTTGCTCCTCGTTCTAATGAATTCTAACTGATTACGTTAAACAAGTTTTCTTTTAGAGATTTTTGGAAGGCCTTTCAAACACCAAGCTCAATGGAATACCTGAATCCACGGTCGACAGGTGGACGATTTTTCCCTCATGATGGTCATTTGATTTCCAATCCCCAAAGTATATCAAGAACTTGGTTTTAGAGGTTTTTCACATTGTTCGTCATGAGCTCACCATTACCATCTCTTTACTTTGAAGGCAAGGGCTATCCAGCATAAGATTTAGCTTTTGCCAACTTTTAAAAGAGGTAGACGGTTCCGCTTGTTCCTCCCTATGTCAAGTTCCAATCAAACACCAAGCTTAGTCTATGTTTGTCAGTCGTGTCAGCAAATCTACTTTCAAAAGCGAAAAATCGATGCCAAGCGTTATCGTTGTGGTCTCTGTCGTGCTGAAACTCTCTTGTTAAATCGATCAGGACTGATGTCAGCAAATCTGAGCTGAAGTGCTATACTAAGATAAGAAATCCGAAAGAGGAATAAATTATGAATGCAAGTTTTATAAAAATGAGAAGAAATCGCATGATATCAGGTGTTCTGCAGGTCTCATCTGATAAGGGAATCTTGATGTAACCCTACTTCGTTTCCTTTTGCAATCTTTACAATCGCAAACTTTTGGACTAGGGATTATTATCTCACATTATCCTAGCTTCAATCCTACCAACAAAAGAAGATATCGGCTGAAAATGTATGGACAGGCCCACGCAAGATTAAAAGAAGCCCAACCTATCAATGATGACGAGGGTTGGTTTTGGTACATTAAATTAACTGTCTATATTTTGATAGCAAAAGAGGCTGGGACAAAAGTCTAGCCTCTCAATTGATCTTTTAGGGATTGCCAGAGCAAGACGCAGTGGTTGAGTGGGCTCTACTACGCTGATTTCATCAGCTTTTACAGCCCTACTCAACTGTGCGGAGGTGGGACGACGAAATCGAATTCTAACGAATTACCGATTTCTGTCCCACTCTCTTTTAAATACTAAAACAATTGACCCAATAGATAGGTAACTCCCATGGTTAAAAGACCGATACAAAGGTTACGAATCATAGCTGTTTTGGTTGGGGCTTTTCCCGAGTCTTGGCACTGGTGTAACCTGTAATCATAGAGAAATCGCAACGATAAAAAGACAGTAGCAGGGATTCGATAGTCACTTGGGAAAGATAGTAATCGAAAGTATTGGTGGTAAACTACCAAGAACGAAAAAGCGAAAAAGCTAGATGCTGCAGCATGCCAAGGATTGGTAAACTCTTCATACTCGATTCCATATTTTTTCTTCAACTAAAGGCTCAGTGGATTTTTAGAAAAGCTTTTATTGACTAAAAAGTTGAGCTGAAAGTTTCACACTCACCATTTTGAAGATAAGCAGCATAGAGATTTCTTTGCAGCCTCGATATCCTTATCCAAAAGTACACTGCTCACAGCACAGCGGCTTCTTCAGTGTCTTTTTGAGTAGATACAGAAACATATTCACCCCAGCCATAGAAAATGGGCACCCTGCTAAGATGGCTGCCAAACCTGAAAGAAAGATTATCCAGATATTGCTGGTTGCACTGGCAACCCCTGATAACAACTCCAGCGATGGAAATAATCCCTGTCATTGGCTCCGAGCACACCAGCACGTAGGATATTTAAACGACCAGCGAAAGTTTGTATCTATTTCATGTGTAATTTTCTGACATAGTATTCTCCTTTATATCTAGTATAAAATATGGGAGAAGCGAAAACAAACATTTTTAAACTATCTGAAAAAGTTCTACAATTCTAATAAAAGATTGCTATTTTTCTATCAGCTATAGCTACATTGCATGCCAATATATAATAAAGTTTTAATTTGTAACCTGAGTGAAATAGATGATACAATTAGTCTAATAGAAATCTTTGGAGGTCTGATGATGACTCATGATTTAAATTTGAAACTCTTCAATTGCATGCAGGACAAGTGGTGATGCTACTACCAAGTCTCGTGCTGTACCAATTTATCAAACAACATCATTTTGTATTTGAAGATACACAGGAAGGTGCAGACCTTTTTGCCCTTCAAAGAGCTGGAAATATCTATACTCGTATTACTATCCCAACAACTTCAGCCTTTGAAGATCGTATTGCAGCTCTTGAAGGTGGTGTAGGAGCACTGACACAGCTTCTGGGAATGGCAGCTCTTACTTATACTATCCTTGGACTTGCTCACGCAGGTGATCATGTTGTTGCAGCTTCAACTATCTACGGTGGTACCTTTAACCTTTTGAAAGAAACTCTTCCTCGTTATGGAATCACCACAACTTTTGTTGATATTGATAATCTAGAAGAAGTAGAGGCAACGATTAAAGATAATACCAAACTTGTTTTGATTGAAACATTAGGTAATCCAGTTATCAACATCCCTGATATCGAAAAAATTGCTGAAATTGCTCATAAACATCAGATTCCTTTGGTTTCAGACAATACCTTTGCAACGCCTTATCTTATCAATGTCTTTTCACACGGTGTAGATATCTCAGTTCACTCGGCTACTAAAGTTTATCGGAGGTCACGGTACAACAATCGGTGGTGTTATTGTTGATAGTGGTAAATTTGACTGGGCAGCTTCAGGGAAATTCCCTCAATTTGTCAATGAAGATCCAAGCTACCATAATTTAAGCTATACTCGAGATGTAGGTGCTGCAGCCTTCATCGTTGCCCTTCGTGTTCAATTGCTACGTGACACAGGTGCAGCTTTATCACCGTTTAACTCATTCTTGCTCTTGCAAGGTCTTGAAACACTTTCTCTACGTGTTGAACGTCACGTTCAAAAAATGCTGAGAAAAAATCGTTGATTTCCTTTATGAACCATCCAAAAGGTTGAAAAAGTCAATTATCCAAAACTTTAGCTGATAGTCCTTACCATGCCTTGGCTGAGAAAATACTTACCAAAAGGTGTTGGTTCAATCTTTACCTTCCATGTTAAAGGTGGAGAAGCAGAAGCTCGTAAGGTAATTGACAGTTTAGAAATCTTTTCAAACCTAGCCAATGTGGCAGATGCAAAATCATTGGTAGTTCATCCAGCAACTACAACTCATGCTCAATTGTCTGACTCTGATTTAGAAGCAGCAGGAGTAACTAAAAATCAAATCCGTCTTTCAATCGGTCTAGAAAAATGTCGACGATTTGATTGAAGATTTGCGTCTTGCACTTGAAAAAAATCTAAAAATAACTAGTTTTTATCGAATTAAGCATCCCTCTCACGAATATTTAAAGTGAGGAGGATTTTTATGTATAGTATTTCATTTCAAGAAGATTCGCTCTTTGCCAAGAGAACGACTAGTGACAGAAGGAGTAGAAGCTTTGAGCAATCAGAATTACTGGCAATATTTACTCAGAACAGGAACCGTCAATCAACTGTTTTTGAAATTGCTCAGAATGTACTTGAAATCAATTGACTTGTTTAACTGATTTGAAAAAGAAATGAGCCCTGCAAGAACTGCAGGACTTATCAGGGTATTGGTAGAGTGAAAGCTATGAGTTGCAAGCTCATGATCGAACTGGGCTATCGTATTCATAAAACAAGAAACCATTGAGGCAGAGAGTATTCTCTAGTAGTCGTAAAGATTAGCTAAAAGATGCAGTCTGAGCTTGGAGATAAAAACAAGAGCACCTAGTGGCGCTCTATCTGAATACTCAAAATCAAATCATTCATCAGCAAACCATTTTTATCGGCTCAGCTACGAAGTATTGCTGAACCACGAGAAATTCTCCACTATGCTCTAAAGCATATGGCAACATCCGTGATTCTGGTTCACAATCACCCTTCTGGTGCTGTCATGCCAAGTAGAAATGATGACCATGTTACAAAACTTGTTAAAGAAGCCTGTGAGTTAATGGGTCTGGTTTATTAGACCATCTAATTGTCTCACACTCCGATTATTTTAGTTATCGTGAGAAGACAGACCTCATATAAAATAATTTAGACAAAACTCATCTTATGGAAAATAATTACATAATAAAAAGCATCATTTCGAGCTTTTTGAACACCTGAAATAATGCCTTTTTCTTTTTTAAACCTTTTGACCCAGCCACTTACAATTTATTAACGACATAGTCAAAGAGCTTCTTATCCTTGGGACGATTTTCATAGAGACTCTCAGGATGCCATTGAACACCGAGAAAGCGAATGTCATCAGTCGTCGTTACTGCCTCGATAATGTTATCCTTTGGATCATAGGCGATAACCTTGAGATTAGGAGCCAAGTCCTTAATACTCTGGTGGTGGAATGAATTGATATGGGAGATTTCCCCGTAAATCTCTCTAAGAATGTTATCTGGCTCTGTTGCTAAACGCTGAGTGGTGTACTCGGCAGTAGAGTCTTGCCAGTGGTCCTCAATATCTTGAAACAAGGTCCCACCCATAGCAACATTAAAGAGTTGAGTCCCCGACAAACAGAAAAAATTGGTTTGTTTTGCTGGATAGCTTCTTTAATCAGAGCTAACTCGAAGATGTCTCTCTGTAAGTGGTAGTCCTCACTATCAATAGTCTTTTCTTCATCATAAAACTTAGGATCGACATTTTGCCCTCCAGTAAGGATGAGCTTATCTACCATTGAAACATAAGCACGAGCCATCTCTTCATCACCGATGGGTAAAATAAGAGGAATACCACCTACTTCTTTGACACCTTCGACAAACCCCTTGATACAATAACTCATCATCAACTCATCATCAGGATGAGTTTTTTCATTTCCAGAAATCCCAATAATTGCTTTGGTCATATATGCTTTCGCTTTCTAATCCTCTTTTCGCATGAAATAGAGGAGAGTTTGCAATTCACTCGTTAAATCAACATACTGGACAACAACATCCTTTGGTAGTTGGAGGTGAACAGGTGAAAAGCTTAGAATCCCTTTGATACCAGCTTCAACCAGGAGATTAGCTACTTCTTGTGATTTGACGCTAGGAACAGTTAGGATAGCAGTTTTTACATCTGCATTTTTAATTTTATCTTTGATTTGGGAAATTCCATAAATTGGAATTCCATCAGAAGTTTGGGTTCCAACTTCAGGATGATCGTCCAAATCAAAAGCCATAATGATTTTCATTTTATTGCGTTCATGGAAGCGGTAGTGGAGTAGAGCATGGCCCATGTTACCAATACCAACAAGCATGACATTTGTAATCGAATTATCATTTCAGAAGATCAGCAAAAAAGGTCATTAGTTTTTTAACATCATAGCCAAAACCACGACGACCAAGTTCGCCAAAGTAGGAGAAGTCTCGTCGAACAGTAGCAGAATCAATTCCAATCGCCTCGGCAATTTGTTTTGAGTTTGCTCTTTCAATCTTTTCGGCGTTAAATCTTTTGAAGATACGGTAATAAAGAGAAAGTCTCTTTGCTGTTGCTTTAGGAATAGCGGACTGTTTTTCTTTCACAAAATCACAACCTTTCTAACTACTATTTTATAGAAAGATTGTGAAAAAATCAACAAAATCAAGAAAAAACTAAGAAAAATCTTAGTTTATATTGCTTTATATCATTTTTGAGATAGAAAGTGATAGAGATCTCCTAGAAGACCCTGATAGATTTCTTTTCCATTATAGGTGAGAGAAGTAATGACTGTCGTATCAGGCAAAGTCACACATCCTGATAGCGAAAGCATGAGTGCCTCGTAATCTTCATATTCTAAGACACGGTCAATTTGATAAGTATCCTTATAAGCTAGACGGAACATATTTGTATCCTATCTTTCGCTTTTAGTAAAGACGCCTCGTTCTACTAAACTGTCCATCAGGAAGTAGAACTTTTCTTGGTGGATGTGGTGTTCCTCTGACTTAAAGATATCTACCAATCGTAAACCAAATTTGTCGGTAATATTGATTTTTGCACCATTTAGCTCTTTATTGATAACGATTTTAAGCTGAAAACCTTCACCACTATTAGGAACCTTTTTCGAGAAGACGAGTAAGTTCGTAATTACCAACCTTTTTGTTTCAAAGAAAGTGTTATCTTTAAGAGTAAACTTTTTGACAGTTGGACTGATTGTATAATCGTAACGGCAATTTTTGAGACGAATTGTTTGTTCGAATGCCATTGAGTTAACCTCCGATAATTTCTTTTAGAGTTTCTGCAAGTTGTTTCATTTCTTGAAGAGTATTTTGAGGGGAAATGCTGATGCGAACAGATTCATGTAATCGATGGGATTCTGGTCCATAGAAAGCTTCTAGGACATGACTAATTTGGACAATACCAGCAGTACAAGCTGAACCAGTCGATATTGAAATTCCAGCAAGATCTAGTCGAAGAAGCAATAAATCATTTTTTTGACCTGGAAATCCAATATTGAGGACATAAGGCAACTGGTCCTTTCCTTGGTTAAGATAATAGTCAGCCCCAGTCATTTCATGTAGAAATACTTTTTGTAGTTCTTCCACCTCTTTGAAATGTTGCTCCTGTTTTTCAAGTGCCTCTTTGAGTGCAGCTACCATTCCAACGATTGCAGGGAGATTTTCAGTTCCTGCTCTTTTCTTTTGTTCCTGATCTCCACCATGAAGGTAGGAATCAAAGTCCATAGTAGCAGAGTAAAGAAAACCAATGCCTTTAGGGCCATGAAACTTATGGGCAGAAGCGCTTAGGAAATCAATTCCCAAAGCCTCAGGTAAAATCGAAACTTTTCCAACTGCTTGGACTGCATCCACATGGTAAGCTGCCTGATGCTGTTTCAGAAGTTCTCCAATTTCTGAAATTGGTAAAAGAGTACCCGTTTCATTGTTGGCATACATAGTTGAGACAAGGATAGTATCATCACGAAGAGCTTCTTGAACTTGTTGAGCAGAGATTTCTTGATTTATGGGTTGTAAAATTGTTACTTCAAAACCAAAATTCTCCACCAAGTATTCAATGGGCTCAAGGACAGAATGATGCTCAATAGCAGTGGTAATGATGTGTTTGCCCAAATTTTGGTGACGGAGACAGTGACCGATAATAGCAGTGTTGTTACTTTCAGTCCCGCCCGCAGTGAAGAAAAGATGTTGGGGTTTAGTTCCTAGTAAAGATGCCAAGTCTTGGCGCGCTTCACGCAATAATTTTCCCGCTTGGCGACCATGACTATGAATACTAGAAGGATTTCCATAGGTTTCCTGCATGACTTGAGTCATTGCTGAGATAGCAACTGCTGACATAGGAGTCGTAGCAGCATTATCCAAATAAATCAAAAGCTCACCTTATTTCTATTTAAATAGTGGACTAACTGGTTTTCTTTCGTGAATACGAACCATAGCATCACCAATCAATTCGCTAGCAGTGATGTATTGTACGTTTTTAGGTGTTTTCCCTTTAGTTGCAACAGAGTCTGTTACCAAGATTTCCTTGATATTTGCTGCATCTAACAATTCTGCAGCACCTTCAACAAAAAGTCCGTGACTTGAAACAGCATAGATTTCAGTTGCGCCTTCGCGTTCCACGATTTTAGCTGCTTCAGAGAAAGTGCGTCCAGTGTTAAGAATATCATCGATTAAGATTGCTTTTTTACCTTCAACATCACCAATGATATAGCCTTGGTTGCGTTCAGAATCATCTTGCGCATAGTCGATAATCGCAATTGGAGCATCAAGATATTCAGCAAGGCTACGAGCACGTTTTACACCAGAGTTCTTAGGGCTGACAACAACCACATCTGAACCAATGAGTCCTTTATCACAATAGTGTTTTGCAAAAAGTGGAATTGTGTAGAGGTTATCGACTGGAATATCAAAGAAACCTTGAACCTGTACAGCGTGTAGATCAAGAGTTAAGACACGACTAACCCCAGCTTTAACCAACATGTTGGCAACAAGCTTGGCAGTAAGTGGTTCACGAGAAGAAGCGATACGGTCTTGACGCGCGTAGCCAAAGTAAGGAAGAACAACGTTAATCGTATTTGCGCTAGCACGAACACAAGCATCAACCATAATCAAGAGCTCCATCAAATGATTGTTGACAGGGTAGCTGGTTGATTGGATGATATAGACGTCATAACCACGGACACTTTCTTCGATGTTTGACTTGGATTTCACCGTCTGAAAATTGACGGGAAGACAACTTTCCAAGTGGAACACCAGCAGCATCAGCAATTTTTTGAGCAATTTCCTGATTGGAATTGAGAGCGAAAAGCTTCATGTTTTTTGTATCTGACATTGATAAACCGTCCTCTATAAACTATGTGAAGCTGTGCAGTAAACTATTTTTCTTAAAAATCCTTGTCTCTTAGTCTGAGAAAATTTATTTGAAGAAAGTATTTTGCGACACAGATTCTATTATTTTTATCCCTTCTATTCTATCAAAAAGAAGATAATTTCAGTATTTTTTTCATATTTTTCTATAAACGAACTAATTTTGAGGGTGCTTTTGGTAATGGATGCCATTACCTCTAAAAGTCCTTAAAATCAAGCTTTCCTTGGTCGCCATTTTTCCACTTCCAACTCTAGTTCGTAGTCAACAATATCAAAGTAATGGCTTTGATCAAGTGCCATAAGACCAATAGAAGTTTCCTTTTTCGTAACAGAATGGTCGTCAAACAACCTAAAAACTGTCCAATCTCTTTGTGAAATCCGCGAGGAGAGAGTTCTTCAAGAATCATTCTTGAGGGAGTTTTCTGATCCAAAGGCATTTGGTGGCTTCTTCTCAAGCTTAAGGCTTGATTATATTCCATATTTCCTACGGTTTTGTAGGGATTTTTGATAGTCAATTCAGCATCTATCCTCAAAAGTGCGAATGCGCATAGCGATTTTTATGTCTGAGGAAGATAAAAATCTGGCGTGTCTAGGTAATAGTTTTTCTGTGATATCGGTAAAATTTCCGAAAAATTTTGCTTGTAATCGTAGATACTCTTCCTCAGTTAAAAAGATGTTTTCATTTCAATTTCCAAATGTTTCATTTTTAACCTTTTCCTTATCTATGAAAGCGATTATATGGTATAATAAGCATTGTATTTATTGTATATGATTTTTTCTATAAAATCAAAGACTAGATAAATCTAAAGTGTGTAGAGAATTGGACACAAAAAATATATGATTACAGAATGGGAAGAGTTTTTAGATCCTTACATTCAGGCTGTTGGAGAGTTGAAGATTAAACTTCGTGGTATTCGCAAACAATACCGTAAGCAAAATAAACATTCTCCAATCGAGTTTGTAACTGGTCGCGTTAAACCGATAGAAAGTATCAAGGAAAAAATGGTCCGTCGTGGAATCGGCTATGAAACACTTGAGCAAGACTTGCAGGATATTGCAGGTTTGCGTGTTATGGTTCAGTTTGTAGATGACGTGCAAGAAGTTGTCTCTATCCTTCATAAAAGACAGGATATGAGAGTCGTCCAAGAACGAGACTATATTAAGCATCGTAAGGCTTCGGGCTATCGTTCGTATCACTTGATTATCGAGTACACTGTTGACACGATTAAGGGTGCTAAAACGATTTTAGTTGAGATTCAGATTCGAACCTTGGCTATGAATTTTTGGGCAACAATCGAACATTCGCTCAACTATAAATATCAGGGAGATTTTCCAGAGGAAATCAAGGAGCGACTTGCCATTACAGCGAGGATTTCTCACCAGTTAGACGAAGAAATGAGCAAGATTCGTGATGATATTCAAGAAGCACAAGCTCTCTTTGATCCCTTACATAGAAAGTTAAATGACGGGGTAGGAAACAGTGACGATACCGATGAAGAATACAGGTAAACGAATTGATCTAATCGCTAACCGCAAGCCTCAAAGTCAAAGAGTCCTATATGAGTTAAAAGATCGACTCAGGAAAAATAACTTTATATTAAACGACAAAAATCCAGATATTGTGATTTCCATTGGTGGAGATGGCATGCTCTTGTCTGCCTTTCACAAGTATGAAGACCAGCTGGATAAGGTTCGCTTTGTGGGAGTTCATACGGGGCATCTGGGCTTTTATACGGACTATCGTGATTTCGAACTGGATCAACTGGTTACTAATCTGCTTTTAGACAGTGGAGCACGGGTATCATATCCGCTTTTAAATGTAAAGATTTTTCTAGAAAATGGTGAAGTGAAGATTTTCCGTGCCTTGAACGAAGCTAGCATTCGGAGAACTGATAGAACCATGGTAGCGGACGTTGTTATCAATCATGTACCGTTTGAACGCTTTCGGGGGGATGGTTTGACCGTCTCGACACCAACTGGTAGTACAGCCTATAATAAATCTCTTGGGGGTGCTGTATTACATCACACTATCGAAGCTCTACAATTGACGGAGATTGCCAGTTTGAACAATCGTGTCTATAGAACCCTCGGTTCGTCAATCATTGTACCTAAGAAGGATAAGATTGAGTTGATACCGACACGCAATGACTATCATACCATTTCAGTTGACAATAGTGTTTATTCCTTCCGTAATATTGAGCGAATAGAGTACCAGATAGACCACCACAAGATCCACTTTGTCGCAACTCCAAGTCATACCAGTTTTTGGAATCGTGTCAAGGATGCCTTTATTGGTGAGGTGGATGAATGAGATTTGAATTTATTGCTGACGAACACGTCAAGGTAAAGACCTTTTTAAAAAAGCATGAAGTCTCTAAAGGTTTGCTAGCCAAAATCAAGTTTCGAGGTGGAGATATTCGCGTAAACGGTCATCCACAAAATGCAACCTATCTCTTGGATATAGGAGATGTGGTTGTCATCGACATTCCTCCTGAGGAAGGTTTCGAGACACTGGAAGCAATAGATTATCCACTGGATATTCTGTTTGAGGATGATCATTTCTTAATTCTAAACAAACCCTTTGGTGTGGCCTCGATTCCTAGTGTCAATCATTCCAATACCATCGCTAACTTTATCAAGGGCTACTATGTGAAACAGAACTATGAAAATCAACAAGTCCACATTGTAACCAGACTAGATCGGGACACTTCGGGGCTCATGCTTTTTGCTAAACATGGTTATGCTCATGCTAGACTAGACAAACAATTGCAAAAGAAAGCCATTGAAAAGCGATACTTTGCTCTAGTTAAAGGAGATGGGTTTCTGGAACCTCAAGGTGAGATTATTGCTTCAATAGCCAGAGATGAAGATTCTATCATCACTCGCAGAGTAGCAAAAGGTGGTAAGTATGCTCATACTTCCTATCGCATTGTGGAGTCTTATGGCAATATTCATCTAGTTGATATTCGACTACATACGGGAAGGACACATCAGATTCGTGTCCATTTCTCCCATATCGGTTTCCCTTTGCTTGGTGATGACCTCTATGGTGGTAGTCTTGAACATGGCATAGAGCGTCAAGCTCTGCATTGCCATTACTTATCGTTTTATCATCCTTTTCTTGAAGAGCAGTTGGAGATGGAAAGTCCACTGCCGGATGATTTCAACACTCTTATTACTCAGTTATCAAATAATAATTTATCTAAAAAGGAGTAAAAACTCATGGAAGTTTTTGAAAGTTTAAAAGCCAACCTAGTTGGTAAAAATGCACGTATTGTCTTGCCTGAAGGTGAAGAACCACGTATTCTTCAAGCAACAAAACGCATCGTAAAAGAAACAGAAGTTATTCCTGTCCTACTAGGAAACCCTGACAAAATTAAAATCTATCTTGAAATCGAAGGAATTATGGATGGTTATGAAGTGATTGATCCTGCACACTACCCTCAATTTGAAGACATGGTAGCATCACTTGTAGAACGTCGTAAAGGAAAAATGACTGAAGAAGAAGCTCGTGAAATCTTGGTTAAAGACGTGAACTATTTTGGTGTTATGTTGGTATACATGGGCTTGGTAGATGGAATGGTTTCAGGAGCTATTCACTCTACTGCGGCAACTGTTCGTCCCAGCCCTTCAAATCATTAAAACATCGTCCTAATGTTAGTCGTACTTCAGGTGCCTTCCTTATGGTTCGTGGTACTGAGCGTTACCTCTTTGGTGACTGTGCCATCAATATCAATCCTGATGCTGAAGCTTTGGCAGAAATTGCGATTAACTCTGCAATCACAGCTAAGATGTTCGGTATCGAACCAAAAATCGCTATGCTAAGCTATTCAACTAAAGGTTCTGGTTTTTGGTGAAAGCGTAGATAAAGTTGTTGAAGCAACTAAGATTGCTCACGATCTTCGTCCTGACCTTTGAAATCGATGGGGAATTGCAATTTCGATGCTGCCTTTCGTTCCAGAAACAGCTGCTCTCAAAGCACCAGGAAGCAAGGTTGCTGGACAAGCAAACGTCTTTATCTTCCCAGGTATCGAGGCAGGAAATATTGGTTACAAGATGGCAGAACGTCTCGGTGGCTTTTGCAGCGGTTGGTCCAGTATTGCAAGGTTTGAACAAACCAGTTAATGACCTTTCACGTGGATGTAATTCAGACGACGTCTTCAAACTTACTCTAATCACAGCAGCACATGCTGTACACCAATAAAATACAACTAGCTCCTTTTCTCTTAAAGGAGCTTTTTCGTTAATTTCAAATCTAAAGATGATAAAAATGTATTTACAAATCATCTCTTTACAAAGAGGTATTAATCATGGCAAATACTCAACCTGTTAATTTTTAGAGCAGATTCGACTTTTTACCAACAAACGAAAAGAAATCTTAGCTGATGAAAAGTTAACCCTGTCAGATATCTTTTAATGCTGCACTTCGTAAAATTGCGACAGGTGCAGTTGATCCTAAAGAATTCGTATTTAGTGATTCACAAGAGACCCAATATCAGGTTGCTTTTTGAAGACTTATAAAAAGAAATCTTGATGGGACATCAAGAAATTGAGCAAGGTAAACTAACGTCTTTAGTAGATGTAAGAAAGGAATTTGGACTTGAGTAATTATAAACGTTACCATGTTTCTTACGGATAAAAGCTAAGAAAGACTTGAGAAAATACATGATTATATTGTACTGAATTTTACAGTCAACAATCTGCCGATAGTAAACTAGACCTTATTCTAACGGCACTAGAAACTTTAGAAACCTTTCCAGAAGCATGCTCCTTTGGTATCGAGTCGAGGTTATGGTGAATTAACAAATGACGGAAAACGTTATCGATATATGCCAATTGAAAATTACTTAGCTTTTTATTATATCGACAAATATGAGGTTTATGTCTCCAGAATTTTTAAAATTCAAGCAGAATTGGGCAAGTTATTCAATAAGTAGAGGTGAAAATTTTTAAAATTTTTTTGAATCATTTAGTCCCACTCTTTGCCCTCCAAGAAAGGAAGTTTTTAAATTGAAATACAAATTTCTATTATTCGACCTCGACCACACCTTACTTGATTTTGATGCTGCTGAGGATATAGCTCTGACGCAACTCTTAGAAGAAGAAGGAGTAGAGGATATCCAAGCTTACAAAGATTATTATGTGCCTATGAACAAATCACTTTGGAAGGATTTGGAACAGAAAAAGATTACAAAATCAGAATTGATCAATACACGTTTTGCAAAATTGTTTGCTCACTTTGGTATTGAAAATGATGGGTCCTACTTAGCTGAGCGCTACCAGTTTTTCCTATCAAAACAGGGACAGACTTTCCCAGGTGTCGAAGATTTATTAAGAAAATTGATAAGTCAAGGGCTATGAGCTCTATGCTGCAACAAAATGGAATCACCTATATTCAAACAGGTCGTTAGAACAATCTGGAATCGCACCATATTTCAAGGAAATTTTTATATCAGAACAGCTCCATACCCAAAAACCAGATGCTGAATTTTATGAAAAAATTGGAACTCGAATCCCTAACTTTGATAAAAATCAGACCCTTATGATTGGTGATTCTTTGTCAGCTGATATTCAGGGTGGAAATAATGCTGGCATCGATACCATCTGGTATAATCCTCATCATCTGGAAAAATAAGACACAAAGCTCAGCCAACTTATGAAGTTCATTCTTACAAAGATTTGCTGAATTGTTTTGGGGAAAAACTATAAAGATGCCAAAATAAATAAAAGGGATAAAATTATGGGAACATGGGATGCAACGATTTTTGGAAATGACACTTCCTCAGATATTAAAGAAGAATTCTTCGAGAGATACAATCAAGGAGAAGATGCAAATACAATCAAAAATGACCTGACATCGGATTTATACGATGACGATATGTATGATGTCTTGTTCGCCTTAGCACACTGTTTATGGGAAGTTGGGCAATTAGATGACGAATTCTTGCTTGAAATTAAAGAAATCATTCTCAACAAAGAAGATTTAGAACTTGCCCAAGAATTAGGTGCAGATAGTGAATTTTTAAAACAAAGAAGTGAAAATCTAGAAAAGTTTTTAGAAAAGATAAGTGTAAAAAAGAAAAAGCCAAAAAGAGAATTGCTCCACCTGTTCCTGTAGAAAGCAAATATAGGAACGGTGCTGTGATGGTGTTTCAGTATGAAGATGGTATGTATGGTGCTTTGATAGCGGTAGATGGAGCTTTCTTTGATAAGGAAACCTATTATGCTTATCTGCAGACTGATATTAAAATGACCACAAAACCCACCATGAAAGATGTGCGATCAGCACGAATTCTCGATCCAAGTTTTCATAGTGCAGAATACAATTCATTTCGTGACTCTAAGTATTACTACTCTTTTGTAAATTGTATTTTAGGGCTATCTAAAAAGTTCTGCAACTAAAAAAATTTGAAAAAAATACAATGATAGTGTTTTTGAAATAATAGGCTATCTTTTCAGATTGGGGGAGTTGCTGTAGCGCGGCTTCTGGAGGATTTGATTACTATAAACAAAAATCAAGTGATGAGTTTAAGATAAGCGTTGTAAAGGAATTGAATAAAGATTTGATGAAAAACTTAATACTCGAACAGAATTGATTATTGATGAAATTGACAAAGAATTTATCCTTTCTAATATGAGAAAATGTGTTGAATAAAGGCTCTTTAGTATAAATTCTCTATAAAACTTCTCAAATCTCAATAGATACTTTTAAAAGTGGTTTAGATAGCCACTTTTTGCTATAATAGAGGCAGTATAAACGAAGGAGTTGGCTATGGAACACTCATCTTGGCATGCTTTGATTAAAGAGCAATTACCTGAGGGTTATTTTGGGAAAATCAATCACTTTATGGAGCAGGTTTATGCTCAAGGAACTGTATATCCTCCTAAAGAAAAGGTTTTTCAGGCTCTTATGACAACTCCTCTGGAAGAGGTTAAGGTGGTAATTCTAGGCCAAGATCCTTATCATGGGACTGGGTCAGGCGCAGGGCTTAAGTTTTTCAGTTCCAGATTCTATTCCAGCACCTCCTTCTTTGCAAAATATCTTGAAAGAACTTGCAGATGATATTGAGTTAAGAATTCACATGATTTGACTACTTGGGCCGAGCAGGGGTCTTGCTTTTCAATGCTTGCTTGACGGTTCCTGCTGGTCAAGCAAATGGTCATGCTGGTCAGATATGGGAACCTTTCACGGATGCTGTGATTAAGGTTGTCAATAATTTAGATAGACCCGTAGTTTTTGTACTCTGGGGTGCTTATGCACGTAAGAAGAAGTCCTTGGTTACAAATCCTCAGCACTTGATTATCGAATCAGCCCACCCAAGTCCTCTTTCCGTTTACAGAGGATTTTGGGGTTCCAAGCCTTTTTCAAAGGCCAATGCATTCTTAAAAGAAACAGGACAAGAGCCAATCGATTGGCTTAGATAAGGAGAGAATATGCCTCAGTTAGCGACAATTTGCTACATTGATAACGGAAAAGAACTGCTCATGCTTCATCGCAATAAAAAGCCTAATGATGTCCATGAAGGAAAATGGATCGGTGTAGGTGGAAAGTTAGAGCGTGGGAAACTCCACAAGAATGTGCTGCTCGTGAAATTTTAGAAGAAACTGGTCTAAAAGCAAAACCAGTATTAAAAGGAGTTATCACCTTTCCAGAGTTTACACCGGACTTGGACTGGTACACCTATGTATTTAAGGTAACTGAGTTTGAAGGTGAGTTGATTGACTGTAATGAAGGGACCTTAGAATGGGTTCCTTACGATGAGGTTTTAAGCAAGCCGACCTGGGAAGGGGACCATACCTTTGTCGAGTGGCTTTTAGAAGATAAACCATTCTTTTCAGCAAAGTTTGTCTATGATGGTGATAAATTATTGGATACCCAAGTGGATTTCTACGAATAAAGGAGTATAGCGATGTTAGTAATCAAAAAAACGGCCGTGTAATGGATCCCTAAAGTCTGGTTTGGATCAAGTCTAGTGATGTTTTTGGTTGATGAAATGGAAAAATTGTTCAAAATTGCTCCTCGAAATCGATGTTGAAGGGAGTTCAAGTAATAGATGCTACTGGTCTTGTAGTTGCGCCTGATTTGGTGGATATCCATGTTCATTTCCGTGAACCTGGTCAAACTCATAAAGAAGACATTCATACAGGAGCACTAGCAGCAGCTGCAGGTGGGTTTTACAACTGTCGTTATGATGGCTAATACCAATCCAACTATCTCAGATGTTGAGACTTTTGCAGGAAGTTCTTCAATCTGCGGCAAAAGAAAAGATCAACGTTAAATCTGTAGCAACGATTACCAAGAACTTTAATGGCCAAGATTTGACAGACTTTAAGTCGCTTTTAGAAGCTGGTGCTGTTGGTTTTTCTGATGACGGCATTCCACTTGAAAGCAGTAAAGTTGTCAAGGAAGCCATGGAAGAGGCTAAAAACTCAACACCTTTTATCAGTCTGCACGAAGAAGATCCTGGTTTAAATGGTACGCTTGGTTTTAACGAAAATATCGCTAAAGAACATTTCCATATCTGCGGTGCTACTGGGGTTGCAGAGTACGCTATGATTGCTCGTGATGTCATGATTGCCTATGCAACCAAAAGGCTCATGTTCATATTCAGCATTTGTCAAAAGAAGAAAGTGTTAAAGTTGTGGAGTTTGCTCAAAGGTCTAGGGAGCAAACGTAACTGCAGAAGTAGCACCGCAGCATTTTTCTAAGACTGAAGCTCTTCTCTTTGACTAAAGGAAGTAACGCTAAGATGAATCCACCTCTACGTCTGGAGTCAGATCGCCGTGCAGTTATTGAAGGTCTTAAAGTCAGGAGTCATTTCTGTCATTGCGACTGATCACGCGCCTCACCATGCTGACTGAAAAAGAATGTCGAGGATATTACCAAAGCTCCATCAGGTATGACAGGACTGGAAACTTCTTTGTCACTAGGTTTAACCTACTTGGTCGAAGCTGGTGAGCTGAGCTTGATGGAATTATTAGAAAAAAATGACAGTAAATCCCAGCAAAATTGTATAATTTTGAAGCAGGTTATTTGACTGAAAAATGGTCCAGCTGATATTACGATTTTTCGATGATAAAGCTGACCGAATCGTAGAGATCACATTTTGCTTCTAAAGCAGCTAATTCACCATTTATCGGTGAAAACTTTAAAAGGGCAGGTCAAAATACACTATCTGTAAGGGACAAATCGTTTATCAAGCAGATTAGGAGCTTGAGGATGAATTATTTTCGTAAACTTAGAGATCGAAAACGAAATGCTTGTCATGGAGTATATTTGTCCAGCTGCCAACCGTAGCTAAAACTTCAATATGAAACCAAGGAAAAAGCTGACCACGCCGTAGACTATGATAATGGTGGCTTGGTTAGAAGCTATTATTGCGACACTTGTAATTGTTGGCACGACATCAAAAGCTAGTAATCCACCCATTGAGCTTGAAAAAAATACGGCTTAAAAGCTTTTTGGCTTGGATGAAAAGGAGTAGAAAGAGAAGGTATGTACTCAACATACAAACTATCTCAAAGACAAAAATCATCTTATTTTTAAAAATATTCTTTTCCGATATTGATTTACCAATTTTGCTAATTATTTCGGCCTCCTTTGTTGATACAACAATGACAGGGTCAATATAATACACTGGATCTGGCAGGTGTTTCCATAGCTACAAGCTTATGGAATCCTTTTTTTCACCTTTCTGACAGGGATTGTATCAGCCTTAGTACCTATTATCGGACACCATTTGGGCCAAGGACAGAAGAAAGAGGTTTGCTTCAGATTTTTTTATCAATTTATTTATCTATCTTTAGCCTTATCCCTTATCTCTTTTTGTACTAGTCTTCTTTTAGTACCAATTGTTTTTGGGATATATGGGGATTAGAGACAGCTGTAGCAAGTGTAGCAACCCGTTATTTATGGCTACTAGCTATTGGTATTATCCCGCTCTTACTTTTCAGTGTGATACGTTCTCTACTTGATACACTCGGATTAACAAAATTATCTATGTATCTCATGCTCTCTTGCTTCCTTTTAAATAGTGCTTTCAACTATTTATTGATTTATGGAGCATTTGGAGTACCTGAACTTGGAGGTGCAGGTGCAGGTCTTGGTACCTCACTTGCCTACTGGGTTTTGTTATTGATTTCTATCCTTGTCTTGTTAAAAGCATAAAAAGCTTAAGGAATATCATCTAGAAGTACCAATGCCCTTTGCGAATAGAAAAAAATCAAAGAAGCTATTTCATCTTGGGGTTACCAATCGAGGAACTGTCTTTGCGGAAGTAGCCATTTTTTCAGTAGTTGGTTTGATTATGGCAAAGTTTTCATCTCTCATCATCGCCAGTCATCAGTCAGCTATGAACTTTTCAAATCTGATGTATGCTTTTCCTATGAGTATTTCAACTGCGATGGCCATTGTGATTTCTTATGAGGTAGGAGCTAAACGGTTAGACGATGCAAAACAGTATATCCATATTGGTCGTTTAACAGCTATGGTGTTTGCAGTTTTAATACTTAGTTTTCTCTACATTTATCGTGAAAATGTAGCTAGACTATATGGTCAAGATTCAGAATTTATCCAACTGACAGCATCTTTTATGACCTATAGCTTTGTTCTTCCAGTTAGCTGATACTTTGCGGCACCTTTACAAGGTATTTTAAGAGGTTACAAGGATACGATTGTTCCTTTTTGTCTTGGTCTTCTCGGATACTGGGGTGTTGGGATTCCGCTTGGGATTATATCTTGATTATTCGACTAGTTTAGGTGCGTATTCCTATTGGATTGCTCTTATCATTAGTTTAATGGTAAGTGGAATTCTTTATCAGTGGCGTTTACAAGTTATTATGAAAAAGATTCAAATAATTTGATGAAAAACTGAAAAAACAGCTTTGTGAAATAGTTATTTTATATAAAGAAAAGTCTTGATTTTCATTGACTTTTTCTTTTTATATTGTGAAAAATTGTCAAGCATAATCTTTTGACTACTAGTTAACCTATAAAGTAGAAATAGAACTATAAGAAATTTAAACTTAGAAAGGCAAGATTATGTCAACTTTAGATAAAAAGTCTTTTGCTTGAGATGTTCCGTAAGATGGAAGAAATTCGTCGTATGGACTTTAAAAATTGCTCAATTAGTAAAGGAAAAGTGCCCGGTATGACGCACTTTTTCTGTTGGTGAGGAAGCTGCTAACGTTGGGGCTATGTTAGCTCTAAACGAAGACGACCTCATTACATCAAACCACCGTGGTCACGGACAAGCCATTGCTAAAGGAATCGACCTTAATGGTATGATGGCTGAAATCCTTGGTAAGTATACTGGAACTTGTAAAGGTAAAGGTGGATCAATGCATATCGCCGACCTTGATGCAGGTAACCTTGGTGCCAACGGTATTGTAGGTGGTGGTATGGGATTGCAGTAGTGCTGCCCTTACTCAACAAAATGAAAAACACTGGTAAAATCGTTGTCTGCTTCTTTGGTGATGGAGCGACTAACGAAGGTGTCTTCCACGAAGCTGTTAAATATGGCTTCAATTTGGAATCTCCAGTAATTTTCTACTGTATCAATAACGGTTATGGAATCTCTGCAGATATTAAGAAAAATGACTAAATGTCAAGCATATCCATGAGCGTAGTGCTGCTTACGGTATTCCTGGAATGTTTATCGAAGACGGTAACAATGTTATCGATGTCTACGAAGGGATTTAAAAAAGCAGTTGACCATGTTCGTTCTGGTAAAGGCCCTGTCTTGATCGAAAGTGTAACCTATCGTTGGCTTGGTCACTCATCATCAGACCCTGGTAAATATCGTACACGTGAAGAAGTCGATGAGTGGAAGGAAAAAGATCCAATCGAAAACCTTCGCAAGTACCTTGTTGAAAATAAGATTGCTAGTGCAGAAGAACTTGAAGAAATTCAGGCTCAAGTCAAGGAAGCAGTGGAAGCATCTGTTAAGTTTGCAGAAGAAAGTCCCATTCCTCCACTAGAATCAGCTTTTGAAGATATTTACGCAGACTAAGGAGAAGTAGAGAAAATATGGAAACTAAAATTAATGTCTTTCCACGATACCATTATCCTTGCAATGTCTGAGGAAATGCGTCGTGATGAAAATGTACTCTTGATGGGTGAAGATGTCGGTGTCTTTGGTGGAGACTTTGGAACATCTAGTAGGTATGTTTGAAGAATTTGGACCAGAACGTGTACGTGACTGTCCAATTTCAGAAGCTGCAATTTCTGTGCTAGCTGCTGGTGCTGCTATGACTGGCCTTCGTCCAATCGTTGATATGACTTTCATGGACTTTTTCAGTATTGCCATGGATAATATCGTCAACCAAGCAGCTAAAAACTCGTTATATGTTTGGTGGTAAAGGTCAAGTCCCAATGACAATCCGCTGTGCAGCTGGTAACGGGAGTAGGTTCTGCAGCTCAGCACTCACAATCATTGGAAATCTTGGTTTTACTCATATCCCAGGATTGAAAGGTTGTAGCTCCAGGTACACCAGCTGATATGAAAGGGACTTCTAAGTCTTCTATCCGTGATAACAACCCTAGTTATCATTCTTGAATACAAATCAGAATTTAACCAAAAAAGGTGAAGTTCCTGTTGATCCTGACTATACTATCCCACTTGGTGTCGGAGAAATCAAACGCGAAGGAACTGATGTAACTGTAGTAACATACGGTAAAATGCTTCGTCGTGTTATGCAAGCAGCTGAAGAATTGGCTGAAGAAGGCATCTCAGTAGAAGTAGTAGACCCACGCACTTTGGTTCCACTTGATAAAGACATCATCATTAACTCAGTTAAGAAAACAGGAAAAGTAGTTCTTGTCAATGATGCTCACAAGACAAGTGGTTTTATCGGTGAAATCTCAGCTATTATCTCAGAATCAGAAGCATTTGATTACTTGGATGCACCAATCCGCCGTTGCGCAGGTGAAGATGTACCAATGCCTTACGCACAAAATCTTGAAAATGCAATGATTCCGACAGTTGAAAGCATCAAAGATGCCATCCGTAAAACTCATAACAAACAATAATACATAAATATAAATTATGTAAACAAAACTATTTGAGATAATTTTTGTATCCAAGTAAGTTGAAAAAGTTGCGACAAAGAGAGAGTCGAAGCGATATTAACCGACGAACGACTTAGTAAATCGACTAGGTTGACCGCCTTATAGCAGGGCAAACCGTAGTAACTGAGATATGATTCGTATCCAGTTACTTGTAGGAGTTGCGACAGTTTTTGACGAATCGATATTATTCGACAAAAACTTGAGTAGAAATCTACAAGGTTGACCGCCTGATAGCGGCAGACATCGTAGCAACTGGAGATACGCATGTATCCAAGTTGCTTGTAGAGTTAATTTGACGGAGGTCTGTGAAAAAGATAGATTTCCTTGTGTTCATGGAACATCGTCAATCTCCTATTTTTTCATTGCCCTCTACGTCCTTATTATCTTAGATTAGAGCACGGGCTAAAAGCTCGGAAAAAAGATAAATCTCCTTGACTTAATCTTGACTTCATCGAAGTCTGCGTTGATTTCCTATTTTTCGGTCGCTTTTAAAACGCCCTCTGCATCATAAAAATTGAACTCAGGCTAAAGTCTGTGTAAAAAGATAAACTTTCCTAGAAACCAAAGTTTCTTCGTCAAGTTTCCTATTTTCACTTTGACTTTTAACGCCCTTAGTATCATGTAATTGAATTCGGACGGAGGTCTGCGAAAAAAAGATAGATTTCCTTGTGTTCGTCGAACACATCGTCAATCTCCTATTTTTTCATTGCCCTCTTCGTCCTTGATATCTTAGTATAGAATAGGAGAGGTCATGGCTGATGATAAGCTAAGAGCGACTCCTGCAGCTAGAAAAATTAGCAGGGATGATTTAGGAATTAATCTCTACGATATTTCTGGCTCAGGCGCAAACGGTCGTGTCCACAAAGAAGACGTGGAAACATTTAAAGACACTAATGTGGTTCGCATTTCACCACTCGCAAAACGAATTGCACTAGAGCATAATATTGCTTGGCAGGAAATCCAAGGAACTGGTCATCGTGGTAAAATCATGAAGAAGGACGTTTTAGCTTTCCTTCCTGAAAATATTGAAAACGATACGATTAAAGTCACCTTCTCAGATTGAAAAAGTGGAAGAAGTTCCAGATAACGTAACTCCTTATGGGGAAATCGAGCGTATTCCAATGACACCAATGCGTAAGGTTATTGCTCAACGTATGGTTGAATCATACTTGACTGCACCAACCTTCACGCTTAACTACGATGTAGATATGTCTGAAATGCTTGCCCTTCGTAAGAAAGTCCTTGATCCGATTATGGAAGCAACTGGTAAGAAAATCACTGTTACAGATTTGCTTTCACTTGCGGTTGTTAAGACTCTTATGAAACACCCATACATCAACGCTTCATTAACTGAAGATGGTAAGACAATTATCACTCACAACTATGTCAACCTTGCGATGGCTGTTGGAATGGATAATGGTTTGATGACACCAGTTGTTTACAATGCTGAGAAGATGAGCTTATCTGAGTTGGTTGTTTCCTTCAAAGATGTCATCGGACGTACTTTGGATGGTAAACTAGCTCCTAGCGAATTGCAAAATTCAACCTTCACCATCAGTAACTTGGGGAATGTTTGGTGTTCAATCGTTTGGTCCAATCATCAATCAACCAAACTCAGCAATTCTTGGGGTTAGCTCAACAGTTGAGAAACCAGTTGTAGTTAATGGTGAAATCGTGATTCGTCCAATTATGAGTCTTGGTTTGACAATTGATCACCGTGTCGTAGATGGTATGGCTGGTGCTAAGTTTATGAAAGACTTAAAAGCTTTGATTGAGAACCCAATCTCAATGTTGGTTTAAAGTATTTGTTTTAGAAAAATAGATAGAGGAAGTAAGATATGGCCTTTAGAAGTAATTATGCCAAAAAGCCGGCGTGGATATGACAGAAGGACAAAATCGTCCAATGGAATAAAAAGTCGGAGAATTTGTAAAAGAAGGAGAAATCCTTTTGGAAATCATGACTGACAAAGTCAGCATGGAATTGGAAGCAGAAGAAGACGGTTACTTGATCGCTATCCTGAAAGGGGACGGCGAGACTGTTCCTGTTACTAGAAGTTATCGGTTATCTTGGTGAAGAAGGGAAAATATCCCAACAGCTGGAGCAGTTGCACCGAAGCTAGCCCAGCACCTGCAGCAAGTGCTTCGAACGATGATGGTAAGAGCGATGATGCTATGATATCGTTGTTATTGGTGGTGGACCTGCTGGTTATGTTTCTGCCATTAAAGCAGCTCAATTAGGTGGTAAGGTTGCTCTTGTTGAGAAATCTGAACTTGGTGGAACTTGCTTAAACCGTGGATGTATCCCAACTAAGACTTACCTTCACAACGCCGAAATTATCGAAAATATCGGTCATGCAGCAAATCGTGGTATCGTAATTGAAAATCCTAACTTCACAGTTGATATGGACAAACTTTTAGAAACAAAATCTAAAGTTGTTAATACTCTTGTTGGTGGTGTTGCAGGACTCCTTCGTAGCTATGGAGTTGATGTTCATAAAGGTATCGGTACTATTACTAAAGATAAGAATGTCTTGGTAAATGGTTCTGAATTGCTTTGAAACTAAGAAAATCATCCTTGCTGGTGGTTCAAAAAGTAAGCAAAGATCAACGTTCCTGATATGGAATCATCTCTTGTTATGACTAGTGATGATATCCTTTGAAAATGAATGAAGTACCAGAAAGCCTCGTGATCATTGGTGGTGGAGTTGTAGGTATCGAACTTGGTCAAGCCTTCATGACATTCGGTTCAAAAGTTACTGTTATCGAAATGATGGACCGTATTGTTCCAGCTATGGATGCCGAAGTATCTAAGAACCTTCGTTTAATTCTTGAACGTAAAGGTATGACTATCTTGACGGGTACTAAACTTCAAGAAATCATTGAAGAAGATGGCAAACTCCGTATCAAGGTTGAAGGAAAAGATGATATCATCGCAAATAAAGCTCTTCTTTCAATCGGTCGTGTTCCAGATCTTGAAGGCATCGGGAAGTCGAGTTTGAGTTAGAACGTGGTCGTATCAAAGGTTAACGAGTACATGGAAACTTCTGTTCCAGGTATCTATGCACCAGGTGATATCAACGGTACTAAGATGTTGGCTCACGCTGCCTTCCGTATGGGTGAAGTTGCAGCTGAAAATGCGCTTAAAGGAAACTCACGCTGTTGCTAAATTGAACTTGACTCCTGCAGCTATTTACACACTTCCAGAAGTAGCAGCAGTTGGTTTGACTGAAGAACAAGCTCGTGAGAAATATGATGTCCAAATCGGTAAATTCAACTTTGCTGCAAACGGACGTGCCATTGCATCAGATGCTGCTCAAGGATTTGTTAAAAGTCATTGCAGACAAGAAATATGGTGAAATCCTTGGGTGTTCATATCATTGGTCCTGCTGCTGCAGAGTTGATCAACGAAGCGTCAAGTATCATCGAAATGGAAATCACTGTTGAAGAAATGCTTAAGACAATCCACGGACACCCAACATACTCTGAAGTTATGTACGAAGCATTTGCTGATGTTCTAGGAATGGCCATCCATTCACCTAAGAAAAAATAAAAATAGATAGACTAGACTGGAATTATTTTTCCAGTCTCTATCGTATTAGAAGGTATCTTATGAAAATACATTATCAATCATTCAAACGACACTGCCTTTTAATATTGCTTTAGAAGAGTATGCTTTTAAAGCATCTTCTTGATGAAGATCAAATCTTTCATTCTTTGGATCAAACAAACCATCTATCATTGTAGGTCGTCACCAAAAATACCATCGAAGAAATTAATCGTGACTATGTTCGCGAAAACGGAATTGAAGTGGTGCGTCGTATCAGTGGTGGTGGAGCTGTTTACCATGATTTGAACAACCTTAACTATACCATCATTTCAAAAGAAGATGAAACTAAAGCCTTTGACTTCAAGAGTTTCTCAACTCCAGTAATTAATACTTTAGCTCAACTTGGTGTTAAGGCTGAATTTACAGGCCGTAACGACTTAGAAATCGATGGTAAGAAATTCTGCGGTAATGCCCAAGCTTATATCAATGGACGCATCATGCACCATGGTTGCCTTCTCTTTGATGTTGATTTGTCTGTCCTCGCTAATGCACTTAAGGTATCTAAAGATAAGTTCGAGTCTAAAGGAGTTAAATCAGTTCGCGCTCGTGTGACCAACATCGTCGATGAATTGCCAGAAAAAATTACCGTTGAAGAATTCCGTGATCTACTCTTGGAATACATGAAAAAAGAATATCCTGAGATGACAGAGTATGTATTCTCAGATGAAGAATTGGCTGAAATCAATCGAATCAAAGAAACTAAGTTTGGAACTTGGGGACTGGAACTATGGGAAATCACCTGAATACAATGTCCGTCGTGGAACTAAAATTCCCAAGCGGTAAGGTTGAAATCTTCGCTAATGTCATTGAATCAAAAATTCAAGATATCAAGATTTACGGTGACTTCTTTGGTATCGAAGATGTTGCAGCAGTGAAAGATGTCCTTCGTGGTGTTAAAATACGAACGTGAAGATGTCCTCAAAGCACTTCATACCATTAACTTAGGGTCGTTACTTTCGCAGGAATTACTGCTGAAGAAATTGCTGAAGCTGTTGTTGAATAAAGTAAAGATATCCATGTAACATGGATATCTTTTATCTTTAAACTTGATATTCAAAATGATGGAGTAGAATATAGAAGAAATCTGAACAAAAGAGGATCAAATTCAATGATGAAAGTACCAGTAGAAAATCTTGGTCTATTTGAACAGTTAGACTCGTATAGTAATGGCTAGCAAGCAACAATCTTCTAGTCCATATGATTTGAATATCAGTATTACACAGAGAACACATTTTGACCAGAAAAGCAGAGCTAGAACCATTAGGCTATCAAGCTGTCCAACTACCGTAGGGAATGGCTCAGATAATGTCATCCAGCAACCTCATTATAAAAGCTTAATCATTGGTGGACTTGCTCCCGACGAAATTATAGTCAGCAAAGAAGAATTAATGCCTTTGAAAGATATTGTGGACAGTTTTTGTATTATGTACGCTGCAGCGAATAACAGACTGGAAAAATAGTGAGACTTATGAATTAATGAAAGATAAAGACGGTTTATTTTATTGGTAAACTATTTACAGATATTCAAAAGCCGGTGATGAAATTGCTTATTTAGGATTGATCAGAATAGCGGACGATGGTACACCATATGAAGCAGTTAAATGTTTTTCTAACGGAAGGGAGTGCAGAGAAAGTTCAATGGTGAAAAAAGACCTGTCACCCCTGCAAACTTGGCCTATCTAAAATCATTCTGGGGAAAACCAGTTATTATTGAGACCACACCGTAATTATTGGATCGAATTTTTTTATAGAAAGAATAAAAGAGCGTAAGATTCCATAAAAATCCTACGCTCTTTTTCTAACTCTGAAACATTACATAAATTATATTATGTATCTTATAAACTATCCAAGGCATTTTTCTGTTCGTCATTAACGATATGCGTATACAAGTCCGTTACCTGTGTGCTAGCATGTCCTAGCTGGTGGCTGACCAAAACTTGGGATTTGGTTGCATCATATAGACGTGTTGCAAGCGTATGGCGTAGTTTGTGGGGTGTCACTCGGACTTTGAAATCTTCAGAATACTTTGCCACCATCTTTTCAACACTAGAAGCATCGATACGGTTTGGAACCCCTCGATACAAGGTTAAGAAGAGGGCTGTATCCTTTTTTTCTGTCTTATATCGTTTGTCTCGAATAGCAAGATATTGCTCTAAATAAGGCTTAGCAAAGGCAGCAACATTAACCGAATCTCGTTTTCCGCCTTTTCGAGTGACTTCAATCACCATCATCTTAAGATTGAGGTCTCGAAGATCTAGGTTAACTGCTTCAGAAAGACGGACACCAGAGGCAAGAAGGAGTGCGATAATGGCTAAATCTCGCTCCTTATTCTTGTTAAAGGATGATAAGGCTCTATTTGAGAGAGTTTTAGGGTATTCCTCATCTATATAATTCAAAAATCCCTCTGTTTCATCACCTAAAAAGAGCTTTTGCTTGATATTTTCAGCTCGCGCAGCCAAGGTTTCTTTCTTTTTCTTGGTAGCAACCTTCTTCATGACATTGCGATAGAAATAAGGTTCACCTTGATCATTTTCAACTTCCTCAGTCAAATACTTATAAAGACTAGAAAGTGCAGAAAGTGTACGGTTAATGGTTGTTTGAGAGACACCATTTTTAGTTGTATTAGCATTAAGCAAAGGGCGTTCACGTAAGTAAAGAATAAAAGATTCCATGTCTTTCTTGGTCATGTGTTCCAGAACGTCTAAGGGAATATTAGACATGGTATCAGCATCTGATATACCAGATTCCAAGACCCAGGTGAAAAATCGATCGTATTCCTTTAAGTATTCGTACAAGGTCGTAAAACTGTATGGAACAGCCAGTTTCGATTGATAGTATTCCAGAACATACCAGGGCATGACTTGTTTGAGTTTATCGATTCGTTCTAATAAGATCTCGCGTTTCATGTTTTTCTCCAAATCTTTCTATACTAGTAGTATAGCATAGCTAGATATATTTTTCAAGAAAAATTATAGTTTTTTTCGGAAAAGATAATATAGGGGATATATTGGAATCGATAATTAGTATTTTGTAACCAAAAATTTTTTAATGCTAGTTATTCTCGATTATGTACTTTTATTTAAGTGAAAAACAAAAATTGTTCAAATATACTTTAACTTTTTAGTTTTTCTAGCAATGTTTAATACTTACTAAGCCTCTTTTACATAAACTTTTAGTTTTTCTCTAAAATCAAGAAAATCCAAACCACTTTGTTGGTTTGGATTTTTAACTCACTTTAAATGTTTAAAAATTGTTCTAAAATACTAATTTAATACGTTTTTGTCTTATATTTAACTTTGCTGGACTTTGCTAGAAAAACACGATGCTACAATAACAAAAATTTTTGATTAGATAGATTTCGTAATGATCGTCACTGATAGTTAATTGAGAAAACACAGTAATTATTGAATGTGTCATCCACAAATCCAGAGATTTTTGTTTTTAAAATAAAGAGCTGAAAGAATGAAGGAATTTGTCAACAATCCAAATAAAAAAGGTACTAATTGAAGATTGATTAGAGATCCATCTATATAGAAGAACAATAAATGCCAAATTGACCAAATGATAAATGTTAAAAAATGTCGCTTGAAAATAGTGTAACTTTTTCTTGTAAAATGGTTGAAATACGTATCTCCAACCAGATTTCTTCCAAACCCACCAAATACAATAAATTTGAAAAACATCAGAAAAGGAAGATACCAGATAAATTGTACGATTTTCCCTCCCAAAAAATAGAAAAGAGAAAATCAAGAATAATAAGAAAAATGCTAATAAATAATGTTTATAACTGGTCTGAATGTTAAAAAAATCTTTTATTATTTTCTTTAAGTCAATCTCATAATAGCAAATGCAACAATGCTACCCCATAAGGCTGTAGAGATTCCACCAATCATTACATCCGAGAATATTTACTAGATTAGAATGAACAGCGATAATGATTGAAAGAAAAATACAACTAAACAAACTAATAACAATTGACTAAAAGTTCCTAGCAAATAAACTACAAGAGCCTTTTTTCTACTCATAGTAACTCCCTTTATAAAAAAATATATTTAAAAAAAACATATCCTAAAAAATTATAATATTTCATCATAACTTAAAATTATGTTTTTATAGTAGTAAATCTTTCACTTTTCCAATTTCACTTTTTGGAATCACGAGATGAATCATATCACCTAGATACATCCTTGTAGATCCATTAACTGTCTTACTTTTTACCGTTATGTACTTGGGTTGTGATGAGTACGTTATGTGGTAAATCGAGTTCATGTACCTGCTTACCAGCTATTTTGTCTGAAACCGGGAATTTCTATTAGTGTAACTTCTCCATCATCAGTTGCTGATTCAGGTAACATTTTTCTCCAGCATGGCTTCATAGACAGGGTGCCCCTTTGAGCAGATCCATGACAATATAGGCAACTAGGGTTACCATACCCTAAAGGCATGAGATTTGCGGATGTCACCAACCATTTCCGTCACAAGAATCATAGCTGTCAAAGGTGCTTTTGAGATAGCCCCAAAATACCCGCTCATTCCAAGAATTACAAATATGGGAAATTGCTGCTGGGTAACAAGTCCAAGATTGACACAAATAACGCCTACTAGGGCACCAAGTAAGGATCCTAAAGCTAAAATTGGCAAGAAAATACCACCTGGCAGTCCACTTCCGTAACTGATCATACTCCAGATAAAGCGAATGATAAAAGTAAAGTAAGAGAATTTTGAAAACTAAAATCTTGTTCTGTTAAAGGATAAAGACAACCTGATTTCCTCCACCAAGTATTTGAGGTAGAAATATTCCTACTGGAATGATAAGAAGAAAAGCTAGAATGGGATAATAGACTTTATTTAGATGAATTTTTTGACCAATCCAATCATATACTTTTCCGACATTCAGAACGGCTTTTTCATAGAGAAAACCTGAGAGTCCAAGAAAAAAATTCCCATCACCAGATAAATCCAATATTGGCTCAAGACTCATGAGAGGGAATATTGTCCGGCATATCAAGTACAGGTGTTAAGCCAAAGATGAGAAGGGAAACAAAGTTTGCTACTAGACTGGCAGCCAAGGTAGAAACCCAGAAAAAAATCGTGAAAAATGATGGTAGACTTCTTCTACTACAAATAGGAGTCCTGCAATAGGTGCATTAAAAGCTGCAGCAAGTCCAGCAGCAGCTCCGCTAGCAATCAAAGAACGCTCCTCAACAGGGCTAGACTTGAGCCATTTTAGCAATTCCTTTTCCTCCAACGGCACCTAGCTGAATACTGGGACCTTCACGACCGAGCATGAGTCCACTCGCAATGGCCAAGATACCTAGAATGTATTTCTTCCAGAGGACACTCCACCAATTGAGAGACATGAGACCTTTTTAACTCCGCTTCAACTTGAGGAATACCAGAACCTTTGATATCTTTTTTTCTGAGCGTGTTAATTTGGCACTAAGTAAGCAAATGAGGATATAAAAACAATAAAATGATCAATAGATTTCCGTATCAGATTTTTCTTGGTCTTGATAAAATCCTTGAACGATATGAAAGCCTTTTTTTCGATCAAAAAAATCGAAATGATCCTACAATAAGTCCTACGACTAATCCAACAATAATACCTCGCCCTACTTGAGCTAAGATCGTACTGGACGCGAAGGCAAATTCTTTCTTGGAACTAAGTATTTCGACTGTTCCTCCATAATTCTCTCCTTTAATTATCTTTTTACTAGTTTCTGAAACGATCGTTTTAATCGGTTCAAAAACTGGTGCGATGAATAGGGTGTAACACCGTGCTTTTCTAAACCTTCTAAATGTTTAGCCGTTCCATAGCCAGCATTTTGAGAAAAAATCATAACCTGGAAATTTCTGGTCATAGTTTGGCCATGATCTTATCTCTCGTAACTTTAGCTATAATTGATGCTGCTGCAATGGATAGAGAATTAGCATCTCCTTTGATGATGGATGTCTGAGAAATTGCAAATCCAACTTTCATAGCATCAATCAAAAGGTGTTCTGGTTGAGGTTCAAGTTGAGAGATAGCTTCTTTCATGGCTAGTTTCGTTGCTTCATAGATATTGACTTGATCAATGACATGATTATCCATAATCCCAATACCGATTGCTAGGGCATTCTCTTTGACAGCCTGAAAAGATCTCTTCATGTTTTTTTCTTAGGGAATCTTTTTTTGCTGTCATTTCAAGCCTTTTAATTTTACAATTTTTGAGGTAAAAATGACTGCAGCAGCCACCACTGGACCAGCTAGCGGACCACGTCCAACCTCATCTACACCTGCAATTAAACTAATACCTTGAGCGTAAAGCTCTTTTTCATAGCGAAGCATAGCTTCTAAGCGGAGATTTTCATCAATTTCAGCTTGAATGGCTTTCTTACGCTTTTCAATTTCCTTTTGAACACCTGAGCGAGAATCTTTCTCAAATTCCTTAAACAAGGGACTTTCAAGTTCAGTTATCTTTGCTAATGCTTCTTTTTATTTCTTTAATCGTTGCCATTGAGGTCTTCCAATGTATCTAATGTATAGTTGCCTAGTTTTCCATCACGAACTTCCTTGACGAAAAGATTGTAAAAGCGATCATAATCATCACGGAAACCAAGGATACGAGTCATGTCCATGATAATTTCTGGAGCTTCATCGTCCAGATTCATTTGTTTAAAACGTTCTTGAAGCTTTTCGGGATAATGGGTTTTAAAGTAATTGAGACCGAAAATCGTCACTTCATCCATTGGAAGTAACTGATCCTTGATTGCTCCAGTAAGGGCAAGTTTAAGAGCAACAGTTTCATCTTCAAATTTTTGGCCAGAGAATCCCTGGAGTATCCAAGATTTCCAAATCCTTATTTGTTTTGAGCCATTGTTGACCTTTTGTCACACCTGGTTTATTACCAACTACAGCAATTTTCTTACCAGCCAAACGGTTCATCAGAGTCGATTTACCAGCATTTGGAATACCGATTATCATGGTACGTAAGGTTTCAATTTGAATACCACGTTCTTTTTGACGAGCAATCTTATCTGCCATGAGTTTCTTAGCAGCATCTGTTACGACTTTAACTGTAATTTGCTCTTTAGAATTGATAGCAAGTGTTTGAATGCCTTGTGATTCAAAGTGCTGACGCCATTCTTTTGTTAATACTGGGTCCGCTAGGTCTGCCTTGTTTAGAATCAATAGCCTTGGTTTATCTCCGATGATTTTAGTCAGCATCGGATTTTGACTAGACAAGGGCAAACGTGCATCTACTAAAACTGTCACAAAATCAACAAATTTTAAATTTTCCTGGACCTGACGACGCGCCTTAGACATATGTCCAGGAAACCATTGAATAGTTGCCATTCTGTAAAATTCCTTTCTCTTTATTGGATTTGTATCTATTTTTTTCCAGATTTAAAAAATTAAATAGATATCCTTTTTTTCTAAAAAAATAAATCACTATCTTTTTATTATAACATGATTTCTCGTATTTGACGCTTGATTCAATGCCGATTGTAAAATGTTTTTCTAAGTAAATCAGTTACAAATGAAATTCCTCATTGTCTAAAAACGATTGAAAAAAATAATAGTGTTCACCATGATTTTTTTACATAGTTGCTGATATACTTTTCTGTTTGGAAAAATGGATTTACTGCTATCAATAGTTGGATCTTGTTTCTCGTAATACCAATTATCATAAGTATGTGTCAGTTGACCATTCTTGTAACAAAACACATCTCCACCTAATATTGTCAGATTGTTTGCTTTGGACAATAGCAAGTAAGTCTGGGATTGCTGAATAATCATAAGCGTATGCATCAATCCCTAAGTCACGTAAATCAATTCCTCTTTTATTTGTATTCTCGAAATTCTGTTTCATAAAGTTCATTTTTCAAGTTTCTCTTGATAAGCAAAATCGATAACCACTATACAGTCGTTATCGATTTTAATGATTTTAATCTTTTTCACCAAGCTTGCTGTTAATTGACATCATGATGCTTGCAATTTTTTTCTCCCCAATATGGGATCTGATGCATAAAGGACATTCATACCTGATGATTTATTTCCTAGGTGTGTTCTGCCATTATCGATGTAATTTTCGCGAATCCACTTGGCTGCACCTAAGATACCCTTATCAACATCGTCAAAGCTTTTAGCTGAATCATATGGTGTTGTATCATAAGCAGCGATACCAAAGAAGTTATTTTTATCCTTAGCAATCTGACTACGTCCCCATGAGCTTTCTAGAGCGCTGTGAGCTATAAGGTAGAGTGCATTTGATCTGATAGCGTTCTTCAGCTTCTTTAAAGATTGCTCCCTTTACCTGCCAAACGACTTCCCTTGATATTCATAAGAGAATAGACTTTATCTAATTCTTCAGCTGTGTAATTAGTTGGTTTTCTTAAATCTCTAAATAAGAAAAGGATTTTCAACTGTAAAGTTTTCAAAGTTAATACCATCAGCTGAATAGTATTTTTTTACCAATAGCCATTGATGAACTATGAGGTGCTACACGGATACTTGCGTATGGTGATAATTCATGGTAGAGATAGTTACCATCAGATGGCATAGTGAGGAATGAAAGTCACTATCAGAGCTGACCGCTACTAGATCACTCTTGTTCATATATCCTGAAAGACCTGAAATTTTTGACTGGAAGTCGACCGTCTTTGGCTTCTGATCCATCAATCGATACAATACTTCCTTGCGAAATATAGCTGAGTTTTTCACCAGAAGCGCTATATACATTTGCTGTAATTGGTTTTACTTTATAGTATGCTGCTGTATCAGAAATCCCATTTTCCATTGCTTTGGAAAGAATAGTCTTTACCGTTAATGGTGAAAGTTACCAGTTACATAAGCCCCATCTTCTTTTGAGATAATACCAAGCGTTATAGTCTTTATCAAAAATCCATTCATTCTTGGCCATATAACCATAAAGATTTTGAGATAGTAAGAGCCTTGCCATTGATTTTTCAGCATAGGCACCATCAGATTTTGAGTAGAACCAGCTATTGTACTTTCTTTCATCGAAAGATCCATTCACTTTTGAGCCATGGCTCCCACTATCTTTTAGATAGTATTTCTCTTTCCATTGGCTACTTAACATGTCACCGTCTTTATTAAAAATAGTACCATGAACCGCTGATTTTTCTCCCACTTGTCGCGAATAATTTTTCCTGATGCTGTAGCATAATACCACTTATCTTCGAGTTTTGCCCAAGCATTTTTCTGCCATAGCTCCACTATTCTTGAGAAGATAGTCTTTATAAATAGTAGCACTTAGCATGGCACCAGATTCATCAAATCGATACCATAGACCATCAATCTTTTTGCCCACTTGTCACGATTGATTTTTCCTTCTTGATTGCCCATAGTACCATTTATCACCAATTTTTACCCAGCTATTTTTCAGTTAAAGACACCACTATGCTTTTGAACAGATAATCATCGTAAACAGCATTGCTGATCATGAGACCATTTTCATCGAATCGATACCAAACACCAGCTATCTTTTTTTCCAATTATTACGAGTAACTTTTCCCGTTCTCAGTGGCATAGTACCATTGGTTGTCAATTTTTACCCAAGAAGATTCTGCCAAAGCACCGCTATTATTCAATAGATAATCATTTAAAGATAGTATTACTAAGCATGATGCCATCTTGATTAAAATAGTACCAGACACCAGCTATTTTTTTCCAATTTGAAACGGGCTGATTATCCTCATAATAACGCCATTGGTTATTTTCTTTTTGCCAACCTTCTTTGTTAACTACCTCTACTACTGTTTCTTTTGAAGGTTGTTCTTTGGTATCTGGAGTTTGAGAAGTTGCTTTTTTTTCAGCTTCGCTTTTGATTTTTTTCTTCTCATTGCTTACTGTATTGGTAGCAATCTTTTCTGATGATTGAACATTATTGGTAGCTTGAGAATCCTCGGCATAGACGGTCGTTTTTGCAAAACCTGCCATAGAGAGGGCAACTGTACTTGCCAGCAATATTTTTTTCATTCTTTTCTCCTTACAAATACCTAAATAGTGTATTTGATGTTTCTATATATTGTGTAAAAAAACAGTAATTATCCACTATATTATACAATATTCTGTTAAATATAAAAAGTAGTATCTTTCAGAAGAAAAGAACTTGTAATATTTTTAAAAATATTTTTAGAAATAAAAGTCAATAAAAAGTAGTCGAACATAAGTTGAACGACTACTTTTTTATAACATTATACCTGACTATAGACTTCTTTGCGATTTGTTTTGGTTGCTTTAGTAGAATTCTTCCAAAGGTTTGGATTGATGAAAATAGTGACGATTGCTAGTATTGCAAAACCAATCCCAACATACCAGTAGGGTGCATCCAAGGTTGTAGAGCGTCCTGAAAGATTGACAATCCCTCGGAAAAGTGTACCCGCTGTAATAATCGCTACTGCCGAATTCCATAGATTTAGACTAATACGAGAGAAATGTGGGAGAACCTTTGAGAAAGATTGCTAGTAGAATTCCCCCTACAAGAGGTACTGCAAACAAATAGTGCATATGAACAGAAGTTTCTCCAAAAGCTAGAATGCTTCGTAAATTCTAGAAAAATGCAAAGAAGAAAAATAGTGATTAGTGTATAAGAAATGACCGTTTTTTTAAAACGTTTTTTGCCAAAATTAGTAACCAATGTAGACAATGTCACTCACCGCCCTTTCTGAAATTTTGTTTCCACCAGTCGTTGGTTTATTGATAACCTGACCGTTGAAGTAAAGTGTAGATGATCCACCACCATCAAGGTTGTAGGCTGTTTTTGCTCCATAAGATTTCATGACCTCAGCAAGCTGATAAAGAGAGAGACCTTCACTTTCAGAGGTACGTCCATCTGAAACCACGATGATATAGTGGTTTTCATCGATAATACCAATAGCTGTACGAGGATTTGAAGCCATGGCCTGTCCTACTTCTGTATTGGTATCAACTGCAATTTCACCATTTTCGACCAAGGCTGGTCCAAAAGCCAAGAGATTGACGACACCGTCATTTACTAGTTGCTCAGCTGAGATCTGATCTTCGTAAATAACCTTGAAAGAGCCATCTTTATAAATAGCTAAGTCACCATTACTAGAATCTTCACGAACAGTATCACGATAAACTACTCCATTACGGATAACATAACCTGTAGAGTTAGCACCATAGTAGTCTCCGTTTACCGCTAAAATGGCATTGTTGTCAGCTGCAGTTACAGAGGTTTTTGCAGTTACGTTAGTTCCATAAGCATTTTGAGCAAAGGCAGTTTTCAGATAATCTGATGAGCTCAGAGTAATATCAGCAACGTAGACTTGGGTATTATTGACCGTCGTTTCAGACAAATTGACAGAAATATTGTCATCTTTATAACTAGAGTCAGTGACAGTAGCTGTCTTTAGCAGCTTGACTTGCTGCTGCAGCATTGGAACTTGTGCTAGTTGTGGCAACTGTCGAGATAGTTTCAGCGAGGACAAAGGTCTTTAGCATTGAGTAACTAAAGGATCCTGTCAAGAGTAGGCCAAGAACTGAGGCGTAAGCATAGCGTTTCTTTAAAAATTTCATAATACAGTTGATGTCCTTTCCTTTAAAGATGAATTTCTTCTGAACTGTCCAAGAGACAGCGAAGAGAAGAATGCCGACGATAACTTTAGCAATCAGAAGGTTGATACCAAAGACTGTAAAGAAGAGACGAATCAGTAGCGTGTCTAAGACAAAGAGTCCGACTGCTAGACCAAAGTATCCCATCCCTGTTTTCACAAGGCTATCGTCATTTTTAAAGACTAGTTTTTTATTTGTAGAATAGTTAAAAATAGAGCTAGTTACACGAGCGACTCCGTTTGCTAGAAAGATTCGTAGACTCGTCGGAACTGTCGGCAAAATCAAGATTGCTAGGGCGTAAACGACATAGTCTACAACAAAGCTACTGAGAGATGATAAGGCAAATTTAAAGATATTTTTATAAATCATGAGCCCGTCTTGGATTGGACGGAAGTGTGAAGCCTCATTATCGTTAATATAGACAGTTTCAATAGGCACTTCTAGAATCTCGTATTCTTTTGTTGCTTCGAGCAACATATTCATTTCATATTCATAACGTTGGCCTTCAATCTTTAAGCATAAAACGGTATCAAGTTTGTCGTAAAAGCACGAAGACCTGTTTGCGTATCTGTTACTCCTACTCCTGTTTGAAGCTTAAAGAGAGCTTTGGTTAAGCTGTTACCAAAACGGCTACGAAGGGGAACTTTTCCAGAAAAGGCACGTACACCCAAGATTAGCTTGTTTGGATTTTCGGAAGCTTTATTAGCCGTGCGGAAAATATCCCATACCTTGTGCTGTCCATCCGCATCTGCTGTGACAACCGTACCATAAATGTTTTGTTCTTGGATATAAGTAAAGGCTGTTTTTAGAGCCTGCCCTTTACCTTGGTTCACTTGGTGACGAATGACAGTAGCAAATTGTTTTGCTTTATCAAAGATTTTTTGGCACTCTGATGAACTGCCGTCGTCTATGACTAAGATATGAAAATCACTCTTTTCGTGAATTTTTTCGATGAGTTTGATAAGTTTATTATCTGGTTGATAAGCTGGAATGACTATGTAGTTCATATCGATACCTCTTTCTTTGATGATGGTATAACTATACAGAACATCGCTTAAAGATACCTTATATCAGTTTTCTTTAAGAAAAAGTTTAAAAAAACTTTAAGCTTTAAACAGACGACTTTATTGCTTAATTAGAAACTATGGTTTGAATTTTCAGATAAAAAAATAAATATACAAAAAAATCCTCAAATAGCAACTGTATTTGAGGATGTATCTTATCATACAATGAGAGTACTTAGTCTATTTTCTCTCTTAATCTTTCTACAAAGAGATAGGCTGCGGGGCAGGTTAGGGTATTTTTAATAGTAAGATTATTGATTTGGTAAATCTTCTTACGGTCAGTATGTGGAAATTCACGACAGGCTTTGGGACGGACATCGTAGATGGAACAGAGATTATCGCCTCCTAAAAATGGACAGGGCATAGATTTGAAAACCTTATCTCCATCTTCATCTACTTGCAAAAACTCAGCTTCAAAGGCTGGCAATTTCATTTTAAAATACTTGGCAATACGTGTGATATCTGCTTCTTTTGAAAGTCTGGACCAAGACTCTTGCAGCAGTTAGCACAGGCTGTACAATCAATTTCATTAAAAACTTCTTGATGGATTTCAAGCGCAATTTTATCTAAATTTTTAGGCGCTTTCTTCTTTAGATTTCCTAAAAACTTACGATGCTCTTTTTGTTTTTTTGCAAGGCTAGTTGGTGATAATATTCGATATCGATTTCTTTTTGACATAGTTTCTTTCTAATTTTTTTAATGTTGATACAAACATTTTTATTTTATACATAAATAAAATTATGTAAAATGATTTAGAGACATAATTTTAACAATAATGAGTTTCTCCATGCAGGACGAAAACTACCGCTATACTATCATTCTTTCTAAAAAAGGTTTGATGCAGTTGGTTAAAATGCCTTCTATCCAAGATTTTTGTGCGGACGATAGATTCTCCGCATCTAAACATTCCTTTAGAAAATCACGTACCTGATCAGGTGCTATTTCAAATTCAAAAGCCTTCATTTTGTAGAAAAAGTCAAACAAAGTGTTAGAGAGATAGTCAGTTGAAAATGGAATTTCTCCGGTTTTTCGATACATGATTAGAAGTCGAGAAAATCGAGCTTTTTCTTCGGGTATATCCTTAAAATACGAGTTAAGCAACCAGACTTGCTTTTGTTTTCTTTCAAGAGGATCTTGACTAGCAATGCGTTGATCCTTTTCAAGTTCTCTTTGGTACTGTTTTGATTTTATAGAACGTTCTGTCCGATTTTTACCGAAGAGAATCTTTTCCCACTGGCGCTCTTCTAGAGTCAGTGTTTCGCTCAGTCCAAAGTAATCCTGATAGGCACGTTCAGCTGGTCCCATTGCTAGAACCAGGTTATCCGCATATTGTTTAGCAATCTTGTCTCGCTTCTTTCGCTCCTTTTCAGCCTTGATGCGAAGTTCCTGCTCATAGTCAATTTTTTCTTTTCCTAGTTTAACAAGATAGAGCTGATCGTCAGATTTTTCCAAGTAGAAAGGGTTTGATAAATTTTTTTCAAGGACTTCCTCCATACGAGCTTTTCTTCAAAGGCTCTGCCCTACTCCAACTTCCACCTTGAAAAACTTCCAAAAAGAGTTGATAATCCTTTTCTGGTGAAAATTGATTACCTCGATTTGACTTAAAAGCTCCCTTTTCCCATAGCCAGTTGATCAGTCGCTCATCAAAATCCGTTTTATTAACTCGAATGGCTTCTTTTTTCTGGGCCTTTCTGGTTAGATTTTCAAGCTTTCTGAGAAGTTTTTCTTCCTCTTCTAGCTGTTGATCTAGGCTAATTCTTTGGAAATGACGCACACAGTCACTCCCAATGGGAAAAAAAGTCGTTTGCCAGTAACTCCGTTAAAAAGTTCATAAGCATACTTAATAGCATTACCGCAGACACAATTGCTTCGACCGATTCCATTAAAAATCAAGGAAACTTCACTCCATTCTTTGGTAGCTTGTTCCCAAGTATCGGCTTTAGAGGCCTCTAAAACTGCATCATATAAGTTTTTTCTAACAGGAATGGACATGATGTCTCCTTTCTTTTTAAAGTTTAACGACTTCTACTTGGTCTTTACCAAGTAGAATCAAATATTTCTCAACTGTTTCTATCTGATATGAACGAGATAGAGCCTCTGCATAGAGTTCTAATTGACCACGATAACGTTCAATAAGCTGACTAGCATGCTCATAACGGTCTGTCTTGTAGTCAAAGAGAGCAATCTTATCATCGTAGAGGAGATAACCATCTAAGATTCCACGGACAACAAAGTTTTCTTGGCTCTTCTCGTCTCTTTTTAACATTGAGAAAGGTTGTTCTCGATAGAGTTTATCTTGATTTGCAAGAATCTCTTGACCGAGAGCTGTATCAAAGAAGGATAAAATTTTTCCTAGATTGATTTTGGATTTGACATCCGAGCTTACTTGAACTTGCTCTAAAGCCTCTGTTAAAGTCTCTAAAGTGGGTTTCTTAGCTAGATTAATTCTCTGCATGAGTTCATGGGTAGCACTACCAATCTCAGCACCAGTAACTTTCTTAGTTTTAGAGAAATCAGGAAGGTTGAATTGAACCGTACTTTCTTTTAGTTGACTTTGACCAGCAACTACGACTCCTTCCATATCCATGACTGGTTCATAAAACTTCTTAATCTGACTTGGGGTTTGTACACTTGGAAGATTGATTGCTGCACGGTGGATTTCGTTATAGACTTCCACTTCTTTTCAGCATTTGTAAAGCTTCCTTTGATGGTTTCTGACTGGCGATTATCTGCTTGGGATTGGTCTTGGAGCTGGCTTTTATTTTCCAATTCTCCGATAGCTTCTTTGGTTAGATCTTCTTCACCTTCAAAGCGCACAGTGAAATGCAAATCCTCCTTAGAAAATGCTTGATAAATGGCCCAAATCCAATCTTGGAAATTAGTAGCGTCTAGTCTAGTTTCTCGAGTCAAAAGACCTTGCCCATTTGTCGGATATTCTTTAGATTCTAACTTTTCACGAGAACCTTTTCCAACTAAATATAATTTTTTCTCAGCTCGCGTCATAGCCACATAAAGCAAACGCATGAGTTCAGAATAACTTGCTAACTGAAGTTCTTCTTCGTTTTGCGTATAGGTCAAGCTAGGGATAGATAATTTAATAGTAGATGGAACGTATTCCTCTTTGGCATCTGTAGCAACTCTAGCAACATACTTGAGACCAAGGCCATTTCTTCGACTTAGGATGACCTCAGACATAGAATCTTGCTTGTTGAATTGCTGATCAATGTTAAGGATAAAGACATAAGGAAACTCAAGGCCCTTACTTTTTATGAATACTCATAAGTTCTACAGCATCCTTAGGTGGTGCCACAGCGACATTGGCAAGATCATGCTGGGCTTCCAAGACCTGATCTATCATTCGAATAAAGCGAGATAATCCCTTGAAATTACTCTTTTCAAACTGATCTGCTCTTAGAGCAAGGGCGTAGAGATTTGCCTGTCTGGCTTGACCATTTGGCAACGCACCGACATAGTCATAGTAAAAGCGGTCGCTGTAGATTTTCCAAATGAGATCATAAAGTGAGTGCGTTTTGGAATACAAGCGCCAAGCCTGGACGGTTTCCATGAAAAACTTTAGTTTCTTTTGTAATTCAGCTTTGATTAAATCTTTTTGAAGACTAATTTTTGTTTGAGCATTGACTAGTTTCTCATAAAAGTTTTCTTGAACTTTATCCTCAGATTTTTGAAGTGCTAGACGAGCTAATTCATCCTCGTCAAAGCTAAACATTGGAGACTTCATTAGAGCTACTAAAGCGAAATCTTGAAGAGGGTTGTGGATGACACGAAGAGTATCCAACATAACCTGGACTTCCAAAGATTGTAAATAGTTGCTTTGTGCGCCATCTGTCTTGACTGGAATACCATACTCAGACAAGGCAAGTAGGACTTGGTCATTGCGACTTCTGCTAGCAGTTAAGAGAGCCATGTCCTTGAAAGGTACACCCTTTATCATTATGAAGGTGAATTATCTCCTTAAGCACCATGCGCATTTCACCAGTCAGTTTTGTTGGTTGCAAAGTTCCTCCTCATCATCAGAATCGCTATCATCATCCTTATCATACAAGAGAACTTCTGCCTTGTTTTCTGGATTTGCTTGAATATCAGTATTTCCAAAAAAACAAGTTGATGCATACCATCATAAGAAATCTCTCCAACTTCCTCGTCCATAAGATGTTTAAAGACATCATTTCGTAGCATCTAGAACCTCTGAACTACTACGGAAATTTTTCCTTAAGCAGAATTAACTGACCTTCTTTGCTATCTTGAGCAAATCTATGAAATTTTTTTCGTTGAAAGATTTGGGGATCTGCCTGTCTAAAACGATAAATAGACTGCTTAATATCTCCCACCATAAAAACGATTATGACCGTTTGAGAGGAGTTCCAGCATTCTTTCCTGGATGTGGTTGGTATCCTGATATTCATCGACCATGACTTCGTGGAAGCGTTCCTGATACTCTTGACGCACCTGTGGGAAGTTTTCCAAAATTTCAATGGTATAGTGGCTAATATCAGCAAATTCAAAGGCATTTTCTTCGCGTTTACGTTGTCGATAGGCATCAACAAAATCTCTCATGAAGACTTGGAAATGTCTTTTGCCAAGTCCCAGGACTCTTGATGATAATCTTCTTGGAATTTTAGTAAAGTGATTTGATCATTGAGTGCAATCAGCTTTTTCAAATTTTTGCTTTTCTCTCTTGGTTGTAGGTTTCTTTCAAGTCTTGCAGTTCAGCCTTACGACTGGCATTTGTGAGAGCACGACCTCCCTTATCCTTAGAGATACTAACAACTCGCTCTAAAACTTCTAGATATTGCTCAAAAGTAGATTCATGGCTTAAAGAACCGATCTCATCAAGAACTTGTTGGACAGATTCTAAATAAGCTGCTTTGCCAAATTCCTTGGCATCATTATCCAAATGGTAACGGAAAAAAAGCTTTCTAAATCCCAAAGTCTTTCTTTTATATCCTCTGCAAGGTTTTCTTTAGCAACGGTAAAATCAGCCTCTTCAAAGCCTTTTTAGAAAGGAATCTTCTAGCCAAGCCTGAGGATTGCTGGTAGATTGCAAAAAGTCATAAATCATATAGACCTGTTTACGCAGTCCACGCGCATCTTTACTTCTACCTAGCAAAGTTCTTGACCAATCGACTAAAACTTTATCTTGTTCCTTGCCTTGGTAATGACTGTTCAAAAAACTTGTCGAAAAACCTCATTTTTTTAAGAGAAGTTGCTCACTTTCATTCTGAAGGATACGAAAGTTTGGAGCAAGGTCTAGTAGATATCCATGCTTTGGTCAGGAATTTTCTGGGTAAAATGAGTCCATGGTTCCAATAGCAGCGTTGGGTAAATCAGCTAATTGTCTGCCGAGGTGTTTTTTTAGTTCAAGATCTTGCGTTTCTTGAATTTGTTGGCTAATTTTCTTTTCCAAGCGTTCTTTTAACTCGGTTGCTGCCTTAACGGTAAAGGTAGAGATAAAGAGTTGGCGAATTTCTACGCCACGCGCTAGTTGGTCAAGAATTCGTTCAGCCATGACAAAAGGTTTTTTTCCTGAACCAGCTGAAGCTGAGACCAGAATATTTTGACCAGAGCTATAAATAGCTTGAATTTGTTCAGCTGTTTTCTTAGGCTTCTTATTAGACTGAGCTTCTGCTATTTGTAACTCTTTAATCTTTTCTTGAGATAAAAATTTCATCGCTCCAACTCCTCTCTGATTTTTATTAAACCAAGCTTCCTTGTCATTGCTCTTGGCAACTTTATCTAACAATCTCGCCTGACCTAAATGATAATTGGCTTCAAAACCTGTAATAGACTTGATATTGTTGAACATAGGGTGCAATGCTTCTACCGTTTTCTGTATAAGGGTTGATCGCAAATTCACCAGATAAAATCTTCTCTGCCGCTTTTTTGTAGAGAAGGGCATTATAGTCCAACAATAACTGGAATTCCTCATCAGACAACTGATAAGTCTTGTTTTTATTGTAAAACTCTCCAAGGTTTTTTTATCTCTTTTTCAAGAAAGAGACCTTGGTATTTCATAGTCTTATTCGTTTCTGCTACTGCTTTTAGAAAGAGTTTTTAGCAGTTTGTAATGACTGAATTGGTTCAGCCATTTCTAAAGTACATAGCACCAAAGAAAGTCTCTATTCCCTTCTTTGCTTGAGGGCAGCTAGATAGGTCGTCAATTGCGAATTAAGACCATTATAAAACAGAGGAAACTTGAAACTGAGTCAAAGAAGACTTATAATCTACAACACCGATAGCTCATCTGAGTTTTTCAAACGGTCAATTCGGTCAACCTTACCACGAACATAGACATTTCGACCATTATCTAGCTGAATAAAAGGCTTGTTCCTTGCCACCAAAGACTGCCTCTTCCTGAATCGTTTCAACATCCGCATTATGTCGAAGAATATGTCCAGTAGCGCGTGCGACATCTAAAGAGGACTTCCTTAGTAAATTGAGCCTCCAAACTTTCCTGATAAATAGCTTGAAACTCACGTTCTTGACTGGTTTCAGAGATAGCTTGTTCTAAACGACGATCAAAGATTCATCGCTCGGCAGTTTTCAATGCCCGCTCAAAAATACGATGCAAGAAATTCCCATGGCTTCGAGCATCAGGTTTCAGACGCAATTCTTCTTGCAAGCCTAATACATAACGAAGGTAATAACTGTATTCATTACGGTAAAACTCTGTTAATCCAGAAGTAGATAGATAGAAATCTTGATCTTGCAGGATACAAGGCTTTCAAAGTTTCAGAATCTAAAAGTCTTGCTTTTTTTCGGACTTGTTGGTAAGACAGGATTTTCCAAACCTTGGTCTTCCAACTTTTCTACCCCATCACACGAGCTAGAAACTTTTGACAAAAGGTTAAGTCTTGGTCACTTGTCTCACTCTCACCTTGCTGATGATAGGCAACCAGACTAGACAAAAGACTGTGATAAGAACCAATATCATCCTTTGATAGATTTTTTTCGGTCAATTCTCTTTTTCAATCTTGCTAAAAACCAAAGTCTTGTAATTCTTTCAGATATACCGACTCTTTACTCTCATTTTCATTGAGTAAACTTGGCGCCGATAAGACCAATTGCTTCTTAGCAGAGTTGACCAAAGAAAGCATGGTATAGCGATTCTTCTTGAGGTTTTCTTGACTTGCAATCAGTAATTGAGAACCTTCTTGAGTTGCTCGGTTTAGCACTTCTCTTTCTTCATCGCTCAACAAACTGGTGTTTTGAGCAATTTTGAGGCAAGTGATCTTGAGTTAAGCCAAGTGCATAGATGTAATCAGCTGTCAAAGGGTGCAATCAAATCATAACTTTGCACCAGGACAGTATCTACCGTTGCTGGGATCGTACGATAATTGGACAAGCTCATGCCTGAATGAAGAAGAGCTAAGAAATCATCCAAATTGACCTGAGAACCTTCAAACACAGTTGCAAATTGCTCCATTACGTGGCAAAATGCTTTCCAGACCTCCTCTTGTCTTTCTTGCTCTGCTACTTCCATCGTTGCAGATAAGGTTTGTAACTGCTTGGTCAAATGAGCATCTTTCAAAAAGTTGTTCCATTTTGCAAGAAGATTCTCAGCTTTTTGCTTACGACTGGATAATAACGTTTCTAATGGATCTAGAACACGAACACGAAGCTTATTTAACTTTTTCTAAATCAAATTTTCCCATGATGATTTTTTTGTGAAATTCTTGTTTAAAACTAGAAAGACCATCAATACCTAGATAACGAAGATATTGTTCAAAGCTATCAATTTCCTCTTGACTAAGGTCAGTATACAAGCCAGTTCGTAAGAGATTAATCAAATCTTCTTGACGAAAATTGTATCGTTTCAAACGTCCGATGGATTCTACAAATTGAGTTAGAGGATGATGAGCCATGGACTCACTCTTGCCCAGATAAAAAGGTATCTGATATTGATTAAAAATTGTCTGCAAGGACAGTTTATAGGACTCTACGTCACCAAGTAGGATTCGAAAATTCTTATAGCTAAGTTTCTGGCTCTTGGTGCAATTTCTGGCGAATACTACGAGCAACTAACTCCAACTCTTCTTTTTGTGTCAGACAAGACCAGATTTGCAAGTCTTCTCTATCCTTAGCATCCACTTCTAAACTAATTTCAGAATAATCATAAGCACTTTCCAGTAATTTTGAGGCCTTGGCAAAAGCATCAAGTTTTTCATGTTCTTGACATGCATCTTCTGCCTTGGTCTGATATTTAAAAGCTAAATGACGTAAAAACTCAACACTGGCTTGATAGAGGTTCCCTTCACTAAAAGGACTAGTGTAGGCTTTTTTAGTCGCATATACACCAATAATAATCTCAACACCCTTACGATGGAGCAAATCCACTAGGTGTTCTTCTTCTGCAGAAAAACGAGTAAAACCATCAATGACTAGGGCAATCTGACTAAAATCACTACTTACTTTATTTTCTTCGATAGCATTGATCAGATATGATAATTGACTCCCTTGCGAAACTTGACCTTGATTCAGATAAGCTGTTACCTTTTCAAAAATTAAGAGTAAATCAGAACGTTTATCAGCGTCAGTCAGACTTTCCAAGTCCAAAAAACTCATCTTAGCAGTTGTCATTTCATGATAAATCTCAATCAGTTGCTGGATGAATTGCGGATCTTGCTTAATAGCCCCGTAAACACGCAAATCCTTAGCGTCTATCTCAGACAAACATTTATAAAAAGCCATACCCAGACCAATATCATCGAGACTTGACTTCGCGGGTATATCGTTTAAAACCAAATAACGAGCCATTTGAGCGAAGCGCGTGACTGTAATAGCAAAAGAAGCCTGCTGACTCAAGTACTCCAGCACGGCACGTTCCTTTTCAAAAGAAAGAGAGTTAGGGGCGATATAAAAGACTCGTTTGCCTTGGGTCAAACTAGTCCTTGAGCCTCCTTGGTTAGGATTTCTGTCAAAGAAGTCCGAATATCGGTATAAAGTAGTTTCATCTCTGCCTCATTTGATTTTTTTCATTACCTTTTCATTATACCATTTTTTTGACTGCTAATCCTATAAATAGAGAGTTCTTAAACTACTGATAAAAAAGTAAAATGCCAGAAATTTCCGGCATTGATCGATAAGCACTAACTTCATGAAAAATAGATTTACCCATAATTCCCAAAATGCAGCAATGTTGATCATGATGTGAAGTAAAATGGGATAATAGAGAGATGAGTTTTTTTCGGTAGAGGAATGCTACAAATTGCTCCTCCGCTTGCATAGGTGAAAAAAAGGCAAGTGGTGTTATACCATCAGAAACATGCACATAGCCAAAGACACAGGCTGATAGTAAAACATCTCCATACCAAGGTGAATCTTTCAAAAAATGTATTCATGAGAACTCCTCGATAAACCAATTCTTCTGTAATTGGTCCTAGCAGACAAAGTAATAAGCAATAAATATAGTAACTCTTGTCTCCCTGTCATCTCAACTAATTCATTTAAAGCCATTTGATTGGACGTTGCTGGGGTTAAAAAGGAAAACACAATACCTGAAAGATGATTGACTCCATAAGCAAGAAGCAAATAAACTGGATATCTCCATTTCCACTTCAACTCAAGAATTTTTCCTACCTTCGAATACTAGTAAATAAAGAATAGCTAGAAAAGTAACGCTAAAGCTCTAAAAAAAGCAAGAATCTGAAAAAAATTCTCGACTAGCAGTACAAACCTAGCTGAAAAGTGATTAAAAAAATCCACCAAAAACCATGTCTTCCTATAAATAATTACTAACAAAGCTAGTAAAAATCTGTACTGTTCTTCTTTTTCATGATAAAATCCCTCTGCTTTTTTTATCCACTATCAGTATATTGCGAGTTTAGTATAGCATATTTTTGTAAAATACCCTTCTCAAATCATGAATTGTAATTGAAACGTCCTAAATTGACATAGTAATCCTTATTTCCTCCAAAAATATGCTATAATATAGACAAAAATACGTGAAAAAGGAAATACTATGATTAAATTACTTGCTCTGGATATGGATGGAACTCTACTCAACGAAGCCAAGGAAATCCCTCAGGCTCATATTGATGCCATTCATAAGGCTATCGACAAAAAGGCGTCAAACTGGTTCTCTGTACTGGTCGTCCCTCTTTGGAGTTCTTCCCTATTATAAGAAACTAGGTCTGGATTTGGAGAAATGAATACGTCATCGTCAACAATGGATGTTCTACCCACCAAACCAGTGATTGGGGACTGGTTGACTGGCGAGAACTTAGCAAATCAGACATTGAATATCTGAATGACCTTGCTGAAAAGAGTGAGGTTCAATTGACTCTCTTTGATGAGGAACACTACTTCGTTCTCGGAGGTAAACCAAATCCTATCGTTCAATATGATGCCACACTTGTCTTTTTCTGACCTGACTGAAATTTCACTGGAGGAAGCTACCAGTGGTAAATATCGTATGTTCCAGGGTATGTTCTTAGGGTACAAAAAGAACAAACAGATGACTTTTGAACAACGATTTGCTGATGAACTTTGTCAGAGATTTAGCGGGAGTTCGTTCACAACCAGTTATCTATGAAGCAATGCCACTCGGTACAACCAAGGCTTCTGCTCTTTCTCGTTTGGCTGAGATTTTTGGATATCCAACCTTCTGAAATCATGGCTATGGGTGATGCCAATAACGATATTGAGATGTTAGAGTTTTGCAGGGCTTGGGGATCGCCATGGGAAATGCTAGCGACCATGTCAAATCTCTCGCTGATGCCGTAACTGCCAGCAATGAAGAAGATGGTGTTGCACGCTATTGAGAAAATATTTTTGTAGAAAATAAGCCCAGTCAACTAGTATTTCTAGCCAACTGGGCTTTTTATTTTTTTAGAAATTTGAAAAAAACTTTAGAAACTCTTTAGAAATGCTTGACGATTCTTTGATATCTATGCTTTATACTAGAATTATAAAAAAATAAAAACATCTTAAAGGTTAAAGGAGAAAACTATGAAAACAGTCCTCGAAATCCATGGCTTGTCCAAACAATTTGGCAAACAACCCATTCTACAAGATCTTAGTCTCTCAGTTAAAAGAAGGAGATGTCTATGGACTTATCGGAAAAGAAATGGTGCTGGTAAAACAACTCTGATTAAAAATCATTACCCAATTATTATCTGCTGACCATGGAACTATTTCCCTCTTTTTCCAGTCAAGGGTTATAAGGAGTGCACAAAAGCCCTATCTCGAGTAGGTTCAGTCATTGAATCTCCCAGTAGCTCACAATCATTTAACAGCCTATCAAAAATCTAAGATACTATTGTACTGATTCGACATATCCCAAATGCTGATCAAGTCATTCAGGAAACATTAAAAGTATGTAGGGGTTAACAGATACAGGTAGAAAAGTTTTTTTCGAGATTTTTCTCTTGGGATGAAACAACGTCTAGGCATTGCTATTGCTCTCCTATCAAAAACCAGACTTTCTCATCCTTGATGAACCCATCAATGGTCTCGACCCAATCGGTATCAAAGAGTTTCGTCAAATGATTCAACGTCTGAATCAAGAACTAGACATAACAATTCTCATCTCTAGTCATATCTTGTCAGAACTCTATCTGGTTGCCAATCGCTTTGGAATTCTGGATCAAGGAAGAATCATTCGAGAAATCAGTAAGGCCGAATTTGAGACATTGAATGAAGACTATATTGTTCTAAAAAACAAGTGACAAAAGAAAAAAAGCTAGTCAAATCTTAAAAAGACAAAGTGCATCTTGAATTTAAAGTTGTTAATTCAGATAATGAGATTCATATTTTTTTAGTCATGAACAAGATGTCAAACGCATTCTCAAAGAACTTACTCTAGCAGATGTCGCTGTGGATGAGATTTACTATGCTCGTCAAAAATCTTGAAGAATACTTCACACAATTAGTAAAATAGGAGGAAAGACCATGATACATACAATTCAAGCAGACTTTTTACCGTCTTTTTCCGTTCCAAAGGTTTTTTTGGATTACAGAGCTGTTCTCTTTGCACTCATGTTAATGGGAGCTACTATTGGGAGCTACAGGCAGTTCATATCAGTCAGTACAAGTACAAACGTCGAGAAAGCGAACTACCTAGCAAGGGATGGGAATGGTATACAAGCCCTGATTAACACCTCTAGTCAAGAGCTCAAACCTAGTTTTTCCTCTGTATTATCCTTGCTTGCTTAGTTCTAGGGAGTTGACCTTATCGGAAAAACTCTATAAAAAAACAGTTTGACAGTGGGTGTTTCTCACAGAATTCTTCCTAGCCAAGTCTGTAGTATTAGCAAGTATCGCTCTAATGCAAATTCTTGTTAGCCTAGTTATTGCTTTCGTACCTGCGACTATCCTAAACGGTCTTGGTACGATGCCAGAAGGATTTATTGGCAATCTCCTTCTAACAATTGCTCTTCAATTTCTCTGCCTTCTAGCTTGGCTATCTATTGTTTCCTTCATTCTCTATGTGACTCATTCTTATTTGGCTGTTTTCATTGGCTATTTAATCAGTTCTACCTTACTTTCAATGCCGATGCTTATCTTTCCAGATATCGAGATTTTACGCTATTTATCCTTGAATTTTGCCTATGCCATGACTGCCTATAGTCAAGCCGTTCTATACACCATTATCGTTACAGTGACTGTTATCCTATTCTTTACCATTAGTGGACTTGCTGTTTTCAAAAAGAAAAAGCTTATAAAAATGACCTCCTCTTTTTCAAAAAGAGGAGGTTCCTTGTTTTAAAAGAGTATCTTAACTGTAAACCAGGCACCATCTGTACTTAGTTGTAGTTCTGCTCCAAGGAGATGGGATAGTTCTTCAGTAATATAAAGACCTAAACCAGAGGATTCTTCTGTATCTGAGAGGTTTTCAGAGTAAAATCGTTGACTGAGATTTTCAATTTTGCGAATGGGTTGTTTGACCAGATTTGAAATTTCCAAACAAATGTGATTGTCCACTTCCTTCAAAGAAAATCTCGCTTCATCCTTACCATGTTTTAAAACATTGCCAATGAGATTTTGCAACATACGGTCTAATAAATCCGAATCTGTCAGTAAATACAAACCAGGTTCTACTTGCAAATCAAGGTCAATCTTTGCCGTCTGAAAAGAATCATAATAGGTCAGCAATTTTTGCGTCATAAATGTCGAGACTTCTAACTCAGATAAGTCAGGTTTAACTGCTCCTTCCATTAACCGACGATAGTCCAAAAGAGCCTCTAGACGTTTTGAAACTTGATTGAGATGATGGGAAATTTTTTTCAAACTCTCAGACTCAGGATTTTCTGTTTTTAAGCAATTGCTGAGTATAACCCGGACGCAATCGTTAAAGGCGTCCGAATATCATGTGCAATATTGCTAATAGCCATGTCTAAAGTCTGCTTTTTCACGTTTCATAATCAAGCGTGACTGCTCAACTTCTTGAAAGAGATGATTGATTTGCTGATAAAGATGTAAAAAATCCTTGGAGAAAGTTGACACTCCGATTCTCTTCATACTTCCAGTCAGAATCTTATCTTCAATCTGTTGGCTCAAGTTAACGAGTGCTAGATGATAGCGAATCAACCATATCGTCAATAGGATAATGACCAGCACTAGCAAAGATAGTAAAAATATAGATCATCGCTCATCTCCTTTTAACCGAACACCAACTCCCCAGATAGTTTCAATATACTCTTGCTCTGGATCCAGTTGGCCTAATTTTTTACGGAGATTACTTAAATGAGTGTTGAGAGTATTATCGCCTGGTAAATAAGTATCCTCCCAGACCAATTCATAGAGTTCTTCTTTCGTGAAAAAATTTTCTTAGGATGTCCCAGTAAGGTTTGGAGTATCAAACATTCTTTCTTAGCTAGGCGAATAGTTTCCTGGCTATTTTTTTGATTTCAAAACTATCTGCATCAAATTGAATATTTTTTTTAACTGTTGAATCAACTTGTCAGGATTTTCGATTTCAGCTGCTTGCTTGTCACTATTTTGACGTAATTGTACCGTAACTCTCGCAAAAACTTCATCCAAATCAAAAGGCTTTACAATATAATCATTAGCACCATCTAAGAGATATTGGCTGATGAGCTTTTTTTATCGCTTAGGGCAGTTAGCATGATGACAGGAACTGAACTATCTTTTCTAATGGCTTTTTAAAACCTGATCGCCATTTTTTTTCCCGGAAGCATAATATCTAGCAAGATTAGATCAATGCCACCTTGTTCAAATCGAATCATTCCTTCAGTACCAGAAAAAAAGCTTGAATCACCTCATGTTCCTCAGAAAGAAGAGTTCTCAAAATTTCTTGAATCTCATTATTATCTTCAATGATAAGTATTCTAGCCATAAACACCAACCTTTCTAATAGTATTATATCATGTTTTTTTAGGAATTTCGGATAAAGAAAAACTCTCCCTCATAACTAGATACGAAGAAGAGTTTACTTTATGTTTTAGAATAAAGCTGTCAATGCGGTAATAATCCCAAAAACAATACCTGGTGCATTGGCTGCTGCCAAAGGAATATCACGTTCTTTTTAAAGAGTCCGTAGTATACCCAAAGACTGCAGTTAATTGCAGCTACTGCTGGTTGGATAAAGTTTCCTTTTTGACCCGCAAGGTTGTTCATAATTTGAGGAATATATGAGATATACATCATAACAGACATAAAGGTTGCAATCCAACCTAAAGTTTTCATTTGTTTTTCAGTCATTTTCTTCTTCTTTCAAAAACAGTTTCAATTATACACTATTTTGTTTTTAATCGTGTAAGCAAAAAAACTTTTTGTTAAGAAAATGTAAATTATCACAATCTTGTGATAAGAGGAACAGAAAAAAATCCCCTTGTTATTGCAAGAGGGAATCTTATTCGTTTAGAAAACTTACTTCTTCTCAATCGGTGCTACACTGGCTAGGAGTTTTTTTGAGGCCGACTTCTGGGAAATTGATTTTCAATTCCTGAGTAGATCCACTTCCAGAAACTTCTAGAACAGTTCCTTCGCCCCACTTTTTATGAAGGGCAATATCACCAATAGACCAACTTGTCTCACTAGAAATCGATGTAGAACCAGCTGAAAACTGTCCCAAAAAGGTAGTCCTTTTGATTCAATTGATCTTGGTGCTGCGTTGCGTTTACGATCTTGTAGAGCTTGAGCTAGGCTCATGCCCTGACCAAAGGCGACACCTCCACTAGTATAGGATGCTTTAAAAGCTACTATTAGCAGGACGAGCCAAACCTTGATAAGTTAACAAATCTGAACTAATCTCATTGATAAAGCGTGTTGGGCGATTATAGTTCGTTCGACCAAACAGCAAGCGTGAGTTAGCATTAGTCAGATAGAGAATTTTCTCTGCGCGCGTGATACCGACATAGGCTAGACGGCGTTCCTCTTCTAGTTCATCCATGTCTTCTGCTGCACGACTAAGTGGAAAGACATTTTCTTCCATCCCAATCAAGAAGACAACTGGAAACTCGAGTCCCTTGGCCGCATGGAGCGTCATCAAGGTTACTTCTGATGTTTCCTGACTGCCAGAGTCTGTATCTGCAATCAAGGCCAAATCGTTCAAGAAGCGACTGAGCTTATCCAAGCCAGTTTCTTCTTCCTGATTATCTGGATTATCATCAAAGTTCTTGGTAACAGAAAGGAACTCTTCAATATTTTCAACACGAGCCTTGCTTTCCAAAGTCGCTTGAGCATTGAGAATATCCACGTAGCCTGTCTTTTCCAAGACTGCTTCCACTAACTCAGTAATGGTTAATTGATCCAGTTGCTCCCGCAAATCAAGAATCATATTGGCAAAATCCCAGATTGACTGGGCTGCCTTACCTTTAATCCCTGATAACATGATGTTAGCTGAAGCATCAAGCATCGACATGTTTTGTAGGTTGGCAAAGTCACGGATTTTCTCTACTGTTCCTGGTCCAATGCCACGTTTTGGTTCATTGATAATCCGCTCAAAACTGATATTATCACTCAAATTGGCGATGAGGTTCAGATAAGCGATAATATCACGGATTTCCTTACGGCTATAGAACTTAGTTCCACCGACCATAGTATAAGGAATATTAGACTTGAGCAGAGCTTCTTCAATGGTACGAGACTGGGCATTGGTACGGTAAAGAACTGCAAAAGTCCTTGTGAAGGAAGTTTTGGCTTCGACCAAGTTCATCGATGGTTTTAGCGACAAAGACAGCCTCGTCTTGTTCATCATTAGCACGATAGTAGACAATCTGTTCCCCATCCGCATTTTTGAGTCCAGAGATTCTTAGGACGACGATTTTTTTATTGTTTTTTTGATGACATCATTAGCTGCTTGGAGGATGGTTTTGGTTGAGCGGTAATTTTCCTCCAATAAAACAACCTTGGCTTGAGGATAATCCTTCTCAAAATCCAAGATATTCTGCATATCAGCACCACGCCAACCGTAGATAGACTGGTCAGCATCCCCTACTACGCAGATATTTTGGAAACGAGAAGCCAAGAGTTTAACGAGTTGATACTGGGCGTGGTTAGTATCTTGATACTCATCAACGTGGATATACTGGAACTTCTGTTGGTAATAAGTCAAAACATCGGGATTTTGATCAAAGAGACGCAGAGTCAACATAATCAAGTCATCAAAGTCCACCGACTCTGACTGACGAAGTTCTTTCTGATAGGCCGTATAACACTTAGCTACAATTTGCGTGTACATATCTCCTGCCTGGGCAGCATAAGCAACATCGTCAATCAGATCATTCTTAGCATTGGAGATGGTTCCCAAAATAGTGCGTTCATTCCATTTTTTAGGATCCAAGTTCAACTGCTTGAGAATGCGTTTCATGAGCGTTCGCTGTTCTCCAGGATCCACAATCGTGAAATTGCGATTATAGCCAATGTGGTCCGCATCGCGTCGTAGGATACGCACGCACATAGAGTGGAAGGTCGCAATCAAACAATCCTGAGTAGCTGGATTGAGTCCATAAGCACGCTCCTTCATTTCACGTGCAGCCTTATTGGTAAAGGTAATCGCTAAGATATTCCATGGATTGACCATCTTTTTCATCAATTAAGTAGGCAATACGGTGGGTTAAAACACGAGTCTTACCAGAACCCGCCCCCGCCATGATCAGCAAGGGTCCTTCTGTGGTTTGAACGGCCTCGGATTGACGGTCATTCATCCCCTTTAATAATTCGTTCATTTTCTCTTCCTTATTCTTCAAGTCAATGTTTCTATTATATCAAAAAAAGTTTGAAAAATAACTTTTCTTAGGAGCCTTCTGATTATTTTAGTTGGCAAGACAAGAAAAGGCTGGGACAAAAGTCCTAGCCTCTTAATTCTCTTTTGATTATCGAGCAAGACGCAGTGGTTGAGTGGGTTTCTACTACGCTGATTTCATCAGCTTTTACAGCCCTACTCAACTGTGCGGAGTGGGACGACGAAATCGAAATTCTAACGAATTACCGATTTCTTATACGAAAACTCAAAAAGAGCGCAAAAAGACTCCCCTTGTGATATAATGAAGGTGAAAAATTGTATTAGGCTACTGGCTCGTCTCTAGTAGCCTTTTTTGTAGCACAAACTCCTGATAAGTGAGATTTTCTTTCAAAAGGATATAAGCTATTTTAAGAAGTTGATGTGCGAGTGCAATAGTTGCTTTTTGCGGTCCTCTCCTACTTTGAATTTGGTAATAACGCTCTGCTAGTGGACTTCCTTTTTGTCTTTTTGCCGCAAAAACTGCTTGACAGAGACACCTTTTTAAATAGGAATTGCCATGTCTGATTTTTGTGCTCCTCTTTTTACCGGCACTTTCATTATTTCCAGGACACAAACCAGCCCAGGAAGCGAGATGTCCAGCTGTTGGAAACTGGCTCATGTCTACCCCAATTTCCGCTATGATCACAGAGGCTGTAATAAGATCCATACCAGGAATAGAATCTAGGATTTCCACTGGTCTCTCATAGAGATTTAGATAGCCGTTTATACGCTCTTCCAAACAATCGATTTGTTTTTTTGATAAAAAAATCGTAAATCTCTAAGGACTGACCTAACATAAAACGATGATGAGCCGAAAAGTACCCATCAAGTGCCTCAAGGAGTTGGGGAACTTTTCTTTTCAAACTGGTATAAACAGATTGATGGATCATTCTTGGGGTAAGGGGCGTCTCATCAATAAGCAGCTGCAGTAAGTTTCGACCAGAAGCACCCATGATATCTTCTATGTAGGTTGTCAGCTTAATACCTCCTGATTGGAGGATTTTATGGATCCGATTGGTCTCACGATTACGGCTCTCTACATAGTGTTTCCGTTGTCGTGTTAGCTCTCTCAATTCTTGAATGGTTTCATCAGGAACGAAACTGCGAGGGAGCAGGCCGATTCGTGTTAATTGGGCAATCCAGTGAGCATCTTTCTTATCTGTTTTTTGACCTGGAATAGCTTTCATATGAGCAGGCTGTGCTAGGATGAGTTCAAAGTCATCACAGAGTTCATGCCAGACAGGTCTCCAGTAAACTCCTGTGCTTTCCATGCCGACGGCTTCTACATGAAATTGAGTGAGAAAAATCATGACAGGCTTTTTAATCCTTTTTGTCGTTGTATCAAACTGAGCCATTTCACGCTTTGGACGAGTAGAAGTGAGCGGCCCATGTAGAATACAAACCACAACAGTAGCTTGATGGACATCAATACCTGCACAAGATTGATAGAGAACATCCATTGTGATTCCCTCCATTTATAAAGTCAGAGAGCTTGTCTACCGATAACGTTGTCGTATTTTTATACTCATGCTCAAGGCGATATTTTGGGGTACTCGTCGGTAGAGTGGATTAGTTTGTCCCGCGAAAGTGATATTCAAGAAATTATCAATCACAAAGCCCTCACTTAGATTATACTTCTAAATGAGGGCTCTTGTCTTTATTTTCGTGTTTCTGTGGGTGACGGCTATGTCGTCATGGCTGTCTGTCCCACTCTCAGTAATTCTTCTATTAGTCCTTTATAGACTGCAAAAGCGTCATTAGGGCTTGGGCAGAACGACGTCCTGCTTCTACGATAAATTCATCAAAGGAAACGGATGCTTCATGGTTGGCATTGTCACTCATGGCACGAACGACTAAGAAAGGAAGGTTCAAAGCATAAGCTGCTTGAGCAATAGCTGCCCCTTCCATCTCTACAGCAAGAACTTGAGGAAAATGTTCTTTTATCGCTTTGATTTTATCTTCTCCAGCAATAAAACTGTCTCCTGTCGCAATCAAACCTAAATGCCAAGTTTGGTCCAGTTTAGACAAACTCTCTTGAATCAAGCTGATAAACTTTTTGTCTGATTCAAAATAGAGAGGCTGTTGAGCCATTTGACCGTAATCATAGCCAAAGGCAGTCACATCAACATCGTGGTAGGCAAGCTTGTCTGCAATCACTACATCCCCTACTGCGATTCCACTTGCCACTGCACCAGCAGAACCAGTATTAATCACTGCATCGACTTGAAAGTGATCCGCTAAGATAGCGACACTCATCGCAGACATGACTTTACCAATGCCACTCTCTACAAGTACAAGCTCAACAGAACCAATCTTACCAGTATGATAGCTATTTCCCAGAACCTTTTCTTCACTGGCATCATCCAGGTGTTGAATCAAGTAAACTAGCTCTTCTGGCATAGCTGCAATAATTCCAATTTTCATGATAGACTCCTTAAATAAATCTCATTGCTAAAATTAACAAAATCAAGAGAAAAATAACTGCAAAAAGAATCTTGTTTAATTTAGAATTAAAGACATTTCTCTTAGTATTTTTCAATCCGACGACTTTTTGTGAATAGAAGGTTCAACTTCGATGGTCAGTGTATCCTGGCTAAAAACCATGATCTCTGGTTCGTGAATAGCCAAAAATTTTGAGAAGAAGTCGGTAAAATCTTAGTTTCCTCATCATCTAGCAAGGGAGGACCTGAGATGTCCTCTCCTCGATTGGCACGTTCGATCATTTCATCTGTTAATAAAGGTTTACCCATGGGTTCCTCCACTATTTTTTTGTAATTCCCAGTACTGAATAGCCATGATAGTCTTGGCATCACAAATATCACCTGACTGGATCAGTTCTTTAGCTTGGTCAAGACTGACTTCAAGTAACTCTAAAGTCTCATCTTCATCCTGAGGACGAGGATTTTCAACTTTTATCAAATCACTTGCCAAGTAAAGTTTTTAAGCGCTCGTTACAAAAATCCAATCGCAGAGTAAAAAAATCATAGAGAAGGCTTAATTTTACCAGTATAGGCCGCTTCTTCTTCTAATTCACGAAGTGCTGCAGCTTCTGGATCTGCATTCTCCCCAATTTCCAGTTTACCTGCAGGAATTTCATAAGAGACTTTTTCAATCGCCTTGCGATATTGTTTAACAAGGACAACCTTATTATCTGGAGTAACTGCAAGGACACAAACTGCTCCATTGTGGAAAATCAAATCACGTTGCGCAGTACCTTTTCCAGAAGGTAGTTCAACCTGGTCTTGAACCAATTGGAAGATTGGTCCTTTATAGATTTCTTTACGACTAAGCGTCTTTTCTTCAAATTCCATCGTTAGCTCCTATTTATTGTTAGGATGGTGAGGGAGGCGAGTTGCATATTCGTCCTTATTAATTTGGCGACCTCGTCCAATAGCAATGGCATCAGCTGGAACATCCTTAGTAATGGTTGAACCAGCTCCAACAAGAGAGTTATCTCCAAGTTCTACTGGAGCAATGATGGTTGAATTTGAACCAACGAAAACATTGTTACCAATGGTTGTTTTAAACTTGTGTTGACCATCGTAATTTACAGTGATGGTTCCTGCACCAAAGTTAACATCGCTACCAACTTCACAGTTACCAATATAAGTCAAATGACCAGCCTTAGTATTCTCCCCAATACTTGAACCTTTGACTTCAACAAAGTTCCCGATATGTACATCTTTTGCAAGGCTTGAGCCTGGACGAATATGAGCATATGGTCCAACTGTAACACCATCAGCAACTGTGCTTTCCTCAATCATCGAGTTTGTAATCACTGCACCCTGATCCGATAGTACTATCAAGAATATAAGTTCCATTGGTCAAAATAGTTCCTGCACCAATCTTACTAGAACCTTTGAGGGTTACATTTGCTTCGATTTGAACTTCTGGAGCGATTTCAACATCAATGTCAATGTAAGTAGCTTCAGGATTCACAAAACTAACTCCATTGACCATATGTGCTTGATTAATGCGACGACGCATGATGCCTTCAGCTGTCGCAAGGGCAACACGGTCATTAACTCCGAGACTTTCATCAAAGTCTTTCAGAGTATAGGCTCCGACTTTTTCTCCAGCTTCACGGAAAATGCCGATGACATCAGTAATGTAGTATTCGCCTTGGGCATTGTTGGTGTTGATATTCTTCAAAGCTTCAAAGAGACGAGCATTATCAAATACATAGGTTCCTGTATTGATTTCCTTGATTTGTTTTTTTCAAAAATCAGTCGCATCCTTCTGCTCCACGATACGAAGCACTTCAGCATTCTCATTACGAACAATACGCCCATAACCAAACGGATCTTCAGCTTCTGCAGTAAGGATTGTAGCAACGTTCTTGTGATTTACGTGGAAATCAATCAAGTTCTTAAGACTTTCACCAGTAATGAGTGGTGTGTCACCAGCAATAACCAATGTTTGTCCAGAAAGTCCTTCAAGAATTGGCTCAGCCATCATAACCGCATGACCAGTTCCTAATTGCTCAGACTGTCTTACAAAATCAGTTTGACCAGCTAAAACTTGCTCCACAAGTTCTGCCTTATGTCCTACAACCGTTACTGTTTTTTTCAGGATTGATGGCCCCTACACTACGAAAAAAACATGCTCAAGCATAGAAATTCCTGCAACCTTGTGCATGACTTTTTGGTAGATCTGATTTCATACGAGTACCTTTTACCCGCTGCTAAAAATAACTGCATAATTTGCCATAATTTTTCTCTTTTCTATAGAAATTCCTTTTAATTATATCATATTTTTGCTCTTTCAAACACAAAAAGAAGTCAAGTGGGCTAAAACATCGCATTTCCTAGAGGATTTTGAGTATTTTTTTGATTTTTTTCACCATTTACGATACACTATAAAAGGTATGAGAAAGAAAAATAAATCCTGTTTTTTTATTTTTTTACTGTATTAGCGACTATCGTGGGTATTTTAATCATTAACAGACCCAAGTTTGAAGACCATCCAGTCAAAACAAAGCAAAATCCAGTTCAAGTAGAAACTCAAGCTTTACATAATATCAACAAGCCGATTATTGATGTTTCTGGCTGGCAAAGACCTTCTGAGATTAATTATGACACCTTAGCTCAAAATATTTCAGGTGTGATCGTTCGGGTTCATAGTGGAGCTCAAGTTTCTGTTGAAAATGACGCTTCTTTCAAAAATGGGGTCGATAAGGCTTATAAAGAGCATATCACTGAATTCCAAAAACGAAATATTCCTGTTGCTGTTTATGCCTATGTAGCTGGAAAAAATGTCGAAGAAATGGAAAAAGCTGCTGAAGCCTTCTATAACGCTGCTTCCCCTTACAACCCGAGCTACTATTGGTTGGATGTTGAAGAAAAGACTATGTCTGACATGAACCAGGGTGTTGAGGCCTTTCGTGCTAAATTAGCTTCATTGGGTGCAAAAAATATCGGTATCTATGTTGGTGTTTACTTTATGGAGGAACATAGTATCAGCGTTGATAATTATTCAGCTATCTGGATACCTTCCTATGGAACCAACTCAGGTTACTATGAGAGTGCTCCAAAAAAACAGATCTTAGCTATGACCTTCACCAATACACTTCACATGGAAATCTTGGTGGGATTTGAACATCACCTCGATTTGAACCTTATTTCTTCATCAAAAGAACAAGGAAGAAACCTTTAGAAAAATTGTTTTTAAATCCTTAATCACTATCACAATAAGCAAGTCAGACATTGCTTTCTGCTTGCTTTTTCTTTATTTTTCAGTATTAAATCACTGTTTTATCTTTATAGAATATGAATCTCGGAGGACCTCTATGTTATCATGGTTATCAAAAATTATTAAGGGAATTGTAATCGCCCTAGGTTTCATTCTACCAGGGATTTCTGGTGGCGTTCTTGCTGCTATCTTGGGAATTTATGAGAGAATGATTCGATTTCTTGCCCATCCTTTTAAGAATTTAAAAGAAGATGTGCTCTTTTTCCTACCTGTCGGTATTGGGATGTTACTGGGCATTGGACTTTTCTCCTATCCAATCGAGTATCTTTTAGAGAATTATCAAGTGTATGTATTGTGGAGTTTTGCTGGAGCTATCATTGGTACCATCCCAAGTCTTGTCAAAGAATCAACTCGTGACTCTGATAGAGATAAGGTTGACCACATATGGTTTTGGGCAACCTTCATCATCTCAGGTATCGCCCTCTATGCCTTGAATTTTGTAGTTGGTTCTCTATCTGCAAGCTTCCTAAACTTTACACTGGCTGGTTGTTTGTTGGCGCTTGGTATTTTGGTTCCAGGGCTTAGTCCTTCCAATCTTCTCTTGATTCTTGGCCTTTATGGCCCTATGTTAACAGGGTTCAAGACTTTTGATTTGTTTGGAACCTTCTTACCAATTGGGATCGGGCTTCTTATCACTCTGATTATTTTCTCAAAATTCATGGACTATGCTCTTCGTCTTTATCACTCACGTGTGTATCATTTTATCATTGGAATCGTATTATCAAGTACACTCTTGATCCTTATTCCAAACGCTGGAAATGCTGAAAGTATTAGTTACAGTGGTTTGTCACTAGTTTCATATGTACTGATTGCTTTCTTCTTTGCCCTAGGGATTTGGTTGGGAATCTGGATGAGTCAATTGGAGGATAAGTATAAATAATGGCAAAAAAAGTAAAAGTCAAGAAAACCTTGGTCCAACAAATTTTAACCAAGGCAGGAATAAACCATACAGGTATTCAAATTAATGCCTTGGAAGGTGAGATGCCTCAAGGTTATGAAAAGAGTCAGATTTTCAAGACTCTAGCACTTCTGGGAGATAAAGACTGGACCCATTATCGGCATCCTTCCTATCACTGAACATCTTTCTGAAAAGAAACTGGCTAAGATTTCTGGTAATAAGAAAGTCAGCATGATTCCACAAAAAGACCTAGAAAAAACAACAGGCTATATCCACGGTGCCAATAATCCAGTTGGAATCCGTCAAAAACATAACTATCCTATCTTTATCGACCAAACTGCTCTTCAACTGAATGAAATGATTGTTTCCGCAGGGGAAGTTGGTCATAGTATCATTATCAATCCTCAAGATCTAGCATCCTTTGTTAAAGCTGAATTTGCAGATATCTTGGAGGCAAGTAACTAATGAAATTCTATTTTATTCGTCACGGTAAAACACTTTGGAATCTCGAGGGACGTTTTCAAGGAGCGAGTGGGGATTCTCCACTCTTAGATGAATCCATTGAAACCTTAAAAAAACTAGGTCGGTATCTCCAGGAAACTCCATTTGATGTGATTTATTCTAGTGATCTTCCTCGTGCTAAAACTTCCGCTCAAATTATCCAAAGTCAACTGAAAGACAGCTGTCCATTAGAAGAAATCCCTCACTAAGAGAATGGCAACTTGGAAAACTTGAAGGTGCAAAATTTGCAACCTTAGAAGCCATCTATCCCGAGCAATTAAAAGCTTTTCGTACCAATCTAGCAAAATTCGATTCGACTATGTTTGGAGCAGAGTCTGTCTATCAAACAACTCAACGAACCATTCAATTTATCAAATCATTAGAGTCCAAACCTTTTGAACATGTTATGATTGTTGGTCACGGAGCCAATCTCACAGCCAGTATTCGAACTCTTCTAGGCTATGATACTCCACTACTTAGAAAAGATGGGGGTCTAGCAAATGCTAGTGTTACTATTCTGGAAACAGAAGACTTTAAAAACTTCAACCTTTTAGAATGGAACGACACTTCTTATCAAAATCAGAACTGAACTTAACAATCACTGTTAAGTTCTTTTTAGATTTTGTAGAATATCCGTGAATTTATTTGACTTTTATGATAAAATGGGAGTATCGCAAAAAAGACTCATCGTATCAAGAATTGAGTAAAAACTAGGAGGAAACCATGTCAACAGAACATATGGAAGAACTAAATGACCAGCAGATCGTTCGCCGTGAAAAAATGGCTGCGCTCCGCGAACAAGGAATCGATCCATTCGGTAAACGCTTTGAACGCACTGCTAACTCACAAGAATTAAAAGATAAATATGCTGACCTCGATAAAGAACAACTACATGAATTGAACGAAACTGCTACTATCGCTGGACGTTTGGTAACAAAACGCGGTAAGGGTAAGGTTGGATTTGCCCACCTTCAAGACCGCGAAGGTCAAATTCAAATCTACGTTCGTAAAGACGCTGTTGGTGAAGAAAAACTACGAAATCTTTAAAAAAGGCTGACCTTGGGAGACTTCCTTGGTGTCGAAGGTGAAGTGATGCGTACGGATATGGGAGAACTCTCTATCAAGGCTACACATATCACTCACTTGTCCAAAGCCCTTCGTCCGCTTCCAGAGAAATTCCACGGTTTAACAGACGTTGAAACTATTTACCGTAAACGTTACCTTGATTTGATTTCAAACCGTGAAAGCTTTGAACGCTTTGTTACTCGTTCAAAAATCATCTCTGAAATCCGTCGTTACCTAGACCAAAAAGGATTCCTTGAAGTTGAAACACCTGTTCTTCACAACGAAGCTGGTGGTGCTGCTGCTCGTCCATTTATCACACACCACAATGCTCAAAACATTGATATGGTTCTTCGTATCGCGACTGAGCTTCACTTGAAACGTCTTATCGTTGGTGGTATGGAGCGTGTTTATGAGATTGGCCGTATCTTCCGTAACGAAGGAATGGATGCTACCCATAACCCTGAGTTTACTTCTATCGAAGTTTACCAAGCTTATGCAGACTTCCAAGACATCATGGACTTTGACTGAAGGCATTATTCAACACGCTGCTAAAAGCTGTTAAAGGTGACGGTCCAGTTATCTATCAAGGAACTGAAATCAAGATCAACGAACCATTTAAACGTGTACACATGGTTGATGCAATCAAGGAAATTACAGGTGTTGATTTCTGGAAAGATATGACTTTCGAAGAAGCTAAAGCTATCGCAGCTGAAAAGAAATGTTCCAGTTGAAAAAAACACTACACTGAAGTTGGGACACATCATCAATGCCTTCTTTGAAGAATTTGTTGAAGAAACATTGATTCAACCTACCTTTGTCTATGGTCACCCAGTAGCTGTATCACCACTTGCTAAGAAAAAAATCCTGAAGATGAGCGCTTTACTGATCGTTTTCGAACTCTTCATCATGACTAAAGAATACGGAAATGCCTTTACTGAGTTGAACGACCCAATCGACCAGCTTAGCTGTTTTGAAGCTCAAGCCAAAGCCAAAGAGCTTGGTGACGACGAAGCAACAGGCATTGACTACGACTACATCGAAGCCCTTGAATACGGTATGCCGCCAACAGGTGGTTTGGGAATCGGTATCGACCGTCTCTGCATGCTACTCACAGATACTACTACTATCCGTGATGTATTGCTCTTCCCAACTATGAAATAAAAACTCAAATCTCCTAGTTATCTCTAGGAGATTTTTTTAATAATAACAAAAAGACAAACTCAATGTTGAGCTTGTCTTTAAATTTTTCTTATTAGAATAATCCAAGAACTGTTCCATCACTTTCAACATCCATGTTGAGAGCTGCTGGTCGTTTTGGAAGTCCTGGCATGGTCATCACATCACCAGTAAGGGCAACGATAAAGCCTGCACCCAATTTTTGGTACCAATTCACGAATAGTAATTTCAAAGTTTTCAGGTGCACCAAGAGCATTTGGATTATCTGAGAAACTGTATTGAGTTTTTAGCCATACAGATTGGCAATTTGTCCCAACCGTTTTGTACGATTTGTGCGATTTGAGTTTGAGCTTTCTTCTCGAAGTTTACTTTGCTTCCACGATAGATTTCAGTGACAATCTTTTCAATCTTTTCTTGTACTGAAAGGTCATTGTCATACAAACGTGTGTAGTTAGCTGGGTTTTTCGTCAATCGTTTTGACGAGAGTTTCAGCTAGAGCCACTCCTCCTTCTGCTCCATCAGCCCATACGCTAGCTAACTCAACCGGAACATCAATTGAAGCACAAAGTTCTTTCAAAGCTGCGATTTCAGCTTCTGTATCAGATACGAACTCGTTAATAGCAACAACTGCTGGAATACCGAAACTTACGGATATTCTCAACGTGGCGTTTCAAAGTTTAGCAAAAATCCTGCACGAACAGCTTCTACATTTCTCTTCTGTCAAAGCATCCTTAGCAACCCCACCATTCATCTTAAGAGCACGAAGAGTTGCAACAATGACTACTGCATCAGGAGATGTTGGCAAATTTGGAGTTTTGATATCCAGAAATTTCTCAGCACCAAGGTCTGCACCAAAACCTGCTTCTGTCACTGTGTAATCAGCCAAGTGAAGGGCTGTAGTTGTAGCCAAAGACAGAGTTACATCCGTGTGCGATATTGGCAAATGGGCCACCATGTACAAAGGCAGGTGTTCCATAGATGGTTTGAACCAAGTTCGGTTTGATAGCATCTTTCAAAATCAATGCCAAGGCACCTTCAACCTGTAAATCACCAACTGAAACAGGTGTACGATCATAACGGTAGCCGATAACGATATTGGCCAAACGACGTTTCAAATCTTCAATATCAGTTGCCAAGCAAAGGATAGCCATGATTTCTGAAGCCACAGTGATGTCAAAATCCATCTTCACGTGGAATACCATTAAGAGGACCACCAAGACCAACAGTTACGTGACGAAGAGCGCGATCGTTCAAGTCAACCACACGTTTCCAGAGAATACGACGTTGGTCGATTCCTAGCTCATTCCCTTGGTGCAAGTGATTGTCAATCAAGGCAGAGAGAGCATTGTTTGCAGTTGTAATAGCGTGCATATCTCCAGTAAAGTGAAGGTTGATGTCTTCCATTGGTAAAACTTGGGCATAACCACCACCAGCTGCACCACCTTTAATCCCCATGACTGGTCCAAGAGAAGGTTCGCGGATAGCAATCATGGTTTTCTTACCAATCTTATTCAAAGCATCAGCAAGTCCGATAGTGATAGTTGATTTTCCTTCACCAGCAGGTGTTGGGTTGATAGCTGTCACCAGGATCAATTTACCGACTGGATTACTTTCCACTTCACGAATCTTATCAAAACTAAGCTTAGCCTTGTATTTTCCATATAATTCCAAATCATCGTAAGAGATGCCAAGTTTCTCTACAACATCAACGATTGGTTTTAGCTCGATACTCTGTGCAATTTCAATATCTGTTTTCATTCAAAACTCCTCTACCTCAAATGTGTTAATTCATTATATCATAAAATAAGATTTTTAACAGTCATAAAGCTTGGTAACGTTCGTAAATATCACAACACTTCAGACTTTCTTGGCTTCTTTTTAAATTTTTATATGCCTTTATAGGTTTTAACTATAGTTGAAAGCTTAGATTTCACATAATATTTTATCGCTTTCATTTTTACTTACTGTTCATTTTTTTGTACAATAGTTCTATGAAAATTTTAGTTACATCTGGTGGTACAAGCGAGGCAATAGATCGAGTTCGCTCCATTACCAATCACTCTACTGGTAGACTTGGTAAAGTTATAACTGAGACTTTACTAAAAGCTGGTCACCAAGTTTGTCTGATTACTACGCAACAAGCACTAAAACCAGAACTACACCCGAATTTGACTATGATTGAAATCAAAAACACTTCCGATTTACTCCAAGAGATGAAACGGATTGTCCCTGATTATCAAGTCTTGATCCATTCAATGGCTATTTCTGACTACAGCCCAGTTTACATGACAGGTCTTGACCAAGTTCAAGCGAGCCAAGATTTAAGTGAGTTTTTGCATAAGAAAAATATGGAATCAAAGATCTCCTCAAAGGATGAGGTGCAAGTCCTATTTCTCAAGAAAAATCCAAAGATCATCTCTCTTGTTAAAGAATGGAATCCAAGTATCCATCTCATTGGCTTTAAACTCCTTGTCGATGTTACTAAGGAGCATCTGATTCAAATCGCTAGAGAAAGTCTTGAAAAGAATCAAGCTGATTTGATTGTCGCTAATGACCTCACTCAGATTAATGCTGATCAACACCTGGCTTATCTAGTAGAGGAAAAAGATTATCAGATTGCTGCTAGCAAACAAGAAATTGCTGACTTATTAGTGAAAAAAATTCAGGGATTTGATCGTTAGAAAGGAAAATTATGGCTCGTATTACACTCGCTGTGACAGGCTCTATCGCCTCTTACAAGGCTGCTGATTTGGTAAGTGGCTTGAAGAAACAAGGGCATTCTGTTACTGTACTTATGACCCAGGCTGCGACTGCCTTTATCCAACCTTTAACCCTTCAAGTCTTATCTCAAAATACAGTTCATCTCGATCTTATGCAGGAACCTTATCCTGACAAAGTCAATCATATCGAGCTTGGCAAAAGAAACAGACTTTGTTTATCCTTGCCCCTGCAACCGCTAATACGATTGCGAAAGTCGCGTACGGTTTTGCCGACAATATGGTGACTGCTACTGCTCTTGCCCTGCCACACTATGTTCCAAAACTAGTAGCACCTGCTATGAATACCAAAATGTATGACCATCCAGCAACTCAAACAAACTTAAAAACTTTAGAAACTTATGGTTATACAATTATTGCTCCAAAAGAGTCCCTACTGGCCTGTGGCGATGTAGGACGTGGTGCTCTTGCTGATCTTGATACTATTTTACAACAGATAAAGGAAAAACTTCATGAACAAACGCTCTAATATTGCTCCTATTGCTATCTTTTTTGCCAGCATGATTGTCATTCATTTGCTGAGTTCTATTGTCTTTAATGTCTTGCCATTTCCAATTAAACCGACCATTGTCCATATTCCAGTCATCATTGCTAGTATCATCTACGGGCCACGGATTGGAGCCATCTTAGGTTTCTTGATGGGGATGATTAGCTTGACAGTCAATACAATCACAATTCTCCCAACCAGCTACCTTTTCTCTCCATTTGTACCAAACGGTAACATCTACTCCCTAGTTATTGCGATTGTACCACGCATCCTTATTGGTTTAACTCCATACTTTGTCTATAAACTCCTCAAAAACAAGGCGGGGCTTATCTTCGCTGGAGCACTCGGTTCCCTCACAAATACTGTATTTGTACTGGGAGGTATCTTCTTCCTCTTTGGAAATGTTTTTGACGGAAATATCCAAAAACTATTAGCTACTGTTATCTCAACAAATTCTATCGCAGAACTCATAATCTCAGCAATACTTACCCTAGTTATTGTTCCGAGACTTGAAAAAATCAAAAAATAAGAGGTCGGGAGAATCCCGGCCTCGATTTTTATTTACCCCAAGTAACTGACTCTGTATTTAATTAAGATTACAGACTCCTAAAAGTCCCTTTGACGAAACTATCGAAAAACTTGATTGTAAAGACTCACCAATATGGGAAAAAGCTTCAATCTTGGAAAAATAACTACTTTCCCATAACCTTTTATCTACTTATTATTGGGCTAGACGTGCTTCTTCTAAAATCTTTTCAATCTTTGTTGTCAGCAAATCGATAGCTACAGTATTGGTTACTCCTTCTGGAATAACGATATCTGCATAACGCTTTGTTGGCTCAATAAATTGATGATACATGGGTTTTACCACACCAAGATACTGGTCAATAACGCTATCCAGGCTACGACCACGTTCTTCCATATCACGTTTAATACGGCGAATGATACGAACATCATCATCTGTATCTACGAAAATCTTGATATCCATCAAATCACGAAGGCGTTTGTCCTCCAAAACCAAGATTCCTTCTACGATAAAGACATCCTGAGGTTCTTGACGATAAGTTTTAGAACTTCTGGTATGGGCAGCATAATCATAGGTAGGAATATCAACTGGACGACCTGCCAACAACTCTTTGATTTGCTCAATCATCAAATCAGTATCAAAAGCAAAAGGATGGTCATAGTTGGTCTTAATACGCTCTTCAAAGGTTAGATGAGATTGATCTTTATAGTAGGAATCATGCTCAATCATAGAGATTTTTTCATTTGGAAAATGCGACAAGATTGCTTTAGATACGCTTGTCTTTCCTCCTCCAGATCCACCTGTTACTCCGATAATGATTGGTCTATTTTTGCATTGTAGCCTCCTTGTTTTTTCCCTTGTCTATTTTACCATATTTTTGATAAATTTTACAGATGGAGTTTTCTACAAAATAGAAGAAAAAATCCTCATAGCTAGAAGCTACAAGGATTTGTAATTGATTAATCGAAGTTAACGTATTCTTTAGAAAGTTCAAGCACTTCTTCCATTGTTGAACATTCAGTAAGAGCACGGTTAGCGTATTCTTGCATTTTAGCAGTGTCGAGTTTCTTCATCAAGCTACGTGTACGAAGTACAGATGTTGCTGACATAGAGAACTCATCCAAGCCCATTCCGACAAGAAGTGGAACAGCTGTTTGGTCACCAGCCATTTCACCACACATACCAGCCCATTTACCTTCAGCGTGAGCTGCTTTGATAACGTTGTTAATCAAGCGAAGGATTGATGGGTTGTATGGTTGGTAAAGGTATGAAACTTGCTCGTTCATACGATCAGCAGCCATTGTGTATTGGATCAAGTCGTTTGTACCAATTGAGAAGAAATCAACTTCTTTTGCAAATTGGTCTGCAAGCATAGCTGCAGCAGGAATTTCAATCATGATACCAACTTGGATATCATCTGCAACTGCGACACCTTCAGCAAGAAGGTTAGCTTTTTCTTCATCGAAGACTGCTTTAGCTGCACGGAATTCTTTCAAAAGCGCAACCATTGGGAACATGATACGCAATTGACCGTGTACAGAAGCACGAAGAAGGGCACGGATTTGAGTGCGGAACATTGCATCTCCAGTTTCAGAGATAGAGATACGAAGAGCACGGAAACCAAGGAATGGGTTCATTTCATGTGGCATATCGAAGTAAGGAAGCTCCTTGTCACCACCGATATCCATTGTACGAACGACAACTGGTTTACCGTTCATTCCTTCAAGAACAGCCTTGTACGCTTCGTACTGTTCGTCTTCAGTTGGGAAGTCTTGAGAATCCATGTACAAGAACTCTGTACGGTAAAGACCTACAGCTTCTGCACCGTTTTCGTTAACACCTTCAACGTCTTTTGGAGTACCAATGTTGGCAGCCAATTCGAAGTGTTTACCGTCAACAGTAACTGTTTGAGCATCCTTCAAGAGTGCCCATTCAGCTTTTTGTTGAGCGTAAGCTTCACCAGCTGCTTTAAATTCAGCCGCTTGTTCTTCACTAGGGTTGATAATCACTTCACCTGTAATACCGTTAACAGCAAGAAGGTCACCATCTTTGACAATTTCAGTGATATTGTTTGTACCCAAAACAGCAGCGATTTCAAGTGTACGAGCCATGATAGCTGAGTGACTTGTACGACCACCAATGTTTGTTACAAAAGCTTTTACAAAGTTTTTGTCCAATTGAGCTGTATCAGATGGAGTCAAGTCGTGAGCAATCACGATCACTTCTTCATTGATAGAAGCTGGGTTTGGCAATTTTTTACCAAGGAGGTTAGCCAATACACGTTTTGTTACGTCGCGGATATCCGCTGCACGTTCTTGCATGTATGGGTTATCTTCCATGCCTTCAAAGATTGTGATAAACATGTCTGTAACTTCTTTCAGACCTGCTTCTGCATTCACTTTCTTAGCACGGATAGTTTCTTTGATTTGACCGATCAATTCAGGGTCAGCAAGAACCATCAAGTGGGCGTCAAATACTTGTGCCGCTTCTTCACCAAGCGTACCTACAGCCTTCTCGCGGATAAGAGAAAGCTCGTTTTGAGAAGCTTCAAGAGCAACATCCAAACGAGCCTCTTCTGCATTTGTATCTTCGACTGTAACAGTCTCGAATGATAAATCCGGTTGAACGAGTAGATATGCTTTTGCAACTGCAACACCGTCAGATGCTGCGATTCCTTTAAGCATTTCTGTCATTTCCTTATGCCAATCCTTCTTTTTCCATTGTTTCTGAGATTGCAGCGATAGCGTCATCAGCGTCTGCACCTTCAGCAGTGATTGTAACGTCAGCACCTTGACCAACACCAAGGCTCATTACACCCATGATAGATTTAAGGTTAACTGATTTACCTTTTGTACTCAAGAGTGATATCTGAAGCAAATTTGCTAGCAGTTTGTACCAACAATGTTGCTGGACGTGCGTGAATACCTGTTTCTGCCACTACGTGGAAATCTTTAGAAGCCATAGTTTGACTCTCCTTTAATAGTTTTCTTGTTGAGTTACATATCTGATAACCCTTACAATTTAGTATTATATCACCTTCATTGATATTTTTTTCAAGTATTTTATGGACTTTCTTCAATTTCCTTTCAGATAACTTGCTGAAAAATCTTCTATTTTATATATCAAAAATACAGTCATGTAGTTTTTTTATAATTTTAACATTTAGAAAAACGCTGTTATTTATTGGTTTTTATTTTTGTAATCACTACATATTGTGTTTAGTTGTCTGTCGACCAAAAAGAAATCTACAATATTTAGTTTTTCTGCAAAGTTGACAAAGATTTTTCTGATATACTAAGAAAGTAATTAAATTTTTTTGAAGAGGGAGTTACAGAATGGTAACCGTTTATTCTAAAAAATAATTGTGTCCAATGTAAAAATGACCAAACGTTTCTTAGATAGTAATAACATCGTTGATATCACGAAATCAATCTTGATGAACAACCTGAATATATTGAACAAGTTAAAAGAGCTAGGCTTTCAGTGCTGCTCCTATCATTCAGACACCAACTGAAGTTTTCTCTGGTTTCCAACCAGCAAAACTCAAACAACTTGCTTAAGAATCAGGACAAAAGCTTCTATGTAAATCTTAGAAGCCTTTCTTTTGTAATGAGATAAAGGGAATTTTTATGGGATTAAAAACAACTTGAGGATGTAACATACTTCCGTCTAAATAATGAAATCAACCGTCCTGTTAATGGACAAATTATGCTCACAAAGATAAAGAAGCTTTGGATGCATTCTTTAAAGAAAAATGTTGAGCCTAACTCAATGGTATTTGATTCTATCAGAGATAAAATTGATTACCCTCATCAAACAAGACTATATCGAAACAGCATTTATCAAGAAATATCGTCCAGAATTCTTAGAAGAGCTTTCATCAATTTATTAAAGATCAAAACTTCCAATTCAAGTCATTCATGGCTGACTATACAAGTTTTACAATCAGTATGCTCTGAAAAACTAATGATGGGGAGTACTATCTTGAGAGCATGGAAGACCGTGTCTTCTTTAACGCTCTTTACTTTGCTGATGGCGATGAAACTATCGCAACTGATATCGCAATGAAATCATCCACCAACGCTACCAACCTGCTACACCATCTTTCTTGAAATGCAGGTCGTGCACGTCGTGGTGAATTGGTATCCTGTTTCTTGATTCAGGTAACAGATGATATGAACTCTATCGGACGTTCTATCAACTCAGCTCTTCAGCTTTCACGTATCGGAGGCGGTGTCGGAATTTCCCTCAGCAACCTTCGTGAAGCTGGAGCCCCTATCAAAGGATATGAAGGGTGCGGCTTCTGGTGTCGTTCCAGTTATGAAGCTTTTCGAAGATAGCTTTTCTTACTCTAACCAACTTGGTCAACGTCAAGGTGCTGGGGTTGTTTACCTCAACGTCTTCCACCCAGACATTATCGCCTTCCTTTCAACTAAGAAAGAAAAATGCCGATGAAAAAGTTCGTGTGAAGACTTTATCACTTGGTGTTGTGGTACCAGATAAATTCTACGAATTAGCACGTAAAAAACGAAGAAATGTATCTCTTCAGTCCTTATTCTGTTGAAAAAGAGTATGGCGTACCTTTCAACTATATTGATATCACTGAAAAATACGATGAATTGGTTGCAAATCCAAACATCCGCAAGACAAAGATCAAGGCGCGTGATTTGGAAACAGAAATCTCTAAATTGCAACAAGAATCTGGCTATCCATATGTTGTCAATATCGATACGGCTAACCGCGCAAATCCAGTTGATGGAAAAATCATTATGAGTAACTTGTGTTCTGAGATTCTTCAAGTTCAAGAACCAAGCTTGATTAATGACGCACAAGAATTCATTAAAATGGGTACTGACGTTTCATGTAACCTTGGTTCAACCAACGTGGTCAACATGATGACTTCACCTGATTTTGGTCGCTCAATCCGAGCTATGGTACGTGCTTTGACCTTCGTTACTGATAGTTCTCACATTGTAGCTGTTCCTACTATCGACCATGGAAATAGCCAAGCTCACACATTCGGACTTGGTGCTATGGGACTTCACAGCTACCTTGCCCAACAACTGATCGAATATGGATCACCTGAGTCTATTGAGTTCACCAGCATTTACTTTATGCTCATGAACTACTGGACTCTCGTTGAATCAAACAACATCGCACGTGAACGAGGTGTTACCTTCCACAACTTTGAAAAATCAGACTACGCAAACGGAAGCTACTTCGACAAGTATGTAACAGGCGAGTTTGTTCCAAAATCTGATCGTGTCAAAGAACTCTTTGAAGGTATCTTTATCCCGTCTGCAGCTGACTGGGCTGAACTTCGTGATAAAGTTAAAGCAGATGGACTTTACCACCAAAACCGCCTTGCTGTAGCGCCAAATGGTTCTATCAGCTACATCAACGATGTTTCTGCTTCTATTCACCCAATTACACAACGTATCGAAGAACGTCAAGAGAAGAAAATTGGTAAGATCTACTATCCTGCTGCTGGTTTGTCAACAGAAACAATTCCTTACTACACTTCTGCTTATGACATGGATATGCGTAAGGTAATTGATGTTTATGCTGCTGCGACTGAGCACGTGGACCAAGGACTTTCACTCACACTCTTTATGCGTAGTGATATTCCAACAGGCCTTTACGAATGGAAGAAAGAAAACAAACAAACGACACGTGACTTGTCTATCCTTCGTAACTATGCCTTCAACAAAGGTATCAAGTCTATCTACTACGTCCGTACCTTTACAGATGATGGTGGAGAAGTCGGTGCTAACCAATGCGAGAGCTGTGTGATTTAATTCAACTCTCAAAAAATTACATTTACTTAATCCATTAAACGAAACGTATTTTGCTGATAGAATCATGAAAGAACATAAAAGTCGGGCTACCGACTTTTTGTTCGATTATAGCATAGAATTATGATAAAATAAGAATGATTATGTTATCGCATTACTACACACAGAAAGAGATTTCAAATGAAAACTTACTACAAAGCTATTAACTGGAATGCCATCGAAGATGTCATTGACAAATCAACCTGGGAAAAGCTGACTGAGCAGTTCTGGCTTGATACGCGTATTCCCTTGTCAAATGACCTAGACGACTGGAGAAAGCTTTCTAACAAGGAAAAAGACCTTGTTGGTAAAGTTTTTGGAGGTTTGACCCTTCTTGATACCATGCAATCAGAAACTGGTGTTCAAGCCCTTCGTGCTGATATTCGTACGCCTCACGAGGAAGCTGTTTTTAACAATATCCAATTTATGGAATCTGTCCATGCCAAATCTTACTCTTCTATCTTCTCAACCTTAAATACCAAGTCTGAAATTGAAGAAATTTTTGAATGGACAAATACCAATCCATATCTTCAGAAAAAAGCGGAAATTATCAATGAAATTTACCTAAACGGAACGCCACTTGAAAAGAAAGTAGCTAGTGTTTTTCTTGAAACCTTCCTCTTCTACTCTGGTTTCTTCACTCCTCTCTACTATCTTGGAAACAACAAGTTGGCCAACGTGGCAGAAATTATCAAATTGATTATTCGTGATGAGTCAGTTCATGGAACCTACATCGGTTATAAATTCCAACTCGGTTTCAATGAATTGCCTGAAGAAGAGCAAGAAGAACTCAAAGAATGGATGTACGACCTTCTCTATACTCTTTATGAGAATGAAGAAGGCTATACAGAGAGCCTCTATGACGAAGTCGGATGGACCGAAGAGGTTAAAACCTTCCTTCGCTATAATGCAAATAAAGCTCTTATGAACTTGGGGCAAGATCCTCTCTTCCCTGATTCAGCTGATGATGTCAACCCGATCGTTATGAACGGGATTTCAACTGGTACATCAAACCACGACTTCTTCTCTCAAGTTGGTAATGGCTATCTACTTGGTGAAGTTGAAGCTATGCAGGATGATGACTATAACTATGGACTAAATTAATACTTAAGCTAAAAAAAACATCAAAGTTTAATTTACAAAACTAGATGTTTTTGTTTATTTTTGTTTTTCTTTAAGTTGCTTTAGCTGTTTAAAAATATGATAAAATAATATTAGATTTGGGGTGGTTCAATGCTGAAGCAAGAAAAAAATTAGATACTATTTTTAGAAATTGTTAATACAAAAAGGAACTATCACTGTTAAAGAGATTATGAATCGCCTTGATATTTCCGATATGACAGCTAGACGATATTTACAAGAGTTAGCGGATAAGGATTTGCTGGTTCGAGTTCATGGAGGAGCTGAAAAACTTCGAACAGGTTCCTTATTAAATAATGAGCGTTCTAACGTTGAAAAACAAGGGCTACAAACAGCAGAAAAACAAGAAATTGCTCGCTTTGCAGGTCACTTAGTTGAAGAAAGAGAAACTATTTTCATTGGTCCAGGTACCACATTAGAATTCTTTGCGCGTGAACTTCCTATCGATAACATTCGAGTTGTTACCAATAGTTTGCCTGTATTTCTCATTCTAAATGAGCGTAAGCTAACTGATCTCATTCTAATCGGTGGTAATTATCGTTCAATTACAGGAGCTTTTGTCGGTACTCTCACTCTTCAAGATATCGCTAGTTTGCAATTTTCAAAAGCCTTCGTTAGTTGTAATGGTATCAAGGATCATGCTATCGCTACTTTTAGTGAAGACGAAGGTGAAGCACAGAAATTAGCACTAGAAAACGCCAATAAAAAATATCTCCTAGCTGACCATAGCAAATTTGATAAATTTGATTTCTTTCACATTTTACAATATCTCAGATATCGACACCATTATCACTGATTCAAAAATTAAGTGACCAAACACTCCAATCACTGTCTAAAACAAACTAAAATTATCAAGTCAAAACCTTAAACTCTACAACTAGTCATAGAATTTAGTAGCTACTACTAATTCCATGGCTAGTTTTTTATTTTATATTAAGCGTGCAATCTAAAATATTTCAATTATTTTTCAAATCTATGATTTCTGTATTTTTAATTTAATAGATTCCTCGAATCTGTCTTTTTATATTCCATTTCACGAAGTCATCCTTTTTAGTTTATTATAACAGTTACTTGTATTTTCTATCATTTTCCCTAATTTTTGATATAATAAATTTAATGATTCTTCAAAGGAGGCATCTATGCGTTTTAATCAATTCAGTTACTATCCTGTAAGCCAGCAACAAGCTTTACAGGAATTATCCAGCTTGGATTCAAAGCTAGACCAATCAAATTCTGCATGAAAGAACTGTTTGAAGCTTTTGTTAGAACTTGTTTTTCAATTACAAAAATACAGATTATCCCTCTCAACTTTAGCTGTTGATAAAGAAACTGATCTGCTCACTTTCTTCAATTCTGATCGTGAATTAACTGCAGAAATTTTTCTATACTGTTGCTTTTCAGTTGCTTGGTTTCAGCTACTTAACGGACTTTTGAAGATGGTCTTGTTTTTCACAAAGAAACGGCATTCCCTATTGTATACGGAGATTTGATTGACAATCTCTATCAACTCCTTAACACACGCACTAAAAAGGAAATACCTTGATCGATCAATTGGTTAGCGATGGTCTTATCCCTGAGAACAATGATTACCACTACTTCAATGGTAAGAGCTTGGCAACCTTCTCTGCAAACAATGCTATTCGGGAAGTTGTTTATGTGGAAAGTCGTATTGATTCTGATAATGATGGACTGCCAGATCTTATCAAGGTAAACATTATCCGTCCGTCTTACCATGGCAAAATTCCAGCTGTTATGACGGCAAGTCCTTACCATCAAGGAACCAATGATAAAGCAAGCGATAAAGCTCTTTACAAAATGGAAGCCGAACTAGAAGTCAAGGAACCACATGAAATTACGTTAGAAAATCCAACCCTGGACTTGGTTGAACCTGTCGGGGATGCTGAACTTGTTTCTGAAGCTGAAGAAAAACTGACTCATATCAATAGCAGCTACACACTTAACGACTACTTCCTTCCAAGAGGATTTGCCAATATCTATGTATCAGGTCTTGGAACCAAGGATTCTCAAGGTCAGATGACTAATGGTGACTACCGACAAGTTGAAGCCTATAAAAATGTCATTGATTGGCTCACTGGCCGTTGTCGTGCCTTTACAGACCATAGTCGTAAACGTCAAGTCAAGGCTGACTGGTCCAACGGTAAGGTAGCAACTACTGGTCTTTCTTATCTGGGTACAATGTCTAATGGTCTTGCTACTACAGGAGTTGATGGCTTAGAGGTCATCATTGCTGAAGCAGGTATTTCTTCTTGGTACAACTATTATCGAGAAAATGGTCTCGTAACAAGCCCTGGTGGCTATCCAGGGGAGGACTTCGATTCATTAGATGAATTAACTTATTCTCGTAATCTCTTAGCTGGTGACTACATTCGTGGAAACGAGGCTCATAAAGTTTCCATAGAAGAACTTAAGAAAAAACTAGACCGTAAAACTGGAGATTATAACCAATTTTGGCATGACAGAAATTACCTCCTCAATGCTGAAAAAGTTAAGGCTGAAGTTGTCTTTACCCACGGTTCGCAAGACTGGAATGTAAAACCACTTCATGTCTATCAAATGTTCAATGCTCTTCCGAGCAGTATTAAGAAACATCTCTTTTACCATAACGGCGCCCATGTTTATATGAACAACTGGCAGTCTATTGATTTCCGTGAATCCATGAATGCTCTTTTGACGCAGAAATTATTGGACCAAGAAACAGAATATCAACTACCCACAGTCATTTGGCAGGATAATACCTATCCTCAAACTTGGATGACACTAGATGATTTTGGCAATCAAACTGATAGTAATATTATCCCACTTGGTAGTGATGAGGCAGTTATTCAAAACCATTATAAAAACTCAGATTTTGAACGGTTTGGAAAGACCTACCAAACCTTTAACAATGAACTCTATCAAGGGAAAAGTCAATCAGGTAACTATTGATCTGCCAGTGACAGAGGACCTTCATCTCAATGGGCGTGTTAAACTAAACCTCCGTCTCAAATCAAGTACCAATAAAGGCTTACTATCTGCCCAACTTCTCGAACTTGGTCAAAAGAAATACCTACAACCGTATCCAGGAGTCTTGTCTGCTCGTACTATTGATAATGGTCGTTACCATATGCTGGAAAACCTTTGCGAGCTACCATTTATCCCAAATGCTCAACGTGTTATCACCAAAGGCTATCTCAATCTTCAAAATCGTCATGATTTATTGAAAATTGAAGAAATTAAGCCAGATGAATGGTTAGAATTCCAATTTGAACTCCAACCAACTATTTACAAACTAAAAGAAGGCGATACAGTACGTCTCGTTCTTTACACAACAGACTTTGAGATTACTGTACGTGACAATACAGACTATCACTTGACTGTCGACCTTGAACAGTCCAATCTTGAGATACCTTTTCAAAGGGAGGTAACTGTAGATGAACAAAGCCGAGCAAAGACACCAGCTCATCCGAGCCCTAATCACTAAACAAAAAATTCATACCCAAACTGAATTACAAGAACTACTGATTGAAAACGGAGTACAGGTCACACAAGCAACACTTTCAAGAGACATCAATCTGATGAATCTTTCTAAGATTCGTGAAGGTGAACACTCCTATTATTCAATCAACACTGACTCTACATCCAAGTGGGAAAAACGTCTAGAAGTCTATATGGAGGAAGCACTCTACATGATGCAACCCGTCCAACACCAGGTTGTTATCAAAACCTATCCAGGTTTGGCACAATCCTTCGGATCTATCTTGGACGCCCTAAACTTTCCTGAAATAGTGGCTACTATCTGTGGAAATGATGTCTGTTTGGTTATCTGCGAGGATAAGGAACAAGCTCAATCTTGCTTTGAACGCCTCAAACAATTTGCACCACCTCTATTTTTTGATCGGTAATCATGACCACCCGTCAAACGGGTAGTTTGCACCAGGGCTATAAGCCCAAATTACCAGCCAGCGCCTAAAGACGCTGGCTTTCACGTTGTTCAAGCCTCATTGCTCTTGACTCGTCACTTGCCTCTTAAAGAGGCGTGAGTATTACCACTATCCCTAAAGGGATCCTCATATTCTTTCACACTTAATTTATCTAGTGCTATATCATGCTGTACTCGTTCTCAAATTTTTATACTCGTGAAGAAATCATCCACTGGATAATTTCTTTAATCTTGTATGTATTTTCCTTATCGTGGCTTCATTAAGCCCTACTGTACTCACATAATAACCTTCCGCCCAGAAATGTCGATTTCCAAACTTGTACTTGAGGTTGGCGTGTTTGTCAAACATCATGAGTGCACTTTTACCCTTTAAATAACCCATGAAACTAGAAACACTTATCCTTGGTGAATACTGACTAACATATGTACATGATCGGGCATCAGTGTCCTTCGATAATTTCAACTCCTTTTATAGCTACACTAAACGATGAAATATTTCACCTAAACTACTCCGATATTGATTATAGATGACTTTTCGTCTATGCTTAGGTGAACCCAATGTGATATTTACACATCCACTTTGTGTGTGATAAACTATGTGCCTTTTGTGCCATATTTTTCTCCTTTCGCTTTACAATTGGCTTGAACACCTTTATTGTATCGCGTTTGGAGTTTTTTTGGTATAACCTTCGACGCGCACCCGCATAGCGGGTGGTTTATTTGTCTCGCACCTAACGGAGCGAGACGGACTGAAAGTCACATAACAAAAACCCGTGATGGCTATCATCACGGGTTAATTTATGATTTGCTACTTTCTGCTTGCTTTTTAGTCCTTGCAAGTCTCAAAGCACGATTTGGATTGAGGGCGATTAAAGAGTTCTTCTAACTTTTTCTCATTCCAGACGTCTGCTGCAGAAACAAAATTTCCATCAGCATCTCGGAAAGATATCGGTTTATCTCCCATAGCTATCTCCTAGTCTACAAACTCAAACTCAAACTTACCGATACGAACCAGATCTCCATCCTTGGCACCACGGGCACGGAGAGCTTCATCAACTCCCATACCACGCAACTGACGAGCAAACTTCATGACAGACTCATCACGATCAAAGTTAGTCATGTTAAAGAGTTTAATGAGTTTTTCACCTGAAAGTACCCAAGTTGCATCGTCATCACGACTAATTTCAAATGGTTTTTCTTCTTCGTCAAAGCCATAATAAACTTCTTCTTCCATCTCTGACTCATCATAAAGAAGGAATTCTGGCGTCTTATCAAGAAGCTCGGCTGTTGCATCTAGTAAAGTTGCCAAACCTTGTTTGGTTAAACCTGAGATTGGGAAGATTGGCGGTAATTCTTCAAATTCATCATAATTAGCAGCCAATTTTTTCTTGAATTCTTCAAGGTTTTCCTGACTTTCTGGCATATCCATCTTATTAGCAACAATGATTTGGGGACGCTCCATTAGACGAAGGTTGTAAGATTCCAACTCTTTATTAATAGCTAGATAATCTTCGTAAGGATCGCTGACCTTCACTGGCTGACATATCGATGATGTGAAGGATAACGCGAGTACGCTCAATATGGCGAAGGAACTGAGTTCCCAGGCCCACACCTTGACTAGCGCCTTCAATCAATCCAGGAAGGTCTGCCACTGCAAAGGACTCACCTGATTGAGTACGGACCATACCAAGATTTGGTACAATCGTGGTAAAAGTGGTAGGCACCAATTTTAGGTTTTGCAGAGGTAATTACGCTGAGCAAAGTTGATTTACCAACTGAAGGGAATCCAACCAAACCTACATCAGCAAGAATCTTAAGTTCTAACTGTAATTCACGTTCTTGACCAGGTTCTCCATTTTCTGAGATTTCTGGCGCAGGATTTTTAGGTGTTGCAAAACGGATATTTCCACGACCACCTCGACCACCGTGAGCAACGATAAACTCTTGGTACGTGCTCAATCAAGTCAGTGATAACTTTTCCAGTCTCAGCATCACGCACAGTTGTCCCTTGAGGTACACGGACAATTAAGTCTTCTGCCCCTCTACCATGCATTCCTTTGGTCATCCCTTTTTCACCCGATTGGGCTTTGAAATGACGATTGTAACGGAAGTCCATCAGGGTACGTAAACCTTCATCTACAACAAAAGACAACAGTTACCACGGTATCCCATCACCTCCCATGGACCGCCATTAGGGACGTATTTTTCACGATGAAAAGGCAACCATCCCATCACCACCATTTCCAGCCTTGACCTTGATCTGGCTGTATCTAAAAACATACTCATATTCTTTTCTCACTCTAAAAAGGGCTGGGAAATCCCAGTCACCAACTATTACTACTTGCTAGAAAATCTAGCATTTTAAAATCTGCTAAATACACCGATAGCTGTAGCAAAGATACCTGCTAAGGTTACAAACAACATAATCAAAACGACGAATAGTGTCAATTTCTCAAAAAATGTTTTTTTACGTTTTCCATTATCACCAAATGCCATTATTTTCTCCTTTTCTATAATTCCCTATTTTTAATATTCTTCCGAAACTGGAGCAATTGCCCGCAAGATTAAGTAAAGCAATAAGTCCACTACCGTAACAAAAAGCTAGAACTCCCCAGATCACACGTACGATTGTCGGATCAATATCAAAATAATTAGCTAAACCAGCGCATACTCCACCGATTTTTTGATCTCGACTACTTCTCATAAATTTCTTTTTCATTTCTTCATTTCCTTTCTTCGAAGACCTTAGTCATTCCAATAATCTCTCAAATCATTCAACTGTTTCTTAGATGCTTTTAACATTCGTTTAGAACTTTTGACTGGAACTGAAACTGCCTGTTGTGGCAAGTAAAATACTGTCTTTAAAATCCGTTGTGTCATCGGTTCATCACGAGTTAATTCTTTTTCAAAATTGTTTGAGATGATAGAATCCAAATAAAACTCATGGACTCTCTTAGCAAAATTCTCAGCTGAAATTTCATACAATTTTTCAGCCAAAAGTTTTTCATCCATCTTTGGAGTTGCAATTAAAGCTTCTAAAATAGCCCCTGCTAGATCTCTCTCTTCATAATAAAGAGTTCCAAACATTTTATGATTGATGAGGTTATCAAGATAGGGATTTCCATGAGCTATTACCGGAGTCTTACTTGCAAGACTTTCAAGATAGGTCAAGCCTTGCGTCTCACTAGTTGAAGCTGAAATGAAGAAATCAGCCGCCTTATAGTAAAGTGCTGTCTCGCTTGGAGCGATCATACCTGTAAAGATAACAGAATCCTGAATCTGCAAATCTTCTGCTTGCTCCTTGAGGTTTTCCAGATAAGGTCCATCTCCAGCAACGACTAATTTAACATTTTGCTCTTCTTTTAGAACATCTGGAAGTGCTGCCAAAACAGCTTGAATGTTCTTTTCGTAAGACACCCGGGAAAGACTAAGAAGCATCTTTTCGTCTTTCTTAATACCTAGTTTATCTCGTAGATCACTGATGTGCTCTGGTCCAATTTCAGGACGTTCAAACTTGGCAAGCTCAATACCTGTAGGAATGACACGCTTTTCAACTTTGACCTTATAATCAGATAACAAATCACGCACAATCTCACTCGGACAAATCACACCATCCACATCATGAAGAAATCCCCTTACAAGATACTTGACCATGCTCGGACGAATCAACAAGCCCTTAGCAATGTAGTGAACATAATCTTCGTACTGGGTATGATAGGTATGAATGACTGGAATTTTCAATTCACGCGCTATCCAAATCCCTAACAAACCAAGAGAAAACTCCGTTTGGGTATGAATAATATCGAGTTTGTATTGTTTTGCAATCTCAGAGCTTTCTGTAAATCCACGATAGGCGAAACGACGGTCTTTAAAGGCAAAGAAAGGAACACTAGGAATACGAATAATCTGCCAGTCTTCATAACGATTGACATCCTTATCTGTTGTCGTGAAGATAAAGACTGCATGCCCTTGCTTTTCAAGTTCTGTTTTTAAGGTTCGAATACTGGTCGCAACACCCGACACCTGTGGGAAATAAGTATCTGTAAATAATCCAATTCGCATATACTACCTCATTTTTTTCCTAAAGCTGCTTGCTCCCGATAAAATTTAAGCCAGATTTCAAGCAAATGCTCTTCTGAGTATTCTCTTGAAATAGCCTTTGCCTTTTCTTTCAATGCTTTCAAAGCTTCTGGATGCTCACGATATTCCAATATAGCTTCTTTCATCTCATCCACATCAGTAGTTGGTCTGTAATTTCCTTCTAGAATCACCTTGTAAAGTTCTAGATCACGAAGCATAATGGGAGCTTCACAACTTGCTGCCTCTAAAATAGTCATTGGAAAGAGCTCGTTATAGCTAGGAAGCAAGAAAAGATCAGCCAAGGCATAGAGTTCTCTCATCCGTTCTGGCTCAACAATTCCAGGGAAAATCAAATTTTCTGGAGGATTATCCATAATCTTTTTATAGCGTTCATAACCATCGGTTATTCCCCCAAAAGAGAAGCCACCAGCCCAAATAAAAGTGATATCCGGCAATTCCTCGGCTAGAGTGATAAAGTCATCTATTCCTTTACGCTTCTGAACCTGACCTGCACCAACGACTACAAACTGTTTCTCATCAATTCCCATTTCTTTACGAAGTTGTTCAACTTGCTCTATAGGAAGTGAATGCCATTTTTCTTTATTGACAAAGTTAGGAATATAGGTCACTTTTTCACGTGGAATTCCAGCAGCAACCAAAATCCTCAATGAAGGTAGGATTGACCACAACCAGATGCTCCATACGGTCATAAAAAGAAAACACATAGCGTTTGACAATCCCTTTAAGAAGAATGGAATCTTCAAACTTCCTTCCAAGGTATCCGGTAAGAAGTGAATATAGCCAATCTTACGTCCAGAACGTTTCTTCTGAAAGGTCGAGAGATAATAAGGAAAATCAATCGTATGAAAATGAGTAACATCCGCTTCGATTGGAAGATTTTCTGTTACGATCAGTTGGTCTTTCGCATCTCGTTTTAAAAGCTGCACCAGTTCACGGTATGCACCAGACACACTTTTACTGCCACTTTTTCACTTGAACTTAGCATGTTGATGCGTAATTTCTCTTTTTCCATAGTAACCATTATACCATTTTTCTTCAAATAAAATCAGCAAATAAAAAGAGATAGCATAAAAGCTGGGAATTCCTGGCGTCTACCTTCTCTTTTCATAATATACTTACTTGATACCTAAAAGCGATACGAGCGTAACAGCTCATTTTCTCAACTGTCCAAGCTGGATACCATACTAATTTGACTTCAACGTTAGTAACTTCTGGAACATCTGTCATAGCATCATAGATTTGGTCAGTTAAAAAGATCTGCTGAGGGACAACCCATGGTTGTCAAGGTCATATCAATTTCAGTCTCACCTGTATCGCCATCAAAACGAATCTCGTAGATCAAGCCTCAGATTGACAATATCAATCCCTAATTCTGGGTCAATCACTTCTTCTAAGGCTGTCCAAAAATACGTGTTTTGATATTTTCAATTTGCTCTTCTGTATAAGCCATCTTCACCTCCCTCAACTTAATCTTCAATGAAATCACGAAGTGGTTTGCTTCGACTTAGCTGGCGAAGTTTTCTCAAAAGCTTTTAGCATCAATCTGACGGATACGCTCACGAGTCACGTTGAAGACTTTCAACATCTTCCAAGGTACGCATTTTCCCATCATCAAGACCAAAACGGAGTCGAAGAACATTTTCTTCACGATCTGTAAGAGTATCCAAAACTTCATCCAATTGTTCGCGCAAAACGATACGAGTTAGTGTAGTCAACTGGATTTTTCAATCACTTCATCTTCGATAAAGTCACCAAGATGGCTATCGTCCTCTTCACCGATTGGTGTTTCAAGAGAAACCGGCTCTTGGGCAATCTTTGAGGATTTCACGAACTTTGTCAGGTGTCATATCCATGCGTTCAGCGATTTGTTCAGGGAGTTGGATCTTGTCCCAACTCTTGAAGAAGATTACGTTGTTCACGAACAAAGCTTTGCTAATGGTTTCCACCATGTGTACAGGGATACGGATGGTACGAGCTTGGTCAGCAATGGCACGAGTAATGGCATGACGAATCCACCAAGTAGCATAAGTTGAGAATTTGAACCCTTTAGTAGTCAAATTTATCAACTACTTCATCAAAGCCCATGTTTCCTTCTTGGATCAAGTCAAGGAACTGCATTCCACGTCCAACATAACGTTTAGCGATAGATACTACCAAACGAAGGTTCGCTTCTGCAAGGCGTTGTTTAGCTTCGATATCACCCGCTTCAACAGCAAGAGCCAATTCTTTTTCCTCTTCATTTGTAAGCAGAGGAACAACCCCGATTTCTTTTCAAATACATACGGACAGGGTCATTGACCTTAGCAGAGGTTGAACCAATCAAATCTTCATCAGTCAACTCTGGTTCTTCCTCAGTGCTCAAAAACACGCGCACTTGGATTTCCTTCGTTGTCCGTAATTGAGATACCAGCATCTTGAATACGCTGCAAAAGATTCTCAATACCTTCCACATCTAAAGTAAAGGGGATTACGAGGGCGTTATTGATTTCGTCATCAGTTGCTGTACCAGTTTTTTTATGATTGCGAATAAATTCCGCTACTTGGACGTCAAAGGTTGTTACTTCTTTTTGTTTTGTTGCCATTCTTACTCCATTCTTCTTTTTTGGGCAATTAAGCGTTCTAGCTCTTCTAATGCGGTGTCTGTATCACCGACATGGCTAGCTTCCTGAACTTTCTTTTTAATTTTGCAGATTTTCCTGATTCAAGAGAGCTCTTTTCGAGACTCTTCCACTTCAGCTAACTCAGTGAGGGACATCTCAGGTGGCAAATCTAAGGCTAGGACTTGATACCAAGCACTCTCCACTTCTCTAGTCTGATGAGCTAAATCCTCAGATGAGATACTTCCATTATCAATCAAGAGTCCATACAAGGTCTGAAACTCTGGAGTTTCAAAGATAAAGTCATCTCTTAAGCGGTAGTCATTGAGCACCAAGGGATGTTCCATCATTCAGTGAGAATATGAGCCTCGCTCCTCATCACTGCTGTCAGTTGCTGTAGACAGACATGGTGACAGGACTCGGACTATAGGTCTCTTGACCTTCTCCTTTCTCTGTCTGACACGACTTTCATTGACAATATGTTCGACTTGCTGATAGTCAAAAGATGGCAAGTGATCTGTCAAAAATGTGAATGTAGGAATTCTGAGCTGTGATAGAGGGCTCCTTGGCGATTAAGGGAGCAATTTTCTCTATAAATTTCAATTTGAGCTTGTAGATTTTTCACTGTTTTTCCGGTCTGAAATGATGAATGTAAAACTCAACAGGACTAATGCGTGTATTGGTTAAGAGATAAGCCAAGTCTTGAGGAGAGTTTTTCTGCAAATATTCATCCGGATCCATTGCGTCAGGAATCTGAACTACTTGGACAGGTAAATCTTTAAGCTCGTCCAAGGCTTTAGCCGTCGCAGCTTGCCCAGCCTTATCTCCGTCATAGGTGACGATCACTTTTTTTGGTAAAGCGTTTCAGATGCTCCACATGTTCACTCGTCAGTGCGGGTACCCATAGAAGCAACTGCATTTTCAATACCAGCACGATAAGCCGCAATGACATCCATAAACCCTTCCATCAGGTAGATTTCAGGAGCCTTGCCCGATCCTTTTTTTACCCTCTCCAAATGATATAATTCGTAACTTTTGTTAAAAATTGCCGTCGCTCGACTATTTTTATACTTTCCAGTTTGAGAATCAGTCTCTTGCCATACACGACCAGAAAAAGCAATCACCTTTCCTTGATCATTTGAAAGAGGAAACATAATGCGATTATGAAAGGTATCAAAAGAATTGGTTACTCTCAGATAGATAAAACAAACCCGAATCCAGCAAGTCCTTTTCACTATAATCATCAGCTAAACGTTGATAGAGATAAGAGCGTTCTGCTGGAGCTAAACCAATCATAAAATGCTTGAGAACATCATCTGTTAAGCCACGTTTATAGAGATAGTTTCGCCTCTTCACCCATCTTAGTCGTCATGAGAATGGCATGATAAAAACGAGCGGCTTTCTCATGCATATCGTAGAGATTTTGATGGGGCGACCTAGGCTGTACAGAACCTTGAACAGGCGCTGCCATCTGAATCCCAAGTCTCTCAGCTAATATCCTCACTGCATCCGCAAAGGTTACCTGCTGATACTCCTCGATAAACTTAAAAACATCTCCAGAACGACCACATCCAAAACAGTGGTAAAATTGCTTATCCTCGACCACGTTAAAGGAAGGGGTCTTTTCACCATGAAAAGGACAGAGCCCTAAAAAGTTCCGTCCAGATTTTTGTAAAGAAATCACTTCTCCTATGATTTCGACAATATTGGTATTGTTTTTGATCTCTTCGATGAGTCTCTTGTCAACCATAGACAATACCTCCATTTTATCACAGTTTACTCTAACTAGTATAGCTTATTTCTGAAAAAGTAAACCATTTTCATACACTTTACATGAGACTATTTCATAAGTTTCCAGCTATCATGAAAAACTGAATTTTCTGAGCAAATCATTCTAATATTTGAAAGAAATAAAAATCCTATTTCACCTGATTTTTGAGATTATTTTTCAATATCCTGCTATATACTGACCATCTTTTCTACTGATACAAGCTGTTGCATAAGTCAATGGTGCTTTGTATACCACTCCTCTATAGGATGGATCAGTCAATACAGGCATAGAATAATAGGCATTCTTTTTATTTTTAAGATCAATAAACCATTTACCTCCTAGATGCTTACGGAAGGTTTCACCGATATAAACGGTCAAATAATCCAACATCTGGCGGTCTGCTATCAAAAACATGGTGGTCATCGTAGTGAGCCAAGATCCAAGCCTCCAAATCATCCAAAGACTTCATGCTATAGTCTAAATGAAACTTTTGTTCCTCAACAAACTCCCTAGTAAAATAGTCCATCTTAAATCCAATTTGAAAAATCCATTCTTGAAAATCTTCTTGTGTGTAAGTCATCTTTTTATCTCCTACTCCTATCCAAGTTTAAGATTCTTATACTGATTATACTCCAAAGTAAAACTGATGAATAGGAAAAACAGTAATATTTAGAAATTCACCAAAAACTTAGAAGCAAAAAGCTTACTTCTAAGTTTTTAAGGATACTTGATTTAAAAATTATCTACTCAAAAAGTTGATAGTAATCGAAATTTTTCATCTTGGCTTTTTCATCCTTATTCAAATCTTGGATGATTTGTCCATCTTTCATAACAATGAGGGACGATTTCCATACTTGAGCATCTTCCATATGGTGGGTAATCATCAAAGCTGTTAGATGGTCCTTGTTGATAAAGTCATTTGTCAATTCCATCAAGGCGACACTTGTTTTAGGGTCAAGAGCAGCTGTGTGTTCATCCAGTAAAAGGAGCTCTGGACGTTTTAAGGTTGCCATCAAGAGACTCAAGGCCTGTCTTTGTCCACCTGACAAGAATTCAATCGGTATATCCAAGTGTTTCTCTAAGTACTTTCCAACTTTCTCAATGGTTGCTTGAAATTCTTCCTTGTAAGCTGAGAGTCTTCTTGGAATGAGACCACGTTTTTCTCCACGAAACTTTGCAATCAAGAGGTTTTCTGCAACGGTCATACGAGGGGCAGTACCCATTTTGGGATCTTGGAAGACACGAGAGAGATACTTAGCACGTTTCTCAGGGCTGAAATGAGTCACATCCTCACCCATGATGCGAATACTACCACTGGTTAAAGGTAAAGTTCCTGCAATGCTATTAAAGAGGGTTGACTTCCCTGCACCATTTCCACCCAAGATTGTGATGAAGTCATGTTCATAAATTTCAAGTGAAACATCGTTTAGAATAATTTTTTCTTCGTCAAAGCCATTTGTCACAATTTTTGTGGCATTTTTTAATTCTACAATTGCTGTCATTTGCTTAACTTGACTCCTTTCAAATATTTATCCTTAAGGGTTGGGATTACTAGACAAGTGGCTAGGATAAGGGCACTGTATAGACGGAGGTAGCTGGTGTTAAAGCCAAGAGCAATAACGCCCCATACCAAGAATTGATAACTGATGGAACCAACTACAATGGTAACCAAGCGTTCTGCAAGGGTAAGACTCTTAAAGAGAACCTCACCGATAATCAAGCTGGCAAGACCAACAACGATAACACCGATACCACGAGAGACATCCGCATAACCTTCTTGTTGAGCGATAAGTGCGCCAGCAAGTGCGATTACACCATTTGACAAGACCAAGCCCATAAGCTCCATACGTCCTGTATTGATACCAAAACTACGAGCCATGTCTGGATTATCCCCTGTAGCGATATAGGCCTGTCCAAGTTTGGTATCTAGGAAGAAAAGCATGAGAAGGATAACCAAAGTCACAAAGATTAAACCTGTCAGTAATTGATTAACCTCTGATGAAAATGGAAGAACATCTTGGATTTGCTTGGTGTTTAAGAGTCCAAGGTTAGCCCGTCCCATAATCATGAGCATGATAGAATGGCAAGAAGTCATGACTAAAATTCCTGATAAAAGAGTTGGAATTTTCCCTTTGGTATATAATAACCCCGCTGCTAAACCAGCAAGACACCCTGCTCTACAGCCGCTAAAGTCGCAAGAAAAGGATTGACTCCCTGGGTAATTAAAGTCACTGCTACTGCTCCTCCAAGTGGGAAGGAACCCTCAGTTGTCATATCTGGGAAGTTCAAGATTCGAAAGGTCATAAAGATTCCCAAACCTAGGATAGCCCAGACCAATCCCTGTGAAATAATTGATATTAGCATGTTTGATACGTTTCCTTTATTCTAAAAATTGGAGGAGATGTCTCCAACTCCTCCTTTATTCTTATTCGATTACTTGACCTGCTTCTTTGAGAACTGATTCAGAATTGTGATTCAAGTTCTTGAGCAACTTTTTTGTTGATCACTGATTTACCAGTTGAGAAGACATTAACTGGTGTATCCGCAGGTTTTTCACCCTTCAAGACTTTGGCAATCATTTTACCAGTAGCAACACCAAGATCGTGTTGGTCAACAACGACTGATGCCAAACCTCCAGCTTCTACCATGGCAGTCGCACTTGGGTAGATTGGTTTTTTAGCTGTTTGATTGCTTGAAACGACAGTTGAGAATGCAGATGCGATTGTGTTATCGATTGGAACCCAGATTGCATCTACTTTACCAGTCATAACGTTCACTGTTGAAGCAATTTCGTTAGTTGATGGAACTGCGAATGTTTCGACTTTCAAACCAGCTTTTTCAGCGTAAGTTTTAAATTCTTCAACTTGTGATTTTGAGTTATCTTCACTACTTGAGTAAAGAGCTCCAACCGTCTTGACATCAGGTGTCAAAGTTTTGATCAATTCAACCTGTTGTTCAGCAGGGTTGTGGTCAGATACCCCTGTGATGTTCCCACCTGGTTTTTCCAAGTTTTGTACAAGGTTAGCACCAATTGGGTCTGTGATAGCTGCCATGATAACAGGAAGGTCTTTTGTTGCACTTGCAAGACCTTGAGCTGCTGGTGTTGCAATACCGACAACGACATCATTTCCATTTGCCACCAATTGTTTACTCATTGTCGCAACCTTACTTTGGTCACCTTCAGAGTTCATAAAGTCGATTTTAACTTGGTCACCTTTATAGCCTTCTTCAGCAAGTCCATCTTGGATACCTTGGTAGATCAAGTCAAGCGATGGGTGGCTTACAAACTGAAGAACACCAACTTTAGCTGTTTTATTAGCTGTCTCAGTTTTAGTTTCTTGTTTCGTTAAGCTAGAATATACCAAGCTTCCTCCAACTACAAGTGCTAATGCTACGATAATACCGAGTAGACGTTTGTTTTTCATAATTTTCTCTTATTTCTTCTTAACTTATTATTTTTTTATTCAATCACTTATTCAAGCGACGCCATCGTTTGATTTCCATAATTTTTTTCCTCCCCACAGAAAAAGTCCTCACACAAAAACTGTGTGAGGACGTCGATGCGCGATGCCACCTCAATTATAGGAACTAGTCCTATCGCTCTTACTCGCTAAAACGAGTTGCACTGTAAGTGTGCTCACCGAATTCTTATGATTTCAAATTCTTAATAACATTCAGCCCAATTTTCATCACTTCCACCTATCTGTTTCCACCAACCACAGACTCTCTAAAAATTTCAGTGATTACTTTCTGAATGCTTAAATTATATCATTTTACTATAACTTGTCAAGGGTTTTCATAAAAATATTTTAAATATTAACAAAAATCCCCACGTTTTTTTATAAAATCTAACTTGTATCAACCTGAATTACGTAATCCCGTAGCAATTCCGTTGATAGTTGTATGGATCAATCGTTCTTCATCTGAAGATAGCTCACCACGACGTTGACGCTTAATCAATTCCAACTGAATATAGTTAAGGATATTGAAATAAGGCATCCGGTAGTTGAGACTGTCTTTCAAATAAGTATTTTCTGCCAACAGCTCCTCATGGCTTCAATAGCCAAGATAACGTCCTTAGTCAACTGCCATTCATCCAAGATAGTATAGTAAATTGCTTGTACTTCTTCACTTTCACACAGTTTAGCGTACTCAAAGGCGATGTTCATATTTGATTTGGACAAGACCATATCAACATTAGATAGGAGTGACTGGAAGAATGGCCAATTTTGATACATATCACGAAGGAATTCAATATTTTTTGGATCTTGGTCAATAAATTCCTTGAAGCTTGAACCAACACCATACCAACCTGGGAACATAACACGACTTTGTGACCATGAGAATACCCAAGGAATCGCACGTAGACCACCGATTTCAGTGATTGTTTTACGAGCTGCTGGACGAGAACCAATATTGAAACTTGAAATAGCCTTGATTGGACTAGATTCAAAGAAATAATCATAGAAATGGTCATTTCCAAATACTAGCTCACGGTAGATATCGTAACTACGTTCTACTACTTGGTCCATGATAGCTTCATAGCGATTTGATGTATTGGTATCACTCTTCTTCTTGGTAATCATACGGTTGATAGCTGCTGAAACCAACATTTCAAGGTTATAGTAGGCAGCATCCTTGTTTCCATATTTGTTTCCGATAACTTCCCCTTGCTCTGTCAAACGGATACGATCCTTGATGGACTTGAGTGGTTGAGAAGCAATAGCATCATAAGTAGGGTCACCACCACGGCCAACGGTACCACCACGACCATGGAAGAAGGTTACTTTGACTCCAAATTCATCACCAATAGCAGTCAATTGTTGTTGGGTGCTATAAAGTGTCCAACAAGATGATAGATAACCGCCATCCTTATTACTATCAGAGTAGCCAAGCATGATTTCTTGGTAATTGTTTTTAGAAGCAATCCATTTCTTAGCAAGTGGTAGAGAGAAATACTTTCTCATTGTTTCTTCAGAATGGTCCAAGTCCTCAATTGTTTCAAAGAGAGGAACAATCTGAACACGCGCTTTTTCAGCATCTACCAGACCAACTTCTTTTAGCATAATAGCCAACTCAAGCATATCTGACACGCTTGTTGCATGTGAGATAATCGTTTGACGAATGACATCTTCTCCTAAACGGTCTTTTAATTCACGTGCTGTTTGGAAAATAGCCAGTTCTTTTTCGAGAAGTTCAGACTTCTCAGCATGAGTTGCAGACAAGATTCGAGGATCTTCTAATAATTCATGCAAAAGCAAGTCACATTTTTCATCTTCTGATAAATCACTATAGTGGTCATTGATTCCAGCAGATGCCAACAATTCTGCTACACAGGCTTCGTGGACGCTTGAATCTTGACGCATGTCGATGGAAGCCAAGAAGAAACCAAAGACTTCTACAGCTTCTAAAAGTTCTGCAAATTCACCTGTAAGCAAGGACTCTGCCTTGTTTTCAAGTAATGAATCCTTAATAGTATATAGATCTTTTTTGAACTCTTCAACTGTTTCGTAAAATGGTGGACGATCTTCAGCCAGCTCTTGAATAGCTCCTGAAAGTCGATTGCTAATATAGTCAGTAATCACTCCTTGTTGATGCCCTTGAGTACCAAAAAGACGTTCAACAGGATGGCGTTCATCAGCTGACGAGCCAACCACAGACCATTCTTTTAAATTCAAGAGAGTTTGAATCAATTTGGACTGAATCAAATGAAAGGCACGACGATAGGGTTCTTTTTCACGAAAGACGGATGTATCTCCAGACTGAGCAGCCATTTCTTCAACAGCTTTGCTAGTTTTTGATAAATTCGTTGATAGTGAGAAGGTGCGATAGAGACTTGAAATCTTGCTGATATAGTAGTTCAAGACTACTTCACTTTGAATGGTAGCAGAACGCATAAGCGTCTCAGCTGTCACGAATGGATTCCCATCACGGTCTCCACCAATCCACATTCCCATAGTAATTGGTTTGGCTTGTTTAAGATCAATTCCTTGTTCTTTTGCTAGACGCTTGTACTCAAGCATCAGATTAGGAACAGCCTGTAGGAAGGAACTATTGTAGTACTCCATCACATTGGTGATTTCGTTGGTTACTTTTAGTTTCTTCTCACGAATCATATCTGTCTGCATGATAATCTCAATATAGCGGCGAAGATCATTATGCCATTTTTCCTTGTTAATGAGTCCCATTCTCACGTCACGATATTTACGCAAAAGGGTATGGATATGAGTGGTCAAATCCAACATACTCTTACGTTGAACCTGAGTTGGGTGGGCCGTCAAAACTGGTACCACGTTCAAGTGTTCAAGAATCTCAGCAGCGTTTTCTTTTTCAGCCACCATTTTAATAGTTGTTGACAATTTACCCAAATAGTCTTGATCAACATTATTTAGATGGTTAATCTCATAAGCCAAGTCAACGTCTTCAGAGATGTTAATTAAAAAGAGGCAAAATAGAAGTATCTAGAAATGTAGACCATCTCATCATTTGAAAAGCCCTGTTACTACTTTATCTAGCCCTTGATAGTCAAGTTTTGAAGAAAGTTCCTTCAAGTGCATAATCTTATCGAAGGTTTCAGCAGGAAGCATATTTTTTTGTGATATCTTCCAGCATATCTGTCAAGATTTGCACTTCTTCTTGTACAACAGCTTTGTTACTATAATTTTCTAACTTTTGAAGAGACATTTTTTTCTCCTTGTTATATTATGTCTTAGAGTTGCGCTTCTAATTCGCGATAGAGTTTGGCACGTTTTTCACTGGCATCAATATTCAACACAAAGGCGATGGCTACTGATAGGACCAAGAGACTATTTCCCCCTTGCGATAGGAAGGGGAAGGTTACCCCTGTTGAAGGGATCAAGCCTGATATACCGCCAATGTTAACGAATACCTGTATCAGAATCATTCCACCAATACCGATTGCCACCATTGAGTTGAAAGGATTTCTCGCTCGAATACCAACCAAAATAATACGAAGAATCAAGAAGAATAGAAGAGCCAAAATAAGACTAGCTCCTACAAATCCAAACTCCTCTATCACAATCGAAAAGACAAAGTCTGTATGGGCTTCTGGTAGATAACCTCGTTTTTCAATGGAATTTCCTAAACCAAGACCAAACCAGCCACCATTAACCATTGCATAATAAGAATTGGCTAACTGATGTCCAGATCCTGCTAGGTCATTAAAGGGGTTGAAAAAAGCACTGAAACGCTTGGCAACATAACCAAAGACAGGAATCTTTGAGAATTTTTCAACACCGATAAAGCGAATGGCTGTTAAGGAAATCATAGAAACACCAGCTAGTAAGCCCAGAATAGTTGTGAACCACCGATAAGCTATTCCACTGATGGTATACATGAGCAAGGATACTAAAATCAAGATGGTTGCATTTCCAAGGTCAGGGAAGATTGCCAAACTACCAATCATGACCAAGAGGACAAACCGCCAATCATTAAAGGCTCTTGGCAACCACTGATTAAGGGTTAAAACTTGGAAGTCATAAACCGCAATCTCATCTTGTTGTTTTGAAAACGCTGAGCCAAGTACCAAATGATAATAATCTTTAGATACTCTGCTGGTTGAATCGTGATGGGACCAACCTTGATCCAGCCATAGGCACCGTTGATGGGACTACCTATTAACCGTGCCAGAGCTAGGGAGTATCAGCTCGACAAACATAACGATAAAGAGCAACCGCTCATTACGAAGAAATCCTAATTTTTAATTTATAGATTAAGGCTATTAAGAATAAACTGGCTATCCAGAAAAATCCCCTGATTTCGCACTAGATATAATGCACTTTTTCCCCTCCTGAATAAAGGGTCGCACTAGTTGTCGAATAAAGCTACTATCAATCCTAAAACGGATAACAGTAAATAAGGAATCAAAATGGAATAATTCAGCAGGTGCCTTTTTACTTATTTTCATATGTCACCTATCTTTCGGAAAAAAATATTTTTATTTTCCTTATTATTTCTAGTTTTACATGCTATTATACCATTTTTAGCCTAGAAAAAAACTCTTACAGTATAAACATTCGAATTTTACTCAAAACAGACTCTGGACTAGAATGTCTTGAGTGATCCCCTTATCCGACCTAACGAGAGTTTTAAGTTACTAGGACTTTTTAAAACTATAATGTTGATATTTTATAAACTTAAAAACTACCTTCTAGACAGAGGAAGGTGAGTTTATTACTATCTTAGTTTGATGAACTACTGCTGCTGTCAGAGTTGTTTCGCCTTTGATGTATTGTGTAAAGATATTTTGGAAGTAGGATCTTTAACTTTAATGTTGGCATCTTGCAATTCTTTACTAATAACACCTTGAACAAAGGTTGCATCATTTTGTTTTTGAGTCAAAAATGATTGTTTTAAGTTTTTCTTTATAATCATCCAAGTTTGAAGATTTTTCTGACTTCTTCGTCAACTTAACAATGTAGAAACTACTTGTATAAGCTTGAGTTCCTGGAGCAGTGATGACATCTGAAATTCCGTTGACATCAAGCGCAAAAAGCTGCTTTCTTAACTACGTCTGGTAATTCTGTTGATGCAGAGTCAAAAGTGATTTCTCCACCATTTTCTTTTGTCTTTTCGTCTGTAGAATTGTCTTTTGCAAGTTGTGCAAAGTCAGCTCCAGATTCTTTTGCTTTGGCAAGAACTTCCTTAGCCTTATCTTCACTGTCAAGTTTAATAATTTGAGCCGTTACTTCTGGAGTATACTCTTCAAAAGCTTTTTTGTAGTTTTCATCTGTCAATTCAGCTTCAGCTGCTTTCTTAACAGCATATTCAACTAATTTACTTGTACGAATTTGAGCTTTACGGCTTTCTGCAGTCATACCTGAACGGGCGAGAATTGTTTGATAGCTATCACCGTATTTCTTTTTGTTCTTCTGCAACTGCATCATCTACTTTTTATCACTTACTTCTGAACCATATTGTTTTTCAAAAACTTTTTGAATGGTCATATTCAGCAAGACTTGTTGAGCAGTCGCATTATTTTTGACTTCTTCAAAGAATTGATGCTCAGTAATAACATCGCCTTTCATGCTAATCAAGTCAGTTCCTTCAGAACTGTTTGAACAAGCAGCCAAAGTAGCTACTGACAACAATGTGATGGCTCCTGCCATTAGTTTTTTCTTCATGTTTACTCCTTTTTGTTCACTAAATAAAGGTTTACCTTATCTATTTTACCAAATTGTCTTAAAAAATATCTGAAATCAATCAATATCAGGCAGTTCTACTTCTGCTTGATTCTTTCTTAGCATGAGAATCCCATCTCCAAGAGGAACCAAAGCTAGCGATTAAGCCAGGATTGTCTAGGTTGCATCAAATAATCTTTGCAAGCCACGATAAATCGTCCGTTGTCCACGTCGGACTTCCATAATATCCCTCGCAATATCTCCTCCTTGGAAAATATCATCCAAGACAACGACTCCACCTACTTCGAGGTGTTTGAGGATTTCTGGTAGAAAGACGATGTACTTGGATTTAGCAGAATCCATAAATACAAAATCATAGGTCTCAGTCAACGTTGACAGGACATCTACCGCATCACCTTCTAAGAGAGTGATTTGTTTGCGTTGATCAAATTTGGCAAAATTCTCCTTGGCAAAACCAATCATCTCAGGATTACGGTCAATTGTCGTAATCTTTGACTCTGGTGAATGTTCTGCCATCAGGAGAGCAGAAAAGCCAATTGCTGTGCCAATCTCCAAGATTTTTTTCGGTTGCATGGTTTCCATGAGAAAGCGGAAATAAGCAACTGTTTCATGAGGAATGATGGGAATATTTTCCTTGCGAGCGAACTTCTCTAATTCCTTGAGTGAGCCAGTCACTTGCTTTTGTCTGTGACGCATGAACTCAACAATCTCATGCTTGACAACAGGACGACGCATATTGTGATTGGCATTTTTGCTATAAGACTTTACCATCTGCCTTATGCCAATCCTAATTTTTCAACAAGAGCTTCAAACTCATCTAAACGGCGTTCAAAGACAGCAAAGGCATCGTTGAGGTAATCTTCCTTCTCCATATCAACGCCTGCTTTTCTCATGACATTAAGTGGATAGTCTGACTTCCCTGCTTTGAGGTAATCGATATAGCGGTCACGATCTTCTTGGCTACCATGAACGATCTTTTCAGCCAAGGCTGAAGCTGCTGCAAAGCCTGTTGAATATTGATACACATAGTAGTTGTAGTAGAAATGTGGAATACGAGCCCATTCATATTGAATTTCAGGATTGTCTTCTTTACTCAAACCATAGTAAGTTTCGTTCAAGTCGGCATAAAGCTCATTTAAGAATTCACTAGTCAAGACTTCACCATTTTGGTCAGCTTGGTGGATGGCATGTTCAAATTCAGCAAACTGAGTTTGACGGAAGACGGTACCACGAAATCCATCTAAGAAGTTGTTTAAGATTGCAAAGCGAGTTGCATCATCTTGAACTTCCTCTAACAGTTTTTCTGTTAGGATATTCTCATTAGTTGTTGAAGCAATTTCTGCTAAGAAAATTGAATAGTCTCCGTAAACGTATGGTTGGGTTTCACGAGTATAGCTAGAGTGCATACTGTGACCAGTTTCATGGACAAGTGTAAAGAGATTATCTAGATTGTCCTGCCAGTTAAGAAGCATGAAGGCATTTGTATCGTATGAACCACCAGAGTATGCACCTGAACGCTTGCCTTGATTTTCATACACATCTATCCAACGTTCGCTAAAGGCACGTTTAACACGACTCAAGTAATCATCACCCAAAACTGCCAAAGCTTCTTCTGCCTTCTTCAAGGCTTCCTCGTAAGTGAAGCTGTATTCTACTGAAGACAATGGAGTATAGACATCATACATCTTGAGGTCTGAAATACCCAAGATTTTTGAACGTAATGCAAGATAACGATGCAAGAGTGGCAAGTGTTTGCGAACTGCTGACACTAGATTGTCATAGACACTCTCTGGTACAAAGTTAGCCGCAAGAGCAGCCTGACGAGCACTCTCGTAATTGCGAACTTTGGCACGGTAGTTTTGGACTTTGACATTGGTCTGTAGAGTCTTAGCATAGGTGTGCTGGAACTGCTCGTAAGTTGCATAAAGTGCTTCATAGGCACAACGACGTACCTCACGATTTTTTGATTCCATCAAACGTATGTAAGTTCCGTGAGAGAGCTGCACTTCATTATCTTCGTCATCCAAAACGTAAGGGAAAGAAAGGTCAGCATTGTCTAGGATAGCAAAGGTTTCACTTGCAGACCCAAAGATTTCACTAGCTCCTGCAAGCAATTCTTCTTCACGCTGTGAAAGAACATGATCTTTCTTTTGTAGGAGCTGATCAAAAAAGTGTTTATAAAGCTCAAGTTTAGGTTCAGCCGCCAAGAAAGCAGTCATTTGTTCCTCAGTAATCTCCATAAACTCTGGTTCGTAGAAAGAAAGAGCTTGATCCAGTTGGCTATAGAGTGTCATCGCTTTAGCATAGTATTCTTGGTATTTAGCTTCGCGCGTGTCTTGGTCATTTTTCATATGCGCATAAACATAAAGCTTCTCCAACTGACGTTCTAACTCTAGAGAACGTTCAGTAATTTCAAGCAAAGTCTGAGCGCTATCTAAAAGATGACCAGCATATTGGTCAACTGTTTCCACTTCCTCTGACAGTTGGTTGAGGGCTTCTTCCCAAGCCTGATCAGTAGCAAAGATCGTTGAAAGATCCCATTTGTCTTTTTCATTTATTTCATTTCGTTGTAATACCATAAGATTCCTCCATCCTTTCTATTTTACCACACTTTTTAAGAAATATTGCTGATAAAAAGCTGGGGGATAGAGCTTTTGTGTGTCAGTTTTTGGTTTTTGTTGATAATAGGCCTGAAAATTGTCGTAATAGCCCTGCAAATCTACAGTTATCTGGCAAAAATGGCCTTTTTCTATAGGCCTTACTTGGGGATACCAGTCTTGAACATCCAAATTTAGTAGATTCTTTCCCTGTGCATAAGCCTCCCCCTGTTTTCTCATCCAGTAAGGGTTTTTATAATAGAGCTGTTGGCGAATGTAGTCGCAAATCGTTTCATCTTGTGATACATCCATACTTGCTATTCTTTGCTTCTGGTAAGGAAGCCGTAAAATCTCTATGAGATTCCTTTGCCCATATGGAAATTCCCTTATTTGATAATAAAGATTCCCCTTCAAATCTTGATGGATCATATATTTCAAGCGTAGCATGCCCCTTTGCTGATCTAATTCCCACAGATGAAAGCCCATATTTTGACTGAAGGAAAGTAGATCTCTTTGGAGCTGAGTCAAACGTTCCCTTAACCAAAGTTTTTGACCGACTAGCCAAAGTACTTGGTAGTCATTTTTTCGATAGCCCAGGCTTCTCTCCTCCAAAAGCTGGCGAGAAATAGGACTACACTGAACTTCTAAGGCAAGCTGTTTATTGACTAAAATATCTGCAATTTGTTTTAGCTGGGGAATGGGACATTCAAGCTCGGCCTTATCATTCTTCAGCGTCCAATTAAAAAGGGCAACCTTATTTTCCAGATGCTCTAAACTCTCATTTTCATAGGAAAAGCCGCACTGGTTGAGGGATACATGGGCAAAATGAGTACGTACATTTTTCCTTTTTCTCAAGCGAACATTAGTCCCTACAAGCTGGACAAGTATAGCTTTTGTTTTAACTAATTTATCCTCCAAGGCATTGACTAGGCTTCCTTCTTCATCTCTGGCTAAAAACATATATACCCCCTTTTCTACTTTATTCGAAAAGGATAAGAAAAAGACTGGGAAAACCCGCCTTTTCAAGAATTATTTAACGAATTAAGAGAGGAATTCTATCCCTTTTTTCTTTTTAATTTCTTTTCTAACATCGGAATAATGTTAGAAATCTGATCATTTTTTATGACTAGGACTCCGTACTCATGGCAACGATTCATATATGCTGGATTTATTTTTCCAGAACAAACAATTAGTTTTAGGCAACTTTCCCCAGCAAAATGGTTGGCGTAAAGTTCTAATTCATTAATCGCCTCTACTGATAAGTCTGTCATTTTACAGGAAATAAAAACAATGGACCGACCTTTACGAAGGACGACATCAATCTCATTTTGTACATTATCAGCCTCAGGGAAAATACCATTCCAATCTATTTCAGCCCCAATCATACATTCATCAAAATACTCTGACTCTAGCGCTAAAAGATAGAGATACAATTCTAAAATGTGACCTTTGCTACGACAAAGGAGTTGGGCTTCGGGGGTAGAAAAAGTATAACTAACACGATTAGAAGTTTCCTCTTCAATATGGAGCAAGTCAGCATCAGTTAATAAGGAAATGATAGATTTAGGGTAAGAATACCGTTTCCCATTATTCTCTAGCACTTTTCCTGTTTCAGAATGAAGATTACTTGTCTTTGCCAGAGCAAAAAATTGAGTTACTTTTAACCATTTTTCTGGATTTGAGAGGGCGCTATTTGCCAATTTTTTAATGGCAGTAATCTGTTTAGGAGTATGGAAAGGTTGCTTGGACTTTAGTAGTTTACCACCACGTAGGGCAATCAACTGTTGGATGGTTAGAGTTGGAACCAACAGGGCCTTTTTCTCCAATTCCCCAAACTTCCAGTCATACTGTAGACCATATTCAACATCTATTGCAAGAAGTTGTATCTTTCTGTCCAAAGCATACTGATAAAGAGATAGAGCTAGTAAAGAGTCACTTCCAAAAACATCAAAGGTTATTTGTTTGTCATTTGTGAGGATAGTATCCAGATTCTCTGCTAGATTTTCAAGACTTAGTTGCCTAAAATGAACCTCTTTTATATGTGGGACTTGATTCGTCAAAAAAATGTTTTAATGATAACTTTTTCTTCTTCGGAGATTTTTCTCCTAGCAAGAAATAGGATCTCGTCACAGTCACTCACGAAGGCTGGATAAACATTTTTTTTCTAAGGAATGGCGATCATAGATTTCTACTAGCAAACTGGTCATGCTACTACCTCCCTACATAAATATTGTTTATTGGTATGGAAACTTTTTAATTATTTGAAAATATCCATAAAACTTTTTAGCTACTTATACTCAATGAAAATCAAAGAGCAAACTAGGAAGCGAGCCGCAGGCTGTACTTGAGTACGGCAAAGCGAAGCTGACGTGGTTTGAAGAGATTTTCGAAGAGTATAAACTTTTATTTTTGTCTACACTTCTAGTATAGCATAATTATAATACTTTCACCCTCAAGTCTTTATATAGAAAAACGAATAGAAGATTTTTATATCCTCTATTCGTTTTTATTGAATTATTTTATCTTTTTTTCGCCAACATGGTCGCAAAAGCGTAGTTGGATACGATTACCATTTTCATCGCGACGGTGGAGATGCCCTGGATTTTCATTATACTTAACTAATTCCCAGTCCTTGTAATAGTCTGCCAGTTCACCTTCCTTAAAAGTAAATGGGAAGTTCACTGAGCAAGGATAATCTTCCGTATCCATAGCACAAACGATAAGATTATAGCTACCAACAGTAGTTTTCTCTTGCATATTTTTGATAATTACAGGAATGCGATCTGCTTGCAAAAACATCAAAACAACTGTCGAGACGATAAAATCATACTCTTGCCCGATGCTAGCTGAATTGATATCGTAAAGACCAACAGGCATGTCCAAATCTTCCTGCTCCACAATACTTTGCAAGATTTCAAGAGATAATTCATTTTGATCCACGGCTGTCACATCAAAACCTTGTTGGGCTAGAAAGAGGGAATTGCGGCCTTGACCACAACCCAAATCCAAGGCTCGTCCAGGTTTTACTGTCTGCAAGGCCTCTAGAACCTCTGAATGAACAGGATTGGTATTGTATTTTTTAGGGAAATAATCCTCAGGTTTACAATAAAATTCCAAGTACCATTCCACATCATCTGTAGCAGCCTCTACGCGGTGCCAGGCTTGTGGTTGCGCCATGGGATTGTCAGCCCCTGCTTCAAAGAGGTGTTCAGCTAGAACCTCACCATCCTCTGTCAATTCAATAAACTTGAGAGTTCCTTTTAAAACAGTAATCTTGCTCCAAGTCCCCACCTTGGTATTGTGTTTCTGCTGAACAGCTTCAGGCATAGTTTGTTTATTCCACAAAGGCATACGTTTATAGGCAACTAGTTTTTCCATCTTCATTCCTCTTTTTATCGTTGGTTGACTGCTTTCATCACGCGCGCAATATCGCGATTCTGCTCACGTCGCTTGATTGACTCCCGTTTATCGTAATCGTGCTTCCCTTTTGCAAGGCCTAAGAGTAACTTAGCATAACCATCTTTAATATAAACTTTCAGAGGAACTAGTGTCATCCCTGTCCCTTTTGTTTCTTGCTCTAATTTCTGGATTTGCTTTTTATGAAGGAGGAGTTTACGACGACGTTCGGGTTCCTGATTCCAGATATTCCCCTCTTCATAGGGTGCAATATGCACATTGCTCAGCCAAACTTCCCCATTTTTCACTTGGGCAAAACCATCTTTCAGATTGATACGAGCAGCTCGAACACTCTTAATTTCAGTTCCTGTCAGGACCATTCCTGCTTCCAGCGTATCTACGATTGTATAATCGTGGTGCGCCTTTTTATTTTGCGCGACGACCTTTCCCTCGCCCTTTGCCATGCTTAGCTCCTTTCTTGGCTACTTCCTTATAAAAAGGTTTCTTTCCTTTTTTTCTTCTTGTCTTTTTGTGAATGCTTGTGCTTATCATTTGAGCGTCCTGATTTTTCTCTTGTCTTCCTTCTTATCTGAACGACGACCTCTATCCTTACGACCAGACTGTTTCAAGCCTTTTTCAACGACATCAAATTCACTTGGGATAAAGGAGAAATCGATCTCACCAGTCATCTTATCCGCTCTTTCAACACGAATACGTATCTGCTGTCCCACACGGAAAGTAATTCCTGATTTCTCCCCACGAAGAGTCAAATCACGCTCATTGAAATGATAAAATTCGGGTAGATTTGTGATGTGAATCAAGCCTTCGACTGTATTTGGCAATTCAACAAAAAGACCAAATTTAACGATACTTGAAACAACTGCATCATATTCTTCACCAACGTACTCTTCCATGTATTCAGCTTTTTTCATAGCTTCGACTTCACGCTCTGCCTCGATGGCACGGCGCTCACGGTTAGAAGACTGAGTAGCAATCTCAGGGATAACCTGTTCAAAATGTTCCGCTACATCCTTAGAACGTCCATAGTCACGAATCATCCGGTGAACAAGGAGGTCAGGATAACGACGAATTGGGCTGGTAAAATGGGTGTAATAGTCTGCAGCTAATCCATAATGACCGTGATTATGCTCAGAATAACGAGCCTGCTGCATCGAACGCAGAAGCATCATGGATAATACATCCGCATATGGCTCACCTTCTACAGCACGCATGATGTCTTGAAGGGCTTCTTGACTAATCTCACTGGCAGTTCCATAGATACGTAATCCAAAACTTGAAGCGTAATCAATAAATTTCTGAACTTTTTCAGCTTTAGGTTCCTCATGAATACGATAGATAAAAGGTAGGTCCAGCTTGCTAAAGTGCTCCGCAACTGTTTCGTTAGCCATCAACATAAAGGACTCAATCATACGCTCCGCAACTCCACGCTGACGAAGAACGATATCAACTGGCTTGCCTTTTTTATCTACTAAAAATCTTTAGCTTCATTGGTATCAAAATTTAAAAGCACCACGCTTAATTCGCATACTTTCCAAAGTCTCATGGAGTTTAGCCATCAACTCAATACTTGGAACAATCTTCTGATATTCTTGTCTCTTCTCCTCGTCACCTGCTAAGATGTCATTTACATCACTATAGGTCATACGGAAACTTGTCTTGATAACAGTTTGAGTAATAGTGTAATTACGAACACGACCATGTTTATCAATCTCCATAATAGCAGACTGAGTCAAGCGGTCGACTTGAGGATTGAGGGAACAAATACCGTTCGAAAGGCGTTCTGGAAGCATTGGAACCACCCGGTCTGTTACATAAACGGAGGTCGCACGATTTAAGGCTTCCTTATCAAGGGCAGACCCCTCAGTTACATAGTAAGAAACATCTGCTATATGAACTCCGAGTTCCAGATTTCCATTTTTCAAGGCCTTGATATGCACCGCATCGTCCAAGTCCTTGGCGTCAGCACCGTCAATGGTAAAAGTAATCTCATCTCTCAAGTCCAGACGGCCTTCCATATCCTTTTTAGATGGAACATCAGGCACACTTTCTGCCTCTTTGATAACAGCCTCTGGAAATTCTGAGACAATGTCCATAGACTCCAAAACTTCAAGAACATCAATTCCGACATCTGTTGAATGCCCCACCACATCGAGAACACTCGCGACAAAGAAATCGTGTTTTTTACTTGGGTACTTATCAATAAATACCTTGAGAACTTCTGTCCCTTCTAACTTGAGAGCTGGCTTCTTCACATAAATCGGTTGACTAATTTTCTGATTTTTAGAACGGATATAACCTGCATATTTGGGTTTTTCCTGATCTAGAACGATTTGACCAACAACCGTCGTCAAACTGTGTTCTAGGATGTCGATAATCTTTGCTTCTGCAGCAGTTCCTTTGTTACGGTCAGCAACTTTCTTGATCACAATCTCAACCGTATCACCATCAATAGCGTAGTTAACATCACTTTTTCCAACAAAAAGATCGTCTTCTTCTCCTTCTAGGCTCACGAAACCGAACCCATTTTTATGGGCATGGAAAACCCCTTTTAGGGTAATCTCATGCTTCTTCTTTTGGTCTAGGGTTAGAGTGCCATCTTCTTCAAAGCGAATCTGGTGCTTACGTTCCATCAAGGAAAGGGTTTTGATTAACTCACGGAAGTCTTTAGAACTATCCTTTCCGAGAGCTTGAGCTAGGTCATTTACAGTCACTCGCCCCTTCTCTTGTAAATATTCTTTTTATTTTATCTTTCATGTTTTACTTTCTAGATTTATAATATTTTCTTTTTGGTGTAAAACCTTATTTCTTTTAAAAATAAAAAAATAGGCAAAGACCTAGTCTCGCCCATTATTTTCTTATCTACTTGATAATACCGTCAATGCTAAGGCAATGGCTAGCCAGAAAAAGACTAAAATTCCTGTCAAACGTTGCATCACAGCTTCAAAACCACGCGCTTTGCTACGTTCAAACAAATCACCTGCACTGGCATCAAATACATTGCTAGATTGGTTTTTAGTTGGTTGCATGAAAATTGCAATCACAATCACAACAGATAATACTAATAGAATGGTTAATAATAGGTTATACATATCAAACTCCTTAAAATCCCTATTATTCTACCATAATTTCTACTTAGATTCAAGATGTAGAGTCACTTTTCTTTCTTTAGGACAATACTTTAAGACCTCAATCTTGTCTGGATGGGTTTTGGAGTTCTTACTGGTTAGATAATTGATGCTGCCACAAGAGGAGCATTTGAGATTGATTTTTACTCGCACTAGATTTCCTTCACTTTTAATAATGTTCTAAATTGGATAAGGTTAAATAAACAACTGAGAGCTACACAAAGAGCTGTTGCATAAAATACTGAGTGATAGCCAAATTGTCCCGCTACTGCTGATCCTGCTAAGGGACCTATCACTCCTCCTAGATAAAAGAAGACTTGATTAAAGGCAAATACCCTTGAAATGCCAACTTTAGGAGTCATTTTGCTTAGGAGAGCATTGACACCAGGGATCAGAGCTCCTGTTCCCCAGACCAAATAGAAAACGATAGAAGCCTAATTGGAATGGGCTAGTCGCATTTGCACATAATAGATATATAAAAACTGAATATACCTGAGCTACGACAAGTAGTCGATGATTGCCCACTTTATCACCTAATTTCCCCATGATACCTGCACTCATCATACTTGAAAATCCCATGCTGGATACAATCAAGCCAGAGACAAAAAGAAGGTTCTCTTTCTGTCCCAGATCTCGTACATACAGGGCAAGGATGGGACCGATAGATTGGGCAGCAAATTGAATCACAAAGCTAGTTAGAAATAAATTTATCAGGAGAAAAGGATATTTAACAGAAGTAAAGAGCTCTTTTGTAGGGAGTGCTTTTTCTTTTGGCACTGGTTGAAAGTTTTCTTTGATAAAAAGAATGGTTAAGATAGCAGCCAAGAACAGGAAACCACCAACCAATAAAAAGACATTCCGAATGCCAAAAATTTCGGCAATGAAACCACCGACAAAGGGACCAGTCAAAGTTCCAGCGACAACACCAGTTGATAAAGTCCCTAGAGCGTATCCCGACCTATCTTTGGGGACTTGACTAGCAATTAAAGCTGTCGCATTGGGTACAAATCCTGTAAAAACACCATTAAGAAAGCGTAAGAACAAGAGCCAGAAAACGTTTGGAACAAAGGCCAGACCACCCATAGTAATAGTCATGGCTAGCCCTGCACGAATCATCATGGGTTTTCGACCATACTTGTCTGCTAAGATACCCCAAATTGGTGATACAAAGGCTGCAGAAATGGCTGAGACTGATATAGCTAAACCTGAATAAAAGGCAACTTGATCTCCTTCAATTCCTAACTGTTCGACAAAAATAGGCATGAAAGGAACAACAAGAGAAATGCTGGCTCCTGTTAAAAAACAACCAAACCAAGCAATACGAAGATTATCCTTCCAACTAATCTCTTTGCATGGGCATCGCCTCCTTCAAGTAAGGTCACTACTTGACTCAAAAGCTGCTCTCGACTGCCATTATTGTCTAATATATAAGTAGCAAATTTCTTCTTTTCTTCTAAAGGCCACTGTGAAGCTAAACGAGTTTCAGCTGACTCTTGGGATAACTGATCACGGTTCATTAAGCGATCCAGCTGGGTATCTCGGCTTACATAAACTAGCCAAGTTTCATCGAACCATGAAGCATAGTCCTGTTCAAAAAGCAATGGAATATCCATGAAAAATACGTCCTCAGTCTGAGATAACTTGTCTCTCAAAGAGCCCAATTCTTCACGGATGATTTGTCCTTGAGTTTCTTTAGACCATTCTCTCTCCTCAGAGTTAGAAAAGATCAGACTGGCAAGTAATGGTCGATTCAGTTTCCCATCTTCTAGAAGGACTTTTTCACCAAAATGCTCTACTAAAATCTGATAAAGGCGACCACCAGGTTTTTGAAGTTGGTGAACAAGAGCATCAGCATCTACCACTTCAAACCCTTTTTGTCTTAGAAAATTTGTGACAGTGGACTTCCCAGATGCAATACCACCAGTGATTCCGATAATTTTTCCCATCACTTTCTCCTTTGACATTTTGGACAAAAATGGGTTCCACGACCACCGAGTTGAATTTTTTCGATGATGGATCCACAACGTGAACAAGCTTGTCCAGCTTTATCATAGACTTGATGAAACTCTTGCATGGTCCCATCTTCGCCAAATGCATTGGTATAGGTGCGAATGGTTGAACCGCCTTTCTCAACAGCCTGCCCCAAGACTTCAATGGTTTGATCATGGACTTTTCTGGCCTCTTGAGCAGTTAAACTGTTAGAAAGTCTAGAAGGGTGAACCTTGGCCCTCCAGAGTACTTCATCAACATAGATATTTCCCAATCCAGCAACCAAAGTCTGGTCGAGAAGATGCGATTTGATAGATTTTTTAGATTTCTTCAAGGCACCTATAAAAATCTCTAAGTCAAAATCCTCTTCAGTAGGTTCTGGTCCAAGCTTTTTAGATACAAAGTAAGCATCTAAGAGTTCAGGAGCAAGCAATTCCATAGTTCCAAACTTGCGGACATCCTCATAAACAAGAGTTCCACCATCTTCAAAATGAATCAAAACATGGGCATGCTTACGTTCAGGAACCTGGTCTGGATAGTAAAAATACTTCCCTTCCATCCGTAGATGAGAAATCAAGACCTTATCTGTCAGGTAGAAAAGTAAATACTTGCCACGGCGCCCCATCGATTGAATCTCTTGAGCAGGCACTTCATTTTGAAACTCGTCCAAATCTGTCTTAATCATCTTGGGATAACGAATATCAAGACTAGCAATCTTCTTCCCTAGAATCAGTTTTTCAAGACCTCGTCGAACCGTTTCGACCTCAGGTAATTCAGGCATAACTCCTCCTTCTCTAAAAACAAGAAGCAGGCTACTGCCCACCTCTTCTTAATATTCTTTTTCATTATAGCCAAAGTCAGCCAAATCTAGCTTCTTATCTCGCCAGTTTTTCTTAACCTTGACCCAAGTCTCTAGGAAGACCTTGTCCCCTAGCATGAGTTCGATATCTTTGCGAGCCATGGTTCCAATTTTCTTGAGCATGGCACCACCTTTACCGATGACAATCCCTTTTTGGCTGTCACGCTCCACCATGATAGTTGCTCGGATATGAACTTTATCAGTTTCCTCATCTCGTTTCATAGAGTCTACCACTACGGCAACTGAGTGTGGAATCTCTTCACGAGTTAGGTGCAAAACTTTCTCACGAATCATTTCGGATACCAAGAATCGCTCTGGGTGGTCTGTGATTTGATCCGCTGGGAAATATTGGAAACCTTCTTCCAAGTTTTCGCTCAAAATATCAATCAAACGCGAAACATTATTTCCTTGTAGGGCTGAAATCGGCACAATTTCCTTGAAGTCCATTTGACTACGGAAATCATCGATTTGGGCCAAGAGCTGGTCTGGATGAACCTTATCAATCTTATTGACCACCAAAATTACAGGAACCTTAGCAGCTTTAAGGCGCTCGATAATCATATCGTCGCCCTTACCACGCGCTTCATCCGCAGGCACCATGAAAATTACGGTGTCCACTTCACGAAGGGTGCTGTAGGCAGACTCTACCATGAAATCTCCGAGTGCCGTTTTAGGCTTGTGAATGCCTGGTGTATCGATAAAGACGATTTGCTCCTTATCAGTGGTGTAAATCCCCATGATTTTATTGCGCGTTGTCTGCGCCTTATCACTCATAATGGCGATCTTTTGCCCCATAACGTGATTTAAAAAAGTTGACTTCCCTACATTTGGACGTCCTAAAATGGCTACAAAGCCTGATTTAAATGTCATAATTTCCTCTTACTGTTTAAAATAATAAATCCCAAATCCGTGGGAGAAAGATGAGTGCACCTGTCAAAGCGGCAAAAAGTGAGACCACAAGCACGGCACCAGCCGCCATGTCTTTAGCTTTTTTTGCCAACATAGAAAAGTGATAGTGACTAGCCAAATCTACTACATTTTCAATAGCTGAATTAATAATCTCAAAAGCTACTACCATGAAAATGCTCAAAAGCAGAAATAACCATTCGATTCGTGACACCTGAAAAACAAAACCTGCAAGGACAACTATTAGAGCCGTCACTGCATGCTTTCTCATATTCCGTTCTTCCTTAATCGCAGTAAAAATCCCTGTAATGGCAAATTCTAAACTGGATATTAGGTCACGATTTTTCCATTTTCGTTTATTGTCTTGTGAGTCCATAGGCTGTCAAAATTTCTTCTTGTAAACCGAACATCTCCGCTTCTTCTTCGGGAGTGTAGTGATCATAGCCGTTAATGTGTAAAAAGCCGTGCACTGCCAAGAAGCCCATTTCACGCTCAAAACTATGACCGTACTCCTCAGCTTGCTCATGTGCCTTATCAATAGAAATGAAAAGCTCACCGATATAAGCATCAAATTCTGACATCATATCTGCCAAGTCGGGATCATTTTCCAGATCTTCCTCATCAAAGGCAATCTCTAACTCCGGCTTATATTCAAGACTGATGACATCTGTTGGACGATCGGTATCACGAAACTCTAGATTGAGTTCATGGCTTTCGTTCGTTGGTCACAAATGTGACCGCCATTTCCTGTCTTCTTTTCCAATTTTTCTTTTGCAGCAAATTCTAAAAATTTCCTGTGTTTGGTCTAATATTTCTTTTGAAACTTGTCCAGTTTCATCTACCATTTCAATATACATGTGCTTCTCGATTCTCTTTACTTGGCTTTATTATATCACATTTCTATGATTTTATTCTACCTTTTTGATATAATACTATGGAATACATTCACGAGGAGAGAACCATGTCATTTGATGGATTTTTTTTACACCACATGGTTGAGGAATTGCGATCTGAACTACTAAATGGTCGCATCCAAAAGATTAATCAACCCTTTGAGCAGGAACTGGTCTTGCAAATCCGTAGCAATCGTAAAAGTCATCGTTTGCTCCTGTCTGCCCATCCAGTTTTTGGACGCATCCAGTTAACAGAGTCCACCTTTGAAAACCCTGCTCAGCCCTCTACTTTTATTATGGTATTGAGAAAGTACCTTCAAGGAGCAGTTATTGAGTCAATCGATCAGATCGAAAATGATCGTATCGTGGAAATCACGGTTTCCAATAAAAACGAGATTGGGGACCATATCCAGGCCACACTCATCATCGAGATTATGGGGAAACACAGTAATATTCTACTTGTAGATAAGTCTAGTCACAAAATCCTTGAAGTTATCAAGCATATCGGTTTCTCTCAAAATAGCTACCGTACCTTATTACCTGGTGCTACTTATATTGCTCCTCCAAGTACAGGAGCTCTCAATCCTTTCATCGTCAAGGATGAAAAATTATTTGAGATTTTACAAACCCAAGAGTTGACTGCTAAAAATCTTCAAAATCTCTTTCAAGGTTTGGGAAGAGATACAGCAACCGAGTTAGAAAAACAACTGCTTAATGATAAACTAGCCACTTTCCGGAACTTCTTTAGACAAGAAACCAAACCTTGCCTAACAGATAAATCCTTTTCTTGTGTGCCTTTGTCAACTAAAATTGAAGGACATTTTTCAAGCTTATCTCAACTTCTTGATGTCTATTACAACGATAAAGCCGAACGTGACCGTGTGAAACAACAGGCTAGCGAACTCATTCGACGTGTTGAAAATGAACTACAAAAAAATCGGCAAAAACTAAAGAAACAAGAAAAAGAACTTCTGGCTACTGAAAACGCAGAGGAATTTCGGCAAAAAGGTGAGTTACTAACCACTTTCCTTCATCAAGTTCCCAATGACCAAGATCAGGTCATTTTGGAAAACTACTACACTAACCAGCCTATCACGATTGCACTTGATAAGGCACTAACGCCAAACCAAAATGCTCAACGCTACTTCAAACGCTATCAGAAATTAAAAGAGGCTGTTAAATACTTGACTGACCTGATTGAAGAAACTAAGGCAACCATTCTCTATCTGGAAAGTGTAGAGACAGTTCTCAATCAAGCCGGACTCGATGAAATTGCTGAAATTCGTGAAGAATTGATCCAAACAGGATTTATCCGCAGAAAACAAAGGGAAAAAATCCAGAAACGACAGAAACCTGAGCAGTATCTAGCTAGTGATGGAAAAACAATCATCTATGTGGGGCGCAATAACTTACAAAACGAGGAATTGACCTTTAAAATGGCCCGTAAAGAAGAACTCTGGTTCCACGCTAAGGATATTCCTGGAAGTCACGTTGTTATCTCAGGCAATCTCAATCCTACTGATGAGGTTAAAACAGACGCTGCAGAAGTTGCAGCCTACTTCTCTAAGGGACGTCTCTCCAACCTCGTTCAGGTGGATATGATTGAAGTTAAAAAACTCAATAAACCAACTGGTGGAAAACCTGGTTTTGTCACCTATACTGGGCAAAAGACCCTCCGTGTTACACCCGACCCTGGAAAAATTCAGTCCATGAAAATCAAATAAGTCTTGTATACTGGTGGGCTGTTACTGCTATAGACTCAATTAAAAATGGGAGGTGCGTTCAATGCTACGGCATATTAAATCTATTTTAACCATTATATTCGGAGCTGCCATTTATGCCTTCGGACTCACGTATTTTGTTGTGCCCCACCACTTATTCGAGGGTGGAGCAACAGGAATAACCTTGATTACCTATTATCTCTTTAACATCCCTATCTCCGTGATGAACCTCATCATCAATATTCCATTATTCATTTTAGCCTGGAAAATATTTGGTGCAAAGACCCTATACAGCAGCCTGCTGGGTACTATTTCCTTATCTATTTGGCTAGCAATCTTTGAAAAGATTCCTCTCAGCTTTAATCTTGAGGGAGATCTAGTCATCGTGGCTTTAGTTGCGGGTGTTCTTTTGGGACTTGGTCTAGGTATTATCTTCAATGCTGGTGGTACCACTGGAGGAACAGATATCGTCGCTCGAATTCTGAACAAGTATACCAATATCTCCGTGGGGAAATTACTCTTTGCACTAGACTTCCTCATCTTAATGCTCATTTTAATTATCTTCCAAGATCTTCGTCTCGTTACTTATACACTTCTATTTGACTTCATCGTCTCAAGAGTTATTGACTTGATTGGTGAAGGCGGATATGCTGGCAAAGGTTTTATGATTATCACTCAAAAGCCTATGGAAGTGGCAGATAAAATCAATGAAGAGTTAGGTCGAGGTGTCACCTTCATATCAGGGCAAGGTTACTACAGTCAAAAAGATTTAAAAATTATCTACTGTATCGTAGCAAGAAATGAAATGATTAAGATGAAAGAACTGATTCATACGATCGATCCTAGAGCCTTTATTACCATCACTGAAGCTCACGAAATTCTAGGAGAAGGCTTCACCTTTGTGAATGAAGAAAATTCCTAACACATAGATAACAAAAATAGTAACTTCGAATTTGAAGTTACTATTTTTTGATGATAAAAACGGAAGAAGCAAATCTTCCGTTTTACAAATCATTATTTTTTTCAGCTGTAAGTGCAGCCATTGTGATGTAATTGTATGGTTTGTTGAAGTGTGGCAAGAAGAATAGGTCTGTCAATGCCAATTTTTCAATTGTAACATGTTCTTGGATAGCCAATGAGAACATGTGAATTCCCATGCTGATTGCTGAATCACGAGATACCATTTGAGCACCAAGGATTTCACGGCTGTCTTTATCATAGACAATCTTGATTGCTACTTCATAGTTGTCATGTTTCATAAATTCTGGTTTTTGAAGATCGTTGAAGCCTGTTTCAACAGCATTGTATCCTGCTGCTTTAGCTTTTTCAAGAGTCAGACCAGTTGAAACCATGTGAAGACCATAGATAGAGATACCGTTTGATCCTTGAACACCGATTCCTTCAAGTTCATGTCCACAAGCATTGTAAGCACCTACGATACCAGTACGTACAGCATTTGATGCAAGAGCGATGTAGCTAGTGTCTTTACGAGCGTTGTCATAAACAGTCGCACAGTCACCCACAGCGAATACTCCTGGAAGTGATGTTTCTTGTTTCTTGTCTACAAGGAAGGCACCGTTGCGGAAAAGTTCAATCTTGCCATCAGCAAGAGCTGTGTTAGGACGGAAACCAACTGCAAGAACAACCATGTCAACATCGAATGTTTCTTTGTCAGTGATCAAGCGTTCAACTTTACCGTCACCTTCGATAGCTTTAACAGTTTGTCCAAGTGCCAAACGGATGTTGTGGTCTTCCAAGTTCTTAGCCATCAATTGAGTGAAGTCTTTGTCGTAGTAACCGTTCAAGACTGTGTCTACGATGTCAACAAGGACAACTTCTTTTCCAAGACGTTCAAATGCTTCAGCAAGTTCAACGCCGATGTATCCACCACCGACAACAGCGATACGCTCAAGATGTTTGCTCTTGTCTTCAAGTTTGTTAATAACTTCTTCAGCGTTTTGGTACAATTTAACGAATTGCACATTTTCTAGAGTGGCTTTGAATTCACGGTTCCCTTTAACAATTTCAACACCTTCGATTGGTGGTAAGATTGGTGTAGAACCTGTAGCGAAGATCAATTTTTCGTATGATTCTTTGTGCTCTTTTCCATCAACTTCTGCAGTCACAACTTTGTTGTCGTAGTCAATTGAAAGAACAGGTGAGTTCATGTAGACTTTAGCACCTTTTGCTTCCAATTTTTCTTTATCTGAGTAGAAGAGACCTTCTGGACCGTCGATTTGCTCACCAATCCAAAGAGCCATTCCACAACCTAGGAATGAAATGTTTGAGTTTTGGTCAAATACAACGATTTCATTTTCACTTCCAAAATTGTCCAACATAGTGTTGATACAAGCAGTTCCAGCGTGGTTAGCACCCACGACTACGATTTTACTCATAAGATAATTCCTACCTTTAATTTTTTATTTACCTCTCTAGTATATCATTATCTGTGAGCGTTTACAAGCTTTTTTTGACTGGTTTGTTCTTTTTTTGAAAATTTTTCGAAAATATATATTAATTTATTTTCAACCTTTTTCAAAGTTTTTTTTGCACATTTTTTTATTTATTCAAGCATATTTCTTGACTTTTTGTAAAAAAATAATTTGTGAAAAACGCTGACTTTTATGATATTCTATTTATATGGAAATGAAATTTAAATCTTCAGATTACTTTCATATCTGATTTTACAATTATTTCCAATTGATTTGAAGGGAGTTGATTTTTTTGCCTCTCAGTTCATTATCTGAACGGTTAATGGAACTACGATTACTATTTCCTTGGTACATGAACAAGCGGATAATCTTCTCCGTCAAGCTTTTTGATTTGCTCAAGGAACTTGAATTTCGATTTAATGCTAATAGTACTGAATCGGAGTTAATGGAAATTAACTATCAGGCTGGAATTGCTCCAGTTAAGGTTCATCCTGATTTGTTTGAACTGATTTCTTTAGGATTAGAACACAGTCTAGCTCCTGAAAGTCATCTCAACATTAGTATTGGTCCCTTGGTACAAACCTGGCGTATTGGTTTTTCCGATGCAAAAGTTGCTAGTCCTGAAGAAATTTCTTCGGTTTTACCATTGATAGATCCCCGTTTTATCAAGCTTGATTCAATTGATTCTACTGTTTTCTTAGAAAAGAAAGGAATGAAAATTGATTTAGGTTGTTTAGCAAAGGGCTATAGCGCAGATAAGGTTGCTACTTTCTTAAAAGAAAATGGTGTCACTTCTGCTCTTATCAATCTTGGAGGAAATATCCTTACCATTGGTAATAACCAAGCCAGAAATGGACAACCTTGGCAAATTGGTATTCAAGACCCTAATCATCCACGTGGTAATCACCTGATGACCTTATCTATTACTGGAAAGTCAGTTGTTACATCTGGAATTTATGAACGGCATCTTGAAATCGATGGAAAGGATTATCATCACATTTTCGACAGCGAAACTGGCTATCCTATTGAAACGGATTTGGCTAGTTTAACGATTATATCTGACCGCTCAGTTGATGGTGAGATATGGACCACACGATTGTTTGGTGAACGTAGCGCTTCTATCATGTGGCAAATCGAAAATATCGATGGAATCGAAGCCATCCTTATTGATAAAGATGGACATATCGCTTGTTCATCCGGTATCCAAAGATAATTAATAAATAATGCAAAAAGAGAAAGGAAAGCTCATGCTAAAACTTATTGCTATTGTAGGAACTAACTCTAAACGTTCCATCAAACCGCCAACTGCTTCAATATATGCAAAAAAACACTTTTGCTGATAAAGCAGAAATCGAATTGGTAGAAATTAAAGACCTACCAGTCTTCAACAAACCTGCAGATAAACTTATTCCTGCAGAAGCCTTAGAAATTGTTGCAAAAATTGAAGCAGCTGATGGTGTGATTATCGGTACTCCTGAATACGATCACTCAATTCCTGCTGTTCTTATGAGCGCTCTTGCTTGGATTTCTTATGGAGTATTTCCACTTTTAACAAACCAGTGATGATCACAGGTGCTTCATACGGTACACTCGGTTCATCACGTGCTCAATTGCTACTCCGTCAAATCTTGAATGCTCCAGAAATTAAAGCAAATGTTCTTCCAGATGAGTTCTTGCTCTCTCATTCTCTTCAAGCATTCGATAAGAATGGTGACTTGGTAGATCTTGATGTCATCAAGAAATTGGATGCCATCTTTGACGACTTCCGTATCTACGTTAAAGTTACTGAAAAATTACGTAATGCACAAGAACTTCTTCGTAAAGATGCAGAAGAATTTGACTGGGAAAATTTGTAAGATAGGAGATTGAAAGAATGAAATTTGTTGGACTTGTTGGATCAAACTACGACCAATCATATAACCGCAAACTCTTGGAATTCATCCGTCGTAACTTCAAACTGAAATTTGAATTAGAAGTTCTTGAAATCGATGAAGTTCCAATGTTTAACCAAGACGAAAAATGGGACGAAAGCTTCCAATTACGCCTTCTTTACAATAAAATTACTCGTGCTGATGGTGTGATTATTGCTACTCCTGAGCACAACCATACAATTTCTGCTTCACTCAAGTCAGTTCTTGAATGGCTTTCATATGAAGTACATCCATTCGAAAAACAAACCAGTGATGATCGTGGGTGCTTCTACTACGACCAAGGAACTTCTCGTGCGCAAGTTCACCTTCGTAAAGATTCTTGATGCTCCAGGTGTAAATGCCTACACTTTACCAGGGTAATGAATTCCTTCTTGGAAAAAGCTAAAGAAGCTTTTTGATGCTAACGGAAATATTATCAACGAAGGAACTGTTAAATTCCTTGAAACTTGCTTTAGATAACTTTGTCAAATACGTAGGAGTCGTTTCTAAATTGAAAAAACCAAAACCAATTGAACCAGAAGACTTGGATTGTGGAAAACCAATCGCTACAACTATTACAGAAGTTGATCCTGACGATCCAAACTGGGTAGAAAAAGTCGCAGAAATCACAGGTGCTGTTTCAGGTGATACATATGTTAAACTTGACCATGGTATCTTGACTGTTAACCAAATTGATATGTTCTTGAAAGCTATGCCTTTTGAATTGACATACGCTGACGATAACAACCAATTCCTCTACTACAACAACGCTCACCAAGACCCTGACACAATGTTTGCAAAACGTGTACCATCTCAATCTGGTAGCCGTATGTCAACAGTTCACGGTTCACTTCCACCAGCACGTATGAAAAATGTTGAGTGGGTTATCGGAACACTTCGCAATGGTAACCAAGAATACGTACGTACAATCGTTCCTGGTTCACCTGCAGGTGTTATCAACACTCACAACTACCAAGCTATGTACTATCCTGACGGATCATATGCTGGTATCAATGAAATTGTCTTTAACTTCCAACCATGGCTTGACTGGTACTTGAAAGAAACAGGTCAACGCTTGGTAGGAGGAAGCGGACCGTTTGCTCCTGCTGCTGGAGGTCATGGCGACGCAGATGCTACTTCGGGCGCTTCTGACTCAGCTGATGGCGGCCATGGAGATGCAGACGCTACTTCTGGTGCAAGTAACTAATACTCAATGAAAATCAAAGAGCAAACTAGGAAGCTAGCTGCAGGTTGCTCAAAGCACTGCTTTGAGGTTGTAGATAGAACTGACGAAGTCAGTAACATATATACGGCAAGGTGAAGCTGACGTGGTTTGAATTTGATTTTCGATGAGTATAAAATTTAATACTAAAGGAACCTCTTTAGGTTCCTTTTTTTAAAACAAAAACTCGGTTAGTAAAATCTAACCGAGTTTTCATATCTCAAAATTATGAATTTGGATCGTCAAGACTACGACCATGCAAGCCTTTTTCACGTTGTACCTGACGAAGTTTTTCAGGAGTCACATCATTTCCATCTTCATCTACGATTTTGATCCCTTCAATGTGATGACGAACTGAACGACGATATCCTTCGATATATTCCTCACGAAGTTTAGCTTGTTCTACTTTTTTTCTTCTGCAGTCAAGCCTTCAGTTTTTTTCTTTTTTTCGCAAGCTCATTAATACGAGCGATTTTTTTCTGGTGTCATATTTGAACCTCCAATCTACTTTTTAATTTCTATTTTTGTATTAAGAAGATTAAAAAGCAGCGACAGTTTTTGCTTTATTCACAAGTTCAGTTAGAATAGCTAGGCGATTATTCTTAACATCAACATCCTCTGCCATAACCATTGTATTGTCAAAGAAATGCATCAATAACAGGACTAAGAGCAAATAACTGCGTTAATTTATCACTAGCTGAACCTTTCAATTCTAGATTTTCTACTGCTTGAGCTAGTTCTTTTTCCTGTTCATTTTCAAAGAGACTAGTATCAACTTTGACTGAACCTTCTGCTTTTTCCGCTAGGTTAAAGGCACGAGATAATGATTCAACAGCTGGTTTGTAGTTACTAGTTTTAGAGATGCTTCTGTTTCAGTGCTTCTGCTGCTTCAATCATATCAGAAACAACAAAGTTTGAACTTGCTAGAACAGCTTCCTTTAATATCTTTTGCAGTAGAACCCATCATCTTATCAACACGAGCTTTGATGAAGTTAAGCACTTCTTCTTGATTATCGTAAGTTAGGCTATCAAATGATAAAGCATAAAGGCTAGCAATCAATTCGTCCATTGGAATATTCCAGCCAAAGTCTTCCAAGATACGGACAATCCCTTGTGTTGCACGACGAAGAGCATAAGGGTCATTTGAACCAGATGGAATCAAGCCAACAGAGAAGAAAGACAAGAGAGTATCCAATTTATCAGCTAGTGCAAGGATAGCTCCGACTTTAGACTCAGGAAGAGCACCATCTGCAGAATCTGGAAGGTAGTGTTCACGAATAGCTTGTGCTACTGCTGCATTCTCACCAGCGAGAAGAGCATATTTCTCACCCATGATCCCTTGAAGCTCATCAAATTCACCAACCATACCAGTCAAGAGGTCAAACTTATAAATGGTTGCAGCACGAGCAAGGTCAACAGTTTCATCTACCGATAAACCTGCTTTTTCTGCCAAAAGGATAGCAATTTGCCCTGTACGAATCATGTGCTCACGAAGTGAACCAATCTTTTCATGGAAGGTTACGTGTGATAATTTAGCTACAAGATCTTCAATCTTGAGTTTTTGGTCTTCACGCCAGAAGAATTCACCATCTTCAAGACGTGCCACCAAGACTTTCTCATTTCCTCGGATGACATTATCCAAATACTCTGCATTTCCGTTACGAACAGAAATAAAGTTTGGTTTTAGATTTCCATCAAGGTCACGTACTACAAAGTAGCGTTGGTGAGTTTCCATTGAAGTGACCAAAACTTCTTCTGGAACCTCTAGGTACTTAGGATCAAAATTCCCCATGAAGGCAGTTGGGTATTCAACCAAATTCAGAACTTCATTCAAGAGTCCTTCATCAATTTGTACCTGAACACCTTCTGCAGCTTCGATAGCCTTAATTTGCTCACGAATCATATTTTCGCGTTCAGTGCTATCTGCAATAACATAAACTTTGCGCAGGTCTTCTTCATAGCTGTCAGCATGCTGAATTTCTACTTCGTGACCAAGGAAACGATGTCCACGGCTAACTCTTCCTGAATGAATATCTAAGAAATCCATATCGAGTGCCACATCATCCAAAAGAACTGTCAACGTATGGACTGGACGGATATATTCAAAGGTATTGTTTGCCCAGTGCATACTTACTGGGAAGCTTAAACTAGCCAACACTTCTGGAATTCCAGCCAAAACTTCCTCAGCTGGTTTTCCAGCTTCATGCTTAGTTACGTAGACATATTCTTCACCCTTGATTTCACGAAATTCGATATCATCTACAGTCAAGCCTTTACCACGGACAAACCCTTGCGCTGCTTTAGAGAAATTTCCTTCTGCATCCAAAGCAATTTTTTTAGAAGGTCCTTTAAAAATCTTCAGTCAAATCCGTTTGTTGGTCTGCCAAAGCCAAGTACGCGAACAGCCAAACGACGTGGAGTTGAAAAAGTTTGAATTCCTTCGTATGAAAGGCGGTTATTATCCAAAAAAAGGCTGCCATTTTTTTCACCTAGTTGTTTTTTTCACTTGGTGTGACAACGTAGGCTGGTAACTCTTCGAGTCCCTAGTTCTACTAATAAATTTTTTTGCCATGTTTTTTTCCTTTATAAAATTTCTTCTTTTTTTGATAGGCACCTTAGGTACTGGGGACGTTGCTAACTAACTTTGTGAGTCTGTGGGGAAATCTTCTGTCTTCTTGACAAAGATTTCCAACAGTCTCATCAAAGTGGATTTAGCCAACTGATTTTTGAACCTAAAGTTTCAAAAATCCCCAGATACCAGTACGGCGGTGCTATCCCTTTTAGCAAGTCTTCGACTTACCTCTGGTAGTCATGTGGGCTCACCTTGTTTGCCCATTTTCCATTCTTGTAACCTTGCTTATTCTTCCTCTTCTGCTAGGAGTTTTGCACGTGTTGCTTCATCAAGAAGTGGGTATCCAAGTTTCTTGCGTTCTGCCACGAATGTTTTAGCTACGACACGGGCTAAGTTACGAATACGAGCGATATAACCAGCACGTTCTGTAACGGATACAGCACCACGAGCGTCGAGTAAGTTAAAGGTATGTGAACATTTCAAAACGTAGTCATAGGCTGGGTGTACAAGTCCCAATTCCAAAGCACGTCCTGCTTCTTTTTCGAATTTCTCAAAGTTTTCAAGAAGCATATCTTGATCAGAAACTTCAAAGCTGTATTTTGAATGCTCATATTCTGGTTGAAGGAAGATTTCTCCGTATTTAACACCTGGAGCCCACTCAATATCGTAAACTGAGTCTACTTCCTGAATATAAGAAGCTAAACGCTCTAAACCATAAGTAACCTCAGCTGTAACAGGACCAGTTGCCAAGCCACCGACTTGTTGGAAGTAAGTGAATTGAGTGATTTCCATACCGTCAAGCCAAACTTCCCAACCAAGACCTGCTGATCCAGTTGATGGGTTTTCCCAGTTATCTTCAACGAAACGAATATCGTGTTCCAAAGGATTGATTCCCAATTTCCAATGACTCAAGGTAGAGCTCTTGGATGTTTGAAGGTGATGGTTTCATGACCACTTGGAATTGATGGTGTTGGTAAAGACGGTTTGGATTTTCCCCGTAACGACCGTCTGCTGGACGACGTGATGGCTCTACATAAGCCGCATTCCATGGCTCAGGACCAATAGCACGAAGGAAAGTATAAGGACTCATGGTTCCCGCACCTTTTTCGTTATCATAAGCCTGCATGAGCATACAACCCTGGTCATTCCAGTATTGTTGCAAAGTAAGGATAATTTCTGGAAAGTCAATTTTTTTAGACATTATTTACTCCTTTTATTATAAATTTCTTATGACCTAGAATACAAAAAGAACCGTGTCTTTGCTCCTAAGTCAAGTGACCTAGGGGCGTCAGAAACGCGGTTCCACCCTAATTTATTACTTCATTATTTTATAAAAATTTACCAAAAGCGCCACACTCATCTCTCAATCACCTGACTCTCACTACCACAGGCTCGCTTGGGATTTACTGATAAGATATTCTTTCTTGTCGTCTATTATAACAAAAAGAAATGAAAAAAAGTAAAAATTATTTTTATCACTAGTCCTATATATTTCTCAGCCAAATTAATTTAACGCTCCCTTTTTGCCCCTTTTTCGAAACAAAGAAAAAAACCGCTACTCCTAAGAATAGCGGTTTAATCATGTTTTTAAGCTACGAAATGTAGTCGCTCTATTATTTAAGAGTAACTGAAGCTCCAGCTTCTTCCAATTTAGCTTTGATTTCTTCAGCTTCTGCAGCTGCAACGCCTTCTTTGATGACACCTGGTGCACCATCAACAAGTTCTTTAGCTTCTTTAAGACCAAGACCAGTGATTTCACGTACAACTTTGATAACGCCGACTTTCTTGTCGCCTGCAGCTGTCAATTCAACGTCAAATGAATCTTTAGCAGCTTCTTCAGCACCACTAGCAGCAGCTACAGCTACAGGAGCAGCTGCAGTTACACCAAATTCTTCTTCGATAGCTTTTACAAGGTCGTTCAATTCAAGGATTGAAGCTTCTTTAATTTCAGCAATAATGTTTTCAATGTTCAATGCCATTGTTATTTCCTCCAAATAAGTTTTAAAATTAGTTTTTTTATTTTTTTCGTAGCTAGGCTACGCTGCGTAGCTTAAGATTAAGCTGCGTCTTCTTTTGCTTTCTGCAACCGCTTTGACTGCAAGAGCAACATTGCGCACTGGCGCTTGAAGTACAGAAAGGAGCATAGAAAGAAGTCCTTCGCGGTTTGGAAGAGTTGCAAGAGCAACGATTTCTTCTTTTGATGCGACAGCGCCTTCGATTGCACCACCCTTTGATTTCAAGTGCGTCAGCAGTTTTTAGCAAAAGTCGTTCAAGATTTTCGCTGGAGCGATAACATCTTCGTTAGAAAAATGCTACAGCAGATGGTCCAACAAAATACAGATGCAAGTTCTCCAAGTCCAGCTTTGTTCAGCTGCACGACGTAAGATTGAGTTTTTGATAACTTTGTACTCAACTTCGCTTCCACGAAGCTCACGACGAAGAACTGTATCTTGTTCAACTGTCAAACCACGAGCGTCTCACAACGACGATTGATGCAGCAGCTTTCATTTTTCTCAGCTACTACGTCAACTAGTTCCGCTTTTTAGCAATAATTGCTTCACTCATTAGTGTGTTCACCTCCGTAATTATTTTTGCTTGGGGAATTTTTTTCCAAAAAGAAAAACGCGCCCAAACCTAGACACGAAAGTACAATACGCTTCTTTTTACATGATACGTTTTGTCCTCGGTAGGATATTTATGAGTCGAGCTCCCCTACTGTCTTAGGCAGTTTTTTTCAAACCGTATATAAGTATACCATACTACTTTGATTTAGTGCAAGAGTTTTTTTGCTTATTTTTTTAAAAATTTTATTTGATTCTTTTTAGCACTCTTTTTCCTCATTTAAAGATAATCTTCATCAAAAATCAATTTTTAGCTTCTTGACTTGTTTGATTTTTTTATTGTACTATACAACTGTATATACAGTTAAAAAGGAGTTATTATGAATACACAAAAGAAAAACACAATTCATGACCTTAACTGCATTGCTGACAGCTATCGCTATTTTGATTCCTTTGGTGATGCCCTTTAAAATTGTCATTCCTCCCGCTTCCTACACTTTAGGAAGTCACGTTGCTATTTTTATCGCTATGTTTCTTTCTCCCATGGATGGCTATCTTTTGTCATCATAGCTTCTAGTTTAGGATTTCTCATGGCTGGGTATCCGATTGTCATTGTACTTCGCGCCTTTTTCCCATATCTTTCTTTTGGAAGTCTGGGTGCTTTCTATCTTCAAAAACATCCTCAAACCTTGGACAATAAGAAATCTTCATTGATTTTTAACTTTGTACTTGGTTTGGTTCATGCTATTGCTGAAGTTTTTGGCTTGTATTATCTTTTTTTATGCTAGTACTGGAACTGACTGTAGAAAAATATGTTCTATGTCTTATTTGTATTAGTTGGATTTGGTACAATTATTCATAGTATGGTAGACTATTACTTAGCCTTAGCTGTTTATAAAGCATTGAGAAAACGCCGTTAAGCGTTAAGAGAAGAACTATGACAAAAAAATCGAAAAGAAGCACTTTTTACAACTCTTAAAAGAAGTCCCAAAAACCTCTAAACGGACAAAAAACTTTAGCAGACCGTTTTCATGTAACTCGCCAGATTATCGTTCAGGACATTGCTGTTCTTCGTGCTGATGGTGCTCCGATCTTATCAACCAATCGTGGCTATATTTATAAAGAAAAGCAAAACCAATCCTTATGTTCACAAAGCTGTTTAAAGTTAAAGCACGAGATGGAAGAAATTGGTCAAGAACTTCTAGCTATCGTCGATAATGGGGGACGTGTTCAGAATACCTTTGATTGATCATCCTGTCTACGGAGAAATTGAAACCTTGCTCAAACTCTCTTGTCGCCGTGACGTTCAGCATTTTTTTAGAGCAAGTCGAACGGTCTGACTTTAGACCACTTTCTGAATTAACAGATGGCGTCCATTATCACCTAGTCGAAGCTGAAAACGAACAAGACCTCCTCTATATCGAGAAAGCCTTGGACAAGTTAGGTTATTTAGTAAAGGATTAGAAGGTTTTCTTTTCCCATCCATCTTCTGTACGGTGACGATAGAAAAATTCTGACTTATCAGGAGCTTCCATCATCTCCATCAAAGGTAACATATCATAGGCCAGATCCAAGTTTGGGAATCTGGTCTTTTTGCACCCAGGACACTTCTCCTTCATCAGATGATTGGAGAGTGCCAGTGAACTCAGTCGCTTTATAACAAAAGACAATATAGCGTTCACCTGTATCTAGTGGCCAATTTTTAATGCCGACCAGTTGAGGATTTTGAATCGTCAGACCTGTTTCCTCATATATTTCACGAATAACAGATTCTGCAAAAGCCTCTCCATTTTCAACATGGCCTCCTGGAAAAGCATAGCCAGACCAGCGGTTGGTTTCAGGCGATCGATACTGCATAACCACGCGCTGATTTTCAAGGTCTTCTATTAGACAAATATTAGTTAGAATGGTTAATTGTGCTCGAGACATACATAGACTCACTTTCTAATGTTTAATTTTTTTCTACATACTTAACTTTAGATTTCATAATCAAAGGATTAACTAAGTCATGATATTCATGAATTTCATGGAGTAAGAATCCTCTGATGATTCTTATTTCATTTTTTTCCCTAATCACATAGTAGTCTAAATTGATAGGCATAGATGAATCTGGAACCGTGGAGAAAAATAAAAATATCATAAACCAGATTATGAGAGCAACGAATCCACTGAGAGCTTGAAAAATCAGATGATGCCATTGAAAGATTCTAGATTTTATAAAAAGATAGTCCACGGATGGATAAATAGGGTTAAACAAAGACCAAAGAACCAGAAATTCCACAAGACTGGCGTAAAGGCTAAGCCAAACAATCCTAAGATAAAATGAATAAGGGCGAATAACAGGAACAGAAGGTAAATAAACCTAAATATAGTTAGATGTTTTATCATGATTGACTCTTTTCTTTTCAATATATTTCATCACTAGAGTTATAATAGATGCCAAACTGAAAAAGATCAGATAAGTTGCTATTGGAAACCAAATGTAGCGGTGATCTAGGGATAAGAGAGAAGGTAAAATTCCTTTACTATTTTTTTCCCACCAATACCCAATAAAAGAGATGAACTACTAGACCGATACTATTAAGATAGATAAATAAATCTGCATATCTTTTTATCGTCATTCTTGTCCTAGTCAAGTCTAGGAACCAATAGTCAAATAATCGATACACTAGACAAAAAGATTTATATATATTGGAAAAACTATAGTTGATATCTCTGTATGGGCAACGGAATAGGGAAGGAGTTTAAAAACAAGATTGACACCTAGCCCTATTCCTAAGATTAGACCAAATACCAAGAAGAAACCTAATAATTTATGAGAATCCATCCAAAGCTGAAAACTTTTCTTTCCTTGAGCGAATCTTTTTGTATTTGATGTTACTTTTTATTTGATTGTATTTTTCCCATTATTTTCTTTCCTCCTTTTTCTTTTCAATATACTTGGAAATTATAATTGTCACAATAGGCACTAGAAAGAAAAATGAAAATAAGTAACGAGGGAAACCAGATATAGCGATAGTCTAATGCCCATATCGGAAGTAATCTTCTTCCTCTTTTAGAGGTCATCCCAATCGTTAACTGTAATACACAAGCAATTCCGTTAAGATATAAAAACATTTCTGCAAAATTTTGCAAGGAAATCCAGTCTTTCCTAAAGGTACGAAGGAAAGAATGATAAGATGCATTCACCAAAAAGAACGATATTTAAATAAAGTGGAAAAACTATAATGCAGTTCCCGATAGGGACTTGGAATAAGGGTTGTCCCGTACAATAGACATAATATTCCTAGAGCAGAAAAGAACAGAACGCTTGCATCAAGGATCCAGGCAATTGTTGAATGTTGCACAAACCACAGATTCATGCGGTCTAGTAAACCAATCTTTCGCTTTGATTTCTGGTGTTTTTTTAATGTTTTCTGTCTCTTACTTTTTTGTTTCATGATAGTTTTTTAACTTCTTCTGCTACTTTTTGGAGATGCTCTTCACGCATACTTGCTGTATTCACATCCCGTCCAATCTCACCTAGTACTGCACACGCGCTTGGTTTTAATCCCACAGTGATTCAAGACCGCATTTTTCAAAACAGAGATGCCATAGCTATCTGGAATGTTGATAGGACCCGAAAAGATTTTGTACCACCAAGTGGGCGCCATGGAGGTTGCGTAAATACTGGCTGTTTTCCCTTTTAATAACTTTTTAAACTGCTTGCCTCTTAGGTAATTCCAGATAAAACTCCCCTGGCCATTGGCAGAATAGGCAATCCCAGGTGTGAAGACCCAATCAATCCAGCCTTTCATGAGGCTAGGCATACTACTCCACCAGATAGGATAAACAAGTATGAAATGATCTGCCCATTGGATTAATTCCTGAGAACGAAGGATAAAAGAATCTTCTTCCATACGTTTTCGATAACCATAACGTAAAACAGGATCAAAGTCTTCTTCATTGAGTTTGATCACTTCAACTTCATGATGATTTGTGTCAATATTTTCTACAATGGTTTGAAAAATAGCCTGACAATAACTTTCCTTATCTGGGTGTCCATTGATGACTAGAATTTTCATTCATCTTCTCCTTCATCTCTTTGTTTCATTCTATCTATTTCACTTTTTATACTTGATTAATTGATAATGGTTCAAAGATTGATAGATACTGTCCTTTAGGAATTTTTATTTGAAGAACACATCATCCGCAATTCCTTAACAGGTTTTCCAAGGTCAAGTATTTTTTCTTGACCATCAAAAGTAAAACCCATTTTTTGATAGAAAGCAATGGCTCTCTTATTATCTTTCAATACCCATAAATAAATTTCAGAGAAATGATCGAGAGCAACAAATGCAGCATGCATTAACTGTTCACTCACACCTTTTCCATAGTAATCTTTTAAAACATATAAGGCAATGATTTCACCAGCTTGAATGGCCTCATCACGAAAATTTCCATAGCTGATAAATCCAACGACCTGCTTTCCATCCATCGCAATCAAGGTATTTTCTGGATATTTTTGACTAAAGAATCGACATCTTTCTAATGTCATCGTCTCCTGAAATTCCGCGGGTAAAAGATCGTCATAAGCCTCTCTCCACGTTTGCCAGTGAACGAGGGATTTCCCTTCTATCTCTTCAGGAGTTTCCATTGTTTTTAATGATA
>BNJU01004525.1_pt1 | contig 250124 bp, 358 predicted proteins | sample 8539281 | NCBI WGS metagenome assembly BNJU01 (sample SAMD00202456, study PRJDB9452) | human saliva metagenome | isolation source: human saliva | place: Japan | reverse complement strand
AAACAATTAAAGGAGGTTTTATGCCAGTATACAACAAACTTGTCCGCGATAAAATTTTGGAAATCATTAAGACCAACGGGCAAAAGCCGACTCACAAAATACTTACGGCAGACGAATATGCCGTGGAGCTTACAAAAAAGCTAGTCGAAGAAGTTGAGGAATATAAAAAAAGATAAAAAAATACTGATGAGCTTGCCGATATCATGGAAGTAGTCTATGCTCTCGCAAGCCTGCATAGTTGTACCGCGGAAGAATTAGAAAAAATTCGCGCAGAAAAAGCAGAAAAACGCGGCGGCTTTGAAAAGAGAATATTCCTAGTGGAGGTGATGGATTAGGGTGAGTATGTGTGATAAGTTATGTCTACGGGCAGCGATTTTACTTTTTACGAAATCTGTGCTAGAATAGATGTAGAGTTTCCTCTTTTCGGAGTGTGCAGTGTTTTGAATGTGTACAGACTGCAATCTCGGCGGAAAAAGGTATAGACACGGAGAGGAGTTGCTGAATCCAAACCGTAAGGCAAATTGCCATAATTAGTTAATCAACCAAGGAGAAATTGGATGCCAACAATCAACCAATTGGTGCGCAAACCGCGCCAAACGGCTAAGAAAAAAGTCCAAGTCGCCAGCACTAGGTCGTATTCATAACGCCCTAAAAAAACACGTTATTACGACCAGAACGCGCCGCTTAAGCGTGGTGTTTGTGTGCGTGTGACGACTAAGACGCCAAAGAAACCAAACTCAGCTTTGCGTAAAGTTGCTCGTGTTAAGTTGAATAACGGCTATGAAGTTTGGGCGTATATCGGTGGTGAAGGTCACAACTTGCAGGAGCACGCTGTGGTCTTGATCCGCGGTGGTCGTGTGCCTGACCTTCCAGGTGTGCGTTATCACATCGTACGTGGTGCGCTTGACCTTCAAGGCGTCAACAACCGTAAGAAGGGTCGCTCTAAGTACGGTACAAAGAAAGGGGATAAATAATCATGCCTCGTAAAGTTACCAAGAAATTGCAGCGTGAACTTAAACCTGATCGCCGATACCAAAGCGTACTAGTTCAGCGTTTGATCAACAAGTCAATGCTAGACGGTAAGAAATTGGCGGCTGAACGCGCTGTCTACGCAGCCCTAGAAACTGCTGCTAAGAAATTGGATTCTGAAGATCCATTGGCAGTGTTTGAAAAAGCATTGAAGAACGTTAGCCCAAGCTTCGAGGTGAAGTCTCGTCGCGTTGGTGGTGCTAACTACCAGATTCCATTCCCAGTTCAGGGACATCGACAATTGCACTATGCGTTTAGTTGGTTAGTTCAATCAGCTCGCGCTCGCAGCGGAATGCCATATTCACAGCGTTTGGCATTGGAAATCGTTGACGCTTACAATGAAGCTGGTGCTGCCTTCAAGAAGAAGGAAGACACCCACAAGATGGCTGAAGCTAACCGCGCCTTTGCGCACTTTGCTCGCGGCTAATTATTGCCTGAAAGCAAAATCAGGAAATCGCTCTAAACGGGGCGATTTTTTGATATAATAGAAAAAATTAGGAGGGAGAAATGGCGAGTTTTTCGTTTGATATTGTGTCAGAAATTGACAAGGCTGAGATGAATAATGTTTTCATGCAGGCTGAAAAAGAAATCCAAGGACGTTATGATTTTAAGGGGACGAGCGCGGCAATTGATTGGCTGGATGATAAAAAGGGTCTGAAAATTACCGGCGACAATGATTGGCAAGTTGATGCTGTTCTGGATATCGTGCGCAAGAAATTGGCGGGGCGTGGTCAGTCGAGCAAAGTTCTGGATTTGTCAAAAGAGAAGTTGTTTCGAACTTGAAGACGACTTGGGAGATTCCGTTCAAGCAAGGTCTTGATCAGCCGACGGCGAAGCAGATTGCCGCTGATATTCGTGCTAATGCGCCGAAAGCTAAGCCGCAAATTCAGGGCGACCTCGTTCGTGTTACTTCTGCGTCGAAGGATGAACTGCAGAAAGTCATTAGTTTATTACGAGAAAGTGATTATGACACGCCTCTACAGTTTGTAAATTATCGTTAGGATCGTAGCGGTATGAATCAGAAGTCAATGAAGAAATTAAAGATTGCAGCCATCGTTCTGGGTGTGGTTTTCTTGATCTCTGTTATAGTTGGGCTGATTGTCGTTAATAATAACCACTCTTCCGGAGTTAGTAAAACCGCAAAAAAGAAGATCCAGAAGATTTTTGCCGAAGAAGATGCTAAGAACTCGCAGAAGATCGTTTCCAAATATGGCTATTCGATTCGATACGACAAGAGTATTTTTACTGGCGAAGGTCACGTCTTAAATAAAGACTCTAATGAGAAACAGTATAGCGCCACCACGTATGCTGATGATGAGCTGAAAGAAAGCCGTGCTTATGCGATTTTGCGATTGCATTTCAGAAAAGGTTCAGAAAAGCCGAAGGAGGAAGAGGAGAAGTTTTCATTTAGGAAGATTATGCCAGACTTCTCAATCATAACTTCGCGCAAAAAAGCTTATTTTGATCGATCAACGATGCCCGAGGAATACAAGAACACGAAGAAATATTCAGATTTGGATTTAATGCTTCAGGGCGATATCAACAAGCAGAAGAAGGATAATCCGAACTTAAATATCACACCAGCGACGCGACGATTTCTGGACGTAAGTTTAAGAAGATGGTCGTTGATTACGGAAGCACTATTGACGGCAAGTGGCAGAAAACTGGTGAAAAAATAACTTATTTAACGATTCAGAATGGCAGACCGTACTGGATGACGATTTTTGCATTGAGCAAGAATTCGTACACGCAGCCGTATATTGACCAGCTGGAGGCATTGGTTGCTAAGGTCACTTTCCAGAATCCAGATAGTAGCTACTTGGTTAGGGCTGATGGCAACAATGAGGCACAAGTGGCTTCCGCTACGATAGCTAAGACCGAAACTAAGGCGGAAAATTTCTCAGAAGATAAAGACACTACAAATACCTTGGATGAACTGGACGAAGATTCGGCCATTAAAGTGGTGGCAAGGAACCAAATTGCTACGGTCCGGGTGGGAGCATATCGTTGTGCTGATATGATTTATACGGCACAGAATGGCGCGAGTATGCAGCTGAATGGTTTATGTACGGGTGGAATTGGTAGCGGGTCGATTGTTTCTGACGATGGCTACATTGCTACAAACGGGCATGTTACTGAAGTTTCTAATCAGAGTATGATCATGGGTCTCAACACGCAAGAGAACATGAATAAATATATAAAGTTTGTGGTAGATGCGGGCTATGTGACTCGAGAGACGCTTCGGGATTTGGCAAATAAGGCTAATGGCGGCGATCAGAGTGCGCAAGCGGCAATTCTCGGTCTTATCAACCAAGTTCCTGCCGATAATATACGTTCGCAAAACGATCGATACGATTATGTCATCCAGACCTCAAGCGAACCTATTGCGCGCGAAGATGACGGTTCGGGTAATCTTAAGTGGAAAAAGACGAAGACTAATATTCCAGCCAAGAAAATTGACGCGGAAGTTGATTTGAAGGGTCGTGGGATGGACCTGAATAGCGACAAAAGTGATGTGGCGATTCTGAAGGTTGAAGGGCGATTTCCATCGGTGGAATTGGGCGATAGCTCTAGGATTTCTAGAGGTGATCGAGTGACGGCGATTGGCTATCCAGCGATTGTCGATGACGGCGTAAATACGAAGAAGAGTAAGACTGTCCCAACTGTTACTCAAGGTGATGTTTCTGGTTCGACTAGTGACGCGGGCGGCCATAAGCTATTTCAATGAGTGCGCAAATTGCGGCAGGCAACAGTGGCGGTCCAGCGTTTGATGACGATGGTAAGCAGATTGGACTAAACACCTACGGCGGTTCGTCCTGCGCGGATAGGAGCGAGCGCAACAATTCTTGTTTTGGAGAGGGGATATTTCGTGATATCGCTGATCTGAAAACTATGGCGAAGAAAAATAATGTTGCGTTATCGGCAAACGGCGAATTGACTAAGCTCTGGAAAGGCGGCTTGGAGAGTTTTTCTCAAGGTAAATATTCTCAGGCAAAAGCTAAATTTGAACAATTGGATAAAAAATACCCCGACAATTATTTGGTGGCAAAGATGATCGAAGTTTCATCCAATACTCCAGATGATTCTACGGAAAGCGAGACATCTAGCGCAGAAGCTGGAACGAGCGAATCAGAAAATAACACTACAGTTATAGTCGTGGTTGTGGTGATTCTTTCAACGGGAGCACTATTCTTAACGGTGTCAATTATCGCAATTGCCGTTTCTGCCAGTAATCGCCGTAAGATGAACGCTTATCCATATACTGTCGCTGGACAATTCCCGCAGCAGCCTCAGTATCCACAGCAGCCATATCAACAACCAACTCCGCCGCAACAACAATATTCGCAGCAGAACTACTATCCACAGCAACCTGGTCAATATCCGCCAACATACGCGCAGCCGCCTATAGAGCAGCCCCCAACTAACTATCCGCCTGCAGCGCCAGCTCCGAGCGATAACGAGTCTAAAAATCCTCCGGCTCAGAGCTAGTCAAAAACATAGATAACTGATATAATAAAACGCAAGAGTAGTTTTTTGGTGCCAAAAAATTGACCAAAAATCTCGGCAAATTAACGTAATATAAAGGAAAATTTATGGCAGAGACGCATGTTCCGCTAAAGAATTTTAGAAATATTGGTATTATTGCCCATATTGACGCCGGTAAAACGACGACAACTGAGGGTATTTTGTACCGCACTGGCTTGACGCATAAGATCGGTGTGGTTCGTGGTGAAGGTGACGGTGCTACTACCGACTGGATGGCGCAGGAGAAAGAGCGTGGTATTACTATTACGTCAGCTGCTGTGACTTGTTTTTGGAAAGATCACAAGATTAACATCATCGACACCCCAGGGCACATCGACTTTACCGCTGAGGTTGAGCGTAGTTTGCGCGTGCTTGACGGTGCAGTTACAGTCTTTGACGGTAAGATGGGTGTTGAAGCTCAGTCTGAAACTGTTTGGCGCCAGGCTAATAAGTACGGCGTGCCTCGTATTTGTTTCGTTAACAAGATCAACCAGACTGGTGGTGACTTCTACAAATCTCTAGAGTCAATTCACAACCGCTTGAGTAAGCAGGCTTTCCCAGTTCACTTGCCAATTGGTTTTGAAAAGACTATCAACGGTGTTGTCGACTTGATTGACATGAAGGCTTACACCTACGACGACTACACGGATCACGAGCTTAAGGTCGGCGAAATTCCGGCTGATATGCTTGAAAAAGCTAAGAACGCACGTTCTCTGTTGGTTGAAAACGCTGTTGAAGCTGACGACGAACTTACTATGAAGTTCTTGGAGCAGGGCGAAGAAGCTATTACCGTTGATGAGCTGAAGATGGCTCTACGCAAGCGCGTTTTGGCTGGTGACTTTTACCTAGTTACTGGTGGTGACGGTCGCGGCGTGATCGTTGAGAAGTTGCTTGACTTGATGGTTGACTTCTTGCCAAGCCCTCTAGACGTTGATGAAATTTGGGGTAAGAATCCAAAGACTGGCGACGAAGTTAGCCGCAAGCCATCAGACAAGGAGCCTTTGTCTGCTTTGGCGTTTAAGATTGCTGCCGACCCATTTGTTGGTAAATTGATCTTCGTTCGTGTCTATTCTGGCGTTTTGACCTCAGGAAGTTACGTTCTTAACACGACAACTGGCGAGAAAGAGCGAATCGGACGAATCGTTCGTATGTTTGCTGACAAGCGTGAAGAAATTAGCAAGGTTGAAGCTGGTGACATCGCTGCTGTGGTTGGCTTAAAGTCTACTGCGACTGGTAACACGTTAGCAGACGTAGCTCATCCGATCGCTCTTGAGTCAATTGAATTCCCAGAGCCACCAGTATCGATTGCGGTTGAGCCAAAGTCAAAGGCTGACCAGGAAAAATGGCGTTGGCATTGCAGCGCTTGGCTGAAGAAGACCCAACTTTCCGAATTCACACAGACGAAGAAACAGGTCAGACAATTATGTCAGGAATGGGCGAATTGCACCTAGATATTCTTATCGACCGTATGAAGCGCGAATTTAAGGTTGAAGCCAACATTGGTGAGCCTCAGGTTGCCTTCCGCGAAAGCATCAAGGGTCGTTCTGAAGTTCAAGGTAAGCACGCTAAACAGTCTGGTGGTCGCGGTCAATATGGTGACGTTTGGGTTCGCTTTGAGCCAAATGAGACTGGTAAGGGCTTTGAGTTCGTTGATGAAATTAAGGGTGGTGTGGTTCCTCAGGAATATCGCCCAGCCGTAATGAAGGGTATTCGCGAAACATTGGAAGGCGGTGTTATTGCCGGTTATCCAGTTGTTGACGTTAAGGCTACACTTTACGATGGTTCATACCACGATGTCGACTCCTCAGAATTGGCGTTCTCATTGGCAGGTTCGATAGCTGCTCGTGAAGGTATTAAGCAAGCTAACCCAATCTTGCTTGAGCCAGTTATGAAGGTTGAAGTTACTACACCAGAAGACTTCATGGGTGACATCATCGGTGACCTTAACTCACGTCGCGGACGTATCGACGCTATGGAAGACTTGATGGGTGGCGCTAAGTTGATTAAGGCATTTGTGCCATTAGCAAATATGTTCGGCTACACATCTGACATTCGCTCAATGTCTCAGGGTCGCGCTGCTTCAACGATGGAATTAGCTCAATACGAGGAAGTTCCACCAAACGTTGCGCAAGAGATTATCGAAAAGCGAAATAAATAATCTCTACCTCATAAAAAATCCTCGGAGCGAATCCGGGGATTTTTGTTTGGCTAAATTTCGGGCTATTTCACGATATCTGTGTGTTGCGACGGAATAAATTGATGAATTGTCGGCGAATTGGGCGACCGACAATGTTGCCGAATGACGCGCCAATTGCTACTGCTACACCGATGAGGATTGCTCGAGCTAAGATAGCCAAGGCTGGTAGGAAGTTTGCGCTGTTCGGTGGATATAGAACGACGCCCATCAATCCATTGTAAAGCGACAATCCTGGGACTAGTGGTACGATTCCCGCCGCAATAATCGCCAGGGAAGGGAATTTCCATAATCTGGAAGTCATGACTGCGACTAGTCCAATTACCGCCGCTGCGATACCACTTGCGGTCACGATATCAAAACCAAAGCTCATGGCCAATCTTGAAATCCACCAGCCGAAAATTGCGATCAATCCAGAGATAACCATTCCTAAAAATCGAGAATGATTCCTCAGGACGAACGCCGCCGCGATAATTCCAGCACCCAAATATTGAGTGTGCTTGTCTGCCAATGTCAATCGATCTGGTGTTGCTGGAAAAGTAACACCAAATTTTGTCGCAATGTATAATCCGATCATCACGCCAGCAATTACGCCGCCCGTCGCCATTACGACTTTTAACAATCTGGCGTTGGCGGTCATGTAATATTCGTCGATTGCGTCCTGAAATGCGCCGACAAACATTAGTCCCGCGACTAATAAAACGATGCCGCTGATAACCAACAATGTTGCATTGACGCTCAGCCCCAGATAATTGCTACACCAAGCTGCGCCCGCCGCCACCAATGTTACGAAAATCGCCACGAGGGATTGCGAATAAAACAACGGTGCGCCAATACGCCCCAGCCACCTCAGTAGTCCAGTCGCTAGGAATCCGAGCAGAAACGCGATTGATGCCATGAGTAAACTGCCGCCGTACAGAATGACAGAACCCGCGCTCACTAATCCGCCCGCCGCGTAAACGACTAGTCGGGAATGTTCGGTGGGTTTTTGAGTATTTGTTGCAATCGCTCCTCGGCTTCTTCCAGGGAAAGTTGCTTGCGGCGGATGTCGAGGGCTAATAATTGCAATGCTTGAATCAATTGATAATTAGGGTCGTCAGGAACGATAACTCGCGCCATCGTCAAAGGCTCATGGCTAACTCCGCGGTCTTGAGAAATTGTCACCAAAGTGTAGCTCACGTCCACATGAACGGGTCTGCGGCAATATGTCCGCGTAATTCCTTGCGCCATACGAACCACATCGCGCGCCACCACGCCCATGCTCAGGAGCTGCTCGGCAATCGTCATAGCCAGGCGCAAAGCTCGCATATTCGGCGTCAAACTTTCGTCAATTTTCTCCAGATGATGCTCTGGCTCAAAGCTGTAAAGATTAGCGACTCGGGCTAATGATTGCTCAATGAATTTTGGTACTTTTTTCTTCACAATATCTAGTGTAACAAATTTTATGCCAATAGAAATAGCCCGCCAAGAGAGCTCTAGCTCAAGGCTTAAGCCTTAAGCGAACTATTTCTCTTGACGGGCGTTAGCCCTCGTCGTCGTTACAGTAATCATCGCGCTCGGGCGGCACTGGCGCGATGACCGCAGTCACCACTGGCAACGTACACATAAACAGCGTGAACGCCAGCGCGTCGGCCCACCCCTCTCCATCAATGACGACGTTAAACGCCGTCGTTAGGTCACCCCAATCAGTGATTAGGGTGTCGATATTTGAGGCTAATAGCGCGACATATACTACCGTACCAAGTATTGCAGTCACCTTCAGCGCTACTGTTGGGATTTTACCAGTAGAACTAAAGTAGACCCAGCCGAGGGGGATAGTAAGGGCTTGCGCCACCACCAGGAGAGCTGTGGAGCAGACAATTGCCCCGATAGTCGTGCCTAGTGTGAGTACGAAGACTGCGCACGCACTGATGGTAAAGACCATAGTCCTCAGGCTGATGCCGAGACTCGTGTTGTTGCTGTTCATGGCTTTCCTTCCACAAGAACTACCTTTGTTGACGGGGTTGTCAACAAAGACTGTGCTCATTTTACAACATCTACATCAAAAAGTCAATAGGATATACGAAATAATTCCACAAACCAAAAGAAATAGCCCGCCAAGAGAGCTCTAGCTCAAGGCTTAAGCCTTAAGCGAACTATTTCTCTTGACGGGCGGTTAGCTCTTGTCACTATCGCCGTCATCATTGTCGCACTTGGGCGATCTCGGCACGATGACCGAAAGAAGAATGGAGACAATGTTCGCGATTGAGACATACTGTCCCACGTCTCCCATCTTTTGTGCGTTGTCGATGGTCGCACTAAGCGGTACGTCCATAGCCCCAATGTATTGGAGCATGCTAGCCGCCGCCATCACTGACATAATGACCCACACGACCGACCAGAACCACAGTAGACCGTCGTGTGGATCCTCTACAAACCACCTAAATGTTAGATGGAAGGCTAGAGGCAATGCCATTGCTGTACAGACGATGGCTGCGGCGGCTGTAAAGTATGTTCCTCCCATAAGGAGCAACACTAGACCAGCCAAAGCCAGGACTGTGGTTGTGATTTTCAACTTGAGCATGGTGACTCTCCTTCTCGAGCTATACAAGAGCTACTCTCGTTGACGGGATTGTCAACGAAAGTCTGTATTAATTTATGCCACACTTGCGTAAAAAAGTCAACATTAGTCAACTTTCTGTAGAATAATGCCCGTTCTGGCTGGCAAGTAAACTTTAAGATTGTGATTGTTATCAGCTGGGGAAGTGAAAAATCGGGAATTATGGTCTATTCGCTCCTGTCCGCCGAAGTTCTTATCGTCGCTACTTAATGTCAATTTATAAGAGCCGGCTTCTGCGGGTACTGCGTAATCTGAGTGAGATTTGTCGGGCGAAAAATTGATAACAAATAAAAAGTCGCTATGCATAAAACTTGCCGTGTGATCGGATTGGCGAACCGTCAGGTGCTGAATGTTGGAATTGTCAATTTGTCGAATAATTTTCATTAGCGCCGCGTCAAAATCGCCCAACCATTGATATTTTAAGAAGCCATTGTCGCGCAAATTCCATTGCCGACGAGCGTGCTTAAATGACCAATTATTGCCTTCACGCGGAAAATCAATCCATTCCGGATGCCCGAACTCATTGCCCATAAAATTCAAATAACCGCCGCCGTGCAGTCCCGCGGTCATTAGACGAATTAGTTTATGCAGGGCTATTCCGCGTTCGGTCTTAAGATCTGGATCAATTTTATCCATGTGCCAATACATATTTTTATCAATAAGTCGGAAAATCAGCGTTTTATCGCCGACGAGCGCTTGGTCATGGCTTTCGGCGTAATTGATGACTTTTTCCTCTGGGCGATGTGAACTCAAAGTGTAAGCTAATTGTCCCAAATCCCAATCTTCATCATTTTTCTCTTTCAGGGTTTTTATCCATAAATCTGGCGCACCCATTTGCAGGCGATAATCAAATCCCAGCCCGCCGTCCTTTGTCGATGCGCCCAGTCCAGGAAATCCGCTCATTTCTTCCGCAATGGTCGTGGCGTCGGGGCGAACGGCGTGAATGGTTTCATTTGCCAATCTTAAATAAGCGAGCGCGTCTTTGTCGACATTATCGCGGAAATAATCATCATAACTAGTGAAACTTTTTCCGAGTCCGTGATCGTGGTAAATCATACTAGTTACGCCATCAAACCTGAAACCGTCAATGTGATATTCGTCCAGCCACCAGCGACAATTACTTGCCAAAAAATGCAAAACTTCTGGCTTGCCGTAATCGAATAATCGCGAATCCCATTCTGGATGATTTGTTGGCTTGAAATATTGTGTCGGATCGCCAGCGAAATTGCCCAGACCTTCGACTTCGTTTTTGGCGGCGTGAGCGTGAACAAGGTCAATGATGACGCGCAGTCCCATTCCGTGCGCCGTGTCGACCAATTTCTTAAAATCGTCGGGCGTGCCAAATCTTGACGAGACCGCGAAAAAGTTGCTGACGTGATACCCGAAACTGCCGTAATATGGATGCTCGGCGATTGCCATAAGTTGGATGGTGTTGTACCCAGATTTCTTAATTCGCGGCAAAACCTCCGTGGTAAATTCACTGAAACTGGCAACTTTTTCTTCCTGACTACTCATGCCAACGTGCGCTTCGTAAATTAAAGGAACTTTTGGCTTGGGTGGAGTGTTGTTTTGCCAATTGTAAGAAGTTTTTGGCGACCACACGACCGCGGAAAAATCGACAGAATTTTCGTCCTGAACGACGTAATTTGCGTATGAAGGCAGACGCCAGCCGTTGCCGCCAGACCAATAGACACGCAATTTATATTTCTGTCCGTGGCGAAGTGAATCTTCAGGAAGATTTATGCTCCATTCGCCATTCTCGCCGCGATTTAAGGCGAATTCCTTGTGTTCTTCCCAATCTGAAAAATCGCCAATTAAGAACATCCGAGTGGCATTCGGCGCCCATTCACGAAATATCCAGCCTGCATCTGTTTTATGAAGTCCGAAATGTAAAAAACCCATCGCGAATTCGGCTGGCGTCTTGCCGCTTAAAACCGTTTTCAGCTTCGAAGAAATATACTTCTCGCGTGCCTGAATTGTGGATTCGTGCGGCGCTAGCCACTGATCCAAATCAACGAGGGTTTTATTGCTCATGTTTCTAGTGTAGCGGAAAAAACTGATATAATCTATTAAATGAAACCTTTTTCTTTTGAAATAACTTCACGATTTAACGACACGTTGGCACGAACGGGAATTATTCACACGCCACACGGTGATATTAAAACGCCGGCGTTTATTGTGGTTGGAACTAAGGCTAATGTTAAGGCTATGGTTCCAGAGATGGTGACGAATGTCGGCGCGCAGGCGGTGCTGGCGAACGCTTATCATTTATATCTGCAGCCGGGGCATGAGTTGATTGAAAAGGCTGGATATCTTGGCAAATTTATGCACTGGGATGGTCCGACGTTTACAGATAGCGGTGGCTTCCAGGTGCTAAGTCTGGGCTCAGGTTTTAAGAAGGTTTTGGCTATGAGTACTGATGTTGATGAAGAAATTGCGATTGCTAAAAAATCGTCGCGCCATGCTTGGGTGGACGAAAACGGCGTGATGTTTAAGTCGCATCTGGACGGCTCTTACCATAAATTCACGCCAGAATTGTCCATGCAAATCCAGGCTGGAATTGGCGCTGACATTACTTTTGCGTTTGACGAATTGACCTCTTTGATTGATCCGTATGAATATCAAGTTGAGGCGCTAGCCAGGACACATGCTTGGGCGGAAAGAAGTTTGGCAGAAGTTAAGCGCCTAAGGGCGGCTCGTCCAGATAAGCCATATCAAGCTTTATTTGGCGTTTTGCAAGGCGCGAATTACGAGGATTTGCGGAAGCAAACTGCCGAGTTTTTGGGTGCAATGGATTTTGATGGCTATGGAATCGGTGGCGCGTTGGAAAAGGAAACTATGGCGCAAACGATTCAGTGGGTCAATCAAATTCTGCCTGAAAATAAACCGCGTCATTTGTTGGGAATTTCCGAGCCTGATGATATTTTTGCAGCGATTGAACAGGGAATTGACACCTTTGACTGTGTAAGTCCAACGCGCGTAGCTAGGAATGGTGCCGCTTATACGCAATTTGGTCGAGTGAATGTTCGTGGCAGGAAATACCGTGAGATGTTTGCACCGATTATGGACGATTGTGATTGCTATACTTGTAAGAATTACACGGCGGCTTATCTCTGTCATCTTTTGCACGCTCGCGAGTCGTTGGCAGGGACATTGTTGTCAATCCACAACGAGCGATTTATCGTTAAGTTGGTTGATGATATTCGAGCCAGCTTGGAGGATGGAACTTTTTACGAGTTTCGCGATTCGTTCCTAGCGAAGTATTATAGTAAGAAATAGGCTATTTACAACTGATTGGAAAATCGTTATAATTAAACTCATACGCCGTGAGGTCTTTTTTATGGACTGTACCCGCGTGAAATAATAATTAAATTAAGGAGAACTTCTACAAATGGCAGATGCATTTGACCGAAGCAAACCGCACGTTAACGTTGGTACAATGGGCCACGTTGACCACGGTAAGACTACGCTGACTGCTGCGATTACTGCAGTGTTGGCAAAGCGCCTACCAAGCGCAGTTAACAAACCTGTTGCGTACGACCAGATCGACAACGCACCAGAAGAGAAGCAACGTGGTATTACTATCGCGTCTTCACACCAAGAGTATGAATCAAAGAATCGTCACTATGCACACGTTGACATGCCAGGACACGCTGACTACGTCAAGAACATGATCACCGGTGCTGCTCAGGTTGACGGTGCGGTATTGGTTATCGCTGCAACTGACGGCCCAATGCCTCAGACTCGTGAGCACGTTTTGCTTGCAAAGCAGGTTGGTGTGCCAAAGATCGTTGTCTTCTTGAACAAGATGGACATGGCTGACGAAGAAATGGTTGAGCTGATCGAAGAAGAAGTTCGCGAACTTCTTGAAAAGAACGGCTTCGACAAAGACGCTCCAATCATCAAGGGTTCTGCTCTTAAGGCTCTTGAAGGTGAAGAGAAATACGAAGACGCTATTATGGAATTGGTTGACGCAATGGACAGCTACATTCCAGAGCCAGCACGTGACATGGACAAACCATTCATTATGCCAATTGAGGACGTCTTCTCAATTAAGGGTCGTGGTACAGTAGCAACTGGTCGTATCGAGCAGGGTGTTGTTAAATTGAACGACGAAGTTGAAATCGTTGGTTTGAAGCCAACTCAGAAGTCAGTTGTAACTGGTATTGAGGCCTTCAAGAAATCTCTTGACCAAGGTCAAGCAGGTGACAACGCAGGTGTCTTGCTACGCGGTATTGAGCGCAGCGACATTGAGCGTGGTCAAGTTTTGGCAAAGCCAGGCACAATTACTCCACATACTGAGTTTGAAGCTGAAGTTTACATCTTGAAGAAGGAAGAAGGCGGTCGCCACACTCCATTCTCAAAGGGCTACAAGCCACAGTTCTACTTCCGCACAACTGACGTTACTGGTGAAGTTGAATTGCCAGCTGACAAAGAAATGGTTATGCCAGGCGACACTGTAACCTTCAAGGTTAAAGTTGCTTGCACCAATCGCTATGGAGCAAGGTTTGAACTTTGCTATCCGCGAAGGTGGCCGTACAGTTGGTGCTGGTGTTGTTACAAAGATCAACAAATAATCTTGATAACACAAGCCTAATTAAATCCCCCGAACTTTCGGGGGATTTTTGATGTCGCTGTGATAATGTATGTCTAATCAAGGAATCTTGTGTTAAGACATTCTTTAGAAGTATCAAGCGTATAGTGAGGATAATATGGGCTATCGTTATTGTCTTCCTCGTTGACAGATGTAGTCTTTTTGATTTCCAAAGCAACCTTCTCTCCGTCTATTGTTGTCATAAATTGAGGAAGACAGAGGTATTGTTCATTCTCGCCGTGTGGAAAAGATACGGGCTTAGTGAATTGTCCCACGCTACTTTTCTTCTCTCGGCATTCAGTCATATTCTTTCCGATTTCGGTTGGAATATAAGCGTCATACTCCATTGCTAATGTTCTTGTCTTGTTCATTAGGTCTGAGATCTCAGGTTTTCTTCGTCCATGAGTTTGTTCGGTGAAGTCGATATCTTCGAATGTGAAGAAAACCACATCGTTTCCATCGCAAATATACATTGAACAGTTTGCCATTTCAGGGAATCCGTCGTAAGTTCTTGCTGTACAGTTAGCTATAAATCCTTCGCGGGTTCCGTTCTCTGAATAGTACATTGAATTCTTTTCTATATCTATTTTTCCCGCAGAAGCATCTTTCTTATTTTGTGACGGATTCTCGGTATTGCTATTTTCTGGCTGAGATGTGGCAGTTTCAGAGTCGCCGTATGGGGCTGAACTTGAGCTTCCAGCATCAACTCCTTTTTCGCCTGCGCATCCAGCCAATACACACGATGGTAATAAAGCTAGCATTGCAAGTGCTCGATATACTTTTGCAGTATCGACGCGTGGCGCTTTTTCTGCAAACATTCTTTTTTCCATATATCCTCCCGTTGATAATATGTAAAAGTTGATAGATTGCCGATATTATACATATTTTTTGCCGTAAAGTAAAGTTAATTGACAAAGCGGTAATGTTTATGACAGAATAAAGACATCTAATATAAAACAGAAAAAGGAGATTTTGGTGAATAAACAGAAATTGCTAATTGTTGGCGGCGGTGGAATGGTTGGTGCAACGGCGGCTTATGCGTGTGCATTGCGTAGTGTCATCGAAGAGATTGTGTTGATTGACCGCAGTGAGGATTTGGCTTGGGGTCAAGCGGCTGACATCAATGACGCGATGGGAATTGACAGAAATGTCGTGGTTCATACGGGAAATTATTCTGATATCAATGACGATGATATAGTTGTGATTACTGCGGGTGCGCCGCAACTTCCTGGTCAGACTCGGTTGGAGTTGATTGACGTTAATGCAAAAATTATGCGTGATATTGTGAAAAATATTATGGCGAATGGCGCGAAGCCGTATTTGGTGATTGTCAGTAATCCGGTTGATGTTCTGACTTACGTGGCGCTTAAGGAATCTGGTTTGCCGAAAAATCGCGTGTTTGGGACGGGTACGACGCTTGATACTTCACGAATGAAGTCGTATTTGGCGGATGCGTTCAATGTTGACAGCAAAGCGGTTGATGCTTATATTCTGGGCGAGCATGGCGATTCATCGTTTTCGACAATTGAAACGGCGCAAATTGGTGAAGTGCCGATTAGGGAATATCCTGGATTTACAGAGGAAATGATTGACGGAATTGAGCAGAAGGTTCGCGACCGAGCGTATCGGGTGATTGAAACAAAGAAATCGACATATTTTGCGATTGGGTTTGTTGTGTCTAAGATTGTTTCGGCGCTCCGAAAATCGACGCACACGGTTTATCCCGTTTGCTCTTTGGCTGAAGGCGAATATAGCTTGAATAATGTTGTACTTGGATTGCCATCGACAATCAGTAGTGACGGCGTGAAGATTTTGGCGGGCTATCCACTTACCGAGCGAGAAAAAGAATCGCTGAATAAATCCGCTGGAATTATTGCGGAAATGATTTCTCATCTTGATAAAGCGGAAAATTGCTGATATAATCGCATAGTTAATAATAATTTATCTCGAGAACTCGATTGACTATAAATAGGGCAATTAGAGGTTACGAGATCGCACACAAGGAGGAGCTATGGCTCAAGATACAGGAATTAAAATCCGTATTCGTCTGAAGGCTTATGACCACAAAGTCATCGACCAATCAGCAAAACAAATTATCGACACTGCAATTCGCACGGGTGCTAACGTGGCTGGTCCAGTGCCTTTGCCAACTCGACGCAGCACTTACACTGTTGTAAAGAGTCCGCACGTTTACAAAACTGGTGGTGAATCTTACGAGCGCCGCGTTCACAAGCGTCTGGTTGACATTACAAACGCTACACCAAAGACGATTGATAGCTTGCAGAACTTGAATTTGCCAGCTGGCGTTGACGCTGAAATTCGTATGTAATTTAGCTATGTATAAAATTTCCGCCTCTTGAATGGGGCGGATTTTTTATGCTATAATTCCATTTAGCTTATGACAAAACAAAAAACTCGTACTTATGCTCGCAATCGCTCGAAGTCTAGTGAGCTGTTTAGTCGCAAAGGTCGCGAACGTATTTATGATAATGATGGCTCATTTTTCTTGAAATTGGTGGTTTTTGTGGTGCTGAGTGCGCTGTGGCTTCGTCTAAAAAATCCAATTGAAGTTGGCGGTTTGGTCGTTCAGGCTATTCCTGTCGGTCTATTTATTGCATTGCTATTAGTCTTAAAGATTGAGAAATATCAATTCAACCGGAAAATTTGGTATGTCACGATAATTTTCATGGCAATTCTGACTTCGTTTACGCCAGTTGGCGTGATGATTTAGAGTTTGTCCTTTATTGACAATAATATACATAACGTGCTATAGTGAGGAAGTAATTTCTATTACGCGTAATATCAACTGTTCTCCTTGGTGAATGAGCAGGTCTGGTTATGAGCGGATGTTTACATTTAACGTTCTCCCAGAATCCAGAAACCGCACGTCATCAGGAGTATTTAAGTGGGAGTGAGGAAAAGTGAAAACACTTCTCGGTACCAAACTTGGTATGACCCAGCTCTTGGCTGAAGACGGCAAAGCCATTCCGGTAACGCTGATCCAAGCCGGCCCTGTCACCGTTACTCAGGTGAAGACTGTCGAAACCGACGGTTACAATGCGGTACAGGTAGCTTTTGGAGAGGGTAAGAACCTGAGCAAGGCCGTGGCTGGACACGTTAAGCCAGCCCAAGTGACCCCGAAACATATTCGGGAATTCCGTGTCGACCAGATTCCAGAGGATCTGAAAGTTGGCAGTGAAATTAATGTTTCCGCGTTTGAAGTCGGCGATTTTGTCGATGCAACCGGAACCAGCAAAGGTAAAGGTTTCGCTGGAACCATTAAACGCCACAACTTTAAGCGTCACCGCAAGACGCACGGTGGTAAAGGTAATACTCGTAAGCCAGGTTCAATTGGCTCGATGTATCCACAAAAAGTCTTCAAGGGTAAGACGATGGCTGGCCATATGGGTCACGAACGTGTTACTGTTAAGAACTTGGAAGTGGCATATGTTGATCCAGAGACCAATCTAATCGGGGTTAAGGGCGCTGTTCCTGGACCACGAAAGGGGCTGATTATTTTAGGAGGTAACAAGTAATGGCAGATTCAACCAAACTTCCTAAAGACATTTTTGCTGTGGAAGTGCCAAATCACGAATTGTTGAAATTGGCATATGACAGCTACTTGGCAAACGCACGCCTAGCTAGCGCTACAACCAAGCAGCGCGGCGAAGTTTCTGGTGGTGGTAAAAAACCATGGAAGCAAAAGGGAACTGGTCGAGCACGTTTTGGCTCAAGCCGTAACCCAATCTGGCGCGGCGGTGGTGTGGTATTTGGCCCACGCGGCAACGAAAACTACACTAAAAAATTGTCAAAGACTGCTAAGAAAGTGGCAGTTCGCCAAGCTTTGACTGTAGCTAACGAAGCTAAGAAAATTGTCATCAAAGATGTTAAGACTACTGGCAAGACCAAGGAAGTCGCAACATTCCTAGCCGACAACAAGTTCGAGCGCCGTGTTCTGATCGTTGTAGATGAGAAGACGCCAGAACTTATGCGTGCTACAAACAATATTCAGAACGTTTTGGTGGTTCGCGCTAATTATCTAAGCGTTTATCACATTCTGAATGCGGATACAATCGTTATAACACCGAAAGCTCTACCTGTAATTACTGCATGGTTGGGTAAGGAGGAAGCGTAATATGAAACAGACGATTATTATCCCACGCGTTAGTGAAAAGGCCTATGCACAGAGCGCCAACGGTGTATATGTGCTACGCGTTCCACTTAACTTGAATAAGAACGAAATCAAATCAGCTGTAGAAGCGCAATTTGGCGTTACTGTAGTTAAGGTTAAAACCTTAGTGCAAGACGGCAAGGCTGTACGCTTCTCACGAGGCAAGAATCGTTATCCTGGCACAACAACGCGCAAGGATTGGAAGAAGGCTTACGTGACGCTGAAAGAAGGCGATAAGCTCGATGTGTTTGACGCAGTAGAGCAGCAGATGGAGGAGACCAAGTAATGCCAGTGAAAGCTTACAATCCAACCACTCCTGCTCGTCGCGGCATGACGAGTCAGGATTTGTCAGACATTACAACAAGAAAACCTCTTAAAAGTCTGATTAAAGCTAAAAAGCAAAATGCCGGTCGCAACAACCAAGGTCGAATTACTGTTCGTCATCGCGGAGGCGGCGTTCGTCGTCACTACCGCTTGGTGAACCACAATTTGCCAGCAGGCTTGACCTTGACGATTGAAGAAATCGAATACGATCCAAACCGCTCAGCTCGTATTGCTCGAGTTAAGGATCAGTACAATTTGTACCACTACATCTTAGCTGACACCTCAATGGTTAAGGGTAAAACTATCCGAACTGGCGAAGAAGCTCCAATTGAGGCTTCAAACCGCTTGCCATTGTCAGTTATTCCTGTTGGTACGATGATTTACGCTATTGAGTTGACCGCTGGTAAGGGCGCACAAATGGTACGCGCTGCCGGTGCTAAGCTCAGTTGATGGCGAAAGAAGGCAACTACGCAACTATCAAATTGCCATCTGGCGAAGTTCGCAAAGTTCGCTTGGAAGCTACCGCTGCTATCGGTGTAGTCGGTAACGTCCAGCACCAAAATGTTAAGATCGGTTCAGCTGGTCGCAAACGTCGCAAGGGTATTCGCCCAACCGTTCGTGGTGTCGTTATGAACGCCGCAGACCACCCACATGGTGGTGGTGACGGTGGTCGCCACGGTACTGGTAAAGCACCACGTACTCCTTGGGGTCAATTGACATTAGGTTATCGAACTCGTCGCCGTAAAGGCTCGAATAAATTAATCGTACGCACGCGTCACGACGCGAAGAGGAAGAGGTAAATCACGATGAGTCGTTCATTAAAGAAAGGTCCATTCGTCGATGTAAAGCTAGCAAAGAAAATTGCTGCTCTTAGCCTTGACGATCGAACCGTTATCAAAACGTGGGCGCGCGCTTCGACTATCACCCCAGAAATGGTTGGTCGAACGATTGCTGTTCACAACGGTAGGGTGCACGTCCCTGTGCTGATTACCGAAAACATGGTTGGTCACAAACTCGGTGAGTTTAGTCCAACTCGTAAGTTCCGTAAGCACGGCGGAAAGGATAAGAAGTAATCATGGCTGATACAACTTATACTGTTCGCGCTTACGCAAAAGGTGTCGACCAGGCACCACGCAAGGTTAGCTTGGTTGCCGCATTGGTGCGAGGTCGCACTGTAGCTGATGCGCTAGTTATCTTAGAGCACGTTCCAAAGCGTGCTGCTAGCCCAGTTAAAAAGGCTATCGAAAGCGCTAAGGCAAACGCCATTAACAACCACGGCTTGGATGCTAAAAGTTTGGTAATTACTACTTTGAGCGTTACTACTGGTACACGTTTGCGCCGCTTTAAGCCTGCATCACGTGGCCGCGCTTTGCCATTCCAGAAAAAGACTTCAAATATTTTAGTTGAAGTAACTGGCACGGAAAAGCCAAAGAAAGCGCCTGCAAAAAAGGCCGAAGCTAAGGCAGAAGCAAAAACTGCTAAGCCTGCAGCTAAAAAAGCCGCTAAACCGGCAGCAAAAAAGGAGGAGAAGTAAATGGGTCAAAAAGTGAATCCAATCAACTTCCGCCTACAGGTCAATAAGAACTGGAGCTCTCGTTGGTTTACGGCCAATAAGAAAGAGTTTGCAGAGGCGATTCGTCAGGATCACGAAATCCGCGAGTTGATTGAAAAGAAATTTGCCTCACGCCCAACTATCAATCGCATTGAGATTGAGCGTAGCGCTAACTTGATCACGATTACAATTCACACGGCAAAAGCTGGTGTTGTTATCGGTCGCGGTGGTGCTGGCGTGAACGAATTGAAGAAGCAGGTTGAGAAGATTGCTGGTCAGGCTGTTCGTATTAACATCGAAGAAGTTCGTCGTCCAGAATTGGCAGCCAAATTGGTAGCTGAGAATATCGCTCGCCAATTGGAGCGCCGAATCAACTTCCGCCGCGCAACTAAAATGACTGCACAAAACACCATGAATGCTGGCGCTAAAGGTATTCGTATTGAGGTGGCTGGTCGTTTGAACGGTGCTGAAATGGCACGTCGCGAAAAGGTAATTGAAGGCTCAGTGCCTCTACATACCTTGCGCGCTGATATTGACTTCCACTGTGCTCGCGCTCAGACACCAGCTGGTATCATTGGCGTGAAAGTGTGGATTTATAAGGGAGAAAGGAGTCGCTAAATGCTGTTACCAAAGAAAACTAAGCACCGCAAAGTGCGTATTGGAAAAAACCGTGGTAATGCAACCCGTGGTAATTACATCGCGTTCGGCGACTTTGCATTGCAATCACAATCAAACGAGCGCATCAACTCCCGCCAAATCGAGTCTGCTCGTCAGGCGATGACTCGTTACATCAAGCGTGGTGGTAAGATTTGGATTCGAATCTTCCCTCACACTCCAGTTACCCGAAAGCCACTTGGCTTGAAGATGGGTCAGGGTAAGGGTAATCCAGAGTTCTTCGTTGCTAAGGTAAAGACTGGTACTGTTCTATTTGAGATGCAGGGCGTTTCAGAGGAAGTTGCTCGCGAAGCAATGCGTCTGGCTAGCCACAAATTGCCAGTCAAATGTAAGTTCATCAAGCGGGAGGACGCATAAATGGCTGAAACGAAGAAATCTGTTAAAGCGGCAGTTGTTAAGACGATTGACGACTTGAAGAAGGAATTGGCTGAAAAGCGAAACGACCTAATTCAGGCAAAACGTTCTCACGCTGCTGGCGAATTAGTTAATCCAAAAGCGTTGCGTTCACTCCGAAAGGAAATTGCACGCCTGCTGACACAAATTAATAACACAAAGGAGAGCAAGTAATGGCCCGACGAACATTGATTGGCGTCGTAACGAGTGCCAAGCGCGACAAGACTATCACTGTGACGGTCACTAGCCGCGAAACGCATCCGCTATACGGCAAGCAGTACACCGTGACTCGCAAATACACTGCTCACGATGAAACCAACGAAGCAGGTGAAGGCGACAAGGTGCAAATCGAAGAGACTCGCCCAATTTCCAAGACTAAGAGCTTTACTCTAGTTAAGGTGATTGAAAAGTCTCGCGGTTCTATCAAACTAAAGGACGAAGTTTCTGGTGAAACTAAGGAAGAGGCTAAGGAGGACGACAAATGATCCAACAAGAATCTCGCCTTAAGGTAGCCGACAACTCAGGTGCTAGGGAAGTTTTGTGTATTCGCGTTCTTGGCGGTACACGACGCCGTTACGCTCGCGTTGGCGACGTAATCGTCTGCTCGGTAAAAGACGCTAGCCCAACCGGTAACGTTAAGAAAAAAATCTGTTGTTAAGGCTGTAGTTGTTCGTACTCGCGATCAAATTCATCGCAAAGACGGCTCAACAATCTGTTTTGACGACAACGCCGTAGTGATTATCAACGATGACAAGCAACCAAAAGCTACTCGCGTCTTCGGTCCAGTTCCACGCGAACTTCGCGATATGGGCTACATGAAGATCGTCAGCTTAGCTCCGGAGGTACTCTAATGGCTCGTATTCATAAAGACGATACCGTAAAAAATTATTGCTGGTAAAAAAATAAAGGCACAACTGGTAAAGTTCTAAAAGTTAACACAAAAGACCAAACTGTTTTTGGTCGAGGGTGTCGGCGTTGGACATCGCCACGTTAAGCCAAGCCAGTACAATCCAAAAAGGTGGCAAAAAAAGATATTCACGTACCAATGGATATCAGCAAAGTCGCTTTGGTTGTTGATGAGAAATCAGGCAAAACCAGTCGGGTTGGTTTAGTAAAGAATGCTGACGGCGGCAAAACTCGTGTTGCTCGTCAAGCAAAAAAATAAGGAGATTAAATAATGGCAGAAAAGAAAACTGTCGTGCCAGCTCCTCGCTTGAAAGCCTTGTATCAAGGAACTTACCTTAAGGAACTACAAGCCGAATTGAATCTAAAGAACGTGCATGAAGTGCCAGCTTTGGAAAAAGATCGTCGTGAGCGTTGGTACCGGCAAAAGAAAGATGACAAGCGTCATTTTGAAATTGTCAAAAAAACACTGTCGAGAAAAATCACCGGTCAAGCACCAGTGGCTCGACTAGCCAAAAAGTCAATCGCGACATTTAGCATTCGTAAAGGTATGGGTGCTCCAATTGGTGTTAGCGTAACTTTGCGCGGCGCTCGTATGTACGAGTTCATGGATCGTTTGATTAACGTTGCTTTGCCTCGTGTTCGCGACTTCCACGGCGTTGGCTTGAAGTTTGATAAAGGTGGCAATTACAATCTCGGCATCACCGAGCAATCGATTTTCCCAGAATTGACATTTGAGGAAACTCAGGTTTTGCACGGACTGCAGATTACATTTGTTATCAAGAACGGCAACAAGGAAGCTTCTAAGGCGTTGCTAGAAAAATTCGGCATGCCGTTTGAGAAGAAAGGAGGCGTCAAGTAATGGCTAAGAAATCAATGGTCGCTCGTGATAAGAAGCGTATAAAGATGATTGCCAAGTTTGCAGCCAAGCGTGCTGAGTTGAAAGAACTTGGCGACCTCGATGGTTTGCAGAAATTGCCTCGCAATTCTAGCCCAACCAGGCACAAGAACCGTGATAGCATCTCTGGTCGCCCACGCGGCTACATGCGTCAATTCGGCTTGAGCCGTATCAATTTCCGCGAAAAAGCAGCCAAGGGTGAAATCCCAGGCATAACAAAGAGTAGTTGGTAAGAAGGAAAGGAGATTAGAATATGTCTATGCAAACTACAGACCCAATCGCCGACCTTCTGACTCGCATCCGCAATGCGAAATTGGTTGGCAAAACGGAAGTTCGTGTTCCGTCCAGCAAGATGAAGAAAGTCATCGCTGAACAATTAGTCAAAAACGGCTATTTGGCAGATGTCAAGCTGGAAGATGCTAAGCCTCGTGGCGTGTTGGTAATTACTATCAATGAAAAAGGAACTAACAGCACTATCAACGAAATTACCCGCATCTCAAAACCTGGTCGTCGCGTTTACGTCGGCGCTAGCGAGATTCCGAAGGTAAAGAGCGGTCGCGGTTTGGTACTTATCTCAACCTCAAAAGGTGTCATGACTGGCGCCGAAGCAGCTAAGGCTAAACTTGGCGGCGAATTGTTGTTGAAGGTTTACTAAGCCTCACGCAAATCAAATAAACGTCCTCATTGCAGGGCGTTTATTTTTTATATCTATCTGTACAGAGATAGTATAATAGTTATATGATCGACCTTAAGAATGTGTCTTATGAAACTAATAGTCGAGAATTGTTTAGTGATGTAAGCTTTGCTATCAACGCCGGAGACAAAATTGGACTAGTTGGTCCAAATGGTGCCGGAAAAACTACTTTATTAAAAATAATAAACGGAGATATCCAGCCTACATCAGGTGATATTATTTCTAGTGGTGAAGAGATAGGTATTTTACCACAAAACCTGAATAAATGGCTCGATAAGACAGTTTATGATTTTATAGAAGAAGTGACTGGTGTTAAGTCGGCTAGAGAAGAATTTGATTATCAGTGCGAGAGATTAACCCAAGAGGTTAGTGAAAAGACGCTATTAGCTTATGGCGAAGCTCTGGAGAGGTATGAAAAATTCGAAGTAGCAAATTTTGACAGGACGATTAAAAAGGCTTTATCACGAGCGGATCTGGGTGATATTGATCCGGATAGACGTCTGAATACATTTTCTGGGGGCAATGCACACGGATAGCTTTGGCAGCAGTTTTTGCGTCTAGTTATGATCTAATTTTGCTTGATGAGCCAACTAATAACCTTGATGACAGCGGAGTAGTTTTGCTTGGGGATTTTATTGACAATTCGCCAGCTTCATTTTTGATCGTGTCTCATGATCGGCATTTTTTACGTAACACTGCGGAACGGATCATAGAATTGACTGGCGGCAAGGGTGTGAATAAGTATAATCTTGGTTACGATGAATATGTTGAAGCAAGACGTGAAGCTCGTCAAGCAATGGCCGACCGCTATGAGCAATATGAAAAGGAGAAAAAGCGACTATACCGCGTTGCGCGGGATGCGAGAATTCGTGCGAATTCGGCCAAAGCTAGCCACAAAAAATCGGATAGTGATAAGTTAAATGATAATTTTCGTAAAGAGCGCGCATCTTCAAATATTGCAGGGGCGGCTGGAGGCATGGAGTCTCGCCTGCGACAATTGGATGAACCTGAGAGAGTGGAGGATGAAATTGCTATTAAGTTTGCTTTCGATGAAGTATCGTCTAAGAAACATAGCCTTATTTCTGTGCAATCGCTAAGTATTTCACATGATGGAGAGAAGATGATAGGACCCGTTACTTTTAATGTACGTCCTGGTGATAAAATATTGATCCAGGGAGAGAATGGTTCAGGAAAATCTTCGCTCCTCAATTTTATTATGGGACATAATACACCCGAGTATCATCGCGGAGAAATAAAAAAAGGCGAAAATGCAAAAATAATATATATGAATCAGTCGCAATCATTGCCACTTAAAGACAACTCACCTTTGGACAATTTGCGGTATTTATCGCCAAAACTTGAATTACACGACGCGATAAATATCTTAATTCGTTTTGGTCTGGATAAACGAACAATCTCTTCGACAAAAGCAATAGATCTCAGTGGTGGTGAACGGGCTAAGGTTTTGCTTGCTGCTATGTCAACGAGCTCTCCTGATCTTATCATCCTGGATGAACCGACGAATAACCTTGATATTCCTACGATTGAAGCTTTGGAACTGGCGCTAGGTCAGTATAGAGGAGGTGTTGTGATAGTGTCTCATGATCAAGACTTTATTGAAAATATAGGGATAACGGAGAAAATTAAAATATAAAAAAGACTTGACGGAATAGCTAAGAAAAGCTGCCAATCTTTCATAAGAACAGCTTGCTGAAAAATGGGAGTAACAAGACAGACAATAAGTAACTGGGAGAAGGAGGTGTTAAATGATTGAACAGAAAACATTCGGCCAGAAAGTAATAGAATTTAATAAAAAAATTATCTAAAATATCAATGGAATTACCGGATGGTTTTAAAATTATAAATCCGTTTAATGGAAGTCAAAAAAGAAATAGTAAATGAAATTTCAACAACGTTCTACAAAAAGGTTTTATAATGATTGTAATAAACGTCGTATAATATTAGGAAGTTCACCAGCACGTCGAGGAACAGCTATTACAGGGGTGCCATTTGAGGATGCGGAACATATTCAAAAAAAGAAACTGGTATTTTTGATTGATAAGTTTTATATTAACAAATCATCTTCAGGTTTTTTATATGATGTAATTGAAAAAAATATGGTGGATGTAAAAAGTTTTATTCGGATTTTTATATGAATTTTGTCTGTCCTGTTGGTATAGTTAGAACCAATTCAAAGGGAAATGAGGTTAACTGTAATTATTATGATAGTAAAAAAATTGCAAGAAACATTATATTCTTTGATTGTTAGCTCAATACAGGCACAAATTGATTTCGGAATCGATACTTCTGTGTGCTATTGCATAGGAAGTGGAGATAATTATACATTTTTATCTAAAAATAAACAAAAAAATATAATTTTTTTTGATGAAATCATACCTTTGGAGCATCCTAGATTTATAATGCAGTATAATTCTAAACATAAATATGAATATTTTTGAAAAGTATTTGACAGCTTTTAAGGCAAAAATCATAACAAAGAAAAAGGAGATAACATATCGTTAATAAAAAAATTTTAATGAAACATTAATACATGACGAGTTGTTCAAAAAGATTGATTATATTATTTTGTTGTTGAAGGTTTACTAAGCCTCACGCAAATCAAATAAACGTCCTCATTGCAGGGCGTTTATTTTTTATGATAAACTTTTATCATATGGGAGCTGGAGCACTAAAAGACATAAAGTCGGCATATCGAGTAGCAGTAAAGGGATTAGTGCGTGATGAATTAGGTAGACTACTGTTTGTTCAAGAGAGAAGTGACTCATGGGATCTTCCTGGCGGTGGGCTGGAACATGGTGAGGATATTACAGAAGCGTTGAAACGAGAGTTTCTGGAAGAACTAGAGACAGATATCGAAGTCGCTGCAGAAAATCCCTTGATCATTCCAACTTGGAATACAAAGTTCGATGACCCCGTTTTGATTATTGCCTACAAAGTTACTCTATTAACGACACCTCGTAAAACAGATGAAGTTTCAAACTTTAACTATTTCGATATTCATGAAATCAAGCAAGAAAAGCTAGATTCTACGCTGATTGGCAGTCTTTCAAAGATATATCAAATTGACCGATAGTACTCTCGAGAGAAATATTTCTATGCTTTCCATACGGCAGACAGCACTGAAGATGCTCTCATGTCGCTCTGTGCTATAAAAGAAAACGTAGGACACTTTCTGACACCCGGGGATATAAAGTATAATAGATTAGGCTGGCTAGCCCAGGCAATAAATTTAGGAGATATCATGGATACCATAAGAAAAACTATTAAAGCACGCACCTGGAAGGATGGTAAAGAAATTCACTCAGAAGATCAGACTCTTCCGGTAAATCAGGTATATGCTTGGCTTTTTACTCACGATAATAAAATAGCCATCGTATCTAAAGATGGTCGAAAGTGGCAGCTGCCCGGCGGAAAGCCAAATAAGCACGAGACTTACTTGCAAACCATCGTACGTGAAGTGGCAGAAGAGACGGGAATTAATACAGATAGCGTGTCTAGTCAGTATAAGTTCTTTGGCTATTACGATATCTTGGAAACAGATAACTTAAAAAATGATGACGAGTACTTACAACTTCGGGTTAGTTTGAAACTTAATAAGAATGCCGATGAGTATATATTACATCAACAGAACGAGGACGAAGAGCAAATACAGGAAGAGCAGATACGGTATGCTAAATTTGTAACAGTTGGTGAACTCACACAACACATTCCATGGGCAAGCGAGAGCGCGGAGTTGAAAGCCGCTATACAGAGTCAAATAAATTTTCCTGTATCACACTAGCACATTTTTCGACCGCAACTTCATGCCCGAGTGAATATCCATTGCGCTTCAACTTCGGCAGCTCGCGCACTTCGTGAAACATCATATTAAGCTCAGGTACGAAAAATAATTCCCGAAACGGCATACCTTTGAGTCGAGATTCCTCGCGTGGCTCGGTTAAGATAACACCAGAATTTTCTCCAAAAATTACTTTCTCACGACCATCAGGAAAGTTTACTACAAGACACGTCGTGTATTGTGCTCGTCTGTTTGACTTATCTTCAAGCTTCTTCAGACAATAATCTACGATCTCTTGATCACTCATCTCATGACCATTCCAACGTCTTGTAAATACGCCAGGCTCGCCGTTTAGAGCTTCAATTTCCATGCCGGAATCATCGGCGATAATTATCAGGTTTTTATCATTTCCGTGTAAATGACGCCTTGTGTGTCGCACCTTCAATAGGGCGTTTTGTTCAAATGTCGTACCCGTTTCTATGCAGTCGGGTATTTGATAATCTAAATCTGCCAACGAAATAATTGGCGTCTGCGGAGAGAATTTATGAAACGCGGCAACGAATTCTGCGTACTTGCCTGGGTTTTTAGTGGCGAAAAGTATAGTTGCTGTCATTGAGTATAATTATATCATTATTAACTAGCTCTTCGTAACTTGAAAACCTTGCATTTTACCCCTAGTCTGTGTTAAAATACTGAAGTTAATATCAAATCACACGAAAGGTGAGTAATGAGTCTGAGTCGAATCGGAAAACTGCCGGTGATTATTCCGGCCGGTGTGACAATCACGGTTGACTCTGGTGATGTGGTCGTTAAAGGACCAAAGGGTGAATTGAAGCAATTCATCACACCAGCAGTTGAGGTGAAAGTCGAAGACGGACAAGTCACGGTACATCCTAAGGACGAGTCTAAAGTAGCCCGTAGTCAGCATGGTCTGATGCGTGCGCTAATTAACAACATGGTAATCGGTGTAACCAAAGGTTATGAAAGCGCCTAGAGGTTAATGGTGTCGGTTTCCGTGTTAGCTCAAGCAACAACGAGCTAGAAATGGCACTTGGATTTTCACATCCAGTCAAATACAAAGCCCCAGAAGGCGTAACTGTTACCAACGAAAAAATGATTATCGTTGTTAGCGGTATCAATAAACAACAAGTCGGCCAAGTTGCAGCGGAAATCCGCGCCTTGAAGAAACCTGAGCCATACAAGGGCAAGGGTATCAAGTATGTCGACGAGCAGATTTTGCGTAAAGCAGGAAAGACAGGTAAGTAATCATGGCTGAAAATAAGAAGCTACTCAACCGCGCTCTTCGCAAAAACCGCGTTCGCGCTAAGGTTTCAGGCACGGCAGAGCGCCCACGCTTGACAGTTACTATTAGCAATTTGCACGTTAGCGCGCAATTGATTGATGATGTAGCTGGCAAGACATTGGCTGCAGCAACTACGGTTGGCACAAAAGCAACTGGTACGATGACTGAAAAAAGTGCTGCTATCGGTACTGAAATTGCTAAGAAAGCAAAGAAAATTAAGATTAGCGCAGTAGTGTTTGACCGAAATGGTCGTCAATACGCTGGCCGCCTAAAGGCTTTGGCTGATGCTGCGCGCCAAGAAGGATTGGAGTTTTAGTATGGCAGAGCAAGCTGCAAATACTACCCCACGTGCAGAAGGTCGTCGACCTCGAAATCCACGTGGTGGTCGCCGCGATGACCGGCGAAATGTGCGCGATGACGCACCAAAAGAATTTGAAGAATTGGTAATCAACATTGACCGCGTTTCTCGCGTGGTTAAAGGTGGTCGCCGCTTCCGATTTAAGGCTTTGGTTGTTGTTGGTAACCGCAAAGATAAGGTTGGTGTCGGCGTTGCTAAGGGTGCAGACGTGCAAGCCGCAGTCGCTAAGGCTACGTCAGTCGCTAAAAAGCACCTAATTACATTGCCGCTAAACGGTGAGACAATTCCGCACGACAGCGAAGTTAAATTCTCTGGCGCACGCGTATTGATCAAGCCAGCTGCTCCTGGTACCGGTATTATCGCTGGTGGTGTAGTTCGCCAAATTATCGGTGTAACAGGTGTTCGTAACCTATTGACCAAATCTCTTGGCTCAACCAACAAGGTTAACATTGCTTACGCGACTATTGAAGCTCTAAAGTCATTAGTTCCACGCGATCAATGGCTAAGCGCTCAGCCTGTAAAAAAGGTTGCTAAAAAGGAGGCTAAATAATGAAGTACAATGATCTCCAAGTTTCAGCAAACAGGAATAAAAAGCGCGTTGGTCGCGGTATTGCTGCCGGTCAAGGTAAAACTGCTGGTCGCGGTACTAAAGGTCAGAACGCCCGAACAGGTAAGAAGCTTCGCGTAATGTTCCAGGGTGGTCAGCGTCCACTAGCTCAAGCTGTACCAAAGGCTCGCGGATTCAAGAGCTTGCGAACTCCAGCTCAAGTTGTGTACATGGATCACTTGAACGCATTTGACGGCAAGACCGTTGACAATGCTTTGTTGTTCACTGAAGGCTACATTGCAACTCCATTCCACACGGTTAAGGTGATTGCTCGTGGTGAATTGAAGGCTAAGGTTGACTTGAAAGTACAAGCTGCCTCGGCTTCAGTTGTTGCCGCTATCGAAAAAGCCGGTGGCTCATTCGAGAAAGTAGCTACACCTCTACGCCAAAGTGCGAAAGAAGCTGAAGAGAAATAATTTTTCTCGGTAACGATAAATCCCCTTCGACAGAGAAGGGGATTTTCTTTTACTCTAAAGCCATGGTTTTGTTAATAACGCATACGCTTTTATGTTTTTAGTATGGAAATATCCGCTAAGGTACTGTATAATTAACAGAGTTAAGAATTGTTAGTGACTATGAGGGGCTAAAACATGAATTGGAGAATAATTTTTCGCTCGCTGAAAAATAAAGATATGCAAAAACGACTATTTATTGTCGTGGGAATAATCGTTGTCTATCGATTATTAGCGCACATTCCAGTGCCATTGGCGGAACCAACACAACTGCGTAACGCGATTTCGTCGGTACTTGGGCAATCTGACCTTGGTGGTATTTTGAACTTGCTATCTGGTGGCGCGTTGTCGAGCTTCTCTCTGGTGTTGGTTGGTCTTAGCCCATTTATTACAGCTAGTATTATTATTCAGCTTCTGACCAAAGCCATTCCAAGGCTTGAGGAGCTACACAAAGATGGCGAATCTGGACGTCGAAAAATTCAGCAATGGACACGTGTTATTACCGTGCCACTTGCTATTGTCCAGTCAATCGCTTTCATCTTCATCTTAAGGCAAACAGTTCTTCAAGGCGGCAGTACGACATTGGCCGACCCTACGATGATGGAATGGATTGTTTCAATCACTTCAATGACGGCAGGATCTGTTCTTCTGATGTGGCTCGGTGAGTTGATTACTGAGCAAGGAATCGGCAACGGTATTTCTATCGTAATCTTCGCTGGTATCATTAGCCAATTGCCGCAAATGCTCGCGTCATTAATCTCATCATTGTTCAACACCTCATCTGGCGGCTTAAACGTCTTCAACTGGTTCACTCTCCCTGTAAACCCAGTTATGTTCTGGACGATATTAATCATGTCAATTGCCGGACTCATCGTCCTTTACTTCCTAGTTAAAAATCAACGAAGCTCAGCGCGTCATTACAATTAACTACGCAAAGCGCGTTCACGGAAATAGTAATTACGGCGACGTAAAAAAAGTATTTTGCCGGTTAAATTGATTGCTGCGGGAGTTATTCCGGTCATCTTCGCGGTTGCATTCCTAAAGCTTGCCGCAATTTGTTGGTCAAGTCATGAAAGCGTCTGGTAACGCCGATCTTCTGCCGACCGCCAATAAATTGATCACTTGGTTCCAAGCTCCAAACGCGGGCTCATTCACAGGAAGCACCGCTGAAGCGTTTATTTACCCAACGTTATACTTTATTCTGGTTATCGCCTTTACATATTTCTACACTGGAATTGTCTTTAACGCTAACGAAATTGCCGAAAATCTGCAGAAGCAAGGCGGATTTATTGAAGGTGTGCGTCCAGGCGCTCAGACTGAAAAAAATACCTTATGAGAACTGTCAATCGCTTGATTTTGTTCGGCTCAATTGTCCTAGGAATCGTGGCTATTTTGCCATTCGTTGCGGAATATCTCACATACAATTTGACAGGTTTACAAGGTTTGCGTTTGTCAATCGGCGGTACGGGAATCTTGATTATCGTATCAGTTGCCCTTGAAACTCTGCGACAAGTCAACTCTCGTGCGCTGATGGTTACATATGATGACTTTGATCCAGACGAGCTGCTTGATAGCGACAAAAAGAAGAACAAGAAGCGTCGTTTGTTTAAGAAAAAATAATTGACATTAAAAATCCCCGCCGAAAAGCGGGGAATTCTTTTTTGTGAATGGATTATCGTATTTTGTAATCGTAAGATAAATTATCGCCAACTTTTTTCTCATTTTGGCAGACTGGCGCAATTTCATTACTAATGTTATTTTCATCAACCATCTTACAACTCGGAATTTCAAATAGGTTAAATTGATTGGTTGGGGAAATCGCTTTCCATCCGTCGTCTTTCTTAACTGCAAACATTCGTGCCACAGAATTGCCGCAACCATAACCCAATAACAATTGTTTCTCGTCCTGGGAATGGGCAATTACCGCAGTTGCGCCGTTGTTATCCTTACAGCCCGACTTCTTCACGTCTGCCTTCAGAAAATCACGAAGCTCTTGCGTGGCTGAATCGTTGCGAATAACCGCTTTGCCTCCTTCAATTCGAAAGCCTAAAGATCCCAAGCTCACAAATCCGTTATCAACCTTTTCCGCCGTTTGAAATGTCTTGTCGGAAGTTTGATTGGCGTGTAGTAAAATTACGCCAATAACTATCACTATCAAAGCCGTCACCAGACCGATTAGCACCGCGGTCATTATCTCATTCTTCGATTTTGTAACCTTAAAGTTTGCTGGTTTTTTCTTGCTTGCCATAAAAATCCTTATGTTAAATTTGATAGTACAATTATAGCACTTAAATTTACGGCGAAAACCCTTGTCAAACTGTGTTTAGTACTGTATAATTGACAACTGTAACTTATGGCGAGTCAAAAGGAAGTCATCAAAATGGTAGGAAAGGTAGTGGAAGCACTGCCTAATACTCAATTTAAGGTGGAACTGGAGAATGGCCATAGTATCATCGCGCACATTTCAGGACGAATGCGCAAGCATTATATCCGTCTGGTGCCTGGTGATAAGGTTGAGGTTGAGATGACCCCTTACGATCTTACAAAGGGACGAATCAGCTTCCGCCTACGTGACGATCGACTCAAGGTCGGTAGCTAAATATTAACGGTAATCTCGGGTTTACTCGGGAAGGGAGATTTAAGCACTTTATGAAAGTTCGTGCAGGTGTGAAAAAAATCAGTCCCGATGATAAGTTCGTTCGCCGCAAAGGCCGACTATACATCATCAACAAGAAAAAACCTAAGAATAAGCAAAGGCAGGGTTAAGCATGGCTCGAATTGCTGGGGTAGTTATCCCAACAGAGAAGCAGGTGCAAATTGCGCTCACCTATATTTATGGTATTGGGCCAAAGCACGCTTCGAGCATCCTTGCGGCGGCTAAAATTGAGCCGACCACTCGGGTGAAAGATCTCACCGAGGCTGAAGAAAACAAGATTCGCGAAATTATTGACAGCGAATACACCGTTGAAGGTGATCTCCAGCGCTTGGTGACAAACAATATTAAGCGCTTGAAGGATATCAACGCCTATCGCGGTCTTCGCCACAAAGCAGGACTGCCAACACGCGGACAGCGGACTCGTACGAATGCACGAACTCGCAAGGGTCGCGCCATCGCCGTGGGCGGTACACAACCAAAAGCAGCAAGTAAGACCTAAAGAAAGGACTAAGAAATGGCAGACGCAAAATCTACCAAGAAGAAGCAGCGCCGATCAGTCCCAGCTGGTCAGCTGCATATTCAGGCAACATTTAATAATACTATCGTTACTTTTTCCGACAAGAAGGGTAACGTGCTAACTGCTTCATCAGCTGGTGCATGCGGTTTCCGTGGAAGTAAAAAAGGTACAGCCTATGCTTCACAGGTTGCTGCTGAAAAAGCTGCTGAAGCTGCGAAATCTCAATACGGCTTGAAGTCTGTTGACGTTTTCGTGAAAGGTGTCGGCTTGGGTCGTGACGCCGCTATTCGTGCGGTCAGCGCATTCGACATCTCAGTAGAAAGCATTAAGGACGTAACTGGTGTGCCTCACGGCGGTGTTCGTCCACGAAAGGCACGGAGGGCATAATTATGGCACGAGATAATTCACCAATTGTCAAGCAAAGCCGCCGCGAAGGTTATGCGCTTCATCCAAAAGCACATAAAATTTTGGCGAAAAAATCTGGCATTCCAGGTCAGCACGCACATGGTCGTCAAAACAAGCCAAGTCTATACGCTACACAGCTTCGTGAAAAGCAGAAAGTTCGTCGCCTGTACGGTCTAGTCGAGAAGCAGTTTGCTCGCTTGATGGACGAAGCAACACGCACGCAAGAAGGTTTGGCGGGCGAAAACTTGTTGAAGCTATTAGAGCGCCGCTTAGATAACGTTGTTTATCGTTCTGGATTTGCCGTATCACGACGCGCAGCTCGTCAACTAGTTAGCCACGGGCACTTTGAATTGAACGGCCGACGCGTAGATATTCCATCGATTCGTGTTAAAGCTGGCGATGTTATCACGGTTCGTCCAAAGAGTACCAAGTCAGAGTACTTCACACGAATTGACGATGTAATCAACAATTCAGTCCAAGGCCCACTAAGCTGGCTAAAGAGCGACGCAAAGAAGCTGAAGATTGAAGTAACTGGTTTACCAAAGCGCGAGGAAGCAGAAGCTGACATCAACGAGCAATTAATTGTTGAGTATTACTCACGATAAAAGAAGGGTTAGGGAAGAATTATGGCAAAAGCAATTTACAATCCAGCACTCGCGAGCGTTGATGATATTTCAGCAACCAGTGCTACTTTTCTAATCGAGCCACTTCACCCAGGCTACGGTAATACTCTTGGTAACTCATTGCGACGCGTTCTATTGTCAAGCGTTCGCGGTGGCGCAGTTGTAGCTTTCAGGATTGAGGGCGCAACTCACGAGTTTACTACTGTTGAGGGCATCAAAGAAGATGTTGTCGACATTATGTTGAACTTGAAGAACGTTCACCTACGCGTATTTACTGACGATCCAGTTGAACTACGCATTGAGAAATCTGGCGCTGGCGAAGTAACTGCCGCTGACATTAAACTAATGCTGACGTTGAAGTTGTTAACCCAGAGCAAGTAATTGCTACAATCGACGACCCAAACAAGCATTTGGTTATGGATTTGGTAGTTGAGGCAGGCTGCGGTTACCAGACAATTGAAGAGTCAAGCGAAAAGCGTTTGCACAGCGACATGATTGCTATTGATGCAATGTACTCACCAGTTCTACGCGTTCGCTACAAAGTCGACTCAACTCGTGTTGGCCAGGAGACAAACTTGGACAAATTGGCAATCACTGTTGAAACTAACGGCACAATCACACCTCGTGAGGCGTTCGAAGAAGCAGCAGCCATCCTTGTAAACCAATACACAGCTTTGGCTGGTAACACGATGGTAACTGGCGCACCAGCACTTGGCGCAGCTAAGGAAGACGAAGAGTCAGAGCTAGCAATGCCAATCGAAGAGCTAAACTTAAGCGCCCGCACGACGAACGCGCTAATTAACAATGAAATCCGCACTATTCGCGATTTGGTAACTTTGACTGAGCAAGATTTGCGAGAATTGAAAGGTTTCGGTTCAAAGGCACTAGACGAAGTACGTGACAAGATGGCGGAGTTGGAGTTTTAACTATGCATAGACACGGATATCAAGGGCGCAAGTTCGGCCGCGAGCGTGATCAGCGACGAGCCCTACTCAAAGGTCTGGCTACCAGTTTGGTTGAGTACGGAAAAATCGAGACCACCTTGCCAAAGGCTAAGGAACTAAAGCGTCACATTGAAAAAATCATCACCAAGGCTAAAAAGGGCGACCTAGCTAGCCGACGTCAGGTGATTGCAGCATTAAGCACACGCGCCGCTGCTTACAAACTAGTTGATGAAATCGCGCCACAGCTAAGTGGTCGAACCAGCGGACACGTTCGCGTTGAGCGAACACGTTTGCGAGTCGGCGACGGCGCTCAAATGGCAATCATCGAGTTTGTTGACGATATTAAACCAATGCCAAAGGAAGGAAAATAAGATGAAGACTTATTCACAAAAACCATCTGAAGTTTCTCGCCGTTGGGTATTGTTTGACGCTAGCGAATTACCACTTGGACGTTTGGCTACAGAAATTGCCAAGCATTTGACTGGTAAATACAAGCCAACTTACACTCCTCATATTGACGGTGGCGACTACGTAGTTGTTATCAACGCTGCACAAACAGTCGTTACTGGATATAAGGAAACGGATAAATATTACTATCGCCACAGTGGTTTTCCAGGTGGAATTAAGGAAACGCAATTCAAAGAAATGCGCGAACGCCACCCAGAGCGAATTATTGAAGAAGCTGTTAAAGGCATGTTGCCAAAGAACAAATTGCAAGCAGAGCGCCTAAAGCGCCTACGCATTTTTGCTGGCAGCGACCACGCTCACACAGCACAAACACCAGAGAAAGTTGAGGTAAAGTAATATGGCTGCTGATACTTATTTCTACGGCTTAGGTCGACGCAAGAGTGCTTCAGCAAGCGTTCGCCTACTTCCTGGCAAAGGCACCATTACAATCAATGGCAAGCCTGCTGCTGAGTACCTGGATGGCAACAAAACTCTTCTAGCAGAAGTAACCGATCCACTTGCAATTGTCAGCAAGCAAAAAGAATTCGACGTTACTATTCTAGTTAAGGGCGGCGGCTTAGCTGGTCAAGTTGATGCTATCAAGCTTGGTATTGCAAAAAGCTTTTGACAGCTGCTCACGCTGACCTGCGTCCAGTTCTAAAGAAGGCTGAACTATTGAAGCGTGACCCACGCGAGAAAGAGCGCAAGAAGTACGGTCTTCGTTCCGCTCGTAAGCGCGAACAATTCTCTAAGCGTTAGTACAGAAAAGGCTATCACAAAATACTCCGTTTCACATGCAGGCGGAGTATTTTCATAGTATACTAAAAAAATATGTTGGACAAGATTATTCATCGCTGGTTACGGATTCCGTATTCATTAAACGTGCACTATTTTTTTCTCGTCCGGAAAAAAACCGAAAGCGACGATTTTACTTATTCATGGATTAGGCACATCCTGGAAAAACATGGACGCCGCTGGAGCCGTATTTACCAAAGGGCACGCGAGTTATAGCAATTGATATGCTGGGATTTGGCAATTCGCCCAAGCCTGATTGGAAATCCTACAATGTTCACGACCAAGCCGCAAGTATTGTCGCCACTTTGCGTAGGGAATTCATAAATAACGTCGATATTGTCATCGGTCATTCTATGGGGTCGCTGGCTGCCGTAGAGCTCGCCAAGCAATATCCGAAGTTAAGCAAGTCGCTGATTTTGTGTAGTCCGCCGATATATTATCCGAGGGTTGACGAAAAAAATTCATCATCCAGAGAAAAATTTTGCGTGCGCTTTATGAGTTTTTCAATAGTCATCCGCGCAGTTCGAAACGCTTTTTGCAATTCGCTGATCGGCACAATATTTTGGCCTGACGCTGGATTTAAAGGCCGATGAAGTTACCTCCGAATCCTTCTTGATGGCCTTAAACACCGCGATTATCAATCAGACGACAATGAATGACATCACTAAGCTCACTCTTCCGATTGCTATTTTGTCTGGAAAACTCGATCCACTGATTGTCGAGAGAAACCTGAAGAAATTAGCAAAAGATCATAACAATATCACCCATACGTCAATGGCAACTCAGCGACACGAAATAACCGATAAATATGCGAAGAAGCTGTCGGAAATTATGAAAGATTATTTGGCAGGAAAATATTCACCAGAAACGAGTCATCCTATAACAAAATCCAAACGAGGAAGTTTATGATCGAAATCGAATCCAAATTCAAATTAGCGTCTGATATTACTCGCGATAATCTCATCGCCATACTAAAAAGCCAATTTATCACGTCAATCTCAAGCAAACGCCAAATTGATACAGTATTTTTATTGCCCGAGCAAGTTGACGCGCCAATTGTTCCTGGCTCAAAAATTATGCGAGTGCGCAATGTTCTTAATCCGGAAACTGGTGAGCTGCAACAAAGCTTGATGACGCTGAAGGTTGAAGGACAGGCAAAATTGGCGTCTGATGAATATGAATTTGCGGTTGATGATGGAAATGCGGCGCGCCAAATGCTCACAGCGCTGGGCTGGCAAGAAGTTGTTACGGTTGATAAAGTCCGCCTTGAATCAAAGACTGAAGATTACACAATTTGCATTGATGAAGTTGCTAAGCTTGGACTATTTATTGAACTGGAGGTTTTGACCGAAGACAGTGTCGACGTAAAAAATATTCAGCAGCAAATGTATAGTTTCCTGAAAAACCTAAACATTGACGGCAAATTATGGAAAATTCCGCACGGCACGAGCATTAGAAATCTGCAAAATAGCGTTAGTTAGCGTATACTTATTAGTATGAAACAAGAAAATAGTCCAATTTATTTTATCACTTCCAACCACAGTAAATTCACCAGTCTTCAAGAACTCCTTCAGCCGCTTGGTGTTGATTTAAGGCAACTCGATTATGATTTTGACGAGGGGCGCGGACTAGATATTCAAATGATTGCAAAAAGCAAATTATCTCAAGCCAAGAAAGCGTTTCCGAACAAGCGCCTGGTCGTTGATGACCGCGGTTTCTTCATCCCGGCGCTGAAAGGTTTTCCGGGGCCATTTGTTAAATTGCTACTGAATAGCTTTAGCTATCCCGGCATTATCAAGTTAATGAAGGGCGAGGCTGATCGTCGAGCTATTTTTTCTTTTGCGGTTGGCTATTTTGACGGCGAAAAAGACCACATTTTCGTAGCCAACGAAGAGGGATTTATCGTTGACGAGCCACGTGGCAATAATCTCCATGGCTGGACGGAATTGTTATATATTTATGGACACCCGAGCTTTCCTGGTCGTAGTTTGGCAGAATTGAACGACGAAGAATGGCAGGAATATCTGACGATAATTGAGAAAGTTGATGGGCTCGCGATGTTGAGGGATTATTTGGTAAGAGTAGGGTTATCGCAAGACTAATAATTAAAGCCTCTTACACGATAATGACTCCGAATAGCTTTCGTCGGGTACGTCGTACAGGAACGTATCCTGCAGTAATTTCTTCTGCTCAGGTGAAATGTCATTAAAAAGCTCTGATGAAAATCATAAAACCATTCTAGGCGAGTTTGCAGTTCTAGATATTTATCATAGTTCATAGCTATATTATAATTCAGGGAATGACCGCTCGTAGCAGTTTGATTGTGTCAACAACCTATGGGCTTGGACGTATTCTGTAAATCTTTCTCTATTCTTTTACGTAATCCGTTGTAGATAGTTCGCTGTTTGTCTGGCTGAATCGCTGCATATTTATACTAAAATCGGGTTCTTAGCGATGGTAGAATTTATCATTTCGCCGCCAACATGGACAATGTTATGGAAAGCAAATCCGATGGCCGTCCTATCTCTCTTATTCTCAATCGGTTTATCTATTTACGTCATTTTATGGGTTTGGCGCATATCCAAGCGAGCTGTTTTATAGAACGTTTGCGAATTTTAGCAATTAGCGTTATAATCACCCCATGACTATAAAACGGCAATTCATCAACACCGCCTGGCAAAGCACGCGTTTTCGCCGCGGCTTGTTGAATTGTTCGTAAATTTCTTCTGAAAATACCAACCATGACTAGAGGCCGCGCGCGGTCTTTTTTATATAACCCAAAGGAGGAATTATGAAGCAAAGAATAATTATCATCGGCGGCATGGGGCCGCAGGCAAGCTTGGAACTACACCGGCGGATGATTCAGCAGGCGCTGGCAGACGGCGCGAAGGATGGCACGGATTTTCCGCATATAGTTCATTTGTCGCTGCCGGTTCCTGATTTTATCGCCAACGAATCGCGACGCAGCGAAGCCTTGGAAATTATCATAAACGAGCTGAAAAATATTGACGCGTCGATGGACGACGTTATCATAATTGCCTGCAATACTGCGCATTTGTTGCAGCCCGATATTGAACAGCGGCTGAATATTCGCATAACTTCCATGGTGGATGCCGCAATTGATTATGTTAGCCGCCATTATAAAACAATTAGGCTGCTAGCGTCGCCGACGACCATCCGCACTGGACTATATGACAAGCCGTTGAAAGCCGCCGGAGTAACCGTATTAACGCCAGATAAGGACGAAGAACAAGCGCTGGAAGTGATAATTCGCGCAGTAATTTCTGGGCAAACAATATCTCAGGCAGCGCTGGATAAAATACCAATAACAGCCCAATCCGAACAGGCGAACGCAGTAAACTATATCAATAATTACCCCAGCAGTCCGCCGGTATTATTAGGCTGCACCGAATTATCCTGCGCCTTCGCCGAAAAACCAAACACCATTGACCCAATGAACATTTATTACGTTACTTAACAACCAAAGGAGTGCTATAATGTATACAATGAAACCAACTAAACCCGTCATCCTCACTGGCGTGCGCGCCAACAATAACATCCACATAGGTAATTACTTTGGGGCTATTTTGCCGATTATCAACATGACGAAACGTCGCCCGGACGAATACGATATCAATCTATTCATCCCAGACCTTCACAGTTTTACGACGCCAATTGACCACAGTAAGTTATACGACAGCACCCTGAACAACGCGCGAGTTTATACCGCCGCCGGATTGCCGCTGGACAACCCTTCCATTCATCTTTATCGCCAAAGCCACGTCCCGGCACACAGTGAACTGGCGTGGATTCTGGACTGCTTTACTGGATTTGGCGAGATGAGTCGAATGACGCAGTTTAAGGACAAGGGAAGTAAAGGCGATGCCTCTGTCGGACTATTTAACTATCCTGTCCTGATGGCCGCCGACATTCTACTTTACGGCGCGACTTACGTGCCAGTTGGCGACGACCAGACTCAGCATTTGGAGCTCACTCGTGATATTGCTGAGCGAATGAATCGTAAGTTTGGCGATCTATTTATCGTGCCGAAACCCGTAATTCGGCAGCATCAATTCTTCGGAAAAGACCAAGGGTTGAGGATTAAAGATCTCGTGAATCCAGCGAAGAAAATGAGCAAATCTGACGAGAGTGGCAAGGGAGTTATTTTCCTTTCTGACGATCCAAAATCGGCACATAAGAAAATAATGAGCGCAACAACAGATTCAATTGGCAAAGTTCAATACGACAAGGAAAACCAGCCGGGAATTTCTAATTTGCTGGAGATTTTGACTTTGGTTCGGCAAGATGCTGGCAGGGAAGTTACTCTGGAGCAGACCGCTAACGAGTACTTTGGAATGGATCGTTATGGCGATTTCAAGCGAATCGTGGCTGACGAAGTTGCGGAATTTTTGGAGAATTTCCAGAATCGGCTTGCGGCGGCTGATGAGCAAGCAATTGAAGAAAAGTTGGCTTCCAGTGAAAAAGACATGAATGTCGTCGCTAATGAAACTTTGTATCGCGTTCAAAAAGCTGTAGGGCTTCGAAAATAGGGAGCAAATCGCGTGAAAATATTACCTCGGACAGTGCTAAAAATAGCTAGATTGTACAAATTAGCGGACGACAATACGCCAGTTAAGGCATTGCGTCGATTGGAAATTCAAACGGACAAATCTCATGTTTTTGCGGATTTTATTTTGAACAAGCAGCATTTTGCGCTGCTTTACGGTTCGATTGTCGACGAAGAATCCATTGACGAATTGTGGACGGAAAAACCAGATAATGCCGAGATTTTGCCGAATCCGCTAGACCCAGAATTTATCGAAACGCCGTTCCAGGGAAAGTATGTCATAATGTTCAAAATCTCGCCAACTAAGGTGCGCTTGGATATTTATTTATCGACCAAATTTGACACGACAATTTCCCGAAGTCTTTGGCAAAAATACGTAAAAGCTGGATACGTTTCGGTCAATAATAAAGCCGTGACGACGCCAAAATTTGAGGTTGATGAAACTGATGAAATTGCGCTTAATTTGCCAGAAAAAGAGCAGACGGACGTTGACTTGCCGATTTTATACGAGGATGATGATGTGATTGTCGTCAATAAACCAAGCGGGCTACTGACGCACGCGAAGGGTGGACTTTCTGATGAGCCGACGGTTGCGGAGATAATTCGCCCCAAAACCTCATTCGCAACGGATACTGATCGTCCGGGAATTGTTCACAGGCTTGACCGCGACACTTCGGGGCTACTGATTATCGCCAAAAACCCAGAATCTGCCGCGCATCTACAGAGGCAATTTGCCGAGCGAACCGCCAAGAAAACCTACATAGCGATAACCGACGGCAAGCCAAAGTTGAATGCCGCAAAAATTGATCTGCCAATTGGTCGCAATCCTTCGGCGCCGAGCACTTTTCGTATAGATCCGAACGGGAAACCAGCTCAGACGACTTACCATGTTTTGGCGGAAAATGATACTCAGTCGCTCGTGGAGCTGAAGCCGACCACTGGTCGAACTCATCAATTGCGCGTCCATTTGGCTCATTTGAATGCGCCGATTCTTGGTGATCGAGTTTACGGAAAGTCTTCGGATTGTCGTATGATGTTGCATGCTCAAAAATTAGAGATAACTTTGCCGTCTGGTGAGAGAAAAGTTTTTGAAGCCGCAATTCCTGACGAATTCAAGAAATTCTTCCCAGAGGATTTATAGATGTCTGAAGTGATTATATCTGCTCGAGACGCTCAAAAAATCAGCCAGATTTCATCGCAATTGCCTCACGCGCTTTTGGTAATTGCGGATTATGGGCTTGATGGGCTGGGTGTGGCTCAAATATTAGCAAAGAATAGTGATACTTTTCACTTGAAACCACTTCCAGAAAAGCAAACTATATCCATTGATCAAATCCGCGAGCTCATCTCTACGCTTCGAACTTACGCCGTAAATCGTCGAGTTATTGTCATTGACGAAGCCGATTCAATGACCGAGCCGTCGCAAAATGCACTCCTGAAAGCACTGGAAGAGCCGAATAAAAATACCAATTTTATCCTTGTCGCGAAAAACCCGAAGTTGATGCTTGATACTGTTAGATCTCGTTGCCAGACATTGACGCTTCATAAAACGACATCCGCCCAAGATAAAAAACTGCTTGAAAAGTACAATTTAGACCCCGCCTCTAGTCAGCAAATTCTTTTCTTAGCTGCAGGGCGACCATTACTAATTAAAGAGTTGGCGGAAAATCCAGAAAAATTCGCCGAATATCGACAATTAGCCACCGACGCAAAGCAAATTTTAGCCACAAATCGAGAATACGACACATTTAAGAATCTCGTCAAATACTTTTCTGACCGCCAAAAAGCGATATTGCTGACGGATATTATAGTGAATATGATTCGTTTTCAGACTTTATCTCGCGGGATGAATTCGTCGCTTGAAGAGCAACTTGAAAAAACCACCCCTGTTGCGAGCGCATTAAAATCCAACGCCAACGTCAGGCTGGCGCTGACGCAACTTGTGATATAATAGTATAGATATGTTTGGATTATTCCTCATTCTAATTTTAATGATTTGGGCGATTTTTTATCATCCGTCAATCAAAGAAACTGGCGATTTGCCAACTAAGATTACTAATAAACTTGATCAATTATGGGAAATTGCCCAAGAATCGATTCGCGAGAATAAGTACTTGCGCGCAGAAAAAGCTCTGCTAACAATTTTACGTGTTGATGAAAAAAATGCCACTGCATATAACCGTTTGGGAATTTTATATGCCAAGCAGAAGGCGTATAAGGATGCTATCGAATGCTTTGAGATTGCTCAGAGTCTCGAGCCAAGCGCTTCAAGTCTTCATAATGTCGGCTTGATCTATTACGAAACAGAGAACTATGAAAAGGCGTCTTTAGCATTTGAGCAGGCATTGGAGATGGAAGATGATTTGGCTGCGCGCTACATAGCTTATGCCAAAGTTCAGGAGAAAATAGGGAACACGAAGAAGGTTATTAATGCACTGGAAAAGGCCGTTGAATTAGAGCCGATTCCTCAAACCCTGAAGATCTTAGCGGAGGCCTACGATAATGCCGGACAGACTGAATTAGCCGAAGAATTACGCAAGAAAGCCACAAAAATGATCGCTCCTGTAGCGCCGACAAATAGTAAAACTGAAGCACCACGCCCACGCCAGCAGCGCAAAATACATCAACCACGAAAAATAGTTATGTAAACTCTTGTCACAGAGAGAAAAAATTGATAAAATAAATTCAGTTGCCGCTTTAGCTCAGTTGGCTAGAGCAACGGTTTTGTAAACCGTAGGTCCTCGGTTCGAGCCCGAGAAGCGGCTCCACATCACGCTGGAATCGTGTAGTGGCAATCACAGGAGACTGTAAATCTCCCGCCGTAAGGCTTCGTAGGTTCGAGTCCTACTTCCAGCACCAAGATTGAATTATCGTCGCCTTTTTGGGGCGACTTTTTTGATAGCACAAAATATTAAAAAGTGTGAGCCACAGGTTTTCTGGTCGAGGCGCTATTGCTTTAACAGTTTTGGCGGAGCTTATTTTATAAGCATACAAGAAATGATATAATAAAAGCAGTAGATTATAGGGAATGGAGGGGGAATGTCTAGTGGAGGTTTAACGGTCGCAAATATTGCTACAACTTTTGATATAAATCTTATTTATGCTCGTCGTCTTTTTCAATCTGTAGACACAACTGAAGACATCGATGAAGTGCAAAAACTCATAAGTCAAAAACCTAAGCCATTCGTAAAATGGGCTGGTGGCAAGCGTCAGCTATTAAAACAATTTCGTGATTTAGGGTTATATCCGCCAGAACTTTTTGACCCTACTACAAATACTTATTACGAGCCGTTTGTTGGTGGTGGCGCCGTCTTTTTCGATCTCCTGCCTGAACGAGCAGAGCTTTCAGATTTGAATAGAGAATTGGTGATTACCTATAATGTTATCAAAAATAATATCGATGAACTTATATTCTCCCTAAAGCAACACATATACGACAAAGAATACTATCTTGAAGTCCGTGCCAAAAATGTTAACGAACTATCAGATATAGAGGTCGCCTCACGCTTTATTTTCCTCAATCGAACAGGATTTAACGGCTTGTATCGTGTCAACAAAAAAGGACAATTTAACGTGCCTTTTGGTCGCTACAGCAACCCTGTTATCTGCGACGAGGAAAACTTACGTCGCGTGTCAAGAGAATTACAAAACGTAATCATCAAGCATCAAGATTATACATCGGTGCTAAAAAACGCACAAAAAGGCGATTTTATATATTTTGACCCGCCATACTATCCGCTTAATCGCACCTCGTCGTTTACAGCATACACATCTGAAAGTTTCCTGGAGAAAGAACAAACCGAACTCCGAGATACTTTTGTAAAATTACATAAGCGAGGCTGTTATATTATGCTCTCCAACTCAGACACGCCTTTTATTAACGATTTGTATTCAGAAATTGACGGCGCGACAATCCATAAGATTACCGCTGGACGAGCAATCAACTCAAAAGGTTCTGGACGAGGTAAGATAACAGAATTATTAGTAACTAACTATTAGATTATGACAAAAGATTTTAACCATTTAGTATCAACATTCAAAAGCTCAATTAAAACGTGGGACTACTTTGTAAACTGGAATAAGGTTTTTGCGAATAGTACTGAACTAGAAATATCACTTAACAAACTTAACTACTTACTTGGCAAGGATAACTTGCGCGACGAATTTTATAAACTTTACCAGTCAAATCCTGACATTGTTAAGGCACTACCAGTGTTGCTTGCGGTTCGCGAAAAGAAGCTAGAGATATACGATAAGAAAACAAAGGAGTCGGAGTTTTATAACTTCGCAAAACCTGAAAATGATCCCGCAAAGTACTATGAGTTTTTGGAAAAATCGGGATTAGCTCGATTATTCCAGCGTGACGGTATCAAAAATCTCGTCGACTATGTTATAGGCGTCGAAGTCGGTCTTGATAGCAACGGTCGTAAAAATCGCGGCGGTTCACTCATGGAGGAAATCACTGGCATTTTTATTGAAGAGTTTTGCAAACAAAATAGCTTTGAATATTTGCCGCAAGCACGCGCAAGTGCGATACACGCAAAGTGGGGTTTTGAGGTAAAAGTAGATAAATCAGAACGGAGCTTTGATTTTGCGGTCTACAATCCGCAAAGCGGTAAGCTAAAACTTTTTGAAACAAATTTCTACAACGGCGGCGGATCAAAGTTAAAGGCTGTTTGCGGCGAATTCCGTAGCCTAAATGACGAGTTAAAAGCACAGAGTATTGATTTTATCTGGGTGACGGATGGCTTAGGTTGGCATACAACAAAGCGACCACTTGAGGAAACTTTTAATCACAATGACCATGTTTTCAATCTTGATATGCTGGAAAATGGCGCACTAAATAATCTGTCATGGTAGCTAAAAAGGCAAAAAGTTACACCCCGACGAATTTGAATTAGAATGCACGACAGTATGGGCGTTCCCGCGTCGTGGCAACTGGGCAACGCACAAATCCGACTGGCGCGGTAATTGGTCACCTGAAGTTGCGCGCAATCTTATTTTGCGCTACTCGAAGGAGGGTGACATACTGCTTGATCCGATGATCGGTGGTGGCACAACTGCAATAGAGGCAAAAATACTCAACCGTCATATTATCTGCTCTGACGTTAATGATAAAGCCCTTGAGCGCACAAAATCCTCGCTGGATTTTGAAGTAAAAAATGATGCGTGGCAAAAAATCGTAAAGCGCGACGCGCGCGATTTAAGTAAAGCAAAAGATGAGAGTATTGATTTTATCTTAACCCACCCTCCGTATGCCGACATTATCAAATATAGCGATGGCGAACTTGACGATGACTTGTCCAATATTCACGATATTGACAAATTTGCCGATGAAATGGAAAAAGTTGCTCGCGAATTGTTCAGAGTTCTTAAAAAGGGCAAATACTGTGCTATTTTGATTGGCGACACACGCCGCAATAAAATGTATCAGCCTATAGCGTATAAAGTTATGGATAGGTTTTTACGAGCCGGCTTTCAGCTAAAAGAAGATATAATTAAACGACAATTTAACTGCAAGGCAACTGGATTTTGGGTTAAAAAATCACAAGAGAGTAATTTCTTGCTTATTATGCACGAACATTTGTTCGTGTTTCAAAAAGCATAAACATTTTACAAAATATTATTGCCTGTATTGCAAATATCCTCCCCGACAACTATAATAATATTATAAAGACCGGAGAAACTGTGAGATGAACCCTTGGGAACAAAAATTTGACGAAACACAAATGACTGCGCGCATACAGTCGTTAAGCGACAAACTCGCCACATATGATGAGGCGGCTTTATCTGTAGAAGATAGGACACACCTTAATCGCATCAAGGCTGTTAATGAACAGCTGAATATTGTTTGCGAGAATACACCTGCTGAACTCATGAATATGAATGCAGCAACTAGTATTGCATCAAACTTATCAAATATCTCTTCTTATCTTGATAGCTGGGCGTCGACAAAAAACTCTACCTATCTAAACGCCCATGCATTTAACGAGACAAACTCAATTATTCAGTCTATAAGTGCACTCTCGCCAACAATTAACCTGCCAGAAGCTCGTGCTGCAATAACAAGTATCAGACGGTCTGCCGGACAACAAAAGCGAATTGTTGAGAAAATCACTCAGGCAATTAAGGATAAAGGTTCGCTTGCGGATGCAACGATTGACGAGAAAATATCCGAAGCAAAAGGGACTATAAACAATGATATTGCTGTGGCTAGAAAAAAGCTAGAGAGCATCGCAACCGAAAGCGAAGAACTATCAGAGCAACTTGAAACAGTCAAATCGGCCGCAAATAAGCTAGCGACAGAACAAACTGCCGCATTTAACACTGCTCAAACAGAACGATCAAAAGAATTCACAGACCTCATTTCGCTGAAGCAAGGTGAGCTTGATGTGATGCTTGATAAGCTAGCGAAAAAGGCAGATGAGAAGTCCGACATGATTAACAAGGCTGCCGAAAAAGATGCACAGGCAACATTAGACGCAAAGAATCGGGCAGAAAAACTACTTGGCATAGTAAGCCAAGATGCACTTATTAGCGACTACTCAAAGAATGCAAGACGCGAGTGGATATCGTCTCTTGTATGGCAAATCGTTGCTGCGCTATCTATTATCCTTGCTATTATCTTTGCGGCAATCCTTGCATGTGAAGCAACGGGTGAGACGGTTTGGCAAAAACTCATCGCTCGGCTCTCTGTAGTTGCTGCATCTGGTGGATTGGCTACCTATGCCGCAAAACAAGCAGCGGAGCATCGCCAAGCACAACGACAATCAGAGCATATGGCGCTACAATTTAGTGCAGTACGCCCCTATCTAGAAGACGTTACTGATAAGGAGCAGCGCGACGCGCTACTCATCAAGCTAGCCGACAAGTTCTTTAGCGAAAAGAAAATAGAACAACCCAAAAAGAAAGCCACCAAGGATAAAGGAGAAGAGTTTATTTCTGCGAATGACTTGTTGAACTTCATTACAGCTCTAATAAAGCGACCTTGATTTTATCGCTAGGCTTTACGGGCGATTTTTTAGACGGGAAAGCATATAGTATTTGACTTTTATAAGCATATGTGCTATTATATGAACATGTTTGAATTTACAAAATCTATCCTGGCATTATGGAATAGCGAAAAAAACCAACGATTGAAATTACAATACGCTTATATTATGCTGGCTATAATTGGGCTGGCTGTAGCAGGATTATTGACATTATTTAACTCCTCATCAGCACACCTGGCGGCATCAGCGTCAGGAATATTGTTCGTTACGTTCTTGGTCAATAGCATAGCGTGGGGAATAATAGAAGCGTTTGTCACGCCGAAGCTACCAAAAGAAGCCGGCACGCCAGCTAAAAAATCCACTCGCAAGAAATAGCACGGTTGATTAAACATGGCTTAATATGCTAAAATTAAGCCTGTTACGCCGCGATAGCTCAGTTGGTAGAGCGCATCCATGGTAAGGATGAGGTCTCGGGTTCAAGCCCCGATCGTGGCTCCATAATAGCATTTCGAAACATCTGTTTCACTAGTCAATTGCGACTGTTTGAAGCGGGTGTTTTTTATTAGGAGCTAAACCAATTTCTCCAGTTCATATGTCTTTCTTGGGGCGTATACTTTTTAATTACGCTATCAACATCGCGGTAAATATTTAATATAATTACGTTGTTGTCCTTGTTATGTATAAATCAGAATCGTTTTCGGAAGATTCTATCTTTATCAAATTTGGATATTCCTTGTCTAGCCAGGTTCTCAACTCTTTTCTTTGGAACGCAGTTTCTTCTATATGTTTTTTGGCGGCTGTAAATGTAGATTCCAGCACCTTTATATTTTTCTCAATAAGTTCTGAATTTTCATCTTTTTTAGTCTCAATACTTTGCAATTTTTCTTTGAATTCTTTGAGTAAAACGACCTCATCTTCTTCATCTGCACCAGTGCATGCGGCAAAATACACATCTACGATTCGCCTCTCTCCGAGAAGCTCTACTATTTTCTCGAAATTATCAACCGTCCTTTGCAGTATATGTTTCCCAATGCCTTTATAATGGACCGTTGAAAGCAACTTGATCCACATAGTATCTCTAGTGTAGGAGAATAACTCATCCTGCTCATCCAGGAGCGCATCTATAAGAAATCAGCACGTCTTATCGTGGTGGGGAAATATAATCCAAGATCATTAAGATTATCCTCTATGTCCATTGGATGTGCCTTTTTCATGTATTCCCGAAGCTTTTTGAAAATGTTCTTATCTTCAAGATTAGCTACATTTAAGAGGAGTTTTTTTCTACGTATATCAATGCTTGGTGACCAACCATCTTTCTTTAAGAAATTATATAGTTCTGGATTCAGTTCGTCTAGATTATCTAGAGCTAAAATAAAGCCGAGGGCCCGCTCGAAGATATAAGTACCGGCATCATTTTCTCCCTCACCCAATGTCCCTGTTAATTTATACTCGCCATAATGCTTTATTGGCCACACTCCATCTATTTGTGGCCAAGTATTATTGTAGATTATATTTCCGAAACGAATACTATAATCATCTTTTCCCTCCGTAATAGCGCTCCATGCTCTGTCTACAAGCCAAGAGGCTGCGTAGTACGTCTGGTCTGTGTTTGTGTAATTGAAGTCGTCTTTTGGCATTTTTCTCAGTACTTGTAATGCTGCTGGTAAGACTTTTTGCAGAGGAAGCTTGCCTAGTGTATAATGACAACTCGCCAGATAATAACCTATGGACCCTCTCGCTCTCAAGTCAGAAGAATTTATCTTTGCAATATCTTCACTTATCGTTTTATGAGCCTCATCCGAAAAATCTACGACTACTGGATACCTAAATAATTGTTCTATATTGCCGCTAAGTTCGTCCGTATTCGAGTTATTGGTTTTGACAACTTCGTACTTTGTAAATTTTTCAGAAATATCTTCACCTAACTTTTTGCTTATGCTGGCGAATAAATCGCCTGATTTTGCTTTTTTGATGTCAAAATTATAGAAAATACCCTCAGTATCGTTCTTACCTAGTTTTTCCAATAGATAGCGTAGTCGATACTTTGCAATCGCATCTCTCCCGCTTGATATTTGCTCGAATGTTGCAAAGTTTGTGTCTAAATGATTGAGGTGTCGAATTTCATCAATTGCGTCAATGTAATTAGATAGTGTTATTTCGAGCCGGTCTTTTTTATAATATTCAGCGTAGTTATTTAGAAGCATTCTTTCATCTACTAACAGTGCAGAGTAATTATCAGGATTATTCCACGAATCCATTACTTCTTCGGTTATCTTCTTTTTTGCAAAAGCTCTTGCAACGTTATTGTATACACCAAGAACCGACGCCTCTATTAGATACTTATCATAAACAAATGAACACTTATCGTCGTTACGATCAAAAGTTATATCTTTCTTTTTAAAAGCTATGTTCCCAAATCCGCCATATGTTTTATCTAAGATATTTTTATCAGCAAGTCCAAACAGCAAATCCACAGCCATACTATATGCTTCTTCTTGGCTTTTTTCTTTTGAGGAGACACTCGCGTAGTAATAATGCAAGCCATCATCTTTGAGAGCATAAATTCTGCTCGACCCACAATTTCCCATCGCACCGCCACTAGAGTATTCGGCATAAATTATTTCATCTGGCTTTATGGTATCCACTATCTTCTTCGTAAGCTTTTCTTTGTCTAGATTCATATTAAGCACTCCTTTCTTAATTCTTGCCAAATTCTGACCATCGCCCAAAGATGTCGAGGCGAGTCTAGGAAAAACCGCAAATCAGTTTTTGTTATACTGCACATAATTACACTTATGATTATACCATTTTGATATAAAAATCAGCCCGATTACTGCACGTAGCAGAACTATGCGGAGGGCCGACTTTATACTTTCAACATATTACATCCTTTAGCTTTGTATTACGTCCGGTTAATCTTTTCCAAGAATCTAGCTCTCATGATGTTAAAATTGAGTTCAGATATTGACACGGTATGGTTTTTTTAGTCCTTTCAAAAAGTCAGAGAAATATTTATCTTCAAGAAAATTTACCGCATTTTTTTCTGAAAAAAATCATAGATATCTTTATATGTGATTATTGTGTATGGTTTTGCTAAGTTGTATTTTTGATGTATCAATATGATTGTAGTTTGGCGTAAAAAAATATAATAATGGCTAATTTTTCCCGTATGCGTCGTCGTCAGGATTAGAAATTCGCTTTTCTGTATATTCCTGATACTTATTTAACTGGGAATATCCATCATCTTTTATACCATTTATCCCAGATTTAATTTTTGTTTTCTATTACAAAAAAACATTGTTGTCATCTTCTATCCATAGGTCAATATTATTGTTGCTTTCTCGTATAATATCGAATCTCGGACGAAGGTCATCTACGCCAAGTATCTCGCGAACGAATTTCCTAAATATAGCCTTATTATATTGAAAATAATATGCCAATAAGTTCGAAAATGTTAATTCATCATTTTCTTTTCGTATTATCTCTAGGAATGTCAGACCAGTTCCGCGCATTGATTCATCAGTAATCAATTTCTCTGTAGTATCGTCATTTTCCCAATAATCGTCATTATTAAGTAAGTTTTGCAATTCGACATATGCGTTATAGTCGTCTTGTGCGGAATAGTATTTTCTACCAGATTGATTGCTTATGGCTTTACTATTTGAGTGAAGTCTAATTAAGCGTATAGTATCATCGTTCGGTTTAAACTCATCGTTGATAGTTAATAGTATTCTAGTATTTTTTCTAGGTAGCCTAATCTTATCAGTTCTGTATGTAAAAAATATGCTAGAATCAGACTTACCATGGTATATGTTATCACTAAAGACATTGCTAATTGGCGTATCAGCATATTTTTACATCATTCGGCGCAACATCAATGGGGCATAATTTTTCCGCTTTAGCAATGACTTCTACAGTAGTTTTTCCCTCAATATTACGCACAAAAATTACGCTTTTGACGGAATGACTACTATCAACCTTTCCACCTGGTGTAATATATAGATAGTTTTGCCCATTATCATCTTTAAATAAATTAATTACTTCGTGACCGATATTTGCGCCTTCATTTAGATAAGATCCAGCAAAGAGTTGATTAATGAGTATTTCATCGTTTCTCATGTATATATTTTATCATTTTTATGCATCTCATGATATAGACCAAGGCATTATTATTGAGACACCGGCTGGATGGATATTAGGATTGAATCGCACATCTTTGATTTACTAGTTGTAATTCATGTTTGACCCACGCACGGTTTGGCGACAGGACGAGTGAAGTGGAGGGCAATACTTATCTATTCCCATTTTTTGGTAAGCGATAAACTCGGTTTCGTTCTCAAAATGATTGGTTTGCGTCCGGATCAGTCGTTCTGCATGGAGACTGCTCAATTTCAGAGTAAAGCAGCTATTGGTCTGCCTGATGGAATAAGTAAGAAAGCGGCGATTGAGTTGGTGAAATAAGCATAAAAATTAGCAAAATCTGATATGGTACTAGCATTTTCACTTCACCCATGCTATAATTAGTCAAGACGTTTTATAAAATCTAACGAGTAAAGAGATGGCAAAGAAGAATACGAAACGAAAGCTGATTGGTTTGGTGAGTAACTTGAGCAACCACCGAACTTACTATACTACTGTTAACACCCAGAACCGCACCACAAAAGGTCAGGGTAAATTGACACTACGTAAGTACGACCCAATTGCAAAGCAACACGCTACTTACACCGAGACTAAGAAAAACCTTGGTCGTAACGAAGTTAAGGCTCGTAAAAGCTAATTTAACAGGATTATACAGAAACTCCCTCGCGTTAAGAGGGAGTTTTTATTTGGCAAGAATGTCTAACTATTTCCTCAATCGAGATTTCATATCACGAATGGTATTCATATAGTAAAGAAAAGCGTCGTATGGCGAATCATACGGGCTAAAATAAGCGTGAACATCGCCATCGGTAAAATTCTTCGTTCCCATGTAATAGAAGTGGTCTGAAGTTTGCAATTTTCGCCAATCGCTAATTAAACCTTCATCTTTACTATTCAAGACCTCATCTTCAAGCTCATAAACATATCGCAAAGCTTCTTTCTGCAGGCTGTTTCCGTTCCAAGCCGTCAAATCCCGCTCGGCGTCCGCCCACGTTACAGGCGACGGCATACTTATTTCACCAGCAGGCACATTCGCGTCCAGTGCTTCGCTAACGGTATAGAAGTATTGCCATCAGCACTCAGCCATTTATCAACAAACTTCTCAAAGAAGCCAAAAATCCCAGATTCCGCCCATTGATGTTCGCCGAAAGTTTCATAGTCCATAAACAAGTTAAGTAGTGGCGCGTAACGGACAGAATCTTCTACCCACGTATTAAACTTGTCCGCAGTCAACGGCCATTCATTCCATTTTCGATCACTAAACCTAAACGCCAAATCATCGCTCAATCGATAATTCTTAAGCAGTAATCCAATTTTCTTCGTGCCTCTCGGGCGATATACATAATTCGGACTGCGCCAATTCAGAATCGGATCCCAGCCTTCAGCTAACACACCCTTAAAGCCATCCTGCTCAGCCCATTTTGCCAAGTCATCACTATACGCCAACTCTGTATTTGCCAAAACTCGCGTTTCCGCACCAAAAATCTCACGAATCTTCCAGCGATGAAGCTCAACTTGACGCTCGAACTCCTTGCGCGAATAGAAAAACGCCAGACTGTGATGATGCGGACTTGATAATATTTCTACTTGACCAGTCTTTACCAATCGCTTAAAGCTCTCCAAAACTTCAGAATTAAACCTTTCGGCTTGCTCTAAAAACGTTCCACTAAAACTCAGTGAAATCTTAAAATCAGGATATTTTTTCAATAATTTTTCAAGCAAAGCATTCATCGGCAAATACGACTTTTCTGCAACTTTTTGGAATATTTTTTGATTGTCCTGATCTGGATTTTGACCGCCAGAAAAATAATTATGCTTCCAAGCCACGTCAAATATACTATACTCGCGTATTCGCCACGGTTGGTGTACGTGTAGATATAAAACTATTCCTTTATTTTTGTTCATACCAGCGCTCCTTTGTACAGTTTCAGACATTTTCTAGCGGCGTCCTGCCAGGAAATTCTCGCGTATTCATTCTTAACGTTTTTCTTCAAAGATTTCTGTAAGGCAGGTGATTCAGCTATATTAACAATTTCATCCGCCAATTTATTCACGTCCCAATAGTCAAACCGCATAATATTATTCAGAACCTCACCAACGCCAGATTGACGACTAATAAGTAACGCCGTATCATGATGCGCCGCCTCCAAGGCAGTCAAACCAAATGGCTCAGAAACCGAACTCATCACAAAAACATCAATCAAGCAGTAAATATCTCGCCACTGTTTTCCGCGCACAAATCCCGTAAAAATCATCTTATTGCTAATCCCTAAATCTGCCGCCAGTTCAATCAATTCATCTCTTTGCTCGCCATTTCCGGATAAAACAAAAACAATCTTCTCATATTTATCAAGCGCCTTCGCTGCAGCTCGCACAAAATACGTCAAACCTTTCTGAACCGTGAGTCGCGTCAACGCACCAACAACCGTATAGCCATCCTTTTTCAGCTCCTCCAAATACCTGTAGGTGCTGGCGTCATACTCATGCGGCGGCAAATCAGCCAAATCAATCGCATTATAAACCACCTCAATTTTCTCTGGCGGAATGTGATAATTCTTAACAATTATTTCCTTCGTGATTTCACTGACGGCGATTATCCGATCAGCCATCAACAAGCCTTGTTGCTCAATCTCGTGAACCAGAGGATTTCCGGACTGCTCGCCAGAACGGTCAAACTCCGTCGCGTGAACGTGCACAATTAGCGGCGCGCCCGTCATTTCCTTAGCAATTATTCCAGCTTCCATCGTCAACCAATCATGCGCGTGAATCGCGTCGGGCTGATGATTTTTCACAAACTTCCGAACGTATTTACCGTAACGCCTCTGTACAGCACGCATCGGCGAAAGACCACACTCGTCCTTAGCGTTTTCACGGTCTTCCTCTGAACCGTTATTATACGCACCCAAATCGTGATAATTCGGCGGCAAAGGAGTAGCTGAATAGATATTCATATAGTCAATTCCGGGATGCTTGGCGGTGTAGGGGATAATAAAGTCAATATCAACGCCCTCCGAAGCAAGCGCCTTCGACATCTGATAGCAAGCAACGCCAAGTCCGCCACTATTGTGCGGAGGAAGTTCCCACCCAAGCATTAAAATTTTCATCTCTGAGTTAATTGTAGAACTACGCTTATGTTTTTTCAAGGGATTTTGGGATCTTTTTCACGAGTTTTTTTATTTTTCACAATTTTAACATTTGCGACAAAGCTAATTCGTGATAAAATGGTTGCTATAGGAGTGTAGCTCAGGTGGCTAGAGCACTGGTCTCCAAAACCAGGTGTCGGGGGTTCGAGTCCCTCCACTCCTGCCAAGATTCTCGCTTGAAAGAGAATCTTTTTTATTAGTCAAAAATCTGCTATAATTTCTCAATATGAAACCTTTATCACCTTCACTTCCGCATATTATCGCCATGGTTGGTGCGCCAGGTTCAGGGAAGACACAATTCGCTGTAGAATTTGCGAAGATTTTCAATTCTCCAGTGGTAAGTTCTCGACAATTTGAAGTTTTTACGGACAACACAAACCATTTCTGACGCAACATTGTCGCTTTTGGAAGAATTTTTGAAGACTAAACAAACTGTTATTTTGGACGGATCAACGGATCAGCGCACGAATCGTATGCGTATCAATCGCCTTGCTAGAGAATATGGATATAAAGTCCTATTTGTTTGGGTGCAAACCGATCCAGCCACAGCCAAACATCGCTGGATAAAGACTTACGGCGCAGACGAAGAGGCATTTGAGCGACGATTGAAGCAGTTTTCGGCACCACACAGTAGCGAGTCTTACATCGTGATCAGTGGTCGGCACACCTTAAGTAGTCAGGCTCGCACTGTTCTTAAGCAAATTGGCGCCAGTCGCCCAGAAGCTCCACGCCGCCCAATTGCCGGAAATCGCATTAACATAGGTTAACTATGACAATTATTACCGACGAAGAATTCGGAGAAATTGTCGTTAAAAAACGCAGCCTGGCGAAGACTGTAAGTTTGAAAATTGCGCCAGACGGGCGAATACAAATTACAATGCCGCCATATGCGCCGCTGTTGGCCGCAAAGGCATTGATTAAAACTTCTCGAAAACAAATACGCGAATTAGTTTCTCAATACAGAGAAAAGCTTTCTTACACGAAAAATCAGCAAATTGGCAAAAGCCATCATTTATTGCTACAAACGACTACGAAACCTTCAAGCGTGAAAATCGTCGGAACGCAGATATTAGCAGAAATCAACGAGGCGGAATCCGTCGAATCGGCCGCAAACCAACAACTTATCCGCAGTAAAATTCTGGCAGCTCTCAGAAAAGAAGCCAAGTCATATTTACCAAGGCGATTGTCGTTTTTAGCGGAAGAACACGGCTTTTCTTTCGCTCGGAGTAAAATCACACACTCGTCAAGTCGCTGGGGAAGCTGCTCTTCATCTGGAACGATTAGCTTGAATATTGGGATGATGAACTTGCCATTTGAGCTAATTGATTACGTAATTATCCACGAATTGTGCCACACCAGGCATATGAATCACTCGACGAAATTCTGGGACGAAGTTGCCAAATTTGACCCGCATTATAAAATCCACCGAAATGAATTGAAAAAATATTCGCCATACATATAGAAACGCATATGCTTATGTTATACTTTAGCTATGTGGGCGCTAATTTTTCTATTGATCACTCTGAGTGTTGTTTTAGGTGTTATAGCTATTGTTTTGCATAAAATATTGTCGGAAATTAGCGATAAATCTGATTATAAAAATGATAAAAAAAGCCTCAGCGAACATCAAAGAATGATCACGCTTATCAATAATATCACCGACGCAATTCTCAGTACGGACGAGCATGGAATTATCAATACATACAATTCAGCGGCGCTTAATTTGATTGACACGAACAGCGGAATTAACGGCGAACATATCAGTCAAGTGCTGAACCTTGAAACGACAAATAAAAAGCCGATTGACATTTTTAAGGAGCTTACCAAATCTTCTGCGATTCGCCAGCGCGACGACATTCTGATGAAAATCGAAGATGGCGATTATATTCGCCTGGAAGTTACGCTTGCGCCAGTTCAGGGCGGCGACAAGATGACGCCGGACGGATATGTGCTTATTTTGCGCGACATCACGAAGACGAAGAGCCTCGAAGAGGAGCGTGATGAATTTATTAGCGTAGTTAGTCACGAATTACGCACGCCAATTGCTATTGCCGAAGGCTCGCTGAGTAACGCCAAATTGCTGGTCGAGCGTAAAATGACTAGCAAAATTCCCGAAGCCATTGACGAATCTCATAAGCAAATTTTATTCTTAGCGCGAATGATCAACGACCTCAGTACACTGTCGCGCGCCGAGCGAGGAGTAGCCGATGAAACAGAAATAATTGACGTGACAGAGCTGGCGGCTCAGATAAATTCCGAATATTCACCTCAGGCGAGCGAAAAAGGTTTGGCTTTCAATTTGGATATCGGCGGACGACTTGGCGTAGTTAAGGTTTCTCGTCTATATCTGGAGGAAATTCTCCAAAACTTCATCACCAACGCCATTCGATATACACAAAAAGGCTCCATAACTTTATCAATCAAGAAAAAAATAAATCTGGCGAAATCACCTTCAAGGTTATTGACACGGGAATTGGCATTAGCAAAGCCGACATAGCAAAAAAATTTTTCGACAAGTTTTACCGCGCAGAAGATTATAGAACTCGCGAGACGAAAGGCACGGGATTAGGCCTATACGTTTCCGCTAAGTTGGCGAAGAAATTGGGCTGCAAAATTGAGGTGAAAAGCCGATTAAACCACGGATCGACGTTCGGATTCAAACTGAAAGAGTTTAAAAAAATAATGACAAATAATATTCGGTCAACTTGTTTTTTTGACTCGGATGAATTACAATGACTATTGACAGTCTGTGAAAAACAGACTTTTTAAATTGGGAGAAAATATGGCACAGAAAGGCAAGGCAAGCAGCAAAACTACGGTTCGTCGAATCAAGGCTACCGACGACGCGCCAAAAAAAGAAAAAGCTGTAGCAAAAAAAATCAATAAACCAACTAAAATCACCACAAAAGCGTCTAAAAAATCTGGCGAAAAAGGTGGATTGATTGGATATTTCAAGGGCGCTTGGGAAGAGTTGAAGCTAGTTCGCTGGCCAACCCGCTCAGCAACTTGGGCAATGACAGCGGCGGTGCTTATCTTCACCTTTGCGTTTGTCGTTCTGATTTTATTACTTGACGCCGCATTCAACTGGGGCTTTAACCAAATTTTGAAATAGAGGAGAGATTATGAGTTCAAAACGATATGACGACAGTAAGCAATGGTACGCAATTCATACCTATTCTGGCTACGAAGAAAAAGTTGCCGAATCAATTCGCCAGCGAATCAACGGTGTCGATATGGCTGATAAGATTTTTGACGTTATCGTGCCAAAGGAAAAGCAAATTCAAATTCGCAACGGTAAGCGTAAAATTGTTGAGGCTAAAATTTTCCAGGGCTATGTCTTGGTTGAGATGAAATTGACCGATGAAACTTGGTACATTATCCGCAACACGCCGGGCGTTACAGGATTTGTGGGTGCCGACACTACGCCAACTCCAGTTTCTGAAAAAGAAATTGCGAAGATTAAGAAGCGAATGGGCGTTGAAGAGCCAAAGCATCAGATTGACTTCTCAGAAGGCGAAGTTGTTTCAATTATCGACGGTCCGTTCAAGGGCTTTGACGGCGCCGTGAGTGAAATTGATGCATCTAAGGGCACTTTGAAGGTTATGGTCAGCATGTTTGGTCGCGACACTCCAGTCGAGTTGGATGCCCTGCAGGTTAAAAAAGTTTAGCTTGCAATTTTAAGCATTTTTCGATATAATATTCGAGTTACGCACTACAAACTATAAGGAAGAACTATGGCAAAGAAAATTATTGGTAATTTGAAATTACGCATTCCAGCCGGTCGAGCAACAGCAGGTCCTCCAGTGGGATCAACGCTTGGTCAGTGGGGGCTAAACATGATGGATTTCATTAATCCATTCAATGACGCTACAAAAGACATGATGGGTAAGGACGTAATTGTTCACATTCAAGTTTACGAAGACCGAACATTTACTTGGAACTCACTTGGTCAGCCAGTTGACGATATGATTCGCGAAAAAGCTGGAATCCAAAAGGGTAGCGGCAAGCCACACTCAGACAAGGTCGGTAAGATTACTCGCGCACAATTGCAAGAAATCGCTGAGGCGAAAAAAGACCAATTGAACGCAATCGACATCGAAGGCGCAATGAAAGTTATCGCCGGATCAGCACGCTCAATGGGCGTTGAAGTCGTCGACTAATCTACAGAACTTTTAGCAAATAACCCCGAACTTCTCGGGGTTATTTTATGGTAAGATGTAATAAATGATTGTGAAGAATATTTTAGATGACAGCGCAATCTCCGCGCTTAAAAATGGGCAATTGACAATTGCTAAAACTGATACGATTTACGGAATATTAGCCGCTGCCAATTCAGAAAAAGCCGTCGAGAGATTATACGAAGTTAAGCGGCGCCCCTTGGATAAACCTGTTATTATTTTGGTTGCGAATATTGACGACATTCCTGATCTCACGCCGTCGATCAAACGCAAATATCAAGAAATCTCCAAAAATAGACCAACAACAATCATCACCAAAGTGAGCCCTAATTTTCTGCCATATCTTCCGAGAAACGGCGGAACATTGGCATTCAGAGTCGTGCCAGAATCTCCATTAGCAGAGTTAATTCGAACCGTCGGTCTTTTGGTCGCGCCCAGCGCAAATCCATCGGGAGAAGAACCGGCAAAGAACGTCACCGAAGCGATAAATTATTTCCACGAATTAGTGCCGATTTATGTCGATTCTGGAGAAACCGTCGACGCTCAACCGTCGCAAATTATCCGAATCAATGAGGGCGGGGAAATTGAGTTTTTAAGAAGATAACCCTCGAATAATTGTCGAATAATCGCCAAATAAAAAAGACTTCCTCTGAATTACGGGGAAGTCTTTTTACGTGAGTTATTTCACAAACGGATGCGCAATCTCCAAATCTGGGCGCTTTTCCGCAATTCTCAGCAACTCGTTGTACTTAGCAATTCGCTCTGACCGCGACATCGAGCCAGTCTTAATTTGACCCGTACCCAAACCGACCGCCAAGTGAGAAATCGTTACGTCCTCCGTCTCGCCAGATCGGTGGCTCATCACTGTATTCCAGCCAGCATTCTTCGCCATCAAAACAGCTTGAATCGTCTCAGTCAATGTGCCAATTTGGTTCGGCTTGATTAAGATCGCATTGCCAGCCTTTTCTTCGATTCCGCGCTTCAATCGCTCGACATTCGTCACCAAAAGATCGTCGCCAACCAATTGCGCAAAATTGCCCAAATCAGCTGTCATTTTCTCCCAGTCTTCCCAAGCTTCTTCGTTCAATCCATCCTCAATCGAGAGAACGGGGACGCGTTCCAACAGGGCTTTATACGTGCGAATCATTTCGTCAGCCGACAGAATTCGGTGTTCAGTCGCCAAGTTGTATTTGCCGTCCTTGTAAAGCTCGCTCGCCGCAACGTCCAGCGCAAAACCAAAGTCCACGCCTAATTTATAGCCAGCCTGCTCGATGGCGCGAGATAGCAACAAAATAGGCTCCATATTACCATTCCTGACATGAGGTGCATAGCCACCCTCATCGCCAACCGTCGTAGGATATCCTTCGTCTTTCAGGATTTTTGCCAATGCATGGAAAACTTCCGCACTCATTCGAACCGCGTCCGCAAAAGTTGCCGCGCTAGTTGGAATAATCATATATTCCTGAAAATCAGTCGCACCCAACGCATGCTGACCGCCGTTCATCACGTTGATCATCGGCATCGGCAGGCACATCGCAGGATTTCCAGCCAAGCTATTGACATATTGATACAACTCCACGCCACGCGACTTAGCGGCAGCTTTCGCCACGGCCAGCGACACAGCCAAAATCGCATTTGCACCCAAACGCGCCTTATTCGGCGTACCGTCCAGACTCTTCATTTTTTCATCAATTACAGCCTGGTCGAACGGATTAGAACCTTTCAAAGCCTGCGCAATTTCACCATTTACGTTTTCAACCGCACGAAGCACGCCTTTACCGCCAAACGCCAACTCGCCGTCCCGAAGCTCAACAGCCTCGAAAGAGCCAGTGCTTGCGCCAGACGGAACAGCCGCACGCCCAAACGAACCGTCACTCAAAGTCACGTCCGCCTCAACCGTCGGATTTCCACGCGAATCTAAAATTTGCCTTGCTTGTATGTTTGTAATTGTTATATCCATAATTACTATTTTATCAAACATTTGCCTCAATCTCTAAAAATATGGTATAATTTCACCATTATCAATCAATGTTGGGAGGCTGATTTGTTAAGATGACAAATTGCCGTTCGTACCACAGAAAGGATTTTTATGGCAAAGAAAGCCGAGTTGCTAGAAAAAGCAGCAGAACTAAAATTAGAAGTTAGTGAGAAAAATACAATCGCTGAAATTGAAGCAGCAATTGCAGAGGCTACAGACGCAAGCAAGCCTCAAGACAACAAAGACAAAGACGTTGTTGCTGAGCGCGAAGCTACCGTCGCTAAGTCTGGCAAACGCAGCCAAAAAGCTCTTGACGAAGCCGCTGAAAAAGCAGAGAAGGAAGCTCGCAAGGAAGCTGGCGACACTACTCCACAATCAGACGACGCTGAAGCTCACGTAAAGAAGGGTCCAAAGCCAGTTACTCGTCCACTCTTGGAGCGCCGCGGTAAAAAATATCAGGACGCCGCAAAAAACGTTGAAAAGAACAAATTGTACAGCTTAGACGAAGCCTTGAAGTTGGCTACTGAAACCAGCCCAGTTAAGTTCGACGCTAGTGTTGAAATCCACATCCGCCTAGGCGTTGACCCACGCCAAGCCGACCAAAACATTCGCTCAACCGTAGCATTGCCACACGGTACAGGTAAGGATGTTCGCGTAGCAGTTTTTGCACCAGAATCAGAACACGCTGCCGCCAAAAAAGCCGGCGCCGACATCATCGGTGATGAAGAATTCCTAAGCCAATTGGATAAGGAAGAATTGAACTTCGACATTTTGGTCGCAACTCCACAGTACATGCCAAAGCTTGGTAAATACGCACGTTTGCTTGGTCCACGCGGTTTGATGCCAAATCCAAAGTCTGGCACTGTCGCTACTGACGTCGCTAAAGCCGTTTCTGAAGCAAAAGCCGGAAAAGTTGAATATCGTGTTGATAAGCAAGCCATCGTTCACTTGTCAATCGGCAAAGTATCATTCGGCGCTGAAAAATTGGCAGAAAACGCACGCGCATTCTTAACCAGTTTGAACTCCCAGAAGCCATCCAGCTTAAAGGGCGTTTACGTTAAGAGCGTTGCAATTGCCACAACTATGGGCCCTGGCATTAAAGTAGAGAACTCTCTGTAATCTTTATATTTCAGGCAATTAAATCCCGTCGATTCTGGCGGGATTTTTGCGTTACTATTGCATTTTTCATTTTTTATGATAAAATAGTAAAGTCCGCCTAGGTACTGATGTTCAAGTAAGTTCTTGATTTCCAGCCTAGCTGGATAAGGACCTTAACATCTGTATCTGAATCAACGACTACAGGAAGGACGCAGAAATGCGTAACCGAAACAGGACTCCGTTGAGAGTCTCGATCGTGGCAGCCTTCGTCGCGATTCTCGTATCATTCCTCTTCGGAGGCGCAACACGAGCCGCCAACACCGCCAAGATCACCGCCAAGATCACCGCCATCTCTTCGGGCAGCTCCCAGGTCTCGTCACCTGTGACTGTCAAGGGTACTTGGTCTACCAACAAGCTCGAGGTCGGTCAGACCTTCACGGTCACGTCGGACGTCATCAACTGGGCGTACGACTTCCCGTTTACGGTGGATTCCGGCGACAAGATCGGCTCCTGCAAGGCTGACAAGGGCACACTTACGTGCTCTGTGGACAACGTCCCGGCCTCCATCGCGGACAAGACCGATATTTCCGGCACGTGGTGGACCAGCGCTCGCATCCAGAAGACTGCCGTCGGCAAGAAGACGGGTGAGATCACGCTGAACGGCAAGGTCTACCCGTTCACCTTCGGCGACAAGGACGGAGACGGAACCTGTGATAGTGACTGCTCGGGTGGTCACTATGAGGACGCCACCCCCCGAAAATTCAAAGTGGGGGTGGACCAACCCGGACGGAACGACGTCCTGGATGATCACCTGGATTGCCGAGCCCGGTACTGTCTACACCATTCACGACGAGTACACTGAGCTCAGCGCTGGTGTTAAGTGCACAACGGGCGCTACTTGGGATCCCGAGACGACGTTCTATGCAGACGCAGAGCTCGTCGACGCGAACACTATCAAGGCAACTGCTCCCAAGGATGCCAAGGTCTGCGTGACCTACACGCCTAAGCCCATGGCCACTCCTGCTGGCGCAAAGACTGTCACGAATGTCGCAACGGTCAACGGTCTCAAGCTCGAGCGCACGATCGACGTGAAGGTCGACGGTGGAACTGATGGAGACGGTACCACACCTGCTCCTACACCCACGCCGGAACCGACTCCAACCCCGGAGCCGAGTCCGTCGGCACCAAGCCCGGCACCGAGTCCGTCGGCAACACCGTCGACACCCACGCCGAGCACGACCCCGTCGGTGACACCGACTCCGAGTCCGAGCACGACGCCTACACGCAAACCCGTGCCGCTCCCCACTCCCGTTATTGAACGGTATGAGGAGCCTACGCCCTCGGCTACCCCCACACCAGCACCCCAGCACAAGAAGCTGGCGGTCACTGGTACAAGTGGAGACGTAGTCACCAGCGCGGTCGCGCTAGTGGCTCTCGGAGGCTTCCTCATTTGGGCGCGCCGTCGTCAGACGGCACACTCGGAGAGGTAACCCATCTCGTCGAGGGGTGTTAGTTTAATCGACTAGCACCCCTCGGCAGAACATACAGATACAGAGAGAAAGGAGGTTCGCCCGCCCGCTCCACCACGGAGCGGGTTTTCTCTTTGGCTAAACATAGACGCCTATTGATTTTATTACGCTATTATTGTAAAATAACAAATATGTCAGAATTAAATAACGAGAGTCTATTAGAAGGCGCTAAATGCGCGGAGCTGTCCGTCAGAGAAGCTGATCGCTTGTTTTTCCAAATAAACCCAAATACTCCAGACCAAAATTTAAGAGGTGCCAGAAAGACAGAAGCCGCGGAAGCTGCCATAGATATGTGCCGAAAATGCCCAGTATTAAAACAATGCTTAGAATATGCGCTCCGCCACCCAGAATCTGCCGAATATGGCGTGTGGGGAGGCACAACTGTCGTTCAACGCAGAAGAATATTACGATTAGGCGAAAATGCGATAAATAAGGCAATTGAATCGGCTGGAAAATAATCACCATAACTCTTGTTTTTCGTTGTCATTTCTGCTACAATGGTCTGGAACATTACCAAAGACAGTGGCGACTTGACGTAAAACAAGTGTAAAAATGCCACCGAGGGATGAAACTAACAGTTTTATTTGACGTCTTTGGTAGTGCGAGAATCAAAGACGTTTTTTTGATTCTCCATTACCGCACGTTAACAAATTGGCACATAACAAATTAACTCAATCAAAGAAAGGATTTTTATGGCAATTTCACGCGATAAAAAACAAACTTTGGTTGCTGAACTGACAGAGCTATTAAAAGACGCTAAGGGTACGGCTTTTGCCCGATATCAAACCCTTACCGTTGCCGACCTACAAGAACTACGCAAGGCAGCTCGCGAAGCGGGCGTTACCATCAAGGTCGTTAAAAACCGATTGGTACGCGTAGCTCTTCAGGAAATCGATACTTACAAAGAAACCGACACCAGCTTATTGGTTGGTCAATTGGTTTACGCCGTAAGCACCGAAGATGAAGTTATGCCAGCAAAGGTATTGGACACGTTTGCAAAAACACATCCAGCACTACAACTTGCAGGTGGCTTCTCAGGCGAAGGCTTGGCAATTAGCGAAGCTGACGTTAAAGCATTGGCAGGTCTACCAAGCAAAGACCAGCTCGTTGCTCAAGTGGTATCACAATTGCTATCACCAGTACACGACACAGTCAACGCGCTTGGCGGCAATTTGCACGGACTTTTGGACGGCATCGAAGCCAAAGCTACTGCTTAAGTTTAGCAATCAACACTAGTAACGTTGCATTCATCGCAACAATATAATAATAAAGGAGAATATCAATGGCTGATATTAAGAAATTGGCTGAAGAACTTGTAAAATTGACAGTTCTAGAAGTTAACGAATTGAAAAATCATCTTAAAGAAGAATACGGCATCGAGCCAGCTGCTGCAGCTGTCGCTGTTGCTGGTCCAGCTGCTGGTGGTGACGCCGCTGCTGCTGACGAAAAAACTGAGTTCACAGTTACTTTGAAAGACGCTGGTTCTCAGAAGGTTGCAGTCATCAAGGCTGTTAAGGAAATCACTGGCCTAGGTCTAGGTGAAGCAAAAGCTATCGTTGACGGCGCTCCAGCACCAGTCAAGGAAAAAGTTTCTAAAGACGAAGCTGAAGCTGCAAAGAAAACTTTGGAAGACGCTGGCGCTACTGTCGAGCTTTCATAATTTGTTATATAACGCCAATTTGTTTCGTTTAATCACCGTCCGCTCTGGGCGGTGATTTTTATGTCGCCAATCTTAATATCACGAACCACACATCATTTTCAAGAGTAAAATTTGCAACACTTTTTCGTCCACATCTTATAGCGCTGTGGAAAATCAGAGAAAATCAAATGACACGACTTGATATAAATGTAAGGATATGCTATATATTAGTTAAGTATTATAAAAAATAGACAAAGGAATTGCGAGAACCATGTCTGAATTACCAGAAAAGCAAATTAAGCGTCTGAGGACACTTATTCAAGAGGCGGAAACCAATTTAGCTGCCGCAAAAGAATTATTGATTAGTATTATTGGCGACGATGGACAAGTTGTCACGCCAAAAAAATTCGTCAGATGATGTAACAGGAAAGATTATCGAAGGCGTATTTGACGGCCAAAATGATGCTTAGCCCAGACGGCAAAAATTACCCAATCCCAGCTAACTATGCTTCAAAGTCGAAGCTGGTTGAAGGTGACCTGATGAAATTGACAATCGCTGAAGACGGCAGCTTTATCTATAAGCAGATCGGTCCTGTACCACGAAAGCAAGTTATCGGAACGCTTGTTCAGCACGACGGAATTTACTACGTCGAGGCTTCTGGCCGCGAATATCGTATTTTGCTTGCTAGCGTAACTTACTTCCGAATTAACGTCGGTGACCAAGTTACAATCATCATCCCTGAAGACAATCCTGACGCAACTTGGGCTGCTGTCGAAGCTGCATTGTAAGTATTATGATACCGAGCGAATTTCTGCTCAGTTACGCCAGTTTTAACGCTGACAATAAGCCATTCGTCGAATGTCAAGTTGGTGATAAAATTGAGCGCCATGAATTGTTCGGACAAGATTTGTCTCTTGAGTTTGATTTTTCCGTCAAATATTGCACGGGTTGGGTGGATTTTGAGAATCGCTGTAGCCAAATCTGCCCAGACCACGCCACGGTTGATGAAAAGTATGAAAATTGCCTAAAATGCCGCGACAAAACTGGCTTTAATCCAGCATTTTATAACGCCAGTTCGGTTTCCGTCCAACAAGAAAAAATCAACCAAAATCCGCATTTTGTTTACTTGGCGTACTTTGCACCAAACGTCATAAAAGTCGGAATCTCGCAAGAAGAACGCGGAATTCGGAGATTATTGGAGCAGGGAGCGCGATTAGCTATAAAATTAGAAACATTTTCTTCGGCATTGATCGCCAGGCAATACGAGGCGAAAATTTCCAAGCTGGACGGAATAGTTGAAACCCTGCCAGTTCACAAAAAGATGGAATTGATAAAACAACCTTTTGACTATGCGACTGGCGAAAGGGAATTGCGACAAAAATTACTTGAAATTGAGCAGAAAATTGGTGTGTCGTTTCCGAAATCTGAGCTAATTCCGTGCGAAGATTATTTTCAAACTGCTGGCGTTGATTTGTCACGTGTCGTTTTAATGAAGGATTACAGTCAATTGGTCGGACATGTACGCAGTATCATCGGCTCAATTGTCATCACTGATTACGGCGGTCAGCTGCTGGCTTACAACATCAAAAAGCTTATTGGCTATCGGACGCAAAAAGTTGACGGCGTCATTGACATAGAAATACCCAGCACGCAGCTGGCGTTGTTTTAAGAGTAATTTAACCGCGAGGCTTTTGTTAACATTATTACTTTTATTTTAGAAGAGCAGGGGTTGACTTTTTGATAGAACAGAAGTATAATTCTACTCATCCGAGAATAATCTCGGTGTACGTTTCACAATCAGAGGAGTTGATGATGAACAACAAGAAGCGATTGGCGGCATTTATTGCCATCATTTCTCTCGTGTTCTCAGCGATGACGCTAGCCACCCCACCCGCCGCTCATGCCGTCGGGTGCTACGGAGACTGGTGCTCAGGACAGGATGCAGACGAAACGGGCTGCAGTGCCGATGCCGTCACCACCCAAATCTACAACAACAAGGAATTCTCCTTGCATGTTAGGTGGTCGCCAACCTGCAAGACAAACTGGGCTCGCATTTTCATGCATAGCCCAGGCTGGATCAAGTGCACTCGTAGCGGATATCTGAAAGCTGTCCAGGATACTGGATACACACAACAGATATTCTTCGATACAGTATGCGCACCAGTCGTCACTGTACACTATACGCCGATGATCTACTCGCCGGCACATAAAGTGCGTGCAGTGTTCGTGGACCAGAACAACTTCACATATTCAACACCATGGTCGTGAGACCAGTCCCTCGCTCTCTATTCAAGTATAGAGAGCGAGGGCAAAACACAGCAAAGGAGGCTACCAATGAGCTTAACTACAATATTATTAAATACTTCAATAGTACTGGCACGATACTTGCCATACATCTTGGGAACGGTGACTCTAATTACATCAATATTCATCCTTAAAAAAGAAAAAATTAGCAAGAAGTCTAAGGCTCTGCTGTTAACTTGCATAATTACTGCCATTATCACAATAATAATCGTATTTATGCGATCTCGAATACTCGGAAATCACATTTGTTAACTTCTGTCTCAAGGTATAGTTTGCTATAATTATCTCATGAGGAGCATGAGGGAATGAGTCAGGCGCTATATCGTAAATATCGCAGTCGCAGTTTGGATGAAGTTTTAGGTCAAGATCACGTGACTAGTATTTTACGTCGAGCGTTAGAGCAGGGAAAAATTGCTCATGCGTACTTGTTGACCGGACCGCGTGGCGTAGGAAAAACATCGGTGGCGCGAATTCTGGCGCACGAGATTAACCACTTGCCATATGATGACGATTCTTCAAACTTGGATATTATTGAAATTGACGCAGCCAGTAATAACGGCGTTGACGACATTCGAGCTTTAAGGGAAAAAGCCCAAGTTGCGCCTGTTTCTGCGCCGAAAAAAGTTTATATCATCGACGAAGTTCACATGCTGTCAAAATCAGCATTTAACGCGCTATTAAAAACCCTGGAAGAACCACCAGAGCACGTGGTGTTTATCTTAGCTACAACTGACGCCGACAGACTTCCAGCCACCATTCTTAGCCGTGTCCAGCAATTTTTCTTCCGCCCAATTCCGACGGAAATTATGACACGCCAGTTAATGAATATAGCGAAAAAGAAGGATTTGCAATTGAAGAGGATGCTGCCAGGTTAATCGCTGAACGTTCCCGTGGCGGATTCCGTGACGGCATTAGTACGCTTGACCAATTATCGATTTTAGCAACATCAGACCAGCCACTGACGGCGAATATGGTTACCGAATATTTGGGACTGAGTGACGCGACGATGCTCGGCAATTTGTTGGATTCATATCCGTCCGACGACAACGAGAAAGTCTTAAACATCTTTCAGGAATTAGAAAATAGCGGTGCGAATTCAGTTATCGTGTCACATCAATTATTGTCGATTGCTCGCAATAGGTTACGAAAAAATCCGAATCTTGTTGGGTTGGTTCAGCAATTGATCGAGGTTGATCGGCACCCGCACCCAGACTTGAAATTATTGACGATATTCATGAATAGCAATTCTCAACCGACAGAAAAAGCCAGTCGCAACAAAGAAAGATACAACTCAAGCTGCGCCCCAAAAACCCGCCAAAAAAACCAACGCCAATTAAGACCGCAGAGCCAGCAAAACCGACCGAAAAAGCCGATTAAAAAAAGAAGAAAAACCAGTCGAGCCAGCAAAAAAACCCGCCGAAAAACCAAAGAAAACTGACGCGCCACTAGAGCTAAATTGGGAAAAAGTCATTGAAAGAGCGAAGGAAAAATCCCTCGGGCTGGCGTCATTATTACAGAAAAAGCCAGTGGTCGTTTGACGGTGAAAAAAATTGACAATTTACGCAGGTTCCGCGTTTTATAAGAAAAAATTGGACGACGCGAAAAAAACAAACCATTGATCTCAGAAATTATCTCAGAAGAAACCGCGATGGATTTGGAAATTGATATAATTGGAGAGAAGAAGCCGCCAGAGGACGAAAAATTGGCGGAAATTGCAGAATTAATGGGTGGCGGCGAAGAAGTTAAGCTGGAGGATATTTAATGGCAGATAAAAGCGAAGAAGTAAAAGGGAAGATACCGCCACAAAATTTGGACGCGGAAAAGAGTTTACTTGGGGCGGTTTTAATTGACGAGGAGGTTTTGGCGGACGCCGCAGAAATTACTCACCCTAGCGATTTTTACGACAAGAATCACGGATTGATTTTTGCTGGAATGATGCGGCTATTTGAAAAACACAAGCCCGTCGATCTATTGACCTTAACTGACGAATTGAAGCGAAAGGACGAGCTGGAATTGGTTGGCGGATCGGCATATCTGACGGAGCTAACGAACTACGTCCCAACGGCAGCGCACGCATCGGCTTACGCGGAGATGATTGCGCAAGCAGCGGTTCGCAGGCGTCTAATAAAAGCGAGCGGCGATATTTCAGAGCTTGGCTATGACGAATCGACGACCACGCAGGAATTATTAGAGAAGGCCGAAGCCGAGCTTTTCAGCGTGTCAGACCAATCAACCAAGCAAGATTTGGTTAGTCTGGAAAGCATTTTGACGGATAGCTTTGATCGAATTGAAGAGCTCAGCAAAAATAAAGGCTCTCTCAGAGGAGTCCGCACTGGATATCGAGATCTGGATAACATGACTGCCGGTCTGCAAAAATCAGATTTGATCATTCTGGCGGCGCGTCCAGCCATGGGTAAAACGACGCTGGTGACGAATCTGGCTTATAACGTGGCGACGATTGAAAAAAATCCCGTCCTATTTTTCAGCCTAGAGATGAGTAAGGAGCAGCTGGTCGACCGCATGTTGGCGGATGCGTCGGGAGTGGATAGCTGGAATATTCGCACCGGAAATCTGAGCGACGAAGATTTTGCAAAGTTATCTGAGGCTATGGGTGAAATGGCTGAGGCACCAATTTATATCGATGACACGCCAGGATTATCAGTTTTGGAAATGCGAACTAAAGCGCGTCGAATTGCTCATGAAAACCAATTAGGACTAATCATCGTCGACTATTTGCAGCTTATGCAGGCCAATGGAAATCACAACGGGAACCGCGTTCAGGAAGTTTCGGAAATTTCCCGTGGACTGAAGCTTATTGCTCGCGAATTGAATGTGCCGCTAATTGCCCTGAGTCAGTTGAGCCGTTCTGTCGAATCTCGCACGCCGCCAATTCCACAACTAGCCGACCTGCGCGAATCCGGTTCCATTGAGCAGGACGCCGACATCGTGAGCTTTATTTATCGCCCTGGATATTACGAACCCGACAACCCGGAAGTTCAGAATATTACAGACCTCATCATCGCCAAGCACCGTAACGGCCCAGTCGGTAAAGTTCAGTTATACTTCCACCCAGAGCGCCTACGCTTTATGAGTCTGGATCGCAAGCATGAATAGAATTGTGTTATAATCATACCAATGAAAAAGCAAAAAGTTACCGATATATTCCTTTACCGATGGCGCTACGTTTTCGGCTATACGCTATTGGCATTATTATACGTGGGGGCTATTATAATTTCCGCGTTGCACGTGCCGGGAGGTTTGTCGCAAGCAGAAATCGACATGGTCAATACTACAAATCGCTTGAATTTTAGCACAGAGGGAATCGCTGTTACAAATTTGCCATTCCACCTTCTTCAATTGCTATTCTTCAAACTGTTTGGCGTCAGTTTATTAACAATTAAAGCGCCCGCCGTAATCCTTTCTATCGCCAGCTCCGTCGCTATTTTCTTCCTCTTAAAGCGCTGGTTTAAGCCGTCCACAACGATTCTATCGCTATTAATCATGGCAACGACTGGTCAATTTTTATTCATCGGTCAAAGTGCAACTGTTGGCATTTTATACATCTTTTACACCGCGCTAACTTTACTTTTCGCTACATTGATTCTCCAGAAAGCCCAGAACGCCTCCATTTGGCGAATCAGCTTAGCTATCACCACGGCACTCAGCCTCTTCACTCCGTATTTTTGGTATATCAATCTGGGGCTTCTGATCATAGCCTTTCTACATCCGCATCCACGCTATTTCCTCATCTCCAGAAAACATCGCAAGTCTTGGATCGTGCCGTCCGCCATTTTATTCACAATTGGTTGTGCGATTGGTTTTCTTTGCTATAAATTCCACGCGCTATTTTACAACCTCATCGGTATCAACGGCCTAAGTTTTGATATCGTTGCAAACCTCAGGACTTTATATTACACATACATCCGCATTTTCCCATCAGTTGTAGGGAACCAAATCACGCCAATTATGGATATCAATGCAATGGTGCTAATCGGACTAGGACTATTCCGCAGCTTCCAAAAAATCTCCAGCGCCCGCTCGTTTATGATTTGGTCGTGGCTAATCTTAGCATTGGCGCTACTCATCTTCCAGCCAAGCCTTACCCCGATAATCATCATCCCGCTATTCATTCTCTTGGCGGTCGGATTGGAATCTCTAATGAACATGTGGTACGGACTTTTCCCGCGCAATCCATACGCTCGCGGCACAGGACTGGTTTTTATATCAATGCTAATCATCGTTATGGTGATGGGCGGCAGCTTCCGCTATATTGACGGTTATCGTTATTTCCCGGAAGCAGTTTCACGCTTTAATAAAGATTTATCTCTACTCCGTAAAAATACCGCGCCGACCGATTCATTCTCGTTATTGGTCAGTAAAGAAGAATCACCGATTTACGAAGCGCTCAAAAAACACAACTATCACCAGATATCAATTATCCACACAGCGCCAGTAAACGTAGGGCAAACATTATATGTTAGCCACAGCGTAAAGTCTCAAATTCCGCAGACTTACTCCGGGCACCTGTCGTCAGTAATTGTCAATGACCATAAAGACGGTGACCGCTTCTATATCTACACATCCGACCGCAAATAGGGTATAATTGTAAGTGTTAAATAAGGAGGAATATGGCGTTTGATCAGGTAAAAAATGCTGCAACAATTACGCAAAGCACAGAAACAATTAGGTAAAGAAATCATCGAAGTTGAAGCTGGCGATGGCGCTGTGATCGTACAAATCACTGGCGAGTTAAAGATTAAATCTGTAAAGATTGACCCAGAAATGGTCGACTTGGAGAATATCGAAGAGTTGGAGCACTGGATCGAAATCGCAGTTCGCGACGGTATGACAAAGGCTCAGGAAGTCGCTGCTGAAACTATGAAGCCATTGATGGGCGGCTTGGGCAACTTGCCATTCTAAAGTCATGTCAATCGACATTTTACCAAAAGCTCTAACTGCTTTAATTGATGATTTTGGTAATCTACCTGGAGTTGGACCGCGTACGGCTGAAAGATATGCCTACGCGGTTTTACGCCGTAATCCCAAATCCGCAAAGCAATTAGCGCATTCGTTAGACCGATTGCACGACCGAGTAAAAACCTGCCCGAAGACATTTGCGTTGATCGACTCAGATGACGATGTGTCGCCTTTATACGCAGATTCGAACAGGAATAAAAAAGTCGTTTGTGTAGTCGAGGAACCGCTAGATATTGTTGCTATAGAAAGAACAGGACAGTTCCTAGGTACGTACCACGTGCTGGGCGGCGTTATCTCACCAATTGATAATATTGGACCGGAGCAATTGCATATCCCAGAACTAATTGAGCGTATAAAAACCGACGACGTTCAGGAGATTATTATCGCTACGAACGCTTCAGTAGAAGGCGAGTCGACCGCGCTATTCTTACAGCGCTACATCCAGGAAGCTGGATTGAATACGACTATCACACGCTTAGCCAGAGGTATTCCAGTCGGCGTTGACCTTGAGTACGCAGACCAAATTACACTGACTCACGCACTAGAAGGTCGAAAACAGTTATAGACTCAACGGCTTCATCACCAATAAAAATACCCGCCTATCATGGCGGGTATTTTGTTGCTAGCTTAGCTTTATTACATTTGGCGGCGGCTAGCGATGTAAGCGATAGTAGCTGTAGTTAGTCCACCTAGGCCTAGTGCTGACATGATCGCGTCACTTGCACCAGTCTTTGGCAATTCTGGGCTAGGTGTTGGTGTTGAAGGAGTGTTTGGTGTAGGAGTTTCCTGACACTTGCTTAAGTCAGTTGTGTACTTTGACTCGTTGTACTCTTCCTTCTTGATTTCACGAATCTCTTTTTTCTCGATTACGCAGATTTTAATCTTAGCAGGTGCTTCTTTACAATCGTTTGGATTCTTTGAATGCTTGCTCTTGTCGAACTCTGATTCTTTAATCTCTACTGGATACTTATTAGTCTTAAGTTCACAAACAACAATCTTTGGCTCTGGCTTAACCGTAACAGTTTTTTGACAGTTAGGGTTTTGCCTCTTAACTTCACCAGTTTCTTTACCGTTTACAGTAATAGTAACTGTGTAGTTGCCTTCTTTTGCGTAAGTGTATTGAATTTCTGATGAGTTAGTTGTCTTGATGTTGTTATCACCGAAGTTGTATGTGTAGCTGGTGATAGATGCACCACCCTTGGCAGTTGCTTTAACGCTGAATTTGAAGGTGTTACGAGAAATTTCAGTTACTTGCAAAGCGTCACATGTTAGAGCAGGCTTTGCTGGAGGTGTTGTTGGGTTACCCCAAACTGGGTTACCACAGTCTTTAATCACACCAGTGATAAATGAGCCGTTATTATCAAACCATGCGTAAATATTATAGCTCTTAGGTCCGTCAACGAAGCTCTGACCAGTTGTGTATTGGTAGTAAGTATATCCGTTTGAGGTCTTATAGCTACGTTGTGGCTGAGGCTGACGAGTACCAGCTTTAGACTGTACGGTTATAGCACTTGTAGCTACAACACGACCGTCAACTGTAATATTACCATTTGCGTCAACTACACCTTCACGCATGTTTGAGCCACCTTGAACCATAGTCTCGGTAACGTACCACTCTTTGTATAGTTCTTTAATTTCTGTACGGCTGTATGCTGTTTGCAATTCTGACATAGAATGTGTACCACAGTATACAACGTTAAAACTGTTACAGCCGGCAGCCTGTGAAGGTGATGCCAACCAGATTCCACCGAGCATAGCAAATCCCAAAGAGATAGCAATGCCGATTTTCTTAAATTTGTCCATAAAAACTCCTCTTTTCCAGCCCTATCTTCAGGCTTTATGTCCTCATACTAGCACAATCTTTATATTTTGTCAATAATAATTTATAAAAATGTTTATGTTTTTTGATTGCGCAGTATTTTTAATAGTCCATCACATATTATACCACTTATGTAATTAAAAAAACAATGTATATTATATTAGAGTAAAAATCATTTGTTATAATAAATAATATGCTAGATACAGCTAAACAATTCATTCAATCCGCAAACAATATAGTTATTATTCAAGCCGAAAATCCCGACGGCGATAGCCTGGGTTCAAGCTTGGCGCTGGAAGAAGTCTTAAGCGACCTAAGGAAGACTGTTACTTTATATTGTCCAGTAGACATACCGAAATATCTTCATTATATTCGCGGTTGGGATCGAGTGCAGAACGACTTTCCGTTTCAAGCCGACGCCGCGATAATTGTCGATACAAGTGCGGACGTACTTCTCAGCAAGGTATTAGAAACTCCTGGAGCGCGACATTTTCTGGAAACGCACCCGACTCTGGTTATCGATCATCACACAGCCGAATCGACACTTAGCTTTGATCATATTATGTTATCCGAAACCGTCGTGGCGACCGGGGAATTGCTATATAAACTGTTCAAGTATTCTGACTGGAAGATAAATGCCCAAGCCGCAGAAAACCTATTGATAGCCATTATGAGCGATAGCCTGGGGCTTACTACGCAAAACACTACGGCTCAGACTTTTCATACGGCAGGAGAACTTACAGAACTGGGCGCGTCTAATGCGGAAATTGAAGAGCGACGACGCGAATTTATGAAAAAATCGCCAGAAATTTTGGCGTACAAGGGAAAGTTGATCGAGCGAATCGAATATTTATTAGACGGACAATTGGCGTTGGTGCATGTGCCGTTTGAAGAGATTCAGCAATATAGCGACGCCTACAACCCTGGAGCGTTGATTGGCGACGAACTGCGGCTAGTTGAAGGCGTGGCGCTTAGTTGCGTTATTAAAACTTACCCTGACGGCAAATTGACTGCGCGCCTACGAGGTAATTTGCCAATTGCCGACACTGTAGCTGGATACTTCGGTGGCGGAGGTCATCCGTACGCGGCAGGATTCCGCGTGTATGACAGCTATGATGAAATCGTAAGGGAATTAGTCACGGCGACAGATCAGGCTCTACAAGCAGAATATTGATCCACTACGCTATCAATATATATTTTTCAGGCCTGCTCTATCTAGTTGATTTATCAGATCATCATTTACATCAAATGCACCCTCAGACTGTAGAGGTCCGTTAACTTTTCTTCGCACCTTTTCTACTCGGTCCGATATGCTAGGACAGATAAACCTTACTCCTTGATCGCGTTTCAGATAGTCCTGAAGTACCTTACTTACAGCATAGGCTCGCAACTCAAAACAAAGAATCTCCTTACTATCATTAGAACATTTTTCCAAAACTGGATTCGTGACGCAATCATGAGCATGAGATGTCTCGTGTGCTAATGTAGCAATATTAATACACATCAATGCATTACGAGCTACGCTAACAATGGGGCGAAGATATACCCTTGAATTACCCACATTGTAGAAACTATTACTACAAAAACCACCAACATCTGTTCTTTCTATTTTTGTGGGCGGGTAGTTATCTAAGGCGCGATACATATCATCAATACACATTCTGGCAGAACTTTCACTAGCAAAAGTATCGCTTATTCTATCTTTTTGCACTGGCACAGGAGATATCTGCCTTCCAGAAACAACAAACTTATCGCTACTAACAAGCGGTATTATATTTTTATCTGTCCAGTCTGAGTCAGGGTGGCTATCGCCCAACTCTTCGCCTTCAATATATTCCATAGGTTCCAACATTTGAGCTGTATCGCATAACTCTAAGGCTAGATCCCCCAGAGTATTAATTATCTCAGGCTCCTCTAAAGCACCTATCAACCTATCTTTCATGCGCTTCAAAGAGTCCAATGAAGGAGGTTTGTCATATCCAGACACAGGTGGATGCATAAAATACACTTCTCCCATAAGTTCTTTATTATGTGTTAAATAGTCTATTCTGTCAAACATAAGGTCTTATCTGGCGACATAGCTACAATGTTTTAGGCTCTAATAAGACTAGGCTAGAATTGACTTTTTAATATAAGTGTGATATAAATGACACCAGCTTTCGTTGATAAGTCGAGTAAATCCTTGTCCGAAAGCGCACTTTGACAGACAGTTATATACAAGGTGAGTTTTTATTCCTTTTATAAAAAGCAGAAAAGAGGCGTGAAATCTCACCTTGTGACAAAACGTCACTTAACACCATCCAGGGGTGAGAAGACAGGAAAGAGATCATGGATGATAGCATCCTGAAGATCAACGGAAAGAGCCTCTCTTTCAAAGAGAGCGACATCAAGCTCTTTCGTAACCTGAAGAATGTCATCGAGGAAGTCGAGAGGACGCTTCGGGAATCTGGTAAAATTCCAGACTGGAAGAGGAAAGAGTTCATCGCCAATATGACCGAGGGGTATCTTTCGGTCATGATTGTCCTCCATGATGTCCTGACGTCATCGCTTGACGTCGGATATCATTCTGTTCGCAGAGTGACAAATGCTTCGCGCACAGCAGAGCAGAACCTCCTTACCGTGTTTGTCACGGCAGGAGCTGCAGCCAGGACTCAGCCCCGGATGGCTTGGGCGACCATGACACAGTACAATCGTCTTGCGTCGTGTCACGCCAGGCTACAAAAGCGCCTGAACGGCGCAACCATCTCTGCCTTGAAAAAGGCAGTGCGCTCCTTGGAAGAACAGAGGAAGGGAGTGAAAGATCTCGGAAACTATCTCGTAGAGATCGCGATATTCTCATTGCAAATAGAGGAGAATATCGAGACGCTTCTCGACAATTCCGATCTTCTTCGACTGGAAGAGCACCAAGTCTCCCAGTTGCACAAACTACTCGGGAGGGTTAAAACCCTCCTAGAGTGGAAGCGTCCTCAGGACTGATCTTCCGACGGGAGAAATGGCAGGCGGCGTTTTGTAATAATACTGTCTGTCATTTCTTCCTTAAAATTATCAAGTCCCGTTGGGGCTATTTTTATACTAATTTTGAAAAACTGACCATAGTGCCGTACAATAGAACTAATGATAAAACTCTATAACACGCTCACTAGACGAAAAGATGAACTGACGCCGCTTGACAGAGAAACGGTCAAGTTTTACACCTGTGGTCTAACAGTTTATTCGCAACCGCACATCGGCAACTGTGTCGGCTATATTTACTGGGATGTGCTGGTGCGGCTGCTACGCTGGCAAGATATTCCCGTTATTCGAACGCAAAACATCACTGATGTTGGACATTTGACCAGCGATGACGATAACGGCGAGGACAAAATGGAAAAAGGTGCGCGCCGTGAAGGGAAGACTGCCTGGGACGTGGCGGAAAGATACATTTCCGTTGCAAATCATGAAGCTTACGACGTACTGAAATTGATAAAACCAGATTACTTGGCGCGGGCGACGGATTATATTCAGCAGCAGATTGACTTCGCAAAAGGGCTGGACGAAAAAGGATTTTTATATAAAATCGACGGCGACGGTATGTATTTTGATACGTCGCTTTTGAAGGATTACGGGAAATTAGCGCGGCTGGACGTGGCGGGCCTGGAAGCTGGCGCCAGAGTGAGCGTTGAAGGAAAACGCAATATTACAGACTTCGCCGTGTGGAAGTTTTCGCCAAAAGACGCCAAGCGCGATATGGAGTGGGATAGCCCGTGGGGAATCGGTTTTCCTGGCTGGCATCTGGAATGTTCGACAATTGCCCGTGAAACACTCGGGGATTCCATCGATATTCACGCGGGCGGAATTGATCATATTCCAGTTCATCACACGAATGAAATTGCTCAGAGCGAGAGTTTGACTGGAAAACAATTTTCTCAAATTTGGCTACATAATAATCACATAAAAGTCGACGGTCGAAAGATGAGTAAATCACTGGGTAATATTATTACGCTGGAAGATATTATTTCGCGAGGCTTTAGTCCGATGGCGTTTAAGCTGGCGATTCTCAGTAAACATTATCAGACAGAAGGCAATTTTACTTGGGAAATTCTGGAAGCAGCGCAGGCGCGGCTGAATCATTGGCGGGATTATGCGGTTCTGAGACATCAGACTCACGACACACTGGAAGATGACGATGATAAGGACGAGCAGGACGATTCGGTTTCGTTATTAGCAGGACGTCAGGCGTTGGTCGAGAAATTGAACGATGATCTGGATACTCCAGGCGCACTGGCGTTGATTGATGAAGTATTTTCAAAGTTGGACCATACGCCACTTGATAAAATTCATCGGCAGAGTTTGGTGCAGTTTATTGATGAGATTGACGAGATTTTAGGGCTGGATTTGGCTGAGTCTACGCCTGATATTACTGATGATTTGAAGAGGTTGATTATCCAGCGACGTCAAGCACGCGCAGAGAAAAATTGGGAAGAATCCGACAGAATTCGCGATGAACTTCTTCAGGCTGGCGTTGCCGTTCGTGATACGCCAAGCGGTAGCATCTGGACATGGAAATAGCCCGCTGGATTCAACGGGCTATATTTTTATTTCGTGCTAATTAATCTTCGTTTTTCAATTTCTTAACTAATTTATTAAGAGGTTTTTCGTTTTCAACACGCTTGGACTTGGCTTGCTCCAAGTAATTGTCCAGCAAACCTTCACGACGCCAGCGGCTGGAATGGCAACCAAACCACCCAATAGACCACCAACATACAAACCAATTGTCACCGCGACCAAGACAGTCAGAGCCGACAGCTCAACCTTCTTTGATTGGATGGACGGGGAAACAAAGTTATTCTCAATCTGCTGGTAAATCACGAAATAAATCGCGTAAATAACACCAGCTGTCATATTGTTGAAGAATAGCAGTAGTGATATCAACGCGCCAGCAATCGTTGCGCCAAACATCGGAATTAGCGTCAACACAAATGTTACCATAACGGTGAGCATTGCCAAATTGGAATTTATAACAGGGAACGTCAAGCTCAGCACAAACACCACGAAACCTGATAATATCGCATCGATTCCAGAAACCGTCAATTGTCCAGAAACATAACCTGTGACCACGTTATACATTCGGCCAACCAGCTTCTTATGACGCTCCATTTTTTCTTCGTCGTTGTACAATCCCCACAAACGCTTCACCCAAGTTGGACCCTCGAGGAGCATCAGGAATGACAGCACCAACACCAAGAATAACGAGCCCAAGAATGACGCCAAAGAACCAACACTGGATAATAAATTCGTGCCGACGCTCGTCGCCCAAGACGAAGATTGCTGCTTAATGTTTTCCATCATCGAGTCAACCTGTGGACGCAAATTGTTCTTATCGATAAAATCATTAACACCACGCCATTGAGAGCTTGCTTGGTCAATTATACTCGGAATGCTCTCGACGAATTTGGCGGATTGTTGGACAATTGGCGGAATAACAAACCAAACCACGCAACCCAAAGCAGAACCAGCGTCGTGTACGCCAGCGCCGTGCCGCCTAATCGACTTTTTCCAGGAAGTTTTTTAGCAATTGCTGCAACTGGACGATTCAACGCCAACGCCAAGAACAGGGAAATTCCCAATAAAACCAGCGCGTCCTTTGCGGAATAAATTGCCAAACCAGCCAGACCAAATCCCATAACGACCAGCCAAAACCGCACAAATGTTTTCGTGTCTATCTCTATACGTACTTTCATACCTAAACTTTACCAGCTTTTCGGCGTGTTCGCAACGCCGACAGAGATAATTTACTATCATAAGACATCGCGCCGTAGCGGAAAACGCGCACTGATAGCCACATAACAAACACCGCTGTAGCGACCAAAATTGCCGTACCGAGCAAAGCTTCCCAAATCGGCAAATTGCCTATTGCGTTTCGTAATAACAATGGAATCGGCGCAGTAAATGGAAATAGCGACAAGAACTTAACGAAGAAATAATCAGGGAAGGAAACGAACGCCGTGATTCCGTAAAATGGACCAATAAATAGCATAATTACAATTCCAAACCACTGACTGGCTTCTTTGGCGGTCGGCATCATCGCGCCCAAAGTCACCAACATTCCCGTAAATAAAGTGAAGCTGGCGGAGAAAATTATGATCGCCAGACCAATTCTCACAGGATCAAACACGAGCGTACTCAAGTCCAGGTTAGGCAATTGCAACTTCGAGCCAAATGCCAAATATCCCGCCAAAACTGGCAAAACAATCACCAAAATCTGAATCAAAGCCAACACCATCAAAGACAGAATTTTACCCGTAATTAAAGTGTCGGTTTTAACGGTCGTAAGCAGCATTTCCACCGTGCGATTTTCTTTTTCCTCGGTGGTACTAATGAGCATTTGATTGCCAAAAATACTGATGAGAATGAACAGAACAACCAAAAACATTCCCGGCACAATCATCTCATTAATGCCGCCGTGTTCTTTTCCGTCCAGATATGTGGTTGATGACAATTGGACTTTGTCGCGTAGAATTGCAACTTGCGCCGGATTAACGTCGCTTGCTACTGATTGGCTCAATAAGCTCTGTGCCACCGCGCTGTATTTTCCGTTTTGGAATAGCCCAACATCTTTACCATAAACTTCAACCTTTTGCTTACTCAAATCTTTTGGAAAATAAACATACGCATCAACTTTATTATTTTTTACGTCGTCAATTCCAGATTCTTTCGATTTGGCAGTTTTGGCTTTAATTGCCGCCAGTAATTCTGGCTTCACCAACTTCGAATCGTCCGTGACTTCCAATGAAAATTCTTGCTTTTCCAGATTTTTTGACGCTTCAATAGTCGTACTTTGCGACCAAAACATAATGCCGTACAGCGCGCCAATCAACAGAGGAAAACCCAAAGCCGTCAACCAAAACGTCGGTTTTTTCAGTGTTCTAAGAGTTTCAAATTTGAAAACCGTCCCCAAATTATGCATTTTACTCATCGCTCAACTCCTTCGCTTCGCCGCCGTAAACTTGGACAAAAATGTCGTCCATTGAAGCGCCGCCAAATTGTTTTTTCACTTCTTCCAATGTTCCATATGCCGCTGCTTGACCATCCTTCAATAAAATCAAGCGGTCGCACAATCTTTCAACTTCCTCCATCTGGTGTGTAACGTAAATAATTGTCGCGCCAGCTTTTCGCTGCTCCTCAATTATATTCATCAACAAACGACGATTCACCGGATCAAAACCTTTGGCTGGCTCGTCCATAATCAGCAGTTCTGGATCACCCATAATTGTTACGCCAAGCTGAATCTTCTGCTGCTGTCCACCAGATAATTTATCAAGTTGCGTATTAGCCTTGTCGCTCAAATTGACGCGCTCCAAAAACTTCATAGAGAAATCCTTAGCTTCTTGCGACTCAAGCCTTTCAATTGACCAAAGTAAAGCATCACGTCTAAGACTTTTTCTTTTTTATACAAACCGCGCTCCTCAGGAAGATATCCGAGGCGAATCTGACTTTCCACCGAATATGGCTTGCCGTTTATCAATAAATCGCCCGCGGTCGGCTGGTATAGTCCCAACAATGCGCGCAATGTCGTAGTTTTTCCCGAACCATTACTTCCCAAAAAACCAAAAACTTCGCCGCGAAAAACATCAAAACTCAGATCTTTAATAACAGTTTTATCGCCGAAACTCATCTTAAAATGACGAATCTCAACCATTTTTTTATTATCTGGCATACGCCTCCTTTTCTTTAAATAAAATTATAGCACTTAGCGCAGGAAAAAAGATATAATATAAGTATGCGACTGTTGGTTATTGAGGACGAACGAAAAATTGCGAGGGTTATAACCGAATCTTTGAAGCGCGAGAAATACGCGGTTGATGCGGCGTATGACGGAGAAGAGGGCTTTAATTTGGCGGATAGTCAGCCGTATGATTTGTTGATTGTTGATCGAATGTTGCCGGGATTAGAAGGCACGGAGATTGTTAAAAAATTGCGCGAAAACGGGAAAAATATGCCAATTCTGTTTCTGACAGCGCTGAGTACGACCGAAGATAAAACGCTCGGGCTGGACGTGGGTGCTGATGATTATTTGACTAAGCCTTTTGCAATTGACGAGCTGTTGGCGCGCGTGCGAGCTTTGCTTCGTCGTCCACCAATTCAGCAACCAGACATTCTGCAAATTGACGATTTGAAAATCGACAAGCAACAACAGACGGTAACTCGCGCAGGAAAAATTATCGACCTCACGAGCAAAGAATATGCGCTGCTGGAATATTTGATGCAGCATCCGAATCAGGTTCTCAGTAAAGAAACGCTGATTGATCACGTTTGGGATTTTGACGCTGATATTTTGCCGAATAATGTCGAGGCGTACATAAAAAATCTACGCCAAAAAATCGACAAACCGTTCAAAAAACAATTGATAAAAACCGTGCGCGGCTTTGGATATAAGATTGAATCATGAAAATTTTTACTTCAGCAACAATTAAGTTGGCGGGCTGGTATTTGATGATTTTGATGATCGTCAGTTTGCTGTTTAGTAGCATTATTTTTCAGGTAGCGCGCTCGGAAGTTGATGCGCAAATTCATAAAATTATCGTTCAAAGGAAGGGCGATTTTCCTGCAATCAATTTGTCGGAAAGAATAGATAATTCAACTCGAAATCTTTTGATTAGTTTGGGCTATATAAATCTTATCGTTCTGCTCGCTGGCGGTTGGTGTTCATATTTATTGGCGAAAATCACTTTGCGACCAATAGAAACCGCCCACAAAGCCCAATCACGATTTGTTGCTAATGCCAGCCATCAGCTCCGAACTCCTTTGGCAATCATGAAAGCAGAAACTGAATTTGCATTGAAATAGAAAGGCAGAGAAGGCGGAACTTACAGAAACTCTGGAAAGCAATTTAGAGGAAATAAATAAGTTGACGGAGCTCACGGCGATGCTTCTGGAACTGTCGCGGACAGAAAATAAGTTAGCACTGGAAGATAAAAGTTTTAACTTAACGGAATTGATATCCGAACTCATCCGCGAACGGAAAGCTGAAGCGCGAGTTAAAATGAATTGCCCAGAATACATAAATATTCCGCTCCATCACACCGCCACGCGAGAATTATGCGCGATTTTGCTCGACAATTCATTGAAACATAGCCCGAAAAATTCTGTGGTAAAAATTTGCATTACCCCATCGAAACAAAACATCACTGTCAACTTCATCAACGACGGAACGATTTCACAACAAACCTTACCACACGTTTTTGAGCGATTTTTCCGCGGCACCCAACAGACGAAAGGCTATGGATTAGGATTGCCATTAGCGGAGCAATTGACAAAAGCGCTAGGCGGACAAATTTCTGTTAACACATCGAAAAACTCAACCATTTTCACAATTTCCTTGCCGATTCTGTAAATTTTCAGCTATTTTTCAGAATTAGATGTTGTAATAGGATTGTTGATTGGCAAAATTGTCGATCCGAAAGGGGAAGTATGAGTACAACATTTTTAAGCAAAAAGGATTTAAGGAACTTCAGAAAGAAATTTCTGGACTAGAGATTTCAGAGAAAGCGCTCATATTAGAATTGAAAGAAATTGGGCGTGCCAAATCGCGTGATGACAAATTACGCCGCAACGATGTAATTACGCAACTGGAAAATATCCAATCAAAAATCTTTACGAAGAAGGATATTTTACGCCACGCCAAGCCGCTACCAAGGAAGCGCGATCGATTGAAAATTGCTATCGGCTCAGTCGTGGATTTAGTGGATCAGCAAGGAAAAATTTTCCGCTATACGCTGGTTCATAGCCTGGAAGCCAACCCTCTGGACGGGCGAATTTCCGTGGATAGCCCGCTGGGGAAAAGCCTACTGAACCACAAGAAATCCGAAACTGTTTCCTGGAAAAATGGCTTGGCGACCAAGCAACTACAGGTTATCAATATTAGCTAATCTCAATTGTCCAACACAACAGTTTAGCTCTCACTAGCAAGTGGGAGCTTTTTTTATTTTAATAGCATCTTATTCCGTTTCTGAAATTTAATATAAAAACAAAAAATCGTCCAAAAGAGCGATAATTTATGTCTGTCAAATTTTGGCTGGCGTAAAAAAATACGACAGATGAACCTCTGGCAATTAGCAAATTGCTTTTGGCAGTTAGAGCCTGGGTTGACGAACGAAACGAAATAAATAATTTGTTATCACTAAGTCATAAAGTGAGGTTAAAGCCAAAGCCAAATTATGGCAAAAATATTAAGATAGATTATGTAATATAATAAGTTTATGAAAAAGTTAAAATATATTCTATGAAGCGAAGAATAATCAAAAATATCATTACAGATGTTTTACTTAAAATTTGCAACACTTTAGATTGTAATGTTGATGAGGTAATTTAACAAATGAAAAGGAGAGCGAAAAAAATGATTTTAAAAAAAGATGAAAGTAAAAAAACTTCAGGCTACTAAAGGACTTTAAATTAGATTTTAAAGATGAGTTGTCGTTAGTTATAGGTAAAAAAATAATTGCGGAAAAAAACATCAGCTCTCATTATTTTTGGATAAGATGTTAAATTCATCTAAAAATAATGTGGGAAGATATAAATTTGGAATATCAGAAAGATCTGCATAAAAAAATAATGGATTTTTGATATGTCTGATCAAGAGAAAGTCGAATCATTAGAAGCCATTAATTTGCAATTATTTATTGAATATAATGACAATGATTCATATGCAAATATACAAAAAAATTTATGATGGATTTGAGTCCAGATAATAATACTATAGTTTTAGAATTTACCTCATTAATACCTGTAAAAAAATTATAGAATTAAAAAGAAATCATTAACGAAAAGAAGATTAAAAAAATTTTCATATCATTTTCCAAATTTGTTAGTAAAAAAATTTTTTTCAAACTTTTTTTGAAACCAAAAAAATATTCGAGGGGATTTGATGCCGAATTAAATCAAATAACTCAAGATAGATCAGAAGAAATTGATAATAAAGATATTCAAAAAAAGTCATTAAAGTGGCAGGAATAAGAGCTGATCGAGCGGTTTCTAATGATGATCGTAATCATGTTTTTATCAGGTTTAACTGGTAAATATTTTTAGTTCTTATAAAGCTGCAAAAGATGAAAGCGAGTCGGTATTTACAAGACTTGAAGAAAAAAATTGGAGGAAGCCGATAAAAGAATTATATAAGATTTACAATGGAGAAAAAAAGTAAAGGTGAAGAACCCATTAATGGTATTTTTTTAGTGATGTTATAAATGTTATTAAAACTTATGGCGGTACAGAAAATGGAATTAATATAGCAATAGAGTCATCTATTTCAGAGAAAAAAATTTATTGTCAGATAATACAAATTTAAGTTACAGACAAGGAGGGATTGTTCACTTCCAGAAACTTATAATGGGTTGGGGTATTTGAATTTAATTGGTATTCTGTTTGAGATTGAAACCAAGATACAGGAATTATTTGAACAACCAGCAGATATAAATCTATTATATATTGAAGAGCCTGAAGCACATACGCATCCCCAGTTACAGTATATATTTATAAGGAATATTAAAACTCATATTAAAGCACATAGAACAAAGTTGCTGGAAGAAAAGAATAAGCAGTTGCAGATTTTAATCACTTCTCATTCATCACATATAGTTTCTGAATGTAACTTTGATGATATTATATATTTGAAGAAAAACGGGAATACGGTTATAGCTAAGAGTTTTAACTCTTTAAAAGAAAAGTATGGTGAAGATGAACAGAAAGGGTTTAAGTTCGTAAAACAATATCTGACAATAAATAGAAGTGAACTTTTCTTTGCTGATAAAGCTATTTGTATAGAAGGAGATACCGAACGAATTTTAATGCCAATGATGATGCATAAGATTGATAATAAAGAAAAACCGACAGAAGATACTATGCCGCTATTGTCACAGAACATTTCCGTAATAGAAATTGGAGCACACTTTCATACATTTATGCCTTTATTTTCCTTTTTAGGAACAAAAGTTTTGTTTGTTACGGATATTGACTCTGTAAAAGCTGAAAAGAAAATAGATAAAAATGGAAAAGAAAAAACTGTATATCCGAGTTGTCACCCAGATGAGGGAACGCATACAAGTAACGCATCAATAAAAGAATTTTTTGGAGATGAGATTGATACATCGAATAATCAATTTAAGGAACTCATAGGGAAAAATGCTGAGAATAAAATTAAAGATAATATGAGAATAGCCTATCAAATACCAGAATCTGATGGTGGGTATCAAGCGAGTAGTTTTGAAGATGCATTTATAGCATTAAATAAAGACTTTATATTAAAAAAACAAAGAAGGGTTTCATGAATATGGAGCTTTAAAAAAACTTTGAAAAATACTGACATAGAAAATGGCAATTATTATAATTTCGCTTTGAATAATGTGAAAAAGAAGCCGGCATTTGCATCAAGTATATTGTATTTTTAATGATGAGAATGGCAAGGACGATGAAAAATGGAAAGTTCCGAAGTATATTGAAGAGGGCTTATTATGGATACGCTAAAATTAGAAAAAGAAGTAGTAGAAGCTCTTCAATGTATAAAAAAATGGTGAAAAATTTTTATTTTTAGAAGGTGGAGCTGGAAGTGGAAAAAAACCTATTCGTTAATTTCTTTGATAAATGCACTTACAGAGGATTTACCAGATATTAAGATAGTATGTATTACATATACAAATAATGCAGTTGCAGAAATTTTATCAAGAATAGAAAATGAGAACCTTTGGGTTTCAACAATACATGAGTTTATATGGACTCTTATCAGAAAATATCAGAATGAAATAAAAGATATTTTAGTTGAGCTTATTAACGATGATAATGAAAAGAACTTTAAAAAGCCAAAAAGACTTTTCTAAGGATTTAATTTCTAAAGAATATTTCGAAAAATCTTTACGTGGATTATGACGAATATTATTCTGTAACGCCAAATGATGAAAAATAGAGTGAAAAATCAGCCATGATCACATTTTTGATTGTTGCAGAGAAAAATGTTTGAGAAATATAAAAAAATAGCGGATATTTTAAAAGATATTGCAGATTGTATTTTTTTGTTGATGAATATCAAGATACAAGTCCTTTAGTTGCTGATATATTATTAAAACATCTTGAACAAAGCAGTAAGAAAAAAATGTAATTGGTTTTTTTGGAGATTCAATGCAATCTATATATGACAACGGAGTTGGAGATTTAAACAAATATAGCTTGAAGAAAAATAGTAAAGACGCAGAATCGAAGAAATCCAAGAGTCGTAATTGAAGTAGCCAATAAATTTAGAGATGATGGTATTATACAAGAACCTTCAGAAGATATAAATGCACCTAATATGGAGAACGGCACTATCAAAGAAGGCAGAATTAAATTTTTTTATATGGAAATGAAACAGATGATTTTATAAGCATAAAGGAAAAGAGTATTTTTGAATCTTGGAATTTCTCGGATGGAAAAACAAACAAAAGAGTTAAGGTTGACTCATAAATATAATGCGGAAATGGCTGGATTTAAAAAGATTATATGATCTATATAATGCTGATTTGATAATTACCCTTATAAGCAAGATAAAGGAAAAAATTGATAAGGGAAATTTAGACAGCGATAAGACTTTGGGAGAATTGGCGTTAGAGGTAAAACCGACATATAAAAGTGTAGAGTTGTTGGATCAAATTAACGGAAATGAAATTTATCATTCAATATACAGCGGCTTAAAAGATATGTCATGGAAAGAAGCTTACGAAAAATGTAGAGTTACTAAGGAATCCCTTATGTCATATAAATTAAATGGGGTGAGTGGTAGATATGAAGCTAATTCTTATAGAGATAGGATTTTACGCAGATTAGATATACTAGAGGAGACTATTGAATTATATGAGGCTAATAAATTTAATGATTTTTTTTACGAATAACAAAAATTTTTCTATTCATAATAGGAATGATAAGATTTGCCTTAAGCAAGCCATTGATTATCTTGTAAGTGAAGACAACAAAACGATAGAAGATGTTTTTAAAAATTTGCGGAAGTAAAAGGATTGCTCAAAGAAGATGAATTATTCAGTGATTATATTTTAAATAAAGGGTTTTATTTATGGGAGAGAATAAAAAAAGATAACATTTAATCAATATAGAAAAAAAGTGTTTTTATATTTAAAAAGAATTTTTCACCAATTTGCACTCAACATAGTGTTAAGGGTAGTGAATATGATAATGTGCTTCTTGTATTAGAGTCTGATTGGAATAAATACGATTTTTAATACATTATTTGGGAAGGGGTCTTCAAATTCTAATGTTCAGTTAAGAACGAAAAAAATTATTTTATGTATGTATAACGAGAGCAAAAAAAGAATTTAATAATATATATGCCTACTGATGATTCTAAAATAATAAGTGAAGCTATGAGGATTTTTTTGGAGAGGAAAAACGTTATAGATATTTCTTCGATTGAATAGAGGAAACAGCCATCGTCTCATCTCTTTTTCTATACAGACCCCACAGTTTTTCATGTATTATAAAGTTTATATATAGTAAATTTTACAGAATTACTTTTCAGGTCAAATAGCATGTGGAATTATTTCATATCTGTTTACTATTTAGCAAATCGCGCCGAAGACGGAAAATTGGATGATGAAGATTTTAAGATGCTCCTCGATCGTACAATTGCATTCATATGGGGATACGCAATAATGCACCCAGGCGTGAACGCATTAAGAACGCCTATTTTTGCCGAGATGCTGAATATAGTTAATCTAAATGAAGTTACATTCTCAGACTTCAAATTTGATAAAGAGCAAACACGCAGTGCGATCCTTATTTATGATTTCAAAAACGGCAGGCCAATCACCAAATCCATGCTGGCGCTTCGTATGATGCTTAATAAAGAGCAACCATATCCAAAACTCTCTCAGTAGTTTGATATTGAACATATTTATCCCAGAAAGCGACAAGAAAATGAGAAAGGACTGTCTAATAATCGACAAATCGACCTCCTTGGCAATAAATCTCTTTTAGAAAAACGAGTCAATATTCGCGCATCCGACTATAGATTCGAAGATAAAATTAAATACTACCAGGGTTTTGACAACAGTAGAGGACAGCGCATAGGTGGAACAGAAAATCTTGAGCTCAAGAATATAGGTAATGACTATAAAAAGTTTGGGGAGAAAGAAATCATTGAGAGAACCGATCTGTTCATTGACGAATTTGTGAATCTATTAGACCAGAACGGCTTGATTGCTTAAAAACAAAAAATCGCCCAAAAGAGCGATAATTTATGTCTATCAAATTTGGCTGGGACGGCAGGATTCGAACCTGCGAATGCTGGGACCAAAACCCAGTGCCTTACCGCTTGGCGACGTCCCACTATTGCCAGGACAATGACGATTATATCACGCCAGCCAGAAAAAATCCACACATCCTGATATAATATAACCTAATGAGAAAACAAATTTTTGAGACTTTAAGATTGGAAAAAATCGTTGGCGGCGGACAAGCCATCGGGACGCTTGACGACGGCCGCAAAGCGTTCGTCTGGGGAGGGCTGCCGAAAGAGCTTGTAACGATTCGCGTGACAAAGAAAAAATCCCACTTCGTCGAAGGAATAGTGACGGAAATTATCGAGAAAAGTCCAGAGCGAATTACGCCGAAGGATGAAAATAGCTATTTAAGCACCAGTCCTTGGCAAATAATGCCGATGCCCAGCGAGCAATCGTACAAAGCGTCGCTAATCGAAGAGGCTTTTTTACTTCACAACATCACATTGCCTGAAAAATCGAGGTATTTTCTGACGGCATAGAATTTAATTATCGCAATAAAGTCGAGTTCAGTTGGTTTGGCGACAAAACGGACGACGACGAAAAGGAAACTCTGGACTTGGCATTTTTCAAGCGTGGCGGCAAAGGGAAAGTCGTCGTTGACGGGACCAGCTTGGCACACCCGAGCATAAATAAATTGGCAATTGAAATCCGCGACCTCTTACGAACAAAACCGATTGTCGCGCGCCAATTAAAAACACTCTTGATTCGCTCGGATCAACAGGGAAACGCTGTCTGGCAATTGTACATAAAAGATAAGATAGAAAATCTAATTTCCGAAGACGAAGCCAAATTATTATCAGCCAAAGGTGGCGAAATAATCTATTCCGACCCCAAAAGCCCAGCCAGTAGAATCACCGAACGCTTAGAGAAATTCGGCGACACAACACTGAGCGACACGATTTTAGGCGTCGCCTTCAACTACGCTTGCGAAGGATTTTTCCAAGTCAACATTCCCGTTTACGAAAAAGCCTTAAGCGATATGGAAAAATGGATCGATTGCAATGAAAAAATGCCGACGCTCGACCTTTACTCTGGAGTTGGGACAATTGGTTTGACAATTGGGGGCGATGACGTGACGCTCGTGGAAATTAACGAACACGCCGTCGCGGAAATGCAGAGGAATATTACCAAGCTGAATCGACCGAATGCCAAGGCGATTTTGGCGCCGAGCGAAAAATCCCTGGAATATATAACTGGCAAACAAATCGTCATCGTTGATCCGCCGCGCGCTGGACTTCACGCGGACGTCACTAATCGACTGCTGGAAACCGAGCCGCCTCGGATTATTTATCTGAGCTGTAATCCAGTCACGCAAGCGCGAGACGTCAGCCTGCTTCAGGAAAAATATAAAATCGTGCATCATCAAGGCTACAACTTCTTCCCGAGGACACCGCACATTGAACACCTTGTGGTTTTGGATAAGAAAGCGTAATCTACATAGTTGCGGCCGCATCTGTAATATACGACATTGAAAAATGGTCATTGCTTAAACAATCCGCCATACATTTTATCGTCATGATATTAACAATTTTTCCTTGTCTATTGATAAGTGGCTGGTACAAGTTAAGCTCGTTCGCAGACTATTTGAAAGTATTCGGAATATTTTTACTATGCGGTTGCGTTTTCTGGACTACAGGATATCTCGTTTTTGGCAAATTACTGAATAGATAGACAAGTTACTACCGAACGATTCGTCGACCAGACCAGCGAGCAGTGAATAGCTGGGCTAACATCGCTATGATAATTGCGCCAGCTGCTGGCCACATTATGAACAAATTTGGCACAGTGAAATCGAAAAAGTCGCGCAGGAACCCAAAACCAAAGCTTCCAGCCGCCACAATAATCACCGACAGAAAATAAAGCAAGCGAGCGCGCTTGGCGGATTTATCGATAGCTACGTCCAACATAATTCCCACCAAGAACACCAAATATACGCCAAACAAAGTCGCGGTAAGCACCGTCATCGTTGCGACTTCTGCAGCGTGACCAGGGAACATAACAGAGGTAATCCAATAGGTGAACGCGACAGCCGCACCAGTGATTAAAGCAATCGGCGTAACAGCCAGCAAAGTATCATGCCAGAATCTCTTCGGATTTATTCGATGCTTCGGCGTGGGAGGAAACAGCGTCCACATGAGAGTCGGCATAGTCACCAGAAAAATATTCATAAACGTAATGTGGCGCGGCGAATACGGATAATTCATGTCAATCAGAATCGTCGCAAGAAGAAGCGTTACGCCGTAAATAATTTTATGGAAAAATAGAACAGCGATCACCTCGATTGCTTGCATAATTTGATTGCCAAGCTTCATTCCCATCGGCAGAGAAGTGAACGAATTGTTGAGTAATATAATGTCGGAAACTCGACGCGATGCTGGCGCACCAGCGTACATCGCTACCCCAAGGTCAGCCTTTTTTAGTGCCAAAGCGTCATTTACACCGTCACCAACCATGCCAGTGAATTTTCCGGATCGCTGGAATCTGTTTATTAACCGCTCTTTTTGATCTGGCAAAACTCTGGCAAAAATCGTGTAAGTATCGGCAGCCTTATTAAATTCATCTTCGCTAAGCGCCGCCAAATCCTCGCCTAAAATCGCCTTTTCTGGATGTTTAATTCCAGCTTCCTTAGCAATGTATTGAACTGTGCGCGGATTATCGCCAGAGATTACGCGAATAGTTACGCCTTGACTCTGCAAAAAATCCACCGTTTCAACAACGCCATGACGCAGGGAATTGCGCAGAACAACCGCACCAATTGCCGTTCCAGAGCCGTTTTTCAAGTCTTTCAATTTGGTTTTATCGTCCGAAAATTCAGCCAACATCAACACACGCAGACCATTGTCAGCCCAATCATTCAGCTTCTTCTGAGTTTCCTTATCTACTGGCGCCAACTTCGACACAAACTCTGGCGCACCCATCATCAAAGTCCGAATTTCACCGTCAATATTCGCCCTCACGCCAGCCATTTTACGCGCCGACGAAAACGCCATCACTTCCAGAACTTTCGTATTTTTTGGCGACGTAGCTTCCGCCAAGATTGCACGGCCAGTGATATTTCCGCCGCTAGTTTCGTGAGCAATTAACGCCGCAAAGCTGGCAATGTCAGAGTCTAAATAGTCATTTTCATCACCGAAAGCCGCGACCCGTTCCAGCGTCACCTCATCACTAGTCAAGGTGCCTGTTTTATCTACAGCCAGCAAATTCAAAAGCGCCATCGCTTCAATTGCCGACAATTTCTGCGGCAAGACTTTCGCCTGGGCTAATCGCAGTGAGCCGAACGCCAAAAGCAGAGAACTCGCCAACAATAAACCTTCCGGCACAACTGTAACCGCTGCCGAAGTGATGGTTTTTAAGATGACGACGACGTTATCGCCAGAGAAATAATAGACAATAGCGATAAGTAGCGACAGAACAATTGCGCCGTAAGTCAAGAAGTAAATTGCGCGCCAAATCGCTAATTGCAGAGGTGTGAGTTCTGGCTTATAACGCTTCAGGACTTGGCTAATCGCGCCAGCTTTCGTGTCGTCACCAATCGCAATTACTCGCGCCGCGCCTTCACCAGCCAAAACCGTCGTTGCCGCCAACACGACATCGCCGTCCTTTTTCTCAATCGACGCAGACTCACCAGTCAACATACTTTCATTCAACTCCAAGCCTTTCGACTCGATAACTTTCGCGTCCGCCGGCAGTTCATCGCCAGCCTGAATAAGAATCTCATCGCCAATCTTAAGCTCATCATAACCAACCTCGACAACATTTCCATCTTTCAACAATCGAGCTTTCGGCGCGCTCATCAGCTCCAATTGCCGCAAAACTCGCTTAGCCCTTAGCTCCTGAATAATGCCAATCGTCGAATTTACTACAATCACCACCGAAATAAACCACGCATCACGATATTCGCGAACATAAACCAGTGCGCCAGCCAACAGAAAAATCACCACGACGATAGGGGAAAGCAGATTCCGCTTAATAATGTCCAAGTAGTCGCGCATCAGCTCGTTTGAATCCTTCTGTAGCTGAACCTTGCGCCAACTCGCCAATTTCCGTACGCGTCAGAATCGAATTGATATATCTCGCCATTTTTCACTTCAGAAATCAAAACCAAGGCGGGATTATACGGCGCCAAAGTTTTATAAAAATGCAAATCTTCATCCGTAACATGCTTTCTTCCAGGAAAAACTTCACGGAATTTGCGCTTGCCAATATCTTCAAAATATCGCGGCTGACCTTTTGGTGGAAGAAATAGTTCCGCCCGCATACCCATTCGAGAAATTATCTTTTTAACATCAGATAAAATCAACGGCGAAGTCGCCTCCAAATACATCATCAGCTGCTTTTTATTCGTCAAAAACACCGACGCCTTAGCCGTGCGACTAACATCGGCGTGCCACAAAATTATCGATTGAACATCAATCGGAAAACCAAATTTCCTTAGCAATTCGCTCCAGCGCCAGCTCGTCGTACGTCGCCTTATTCATAGATAATATTTTACCATTTTTTTATGAGGTGCGCGAGATGGCAAAGATGTGAAATCTAATAGCCAGCCTGTATGGTCGATTTGACTGCTTGACGGGAAATATCCAAGTGGCTTTTACCCTTAAACGCGTCTTCTGGATGTTTTTCATTCCAATCAGCGACATTTTCTTCAGTACAATCTTTAATGGCATGATTAACACAAAACTCAAGTCGCTTAATGCTTTGGTCATTTTCAAGGTAATTGATGGAGGACTGGACTGATATTCGATATTCTTTTTCATTCAGCCAGTAGACTTGATAACTCAGAAAGATCAACGCAATCGTCAGCACAAACATATATATATGACTAAATCTTATCTTTTTTAAGTTTTTCATTTAATCCTCCTTATGCTAAATTTACAGCCTTGGACGAATTTTGTAAATAGCAATTTTGATATCGCGTTCTGAAGACCGCCGACATGATAAAATAAAACTATGGATTTCAATACTCGTTACGCTAAATTAAACGATAATCAACGACAAGCAGTCGACTACATCCACGGATCGCTTTTGGTAATTGCTGGGCCAGGAACAGGGAAAACCGAGCTTCTAAGTATGCGCACTGCCCAAATCCTAAGACAAACCGACACTTTGCCAAACAGTATTTTATGCTTGACGTTTACTGAAAGCGGCGCCACGAATATGCGCCAACGACTTCGCCAGATTATCGGTGAGGACGCGTATAAAATTGCGATTCACACATTTCACAGCTTCGGCACAGAAATCATCAATCAACATCGCGAGTATTTTTTCCGTGGCGCCGACGCTCAGCCGGTTGACGAATTGACGCAATATCAAATTATTTCTGGAATACTCGAAGGACTTGATTGGCGAAATCCATTAAGCGCAAAAAACAACGGGGAATTTGTTTACATCAAGGAACTCATTCGCATTATTTCCGAGTTCAAGCAAAGCGGCTTAACGCCGTCAGAATTACGGGCAATTATTGAGGACAATCAAAGCACAATCGCCGAAATCGCGCCAGACATTCAGCAAGTATTTTCCGCCAAAAATATCGAAAAAAAGACGATTGAAATGTTTGCGCCGATAGCTGAGAAAATTGCCAATTTAGCCGCCAAAAACCCTGACGAGAAAAACTCAAAATTGCCAGCCTCAATCACGCCATACGCTAACGTTTTGGCGCTGAGCATCGTGCATGCCACTCAAGAAGCAATTGACGAAAACTCGACCAAGCCACTGACCGCCTGGAAAAATAAATGGTGCGAAAAAAACGCCAATGGCGAATTTGTCCTGAAAGATTTTACCGCCGCAGAAAAATTATCCGCCGCAATTGACGTTTACGAAAAATACGTAAATATTTTGTCCGAGCGCTCGTTATTTGACTATGACGACATGATTTTATCAGTTATTCAAGCCTGCGAATCTCACCCAGAACTGCGCGCAAACCTTCAGGAGCAATTCCAATTCATCATGGTCGACGAGTTCCAGGACACGAACTTGGCGCAATTACGATTATTGTTCAATTTGACCAGTGAGAACGACGACAATCCAAACATCATGGCGGTCGGCGATGACGACCAAGCAATCTTCAGCTTCCAAGGCGCAGACGTGGGCAACATCCAGCGTTTCCGCCAGCATTATCACGACCCAAAAATCATCGTTTTGACCGACAATTATCGTTCCGCCGAAAACATTTTATCATCGGCGCGGGACGTTATCACCCAAGGCGCGGATCGATTGGAAAACACAATTGACGGGCTATCAAAGCAATTGACCGCACACGCAAATAGCGAAGGTTCAAAAGTCGAAATCCAAGAATTCTCATCTGTTGGCGAAGAGCGAGCGGGAATTGCCAAACAAATTGCCGAGCTGATAAAAAACGGCGAAAAGCCAGAAAATATCACGATTATTGCGCGCCACCATAAGGAACTCATTGAAATTCTTCCACATCTTTATAAGGAAAATCTTTTTGTCAATTACGAGCGTCACGACGACATTTTGGAGCAAGATATAATTCAGATTCTGGACAAATTAGCGCGAACTGTCGTGGCGATTAGCCAGAATAATTTGGACGTTGCCAATAGTTTATTGCCGGAGATTACGGCTCATCCAGCGTTTGGATTTTCTGCACTGGACATCTGGAAATTGAGTCTTCAAGCTTACAAAAATCGGCAATTGTGGCTGGAAAGTATGCTGGCGAATATCGTATTTAAGGAATTTGCGGAGTGGCTTTTGGAGCGCGCCAAAGACGTGCCGAATCTACCACTGGAAGAGCAATTGGACAATTTATTAGGCTTAACTAATGACGAAAGCGGCGACCTTCAGGTCAATTCTCTCGCCAATTTCTATTTCTCGCCAGAAAAGCTAGATAAAAACCCAGAAGCATATCTGACAATTCTGGAAAGTTTGCGCACTTTTGCGTCAAAAAAACTTCGCGATCGAATCACCGACAAAAAAACCCAACGCTGGAAGACTTTTTGGAATTTATTGACCTGCACGTTTCGACAAAAACTCGCTTAACACAAATTCGTACGCACGCAAGTTCACTCAGCGGCGCCATAAATTTGATGACCGCTCATAAATCCAAAGGCTTGGAATTTCCGCACGTTTTTGTGATTGGGGCAATTGACAGCGCTTGGGGCGAAAAAGTTCGTTCACGTAGTCGAGCTATCCGATATCCCGCAAACCTCCAACTTCAGCCAGCGGGCGCCACTTACGACGAACGACTTCGATTATTCTTTGTGGCGATGACTCGCGCCAAAACCACATTGACCATGACTTATTCTCAAACCAACGATTCTGGCAGCGACACGATAATCGCCAGTTTCTTGACGAATTGCACGCCAACCATCATTCCAACCAGCGATGATCCAGCTGAACAGATTGAACTCGCTGAAACCGACTGGACGACACGACTAACTTCGCCGATTATTCCGGAATTAAAGGACTTATTGGCGCCAGCGCTTGAAACATACAAACTTTCTGCGACGCATTTGAATAATTTTCTCGACGTTTCACGTGGCGGACCGCAGAATTTCTTATTGAACAATTTGCTACATTTTCCATCCGCCAAAAATTCCGCCGCAGCTTACGGAACCGCGATTCACAGCAGCCTTCAGCAAGCACATTGCTCATTCAGCGCCGATCATCAATTGCCAAGCACCGAACAAATCCTCCAATTTTTCCAAAAATCCCTCGAGAGCCAACATTTACCAGCCGACGATTTTCAATTGTATTTGGACAAAGGGAAGTCGGCTTTGACTGCGTTCTTAAACGCCAAATCTTCAGATTTTCATGATACGGACTTGGCGGAATTAGACTTTTCAAACCAAGGCGTAATTATAGATAACGCCAGATTGACTGGTAAACTTGACGTCGTTGATATTGATAAACAGAATAAAACCATCTTCGTAACAGATTATAAAACTGGCAAGCCGTCACATTCTTGGAAAGGTTCGGCTGATTACGAGAAAATCAAACTTCATAAATATCGTCAGCAATTAATGTTCTATCAGCTGCTGGTCGAGCATTCACGCGATTATGGCAATTTCACGTTTACTGGTGGGCGACTACAATTTGTCGAGCCAGACATGAAGACCGGCGATATTCTTAGCTTGGAAGATACATTCTCCAGAGAAGAATTGTCTGAATTTACGCAACTGATTGAGATTATTTGGCGAAAAATTACCACGCTTGATATGCCGGATATTTCTGACTATTCGGCGGATTATAAGGGAATGTTGCAATTCGAAAAAGACCTGCTAGCAGGTGAAATATAAAAATTATTCTAGTATATTGTTGCATTTTTTTATAATTAGTGTTATTATAATAAACGCTTTTGTTGGTAGAGCTGATTCTATATCGTGCTCTCCAGGAGCACAGTCATAGGGTCGGCTCTTTTCTTTAGGAAAGAGGTGAAGGCGGTGTTTTTTGAAGACCGCTCTAGGGAGGCATACCGTAAGGCTGCCGAAGCTGTCCAGAACGGAACGGCAGACAGCGCCCAGAAGGCCATGAATGACCGAGCCGCCAAGTATGTCGGCAAGATGGGCGACGACGCTCGGGCTGCACAGAAGGGAGAGCTCAAGTCTAACTAGATTTTGGGCCATCCTAACTGACGGTTGTAGGTCTTATCTACAAAAAAGTTAACCCAGTGTTAACAAAAGAGCGTCCGTCCGCTCCTGGCGTGATTCCCCAGCCGGTAATCCGGAAAAAGAATCAAGGGACATGTTAGATCGGAATCCCTCTATCTCGCATGAGAAAGAGGACGGGGGTTCGACTCCCTCCATGTCCGCTGGGAAGTAAGACAAAGGCGTTTTGCTTCCCTCCATTCTTGGGCTCGCGAGATTCACTCGTAGAGTCATCCTCAACGCAGAGGACGATTCCGAGTAGAACCGCTTGAGCCCCCATCCCCCTCATTCTCAAAGACGAGAGTGAGGGGTTTTCTCCTTTTTGTGATAAAATAACAGAGATGACATCGTTTTGGAATGATTTACCGCAGCCATTTTTCATATTGGCACCAATGGAAGCCGTCACTGACGTCGTGTTTCGTCATGTCGTGAAACAAGCTGGCGCGCCAGATATATTTTTCACCGAGTTCGCAAATGCTACCGGCTGGGTGCACGCTGGCGATAAGGCCATAGCTGGGCGACTAATTAAAACTGACGATGAGCAGCCGCTGATTGCGCAAATTTGGGGTGGCGAGCCGGGCGACATGGAAGCCTTCGCTAAGCACTGCGCAGAACTTGGTTTTAACGGAATTGATATCAATATGGGTTGTCCCGCCAAGTCTGCGATTAAAAGCGGCGGTGCGGCTCTGATCCGTCGACCCGACATAGCGATAGCTGCAATTGACGCCGCCAAAAAATCTGGATTGCCCGTTAGCGTAAAAACTCGACTGGGCTATACTTACGTTGATGAATGGCGAGAGTGGCTGACGACAATTCTCAAACAAGACATCGTGAACTTGACGATTCATCTGCGTACCAAAAAAGAGATGAGTAAAGTTGCGGCGCACTACGAACTGATTGACGAGATTGTTAAGCTGCGCGATGAAATTGCCCCACAAACTCTTTTGACTATCAACGGCGACATTCGCGACAGAGAACATGGTCTGGAAATTGCCAGAAAGCATCCTGGCGTAAATGGAGTTATGATCGGGCGAGGCGTTTTCAGTGATCCGTTCTGCTTCCGCGAATCGAAAACTGACGCAGATAATCATAAAGAAGAACTGTTGGCGCTCCTTAATTATCACTTGGATTTGTTTGATTCTTACCAGCCGATTTTAGGGAGACCTTTTGAAACTCTAAAACGTTTTTTCAAGATTTATATTCGCGATTTTGACGGCGCAAAGGAACTTCGGGAGAAATTGATGCACACCACGACGACCGATGAAGTCCGCTTAGCTATTGCAAATATCCGTGATTTGTGATATAAAATAGTTTATGCGTCAGCTCGAAAGATATTTATCTATAACACCAATCGCTATTGATGATACGAGGGATTTACGGGAACAAGTAGATCAACTGTATCCAGGAGATATTGCATTATTTGGCACCGACCAGTTGGGTGTGCCATTAGATTATCTTTATATAGGGTTAGATCCTCGCGACGATTACTCAGAAGGTCGCCGCAATAGCATCAATGAAGTTGGGTTTTATGATGCAACATCATACTGCTCGGGCGTACCTCTCGCAACCCAACCTTGGGCAATCAAGCCATATCTTACACCGCGCGCAGCATTGAAAGACATTGATACAATGCGAGATATCAATAGCCTAGAGCATCCTAAAGCAATTCGCACCTTCGAGCCGAAAGGTGTTATCCGCCTCGAGAATGGAGAAGTGGCAGTGATTACCGATTTTATACAAGGCGTGCGGAGCTGCGACAGCCTAGTCGACGAATACCGCGAGACTATGCTACCTGAAGAAGAAGCACGGCTTATCGCCCGTACTGCATTCGTCACTATGCATTATTTTCACAGCCTAGAAAAACCGTATACAATGAATGACGCGCAAATAAAAAACTTTGCATTTACTATCAACACTGAACCGTGGTGCATTGATACTGAAACATTTCAGCAGACCAACAAAGACTCGGCAAAAATCGCTAGGTTCGTGCGAGACGTTGGGAGTTGCGCCTATTCAATGAGCGGCCAATACAATTACGACGGTCAGCGGATGTTAGACCCAGAACTTATTATCGAGCATTTTATTAAGCCATACGAAGAGGATATTCCTAATCTATATTCCTATGACACTGTCGATATTGCGCAAGTGCCAATCGAGGATCTCAAGCAAGACATAGCACGAGGAGCCTAATAATCAGGCTCCTTCGTAGTATTGCCGATATATAATTAGCGTCGTCGCTTACGCCTATGAAGATCAGCAACCTTCAATCGCACCATATGACGATCGATAAGCTGTTTGGCTTTCTCGCGCTCAACTTGATCGCCAGCTTCATCACGCGCCTTAATAGCACGCTCCAGAGCCTTCTGAGTTTCTGCCTCGATGATGTCGTCACCGTGATCAGCTTCATCAACCAGAATTTGCACTGACGAATAATCAATTTTTACCACGCCACCAGAGATTGCGAAATATTCCAACTGATTATCAGAATCTTCTTTATGTCGACGCACGGTAATTACGCCGTCCCGTGCAATCGTCACTAGCGGCTCGTGGCTTGGGAAAACGGAAATTTCGCCGTCAGTGGTCGGAATTGACACCGAATAAACTTCTTCGTCAACCTTCGTACCGACAAGTGTGACTAATGACAATTTCATGACTATTTAGCTTTCTTTTCAGAATGTTTTTTAGCCTCGGCAGATTCAGCTTCAGCGTCGCGAGCAACTTGATCAGCCAGCGTACCCTGGACCATGTAGAACCAGTTTTCAGGCTTATCGTCATATTTACCAGCCAAAATGTCGGAAGCGTCGCGAATGGTATCTTCCAATTTAACGTAAACACCTGGATTTCCAGTAAACTTCTCAGCCACATGGAATGGCTGTGCCAAGAATCGCTGAATACGACGAGCACGAGCAACAATCTGCTTCTGATCATCCGATAGCTCTTCCATACCAAGAATAGCGATGATATCCTGAAGCTCTTTGTATTGCTGCAGAATTCGCTGAACCTCACGCGCCACGCGGTAATGCTCTTCGCCGACAATTTCTGGATCAAGCGAGTTTGAGCTGGAATCCAAAACATCAACCGCTGGATAAATACCAATTTCCGTCAATGCACGGTTCATCACAATTGTAGCGTCAAGGTGAGCAAAGGTCGTGGCAGGAGCTGGGTCGGTCAAGTCGTCAGCTGGCACATAGACAGCCTGAACAGAGGTAATCGAGCCTTTCTTTGTTGAAGTAATTCGCTCTTGTAAAGCGCCCATTTCCTGCTGAAGGTTCGGCTGATAACCAACCGCACTCGGCAAACGACCAAGCAAAGCCGATACCTCAGCACCAGCCTGAGTATAACGATAAATATTGTCGATAAACAGCAAGACATCTTTACCTTCATCACGGAAAGCCTCAGCCATCGCTAAGCCTGACAACGCCACGCGTAAACGTGCTCCAGGTGGCTCGTTCATTTGTCCAAAGACTAGCGAAGTCTTGTCCAAAACGCCAGCCTCTTCCATCTCATAGTAAAGGTCGTTACCTTCACGAGTTCGCTCACCAACACCGGCGAAAACAGAGTTTCCAGAATGGAACTTAGCGATATTGTTAATCAACTCAGTGATAAGAACAGTTTTACCAACACCAGCACCAGCAAACAAGCCAGCTTTTCCACCCTTAGCAAGTGGCGCAATCAAGTCAACAACCTTAATACCAGTTTCCAAGATTTCAGTCTTATTTGACTGCTCAGAAAGCGCTGGAGCAGGGCGGTGAATTGGGGCGGTTTTGCCCTTTGGTTGCGGTTTTTCGTCAATCGCTTCACCGACAACATTGAACATTCGTCCTTGGGTTTCCGCGCCGACTGGAACGGAAATTGGAGCACCAGTTGCAACAACTTCTGCACCACGGCTCAATCCATCTGTCGAAGACAGGGCAATTGCTCGAACAGTATGCTCGTCCAAGTGCTGCGCTACTTCCAAAACCAGCGTCTCTTTGCCGTTCTTGACATGCAACGCATCGTAAATCGCTGGAAGTTCAATGTCTTGTGGAAATTCCACATCAACGACCACGCCAACGATCTGAATAATTTTACCTAGTGTTTTACTCATCAATTTTTTTCCTCCGCACTTCCTTTGTATTAATCTCACTTTTTCATATCGCATCTACGCCTCCTGATAATCCATAATTATATCCAAAGAATAACTCTTATCCGACAATGCTCGACGAGCCGGCTCTATCATATCATCAGGGAAGCGTAAGTTCAGTTTCTCTAAAGCCTCTAACGTCACGAAGTCAACCTGCTGGATTCCTTCTTCGTGCGCGACAGGAGAATCATCAGCAATGTGCCCTAGAAAGAACACAACCAGCGACATACCAGAATCAGTATTTTTCAACAGCACCGACAGTACGCCATCAATTGCAACTGTGTAGCCAGACTCTTCCTTCGCTTCGCGTATCGCCGCATCCACCAAGCTTTCGCCAGGCTCAACATGACCAGCTGGAAAATTCCAGGTATCTAATTGACCATAATTATTTTTTCCCTCTTGAACGACCAACAACTTACTGTCCTTTACAACAACAGTACTGACGAATAGGGTTGTGCTATTTATCATTGTTCCATCGCCTCCACGCCACCAGAAATTTCAGCAAGCTCCTGAGTAATCGCCCCTTGACGAGCTTTATTCATAGCTAGCGTCAAATCGTCAACCAAATCGCTGGCATTATCCGTAGCATTCTTCATCGCCATCATACGCATAGAATGCTCACTGGCTCGAGCATCAAGCAACGCCTGCAACAGTCGCGCACCAACCAAACGATACGCCACCGCGTCCAAAACTTCTGGAATACTTGGCTCATATTTGGCGTCAGAAATCGTGTTAGAAACTTCACTCGGATCAACCAAGATTTTTGTTCCTGCTGGCAATAATCTGTCCAATTCAGCAGTCTGAACCATGCTATTGACAAACGCGTATAGACAAGCGTAACGGCGTCAACTTCGCCATTTTCAAACATATTTACTGCCGTATTCAAAATCGTATGGAACGTCAATCCAGACGGCTGATCTGGCAAATCTTCATACGTACCGATGATTTTCGTATCTTTAAGACGCGTTGCGAATTGCGAAGCTCGCCGACCAATCGTCAGGGTTAAGTTCTCAATTCCGCGCTCGTCATCACGCTTTAACAGCTCCAAATACTTCTTCAAAACGTTGGTGTTGTATGCGCCAGCCAGACCTTTGTCGCTGGCCACCACGATAATCAATCGCTTATTTATCTTTCGCCTGGCGAACAGCGGATGATTGTCGGTTGCGCCTTGGCTAGCCAAATAAGACAACAGCTCTTCCGCCGCCATTGTGTACGGCGCAGAAGCCTTGTCCGCCTCTTGAGCCCGACGCATTTTACTAGCCGCCACCAATTGCATAGCCTTGGTGATCTGCTTAGTTGAGTCCACCGAACGAATGCGATTTTTCAGCGCGCGAGTGCTCGGCATGAATTACTCCTCAAATCCTTTCGCTATTTCTTTCGTAGCTTCGTCAATCAATTTCAATTGCTCATCCGAAGGTTTGTCGCCCTTGTTTAGCTCACGCATAGCATCTTTAGAATTTTTCCAGAGATAAGTCAATAGAGCAGACTGTGCGTCCTTAATCTTAGAAACTGGAACTTCGTCAAACATACCGCCAGTCACCGCGTGAATGCTAACAAATTGCTCCCAGACGCTCATTGGCTGATACTGTGGCTGCTTCAGAAGTTCAGTAAGTCGCTGACCGCGGTCAATTTGAGCTTTTGTCGCGTCGTCAAGATCTGAGCCGAATTGAGCAAATGATGCCAATTCGCGGAACTGCGAAAGACCAAGCTTCAAGTTTCCGCCGACAGATTTAACGGCTTTCGTCTGAGCCGCGCCACCAACACGAGAAACTGATAGACCGGCTGAGATGGCTGGGCGAATGCCTTGATAGAACAAGTCGGTTTCCAGGAAAATCTGACCGTCGGTAATAGAAATCACGTTGGTTGGAATGTAAGCGGAAATGTCGCCAGCCTGCGTTTCGATAATTGGCAGAGCCGTCAAGCTTCCCGCGCCAAGTTCATCTGACAATTTGGCCGAACGTTCCAGTAAGCGTGAATGCAAATAGAACACGTCACCTGGATAAGCTTCACGTCCTGGTGGGCGGCGCAACAATAGCGACATCTGTCGATAAGCCACCGCGTGCTTTGTCAAATCGTCATAAATCATCAATGCGTGACCGCCGTTATCGCGGAAATATTCTCCCATGGCAGTACCAGCGTAAGGCGCCAAGTAAAGCAGGGAAGCTGCGTCGGACGGGCTGGTTGCGACGATAATCGTCTGATCCATCACGCCCTCTTCTTTCAATCGGTCGACCAACCTGGCAATCTTCGACAATTTCTGACCAATCGCCACATAAACGTTCACCACGCCAGTCTTTTGACGAGCCTGATTGATCATCGTATCGATAGCAATTGCCGTTTTACCAGTTTGACGGTCACCGATAATAAGCTCACGCTGACCACGACCGATCGGGAACATCGCGTCAATCGACATAATGCCAGTCATCAGAGGTTCGTGAACCGACTTACGACCCATCACGCCAATGGCAGGGCGCTCAATTAAGCCACGTTTCTTCGTCTTAATCGCTGGACCGTCGTCAAGAGGCCGACCTAGCGGGTCAACCACTCGCCCCAACAGCTCTTCACCGACAGGAACGTCTAGCACCGAACCTTTGCGGCGAACGCTGGCGCCAGCCTTAACCTTATCTTCACCGCCAAGAATCACCGCACCAATTTCATCTTCCATCAAGTTCAGGGCAAATGCTTCAACTGTGTCGCCATCAGTTTCAATTTCCAGCACTTCACTATAGCCAGCACTACTTAAGCCGTGCACCCAAGCCACGCCGTCACCAACGCGAATAACCACGCCAGCATCTTCCAAACCTTCCGTCGCCTCCAGCTGCGCGATTTTTTCCCGCAGGCTTTTGGCTAATTCTGTCACATCAATCTTGCTCATTTTTCCTCCTAGATTTTCTTCGCCCGCAAGTCGTTTAACTTCTTCGAAACCGTTGCGTCCAGTGTTGCAGTCGGCGTTTGTAGCTTAAATCCGCCAATCAACGTCGGGTCAATTGATTCTCTTAGCGACACTTTTGGCTTGCTATTTTTATCGCTCGCCGCAGACGCCAGAAATTGCTCTATTTTACGCCTTGTCTGTCGTCAAGCGCTCTCGCACTCTCGACCGACGCTACAATCTCACCACGCTCAGCCAACTCAGCCTCAATATCTCGCACCAACAAATCAACTTCACGTTCGTGCTTTTCGTAAATCAAAAGACCAGCAATTTCTTCCAACACCGCGTCATTGCCAGCTAAAATTTGTTCAGCTGCGTACTTTGCCAACTTTTTCCTGGACACTAATCTCATCTATTCAGCCTCCTCAAGCGCTTCCGAAATCAGCTTTGTATCTTTCTTCGCATCAATTTTCTCGCCCAAAACCTTGCCAGTCGCTTCAGCCACCAACTCTAATGTCGAATTGTGCAGGTCTTTCTTAGCGTTTTCAATCTCTTGAGCAATCGTATTATGCGCTTCTTTAATCAAAGCTTCAGATTTGGCAGTCGCTTTTTTAGCCGCTTCTTCAACGACTTCGGTCGCTTCTTCTCGAGCAGACGCCACGATGTCGCTAGCTTGCGCTCGCGCTTTTCGCATAATTTCGGCGACCATTTCTTCGGCTTTGTCGGCATTTTCCTTGGCAGATTTTGCTGCCGCGTCAGCCGCTTTCAGGTCTTTTTCTCGCTTGACGAGCATTTCCATCATTGGCGGATAGACAAACTTGTGAAGAACAAATAGCAAGATTAAAAATGCTACCGTCTGAAACGCCAACAGCGCCCAATCAATACCCAGCGAATCAAACAAACCAGCTTTTTCCGATGCGCCAGAATTGGCAAATTGTGTTAATATTTTTTCCACAATTTACTCCCGAAACTACATAACTTTGCCGACGATTGCTGCGACGAAACCGATAATAGCGATAGCGTCGATGAATGAAATACCCAAGACCATCATTGTGCGTAGGTCGTTGATTTTTTCTGGGTTACGACCAGCGGCGTTCATAGCTGATGCGCCAATGACTGCGGCGCCAGTTGCTGCAAATGCTGCTGGGATTGCGTAGGTAAGTGTGAATGCTAATGCTTCCATGGTTAATATTCTCCTTTTAATTAATTATTACCTAATTTAATCACTCTCTGATGTCGCTAATTTATTAGTTTCAACAGAGGAGTGAACTTCATCAATTGGCTCGTGTGAATCATGGTGAGCCAGCCCCAGGGAAATAAACACAGTTGATAGCATAAAGAAAATATACGCCTGAATACCGCCAATAAACAATTCAAAGAAATAGAACGGCTGCAGAGCCACAGGGCGACAAAAAAACTTTCGTCATATAAGCGATAATCGCCAAGAGAATTTCGCCAGCCAAAACGTTACCAAACAGACGGAAACTTAGTCCCAGCATTCGCGAGAACTCAGCCACCAACTCCAGAAATGCCAACAAATGACATAATTGGATCACGCAGCGGGTTAACGAAATATCGCCCCAAATTGCCCTTAAATCCCAAATACTTAAACGCGTAAATCTGAGCCGCGACAATCGTTACAATTGCCAAGCCGAAAGTCATATTAAGATCCGCCACGCCACCGCGGAACAGCGGAGTGTGATGTTCGCCAATTGTAATTGGACCAACGATCGGCAAAAGCCCCAGCCAGTACTGCGCAACGATAAAGAAAAACAACGTAATACAGAGCGGAGCAACTTTACGCGCCCATTTTCGGTCCGGAATGACTTGGCAAACTGTATTATAAAGTCCGTCGAACGTCCACTGAATTAGTCTTGTGATAAAATTATGCTTCTTTTTACCTAAAACCGCCGCACGAGTACGGAACATTGCCCACACCAGTACGATCAATCCCAAGAATCCCATCAAGTGTGAATTCGTAATAGATACGCCAGCAATATTGAAAACTTCGTCAACCTTTACTGAAATATGCGGACCAGCGCTTGCCATATAATCGATCATTTCTTCAACTCCTGCTGTTTAATTTTAGCAATTTGCAAAGCTACGAGAATCACTGAGATAATCGCACCAGAAATAATCCCAGCAAGCAACCATCTCATCTTCATTCCGCTGACATTATCCAGCCACAACCCCAACAAAGTTAAGCCAATTGTTGGCAAAAACATTCGCCACATTGTACCAATCATCGTCCTCGCCAAAATCATCATCGCACCAGAATCGCCTGTATCATTAGCCGGAATGTCAGTTTCTTTTACCATTACTTTCCACTATATCAATCTGTTATACTATTTTGCAAGATGCCACGACGAAATTATTCAAAAAAATAGCCAGAAAACCCAAAAAACATCATTGGTGTCAATTTCAGGGCTGACTAATTGCCAGAAAAAACGTCGCTTCTCAACAGAGGTAAAAGCGCACCAAGCAGCAGAAATCCAAGAATTAGCAAACCCGAATTTGTCGATTGATATATATCACTGCGAATGGTGCAAAAATTGGCATTTGACGTCGAAGAATTCTAAATAGACGTAACCGTTATGTTATAATTGGAAGTGTTATTAAATAGGGGAATATATGAGCGAAGACACAACGAACAACCATCAAGACACAAAAGTTGTCGTGTACAACACTAGCTGGTGCGCGTTTTGCCACACGGAAATGGAATGGCTGAAGAAGCTGGGAATTGACTTTGTTTCCAAAGATATCGAGGCCGATCCTGGCGCAAAAGAGGAATTGCTAAATAAAAATGGCGGCAATTTCCAAGGCGTGCCAGTAACGGATATTAACGGAGAATTAGTGCTTGGTTTTGACCGACCGAAACTACAAGATTTGCTACGAAAAAACGGCTTACTAGCCGACTAATTTTCTTAAAACGGTTCAAGATTTTCCGTCAAATTCTGGCGGAAAATTTTTATTCTACGCCAATTTGCACAACTTTGCCGCCAAGCTTTTCGCGAAAATAATTATCGTGGCTGACGTAAAGAATCGCGCCGGAATATTTGGCCAACGCTGTTTCCAGCTCTTCGATACTCGGCAAATCCAAGTGATTCGTCGGCTCGTCTAAAATCAGCAGTTGCGGGTCGTTCGCCAGCATAGCAATAATCTGAAAACGCGCCTTTTGACCGCCAGACAAGCGAGCCAGCGGCGTCATTCGATCGGCGTCCGTGAACAAATAGTCAGCCAAAAGTTGCCGAATTTTCGTATCAGAAATCGACAAATCGCGACTCATGTACAATTTTTCAATCGCTTTTTCTAGCGGATCAGACAAATATCGCTCGTCAATTTCCTGCTCATAAACACCAATTCGAACCTGCGGATCAAGGAAAATATCGCCAGAATAAAGAATAGGACCGCCGTCAGAGCTCTTGCCCGACGCCAAAATCATCCGAATCAACGTAGTTTTACCAGCACCATTGCGACCTCTAATTTCAATCGCTTCACCTTCGCGCAAATCAATATTCACGTCCTCAAATAATATCCGCTCACCAATCCCAACCGCCACATTTTCCGCTCGAACCAACACGTGCTGACTGCGACTAGACGCATCCTTCATGCTCAGGCGAATATTACGCGACTTGAATTTTCCGTAACGCTCGGCCGATTTATAATCCAATTGACCAACGGATTCCTTGTCAATCCAAAACGTCGGCTTTTCCATTTCCGACAATTCCGCCAGCTCCGCCCGCGCCTCGTTCTCCAGCCGCTTAAATTTCTGAATCGTGCCAGGATTTCGCGACTTTTCCTTAAGCCGCTGATAGTCCAAAACTTTTTGCTTCAGGTTAACAATTCGCTTCTCAATCTGCTCAAAATTGTTCATTCCAGCTGTCGTCGCTTGAGCGTTCTGCTTCAAATACGCGTCGTAATTTCCACGGTAACTCACGGCTTGTCCGTCCTTAATCTCAACAATTCGATCAACTTGCCCAAGCACATCGCGATCATGCGTAATGATTAGCATCGCTTGGTGCGGCTGCGAATTCATCCAGTCAATAAACTGCTGTTTCGCAACATAATCCATGTGGTTGGTCGGCTCGTCAATTAGCGCCAAATGCGCCTCCGAGTGCATAATTTTAACAATTTCCACCAGCCTTTTTTGACCGCCAGACAGGGAAGAAATCTTCCGATTACCAAAACCTTCAAGCTGAAAATTACTCAGCTCTCGTTCAATTTTCTCTTCAACTTGATAAAATCCTTTTTGGTCAAATCGCTCCAGGGCTTGCGTATATTCTTCAATTTTTCGCATATTGTCGCCCATGGTTAGCGGATATTCATCGATAATCTTCTTTAATTCAGGATATTCTGGAAGTCCACTAAGAATGTACGCCATGACCGTCTGCTCACCCAAACCGTGATGCTCCTGAGCTGTAGTTGCAATCGTAATGCCACGGCGAAAACAACTTCTCCCGTATAATCGTTATCCGTGCCCGCCAATATTCCAAACAGCGTCGACTTGCCAACACCGTTGCGACCAACCACGCCGACTTTCTCGCCATCGTCCACACTAAACTTGACGTCTTTCATTAACGTCTTATCGCCAAAACTTTTTTCAGTAATGTGAATGTCGGCTATCATGCTTGAGATATTGTAACATAAGTCATATTTCAGCCGCACCAAACTAGCCTAAATATACTGTCGCGTTAAGTTTTGCTATAATATAATCCATGTCAAAGCCAAAAGCTAAAAAACCAGCCGCACAGAATATTGTCAATCGTCGCGCACGGTTTGATTATGAACTTGGCGAAGAAATCGTTGCCGGCTTGGTTTTAACTGGAATGGAAGTACGAGCCGCCAGAGAAGGTCACGTCCAGCTTAAAGGCTCATTTGTTAGCTTAAGAAACGGCGAACTATGGCTAAATAACGCCAGCTTTTCACTGCGATTAAACGTTCGCGGAGAAGCAAATAGCCGTTCAGTCGACACTTCGGCGCGGAAATTATTGGTAAGTAAAAAACAATTGTCCAATTTTACAGAAGCCAAAAAACAGGGAATGACAATTGTCCCGACCAAATTATTGACCAACGGAAAATTCATTAAAGTTGTAATTGCACTCGGAAAAGGTAAGAAAAATTACGACAAGCGCCAAACCATCAAACGCCGCGACCAAGATAGAGAAACTAAAAGACTTATCTCTAATAGATAGCCGCACCGATTACAAAATCAGCCTGAGATTTATTGATTTTCGCGCGCGTCAATTAGCTTTTGATAGAGATTTTCAAGCTTCTTCACTTGACTGCGCTCCGTAAACTTGTTGGCTAATTTTTTACTTTCAGCACTAAATTCTGCTTGTTTTTTCGGACTTTTTAGAATTGCAATTACTTTTTCCGCGACACTTTCTGGATTATTCTCCGCAAAATAGCCGTTAACTCCGTCCTTCACAACCTCTGAAACTTCCTTGTCAATAATAACAATCGGCTTTCCAGCGTGAGCAGCTTCGTGAAGAACCCAGCCTTGCGTATCTTTAAGCGAAGGAAAAGTAAACACGCTCATCACTTTATACGCCACGCCCAAATCTTCTCGTGGCATGGCGCCAGTAAAGATAATCCTATCCGCAAAATCCGTCTCAGCCGCCATTTTTTCCAAAGTCTTTCGATATTCAAAATCGCCAACAAACAACAGCTTTGATTTCGGACGAGCTTCAGCAATAAACTCACTAAACGCCTGAATCAAAATTGGCAAATTCTTCTCCTCGCCCAAACGCCCAACAAAGCCAAACACTTCATCTTTTTCATCAAGACCCCATTGCTCGCGGAACTCTTTAACTCGCTTCACGCTCGCCCGCGGAAGAGCATTCACGCCGTTTGGCATTAAAGTAACATCGTACGTGTAATCTTCGGTCTGCCAAGATTCCAATTGATCGCGGCTTTTACGCGACAGGGCAATCACCGCATCCGCCTTGCTGTATAAAATAGTAATAACGCGCTCAATAATATCTTTATTCCATTTTGTTACGCCATTACGCGGACGATATAATTTGGCAACTTCCAGCAAATCCTGTCCGTTCAATTTCACCGACAATGGAAAAACCACTCCCGCAAGCGCCAGAGCTCCCGGCAAAACCGCAGGATAATGATCGACGAATTCATATAGATCCGTACAATGCTGAATAACCAAAGGAATATTATTTTTCTTCGCTGCCTTCACGCCCAATAGCCCAATTTGCGACGGCGTAAAAATATGAACAACGTCCAGATTCATATTGGCAATTTGACGCTGCACCACAGGAGGGAAGAACACCGACGTGTCGTAATCATCAAAAAACGCTCCAGTAATTGAACGAAAACGAATTATTCGGCTATTCTCATCTTCGTGAAGAAGTTCGGCTTGCTTGGACGGACTAATAGACTTTGCTGGGCAAAAAACATAAACCTCATGCCCCAAAGCTTCCAGCTCGCGCTTTAATGATTCAACAACGTAAACGATACCGTTAATGGACGGCCTGTAACTGTCCGTAAAAAGTCCTATCCTCATAATAGCCCCATTATACCATTTATATCAGCGATCGATAAAATTCGACCAATCGTTCGGCACCAGCACTGCTATCAAAACGTTTGGCAATCTTTTCTGCTAATCGGCATTGCTGGCTATAAAATTTCTTATTTCGCCTCAGTTTATCTACTTGATTCACAAAGTCACCATCAGACGAAGCCATTACCGCCCCATCTTTAAATGTCGTGTCATAATCAGAAATATCTCGCAAGACAACAGGCAATCCTGCAGCAGCAGCCTCAACAACAACCAAACCGAAGGTTTCCTGTTCGCTCGGCAATACAAACACATCTGCCGCACGATAATAGTCAGCAACCTCATCGAGTGGTATCACACCAGTAAATTTCAAATTCTTTGGCGGATTATTCATCATTCTTTGCATAGCACCATTCTCAGCCGCAATCACTCCAAACGGCACGCCGCCGACCCATACAAACTCCACATCAGACATCTTTTCTGCCATCTTAAAAAACACATCGACACGTTTACGTGGCTGCACTTGACCACTTCCAACGACCACAAAAGCATCATTGCTAATGCCAAGCTTTTGTCTAGCAGATTTCTTCTTCGCCGGTGAATTGGCATATTTTGCCGTATCTATAGTGTTATATAATATAGAAATTGGCTTCTTGACACCAATTTTTTCCAGTTCGTTCTTTGTATAATCAGATACCGCCAAGACCAAATCAGCTTTATTGTAAAACCATCGTAAATACGCGCGAGCAAGTGGCTCTAGCAACTTCGCGCCCTTAATACTGCCTATAAAAGAAGCTGGTACAACATGAGCAGACACGACCTTCTTTCCGCCAGATTGACGCATTTTTTTCATCGAATACAGTCCAGTAGTTTGTACATGGACTATATCCGCGTCTAACCGCGCCTTATTCACCGCAATATCAATATCATCACGATCTTTAAGCGCATTTGTCATCTCTACAAAGGCCGTATGCACACCGTGACCCTGAACAGTGAATTCGCTTTCAGAAATCATATCAACAATTAGTTTTTTATCGTCTTTCTTACTCATACCTACAGTATAGCAAATAATTATTCCGCCAATATCAATTCGGCAACCAGTTCTGGACTATCCAACACCGACAAATGTCCCGTATCAAGCGCCACAAATTTATCAATTTTTACACCATCGGCGGCGTTCACAGGAAGCGAAATCTTGTCCCGTCGCCCAACTATCAATCCCGTAAACTCGCGCTCAGAAATAATAATTTTTCCACCCCGAGAAATGTCCCGCGCAATTTTCGATTGCTCCAAATATTGCTGCCGCGTTACTCGCGTATTTTTCGTCAGCCACCGTATCAAATCCACGGTGCTTTTCCGTCTATTACTCACCAAACATAGCCCGCGGAACACTGAAAAATAATAGTTCAAATAGATATATTGACTTATCCGACGAGTGTGGTAAAAGAACGACGAGGAAATTCTCGATACGACCGAAGTTTTAATCGGAGGGCTGATGTACCAAATTTTTTGGCATCGCATTTTATTTGCCGCCAAACATCCAAGCGAATGGGCAACAACCTCGTCAATCGACACGCCTTTACTGTCAAAAGCCGACATCAAATTCATCGCCCAATTTTCAACGTCGCTCATTTTCATATCTTTTATCAATTGACTTCTGCCGTGAGAAGGCAAGTCAACAAACACCAAATTCGCGTCATTTTTCAGGTAATAAGCCAGCGGAATCATCCCGTGAAAATCGCCACCAATGCCGTGAATTAGAAAAATAGTTTTATTCGAGCCGCCTTGATAGAAATAACAAGCAGTTTTCACGCCTCCGACGTCCATGAAATCGCTTGATATTTCGCCCAAAAACTTATCGTACATTGGTAGCATATTCATTAAATTATATCATCACGGTATAATAAAGTTATGAAGCTTTTCTCTTGGAACGTAAATGGCATTCGTGCAGTTATAAATAAGGGTGAATTCGCGAAGTTCATCGACACGTACGATCCAGATATTCTATGCCTACAAGAAACCAAAGCCACCAGAGATCAAGTTGAAATTGACCTGCCAAATTATCACGAACATTTCTATTCCGCCACCAAAAAAGGCTATTCCGGTACGGCGATTTTCTCTAAAATCCCACCGCTGAGCTGGCGCGACGGTTTTCCGCCGAACGTCATTGAGCAATTTGACTTAACTGGCGATGAATACGGCAATCCAGCCGACGAAGGGCGAATTATTACCGCTGAATTTGACGATTTTTGGGTTGTCAATTGCTATACTCCGAACTCAAAAGGGGATTTGAGTCGATTGGATTTGCGATATAAAAAATGGGACAAAGCGGTGTTGGCTTATCTGGAAGAATTGGAATTGTCAAAGCCAGTCCTTTATTGCGGCGATATGAACGTGGCACATCAAGAAATTGACCTAGCAAACCCAAAGCCCAACGTTGGCAAACACGGCTTTACTGATGAAGAAAGGGAAGGTTTCCAGAACTATTTGGACGCTGGATTTACGGACACTTTCCGGGCAGCTTTCCCTGAAAAAAACTGGCGCGTACACTTGGTGGACACACTGGGCGAATGCCAGAGCGCGAAATGTTGGTTGGCGGATTGACTATTGGCTAGCGTCACGTGAAATTGCAAATCGCGTTACTAATCCGCAAATTCATCCAGAACAAATGGGTAGCGATCATTGTCCGGTGAGTATTGAGGTAAATTTGTAATGGATATGAAATTTTGGCAAAAACAAGAACCAGGGAAGCCACTTTTTCCAGATGTCGAATGGAACAAGCCAGAACGACGCGACCAAGCGGGAAAATTAGGAATCATCGGCGGCAACAAATTAGGCTTTCTGGCGGTGGCAGAAAGTTACCAAGAATCCCTTAAAACTGGCGTAGGTGAGGCTCGCGTTTTACTCCCTGACGCCTTGAAAAAAAATGTTCCCGCGAATATGACCGACGTTTTATTCGCACCGACGAACCAGTCGGGAAGTTTGGCAAACGAAGCGCTCACTGAAACTTTGGCGCTAGGAAGATGGGCGGACGTATTGCTATTATGCGGCGACGCTGGGCGGAATAGTCAGACGGCAATTGTCTACGAAGAATTGATCAAAAAGTCAGAAATTCCCGTCGTACTGACGCGAGATGCGATTGACCTTGTGCAAAATAGTTTTCAGGAAATTCTGGACAATCCGCACGTGGTTTTCATAGCAAGTCTGGCGCAAGTTCAGAAAATATTCCGCGCAATTTTTTATCCAAAGATGATTACGTTCAGCATTCAATTGTCGCAACTCGTCGAAGCGCTTCACAAATTCACCATCACATATCCCGTAACAATTTGCGTTTTTCATGCCGACAATTTAATAATCGCCCACAGCGGAGAAGTCATCACCCAAAAATGGGACGCACCAATGGCAATTTGGCGAGGAACCGTCGGCGCCCGCGCCGCAAGCTACTTGATTTGGTCGCCGAAAGCGCCGCTAGCAGCAATCAGCACCGCTATTTGCAAAATGTAGCCTCGCATAAATATCCGCTTGACATTACGCACAATTAGTTGTATCATACTATCAAGCTTTCGCCCATGACTTGTCAAAGGGTGAAAGTAGCCCTTGGTCATGAGTAAAGCACTTCTCGAAAGGAAGTGAGTGTCATGAAGATTGGACCTCTCTTCATCATGGTTACAGCATTAGCGGCGGTCGTCGCCGCTTCCGCCGCAATCGGGGCACTGCTTGGGATGCTAATCGCATTCCTGCTTGCCGCAGACATGTCCTCCGCGGCCCCCATTGGGGCACTAGGCGGAGGCTTCACCAGCTTCATGTTCCTGCTGAACGCAGGAATGAATGGGGGAGGAAAGGGGCTGTAAAGCCCGCAGAAAGGAAACAGCTTGCCTGGAAGGCTGTAAAGCCTCGGTAGCGCCTTTCTGCGGGCTGTTTTCTTTGCATAAAAAATCGTCCAAAATGGACGATTATCACTTGACATTACGCACAATTAGTTGTATTATACTAACAAGCTTTTGCCGTGACTTGTCAAAGGGCGAAAGTAGCCCTTGGTCGTGAGTGAAGCATCTCTCTAAGGAGGTGATTTTATGTTCACTGGTCTTATGTATTTCCTCTGCGTAGTACTGGTCGCGCTGTTCCTTTTTGGGCGAGACTAGATGAAAAGAGGGGGGCTGTAAAGCCCGCAGAAAGGAAACAGCTCGCCTGGAAGGCTATAAAGCCTCGGCACAATGCCTTTCTGCGGGCTGTTTTCTTTGCATAAAAAAATCGCCCAAAATGGACGATTATCACCTGAAGCCGCCTCTGGTACCGCGGGCCGGACTTGAACCGGCACGAGCTATTGCTCACCAGATTTTGAGTCTAGCGCGTCTACCAATTCCGCCACCGCGGCACAAGAGAACGCTCCAAGCTACCGTATGATTGTAACACAACCAGCAATTTCTCACAAGCACGACTTTTATTTGATATCAATTTGACGTATAATGAAAGAAGTTATGTATCCGACGGATGATCAATCAAACGGTCGAGTGGGCATGCCGGTATCAGATCAGCGCCGATCTCTCTCACGCCGCCAACTCGCGACTCAGCAGCCTCACGAAATGCCGCTGCTGATGTTATTCGTGGGCAACTTGATGCAATTTACTCCAGATCGGAAGAGCAAAATTCTGCGCCAGAAAAAGCTCAGCCGCAATCGTTTTCCGCTCAATTGCAATCAAAACCCGAAGCCCGATCAGAACAGCCTAAGGCACAAATAGCCAAACCTCAGCAAGCTTCAACAACACCACAGCCAGATCTAAAAAAAGATTCTGTCAATCACGCTATGCGGACGGCGCCGATTGCCCAAACCCAGATTCAGCCAAAGCCACAAATTAGCAATTCCGCTCCCGCAAGCCAAACCGCTCAAGCTCAAAATTCAGCCGTCCACACTCAAGTTTCGGCCGACCAATGGAAGCAGTATCACAGTGCTTGGCAGAAATATTATCAGATGTATTACGAGCGTTATTACGCGGGCGACATCGCGGCAAAAAACCGTGAAATTTCTCGATTGACGAAGGAAAATCAGAATATCACGCCAGTAATCAGCGAAGACGAGCCGCTGGACCCACAAAAAGCAGCCATAAAAGAACTCCGCAGTCAAATTCAGCAAAAGGTTCGCGACTCCGCAAATAAAGTGAAAAAATCTCGGCATTTCGTTCCGGCGATTGCTGGATTGTCGGTGCTATTGGTCTTCATGTTTTTGCAATATAACCGCATTATTTTCGGCGCAGTCGCAGCCTATACAACACCTGGTGCAATTAACCCGCAAAACATCATCGTTGACGCTTCCACCGACGTAACTGTCGGACCAGAACCTAGGATTATCATCCCAAAGATTAACGTTGACGCGCCAGTTATTTACGGCGCCGCTAGTGACACAAAATCGCAATCAAAAGCCATGGAGAAGGGAGTGGCTCACTTTTCAATTCCTGGCGCCAGCGCCGTGCCAGGCGAAGTCGGAAATGCCGTATTTGCCGCACACTCCAGTAACGACGCTTTTGCTGGTGGCGATTATAAATTCGTCTTTGCTCAGAATGAAAAGTTGGTCAAGGGCGACATTATTTACATGAATTACAACGGGAAACGCTACACTTATAAAATAACATCAACAGAAGTTGTTATGCCGACCGAAGTTTCAAAAGTTCAGATTAACACAGACAAGCCAATGCTGACACTTGTAAGCTGTGTGCCTTTAGGAACCGCGGAGAAACGACTTCTTATCTTCGCAGAACAAATCAGTCCAGACCCAAGCAAAGCTACCGCGACTTCAGAATCCAACTCAAATCAGCAGCAAAGCAACAAATCAAATATCCCAGGAAAACCCGAGCCGACTTTGCTTGAGAAGTTATTCGGCGGTCGATAAACTAGCTATTTAATTAAAGAACCCGACAGATCCATTGTCCATATTCATTTTACTCAGGACAATTTTTCCAGAAGCGTTGGTCGTCAATCCATAAACGTATCGCTGATTCGAGGACAAAACAGAATCCAAACCAGGCTTAACGTCTATCAACGTATGAGCGTTCGTGCCGTCAAACTCGCGAATCTCCATTTTTCCCGACGCAGAAATGCTACGAATATAGAAGTTGTCAAGCCACTTCACTTCCTGCGCCACGCCGATGTTAAACGCGCTCGACAATTCTTTACGCTCCAAATCATAAGTCTGCAGTGCCGCGCCGTTTTGCGCCACGATAAATCGCCCAGCATTGTCCATCATCACGTTCACAGTCACATTGTCAGTTTTAATGGTCTTCGCCGTTTTCAAGAACTCTTTTTGGCGGTCCTTAGAATCCGAAATGTCGCCTCTATAAATTGTCATATTTTTACCATCAGTCAAGACCACGGTGTCTTTATTGAAATAGCGAGAAATTCGAATTACCGGGGTAGAATCAGTAGCAAAAGTGCCAATCACAAATGGCTCTTTCCAATCTCGCTTCCAAATTCCTGCCACTTTTTTACCGTCAATAACAGCCAGGTAGGACAAACGATCGTCGCCGTAAAGCTTGAAAGATTCGACGCCAGTCAAGATTGGGCTGGAAATTGTCGAACTATCAAGATCAACTCGCCTCAACTCGCCAGTTTCCTGCAAAGCGTAAACCGTGTGCGCGCCAGTCCCCGCAAAGCTGATTTGCTTAATTGCAAAACCAGTCATCGCTGTTACATCAATAATTTTCTCTGGATTTTCTCTATCAAAAACCAACCACTGCACGCCAGTAGTGTTATTTTCCGCTGGATACGAATGCTTCACTAGCGCATAACGAGAATCGCGGTCCCACTCCGACACGGTAAACGTATGATTGTCAGAAGACAGGGAATAGCCAGCCAAAACACTCGTACTTAATGCATATTCCGTGAACTTTTCCTTATCTTTGTTCGTGTCGCGAATGTCGCCAATTGTCAGAATCGGAGTTTTATCCTTAACGCCAAATCCCATTAAGAAATTACCAGCTGGCGACAGAGAAACGGATTGCAATGAATCGAACGTTTTTACTTCGGTAGTTTCGCGTTTTGTCGGAATCAGTCTGGCGTAATTCAAATTTGTCACTGTATCAGATTTGATATTTAGCGTTTTTTGCCACGGTTCGTATTTATCCAATTTCATCGAAAAAGTGTGCTTGCCAGGAAGAACGGTGCTTTTCGTCGGAGTGCGGCGCAGCTCCATATCGTCAACATAAACCAGCGCCCCGCCAGGATGTGATTCATATTGGACAAGTCCAGTCTGTTGCAATTCTTTCGTATTCGGATCAAACGTATAGCCGAGCATTCTAAACGTCAAACGTAAGAAGAATTATAAGTGATAATGTCATTAGCGTATACACAAAGGTCCGCCGCGCGAGCTCTTTAGTGCGATTCTTTTTCTGGTACATAATTACGAAAATTATAACATATTTTTACACTTGAAAAAACCTTAGGCGATTTGTAATATAATATATAGGAATAAACATTAGGGGGATTAATGGCAAGTAAAAACTACGTGGTCATCAATGGACGAGCTTACAATACTGTCACTGGAATGGTGATGGATGATATTAAGATTGAAAAATCTGAAATAGAAAAAGAACAATCAATCAGTAAGCGTGGTACATCTGTATCAAATATTCACGCCGCACACGTTCAGAAATCCAGCACGTTGAATCGTCGGCACGTTAAAATGCCGCAGCGTACGCCATTGGCTGCCAAACCCCAGAAAGCTCGCGTCGACGTGAAGCAACATATCGCCGTGAAGAAGTTTTCTACGCCAATTGTCAGCAAGCCAGCTCCTCAGAAAATTGCTATTAACCGCCCAGCCGAAGCTCACCCCGTTACTCGTCGCGCTCAGCAAAGACCTCTCAGCGTTAACACTAAATTGCGAAAAGAACGCCAGCCTCTGGCTATGAATAACAATCCGCTTGTCGCCGTCGCTCCGCAAAAAATAGAAAAGCCAGTCGCAAAAACCGCTCATCAATTGAAAAATGAAGCAATTGAGAAAGCTTTGTCGAATGAGATTATCAGCAATAAAAAAGCACGTCGACGCCAAAAAAAGGGCGGCGCATTACGTTGGTTGAATACGTTTTCTGTTGGTTTTGCAGTGATGCTACTCGGTGGCTATTTAACATACTTGAGTATGCCAAATATCTCTATAAAAATGGCAGCCGTTCAATCAGGAATTGACGCCAAATATCCAGGCTATAAGCCAGACGGCTACGCCTTAAACGGACCTATCAAATTTAAATCGGGCGAGGTCTCTATGAAATACGCCTACGCCGACGGAAGTTCAGGGTACACCATAACCCAGCAAAAAAGCGGCTGGAATTCATCAGCAGTGAAAGAATTCTTCTCTGAAAAGCACAAGAATCCAAACACCACGATGATCGACGGATTGACAATTTACAGCGGCGGAAAAGAGGCGGCTTGGGTGAACGGCGGAATCTTATATCAAATCAGTGGCGACGCAAACCTCTCAAGCAGCCAAATTGAAAAAATTGCCACTAGTCTGTAACTCATCAGATAACGTGCTATAATTTACTCATGACTATTAGAACTCGTTTTGCGCCAAGTCCGACTGGCTATATTCACTTAGGCAACGTTCGTACCGCGCTATACACATACCTTGTTGCCAGAGCGCATCAGGGAGATTTCATCTTACGCATTGAAGACACAGACCAAGCTCGGTTCGTTGAAGGCGCGGAAGAAATGATTTTGGAAACCTTAAATTGGCTAGGGCTGAATTGGGATGAAGGACCAACCCTTAACAATCCAAAAGAAGAGTCTGGCAATTTTGGTCCATATCACCAAACGGATCGCCGCGACATTTACATAAAATGGGCAAAGAAAATGATTAGCGAAGGACTAGCTTACGCCGATCCGTACACGCCTGAAGAGGTGCAAGTTTTCCGCGACAAAGCCAAGGCTGAAAAGCGAGCATTTTTATATCGCGACCATCGTCCAAAAATCCGCCAGAGTGGCAACTCGGAATGCCGCTGCGCTTCAAAGTTCCAGAAATTAAGCGATATTCTTGGACGGACGCCGTCATGGGAGAATTGTCAGCTGGTCCAGAAGCTTTGGACGATTTCATTCTGATCAAAGCGGATGGTCTACCAACCTATAATTTTGCGCACATCATTGACGATTTCGAAATGCAAGTTACGCACGTCATTCGCGGCTCGGAATATATTGCCAGCACGCCTAAATATCTATCGCTTTACGAGGCGCTTAAAATTACGCCACCAATTCTGGCGCACGTGCCACACATTATGGCACCATCGGGAAATAAAAAACTTGGCAAGCGTGACGGCGCTAAAAGCGTAACTGGGTATCGATCAGAGGGAATTTTGCCAGAAGCAATGCTTAATTTCTTAGCGCAACTTGGGTGGAACGACGGCACGGAGCAAGAAATTTTCAGTAAAGCCGAACTGATTGAAAAGTTCTCACTTGACCGCGTTCAAAAATCTGGCGCGCGATTTGACGAACAACGACTCATTTGGCTGAATGGTCAATGGATCCGCTCGCTTAGCTTGGACGATCTTTATTCTCGCTGCCAATCATTCTGGGGCGAAGAAGCCAAAGACGCCGATGAATCTTACAAAAAGCGCGTTCTGGAATTGGCGCAAGATCGCTTGAAGACACTACAAGATTTACCAAAATTAACGAGCTATTTCTTCGTCGAGCCTGAAATTGACACGGAATTAATTGACGGAAATAAGCAACTCCGCAAATTGACCGACGACGAGCGACGAGATTTATTGTCAATTGCTCGCCAAGAATTCGAGAAAATTACAGATTGGACGCCAGAAACAATTCAGAATTGCCTTAATGAATTACTGGAAACGACGGGGCAGAAGCCGGGGATTTTGTTTAGTCTGGTGAGAATTGTGACAACGTGGGCGCCGTTTAGTCCGCAACTTAACGACACACTGGCGCTAATTGGCAAGGAAAAAACTCTGCAAAGAATCGATAATTATCTACAAAAATAGTTTATTCGTGCGCCGAAAATGCTATACTAAGCATAAGCATGAATATTGAAAAAATAGATAAATCAGGACAAAAAAAGAACGCTCGCTGGGAGTCGTTCAAAGAATGGGTAAAAAAGCATATTCTGGCAATTGTGCTCGTGGTGAGCGCGGCGGTTATTGCTGGAGTTTTCATAATTGCAATTCACTCCATAAAATACGAGCAAACCGCTAGCGTGGAACTGAAATTGCCAACTAAAAAACCCGCGCCGAAGAAGTTTTATTCGCCGCTAACTGGCGTGGAAATCGCGAACGAAGCCGCCGCGAAGTTGCCTGTAACTGGTGTGATGATTGAGAATAGTCCAGCCGCCAGACCGCAGTCAGGACTAAAGAAAGCTGGCGTGGTTTATGAAGCCGTGGCGGAGGGCGGAATTACTAGGTTTTTGGCTCTGTATCAAGGAGAAAAGCCGGCGCTAATCGGTCCAGTACGAAGCTTAAGATTATACTATTTGAGCTGGGCGGCGCCGTATCAAGCATCAATCGCACACGTTGGCGGAAGCCCCAACGCTTTATCTCAAGTCAGAAACGGCAATTATCGCGACATTGACCAGTTCTTTAACGACGGATCATATTGGCGATCTCGCGACCGCTACGCGCCGCACAACGTCTATACTTCAGGAGAAAAACTTGACCAATTGAACAGCGCAAAAGGCTATAACAATTCCGAATTCACCAGCTTCGCGCGAGCAGACGGCAAGCCCGTCGAATCGCCAAACGCCACATCTGTAAACATAAATCTCAGCGGCTCACTCTACAACACCTCATACGCTTACGACAAGGCGTCGAATTCTTACCTCAGGAGCCTGGCTGGCGCGCCACATACCGATAGGGAAGATGGGCAAATCACACCGAATACCGTAGTAGCTATGGAGGTTGGTGTTGAAGCTCGGGCTCAAAATTACGATGGCTACGAAGACGTCAAAACGACAGGATCCGGCAAAGCTTACATTTTCCAAAATGGCACAGTCGCCACTGCCACTTGGTCAAAAGCGGACATAAATTCGCCGCTTAAATTGACAGACGAATCCGGAAAAGACGTCGCCTTAAATCGCGGACAAACATGGATTGCAGCCTTCACGCCAGGAAGGGGAAGTGTTTCATGGCAATAGATCCGGCATCTAAAACCTTGCGCGAGTACAAACAATATTATTACCGAAAAGTCATATTAGTCCTATTATCAGCGAGCGCCTGCATCATATTAGGACTGGGAATCGCGCTCCACTTCACGGCAATTTCCATATTCCAGCTAAATTTCTGGATTATCATTTTAATTACCGCTATCTTGCAAATCCTATTTTCAATTTCTATAGTTAAAATCATCGCTGCGCCGCTTAATAAAATTCTGGCGGCACTTTCTCATAAAATTGGCGAACTAACCACCGACACTCCGCCAAATCCCAACGATAAACGCTACGAAAAAACTGGATTTAAGACGGCGCTTCAGGCAATTTATGGCGATTATCAGCCAGAGCAAAAACCAACTAGCGACAACGACAAGCCAAAAATTCCGCTCACCCAGGCCCTGAATCAAGCCAGCACTGGCGTCGTGATTCTTAATTCCAATCAGAAGATTATCTTCGCCAATTCCGCCGCCCCGATTTCCAGGAACGCAAAAGGCGAGGATTTTCTGGCGCTTGATTTTCTAAACGAACCGAGCATTTCCGATTGGCTTCACGAAATCTCCAATGAGAAAATTAAGGCAGAACATCGCTGGCAACGCATTAGCACCAACCCTGACGTCATCCAAAAAACGCGGATTTTTGATATCGTAGCTTCATTTGAGAAAGGCACCGCCGCCGAAACTGTCATTTTTCTCATCGACAAGTCTAAAGGATATTTACCAGAAGAAGAGGACCTCAATTTCATCTCATTTGCCGCTCACGAACTTCGCGGACCGATTACAGTTATTCGTGGCTATCTGGACATTATCAACGAAGAGTTCGCTGGACGCTTACAGGGCGACGAAAGGCAGCTTCTTGACAGATTGGTCGTTTCGTCCAATCGCTTGTCTAGCTACATTGACAACATTCTTAACGTTGCCAGATATGATAGGCACCACTTGAAGGTTTATTTATTAGAAGACACTGTCGCTAATATTTACGCCTCGATCGCTGACGATATGCAGCTTCGCGCATCGACTCAACACAGAATGCTCAGCGTCAATATTCCAGATGATCTGCCAACCGTAGCCGCTGATCACGGAAGTATCGGGGAAGTGATTGGTAATCTAATTGACAATGCCATTAAATATAGTTTTGAGGGCGGGTCTGTAACCGTTTCCGCAGAGCAAAAAGGTGACTTCGTGGAAGTGTCTGTCGCTGATAATGGAATTGGCATGCCGGCAAATGTCGTGGACAATTTGTTCCACAAGTTCTATCGATCACACAGATCACGCGAGGCTGTAGCCGGGACGGGAATTGGGCTTTACATTTGCAAAGCCTTTGTCGAATCTCACGGCGGCTCAATAATCGCTAGATCCCGCGAAAACGAAGGCTCGGTTTTCTCGTTCACTTTGCCAATTTATGCTACAGTTAAAGATAAATTGTTAGAAGACGGCCAATTAAATAATCAATTGATACGAAAAGGCGGCGGCTGGATAAAAAATCACGCTATGTATAAGGGCTAGGAGGAATTATGATAAAGACAATTTTATGCGTGGAAGATGACCGATTTATTGGCGAAATGTACGTCAGGAGTCTACAAAAAGCGGGGTATGACGTGACGTGGGTGGTCGACGGGAATGACGGGCTAGTGGCGGCGCGCAACCAGAACTTTGACTTGATAATCTTAGATTTGATGCTGCCAGAGCAACGCGGCGACCAGATTTTAGACGCACTGAGAAATAATAATGTCGATTTGGTTCCGAATAGTAAGATTTTGATTATGACCAATTTTGAGCAAGACGAAGCTTCGCGTAAATCCGTCATGAGTCGCGTCGACGGATATCTAATTAAAGCCGATATTACGCCGCGGAATTTGATAGAAGTTGTTAAGCAGATGAGTAGTGACGACTAAAAATATTATGATTAGTAGAAACAATCTTGTAGGAGATCCTTCTATGAGAGCAACGATCGGCATCGGACACGAGGTTAGTGGCATCAGAGCTCAGATAGTAACTTATTTAAGCAAACTGAGAGACTATTACGTTAGAGAGGGTCTATGAGAGATAGCCATACATCATTAGATGAAGTTATAAAAGTGCTTACCGACAACCCCCACATTTCCGAACTGCATCTTTTTGGCTCACGAGCAATAGAAAAGAGCGATGAACTTTCTGACATTGACTTAACCGCTACCTCGCCGCACCCAGCTGCCGCCGAAGCCTACGCTCGTAAAAGTTTGGCGGATAAATTTGGCTTGAGCGCGGTTTACACGATTAAGAATGATGAACATGAAATTGCCCGAACTTTTTGTCTGAGCGGTATGAGCCCGTTTCATAAAATTGACATTGGGTTTTCGCTACCTAGTGAGGTCAAGTTTTTTCCAAACTCTAGACTCATTTTAAAAAACAACAAACCACAGAAGCCTAGCATTGAATTCAAAAAATGGACAGAACCACGCGCCGAGCACGATTATTTCGACGTGATGATGGGCTCGTTGCGCTACATCAAGCACCGCCGTCGCGGCGAAAATTGGCAGGCGTACAAATGCTACCGCGGCTTTATTGAGCAGCTGGCGAATGCACACGCGGCGAGTAGCTCACCACACAGTATATATAAAGAGCTAGACATACAAGGCAATGATGAAATTCTAAGGCTATTTTTTGCGGGCGACATCCACGAAAAAGAGCGAAAATACTACGAATTTATCAAAAACCGCGCCGAAAACGAGCGGCTTTTGCCGGGGTTTAGCAGGGACTTACAGGAAATTTGGGAAAATTATCTAGATGGCTGAAATCAATAAAAAAGCACTTAACTGACCTATAGTACACGAAGGTTTAACGAGCGACGACTTAGCGTTAATAGTCAAATCAGTAAAAAGTATGGAGGCAAACGTATAATGAAAGCAATTTTCAAAAATACTAAAGATCATAAAAAACATTTTACCGCAACAGGATATACTGTTAATAAAAACCGTACCAAAATGCTACTTATCCATCATAAAGGCTTAAATAAGTGGCTGCCCCCTGGTGGTCATATTGAAGACAACGAAGTTCCGCATGAGGCAGCTATACGCGAAGTTTACGAGGAAACTGGCGTAATGGCCATACCGATAAAAGATGATGAAAACGATCTAGCCCTAAAAGGTATAAAAGAGGCGCAAATTCCACGACCGTACGCTTTGATGTATCAAATTATACCAAAAAGCAAGAAAGACGTTGAACATATCCATCTTGATATGGTATTTGCTCTTGAGGCTGATGATTCTGACAAGATTACCGCACAGTATAAGGAAGTTCACGATGTTAGATGGGTGACAAGGAAGAGTTTAATAGATGAATATGACACATTTGACTCAGTAAGGAGTTTTGCTAGAAGCATGCTCAAGTGATAAGTCCATATACACGCTCACTTCACGTACCGCCCAATTATACAGCTCGTACAAACCTATCAAGGTCGTATTCGCCCATGAAAAATCAACGTAGAATAATAAAAAAAGAGCCCTTCTATGGACTCCCACGGTGTCTCATATGCAGCGCAATTTATAACCCTACCCGCCCTAAATGTTACCTTTGCCGCATCCTTTTGACCGCACACCACAATTAAAGTAAAAATTTATAGTATGCCTCATATACACAACCAGCCTGGCCAGCACGATATATGTGTTAGCGGATATATCGTGAAAATAACAGAGGGTGCTGAACCTCGGATTATTTTACATAAGCACCGCAAGCTAAACAGGTTATTGCAATTTGGTGGGCATGTCGAGCTGGACGAGACACCGTGGCAAGCAGTCTTACGGGAAATAGCCGAAGAATCTGGCTACGACAAAAAAACCAGCTGAGGTTGTTGCAACCGCGTTACAATAGACTTGCTTCATTACCTGGAGTGAAACTGCACCCTCAACCGATCGCAATTCACACATATCCTGCTGGTGGCGGGCATTATCACACAGACATAAGTTATGCGTTTATCACTTCGGAAAATCCGATGCATGATATAGCTAGCGGAGAATCCAACAACATCAGCCTCTTTAACTTGAGAGATTTAAAGGAGCTTACATCAAAACAAATATACGACAACGCCAAAACCATCGCTATGTATACTTTGACCACAGTGGTTGAGGAATGGGACGAGGTGGATTTGTTACTTTATAAACTCTAGGCCGCCCCTAGTTATGAGACCATATAGATCGTCAACTAGACTATCTACGTACGGTTTGCAGTATGTGTCTATACGAAAAGTTGAAGAATATCGATAATTGAAGCATATTACTTCACAAATTAAAAAAACACCTTCATGTAGATGTTTTTAATAAGTTAACTATTCTTGGTGACCCCACCGGGAATCGAACCCGGGTTGCCAGGATGAGAACCTGGTGTCCTAACCGCTAGACGATAGGGCCGTAACTCCATGGATTATACCACGAAAAGGGGAGGCTTGTCTACTTTTCCGCATTCATACAACCTCTACATCATATTTATCACTTGAGATTTTTCTGAAAATTCGCCATAATAAAACTATGAAAAAGGGCGGGATTTATTTTAAGCCTCACGCAATTTCCAGATTTTGGCTAAGGAGATTGTGTGAAGTTGCATTACTGAGCTGTTTCACAATTATTCTTTTATATGCATGGGCGCGATTTATACCGACTGGTTATCAATTGCCAATCGGATTATCTGTCTCAGACTTAGCGGCTGGCGTGGCAGGAATCGGCAGCTTAATTGTGCTGATTTTATGTTTTTGGCTTCCCAGAAAACACGAAATTGAAATCGGAATTTTCGTATATCTATTAACCGTCACCGTCGCCACGACCACCATAATCACCAGCGGCGGAGTCGTTTCACCATTCCTGGTTATGTGGATTATCGTGGCAATTTTTGCAGGATTTTTCGGCGCAATAATCTTAGGAATAATGGGGCTTTTGGTTATTCTGCAAATTATATCTACCAGCGTTCAACAGGGAATAAACATACAATTCATCATCGGCTACCTCTTCTTCGGATTTTTACCTTTGATTTTCAGCCTCGTTCTATGGATTCGCCGCCAAAAAACCGACGACAATACATCCAGCTTGGAGAATAAACTTTCCGCCGTTGAAAGTAAGTCTGATGTGGTGATTAATGCCATCGACGACGGTGTTCTGGCGATCTCCAAAGACGGCAACATCGAACTGATAAATCCATCCGCCCAACAGATTATCGGCTGGGCCCAAGGCGACGCGCTCGGGCTTAATTGGAAAAGCGTCTTAAAACTCGTTACCTCAGACGGAAAAGACGTAGAAGACCTCGAGAATCCAATAGCCCAATCTTTATCAAAAAACCAGCCAACTCATAACGATAAATTATTCCTATTAACCAGCTCTGAAAAGCGAATTTTAGTTTCAATTGTCAGCTCTCCAGTTGGCACGGACGGTGAAGGAGTTATCGTAGTTTTCCGCGACATCACTAAAGAAAAAGCCGAGGAGCGTGAGCAAGCCGAGTTCATCTCCACCGCCAGTCACGAGATGCGCACGCCAGTTGCGTCAATTGAGGGATATTTGGGACTGGCATTAAACCCAGCCACCGCGCATATTGACGAAAAGGCGCGAGATTTCATCACCAAAGCTCACGAGTCAGCCCAGCATTTGGGACGCTTATTCCAAGATCTCCTTGATATCAGCAAAGTTGAAGACGGGCGAATGAAAAATAACCCGAAGATCATCAATGTAAACGAATTTTTGAAGGATATTTTTGATGGTTTAGCGACGAAAGCTAACGAAAAGCAGCTCAATTATGTCTTCATGCCAGACATAATTGATGAGGGCAAGGAGAAGTCATTGCAGCCGATTTTTTATGCCAATATTGACCCTGATCATTTTCGAGAAGTCGTCAGTAATTTAATTGAGAATGCCATCAAGTACACGCCGTCGGGCGAAGTTGTCGTCAATGTTACCGGCGACGATAAGCAGATTTCCATAAGCGTAAAAGATAGCGGTATTGGCATTCCCGCCGAAGATATTCCGCATTTATTCCAGAAATTTTATCGGGTGGATAATTCTGATACGCGAGAAATTGGCGGAACTGGCTTGGGGTTATATTTGAGCCGTCGCTTAGCTGAGGCGATGTCTGGAAATTTGCGAGTTGAAAGCAAATATAAAGAGGGAAGTACTTTCTATCTGGAAATTCCTCGCATGAGCAGTTCGGACGCAAAACAACGCTTGGAATCTGCGAAAATTGAAAAACCTGAAGATCCAGCGCCAGATTCTCTCTCACCAGAAAAATTGAAATTGCCACAGAAGAGAAGACGGAGGATGTCGCAACTGAAAATAATAGCGAGATTGTCGATTCAGATCCAGTAGCAATCGCAACTCCAGAAAATCCAGCTCCAGCCATACCAACCACTCCAGTAGTCCAGTCAGAAATTCCACAGCCAGCCAGAAATTCTTCCGAGCCAACGCTGGCTGAAATTGAGGAAGAATTGCGAAAAAAACGCCAGTAGCTATCAATTCCTGGTCGCGAATAATAGCCATAAGAACTATGGATTTTTTGTCAAAACTTCAGTATAGTATAAACATATGACAAAAATTTTATTGGTTGAGGACGACAAAAGTTTACGCGAAATTTACGGCGTACGACTTTTGGCGGAGGGCTACGATATCGTTTCGGCGGGCGACGGAGAAGAAGCTCTAGCCATGGCAATTAAAGAACGTCCGCGATTAATTTTAAGCGACGTGATGATGCCGAAAATTTCCGGATTTGATATGTTGGACATTTTACGCTCGACGACAGAAACAAAAGACGTTAAGGTGATTATCATGACCGCGCTATCATCAGAAGATCAGCGAAAACGCGGCGAGCAACTTGGTGCTGATAAATACTTGGTGAAGTCTCAGGTGGGAATAGAGGACGTCGTGAGAGCAGTCCACGAAGCCCTGGGCGACCTTCCGGGAGTCGGCACAAATCCAGTGCCAGTTTCACAACCAACTCACACATATGAACCAGTCGCTCCAACTCCTCAGCCAACTCCAGCAGCGCCGCAGCCAGTTACTAGGCCTGATATTTCTTCATTGTCACCGCAACCAGCTGCCCCCTGTTGCAACGTCAACAACTCCTGCAGTAAATCCGCTTATGCAACAACATCCACAACAAGCATTTGCTCCAGCACCGCAACCACTACCTCAACCAGTGCAGACTCCAGCACCACAACCAATTCAGGCACCACAGCAGCCAGCAACGCTACCACAACCCATGGCGCCATTTTCATCGCCCGCACCACGACCCTCGGGGCTTGGTGACCGCATTATTCAACCTTTACCAGCTGACGATTCTCAGAATTCGGTAGACATCTCTAAACTTATGGCAGAAGAATTAGACAACACGCAGACTATTTCTCAACCAACTCCAGAGCCTCAACCAGTGCAGACTCCAGCACCGCAACCAATTCCGACGCCTCAGCCAGCACCAAATCCTATCGAACAGGTTAACTCAACGCCTCTCGCCCAAGCACAGCCTCAGGAGCAAAGCATTCCACATCAACCATCAGAAACTCCTCAGCCGACACAATTTCCACCGATAAATCCGCAACAATGATAAACCCAGACACAAAGCAAGAATCTTGGCGCCTCAATAAATTCGTGGCGCTGTGTTTGGGCGTTTCCAGGCGGAAGGCTGACGAATTGATAGAAAAAGGGAAGATTACTATTGACGGTCAACCCGCCAGATTGGGTCAACAAATTTCTGACGCAAATAAAATTTCCTATAACGGCAAATTCCTAGAATTGCAATCCAAACAGCTCATTATCCTACATAAACCAACTGGATATCTTTGTTCGCGCGCCTCTCAGGGTGGCGTTCCGACAATCTACAAATTGCTACCAAAAAACCTTCACCACTTAAAACCTGTTGGTCGCCTGGATAAAGACAGCTCCGGGCTGATTCTCATGACGAACGACGGCGATTTTGCTCACAGCATGACGCATCCGTCGTTTTATAAAATTAAGCGATATCTCGTTACAATCGACCAGCCATTGCAACCTTTGCATCGCCAAATGATCAATGATTTTGGCGTGCAGCTTCCTGATGGACGCAGTCAATTGACACTAGAAAGGCAACACGAAGGCGATGATTATCGCTGGATAGTGGAGATGAGTGAGGGAAGGAATCGTCAAATTCGGCGAACTTTCGATGCGTTAGGCTACACTGTCAAAAAACTCCACAGAACAAACTTCGGCAATTATTCGCTCGGCGACCTCAAGAGAGGCGAATGGCGAGAAGAGAAATTCACGAATTCATAATTTACTCCGCGGCTCTTTACATTTTACGGTAAATATTGTAATATAGCTTTTGTGCTAAATTTGATAGAAAGTGTAATTGCAAAATGGAAACGCTAGGGCGCGAACCTGAGCCTTTGCCCTCAGAAAAACTAAGAGCAGTCATACGCAACCTTAAGGAAGAAAGATCGGATACCATAGAAAAACTGTTCTATGAGAAGGATAAGTCCAATATTTTACCAAAATTCCTAGAAAACCAAATATACGCTTACATTGAACTTATTAAAGAGGTCGAGAAACACACTACGAAATTTGAATATCCTATATCCGTAGCGTTCAAAGATGACGACAATAACGTTTACTACTGCATAAATAACCCCGAAGAAAATTGTTACATAACACTTTACCCAAATCCAATTAACGAACAATCTCCAAAGGCCCACATTCACGATTACGCCAGAGAATATGATGACGAGGGCGAGGAGTACAAACTAGTCGTAGCCGAGCCTGAAAAGTTCGTAGCAAAAAACAGCCTGAGATGTTTTGAGGATTTCCTGAAAATAGTCCACCCATGCGAGGCTTACATAAACAGTGTAATAGCCAAAATGCCCGAAAACTGCTATAATATATAATCATGTCTAAATTACCAACAGTCGCCATCATCGGGCAAGCCAACGTCGGCAAAAGCTCACTATTTAATCGCTTGACGCGCTCTCGCACGGCCATAGTCGCCAGGGAAGCTGGAACAACTCGCGACAACGTTGTTGGTAAAGTCTCATACAAACGACGTAACGTCGACTCTACGCCGTCAGATGACTATTCGCAATTTTGGCTCATCGACACAGCCGGACTTAAGACTGCCGAGGACGAATTTGAGGCAACCATTCAGGACCAAATCGCTGACGCCTCCGCCGCCGCTGATGTAATCCTCGTAACAGTTGACTCCACTGTTTATCCTTCCGACGCCGATCGACAATTAGCCAAAAAGGCTCTAAAAAGCGGCAAGCCAGTCATTTTAATCGCCAATAAAGCAGACTTAAAAGGCTCTCTTTCTATCGACGAATTCAAACGACTCGGCATTAAAAACATCATAAAAACTTCCGCCGAGCACAGCATTGGCATTTCGGAGCTTCTTGACAGCATTGCCGAACTTATTCCGCCAGCCACCGAAACCGCACCTGACGACATCATTCGCGTCGCGCTAATTGGTCGACCAAACGTAGGAAAGAGTAATCTATTCAATACTTTAGCGGGCAAGCAGCAAGCCATCGTCGCCAACGTCGCCGGCACAACTCGCGACGTAAACCGCGTTCAAGTTCGTTATCACGGTCAGACGATTGAACTACTCGACACCGCTGGAATTCGCCGCCAAGGAAAGCAAGAAACGGGAATTGAGAAGTTCTCAGTTCTTCGTACAATGCAAGCCATCAACGAAGCCGACGTTTGTCTGCTTCTTATGGACGTCAATGAGCTTAACGTTCAATTGGATCAGCGCCTAGCTGGAATTATTGACGAGGCGGGCAAGGGGCTTGTTCTGGTCGTCAGCAAATGGGACTCCGTCGAAGGTAAAGACGCTTACACACACGATGAAATCGCGCCACAAATCAGCTATAATTTCAAGTTCACGCCGTACGCACCATTGATATTCACCTCTTCCGTCACTGGGCAGAATGTCGCTAAGTTATTCGACCTAGCGCTTGATATTTATAAGCGTCGTCGCCAAGAATGTAAAACTCGTGCCTTAAACGACATTTTACAGAAAGCCATCGCCGCACATCCGCCAGCTGGTCTGAAAAATTCACACCCGAAACTGCGCTACATCGTCCAGACAGACGTCGCTCCGCCGTGGTTTGTTATTTACGGTAGCAATCTGAAGTTTGTCCACTGGAGCTACAAACGTTATCTGGAGCGAACTCTGCGTGAAGCTTTCAATTTTGCAGGAACGCCAATTAAAATGTCTTTCCGTGACGAAAAGCAATTAAAAGCCAATCGTGAACGCGTTGCGCGCGGCCTGGCGCCAGTCACGAAAGCTTACAAGCAGGCCAAGAACGCCGAAAAGCTCGCTTGATCCTATCTTTACGCCAACTTCTCTTGACTTAAACACTATTACGTGATATAAACAACATTAGCTTTTGTTGACAAGTCGAGATCTATTCCTTGTCCAAAAGCGTACTTTGACAAGCCGACCAACCTTTGAAAGAGGTGTAGAGATGTATACAGACATTACGGTAGTGCATCGCCCCAAAAAAGGGGTTATGGCTTGGCTCTTCAGGAGGGCCATGCCTCAGGACACTAGGCCAACCTTTGTCTGGTCTAGACTCGTCGCTGAGATTGAGAATGCCGGATACTTCAGCAGATGGAAGTTTAGTATTCTTGCAGTAGGGCTAATTATCATGACAATCGCCACGATAAAGATGCTCCTATTCGTCCCTGGACTGAATCAGTCCGTAGTTAGTCTTCTAACTCGCGGGCTTGAGACCTTCCTTCCTACGGGATGGGCAACGGCAACTGCCTGGACTGTTGGTATGGCAGGAGTTTTCCTCATGGGAAACTTCACGAGCTACACGAAAAAGCAGAAGTCTCTGCAGAGTCTCAAGGCAACCAGATGCGAGGTGTACAATACCCTATTGCTCTTAGCACTACTGGAAGAGCAAGCTTTTCGCTCCGGAAGCGAGAGGTGGAACTGGCGCGAACGAGTGCGCGCTAGCGTGTGTTTTGGACTCCTGCACATCACAAATATCTGGTACAGTTTCGCAGCAGGGATAGCTCTATCCGTGACTGGTTTCGGTTTTTTGCTAGTATACTTATGGTACTACCGCAAATACCGTATCCAGATTATAGCTACGGCGGCAGCTACGACGGTGCATGCATTGTATAATGCCATAGCCCTCAGTCTCATTGCTGTTGTATTGGCGATCGATATTGCCAAGCTGCTGTAGTCTCCTGCGAACCTCTGTCAAAGTCTCTGCTTGTCATGTTCGCTCCATAGATGCGTGTCTATGCTGATGAGTCGGAAACGACGAAAGCGAACTTTTATTCAAACATCATCAATTGCGCCGACAAAACTTCACGCGTAATTTCATCCGCACGTTCACCAATTAGCACAATTTTTGCTGGCTCTTCCGCCGCAGAATTAGCTATTTGAATCTGATTTTCCGTCGCCTCCAAATGATGCCGCGCACCATTATCATCAATAAAACAACCCTTCATTCGCCTGAGTTTATAAGCATCAAAAAGTTCCGGCCAAATTTTTTCCAGAGTCGCCGCAGCAATTTTCATACCAGAAACATCCAGCACCGCATATGTCGGATTATCCGGCACCGCCAATTCGCCGTCGTACTTATCAAAAAACGTTAGTAGTCCCGATGGCGTCGTCATTTTATTGATATCAAATTTACCTCGTGGCGCGCTCAGTATTTTTCCGTAAGGCAGGGAGTTCAGCTTGGATTCATATTGCAGTCGCTCGTCGTCACCTAGCAAATCTTCTTTGGTTACTAAAATCATATCAGCCGCTTGCAACTCAATTTCATGCGCCGGCTCAATTCCATGTAAAATCTCATGTGCGTCAATAACATAAAAACTCTGCGCCAACTCATACTTATTGAATATTTGTGCATTAATCAATTTCTCAACCAAATTCATCGTTCGCGCCACACCAGTCGCCTCAATAAACACTGGGACGGGGGAATTGCGACAAAAGTCAAGTAACATTCGTGTCAATGCGTGTTTTGACGAACAACAAACACAATCGCCAGCCAAAGTCGTCACGATATCCGCCAGTTTCCAAACGATAACCATCGACGTTTTCATTAGCATATTCATTCTCAATCACCCGAGAACCCTTATAGTCACTTTGTTGCAATAAGAACTCAAGAACACTAGTTTTCCCAGCGCCCAACGAGCCGTTCACCAAATACAACGGAACTTTATCGATAACCGCTCGCCCATCATCAAACGGCGCATTAATGCTAAATTCCAAATCGTCATCGCGTTTTGCCATATGCTTATTATACGTCATTTTCACAAGGTGATATACTAAGTCTATGAAAGTCATCTTAGCATTGGGAAATCCAGGCGAAAAATATACCAACACGAGGCATAATGCTGGGTTTTTAATTATTGATAAATTTGCATCAGAGAATAATGCAGTTTTTTGCAATAAGCCAAAATTTTCCGCAGATATCGCCGAAACAAATATTTCTGGAGAAAAAGTTTTACTAGTTAAGCCAACTACTTTTTACAACGAGGTTGGAATTTCCGCTCGAGCAATCTTAGATTTTTACAAATTGACATTGGACGATTTACTAATTATTCACGACGACACGGCGCTGGATTTTGGTAAAATTCGAACCCGCAAAGGCGGACGAGACGCTGGTAGTAATGGCTTAAAATCGCTTCACTCTCACGTCGGATCAGACTTTTGGCATATTCGTATTGGCACAGACAATTTGCTCAGACGTCAAGTCGGTGACGTAGATTTTGTCCTAGGCAAGTTCAACTCAGACGAGCAGAAAATTCTCCAAAGCTGGATATTGCCCGAATCAATTAACTTGGTCGAGAAGTTCATTAACGAAACTATCGAGCCGTTCAGTATAAAATATTAAACCAGATTCTAGCGTCGTTTTCGCGGCACAATTTTTGAAGCGCCGTTCTTCAATTGCTCTTCGGCTTGATGTAATTTTGCAGCCGCAGCTTCTTGCAGATTGATCGATCGGGCTTCCAATATGCTGCTGCCGACCGCCAAACTCACGAACAACAAGCCCAAGCCGCCCGTCGCCCATTCCGGCAATTCCAAGTGGAATAATTTGGCAATCATCATCACGCCGAGCGCCATAATTGCCCAGTGAGCGCCATTTTCCAGATATTTATATTTACTAAGCGCGCCTGTTCGCAACAAATATACGGTTAGCGATCGAACCCAAATCGCTCCAGCGCCCAGCCCAGCCACGATTAGTAGCACGCTGTTGGTGATGGCGAACGCACCGATCACACCGTCAAAGCTAAAGCTGGCATCCAGAACTTCCAAATATAGCAAGCTAGCGAACGCCGCCCAGCCAGTTTTAATCTTAACGGATTTTGCGTCATCTTCATGGAAAAATGACCCAAATAGTTCCAATCCGATATGCAACACAATTCCAAGAACTGCTGAAATCAGCACCAAAGATTTATGCGGCGCCTCGACCGTAAAATACAGAACAGCCGCCACGCTAAGCATTATGCACACCTTAAAATTCTCAAATCGCCCAGCCTTTGCCAAGATCGGCTCAACATGTCGCATCCAGTGGACACGCTTGTTGTAATCGATGAAATAGCTAAGCCCAATCATAATCAAAAACGCACCACCAAACGCGTCAATCATCGGCGACGCCTCGTGCAGGATCTTGCCATACTCGACAGGTTTATGTAGCGCCAGATTGACAACATCCATAAATCCGTGACCGCTCGCAATCATCACAATAGCAATTGGCAATATGAATCGAACGACAAACACCGCCACAAATATGCCAGCCGTCAGGAAGACTTTCTGCCAGACTTGACTCATTCCCGCCAAAACCTTGCTATTTATCACAGCGTTGTCGAAGCTAAACGTAACTTCCAGAACCACCAAAATAGTAAATAGCCAAAGACCGCTAACGCCCATATGGCTAAAAATCAAACTGCCCAAGCCTAAGGTCAATAGGACCGAAAACCAGAAAATCCGAAACGGATGATGTGAATGTAAAAGATGTTTCATATTGATTTAGTATAGCATAAGCATGGAGTATAATTTTATATATGGCACAAAAATCGCCAGATGGTCGCATAAAAAAGTTTTTGTCAGCCAACAGTGAGTTGATCGGTTGGGTGTTTTTTGGCGTCCTTATAATTTCTATTTATCAATTCAGCTCACGATTCGGCGTCATGTTACTAAACGGAGAATTTGCAGAATGGTGCAATAAATTACTTCCGTCATTACAAGATTTCATCACGCTGACGATAAGCGTAATTGTCGAGGCGGTCCCATTCTTAATTTTAGGAATTATCATATCCGCGCTTATCAGATACTTTTTATCATCAAAAGATGTCTTCAAAATGTTACCAAAAAACACATTCCTTCGACGAATTGCGCTCTCTATGATCGGGCTAATTTTACCTGTATGCGAATGTGGTAACGTGCCAATTGCACGCAGCTTAATAGCAAACGGATTAAAACCTGCCGACGTTATTAGCTTTCTTTTCGCCGCGCCAATCATAAACCCGATAACCATAATTTCAACCATGACCGCCTTCAGCTTTGACGCCCGAATGGTTTGGTGGCGAATTATTTTTGCGCTAATTATCGTACAAATAACCGCTTTTATTGTCAGCTTTTTTAAGGAAGATTCCATCATTAATCCAGAGTTTGAAAAACTTTGCCACCCTCATAATCACGGTTCAAAATTGTCAAACATATTCAGCTCATCACGTAATGAATTCTGGCAATTATTCACTATGTTGGTCTTAGGCGCTAGCATCGCAGCCGCCACACAAATCTTCGTCCCGCGATTCATCATAAATGCCGTCGGCGGCGACATTTTCTTATCAGTCATATCCATGATCACGCTAAGTTTCATCATTTCGATATGTTCCAGCATCGACGCGTTCTTCGCACTTGCTTATGTGCGAAATTTCACGACAGGCTCAATTTTATCTTTCTTGCTATTCGGACCGATGATAGACATTAAAATGATTACGTTGTTAAAAACAACTTTCGCTGGAAATTTATTGCAACAATTACCTTAACTGTATTCATCTTATCTATAATTGTCGGACTGGGGGTCAACTTATATGTACGCTAACCTTGCAAAATCAATTGGTGGAATTGTCGTTTGCGCATATATTTTGCTATTAGCTTGGCGCGACCAACTTGGCTTTTACGTTCATCCACGCTATCACACGTTCGCGATCATAATTAGCATAGTCGGCGTTATACTTTTGCTTATTGATATAATGTTGCAATTAAAAAATAAACCCGCAAAAGATAAATCTAGAATTGGCTTGAAAAAAATTGCCCCAATATCTTATTTTGCGATAATTATATTATCAGTCGGATACATATTACCGCCAAAGCCACTCTCTCCAAGCAGTCTCGCACAAAAAGAAAGCCCTATGATTATTGAGCCCGAAAGCCATTGCGAAACACCTCAACCGAAAGAGAACTCTTCTACAATCTCAATAAATCGCTGGAAAACCGCCATAAATTCCTGCAAAGAAGCCGCTTATTTTAACGGCAAAGATATCACCATTACTGGCTTCGTTTCAAATGATCTGTTAAAAAACTACGGCTATAATTACTTCAATATTGCCAGATACGTTATAAGTTGCTGCACTGTTGACAGCGTGCCTATGAAAATCCTGGTCGAGAAAAACTTTTCGACAGACTACCCAGATGGAACATGGCTAATCGTCAAGGGTAAATTGTCGCAAAAAATCGTTAATAGCCAAGCTGAATACGTCATAACCGACGCGCATATCACAAAAATCAGCCAACCCAAATATCCTTATGAATTGCTCGGGCTGTAAGTCTATTGCACACTTGTTGCAATAAGTTATAAACTATTCGTAGTACTATGCTAAATGAAATATTTGAACGCCACAATCTTCGCCTGACAAAACCACGCCAGCAAGTATTTGATATCCTACAAAATTCAGATGTGCCTCTTACGGTCGGCGATATTGCGAAAAACTGCAAAAACATTAACCGTGCCAGCATTTACCGCACACTGCTGATGTTCGATAATCTGAACATTGTAAACACCATAACTATTGGCTGGAAGAACTATTACGAGTTAGCAGAACCTTTTATACCACATCATCACCATCTATACTGCATCAATTGCCAAAATGCCGAACCCATACAATCACAAGAGCTCGAAAAGCTCATAGATCTCATTGGTAAAAAACATAATTTCATAGTCACAAAACACCACTTTGATCTGGAAGGTATTTGCGAAAAGTGCCGATATATTATAGAAAATAAATAATTTTTCCCAACAAAAAAGCGCCAGGTAAGGGTGGGCATCACCTGACGCTTTTTTTACCCTTCAACCCACCCGAGCTACCGTATCAGTGAAGCGTCGCGACTAAAAACTCCAAAAAGTCCGCGCCTGATGACTATCAATACAATTTTGTACTCACATTAACAGAGGTCGCCTTTGAAAAAGGGCAGTTAAAGGGGTTAGTATGCGCGTAACGTTGAACCGCAAAAAGTGGAGGGTAAGAATACTTAATGCCATTGCGCGCAACCTAACATATAGTTAGAATAGGGGGTATAAGGTGCGTTTGGTTAATGATTACTTAACCAATCGTCCTTGATTATAGCAAACATTTGACAAAGTGTCAATACTTTTTACCACATTTTTTATGGAAATCAATAGAATTACACCAGATGAGCATATTTTTTCCCAGAGATTAGCACATATTGCCAATCCACCAAAAAGCTTATGTTATATGGGAAAGTTGCCGGAAACAGAGGCGCCAGTCGTATCAATCGTCGGATCTCGTAAGCCGTCTGCCTACGGAAAAGAAGTGACCGAGCGATTAGCAACAGATCTGGCAAAAGCCGGATGTGTAATCGTGAGTGGGCTGGCGCTAGGTGTGGACTGCATCGCCCAAAAAGCCGCCATTGAAGCTGGCGGAACGGTCGTGGCGGTCGTCCCAAATGAACTTCCGGATATTTCACCGCGGACTAATTATCAACTAGCCATGAGCATCATAGAGCGGGGCGGTGCGGTCGTTTCAGAATGGATGAAGGGCGATAATAAAATAGTCAATCGTTGGAGTTTTTTGGAGCGAAATCGTTTAGTTAGTGGGCTAGCCGATGGAATTATTATCACCGAAGCCGCCGAGCGAAGCGGCACATTAAACACAGCCTCGCACGCACTAAATCAGGGAAGAGATTTATTTGTAGTTCCCGGAAACATAACCAGCCCGTTGTCGGCTGGCTGCAATACCTTATTAAAACAAGGGGCGTATTTGGTGACAGACGCCGACGATGTTCTATCAATCATCGCGCCAGAAAAATTACAAAAAGACAACGGTCAAGAATTGGCAGCCAGCGCAACAATTGAAGAATCTATTATCATAAAACTCATCTCAGAAGGACTTCGTGACGGCGACGAAATCCAACAAAAATCAGGATTATCCGCGTCAGACTTCGCCACGGCGTTAACTATGCTAGAAATCAACGGTGTTATCAAACCTCTCGGAGCTAACAACTGGACATTACGATAATATTGCTATTTTGACAAATTGATGTTATTATGCGGACTATGAAAAAATCTCCTGTCGCCCATAAAATCGCTAAGGACGTCTTTACTATCCCTAATTTGATAAGCGTGACTGGCGCCGCTTTGGCGATACGCGGATCTGAGAAAATCGATACAGCTGAAGGGTTGACGGAATGCGCGGTCGGGCGATTAGCTGACGTCTTGGACGGCAAAGTAGCACGCATGACGGGACAGACTAGCAATTTTGGAGCAGCCTTAGATGCCACAACAGATAAAATAGTTATGGCAAAAATCCTCTATGAAATGAATAAAAAAGAGTTGGCCCCAAAGTATGCTCTTGGCACTGTTGCGACACTAAACTTGATAAACGCTGGGGCTACGGGAATTGCCAATCTACGCAGCAAGGATAAAGCCGAAACTCGACCGACCAAATCAGGGAAGGTGGGGCTAGCTATGGAAACGGCAGCCTTAGTCGCTTATGCCGCCGCCGAATTAGCTGACAAACGAACCGACAATCCAAGCCCGCCAAGCTTCTACGCAAACTGGGAGCTGGAGCATTCGCCGCCTCGCTTCCGTTCGCCATACACGCAACACACGCCTACATAAAACGAGCAATTAACGGCAACGCAGAAAAAGAAGATCCAGAAGAGTCACGCCAAATAATAGACGCCAAACGCAGCCTCGGGTCAATGGCGATGCTCCGTCACCTCAGTGGTCGCTCGTAATAATTCACTTTGCGGTTGTAGCCAGACAGTGATTTGTTATAATATAAAGTTATGAAAAATCTCGTTATCGTCGAGTCACCAGCCAAAGCTAAAACCATCGAGAAATACCTCGGCAAGGATTTTCACGTCCTGTCCAGCGTGGGGCACATTCGCTCGATTGTTAAAAAAACCAAAGACGGAACGCCGCCGATTGACGTGGCTAACGATTTTTTCGCAATTTACGAAGTTGATCCTGAAAAAAAGAAAGTTATCACCGAACTAAAGAGAAACGTCAAGGCAGTCGGCAAGGAAAACGTCTGGCTCGCAACCGATGAAGACCGCGAAGGAGAGGCTATTGCTGGCATTTGTGTAAGGTGCTGGATCTTCCTATTGAAACGACTAAGCGAATCGTCTTTCATGAGATCACCAAAGACGCTATAACCAATGCAATTAAGAATCCGCGAACCGTGGATATGAATTTGGTTCAGGCGCAACAAGCCAGGCAGGTCTTAGACAGATTAGTCGGTTTCGAGCTCAGTCCAGTCGTCTGGCAGAAAGTTCCGGGCGGCAAGTCAGCTGGTCGCGTTCAGAGTCCAGCGGTGCGATTACTAGTCGAGCGAGAACGTGAAATTATGGAGTTTGAAGGCAATTCTCAGTTCAAAGTTACTGCCATTTTTATTCACGACAATCAAGAATTCAAGGCTGAGCTTAATCAAAAATTCGACACAGAAGAAGCGGCGAACGAGTTCTTGAATAGTCTGAAACCCGCCGAATTTGTTGTTAGCGATATCTCAAAAACCCCTGGGACCAGAAATCCAGCGGCACCATTTACCACGTCAACCCTGCAACAGGAAGCCAACTCTAAACTTGGCTTCAGCTCCAAAGCAACTATGGCTTCGGCGCAAAAATTATACCAAGACGGAAAAATCACTTATATGCGTACCGACTCCGTAAATTTGAGCGGTCAAGCCATCGCGGCGGCCACCGATTTTATCAAGCGTCTTTACGGTCCAGATTACTCAACGGTTCGCAAGTTTAAGACCAAATCCGCGTCCGCCCAAGAAGCCCACGAAGCCATTCGCCCGACGGACATCACTCTGGAAACCGCGTCTAATAATAGCTATGACCAAAAATTATACGACCTGATTCGACGCCGAACTTTAGCGTCGCAAATGTCGCCAGCAAAACTAGAAAAAACGACTATCACAATTGACATCAAAGGCGATAACTTACCTAAGAGCAAAAAGCCCGCTCAGTTTGAAGCAAAGGGCGAAGTCATTACGTTTGACGGATTTTTGCGCGTTTACGGTGGCAATAAAGATGAGCTTCTACCGAAGTTACAGTCTGGCGATGAAGTCAATTCTCACGACATTACGGCTCGTCAAACATTCACCAGACCACCAGCTCGCTACACCGAAGGTTCGCTAGTCAAGAAGCTGGAGGAGCTTGGAATCGGACGTCCGTCAACTTACGCTACGATTATTGACACTATTCAGACTCGCGGCTACGTTGAAAAGGGTGACAGCGAAGGTCAACCACGAGATGTAATTGTCCTGAACTACAACGGCGAGGAAGTTAGTCGAAGTATTGTCCAAGAAAAAACTGGCTCGACACGCGGTAAGCTTATTCCAACGCCGAGCGGCGAACTGATTGCCGATTTCTTGACGGACCACTTTACGCAAATTGTCGATTACGATTTTACCGCCAACGTTGAGACGGAATTTGACAAAATCGCTGGCGCCAATCTGGAAAAAAGCGCAATGTTACACGGATTTTACGTGCCCTTTCATAAATTAATCGAGCAATCTGGCGGGATCGACCGAAGTAAAGTCGGCGCTAATCGCGAAGTGGGAATTGACCCGAAGACGAATAAACCGATTATTGCGCGATTTGGGCGATTTGGTCCAATGTTGCAACTTGGTGAAACTGAAGGCGACAAAAAGCCACGTTTTGCGCCGCTGCCAAAGGGCGCGAAGATTGAAACGGTAACCTTAGAGCAAGCATTGGAAATGTTTAAGTTGCCACGCGTCGTTGGTCAAACAGAAGACGGTCAAGACATTAAGGCGAATATTGGACGATTCGGTCCATACATTCAAGTCGGCAAATTGTTCGTTTCCATTAAGCCGGAAGATCCGCATAGCATTACTTTAGAAAAGGCGCGCGAACTTTACGCCGCCAAATTAGAAGCCGAAGCTGCTAAGAATATCGCCGAATTTCCAGATGGAATTAAGGTTCTCAATGGTCGATTCGGTCCATACATCACCAACGGTACCAAAAATGTCAAAATCCCTAAAGCCACAGATCCGAAAACTATTACTCACGAAAAAGCTCTGGAGCTATTAAACGCCACAACAGCAAAACCAACTCGCAAACGCGTAGCTAAAAAAGCCACCAAAACATCCGCTAAAAAGAAATAGCGTTTTCATACTATCCAATAATTCCGGATAATAAAAACTCTTCATATAATCTATTGCAAAAAACGTAAAATAAATGCTATAATTTATATCAGCAATTATGGCATTTACCTATTGACTTTTGTCAAATGCAATTGTATAATTAAAAACATATTTTCAATCAATATAACCTGTGGTGAGGCAGAGAGGATGTTTCTAGCAACATGAGCGAGACAGCAAAAACCGAGCAAAGCGCCAAATTAAATTCTGTCGTCGATACTATTATTTCTAAGATTCCGCAAGAGCGCGAGAAGGAAATTATTTCTCGACGATTTGGTTTGTACGACCGAAAAGAAACGTTAGAGTTAATTGGCGATATGTTCGGCATTACTCGCGAGCGCGTTCGTCAGCTAGAAAAAGCAATCTTAACGCGTCTACGTGCAGCTGTCGCCGAGGGAGAACTTCCTTCGGTTATTGCTATGGAAAAAGAAATCACTTCGAGTTTGTCTGAGATGGGACGAGTTGCGCGTATGCAGGATTTGGCGTCGCATTTCCTCGGTAAAGAAGCTACTGCAATTGACCGCGCTCGCGTGGCGTTCATTTCTGAACTGGCAGAAAACATCACGATTGTCACAGAGAATGACGATTATTACCAAGCGGCAGCAATTGATACTCTCGGCAATGAAAAGCAAATTAGAGCACGAGTCGAAGAAGTTGTCAAAACGATCAAAAAGCACGGCGAACCTATTACCGCGGAAGAATTGCACAAAAAATTGGACTATGAACATCCTTCAAACATTGCAGCCTTGGCTACTGTTAGTAAAAAATTGGCCAGCTTGAATGATCAATGGGGGCTAGCCAAATGGCCAGCGGTCAACCCAAAGAACATCCGCGATAAAATCTACGTCGTTCTGGACACCAACGGCTCGCCGATGCATTTTTCCGACATCGCCAAGGGAATTCGGGACAGCGAATTTAACCGCCGAAGCGTCACGACACAGGCAATTCACAATGAACTTATTAAAGACAAGCGCTTTGTTCTAATAGGACGTGGCATTTACGCGCTTGCCAGCTGGGGCTACAGCCGCGGAACTGTAGCGGATATCATTACCGATATTTTGAAGAATTCCGAAACTCCGCTTCACCGTGATGAAATCGTTCGTCAAGTCCTCGACAAACGACAAGTCAAGGAAACTACTATTCTATTAAACCTTCAGTCAAAGCCACAATTCAAACGCGTCGCTAAAGCCACATACGTTTTTGAAGAAGCCGCTTAAGCTAAGTTGCAAACTTCTTTCAGAGGTGAGATAATTTACACATAATGCAGATTATTTCTTGGATCATCGGTACGTTATTACAATGGTATATTTGGATGCCAATCGTGGCAGTCCTGATGTTTTTGACGTGGCGGAATTATCGGAAGATAGAAGATTTCACCCCAGTTGAGAGTGTACTTTTGGTTCTAGAAATCCCACGCACCAATGACAAGCAAGAACTTGCCGCCGAACAGTTATTCGCTTCACTGCACGGAATTCTTCGCGACAATAAAGAATTGCGATTATCTGGCGGGCACCAAGAGCACATCAGCTTTGAAATCGCCTCAGTTAATGGACAAATTCGCTTTTTACGTTTGGGTGCCAAAAACTCTGCAGAGCTTTGTCGAGGGACAGATTTATTCTCAATATCCAACCGTTCAAATTCACCAAGCCGACGAAGATTACACCGAACACGAGCGCGACCACGAAGTTGCTTACTCGACAGAATTGACATTAACCACAGATGAATTTCTCCCGATTCGCACCTTCCAAAACTTCGAAGTCGACCCGCTGGCGGGCATTACGGGCACGTTGGCAAAATTGGAAACCACTGGTGAAGAATTGTGGATTCAGGTGCTAGTCAGACCAATCCCAGATGACTGGCAAAACGCCGCAGATCGATATATCAATAGTATAAAAAAACGGGCGAATGTTCTCCTTGCCAGGATTCGGCGGCAGCATGCAGTGGCTAATTGCGTACTTGGCGCACTTTGGCAACCGCCAGAGCAGGGAGCAAATCAATCGACAGCCGTTGAGCTATCAGACCGCGATAAAACTCGCATTTCTGAAGCAGAGAAAAAAAGCAACCAAGCTCGGCTATGAAGTAAAGATTCGCTTGGTTTATATGGGCGAAAAGTCAAACAAACGCTAAGCTTTCGCATGCAGGCGCTTGTCGGTACATTTAAGCAGTTCAACTCAACTAATCTCAACGGATTCCGCGCCGTCAAGGGTGCATTTGGTAAAGAATTTATTGATAAATATCGCAAGCGTTCGTTCATCGGCGACGGTTTTATCTTAAACATAGAAGAATTGGCGTCAGTTTTTTTCATTTGCCACACACCAACGTTGAAACGCCAAATATAGTTTGGGCGAGCTCCAAAACCGCAGAGCCACCATCCAAATTGCCAGTCTTAACCGGCGAAGACGTCAATGATGACCAAATTTCTGCCTTTGGCGTCACCAACTTCCGCGGCATCAGCCACCAATTCGGTATGTTGCGCTATGACCGCTCACGACACGTTTACATAATCGGGCAGACAGGCGCCGGAAAAAGTGGACTATTAGAGCTCTTCGCCTTAAGCGACATTTTCCATAATCAAGGATATGCCATCATCGACCCACACGGCGACTTCGCAATCAACAACATGAAATTTATCCCTGGCAGCCGATTGAACGACGTGATCTATTTCAATCCAGCCGACACCGCGTATCCTCTGGGATTCAACCCACTGGAAGTCACAAACCCGAACCAAAAAACCAACATCTCATCAGAAATTATCGGCGTTTTAAAGCGTATTTTCGGCGATTCATGGGGACCACGGCTTGAGTATATTTTGCGGTATACAATTCTGGCTTTGCTGGATCGACCGGAAGCGACGATGCTTGACATTACTCGCATGCTAACAGATAAGGAATTCCGAAAAGAAACGCTGACTTATTGCCAAGACACCGTGGTTTTGCAATTCTGGAATGTTGAATTTGCCAGCTGGAATGACAAGTTTGTCGCCGAGGCAATTGCGCCAGTCTTAAATAAAGTCGGGGCTTTCACCGCCAATCCGATCATCCGCAATATTATCGGACAGCCAAAATCCACATTCAATATTCGCCAGATTATGGACGAAGGAAAGATTCTAATTGTCAATCTGTCCAAGGGCCTTATCGGTGAAGATAATGCCGCCATCCTCGGTTCGTTTTTGGTCACAAAAATCCAGCTTGCCGCCATGTCTCGAAGCGACATTCCTGACGTCCGTGACCGCCGCCCATTCTATCTTTACGTCGACGAGTTCCAGAACTTCGCCACTGATTCGTTCGCGACTATTCTGTCTGAGGCTCGAAAATATGGACTTAACTTGACCGTTGCCAACCAGTACATTTCCCAGATGAGCGACACGGTTCGCGATGCGGTTTTCGGCAACGTCGGCACTATGATTTCTTTCCGAGTTTCTGCTGACGACGCACCGATTCTTGCCAAGCAATTCGAGCCGAACTTTGAGTCAATCGATCTACTCCAGATGCACAATCGTAATTTTGTTGTCAATATGGTTATCGGCGGCGAAAAAACTCCGGCGTTTTCTGCCCGCACATTGGAACTTCCACCAAGCCAAGCCGACAACACGCCGCACATTATTGAACATTCGCGTCGCATGTATTCACGAAACAGGGAAGATGTCGAGAAGGAAATTGATGCCGCAATAAAAGCCTGTTCGCAACCAAAAAAAGCAACCAGCCAAACCTCAACCGCAACCTGCAAACAACGCGCCAGCGGTCAATAGCCAACCGGAAAAGCAGCAACCCGCAGCAAACGATGGCGAAGTTGTTTTGCAAATTCGCGGCAATGATAATGCACCTACAGAAACCGCGATCAACACAGTTGCACCACTAGCTTCAGCCACATCAAAAAGACGACGTCGCCGACGAAAAAAGAGTGCTACCGCCGCTTAAAAACTATTCGTATCGCCACTGACGCATGTCGGAATTGTAAACATTAGTAATCCGCGGAGAGACCAGCGTGGAAGTTGGCCCAGACAGCACAGACACGGCGTTTTGCTTAGTCAAAAAAGTAAGCAATTTTTGGTTTTGATATCGCAGATTTTTCGGCAATGGCTGGCTAGCCACGACCTCAGCTTGCGGCGCAGACATCACAAAACCCCACTCGCCAAATGACGGCACATTAACCGAAAACGCCGTCACATATCGCTCTGGATGAGATGATTTGACGGTGTTTGCCACCATATAAAAAGCATGTGGGGAGAAAAATGAAGACGTAGCTTGCGTCACCATAACGCCACGCTCCGTTAAAATATTACCGATTTGACGATATAATTGCTCGGAATACAACTTGGCTAATTTTTCATTCGACGGATCCACCAGATCAATCAACACAACATCATATTTATCATTGGTAGAAAAGGCAAATTGGAAAGCGTCTTGATTGACAATGGAAACGCGCGGATCATGCAACGAGCGCTGATTTATATCGGTGAGAAGATGATTAGTTTTTGCCAGATTGGTCATCACCTCATCGATATCAACCAACGTAATATGCTCAACGCTGGGATATTTCAAAACGTCCCGAGCCAGCAAACCATCGCCGCCGCCCATAATCAGCACTCGCTTCGGATTGGCGACTGAAGACAGAGCGGAAGTAGACAATGTTTCGTGATAACGCGCTTCGTCAAGGCTGGAAAACTGTAAATTGCGATTCAAAAACAACCTGGTGTCATTTTTATATCTCGTCAGGACAATCTTCTGATATGGCGTCTGCTGTTGCCACATCACAGGATCTTTATACGTTCGCTTGTCGATTCCGTGCTCAATTTCCGTCGCATAAATAAAGAACCCCAAAAGCAACATTGTTGCAATAACGCTAATTGTCATCACAATTTTCGAAGCCTTCATTTGCTTAAGAATCAGAACCGCAACGCCAATATTCAAAGCTGCCACCAGATACGCGCTGCGCATTAAGCCAAGATACGGAAGCATAACGAGCGGGAATAATAGCGACGCAATTAACGCCCCAAAATAATCGAGCGCTAAGATCTTGCTAAATAATTTCACCGAAGACTTGCGCCCGAACTCCTGAAACATCTTCATTAAGAGCGGGATTTCCAGCCCGATACAAATACCAATTGCCAGACTTATGACGGCAAAAATTAGCCAATGCGAACGCGTAAAAACGAATCCCAAATACATCAGCATCACCGAATTTCCGCCAATTAGTCCCAGAATAATTTCGTTCGTTGCGAAGCTGGTCGCCGGATGAAGCTTGATGTAATTGACCAGCAGCGAGCCAATTCCCATACCGAACAGCGTCACGCCAGTTGCCAGACTAAAGCTCAAAATCGAATCGCCCACCAAATATGACGCAGCCGCGCCTAAAATCAGCTCGTAAATAATTCCGCCAATTGCTACCAAAATTGCCGCCGCAAATAGAGCAACTTGCTCCCGTTTTTTCGTACTTGATCGTGACATTATAACTCCTTTTATTTGCCAAGCCCGCCGCTACTGCCGCCGTAAACACTGCGCGATCCGCCGTGACCTCCGCCATTACTATTGTCGGAATTGTTGTCAAAGATGAATGCAAACAAAATAATAGCGATAAATATGACAATGAATATAATCGTCGTCCAGTCAATCGGCTTAATGGTCCTGCCGAACATTTCCTTTTGCTCTTTGTCGCTCAACTGAATCTTACGATAAGCGTCGTACTCGCGATTATTATACTTCTCAATCGTAATCAGCTGACGGTTTTTCGGCGCGCCAGTATCCCTCAAAGTAGCATACGCCATCAGTTCTTTCGGGAAAACTTGGTACGTGTTTTTACCCTTGATGTTCATAATTTCACCAATTCCAACCTCGTCAACCACCACAACGTGATCCTTGCCGTCCTGCTCAGAAACGGTGAATGATTGACCCTTTTTCCAATTGCGTTGGATCAATTGCCTGGGTGAAACGAATCGGCTCATACAGAGAAACGGTTTGATCGCTGTGATCATATTCCACCCAGCTATCATAATCAGCCAACCCTGTAATCTCCCACTCTTCCCAGTAGTAAAATCGCTTATCTTTCTTATCCCACTCACGAAAAAGCAAACAGCCAACAACTCGTAAATTAGTTTTCTTTCCAGTCAATATTTGGTTGATTTTAAGTCGCGCCTTGGTTCGTTTCATATTACAATGCCATTTCTTTCATAATTATGTTTTTTGCACCCAGCAGCCGTGCAATCAGCTCTTTTATTTGTTGCAATTTATCATCATCCAGCATTTTACAAGTTGTCATCGCTATATACGCCACACCACTTTCTGGCCACGTATGAATCGCGATGTGCGACTCCGACAAAAGCAGGGCAGCGCTGATTCCTTGCGGGGAAAATTGATGCGTTACCGATTCCAAAGAATGCAAGCCCGCCAATTCCGTAACATTTCTTAACAATTTCTGCAGCTCATCCATATCATTAAGCAAAGCAGGATCAACTTCGCTCACTTTTATGGTTATAGATTGGACCGCAGACGCATGCATATTATAGTAATTATATCACCTCTAGAGCGTCAGGAGTAAAGGTAAAACGCAGCTCTTAGAGAGTATCGGTATTTAGATTGTTGGGGCATTATAACGAAAGGCGATATTATTGATTTTTCAATGATGGTAGTAGTAATATGACAGTGTAAGACAGCAGCGCCCCTCTTATGTTAGAGCAACGCGGGCTGTCTTATTTTATTTTGACTGATGTATTACCCTTAAACACCACCAGAACTGTATAAATGTCTAAATTATTAGGGAACTACTGACATCATAATAATATGTCGACCTACTCCGCCTCTTGAAGACGGTTGCATGAAGATACCTCATTTTCGAGGTGACTTTTTTGACGGCTTTGAAAAAAATAGTAAATATATTCCAAATACAAGCTTAATTGCCGAGTCAATATATGCTATCACCTCTAATGAGATATCAGTAAAAATATATCCTACAAAAAAACATTAATAGCGCAAATAAGACCTAGATATATCATTGATTTTTCCATGCACAAAATAATACGGGAAAAAAATGCAGTGCAGTTGCCATCAGCGCTCCCCAGCCAAATCAATCTCCAATTTTCAGTTGCAAAGAATGGTCCGCCCAGCAAAACCATTAAGATAAATAATGAAAATAACGGCATATAAAGATACTTTCTTTTTGAAATTCACTTGAAGAGCCATCAGATAGCTTATTCAACACCTTTTTTTATTCATGTTGATTGAGAAAAAAACTAATAACATATCCAATACTAAACACTTGCATATTTATTATTTGCTTTCCTCCCATTAAAGTAGCTATTGAAATAATCGCCGCTATTACAATTAACCACAATCCACACGCTCTCTTATAATTGAATTCCAACTTTTTCATCTTTATTATAATTTAAAAAGCCATAAATATCTCCGATAAAATTATCACTCTTATTATATCACCGCAACGATAAAACCTAAAAACCGTAAGCATTTATTATCAACATATGATAAACTAATCTCATGGGAACGCTTATATTTATAGTTATAGTAGCCGCCGCAATTATTTTTCTGATAATCAAGGCAAGGCAGGGGACTGACGGCGACACAAGCCCAATTAAAACCCCAATAAAGAAAGAATACGTATACATTAAAAAATCTTGCGCAATGACGCCAAGTGAATTATCGTTTTATAGAACTCTGCATGAAGCAATAAACGGATGTGTAATTATACCTCAGGCTCATTTAAGCATGTTTTTGGATCACGAGATAAAAGGGCAAAGTTGGAAAGCGGCTTTCGCGAGAATAAATGGCAAATCTGTAGATTTTCTAATTTGCACCAATGATATGAAGCCTCTCATAGCTATTGAGCTTGATGATAATACTCACAATCAGCCCGATCGAAAAACGCGCGACGATTTCGTCAATTTGATCATGTCCAACACTAATATGCCCCTACTGCGATTTAAGGCAGACGAATGGAACAGTGAAATAATTAAACACAGAATCACCCAAGCTCTTTCGCAAAACTAGCAATTAAAAAACAATAGAACAAAATACGAACTAATTATTAGTCATTTTTAAGCATACATAAAGCCGAATCCGGCTGAGTATTTATATTGATAAATTTTTGCGTAATACAAGCATAAATTATAAATCCGAGCCAAATGCAGATAAACCAATATACAACATAAAACGCACCAAGCCAGCAAAATAGGGCGGTTTATAAAAACGATAAATGACAAGTAGGTTGATTTGGTAAAAAAATGAGATAAATTTATCGCGAAGAAAGACGATGGAATAATCGTGTTTTAGATATAGTTTTAATGTCGCACAATGTACCTAGTCAATACATTAAAGAGTGTAAAATAAACAACGTATTTTATGATAAAAATGAGGGCAGGAGGACAATATGGATATAACAACAGAAAAACAGCAAAAACTATATTAAACGGAACCACTAAGATATTAGACAATGGAGTTATCTTTCACTCTTTTACGATGGGGAATTGTTGATATCAGTATTATTATTGATAATCATAATAATACTCTTGGTCAATATCAATAAAAAAAGACTAAGCGGGAATAGAAGTCATGTTTCTGGACTTCTAGGTATTCGTTTATAAACTCCGGCTTTTTGTTGCGAATCAGCGATTGTAACTTAAACTTGCTAATTCCGTTTACTGTTGTAACGGGCTTGTTTAAGTTTGTTGACGTCAGAAATCGCCGACGGCCGTGAATAAGTGGCATATCCTTAGTTATATACTTACTTATATAACTAATGACGCGTTGATATTCCGAGTTAAAATCGACGTCATCGAATCTTTCGCCGATTCGCACAAACTCAGTAAAGCCTGAGTAATATCCGACAGCGTTATAGACTGTTTGACCGTTCTTAGTCTTTTTTCCTGAATCCTTCAATCGGCCGTTAAATCCGCTAATCATACAATGAAAATGGATTGCACCGTTTTTATGGAACTCAGGAACGGCAAGGTACTTCAAATTCGGCGAATGCTTCTTTTGGTTTCTGTACCAGTTTTGGAGCGTGCGACGTGTGTAATTAATGTCGAATCGCTTGCAGGTTGAAGGATTGCAGGTACACGGATTGTTATTGCATTTTGGATAACAAGCACGGCAGTTATACGTAAACGTACACCAATAGTCGAAACGATTGCATAGCATGATGTCTTTTATGGTCGTTTTTGTGCGACGGAGCGATCGGTGGATCGAATCTTGACGTCGCGTCTCTTTATTGACTTTTTTGATCTCTTTACGATCTGAGGACGGTAAATAATATCCGTCGTGATAAATAATAATCTTAAACATGTTTGGGTATTCCTTTACGATATCTCCTATAAAAATACCCTCCTCACTAATTCTTTTTGCCACCAAATACTCCCTAGGTTTTGTTAAAAGTATGCAAGTTGTGTCCCTATATCAAGTAGAGCCACAACTTTTGACGCTTGCGTCAAAAGTCTGCAAAATGCTTTTCTGGCCGTGGTGGAGGGGCCGAAAAGCACCGACGAAATCACGCCCTAAATGGGCGTGATTCGTCTTTTTGCGAGTTGTTAAGCAACACCGCCAGACAACTTGCGTCGAACTGTTTTAATAGCCCATTTTACCAAGCCAACGACCATGATCGTACCAGCAACGCCCAAAATAAATGGAGCGAATGAAACGAACGTGTCAAGTAGACCTGCAGGATTAAAAGCAGTTGTAAGCTTTGTTACAGTCTCTGCACCCATCGGTTCAGATTCCTTTCTCGACATTATTTATTCTACACGGGCGTCGACCCCTTCTGATTCTGTATAATAACGCGTTGAGGTTTTTGTTTTGAATATTGTTCGCGTTTGTTTGGATCGATATCCATTGTCGCACCAACAATCTCGTAAGTGTCGTAGATGTCATACGCTTCATTGTGTCGTTTCCAGATGTTAATATGTCGCGTCTTGCCGATATAATCATTCTTTCGTGAATCGAACCGTAAAGATTCTGGGTCTTTCCACAATTCAAATTGAATCGGGCCGAACTTAAAACACTCAACCTGAGAACGTAACTGTCGACGATATTTTATGTCTAAGTCTAAGAACTCCTGCATGGTACCAATGATAGTTTTCTCGGCTTTTCTCTGTTGACAAATAGCCTTGAATGTTTCCATGGAGACGGCTTTTTTACCAGAAAATAAAACAGTTTGAATTTCATCGATGAAAAACGCAATCGGTCGATCGTCTTTCACGTCGAGGATATGATCGGCGATCTGGTCGCTAGTCAAAATCTTATCCGCTATTTTTAACTTAATATTGCTATAGATGTATAGATTCGGATATCGATCTTTAAGCTTTTTGATGTAGTGGGTGGCAGATAAGCTTTTTCCAGCACCTTGCGAACCTGTAAAGAATATGGTTCCAGTAGGGAATCCGCGTTTTTCTTTACGGCGTTTTTTCAAAAACGTATTCCACTCAATCGACATATTAACCTCTTATCCAGTTAATTAGCTTTTTGATCCCATTTATGGTTGGAATGACGGCAAAATACAGCAACAACGTGGAAATAATCGCATTCCAGATAACAGGGGAGATTCCAGTTAAGGAGACAAGAGTGGAGGGGATATTGCCGACATATCCGACAATTGCGGAAATCGATTCAGGTATGACATTGATGTTCGGGATCTGTTTAAGTAGATAGTCAACAGGGGTCAAAATCACGTGAAGAGGGAACATAAAGAACGAGAGAATTGCGTCGAATAGAGCAGAGAAGTTAATATTCATGTTACACTTCTCCTATCATATCGTCATCTTTATGACTTGTTAGCTTGTTAAATATTCGAACAATCAGCCAGAGCCAGAAAAATCGCGGCGGAAAAAAATTGATTGCGACTGTTGCAAGCGGGAATGATTGACGAAACGTCTTAGTTCGAACGCATGCATCAGAAATCACGCTTGACGGATTGAATGCTTGAAAACGTCGATCAGAAATCGGCGGAATGTCGATTCCACATTTTGGCGGATCAGGAACGGCTAGAGATGAAACTAGCTTACGAACCGCTAATAGCGACGGATTAAGCACGCCACTAGAAAATTGCTCATTCATTCTACAGCTCACACGATCGAGCGTGTCGCTCATGTCTTCACAACGAATCTTATATTCGTTTTCTATACAAACACCGTCGACATCACAATTATTAGAGAACGTATCGCCAAAATGACCTTTTCCGTCCGCGTTTATGAAAAATGTACGCTTCTTTATGTATCCAAAATCGGGGCGCGGATTCCAGACAAGCGGCATGTCGGAATCGTCGAGAGTTATCTCAAGCTTGTAGAATCGTCTCTCTGGCAACATATATTGATAGCCAAAATTGATTCCGTTTTTTGAGTCATCAACAACTTTACCGTCTGCACGCTTGTCATCAGATTCTCTAAGCACGTAATGCCACTTGAGATAATCAGATAATTTCGGATATTTTGGATCCTCAAACTCTCTAACATTTTTCATATACGTTACACGTAGCTTAAGCTTATCATAGAGCGTCCACATAAAATCTGGTTGTAATTTTTCTTCAAAATTCTGAGGAATAAATAAGTCATCGATATCTACACCATCTAAACCATCACCTAATTCATATTTGACGTCAGATATGAAGACTGCAGTTTGAGCGTCAATATTAGGTTCATGTCGCTTTTTGAGATAGAATGACCTGAGATTGGTCTCGTAATCTTCCAAAAATCACACCTAACTCCTGAATTGCCAGGAATGACAGTCATAGACAGAGAATTGAATTCTATCGGATCAGCAAAATGATATCCGTAATATTTATCATAGTTTAATTTTTGCGTTGGTAATTTTTTTCCTCAGACCAATAGAAATGAAGCGTATAGCCAACATCATAAGTCGATGCTTTATCGCCGAAAAACAACATAACCTGAATAACTAGTCTGAGTAATAACTATATTACCATCGCGAACTGCTTTATCGAACGAATTTTTTTGGCGATGGAGCGGGAGTGGAACACTTCCACGGCATATTACCGGAATCTAAAAAAATAGTTTGCGATAATAACTATATTGAACATCACGGTCATAATCGTCTTTACCGTTATTGAAGAATCCTGAAGTGCGATATCCTAAACTAAGATTGCGCGTACGAACGAAAAACCTCAGGCAGATTCGATTTTTGCTAAAGACGTCGTAGAAAAATACGAACGACATTGAGATAGCAACAGTTATTGCTATTAAAACAAACTTGTTTATCTTTTTCCATAATACCTTATACTCCCCAGTATCCAACATATATATTCCAATACCATCATAATCGCACGACAAGCCGAGAATACCTAAGTATTCAGCCTTTCCGAACGGCGTAATGATCTCTGATTTCCTGTGGATCAATGTAGTATTCTCCAGTCATACGTTTATATTCCTCATTCACCTCTAAAGTATGCCATTCAGCTTCTTCCGGTTCAGAATACTTATCATACTCTTCATAATGATCTAGAGTATTTTGAAGGTCTAAAATATACGCTTCATCATCATAACGTTCAATCTCCTCCTGTTCGAACTTCTTCAGCATAAGATGATTGCGCAATTGTTTAATCAGAGACGAGATGATCGAAACTGCAAAGCAGACTAGCAACGACGCTAAGAATAAATGGACCCAATTGAGTGAATATATCCAGCAAGTGCGAAACTGAAAACGCTTTTGAGATTGCTTGTAATTGATCGCTTGTCATTCTTCAAGTCTCCTTTTGAAAAATCTTCTAATATCGTTAAGCACGTAATGACCGATCAAAACGCCTAATAAGAACCACAACACGCTGCTAATTCCTCCTTAAGTTAAATTATTTTGCTTGTACCAATATCTAGGGAGCAACCAACGCAGAAAAAGCGTGAGGACGAAAACTACAATGGTTGCGAAAAGTAGGGAACTAACAGCGAGCAGTAGTTCGTATTGAAGTACTAGTAATTCATGATCTGAAAATGCTAGTAATTCAGGGCGCGAGTATACGAGCGGATTCAGCATCACAAACCTCTTCCGCTCATATTATCAATTAAAACGCGCAACCAGCTAAAGACGACAAACAGGATAATTAGTAACATCAGCAGGGGAGCGGATGAAATAATTACCTGTGCTATTGCGTCTGCTAGTCTCATATCGAACAAAAACGAACTAGTCGTTAATTCCTTCCTTGAAGTCATTCTGGGCTTGAACATTAAACTTTTTAATAGCCATTTTCAGAAGTTCACGAGTATTGTCGTCAATATAGTCGAGATTCAGCCGAATCGGCGTTTCAGAAATTGGCGACTTAATATAAAGAGAGCCAACTAAATATTCATTGCCAGATTTTTTCGACTTGCCAACGATAATCTCAAAATTATCGACAAGGGCAGTCGCGTTGATATTTTGTTTGTCAGATTGTTCAGACATTATCGTTAAAACCTTTCATTGGTTATTTATTGATCGATAAACGACGATAGAGTAATCGTGTTTATGACATAATTATAATGTCGCACAATGTACCTTTTACGCAATAATAAATGCCATACAAAGATGAATATACATATGTCATATATATCCGATAACACCTTATAAAACGAACTTTTTCCAGTAATTTGGCTAGGGATTCTCTATTATATACAACTTCATAAAACATACTGTCTTTTATAAAAATATACACCAACAAAAATACGAACTTAAAAAAATATTTTTAATTCCAGCACTACACATACTGGAGTGCTACATTGATATTTTTACATCAATATAAACTCTGAGTATGCGCGCGTAAGCTCGTTAAGTTTTTCCACAACGTATTTTATATTATTTGACATTTTTATATTTTTTTATTACCCTACTCCCCTAGCTTATCATTTTTGCGATTATTTGACTTTTGCATATTTTTTTATATTGTTATATATATTTTCTACGCCATACAGAAATAGAACAAAAAGAGAACTTACTCTATCCAGAAGAGAAGTTGACCGCCCTACTTATAGAACGACCTCTGATCTACCCTGACGTCTATATACCCCGGCTTCGCGCCGTTATTGTCCAAATAATTCAAAGTAGCTACCACCTGTTTAACCTGAGCCTGAGCAGACCTATCCACCGTCATACGGATCTGGGTTTCCCTGCCCTCGACCTTAAACCAAACTTGGCGTACAGTATTAGCTGGCAGAATAACCTCTGAAACATTCATTTTATGTTGCGAAAATTCAGACACGGCTTGACCAAGGAAGCTCAAGAACTGACGATTGATAACTTCTTGACCACCTCTAGTCGGTAGGCCACTCTCATCACGAACAGCAACAGTAGGCGCGGCAAAATAATTCTGCTCAAAAGTAACACCGCTATCATCAACAAAATAAATCTTATCCCCGGAAGACCACTGAGCCACCGGCTGCCTAAACGTCAACTTGACAGCTGATCGCGCTAGAAAAATCTCCCTCCACGCGAATATTTTTTTACCTCAGGAGCTTTCTGTAAAAAAAGAATTGCTTTAGGTCATTATTATTGAGGAAAAAAACCGAAATCTCTCCGCTGGATGAGTGCTGTAATATTCATTAAGAACGTCCACGTATTTATTAGCGTTACTGGAACTTTTTGCGTCGGGAGTTTGGATTGAAATATTGATTGTCAATTGGAATAAAAGAAATGTCACAACAAGCAAGCTTACCGCAGTCGCAAACATTTTCCGCATTACACGGCGGCGTTTCTTCACCAATTCGTGAGTCTCGAGTCTCTCAGAAGTCTCCAAAGGAGAGGATGTTTGGCGGCTATTAAGCGTCCTGTTCCGACGATACGATTGGGTGGGCAAATCCTCGTAATTCTCAGTCCGACGACGCGCCGCGATTTCTCGACGACTTAGATTCTCGTCCGATTTTTTCTTAGAGAAGGGGAATTTCACTTTCGCCTACCCTGCCTTCGCACTGTAGTAAGAATAATCTTCGCCATATCTTTAGCCGCGTTTGGCTTGGCAAATTTACCAAAGTTATCGCCCAGACCTTTAAGAATTTTCTTAGATTTTAATACGCCAATTATTTTTCGTGCCAATATTTGGTTGTCCTTATCCAACTCGTCTTCGGAAACTATCAACGCCGCCAATGCGTCCTGGTAAACTTTAGCGTTTTTCAATTGATGCCCGCCTGTCAAATGGCCGTTAGGGATGATGATTGTCGGTTTATGTAGCGCCGCCAGTTCCAAAAGAGTGGTCGCCCCTGCCCTGGTCACGACTATATCCGCTGCCGCCAAAACTTCCGCCATCCCGTTGTGAACAAATGCCTGCAATCGCCAGCCCTCCCGTTCGTCGGTTTGCTTGAGAATTTCTTCATATTGCTGATTTCCCGATATCAAAAATACCGAAGCCTCAGAAAGCAGGTTTTCCCTAATTGCTACAATCGCGGAATTAATTCGCCCCGCACCGAGTCCACCGCCCGTAATAACAACTAGCGGTTTATTGACATTAAAGCCTAATTTTTCCTTCAATTCTTTCCTCTCAGCCTCAGAATATGGATGGAATTCTGGCGCAACTGGAATGCCAACATATGAAGCTTTTTCTGGTGGATAATTGTAATATTCAAGCGGCGCGCCCGTGCCGATAGCTTTTGCGAAGGGACTCAATAAGCGATTCGTCAAACCTGGATGCGCGTCAGAATCATGCAGAACTAGCGGAATCCTTAGCAGCCTAGCTGCATAGCCGACCGGCAAACAAACATATCCGCCCTTAATGAAAATAACGTCTGGACCCCACTTTATAAGCTTAAATAAACTCTGGAAAAATCCAACCATCACCTTAAAAACCGTCGCGCAAATTCGGAAATAAAATTGACGGATGTAGATGAAATGAGATACTTTTTTTCCGTGATATCGGCGTAATTTTCCAGCAATAATCAAATCGACTGGAATACTTTCATCGAACTTAGCAAAAATCCCGCGTGCGCTGGCGCCAAATTTTTTATCACACCAAAAACGAAGCTCGTGATCACCAGTTTTCTGTAATTCTCTAAATACGGCTACCACTGGCGTAACGTGTCCGCCTGAGCCGCCGCCGACCGCTAAGATCTTGGCCACTTTCACCCTCCTCTAATGCTTTATGTGACGTATATTTGGAAATTTGGAAAACTAAACCGAGCGCTGCCGCGATAAACAACATACTTGTACCGCCATAACTTAATAATGGCAATGGGATTCCAGTAAGCGGCGCCAACCCTGTCATTGCAGCAATATTCAATATTACATGCGACGCGATCCAGCCAAAAATTCCCGCCACAATTAGCCGCAACGTTACGTTCGGAAGCCTCGCGGCTACGTGCAAAAATCGACAAGAGTAGCGCCATAAATAGCGCCAATATAGCCATTAAAGCCGACAAAAGCCAAACGTTTCTCCCATGACTGCAAAAATCGAGTCGTTAGTCGCCTCTGGAAGATATCCTGTCGCCTGCACACTCTTACCAATTCCAAGCCCCAGAAGCCCACCAGAACCAATCGCAATCCTGGCCTGCTGAATGTGATAATTCTTATTTTCTTGACTACTATTACCCTTATGATTGTCACCCTGAATAAATGTCATCACGCGCTCAATTCGGTGTGGCGACGTAAAAATCATCACCAAACCACAAAGTGCAACAATCGCCAGAATCTTCTTGAAAAATCTTCCAATCAATTCCAGCCACTAAAAATCATTGATAAGATAATCGCTATCAACGAAATTCCCGTTCCCAAGTCTTTTTGTAAAAAACACAATCATCAGCAGCGACAAGCCGGAAATAATGCCCAGCGGGATGATAGTTTCTTGGATGTCGTTCAATTTTTCCCTGTTGCGAGCGACGCCCTAAAAAAATCCCGCCAAAAAAACAATAGCACGCCATATTTAAGTAACTCTGCCGGTTGAAAGCTACCTAATCCTCCCAGATAAAACCATCGATACGCACCGTTGGTTTCTTGCGCAAACGACAAATGAAGTACCGCGCCCGAGAGAAATAGTAAAATGCATAGCGCAAATCCAGCGTAAAGAATGTATTTTGATCTCTCGCCCGTAAACCATTTGTACGGTGTAAAATAAAACGCAGAAAAAGCCACGACAGCAATAAGCACACTCGTCAGCTGCTTGCCAAAGAAATACGTATCACTATAATTCGTACCGTAAGCATAATTCATCACGTTGGCGCGTTGCGGCCCCAGCGCATACATAACAATCAGCCCAAGTAGCAACAAAAGCCCCATATAAAGCACAATCTGGTACATCGGCCGATGGCTTCGAACCGGCTGAGCGATAGATTGACGATTTTTGGCGATCGAATTACGCAATATGACCTCCAGCGAGCGCCAGCATCACGCCGATAAACGCCATCACGCAACCAATAACCCAGAAGCGCATCGTCACTTTAGTTTCTGGCCAACCAATCGCCTCCAAGTGATGATGAATCGGCGCAGATAAGAAAATCTTTCTCTTAAACAGCTTTTTGCTGACGATTTGGGTCAAGCTTGATCCCGCCTCAATTACAAATAGCAAGCCAATCACAGGAAGTAGGAGCAAAGAGTCGGTTAGCATCGCCACAACTCCCAAACACGCGCCATAAGCAAAGCTGCCAACGTCACCCATGAAGAATCGAGCTGGATAAATATTGAACCATAAATAGCTCAAAAGCACTCCGACAACCGTAAAGCAAAATCCCGCCAATATAACATGTTGTTGCAATAAAGCAATCACACCAAACGCCCCAAAGCTAAGACTGAGCAGCCCACCTGCCAACCCATCCATTCCGTCAGAAATATTAACAGCGTTACCAGTAGCCACCACCGCAAATGCGAACAAAGGAACTATTAACCAGCCAATATTCACCTCGCCCACAAACGGCACATGGAAACTCGCCACGCCCAATTTGGCAAAGAAAAACCAACCAAGCACCACGCCAATCAACGTAATCAGCGCAAACTTCACTGGACTACGAAGCCCAGCCGCGCCGCCACCCAAACCGCGCAGATTGATGATATCGTCAATTAGCCCAACAATTCCGCCACCAACCAACGCCGCTAAAGGAAGCCAGGTCTGCGCTCGGTCTAAATTGAAGAAAATCGTCACCACAAAAAAATTGAAATTACGCCAATCACTCCAGCCATCGTCGGGATGTTTCGCCGCAATTTTGCGGCTTGAATTTGGCAAAAATCTTCAGCTTTTTTTCCCGTCAGTACTCTCCGACCTTTGGCGCTTCCAGAAGCGATATCGATAAGCAAAAAAACGTATAAATTGGCGTTAAAAAAACATCGCTAGTAAAAAAACGCGCCGACGCTCAGTAAAAAAACACGTGCGTTAATTCATTAGTTACTGTCTGCAGAGCTATTCCCATATTTATTCCTTTGGTGCTATTTTCATATAATCAATCATCCAATTGGATATATCCGTAAAAATTGGTCCGGCATGAAGATTTCCCTGTAGGTTAATCCCTTTTCCCGGAGCCGCTACACGTACCATTATGACATATTCGGCGCCATTTTTTCCACCACCATAACCAATATATGTAGCAATCGTTTCCTTCTGTGTGTAAGCGCCATTAACCACCGCTTCAGAAGTACCAGTTTTTCCACCAATTTCATAGCCAGATTTGTCACTCTTTGACAGGAATGAAGATCTACGCGCCGTCGTTAGCATCGTTCGCATCTGCGATGACGTGCCGCCGCTTACGGTTTGGCGAATAACTTTATTTTCCGACGGTTTCAGATTGCCAGATTCGTCAATTGTACCAACGAGAACGGTTGGCTTATAATATTGACCGCCGTTAACTAGCGACGAAAATCCAGCCGCGACTTGAACCATAGTCAAGTTCATACTCTGCCCGTAAGTCATGGCCGAATAGCGAACCTCATTTCCTTCTACACTATCCGGCGGGTAAATATAGCCCGAAGCCTCGCCCAGCTCAATTCCAGTTTTAGCGCCAAAGCCAAATTTATCGTGATAATATTCATACAAAGTCTGGCGAGCTGGCAAATTAATCTGCGAGCCATTCCCTAATTTTCGAATCGCGGTAATCGTGCCGACGTTGAGCGAATTGTTAAACGCACCTTGAATCGTCATCGTGCCGTCCAAACCTCTCAGAACATTACACATCGTGCGATCAGCGACTTTAATACAATCGGTATTATTATACGTGCTGGACGGAGTAATAACTCCCTTGTCAATTGCCGTAGCAAAACTAAAAGACTTGATAATCGATCCCGGCTCAAATGGCACCATCGACGCGCTATCCACGAACACTGACCCATTTTTTTCTGCTTGGCAAAAATCCGCTGGATTATAAGTCGGATAATTCGCCATTGCCAGAACTTGACCGTTTTTTTGGATTCATAACAATCACACTTCCCTCGGTGGCGCCAGCCGCTCAATTCCTTTTTTTCAGTGCCAATTCAGTCTGATTCTGAATATTCCTATCCACCGTCAGCGCTAAATTGTCGCCAGATTTTTGCCTCGATTCGCATATTATTTTTTTCCAACCGTCAAAGGTATATTCCTCACGTCAGTTACAGACTGCAATAGCCCGTCCCGACCCTTAAGCTGCTTATTCAAAGAACCTTCAACGCCATATTGACCTTCGCCAGCCGCATTCACAAATCCAAGCACGTGCGCGCCCAGTTCGCCCTCAGGATAATTTCGAATAGAACTTTGCTGATATAGCACGCCCGCAAAGTTTTTCTTTTTCAATTTTTCCGCTTGAGTTCTGGTGATATTTTTCGCCAAAACTTCATAGCGCGACTTTTTATTATTAAGCCTTTCGGATACATTTTCCGTCATTTCACCGCCAGCAATTTCCCTCAGGCTATCAACAAGCTGACTCCGCTCTTTATCGTCAATCGACTGCGGATCCGCAATCACCGTATAGACCGCCTGATTAAGCACCACAGGAACTGGCGTTTTCCCGTCCATCATATAAATTTTCCCACGCTCCGCAGGAATAACGAATTGACGCTGCTGACTCGCTCGCGCTAATTCCGTATATTTGCCATATTGCAAAATCTGCAATTGAAATAATCGCAACACAAAAGCCGCCATCACTACTAGTAAAGCGATGGCCAACCAACCAGTTCTTGAACGAATAAGCCGCTGCATATTGCTTATCCTATTATATCACTATTGAGCGTAATGCGTTTCAGTTGTCGTCATAGCTGAAGCGACATTGCTATTCTTCACCTTCTCTAGCGCCGTCAGACGCGCATTCTGAACTTCCAATTCTGACTTTTTTGCGCTTAGTTCGGTGATTTTTGTATCCAGACTCTGAGCTTCATAGCCGTAAGCTGTAAGTCTGGTTGCCTGAGTAAGATAAATCAAGCCCAGTACTGTAATCATCAATGCAACTAGCACTGTATGAGCAACAGGACCAAGTTTGACCTGAGACTGAAAACGTGTAGAATTCTGATTTCGGCGCAATTGACCGTGCGAGCGTCGTGAAGTAAATGTGGTGGTGTTTGTCATTTGTCTCTATCTTTTATGTTTATATTTGTGTTTAGCATAGCAAACCAGCCCGCCCGTTAAAGACAGGCTGGTTTCTCTAAAGGTATATTCCGGAATACGCTTTAGTTTAGCCGCGGCGTACTGAAACAGCCTCTGCCTTGTCCGTATTCTGGAATTCTACTTTGATGTGGATTGGCATAATAGCCTCCTTCTTTTTGTTTTATTTTTTCACGGCGTATCGAAACTTCGCACTTCGACTACGCGGATTGTGAACATCTTCAGTTCCAGACACCGGTTTTTTCTCTGGAACAATCAGCTCAGCCTCATAGCCAGCCATTGCTTGCTCCGAAAAGTAACGCTTGATCAATCTGTCTTCCAAGCTATGAAAACTAATTATTCCTACTCGCCCACCCTTATTAAGTAAGCGTGGCAAAAGTGGCAATAGTTCTTCAATCAGCTTAAGTTCGCGATTGACTTCAATGCGTAGCGCCTGAAAGGTACGAGTCGCAGGATGATGTTTCATACTACCGCGACCAACGGTTTGCTTAATCAGATCAGCCAGCTCAGTCGTTCCCTGAATTGGTCGAGCTTTGACAATTGCCTGTGCAATTCGCCTTGCTCGTCCGGGATTTTCCTCGCCGTAACGAATAATCAGCTGCGTCAAATCATCAACCGAATATGAATTGACAATATCCGCCGCTGTGATTTCCGTCCGATTGTCCATCCGCATATCTAACGGACCATCAAATCGAAACGAAAAACCTCTCTCTGCTCTGTCAAGCTGCGGTGACGACACCCCCAAATCAGCCAAAATCACGTCAAACTTACGCCCCTGCTTGACCAAATCTTGCGCTGCACTCACAAAATCTTTGTGAATTAAAGTTACGCCTTTTTCAGCCAAATCACCCAATGTCTTAATCGCGTTTTCGTCGCGATCTACTAACACTGAGTTCAAGTAATTATCCGTCCTATTTAAGAATGCCCTGGCATGGCCGCCATAGCCAGCCGTCAAATCGAGATACGACTCGCCTTCGACTGGCTGCAGCTTGCTAAGGGTTATCTCCAAAAGTACGGGAACATGAATCGGTTCGCTCGCTTGGAGTTCTTCCGACTGTGGTGGATGTTCTTTAATACTCATCATTATTCCATTATACAGAAATAATGCTCGAGATCACCTAACTGGATATTTAATTCTGGCTTTTTTTGTATTTGTGTTTTGTTTGTTTTTTTGTTGTCTTAGAGTGGAAATTTGTTGATTGTCAGTAACAACCATGTTTTTCCAAAAGAGACTTATGTGTGAGGTGGAGTTTTTTTGGGGAGGTGTTTGAGGAAGGTACGTTGCCTTTTTTAATGTGGAGCAAATTGCCACATGCCATTTTCAAATACCCAGATAGTTGATCTCGAGAGGTTTCTAATTGTTAAAGTGCTTAGCTAATCTACTATTCCGCATTCTCGGCCGCTATTAGCCGAAAATATTCCCCTGCTCGCACAGCAACGACTTCTCTGTCAATTCCAGCGTAGTCGAGCAAATGCTGCTCAATCGTCACTCGTCCTTGTTTTTTTGGTCGAGCGCCGATGCGGTTTTACCTCGTCGGAATTTAACGTTCAGGTCGGCAACTCGCTCATCCAGAATACTTCCAGTTAAAGCACTTTCCACTTCCCGATCCCAGATTTGCTGTGGATACAAGTGGAGATATTTGCCAAACCCGCGAGTTAGCACGACGCCTGATGCAAATTCTGCCCTGAGCTCAGCCGGAATTGTCAAGCGTCGCTTGTCGTCCAACTTACGCTCAAAGTAATCTGTCTGCACGTCGTCCTTCCTTCGTGGTAGATTAGTTGTTTTTTTGTAGTGGATGTTTGTTTTTGTTGGTGATTTTCCATCAACTTTCGTTCCACTGACTCCACTATACTACCCACACCTACCCACTTGCAAGCCCTTTTTATAACTTTTTACCCATTTTTACGTCAAATAAAAACTTTTTCCACATTTTTTTGTGGAAAAAGCCTAGTGTTGGGTTGGTGCAAGTCTACGCTATTTAATAGTTTTTGGGCAATGGATTAGCACTTAAAGTTATTTCAGACCAATCTACAGCTGAAAGGTAAACTAGTATACGCTTTAACAATAAAAAGAACACCGGCGAACCGCTCAAGTAAGGCGATTTAGCTCCGGTGGTTCTTAGCGGCAGTATAGTAAATAATCCTCAATAAATCAATAGCGATAAACTCCAGCGCTCTATTCAATAAACTACTGATGAGGTCTAAAGACCACACCCTCTATATCTCTCAACAGACTCCCTACTTGCCTGCCTCAAAACCTCGTCAATCGCTAGTGCGTCAGGAGAAACTTCCAGCGCCCTACGGTTAATTCCGTATAGATACAAATTGTCCAAATCTCGCACGCGACTCAAAGCCACATAACCCATACCTTCAACAAACGCCTTTCTCAGATCAATCTTAGCCGCATCCAGCGTCATTCCCTGGCTTTTATGAACCGTTATCGCCCACGCCAAACGCAGCGGAACCTGAGAAATACTCGCTCGCTTACGCTCTCCATCTCGCAACTCCCAAACATCCGGCACCATCGTCACCCGACGACCATCTCGAAACTCAACAACCGGATATTCCGTCAGCGGCTCAAAATCCACGACCGTTCCAATGCTACCATTGGCATATAATTTTTGCGGCGAATTTTTAACCGCCATCACCAACGCACCCAGTTTAATCACCAGATTTTCTGGAGCCAAAACTGACCTTTGCAAATTCTCTACATAAATTTTCGAGCCCGTCGTCGTTTGCTGATACGATCGCTCTTCTCCTGGCAATTCCGCCAGTTTTTGAATATTAATATCATCTACGTCAACGTTTACGGTGTGCAGTTCTGTAATATCACCATCTGGCGGCTCAATTTCCGTGCGTGCTAGCAACGCTTCGACGTGGCGTCGCCTAACATCGCCAGTTCTTAGAGCGGTCAAAATCTCCAAGAGCTGCTCGTCATTCTGACGATATTGTCGCTCCAAATATAAAACCGCTGGCTGAAGTTCTTGCCAAGCATCAGAATAAACCACAAATCCGCCGCCCTGCTCGTTCGGACGATTCACTGGCGGCAATTGAAAAAAGTCGCCGCTCATCACCAACTGAATGCCACCAAACGGCTGATCATTTTCCCTGACGGTTCGTAAAACTTTATCAATCATATCCAGCCGAAAATCGTGAAGCATCGAAATCTCGTCAATGATCAACACGTCAGTTTTGGAAATCACATCACGCCGCGTTTTTGACAATCGTTCAAAAAAATTGTTCGGCAAATGATCACTCACACCAATGCCACTCCAGCTGTGAATTGTATTGCCCCCAAGGTGCGTCGCCGCCAGACCAGTTGTCGCTGTTACCGACACCTTTTTACCCCGTTTTCGCGCCTGCGCAATAAAAGTATTCAACAGGTAAGTTTTACCAGTTCCAGCCGCACCAGTCAGCAATGCCGACCGGCCGCTCAGCAGAATAGCCAACGCTAATTCTTGGTCCATTTTAGCCCCGTGGCGGTTCGCCTTCTGGCTCACCGAGCAGCTTCTTTGACTTAATTTCGTAACGCTTGCCCGTGATTTTACTCTCGATATAATCCTCGTTGATGAGATTTACGAACATATCCAAATCGTTGCCGTCCATGATAATAATCGCGCCATTATCATCGCTCATCAATTCCAATTGCATCTCGTCAGCATAGTCCAAAACATCTTCCTGCTTAATCGCGCCGATTTCCAATTTCTGCAATTTATTAATCGTCTTTTTGCGCTCCTTCACCAACGCGTTAAGATCCATTCCCTCTGGAAAACTCAGCTTATATTCCTTCTCGATTTCAGCTACTTTTTTATCAGCAATCACCTGCTTTTTATATTCATAGCCAAACATTCGCTCAAATTTTCCAGGATTAAACGCAAAAATATCTTTACCGACAATCAAAACTTGATTATCATCCGGAACCTTAAAACCAACTTCCGCATTAAATGAACCAAATTTGCCGTCAGAAAATTCCCAAGCCAACGCACTCTTCAGTGTCTGACCTTGCTGGATTAGCTTAACCGTGTAGAATGTCGCATCAGGATTATTCGGATCAGTAAATCGTGCCACAATTCCCTTCATACGCTTGAATTCGTGCTCAGTTTCCGAAAACTCTACGATATCGTGACGCTCATGCTCAATCAAATGAATCAGCGTTTCAGCTCGCCCAACCTTTTCCAAGTCAGTTCTCAATAAAACATTATCTTCTGATTCGCTCAATTCATAATCGCGAACGCTCAGTCCAGTGCCCGCACCCAAATTGACCTGATTGATATAATCAAACAAGAACAACGGTCTGAGTTGCTGCTCAACATCGCCTTTTATTGGCATAAAATATGGCGTGTAATTTTTGCTAAATAAGAATAGCTCTATCTGTAAATCATTCTTCTTTGCGTCGTTTTGATTTGCCCACAAAAAAATATCAGTCGTTTCCCTCACTTCTTCCATTTTTCTAGTATAGCAATTTTTATAAGATGTCGCTAGCAGTTATTTAGCTAATCTTTCGCCTTCACGTGCTCGATTAGCCCATTCGTCAGCCAATTCGTTTCCTTCATCGCCCTCATGACCGCGCACCCAACGCAAATCCGCCTGAGAATTCGAATATAATTCGTACAATTCGCGTACAATATCCAGATTTTTAATATCGCCGCCCTTTTTTGTCCAGCCGCGCTTTTCCCAGCCCGGAGCCCATTTGGTAACTACGTTAATCCAAAACTCACTATCAGAATAAATCACACACGGCGCGCCATTAGCGTCTTTCAATGCCGCAATTAAAGCCTTGCCCTCCATGCGAATATTAGTGGTATCACCGTCTTCCGATCCCAAATCCACGGTTGAAGATCACGAATAACCGCAAACCCACCTGGACCGGGATTCGGCGAAGCAGAGCCGTCAGTATAGTAAGTTGTCATTAGTATGATTATATCACGCGCAAGTCATTAATTGTCAGCCCGTAGGTCAATCAGTCTCTCAATAAACTTATCTTCACTAGACAGAGACTTCGGATTAATACCAAGTTTACCCGTAATCTTACTATTTATCATATCGTAGCGTCGCTTGTGTAGATCTCCCAAGACCTCTTTCGCAAGACTGACTATTTTCATTCTCTCGACACGTTGACGAGTCGTCTCCTTTTCTAGATTATCCTTACCAAAACCCTGAGACTGTAGATATTTATAAGCAATATGAGATACTTCACCTGTACGCGCGCGACGTCGCTCGTCTTTTGTAATAAACTGTATTTCAACTGGGACTTCAACATCATCAACATCCACAGCAAATGTTACTTTAGATATTTCATAGATAGAATATCCTCGTTGTTCGCGCTTTTCATCGGTATCAATTTTTACCAAATACTCATCCGAACCAACACCCAATTCACGAAGATTCTGCTCCACGACATCAACATATTCCTTAGTTCCCTGGATATATACAGGTCTGTTTTTACTCCGAGCACATACTGGTCTAAACTCCTTCAACCTATCAGCAATAAAATGCGCAAAATCACAAGCTGTCGTTTCACGATCTCTAGATATCACCATCATACCGACAATATCCATAATTCCGTCACCGCCCTTAAGTTTATCCGCAAGCGATCCTACAGTTTTAATACGCCAGTTTCCAGCAACCATATTGCCATATTTGGTATCAGCCGCAAATTCCCCCATGTGAGTAGAATATTCGCCAGAATCCTCATCTTTACGAATAGCGTAATTGATAGTACCGTCATTCACACCAAATATCTTGTCTGCAATTTTGTCCATGCCGACCTGTAGAATCCTGTCTTGTGTCTCTTTAGCACTTTTAACAAGGTCTTCCTTACCTTGACCAATTAGTCGTCTTACTTTAGCCACACTACGTAGTTCTGCAGCAAAGCCTCATATCCCATCGCCTCAAGAATTGGAGCATAGAATGACTCAGCTTCCAACACATCCTGTAAAACTGCAGATTCTCTCTTTGACGACGGATACTGCAAATTATCCATTATCTCGGCGCCTTTTATTATAAACGCCTCGATATTAACCTTATCCATTCCCATTCTCATATGGTCAAGATCTAACAATGGCTGAGCAACCCTCCATTGATCTGGAGAGACTTTGCCCACGTACCTCTCAGCGACCAGAGAGTATGCCTCTCGATAATCATCGTTAGACTCTTCTTCGGCGATTTTAGCCATTAACTTACGATGATGCGCCGCGTTTTGCTCAATTTCAACCATATCGGCTAGTAAGCACGCGGAGTATTTCAACTGATCATGGCTAATATTCTCATCATCCATAAACTCATAAAGTGCATCTGTGGCATTCCTGGCCCACACGTCGTTATATTTTGTGCTCTTTTTATTAAACATCCTATCAGCAACGTCGTGAATCAATGACAACGAAGCTGCCTCTGGCGGTAAATCATCACTCGTATATGCTTTTACGATCTTATACACTCGGTAAGCATGATCCTTAAAATCTTCGCGCTCACCTTCAGTGCAACTAATATAGCCGTCTAAAACCTTACGGCATGACTCATGAAAAACCTCTTCTGCGGGTATAATCTCTTTTTCGTTCAAAATATAATTTTCACTTGACACAACCCTTGCATTATATCATAGTAATGGGAAATTATCAAGCCCTGGATTATCTACGCAAAATAAATCCGCATCAATTCGCGCGCTACTCTGTCGGCATCGTGACGAATTAAGCTACGTTGAGCCGCTAATGGATCGCTACTGGAGTTCGTATTGACCCACACGTCATCAGCAATCAAACGCTTACCCGACGCATAATAATGCTTTTTCTTCAGCAATTCCTTATCCCACTCGACCAAATATTCGCCGTCGTGAGCATATTTCTTTATCAATTCCTCTGGCGGGCGATGATTATTGTAAAGCACATAATCCATATTCACCCCTGAAAATCTCTCAATTTCATCCGCAAAATCCGCCACGGTAAATCCATCAGTTTGCGTTGGCTTGGTAACTAAATTGCAAACATAGACTTTCTTCGCCTTCGTTTCAGCAAGCGCACGAGTAACGCCTCGAACCAACAACGCTGGCGCCAAACTACCATATAAAAGCCCCGGCGCAATTACCACCAAATCGGCATCCAAAATCGCTTGACGGGCTCGCGGATTAATCGTAGCTGGCGGCTTAAGCTCTAGCCACGGCCGCTCGCCGCGCGGAATCTTTAGCGACTCAGCCGCGTGCTGACCATCAACAACTGTGCCGTCTTTCAGCTTAATCGACATCGTTGTGTCGTCCAGAGTAATCGGATAAACTCGGCCATTGACGCCCAAAACTTCGCTAGCCAATTCCACCGCATCAGCAAAACTTCCTGTCATCTTTTCTAGTGCCGCCATAAACAAATTACCAAACGCGTGGCCTTTCATACTGCCCTCGCCGAACCGGTAATTGAACAAATCACGAACTTTCGGCGAAGTGCTTAACGCCACCAGACATTGCCTGACGTCGCCCGCCGGCAACACGCCCAATTCATCGCGCAACACGCCAGTTGAGCCGCCATCGTCGACCATATTGACCAACGCTGTAATGCTGTGTGTATATTTTTTCAATCCAGAAAGCAGCGTGAAACTTCCCGTTCCGCCACCAATAACTACAACTTTTACCCCAAAATGATCATTATTCGAACTATCCGTCATGCCTGAATTATAGCACTTAATAAGCCCTAAACCAATGTGCCTTTTGGCAGCGCCCATTCCAGGAACGGCTGCTGCTGACAATCAATCGCGTTAATAATATGCGTGGCAATTTTCGCAGGATCGTTGAAAAACATATAATCAGCCGGAAGTTCTCGACCGTTCCAAAACGGAGTTTTCATAGCACCTGGCAAAAATAGTGCAACTCTAACTGGAAGTTTTTGCTCATCCGCCTGCATTCCCAAACTTCGCGCCAAACCCGCTTGAGCGTGCTTCGTGGCAACGTACACAGCTTCATCTGAGCGCGCTTTAACGCTACTTGTCGACCCAATAATCGTCAGTACAGACTTGCGATTCTGCGTTGACATCTTACGCCAAGCCCATTGGACCAGCGGCAACGCGCCTGAAAAATTAACTTCCGCCATACTGCGAACGCTCGGCTGATCTTCAAAATTACCGCGCCAGCCATATCCAGCCGCCCACACAAATTGGTCAATATCATCGCCGTTTAAAATCTGCTCAATTCGCGCCGACGCCGCCTCCACTTGATCTGAATAATACACATCCAGAGGAAAACCCTCGCCATGCCTCTGCGGATTATGAGTCTTACCTAGAACCAGCACACGCTCGCCACGTTCTCGCAGTTGCTTCGCCATTTCTAGTCCAAGCCCACTCGTCCCACCAAGAATAATATGCATATGGTTATTATAGCAATGGCAATATTAAATGTAAATTCCGTATCTAAGTCTCGGCCAAGCTTCTGCCAGTTCCTCGGCTGAAAATTCCTTAACGGAATCTAGCTCTTGTAAAGGCGTTTCCAAGCAAAGCCCAACAGCCACGGCAGCCACTCGCTTTATGAGATATTCCGCATTATCTGAAGAAAAAAATAAGCATTCTTCCCTAAATCCTCCTCTTATCCCTCCAACAGAATGTACACCCCGCCCATCCCGCCAGCTTCGCAGCTCAGTTTTACTATACGGAAACTGAAATGGCGATTGTATGGACGTAGACTGACTAGGAAGGCGCTTCTCTGCTAACATGATATGTCCTAAATACTCATGACAGCGACTAGCCAACATTACATCCATATTGAGAACCTCGTCCTTAACAACTAATCTAGTCAATAAAGCAAATAACAAATCCTCGTCGACTTCGCCCTCCATAATATTCTCGATTTTAACTCTGGCGCCGTAATTATCAGCCTTCCTCATACGTTAAATCCTTGGCTATTTTCTTATACTCTCTCCACTTGCTACCAAAAATCCACATTGCCATGGAAACGAGAAACAAGCTCATCCACTTTATCCGGAGAGAAACTCTCAGTAGGCGATTCCTTAAGCTCTTCTAACGACAATCCTGCACAATGCAAAGCCACAGCTCCGACGCGCAAAGCAAGCCTGACGATCTCTAGCTTCTGATCGTCGTCAGAGTTATTCTCAATGGAATCAGGAACAACAAGCTCGGTTGGTATTACTTTGCGCAAGAAAGAAATTCCACTATGCGACATAGGATCAGCTAATAGCCAGCCACTTACCTTCACCTCATCTTCAACCGCCAGACACTCTGAAATAGACACTCGCGCTATATCCTCACCGATTCCGCGAACCTTTTCTATCAAATCCTCATGACTACGAATATCACCCACTCTTCTAGCAAACACCATGGACGCATTTACAGTCCCATCTTCTTCCAAAGACCAATCGCCATCATAGATTCCAATCAAGCGCCGACTTTCAACAGAGGAATAATTCTCCGAGCCATTACCAGAGTCAATAAATCTAATATCAAAAGATACGCCGCCTGTACTTTTTTCCATGCCTGATATTCTATACTATTTTATGGAAAAAGTCAATACTATTCTGTCGGCAAACTATTTGCGCCACATAATTTCTGCCACTTCAAATGCACGTTATATCGAATCGGCGCACCCGACTCGCTCTCTTGGAGTCGCAACTCTTCAGGATCTATAAACATCACTTCGTCCGCATCAACGCCCGCTGAAAAATCAAAATTTTCCGTCCACACACGACAGGAAAAACAAATTTGATTAGCATCAATTCGTTCAATATAAATCTCGTCCGACGCGTCAAAAAGCTGGTAGCGAAGATTGCCCTTATAGCCAACCTCCTCATATAATTCCCGCTTCAAAGCCGACTCAAAAGTTTCACCATAATCCATTCCGCCGCCAGGAAGATCCCAAAGCGGCCGCCCATCCTCTTTAACAACCAAAATCTGCCCAGCATCATTATAAATCAGAGCCTTTATGGAAACACGATAGAGGTAATCGCGCTTGATAGCTCCTTCTGAATCATGTGTGATAAGTTGTCCGTTTATGGCGTTTGGCATAATAGCAATTATATCACAATTCTTTACTCAATTAACACGTAAGTGATCTTGTGTTATTATATGAACTTTTCTAGCTTAAAACCGGCATACGTGCCATCTTGTCTATATGCTTCCTCTCCGAGGAACGACGGAATTGCCCCAAGCGTATTACTATATACAAAATTCTCAAGACCAGAATCCGCCTGCACTTCTTCGGGCAAAATTTTCCCTATCATCTTATAAAAAGTATGCTCTTGATCCGACACTTTTCCGTCTAGATATTTCCGAATATCCGCACAGATCCGTTCATATAAATCGGCATTCAAATGAGAATTTGGCACCTCATAAGCTACAAAATGCGGAGCTACAGTCGTGATATCATTAAGCGGTTCAACAACTAGCACATCTTTAATCGCACTCGCATCAATAAAAATCACGAGAGACTTTTATCTTCCACGTTCGCGGTAATTAGCAAATCTGGCTGCTCAGCGGTGGTCGTATGAAAAATCTAGCACCAATTCTGGTTGCAACAACTTAATTCGATCTTCTATGGCTTTCGATCGTCGTGCTTCATACGTATCCAAATCAGACCCATAGCTCCTATTCAAATCAGACTCAACGTATCGAACATTCTGCGAATAAGCTCTGGGATTAGCCACCATAAAATCAACGTATTCTAACAGCTTCGAACGTTTATTTAACATATACGAAAGTACATTCGGTCCTAATAACTCATTGCCATGAGTAGAAATAATTGCAAAGTATTTTTCGTCATTACACCTTCCTATACGAGATCTTTTATATTAACTCGCCTTTGTTCCGTCGTATCTCGCTCGCGAACAGTAACCGTGTCGTCCTCCAGCGTCTGAAAGTCGACAACTACGCAGTGCGGCGTACCAATTTCATCCTGACGACGATAGCGCTTACCGATGTTTCCATTATCATCCCACATAACGCGTCCAGGATTTTTCTTAGATAGGCTAGCGTAAATTTCACGCGCCTTCTCCACCAATTCTGGCTTGTTTTTTTGAGTAGCGGCGAAACAGCAAATTTAACTGGTGCCAAATGTTCTGGAAGCGCCAGATAAACACGCTTACTGCCGTTCTGTTCGTCCTCACGATACGCGCTCGACAATACCGCCATCAGCGCTCGCTCGACACCAAAACTCGGCTCAATCACATGCGGAACAAACTTCTCATTCGTCCCCTTAATCGTATATTCCATACTTTTCCCACTGACACGCTGAATATTCATCAGGTCAAAATCAGTCCGATACGCAATCCCCATCAGCTCTTCTTTGCCAATTGGAAAAATCATATTCAATGTCAATCGTCTTCTTGCTGTAATGTGCCCCTGTCTTCCGCCGGAACATCTAACTCGTGAATATTATCAGGATTTAATCCCAATGCCTCCAAAAACTCGTGCGTCGACTTCAACAACTCATCAAATGCTTCCTGCCAATTTTCTGGATTGACAAAATATTCAATCTCCATTTGCTCAAACTCGCGAGAACGGAAAACAAAATCTCGCGGCGCAATTTCATTGCGAAACGCCTTGCCCTGCTGAGCAATTCCAAACGGCAAGTCTGGATAAAAACTATCAACAACGTTCTTAAAATTGGTAAAAATTCCCTGAGCAGTTTCTGGACGAAGATATGCAACGCTGTCTTCACTTTCAGTGGCGCCAACACTCGTCTTAAACATCATATTAAACGTGCGAGATTTACTCAGTGGATTTCCGTCTGGGCTTTTAATTCCTTTTTCTGCAATCACTTCATCCATTTGCTCCATCGTCAAACCGTCCGCATCAACCCCATTGTCTTTAAGGATATGATCCGTACGATAACGCCGATGATTAACCGTATCTTCACACAATGGATCGACAAACGTATCCACGTGCCCACTTGCCTTCCAAACTTTCGGATTCATCAAAATCGCCGCATCGACGCCATATATATCATCGCGCTCGTCAACAAACATTCGCCACCATAAATTCATAATGTTGCGCTTCAATTGAACGCCAAGCGGACCATAATCCCACGTTCCAGACAAACCGCCGTAAACATCCGACCCCTGATAAATAAAACCGCGACGCTTACACAGGCTAATAATATCTTCCATTTTTGCTTGACTCATTGAAAAACCTTTCTCCATGTTGGCAACATGGCGATTCACATTATTTCCTAAATTATACCATTTTACGAGCAATTTTACACCGCGGCGTGCTGTCTGGCGGTCAGCCAACAGTCATTTATAACCTCAGTTATTCCGCCAATTTGCGCCACGTTTGCCAGAGGTTTGGCTTGAATTAACCTTAACAATTTGATAGCGTCTGCGCCCAAATCGCCCTGCTCCGCCAATCTCAAACCTTTTTCCGCGCTATCGTACATATATTTTTTATCAGGAAGTAGCGCCGCTGTCGTTACGTCCGTACGAAGATTCAGTTCATCTCCCAGCAAACTCGCGTATTGCAAATAAAACCACGTTTCAATCAATTTTTGGTTTATTGCAGGATTATTCAATTGCTCCAAAACTTGACTCAGCACATAATACCACTCTGGTTCGTCAATGTTTTCACTCGCCGCAGAAACCAATTTCATTACCGAATATGCAAACTGCATCCGATCGTAATCTTCCAAAATATGCCGATAAAACGCCGACAATCGAGCGGAAGTTAATAGCCCCAAATCGCCCCGACCAGAACGAATAACCACGTCGCAAATCGCGAATAATTCGATTCCGCCCGCCAATTTACTGCGCTCCCGACGCACGCCTTTGGCAATCACGCTACGCCGACCTTTTGGCGTTAATAATTGCAAAACTCGGTCAGCTTCGGCGTAATTCGTTCGCCTCAAAACAATTGCTTTTACTCGTTCACTCTGCCCCGTCATTTAGAACCTCGCGAAAAATCGCTCGCGCCTCATTCGGACGCATCGATGTTTTATTCAAAATCGCCTTCACGCCAAGCGGACGCAAATCGTCCATTTTAACGTCAATATTCGTACAAACCACAATCGGCAAACTCGCCAAATCCGCGTACGATCGCAGCTCATTCAACAAAGCAATCGCCGTTTCACCAGCTAACAACATATCCAAATTAAAGCGTCAGGTTGCCAATTGTCAATAATCTCAATCGCCTGACCACCAGAAACCGCCACTCGATATTCCGCGCCAACATCCGCAGCAAACCTGCCCAGAATATCCGCCCAATTCTTATCGTCCTCAACAATTAACAGTTTTTTCATATCAAACTCAGCTGCCGACTAATTGGCATTTCTACATAAAAAGTCAGTCCATCGCGATGACGAATCAGACCAATTCGCCCATTCATCGCCCGCGCAAATTGATTCGCCACATAAATCCCCAGCCCGCTACTTTCCGGCCTTGTTCGCACGGTTTTTCGCGTTTCCATTTCATCAAGCAAAAGCCGATATTCCTTCAAACTCATCATCGGTCCAAAATCTCGCACGCTCATTCTCACGGCATCTTTTGTCGCCTTAACCGAAACCTTAATCTCCGATCCATCCTCCGTATACGCCAACGCGTTATTCAAAAAGTTCGCCAAAATTCGCCCCAAAAGTGTTCGGTTCGCCAATATCAATTGACTATTTCGGCTACTCTTAGGCCAGCTAACTTTTCGCCCATAAAGTATTGCGTTGAACTTTGTTTCCATCGCTACTTGCTGACATAAAAGCCAACGGATTGACCGGTTCAAGCGGAAATAACGACGGCGTTAAATTAGCTGAATTTGCCAAATCGATCGTAAGTTGCAACGCCTGTTCAGAAGTTCGAATAATTCGTTGCTGGATCTGAGTTTTATCGGCAGAACTGGTTAAATCGTCGTCCAACAGTAGCGCCAGTTGCCTAATCAAAGCCAGCGGCGTTTTTCAGCTCGTGTGCCGCCACCAAAAACGCTCGGCAATCCCCCAAAAATCAGCATCACTCCACTCTTTACCTGCCATACAATTCTAGTATAGCAAATATGCATCGAGTTTTTCTATTCAGAGATTTTTACAGTGCTCAATATAGTCTGGAAATCTGGCTTAAACGTGTCTGCGTCGGTTGAAAAACGAATAGTTTTATCGCGAACTTTCATCAAAACCACAGAGCCGCGCAATTCTTTCTCAAACGTACCGTCAATCCGAGTTGCTGAAATCCCGTTAAACTCAGTACTACTTGAGGTCAATTCGCCCTTCTTTAGTCGTGATTGATAATCATTCAGCACCGTATCCATATTCTTGTTGATAATCTCCAGCCTTAATGCAAATCGACTATTTTTATTAGTCGTCGAAGGAACTGAAACAGGGTGAAGATAAGCTTTGTAATCACCTCTGTCGCTGCCGTCATTTGCTACATATACACTCCAAGTTTTTGGATACATGAACGATACTCGACCGTATTCAGCAGGACCAACAAATTCAATACGCGGGTTTTTTGCTTCTTCAGAAAATTTCTTCTGGTCTGATTCGGCTTGTTCGCTCTTACCCTTAGCAACTTCAATCGCAACTTTACTATCAACACTGCTTTTTTCTCGGGAGTATTGCATATACGCCCAAATTGCCAAAGATCCAGCAATCAAAAACAATATCAGACAGCCGATTGTGCCGACCATCCAGCCATTAACTGAGCCACGCTCACTCTTATCTCTCGTCATCATATTGTAAAGTATAGCTTATGCTTTAATTGATGTAAAGATCCTACTCAGCGTTAAAATCCTCGCTAAGAACCTCGATATCATGTCGCATATCTTCCAGCGTGGCAGTAATTTTTTTTGACAATTCTCTCGCCTCAATAAACTTCTGTTTTGCTTCGTCCAGATTAAAATCATCGCCTTGAAACCACGCGATTCGCTCATTCAATTCAGTCATCATTTGCTCAATTGTCATATCGTTGTTCACTATTCTCAATCCTCGCTTTCATAATTATATCTTTTGTTGTAATCTCTACAATATTACCAATCTGTAAATCGCCCTTGATCATTGCATAGCCACGACGCAGCGCCATTTCCGGATCATACTCAGCTATGACTTTTTGTTGCGACAATGTTGCATTTACAGCCACATCCACACGACTTGACCACTGTTTTAGCGCTTCTTTTTGCAACATTGTTGCATTAAGCGATTGCTCTTCGATAGCTCTACAAATTGAATCTTTCGCGTCAATTAGCCTGTAATGCAAATGCCGAACCACTTCTCGCTTATCAGGAAACAGCAATTGCGCGGCGTTACTCGGCGTGGCTGCGCGAACATCCGCCGCCAAATCACATAAGCTCTCATCAATTTCATGACCGATTCCAGTCATTGTCGGAATGCGACTACTCGCCACCGCGCACACCAGTTTTTTTCATCATTAAAACTCGCCAAATCTTCCGCACTGCCACCGCCACGAATCAAAAACAATCACATCTGGAGATTCTGACATTTGATTAAAAATATGATATCGCTCGAACAGCTTGATCTGCAGCATTCGCACCCTGCACATTAACGTTGGCGACTACGAATTTCACACCACCCCAACGCTCACTGGAAATCTTCATAAAGTCGGCATATCCCGCCGCTTTTGTACTGGAAATAACAGCCACCCTCTGAGGATATTGCGGCAATGGACGCTTTCTTTCAGAATTGAACAAACCCTCAACTGTCAATTTTTGTTTCAAAAGATCAAAACTTCGCTTCAAACTTCCCTTGCCCAATGGGCGAATCTCTTGAACGTTCAGACTAAAGGCGCCATTATCCCTAAGCGCCGGCATTGCTCGAACGACAACTTTCATTCCATCTTCAATTGGCGTACGTAAATTGCTAAAACCAACAAAACACCGAACCAGCCCTGTCGTCATCTTTCAGATCGAAAAAAAGCGTATTTCGGAGGATAAGATTTGAGGTCAGAAACTTCACCCTCAACTTCAACCATTCCAGCAAAAGCCACGTCAAAAGTTTGATTGACAATTGCTATGAAATTGCTAACACTAAATCTGGGAATCATCTGGCTTGCCGTATTTAATCAGTGCGTGTTGATAGAAAATATAGCCAAAGATAATCGTACCAGTAAGTAAAATTGCTCGCGTCAGAATTATTCCAGCAATCGCCAAATCTGGCGGAGTGCCTGCCATACTTAAGAAAATAATCATAATGGTTTCATAAACGCCCGTCCCTCCAGGCGTAAACACGACAATCGCTGCTAATCCCGCCACGCCATATCCAACCATCAAAAATCGCCGGATTAACAAAAACACCCAGCGACAGAAACGCCACAGCAAACATCGCTACATCAAAAAAACAGTATAAACAGTTCCCCAAATCATCGGTTTTATCAGAAATTTCGGATGATTGGACAAATCTTGAAAATCGTCCTGCATATCAACAAAAAACTCTTCGACTTTCTTCGACTTCATCACTCGACGTTTCTTGCCCAAGGTTACAATTTTCACCAACGTATTGATGAACTTAGACAATTTAGTGGCAGTCGCCTGCATACGTCGCTTTGACGAAAACACGAAAATCAGGCCAAACGTCAGTGCCAAAAACCACGATAATCAGCAAGAAGCTAGCGGCAACGATATAACGATTAACCTTACCGTCAATAGCCAACGCCAGCACAGCAATCACCAACAAAAACCAAAAAGCGACAAAAAAATCCCGTAACGTAACGAATCACCTGTGCAAATGTCGAACGCGCCGAACTCACGCCGAGCTTATGCATTCGCCACGTCGTATACGAAATTCCACTAACTCCGCCCGACGGAAAAATGTGATTGACCAAATTAAGCTCCAGCGCAATTCTCGTCTGCTCCAGCCTGGAAATATGATGAATCAGATTCTTCTCTCAGATACGAAAAAAATCATCTCGCCGCCAGCGAAGTACACGATAATCTGGAACGGCAAAAGTAAGAATAATAGCCATAAATCCGCGTGTAAAAACAAATTCCACGCCTTCACGAGCTCATGCCGAGATAGAAAAATTATTATTGCCAAAACCACCAACGTCAAAACGCTCATAATAGCTCGTGGCGATTTTAACAGTTGCAACACCTTCGGTAACATAACCTTCATTATACCACGATAAATGTTATAATTACGATATGTTTATAGCTATTCTTGGCCGTCAACCAGAAATTTCTATCGCTGAATTAGAGGCGGTTTACGGCACTCAAAACGTCCAAAAGATCTCCAACCAAGCCGCCACGGTTAATTGCGACAATTTATCAATTGACAATCTCGGCGGAACAATTAAATACGGACAAGTTATCACGAAGATAAAGTCGCAAAAATCAGATCACAATACCCTGCTCCAAGCCTCAAAAATTATTGTTGAAAAATACACGAAAAAACTTTCGAATAGTCAGAAAAAAATAACGCTTGGAATAAGCTTTTATGGCAATAAAACAGATCCGAGAAACGTCCAAAAAATAGGAATTATCCTGAAAAATAACCTGAAAAAATCTGGCGTTAGTTTGCGTCTAATTCCTAATAAAACCGCCGCGCTGTCCACTGCGACCTCTCATAATAATAAACTTGGCAGGTCTGAGGCGAAAATTGAAATTATCATAGCTAAGAACGCGTACGGAGATTTGATAATCGCTGAAAGTCGTGGCGCTCAAATATCAATTCGTATACTCAGCGCGACCGCGGACGACCAAAGCGCGATGCCTTCGTGGGAATGCTTCCGCCCAAGCTTGCACAAATTATGATTAATCTATCTGGCGCAAAACCTGACGATTATCTCTGGGATCCGTTTTGTGGCACAGGAACGGTACTGCAAGAAGCTGCGCTTATCGGCGTGAATGCTTATGGCAGCGATTTGAGTGATAAGATGATATCTTACACGACTGAAAATATGAACTGGGTGGAAAAAACTTTTTCGACAAACACTTTCTGGCAAGCGCATCAGGCCGACGCTACCTCTGTAAAATTGACAAGTGAGCAGAAGAAGCGAATTTCTCAAGTTGTTTGCGAAACATATTTAGGTCAGCCATTTTCCGCTCCGCCAAGCTCAGAAAAACTTCACGAAGTAGTCGGAAATTGTAATCACATAATTAGCGATTTTCTACAAAATATCCATTCGCAAATCCGCCCAGACACGACACTTTGCATAGCCGTTCCAGCGTGGCAAAATCACGAAGGTAAATTTACTCACCTGCCTCTGACAAAGAATCTTAAAAAACTTGGATATCAACAAATTATCGATAAAAACCTCTTATATTACCGTGAAGATCAAGTTGTTGCCAGAGAAATATTGGTATTAAAACAGGCAGATATAGCCAAAACCGCTTGACAACTGGCTTTATTTTCGATAAACTAGAACAGATTGTTTTATAGAAACTATAAGGAGTAAAGAATGTCAAAGGTTAAAGCTGGTGGTTCTAGTAAGAATATCCACAACAATGCTGGTCAACGTCTTGGCGTTAAACGATTTGGCGGTCAAAAAGTTTCCGCTGGAGAAGTTCTAGTTCGCCAAACTGGTGCCACAAAGATCGCTGGTGACGGTACATACGTTAGCCGTAATTTCACCATCCACGCCGCAAAAGATGGCGTAGTTGGCTTTAAGTCAGTTAAGAAAACCAAATTTACCGGCAAATCAGAACGCCGAACGCAAGTTGTTGTTCTTTAATCGGTAAAAACTTTTTATTAAAATAGCTCCGGTAAATACGGAGTTATTTTAATATTAATAATTATTTCTTACATATACGAGAAGCGCCCTTGCAGAATCTCTATACATACCACTTCTCTTTTGCCACCCCTGTAATGAGTAAACCGTTTTTGTTTTTTTGTTTTTGTCTGTCCACATTAAATGACCCATCCATCATAGCAATTGCCAGCACTACAGTATATTCACGACTGCGCATTTTACCAGCACAATAATCAATATCACACACTTAGCATATCGCCAACAATCCAGCCCCCCATCATGTCTGACGCCTTTCCCGTCTTGACCACTGCGAATAACAGTTAGCGGAGATGTTGTAATATCTGGGTCAGCATCGGCATGAAAAGTTGCAACTGCATAATCTTCCGGCGTTTCTTGTTTTTTGTTCGAGGCTCTGTGTTGGTTTTGGTTTTTTTCCATATATAACTATTTTTATACCAAAAAAACAAGCAAAAAAAGTCAACCCCTAAGAGGCTGACCTTCCGCTCGATTTACTCTTCTATTGAATACCCAAATGATGCTTTTACGCGAGCCACGACGTCGCCAATTACAACCTGAGATTTCACCAAATAATCATCAACACCCAGGCTCTCAGCGCGCTCCTTGTCCTTTGGCTGGCTAAGCGCCGTTAGCATAATAATCCTGACATTAGCAGTTTCTGGCGTATTGCGAAGAATATCCAGGACATCAAAACCACTAATCTTTGGCATCATCACATCCAAAAAGAATCAAATCTGGATGATATTCAACAGTGGCAGACAGAGCGTCTTCTCCATTGTTGGCTTCCCTAACGTCAAATCCTTCAATCTCTAGTCGCGACCTATAAACCGCAGACAGAGCCATGTCATCCTCAACTAGTAAAAATCTTCTTTTTTTTGTCCGTTCATACTATCTCCATTTTATGTTGTCCAGCCTAAAAACACAAGCTTTTATAACGACTTCGCCTTATCCATCTGCGGATCTACGTTATTATTGACATCGTCCGACGAAAGATCAACTTTTACATCAGGTTCTATACCAGTTTTATCTATATTTTTTTGCCCTTTGGCGTGTACCATCTGGCTTCCGTAACCTTCATTTGCGACCCGCCAGGCAGTCCAAGCACGATCTGCACGCTTCCCTTTACCGTAACTCTTCTGCCCAACCAGCGTGGCTTTTCCGTATTCACGAAGCGCCCCAGCCGTAATTTCGCTAGCACTAGCACTGTTGCCGTTAATAAGCACCACCGTCTTCATGTTGCCCAGAATTGGCGTTCCAGTCGTACGCAGCGTTTTAACAATTTCAGAGCCTCGACGCTCGGTCATAGCTATTTGATTGTCTAGCCAAATACCCAATAGCCCTTGAGCAGCTCCAACCGTTCCGCCAGGATTATTCCGTAAGTCCAAAATCACCTTTTTAACACCTTTATCAACAAACTCCGAAGCGTATTTTCTGGACAAGCTCACTGTATCATCGCCAAATCGGTTAACTTTCAAAATACCAATTTCTCCATCAATTTCCGACTCTACTGCCGGAGAAACTATATTCTGACGCACAACCGACACCTCACGCGTTTTACCATCGCTTAATAACGTCAATTTAACGGACGTACCAACCTCTCCGCGAATTTTACTCACAACTTTTTCCACTGACCAGTCAGAAGAAGCCTCGTCATTCACCTTAACAATCACCTCGCCAGCCTTAACTCCCGCCTTCTGAGCTGGACTGTTTTCCAGAGGTTTTATGATAGTTGGCTTATTGTTCCTAAGACCAATCTCCGCACCAATTCCGCCGCCAATTTGCCCACTCAGCGACTTGTCAAACTCCTTCGTCTCATCCGGGTCCATATACGCCGTATGCGGATCACCAGCCGCTTCAACTAGCCCGCGATTGGCGCCGTAAATTAGCTTTTGAGTATCCAATTTTCCGTCATAATTAGCAACTAGCTCTTGGTATGTTTTTTGAACGCTGGATAAGTCTATCGTCTTATTTGAAGTTCTAACGCCAAATACCGACGCCACATTAGCAAACAGCGCATCGGAGCGAGCTCCCGCCACAAAACTAACAATAGCCACAATAATAAGCGTCAAAAACCAACTTAATTGCTGTCTTTTCTCTCCCGTAACCATATGCTTATTATACTACAAAACGCCCGTTTAACACGAGCGTTTTTGTACAGTGCTTTATGCTGATTAGAAGTAAACGTATGTCAATCCTGAAGCTGAGCGTGTGTAATGCCTATATAAACCATCCCAGGCAAAATTGTAATCGCTAACGGTAATAGTTCCGTCGCCATTGACAGATTCAACATACATAACATGACCGTAATATCCAATATTCATCACGGCTGCTGCACCAGCTTTTGGTGTTGAGCCACTAGATATACATGGCGTGCTGCAGTCGACGGCCATTGATTCGCGTTGCCTGCGCCACCAAAATGCGGAACATATCGTCCAGTACTATGAATTTTCCAAGCCACGTAGCTCACGCATTCACGCGTGTATAGCCCCCATGGATCGACATAAGCGTCAAGTGGAGCACTCGCCCAAGCGCCCGGATAACCGCCGCCGCCAGGTACGCCGCCCGGAATTGAAACATTACTACCACCAAGAGCTCGTCGGTTGGCTGCAGCCTGCTCTTCTCGCAACTTCGCTACCTCGGAATTGCGCTTCTGAGCCAGCGCCGCATAGTTATTTTGGTCATTCTTCGTGTCAGTAATCAGTTTTGCCTTCTCAGACTGTTTAGCTGCCATCGCATTGCGCTGCAATTCTTGGTCGCGAAGTGTATTCTCGACAGATTTCTTATTCTCTTCCAGCTTTTTCTGCAAAGACTTAATTTCTTTGATCTTATCATTCAATGAAGTTTTCAAAGAATTACGCTGTTCTTGCTTATCGATGTAATCGCTAATATTTTTTGAGCTAGCAAGCATCTCCAGCGGCGAAATCTGATCATCAACATACAAATCCGCCAAAATTCGCCCCATCGCTTTACGATTGTGCTTAATTAGCTCTTCGTTCTTCTTTATCTGATCATTAAGACTATTAATCTTCTTTTGGCTATCAGAAATCTGTGTCTGAATAGCTGATATTTGTCCATTTATCTTATCAAGTTCCGCCTGCAAACTATCAGCCATCTCACCCAAGCGCGAAGCCTCAGAATTATAGTTATCTGCTTCTTGTTGTTTTGCCTGAATTTCGGCGTTATAGTCGCGAGCTAATACGTGTGATGCCAAGCCAAAAATGCCCGATCCAGCGAGCAATGCAGACATCGCCACCAGAGACGCTCTGCTGACTAATGATGCCGAAACTGGTGTGGTGGACCGTAGTTTCATACGTCTATGTTAGCATAAGCATAATCAGTATGTCAAGGACTTTTACAACTTAAGATATTTGCGAGTTGCCACCCAAGATGACGCCACGCCAATTGCCGCGCCGACCAGAATCATACTCAAGAAAACCAGCACGCCGTACATTTTTAGATGATTCAAAAGATTATCGATAGGAATTCCGTATTTTACCATCGGATCATGTGCAAAAATTAACAGTCCATACCCAACCACTGTTGCGATAATTGCCGCAATAAATCCGTACATTATAGCCTCAACAATAAACGGACCTCTGATGAAACTGCGTTCTGCGCCGATCAACTTCATCATCTCAATCTCGTCCTTGCGGTTAAAAATTGCCATACGAATAGTGTTAAAGACCACAAGCGATGAAATTACCACGAAAACAACTGTAGCGATTGACCCGCCAATACTCGCCAACCTCACCCAACTACCAACTGTTTTAATAGCTTGCTGGCGCTCACCTGAGAATGATGGTTCCCTGTTAGGATCTTTATATTTTTTATATAAATTATCAGTTTTAACAAAATTATTTAATGACTGCTGGTTGTTCAGTTCCTTCACGGAAACACGAAGCGTTGCCGACATCTCATTACTAGACTCGCGAATCGCCTCAAGCGTATCTGGATTGTCCTTATATTGCTCGGCTTGCTTTTCACGCGCTTCTTCTGCGGAAATATACTTAACGCTATCGACATTATCTAATTTTTCAATTCGAGATTTAATCGTTTTAATCGTTTTTTCTGGCGTGTCACCCTTTAAGTAAATTGACATATCGGCACGCTTGGAGACATTTGAAACGGTATCAACCAAAACCTGACGCGCTGATAATGTTATAAACACGATAATCAACGTGACGCTCATCACCGCAGTCGCAGCAATTGTCAGCCAGGCATTACGACTAAAGTTATTGATACCATATCGGCACATTCTAACAAACGTCAACCAACCTCGTCGACGTTGACGTATACGGATAGTTTCTTTGTTCTTGTTGGATTTACTAGCTGATTTCATTACTGTTTATAACTCCCTCTCGCCTGATCAGAGGTGATTTTACCATGATCAATTGTAATAACGCGCCGCTTCAATTTATTAACAATCTCCACGTTGTGAGTCGTCAAAATAACCGTCGTGCCGTACTTGTTAATCTTTTCCAACAAGCGAACAATATCCCAGCTATGCTTCGGATCCAAGTTTCCAGTCGGCTCATCGGCAATCAGAATCTTCGGCTGACGCACCACCGCACGCGCGATTGCTACACGCTGACGCTCACCGCCAGAAAGCTGATGAGGAAAATGTTTTTCCTTCCCCTTAAGACCAACCAACTCAATAACCTTCGGCACAGTCGCCTTAATTTCCCGATTTGTCATTCCAGCAATTTCCAGCGCAAACGCCACATTTTCAAACACCGTTCGATTCGGAAGCAACTTAAAATCCTGAAAAACCACGCCAATTTTCCGACGTAACAGCGGAATATGTTTGTCCTTCAAATTGTCATAATCAATTCCGCCAACCACAATTTTTCCAGAGCTCGGCTTTTCTTCCCTGGTCAAAAGCTTCAAAAGAGTCGATTTGCCAGCACCCGACGTACCAACAATAATCACAAATTCACCAGCGCCAACATGAATGCTTGCTCGGTTCAGCGCCGGCTTGTTACTTTTTCCGTAGTTCTTCGTTACCCTATCTAACAGAATCATTACTAGTATTATACCATAAGCTAAATATTTTTAGAATTAGCATTTTGTTCTAAATACGCCGTGATAAATTCGTCAATATCTCCATCCAAAACACCTTGAGCGTTGCGATTTTCGTGCTTTGTGCGCGTATCTTTAACTAGCGTATATGGATGCAAAACGTAATTTCTAATTTGGCTACCCCAATTTGCCGATTCGCCAGCCCTGAGGTCGGACAAAGTTTCGGCGTGTTGCTCTAATTTCATCGCTAGCAATTTTGACCGCAAAATCTTCAATGCCGTTTCTTTGTTCTGAATCTGCGAGCGCTCATTCTGAATAGCCACCGTAATCCCCGTCGGCTCATGCGTCACTCGAACCGCCGAATCCGTCGTATTTACACCTTGACCACCCTTGCCGCCCGAACGATAGACGTCAATTCTTAAGTCATTCGGGTCAATTGATATTTCATCGGGCGCGTCAATTTTTCGGCAAAACCTCGACAAGCGCAAAACTAGTCTGGCGCAAATTGTCCGCATTAAACGGACTTAATCTCACCAAACGATGCACACCATTCTCCGACCGCAATTTTTCCATAAGCAAAAGATCCAGAAATCTCCAAAACGACCGTTTTAATTCCAGCGTCGTCATTTGTCGAGCGTTCCAGCGTATCAACTTTCATTCCAGACTTTTTCCGCCCAGCGCAAATACATTCGCTCCAACATCGCCGCAAAAATCCTGAGCGTCCAGTCCGCCCACGCCAGCGGAAATGCGCATAATTGCCGAGCGATTATCATATTCGCCAGAAAACAACAAATCGGTTTTTATGCCTATCAAAACTCTTCTCGATTGCCGCAACTTGCGCTTGGAATTCCGGCAATAAATCGTCATCACCAAACTCCATCAGCTCCACCATATCACCAACCTGCACCGTCAAAGTCTGCCAAGGTTCGACGGTCTGACGAAGGCTGGCGGCCTGTTTCGTTAATTCTTGGGCGTAATCAGGATTATTCCAAATTTCTGGCTGGTTTAATTGATCATCCAGCTCCGCCAATTTCTGCTCCAAATCAGAAAACTTCAGCGCTTTTTTAGCCTGTTCAATTTCTTTTTCTAATTCACCAATTTTCTTTTTTAGCGGTTGCATATATTTTATTGTACCATTTTTCAACGCTCAATTCTCTGTTAAAATAAAAAGATGGATAAAGATATTGAGAAAATTCTATTTACGAACGAAGAAATAAAAACGGCAGTTCAAAAACTTGGGAAAAAATTGACCGAGGATTATCACGATAAAAATCCTGTTGTCGTGGGAATTTTACGTGGTGCAGCACCGTTTATGATCGACTTGATACAAGCGATGGATTGCTATATGGAAATTGATTTCATGGCGGTTTCCAGCTACGGCGACGACACAAAATCTTCTGGATCTGTAAAAATCATCAAAGATTTGGATACCGACGTGACGGATAGGCATGTGTTGATAGTTGAGGACATAATTGACAGCGGTCGAACCGCCCAGGCGCTAAGAGAGTTATTTGCCGCAAAAAATGCTGCGTCGGTAAAATATGCTCGCTATTAGACAAACCAGCACGACGCGAAGTTGACGCAAAAGCCGATTACGTCGGCATCGATACGCCGAATGAATTTGTCGTTGGCTACGGTCTGGATTTTTCGCCAGCAATATCGCAACTTGCCATACATCGGCATCTTAAAACCAGAAGTTTATCAAGATTAAAAGCTCTTCTACGGCGGCGACAAATTGCTCGCCACGATCAGAATAGCTCTTAAACATATCAAAGCTGGCAGCCGCTGGGCTAAGAATCACCACGTCGCCAGATTGCGCTTTATTTTTAGCTGATTTGGCAACCTCTTTCATTCCTGCCATATTCAATTGGACAATTTCGCAATCAACCTTTTCTTCCCTTAAAACTTCCCTAATTTCATCAGCGTTAGCGCCATTGATAATTATCAGTCGCACGTTTTGCCTGGCAATTTCTTTTGCTAGTTCAGAATAGTCCGCGCCCTTATCTGAGCCGCCCAAAATCAAAATCTTCGGCTCCGCAAAAGCTTTTAATGCCGCAATCACGCTACCTGGAGTTGTCGAAATGCTGTCATCGTAATATTTCACGCCGTATTTTTCAGCAACAAACTTCAATCGATGTGGCAACCCCGCAAACTCGCTAAGCCCCTTCTTTATCTCATCATCCGACACGTTCGGCAAAATCGATTTCACCGCCGCTATCGCCGCGCAAGCATTGTCGACATTATGTTTCCCCGGCAAGCGAATCGCAGAAGTTATATCGTCCGAGAGAACAAATGGATATTCCTTTTTCTGCGCCGAACTCGTATCTGCAATCGACGAACTAAACTCATTTTGAGAATTATAGACAACATAATCGTCAGCGGTTTGAGACTTAGTAATATTCGCTTTTGCCGCCAAATAGTCATTAAAATCAGCGTGAACATTCAAGTGGTCAGGTTCAATCATCAGCACCACGGCAACGTGCGGAGATTTCTGCAGATCCCACAATTGAAAACTGGACAATTCATAAACGACAATGTCATTTTTCTCAATTTTCGGCAAAATATCCAAAGCTGGCACGCCAATATTCCCCACCAAATGAACGGTTTTACCTGCCGCGCGCAAAATCGACGAGATAAAACTGCACGTCGTGCCCTTGCCTTTTGTGCCAGTCACGCCAATTATAGTTGCTGGGCAATTGGCAAAAACTCATTTGTCGCCGACCAAATGCGACCGCTAGTCTTTATTTTTTTTTGGCGGAAGACTTGGCGACCTAACGATTAAATCCGCATCCTCCAGCCCCGAAAATCCCGTCCGATAAGCCACATTTTCCGGCAAATTATCTACTTTTTCACGCTCGTCCGCCACCAAAAAATCAGCTTCCGGAAACTTCTCTCGAAAATAACGCAAATTAGATTGACCTTCAACACCAAAACCAGCAATGACAATTTTCATAACCTGATTATATCACGGGCAATTTACGATTACACCCTAAAACAGCTTGTCGAGCTTATCGTACAGCTTTGTTAATAGCTCTTTTTCTTCCGAAGTAACTGCTGCCAACGTCCATGTGTTGGATGCAAAAAATTGACGAGCCGTTTCAATCAACTGGTCAGGAGTCACCGCCAAAATAGAATCTGGAACGGCAGCATAATCTCTCACGAAATCATCAGCAAAATATCGTCCTACGTAGAAATTACTTACTTGCCCAACAGTTTGAGCACCCATTTGATAACGACCCAGCGAATATGACTTCACACTTTCCAAATCTTCATCGGAAATAGATCCAGCCAAAACTTTCTTCAACTCTCTCACGATAATATCAAAGAGCTTTTCTGCAGTTTCAACATTTACTTGTCCGCCAAAATCCCAAGCCGAATCGTAAAAACCAATCGACGTATCACTAAAAATACCATACGCCAAGCCTTTTTTACGAGCTGCGCCAAAAATCCGTGAGCTCATCGTGCCGGTCAGAATGTGGTTCAATGCGTTCATAGCCGTGACTTCTTCGTCGCTTAGCTCGCGCGGAATCATCATTGACCAGCCAAACGTCAAATTCGTCGCCTCTTTTCGTCTAACTAAAACCGGATTAGCCCTACGCGGTTCATCACGAGGAATAACGAATCGCTCGCCCGTCTCCAATTGCCAGCCCTCAAGGTGTTCTTTTAATAGCCGCTTTTCGTCCAGCCATTTTTTTCCAGCCACCACAAACCGCATATTCTTCAAAGTATGCGTTCGCCTGTGATGATTTTTAATGTCCTTTAGCTCAATATTAGCAATTGTTTTTAGGCGCTGATTATACGTCAAAATATCTTCACCCAGCGCCTGCTGAATGCGCGGCCACATCACGCGATTGTGATTGTTGAGATAACCAGTTAGTTCAGAGCGAACATTGCCCTTTTCCGCCTCAAGCTCATCGGCGTTGAATCGCGGCGTTGTAATAGCCAACCTCTGAAGCTCCAAAAATCCTGTCCCACTCAAAATCCGCACAAATCGCTTCATAAACCATTGAATAGTCAGAAGTGTAAGCGTTGTGATAAGCGCCGTTCTTGGTAAATTCCTGCTCGTAATTGTGCTCCGAACGAAACTTTTCATTCGCGCCGAACGCCATATGCTCCATAATGTGAGCCGTTTCGTAAATGTCTTTATTTAGAACGTAGCGATTGCCTGCCCTGAATTGCACCTGAAAACTCATTACTGTAGCATCTGGAACGTCAATCAATAAGCCACGCGCACCATTCTTCAGTCTAATTTCCTCAACTGTATGTTTCATTGCCTAATTCTCTGATTATTTACGATTTTTCTTACGGTTCTGTCGCTGAGTCTTTTTCTTCTTTCGAGCTTGATTCTTCGCACGATTTGATTCCGCGCTAGTCTTGCCCTTTTTCACAGAGAAGTCATCGTCGCGATTTTCCTCGCCCGAACCAATTTCATTTACGCCACGCTCAACGGCATTTTCTGCCAACCTAGTTAGCTCAGTGTCATATTCGTCGTCTTGAGATTGACGGACTGTAGCGTCGGCTTTATGAATATTAAATATCGTTGCCAGAACTTCATCGCGGAGATTAGCCTGCAAACTCTCGAACAACTTCTGGGATTCTGATCGATATTCCACCAAAGGATCACGCTGTCCAACACTTCGCCAGTGAATTCCCTCGCGCAAATGTTGCATATTTTCCAAATGCTGCATCCATAATGTATCCAACACCGCCATGTAGACTTCGCGCTCAACTCCGCGCAAATCATCAGCACCAATCTCACGCTCTTTCTCCGCGTAAGCTTCTTCAGCCAGCTCCAGCGCCTTCTCATAGCGCAAACGATCTTTCTTTTCCTTACCAACCTTTTCAATTTTTTCCTTATCAACCGGGAAAATAACCGAGAAATCCTCGACAAACTTTGGATTATTCTTTGATGGAAGAGTTGTCAATTCGTGAACTTTAGCTCGCAATAATCGCTCAATTTCCGGCTTAATATTATCGCCTTCCAAAATCCTACGTCGCATAACATAAACGACGCGACGATGACGGTTAATCACATTGTCATATTGAACAACATTTTTGCGCGTATCAAAGTTGTAGCCTTCAACTCGCTTCTGCGCCGCTTCCAATGTTTTCGATACGGCGCGAGTTCTGATTGGCGTATCATCATCAACGCCCAGCCTATCCATCAACGACGCAATTCGCTCGCCCTGGAAAATTCGCATCAAATCATCTTCGGTCGAAACATAGAATTGAGTCTCACCTGGATCACCCTGGCGTCCGCCACGACCACGGAGCTGATTATCAATTCGACGTGATTCATGACGCTCTGAACCGATAACGACCAATCCACCAAGTTCCTTGACACCCTCGCCAAGCTTAATGTCCGTACCGCGACCAGCAATATTTGTAGCCAAAGTAATCGCGCCTTTTTCGCCGGCTTTCGCCACAATCGCAGCCTCACGCTCATTGTTCTTGGCGTTCAGAATCTCAAATTTAATGCCTTCTTTTTCCAAATATTTGGCAATTTGCTCATTCTTTTCAATAGAACCAGAGCCAACCAGAACAGGACGACCTTGCTTGTGGTAATCCTTAATCGCCTCAGCGACAGCTTTCAGTTTGGCCTTTTCAGTCTTGAAAATCAGATCTTCCTTATCCTCGCGAATAACTGGTTTGTTCGGTGGAATTTGGATAACATCAAGTGAATAAATTTGTTGGAACTCTTCAGCTTCAGTGAACGCCGTACCAGTCATACCGCTCAATTTATTGTACAAACGGAAGTAATTCTGGAATGAAATTGTCGCCAAGGTCATACTCTCTTCCAGCACAGGAACGCCTTCTTTTGCCTCAATGGCCTGATGTAAGCCTTCGTTGTAGCGGCGACCTTGCATCAAACGACCAGTATGTTCGTCAACGATAATCACCTCGCCATCATTAGTTACGACGTAATCTTTGTCGCGCTTAAACAATGTCTGTGCTCGCAAAGCTTGATCCATGTGATAAACACTGCGCACGTGATCTGGTGTGTACAAGTTTTTTATTCCCAACAATTTCTGAACTTTTTCAACACCTTCGTCAGTCAGAGCGACACTTCGGCGCTTCTCATCCAAAACGTAATCTTCCGGAACCAACTTCGCGGCGATTTTAGCAAACGTGTAATAATTGTCAGGATTTTCAGCCGCTGGAGCAGAGATGATAAGTGGCGTACGAGCTTCGTCGATAAGAATTGAGTCGACCTCGTCAACGATTGCGAAGTTCAATTCACGCTGCCTGAGCAAATCGACATCATTAACCATGTTGTCGCGCAAATAGTCAAGCCAAACTCGTTGTTAGTTCCGTAAGTAATATCCGCAGCATAAGCTTCCTTACGCGAAACTGGACGAAGCTTTCGCATTCGAGGATCGTCGTGATGCTCATTGTCGTAATCTTTATCATAAACAAATGACGCTTCGTTAATAATCACACCAGTGGTCAAGCCCAGGAAATCATACACTTGACCCATCCAGCCGGCGTCGCGCTGCGCCAAATAGTCGTTAACCGTCACCACATGAACACCTTTGCCCTCCAAAGCATTCAAGTAAGTTGGCAGCGTCGCCACAAGAGTTTTACCTTCACCGGTTTTCATCTCGGCAACGTTACCCTCATGAAGAACCATACCGCCAATCAACTGCACATCATACGGACGCTCACCAATCACACGCTTAGCAGCTTCCCTTGCCACGGCAAACGCATCCGGCAAAATCGTATCAAGCGTCACACTCTTCTTCGACAAACGCTTTTTCAACTCATCAGTTTGCGCACGAAGCTCCTTGTCGGACATCTTTTCATATTTGTCACTCAGACCGTTAATAACGTCAACTTGCTTACGCAATCGTTTCAAAATCTTCTTCTGTGGATCGCCAAAAATCTTACTCAGCGCTTTTTGTTGTGTAATTGCCATAAACCTTAAAACTCCCTCACTTTCAGGCATTTTCAAAAACTTCTTTTATTATAACTTTTTTCAGGCAATTTGAAAAGAAAAAGCGCCCAGAATCTGAACGCTTTTCTGCTAATTTCATCTATCAATTATTTTCGACCGAAAGTTTGCTTTAGCTTCGCCAAAATTCCGCGACTTCCGCCAACGTGAGCCAACACATCGTCTTTATACTTACGAACTTGACCGTTCAACCTAGCTTCAACAATATCCACCGCAGCCAAAAACGTTCATAGTTGAATCCTTTAGCTACAATTTTTCTTATCTGGCACATTGATGATAACTTCAACCTCGTACTTGTTGCCGCCAGGATTGTCAATCTGCCTAATCTTAACGTCTGCAGATGCACTCTTTTCGGGCATGTCGCGGCAAGTATTTACCTAACGAACCAATTTTTCGCTCAACGTATTTTTGTTGTAGCGTTCAGCTCATATTTAACGCCAGTAATTGTAATATCCTTAATCATTTTTTTCCTCCTACTAACTAGTACGCTCTTATTATATCACGTCACGGCCATTCATATATGGACGCAGCACCTCTGGGACGGTCAAAGTTCCATCTGGATTCTGGAAATTCTCCAAAATCACTACCAAAGAACGAGCCAACGACACCGCAGTTCCGTTCAAAGTGTGAACAGATTCAATTGTGCCATTTTCTCGACGAACTCGAATATTCAAACCACGAGCTTGATAATCGGTACAGTTCGAACAACTCGTCAGTTCACGGTAAGTTTGATCAACTGGCGACCAATATTCAATGTCGTACTTCTTTGCAGCCGGCGCACCCAAATCGCCCGCCGCAATATTAACCACGTGATAAGAAATACCAATTTGCTGCCAAAGCGCCTCTTCAACGCTAAGAATTTTCTCATGAATTTCTTTAGACTGCTCAGGCAAACAAAACGCGTACATTTCCAACTTATTAAATTGGTGAACTCGGAACAGACCACGCGTGTGCTTGCCGTATGTTCCCGCCTCTTTTCGATAGCAAGGACTATATCCAGCGTATAGCAATGGCAAATCTTTTTCGTCCAAAATCTCATCCGCGTGGTAGCCGGTTAATGGCATTTCCGCCGTACCAACTAGCGTCAAATCTTCGCCGTCAACTACATATTCGTTGCTGCCCTCGCCCTTTGGAGTAAAACCTGCGCCCTCAGCTGTTCGCAAATTGACCATATGCGGCACAGTCATAAAAGTAAAACCTTGCTTTGTTACGTAATCCAAGGCAAATTGAGTTACGGCATTTTCCAATAAAGCCAAATCGCCCTTCAAATAATAAAACTTCGCACCAGCCACTTTTAGCGCCGCGCTCAAAGTCCACCCAGCCACGACTTACAGCGTAATCCAAATGGTCTTTTTGCACCAGTTTTTACAATCGCCATAAACTTTTACCTCAACAGAATCTTCTTCACCACCCAGAGGCACGTCGTCAAAAGTGATATTCGGGACGTTTTTAAGAATTGCCGCAACTTTTTTTCCCTCGGTCGACTTCAAATAGCTCTCACGCTCTGCCAGCTCAACTTTCAATTGCTTGCCCTGATCAATCAGTTCTTGGTCTGGTCGACCGCCTTCATTTTCGCTGAAATAACATTGCGCCGTTCGCGTAGCGCTTCAACCTGCTTCTGCAAATCGCGACGCTCATCATCTAATTGCAACAATGCCGCAATATCAACTTTATAGCCTTTATCGTTTGCCGACTTTTTGCACCAAATCGACATTTTCTCGGATGAACTTAATGTCTCAACATATCTTCATTATATAACAATTCTGAATAAAAAAATAGCCTCAAGAGCAGTTGAAATACTGCTAAATTTATCTCTTTTAAACGTGAGAAATCATTCCCACACCAAGCATAGCCAATAACACCAAACCTAATGCAAATCGATAAATTATAAACGGTCGGAAATTATTACTCTGAATAAACTTCAATAACCACGACACAGCCAAATAGCCAACACCGAATGAAATTACCGTGGCGATTATAGTTGGAGTCCAGCCAACGCCGCCAGAAATGTGTTTATATTCGGTAGCGACTTCCAACAGCCCCGCCGCGACTAGTGCTGGAATACCCAAGAAGAAACTCAACTTCGTAACCGACACGCGGTCAAATCCACGAAACAGACCGACTGAAATCGTTGCACCGGAACGACTAACTCCCGGAATGAGCGACAAGCATTGCCCCGCGCCAATCGCCAAAGTGTCTTTCCAGCTCGTCTCAGTTTCGCCACGCTTGTTATTTACCGCACGATTGTCAGCCAGCCACATAACAACACTCCAGCCAATCAACCCAAACGCCACAAACCACAAACTGCGCAGAACTGTTTCAACTTCATGCTTAAATAATAATCCGACAATCGCAATAGGAATTGAGCCGATAATAATTGCCCAACCATATTTATAATCAAACTTTCGGCGCGCCCGCTTCCACCATAAACCACGCCACCAAGCCTGTAAAATTCGCCAGATGTCGTTCCAGAAATAAATCACCGCCGCCAAAATTGCTCCGATCTGGATTATCGCCGTAAAAGCCACGACGCTCGGATCGTCAATTCGCATTCCCAACAACTTCTCAGCAATCGTCAAATGCCCAGTCGAAGAAATCGGTAAGAATTCCGTAATTCCCTCAATTACGCCGAGAATAATTGCTTTGCCACCAAGCCACGCTTAAAAAAATCACCTTTCATCCTTCAAGTGTAGCATTAGCAGTAAAAATCATTCAAATGCGTGGGACCCTAAGATTCGGTATTTTCTGCTTCAATCGAGTTGTGATAGAACAAACCGCCAACATTCACGCCTCGCAGGAGCATAAATTTTCAGCCAGTTATCGGCTTATAAAAAAATTCAAGCAACCGTCAAAGAATATCGCGTTACACTTTTTAGAAACGGACAGCACAATTTTTATCACCATCACGACGCACGTTAATTTCTGGCTTATTCGCCTTTGGTAAATCCACAAACTCAGCTTCCACCTTAAATTTGTCAGAATTTATTCGCGAAACATTCCCCACTGGCATATTAATAAAAATTGAATTAGCGTTTGTCGTATCTGGAATATCGATATTCACTTTCTTCGTGAGCTGCTGCGATTCACGTGCATATTCCAGCCAGCGTGCGCGCTAAATATTGCGGCGCTTGCCAAACTCATGAAAAACAACGGATGCCGCCACGATCATTGTGACTACAGACAATCGATTGACCTTCCAAGCGAATATGCTACGCGTTACAATTGCGCCAAATATAACCGTCGCAATTCCGCCAATTGCTAAGGAAATCCATACTCCCCACGCCCACATTTGCATTCCCAAACCACCGAGCATATTAACCACGGAAATGCCGAGCGCCCCGCCAACAATCAGCCCAAACAGTATCGCTAGCGTCGTAAACAACACCATAGCACCGACAAAAATATTGGAAAAAAATTTCGCAATTGGAGTTTTTTTCTAACAGACACAGTTGAACTTCCATCAGCGGAAGCCTCCTGGCGCAGCCAGTTACTGGCTTCCCGCGCATTCGTAATTTGTCCGACGCGGTTTTTGCTGGCGGCATTGACACCCACATCGCGAGATAAACCAGCACCATCATACCAAATGTTGCGAACGGCGAGATAATTGCAATCAGTCGCACCCACAACGGATTGATATTAAAGCATGCCGCTATTCCCGCACACACGCCGCCAATGACAGCCCCGTCCGTGTCGCGCATCAATTGCTTTTTCTGGCTTCTCATTATCATCCGTCAATTCATCAGTTGAGTCCTCGCTATCATCCGAAAAAAATCGCGCGGTTCGCCCATTTGATTTTTTTAATCGCCAAAACGTCATCATCGCTAATAACGCCCTCTTTCATCACGCCACGCTCGGCTAGAATCTCAACCATTCGCGCCTCAATTTCCTTCATCGCTTCTGCGTCGGCGTGCATATTTTTTTCTGAATCGAATTAAGATATTTTTTTCTAGCGATTTCTTAGCGTCAATTTCCACACTAAACGCCGTCTTTGCCAGATGAATCCTGGTTATTTCCTTCATTATTTTATTCCTTTCTAAGTTATCAAGCGAATTATTTAACATATTTATGCGATCTTTAAGCTCGTGAATCAATTGATCGCCGTGATCCGTCAATGAATAATATTTTCGCGGCGGACCCTGTTCGCTTTCCCTGCCATTCGTGTTGCAAATATCCGTCCTTCTGCAATCTATTCAGCAGCGGATAAATCGTACCTTCGACCACGGTTAAATCCGAATTGTTCAATTGCTTTAACGATGTCGCCGGCGTACTGCGCTTTATTAGAACAAACCAGTAAAACACAGTAAACCAAAAAAATCCTTTTTCGCAATTGACCGCCAAGCTTTCCGCATAGCTATCAACGTCCACTTTTACCTTCTTTCGGTATATTAGAACCCTTTAATTTTGCTGTCTTTGATCAGGATTTGATAATCGCATTTTTAGCCAAATCAACGTCGTGCGTCACGATAATCAGTGTTGCGCCTTCTTGCTTGTTGTAATTGAATAGCAATTCTTCCACCTTCGCGCCAGTTTCGCTATCCAAATTTCCCGTAGGTTCGTCCGCAAAAATGATCTGAGGACTACTGACAATTGCCCGCGCAATCGCCAAACGCTGCTTCTGACCGCCCGACAAATCCTTTTGCACGATTCTTACGCTTCGTACAAGTCCACCGCCTTCAGCGCCTCATTGATCTTACTTTCCTCAAGCCCTTGGCATTTTTCACAATTTCCAGCGGCAAACTCACATTATCCGCCACGCTTTCATTGCCCTGAACAAAGAAGCTCTGGAAAATAAAACCTATTTTTCTCGCACGAAACTCGTCAACTTGCTTTTGCTTCAATTTCAGAATGTCCTGACCGTCAATAATCACCTCACCTTGCTGCGGTCGATCCATGCCAGAAATTGCGTGCATCAGCGTCGATTTTCCTGAACCAGATTTTCCCAAAATCGCCACGCTCACGCCCGTCGGAATTCGCAAACTCACATCATTTAGCGCCACAAATTGATTCTTCTTTTTTCCGTAAATTTTCGTCACATTTTTAAGCTCAATCATAACAATTCTCCTATTCCGTCCTTAACGCTTCAATTGATCTCAATTTTGTTGCCTTGCGGCTCGGCAGCCAGCCAGAAAGTACCGCCATAATCATCAGCCCGATTACCAAAAAGTCCCATTTGCAAAGGATTAACGACTAATAGATTCGTACCTTGCTCCAACTTCAGAAAAATTAGCAATCATAGGGTTGAGTAGCGACATCAAACTCGCCAAACCAACGCCGATCAAACCGCCGAGAAACCCAACCCATGCCGCTTCATACCTGAACATTTTACCGATATCACGACCTCGCATTCCCAAAGCTTTCATTAGCCCAATCTGGCTAGTTCGTTCCAAAACCGAAATATACATCGTATTAACAATTCCAAACACGCTCGCAAGTAACGCCAAACCACCAAACCCAATCAGCGCCATTTGAGCCATATTCACAAAAGTCAGCATAGCCTTGCGTACATCCTGAACTGAAGACGCCATGTAGTCCTTGCCAAGCTCACTCTTCACCATCTCAACATTTTTTTCTCATCATCAACAAACGCAATTACATAAGAATAATCATTAGGCAAATCTTTAGGGTGACTAAAGTCGTAAATATCCTTAGCGTCGTCCACAGAAACGCGCACGGCTGGCTGATAAAACAGAATCGTGTCCGAAGGTTTATCAACTGCCGCAACTTTCAGAGATATTTCCTTGTCAGCGTTCTTGCTCGGCGAATCTCCTTTTTTTAGTCCCAATGTAATCGTTTGTCCAATCGCTGATTTTGCATCACTAAATCCCATTTCTTTTTACGTAAGATTCTGAATAACAACCTCGCCCTTTTTCGGCATAAAAATCATCCAAACTACCAGCCGCAAACCCCATTCGGGTCTTATCAAACTTCACAGTTACACTAGGCACGAATTTTTTTGTCACTTGCCGAACTTTTTGGCATATAAAAACCCATACATAGAATAAGCTGGCGTCACTTTTTTTCTACGTGCGGAACTTTCTGTATTTTTCACGTCGTTATCAGTCATCGAATATTTTTCTATCGCCTTAGACTGATCCTTTTCCGTATCTTCCGAGTCGCTATATTCTGGAAGGTTGCTATCAGGTCCCGATGAGGTCACTTTTTTATAGACCGAAACAGATTTTTATCGCCAGCCGCGTCGACCATGCTGTTCTGTATACAGCCGACCGCCTTCTCCAGCCATCAGCGCCAAACCAATCGTAAACGCTCCAACTGAAATTGCCAGCGCGGTTAAAATCGTGCGCTTTTTGACTGCCCCCAAATTTCGACCGCGCGTTTGATGATGTCAATTCTTCTCACATTAAGCTCCTTGTTGATTTACTATACATAGTACTATGTTATACAAGGCACCTTTAAATAGTCAAGGTATTTTTGAGAATAATATTCAAAAATCGCAGGCTCTGTCAGCTTTGCGGGATCGCTATTTTCGCCCAGCTTTAACTATCTTCGCCAAACCATTAAGCGCGCGCTTATAAAAAAAGAGTCAGAAGAAGTGCCACTGTTATCGTTCACACGCTCCCCGCGACTCGCCATCGCTCACACTGTCCTGAATCTCACGACTGCCCGCAGTAGCCCCGTCCTTCTCATCGACCCATTATCCACCAAACCAGCCATATATCTAGCGGCATCAAAAAAACGTCGGATCTCCCTCAAATCTTGACTGCTCCATCATCTCCGTAATCAACTACTGCAGAGATAACCTGCTCGTCGTCCTTATTGTAGATTTCATCATCAATTCCATCGTAATCATCAATCTCTTCGTCGCCATATTCAACGTCAAAGCGTCCGCTATAAAAATCGACAATCGGCGACAATACCACGGCACAAATCCCCTTGGTCATTTCTCTGCCATACGCTCATCAATATCACCAGATCAGGAGTAGACAGATCAGCCTCCCTCAAGCAGCTTAACAGACTGTCCTTTACTGATAATTAGACGACCACTTCCTCTGCCCTAGACTCATCAATATATATCACATCCTGTGGCGATACGTCCGAATAAGTATCGAGTGTGTATAGCGCTTCAGGAGACATTGTCTCGGCTGTAACTTGTCGTAATCTATCAGGCACTCCATTATTATATTCTTCAGACATTTTATGACCTCCTCAATTTAATCTTATTCCTCATCATATTCATCTTCAATCTCTTGATCTCAAAAATCTCTTCAATCACATCTTCCAGCGTAATATCCTCAGCTCCGTCTCATCATCCATCACTACAAACAAAATGATTGTGCGTTTGAATGAATCGACTTAAGACCGTATCCAGACGCGACCTCTTGTCAATATCGTAAATTTTATCGCGGTACAACTGGCTAATTGGCAACGGCAAATCCTTCCCGACGACATCCTTCACGTATAAAACTCCGACCAATTCCCCGTCAGATTGAACTGGAATTCGCGAATGACCAGCGTGCTTGATCTGAGCCAACAGTTGCGTCCAGCTCATCATCCAAATCCACGACAAAAACCTCGCTCATCGGCGTAACCAAATCGCCAGCAGTCTTTTTACTAAACTGTAGCGCTCCCGCCGCGATTCGGCTTTCATCATAATCAACCGGACTATCCGACCCTAACGGCGTGCTCGTGAATGATCTCTCCAGCTCCTGATGAGAATATAATTGCGGCGTTTCCTTACCCAGCCAGCGATTCAACAATTTCGACATCGGCTGAGCAAGCGACCAAAAATAGCACGTAAATTACATCAAGTAGCCAAAAGAAATATCGCACAAATCGATATCCACGCTGCGAGAAAAATCGCCTGTGGCAAAAATCTCGCCAAACATCGTGATGAGAAGCGTCGCAATTAAAACCGCCAACCACACCATTAGTCATATTTCCCAGCAAAATTGACATCGCAGTATTCACGCCGACATTGCCAAGCAAAAATACAGAAAAATCAAATAATAGCCGTCTTTTTCGATATCGATACACTCGCGCCGCAATTTTGTCGCCCTGCCTGGCTTTTTCGCTTCAAGTCATCAGGCCGCGCCATCATTAAGCCAATATTCAGACCGGAAAAATAGCCCAGAAAGCGCCAATAAAAACAGCCGCTGCCAGCCATAATAAAATATCAGACATAATTATAACCTCTACTCTGAATCGTAGCTAAAAACATCCTGTCAGAAAAATAACTCCAATAAAAAAATCCATATCTTTAATTATACCACTCTACCAGCTGCCGCCTCCGCTGCCGCCTCCGCCGCCACCAGCAAATCCACCGCCAGACGAACCGCCAGAAGTTGAAGAATAATCACTAGCATGGCCAGCCGCCGTCGACAAACCGCTTAGTCCAGACGAAAAACACCACAGCATTGAACATGCCTTGCCCAACATACTAATCTGGCGCCTCGCCAACTTGTCTCGTAATATTTGCCCATTTGCTTGCTCCAATTTTTTTCTCTTGCCCAAACAACACAGCATAAGGCAAAACTCTTTCATATAATTTAACGAGTTGTTTTCCGTCGTTCACATCAACAACTACTTTTTCCGCACCCTCAGGACTTTGTAGAATATTCAAGCGCTCAGCTTCAGCCACACCAATATACATTTTCAATCCCTCTAAATATCGCCTCAAATTTAAACCTTTATCTGTCAACGACCAACCTCTGGACGCGAAGACGAGCATAATTGACATAACAAGGAACATCGGTGACAAAAACAAAACAGTCAACACAAGAACTCGCTTAAACCACTCTCTCATTATTCGTTGCACCTCTGGATTTTGCTCGCATAAACCATATTTCTCTCTGGCTAGCGTCTCCAGATTCTTATCATCGTCACGTGTTCGCGTCATGTATTTTATATTATTTTGAAGATTTTTCAGATTTAGGCGTTGACCTGGTTTTGGAATAGATGGACTGTCGAACATATCCTGGATAATTTCAATTTCCTCGGCTTTAAGCTCTTGCAAATCTTTAATAATTTCAATCTCATATTGCGCACCGCTAAACAGCGAAGATTTTTTCACTTCATAAATTTTAATATAATGCCGAACCGCCAGGTCTAATAATTGCGCAACCTTTGGCAAGCCTTTAGCCTTGAATGGATCGTATTTTTTCAAAACATATGTCGACATCAAAACACTAATATCCTCTGGCGGCAAATATTCCGGTGGAATCGGTTTTAACTCCTTCTCTCTGCCGACTAGCCGCATATATCGAATTATTAGAAAAATCGCCAAAGGTGTCGCGATTGTATAAGCCAAAATCTGCATCAAGTTCCAAATTCCAATCAACTTTTCCATTAGCGTTTCTTGATATCCAGAAAAAGTCCCGTCCTTAAATCCAACCGCCACAGTTACGCCCTGTTGACGACTCAATTTATCTATTTTTACAGTAATCCGACCCTTTATCTTCGCTCAAATCGCATTGCGTCGTCGAACCTCGACTGCCAACATAACAAAAAGCTTTTCCTTGCCTTGCCGCAACCAAAGACTCATCAAGTTTCACGGAAATTTGCACATTTTCCATCGGGACGCGCCATTCGTCACCGATCACATCCCAATAGAATTCATCACGCCCCGTATTACTATAATTCTTAGTTACATCATGCTGTGTAAACTTAATAATATAAGTTTTCTCGCCTTTCACGTAAGTGTTTTTATTGCCAATCCTCAGCTCATCGCCATTCCAAGAATATTCGAGCGACGTACCATTTTCATCAGTCACAGATTGCAATGAAAAATTCGTCGAGTGATTATCGTACTTCTTAACAAAAACTGGCGCGATTCCCCTGATTTTGGTCTCGGCGGAAAAATTAGCAGTACTCGCCAAGTAGCTTCCACTTTTGATCGATTATCAGAGTCGCGACTCAGTGAATATTCCGCATCAAATTTTGTGATAGTAAAATTATCCGTCGAGCGTGCCGCAAACGCCATTTTGCCAGACCCGACCAGCAATAGCCCAACAGTTAGTAGCCCCAAAAGAAAACGTTTCATGCTTTAATTATAACAAAATTACAAGTTGACTTGCGGATAAATCGCCCGAGTTGTTTCGTCAATTTCGCTCTAAGCTGTGGGAACGGCACACCTTCACGTGCTGTAATGCCCTCAAAAATCCAGAATACTCGCTCAGAATAACCCCAACCACAAGCCGGCGGCATTCCATATTCCAACATCTCAACGTAATCAATATCAAGCATCATCGCTTCCTCATCGCCAGCGTCACGCATTTGCTGTTGCTCAAGGAAACGATTCAATTGGTCAATCGGATCATTCAGTTCAGAGAATCCATTACCCAATTCCGAACCAGCGATCACCGGCTGAAAACGCTCCACCGTCTCTGGATTTTCCGGATTAGTCTTTGACAACGGACTAATAAACTTCGGCGTATTCACCAACCAAAACCGGACCAGCAACATCTTTACGAATATTCTTCCATAATTTATCAATGCTGCGCGGAATAGAGTCAGTTTTTTTCGACTTCCAAATTATATTCTTTCAGCTTAGCGGCAACCCTTCAATTGTCGTGTTATAAACGTCGATTCCGTAGTGCTTGCGAATAACTTCAGCATAATCCCAGACTCCCACTCGCCGCTCATATCGACATTGAATTTGCCCAATTGGAATTGCAGAGTGCCAAAAGTCTTCTGAAGCACATCTTTATACATCGACCTCATGAAACGCATTCCCTGCTTCCAATCCCAGTAAGCCGCATACCACTCCATAGCAATATGCTCCGGCAAATGCTCGTCAGAGTAATTTTCATTACGAAAAACGCGGACCCAGGTCATAAACTTTTTCAAATCCAGCACCAATCAATCGCTTTTAATGGCAATTCGTAGCTAATCCGCAAATAAAACTGCTGATCGCCCAGTGCATCCATATGCGTCACAAATGGGTTCGCGTCAGCACCACCAGTTGTGTGTTCCAAGACAGGAACATTAATCTCAATGAATCCATGACTATTCAAATAATCTCGCGTTGCTCGCTAAAACCTACTTTCGACGAGCGAATCGCTCGCGAACTTCAGGATTGACATTCATATCAACATAACGTCGACGCAAGCGCTCTTCCTTATTCTCTAATTTTTTTCTGGCATCGGTCTTAATGACTTGGTTAATAGCCTCAAGTTCGCGTACACCAACGGATTTTTTTTCACCTGTTTGTGTCGTAGTCATCACGCCCTTCGCCTCGATAAAATCGCCCGTATCCAGCAATTTAAGCTGCTTCATTCCAGCACACCGCGCGCAGCATCTAATTCCGCCACGTCATCACGTTGCAAGCAAAGCTGCACATCACCAGATTGATCGCGTAATTTAATAAACGCCAATCTGCCAAAACTGCGAATAGACGCCACACGACCCGCAACAACAACTTCCTTACCAGCTAGCTCATCATACTTTAGACAAAACCTCAGCACAAGTGTGAGTTCGTTCTGATTTTGCTGGATATGGTTCAACGCCCAATTGACGTAATGTTTCCAGTTTTCGTAGTCGTTCATTTCGATAATCTTGTAATGTGGCCATAACAGAGATAATTATAGACATTATACGCGACAGATCTCGCCAGACTTAAGATATCGACTTAATAATGTGCACTTTCGGCTTTTTGGCGTTTTAATCGTTACTTCATCACCAATTTTTCTTACCAATCACCTTTCTTTACCAATTGGCGACCGATCTGAGATCTCGTCCAGCCAATGGATCAGCTTCAACTGGTCCAACCACTGTGTAAGATACGGTTCTTTCTGGACATTGCAATTCAACTGTACTGCCCAAACCAACGCTTGAGCTACCGTTGGATTTAATAATTTCGGCGTTCTGAATAATATCTTCAATTTCCAAAAATTCGCGTTTCCACTCAAGCCCTGCTCTTCGCGTGCAGCGTCATATTCTGCGTTTTCGCTCAAGTCGCCAAAGTCTCGTGCTGCCGCAATTTTTTTCAGCACTTTCGCCACGTCGACCTTTTAATTCCGCCAATTCTTTTTCTAAATCAGCTTTTACCAGATTCTGTAATTTGATAAGTTTTTCATAAAAAATCTCCTCCTACTGTATGTAGTGGTATTAGCCCCACGATTCACACTTAAATATAGTGTTTTTTTAGTTAGTCTTGATTAAGTCTCATCTGAGTATATCAATCGCTATTTATTGTGTCAATATAATCAGCCCATTACCGGCTCAAGCAAAAATCCATCAATTGTTGATAGTCCATTTTTTTCGCGTTTCACCAGTTGCTCGTTCCGTCAATTCAAACAAGCTCATCGCCGTCAATCGCTCGATCGCCAATCGTTATGCGCCACGGCAAACCCATGAGTTCAGCATCAGCAAATTTCACACCTGGACGCTCGTCGCGATCATCAGCAGCGAGTCGACGCTGTTATTAGCTAGCTCATCATAAAACTTGCCCGCCAATTCCTGTCCTTTTTCACCAATTGCCACAATATGAACCTTAAACGGCGCAATATTTTCTGGCCAAACCAAACCTTTATCGTCAGCAAACTTCTCAACAATCACGCCCATAACTCGCGTAATTCCAATGCCATAACTTCCCATGTAAGCGTATTGTTCTTTCACCTTCGGCGTCAGTAAACACCAACTTCATTTCTTCGGATTTCTGTGTGCCGAAATTAAAGATATTGCCAACTTCGGCAGTTTTCACCTTTTCCAACTCACTACGATCAACGCCGAGCTCCTCAATTGCCTCATCCAAAACTTCTTCATTAACAGCGATATTTTTGCCACGATGCAAATAAATATAATCCCTCACCAGCATCGCAAATCGTCTGAAACTCATGACTAAACTCGTAAAAGCACCGCCAGAAGCAAACGTCACGTACGTTTCGTCGCCAATCCCAAATCGGTCATAACAACGCTTATACGCCCTCAATGACTGAATTGTAATAACTATCCAAACTCTCTTTACTATCGTGAATCGAATACATATCCTTCATCACAAATTCACGACCACGCATACTCCACCTTAGCACGAAGTTCGTTTCTGCAATTTATTCTGGAATTGATAAACGCTAATTGGCAAATCTTTGTAGCTCTTTAAGTAATTGCGAAGAAGATCAACAATCGGCTCCTCGTGCGTCCAACCAAAACCAATGTCCGTGCTGTCTTGCAGTTTAGACTTAAACCAAACATCGACCAATTCATCACCCAGCGACCAGTTTCTTGCCACAATTCCTTTTCGCTGCAAAGTACTCATCACCAATTCCTGACTATTAACCCTTGTCCATTTCCTCACGAACAATTTGCTTAATATTCTCAAGAACTATCAAACCCAACGGCAAAAACGAATATACACCCGCCATCGTTTTATGTACGTAGCCAGCACGAATCAAAAAGCTGGGCGTTTTCGCGCAACCTCGCCAGTTGGCGCCTGCTTTCAAAGTTTTAGTAAAAAGTTGTGTCATTCGCATATTTCTCTCCCTTTACATAAATATAAATGGCAATAACGATTCTGTCTGATTAATTGCGCCCGTATTGACAAAACAAGAAATAAAAAAGCTATTCCGTTTTTTTCATCATATGCATCATAATCGGTACCCAAATTGCGCCAGTGTATTCCCTGGTCGCACACATCACCAGGCTTAAAGTCAAATGTATCAACTGCCACCGCCCATTGCAATGGCGAATCCGGACCAACCCAAAGATGTGCCGCGCCAAACGCTATGCTTGTTACGATAATTGATAGCCAAATCGAAAAAGAATTACGCAACTTACCGTAAAGATATCCGCGATACAGAAGCTCCTCAACAATCGGCGCCAACACCACCAACACAACGAACGCCATGATAAATTGCCAATGAGTCGCCAGCATGCTCTGACTAAACGGTATAGCTTTGCTTCTGTTGCATATCCACCAAGAAAAACACCACTGGCGATGCTCATCGCAACCATTGTTAGTAAAAAAAGTAAGCTACGAAAGCAAACGGAGAAATGAATATTTCAAAAACGTTGGCCAGTCATTCACACCCAAATTACTCAAAGTTGTTCGGCGCTTCTTAACCAAAAACGGTACACCAATCACGACAATTAGCGACAAAATATATACGACAACCGAAAGCACCGTGTTAACAACAACTGATTCGCAGAATTGAGAGGTACGCCGATTTTTTTGCCAAAGCACCGACCGCCAATGAAACAACAACTTCCACCGTCAAAAATACGCCATAAACCCAAGCTGGGAGCGCCAAAATCAGCCACCATTTGCGGTTTTTTATTTTCTTAGAAGAGCTTTCCAACATCACTGATCGTCACCAAAATTGTTAAGATTAATAGAATCAACATACCAGTTGCCTGAATATTTTCTTCGCGCTCCTTCGTCAGATCTTTCTTAAATAAGCGGAAAATTGTCATCGTAAACCAGCGACCGCCGTCAAGCGCTGGAATTGGTAAAATGTTCATCACCGCCAACGTCAGCGAGATTAACGCCGCCACGAAAATGATATTTTCAATTCCAGAACTAACAACTGACGGGAATAATATACCTAGCATACCAATTGGTCCCGCTACGCTCCCGCTGACAGAGGCCAAATCAGCTCGTGCAGATTCCTTTGATTCTGCGGAACCGAATATTTGTCCGATTGATCCGTGTACGGTTTTTACCAATAACACACCAACGCCTTTGATAGTTTCAGTATGACAATTGCCCAGTAGTCGCCACACCCACAATAGGCGCCGACCATGTGCTATACATTTTCTCCGTCTGCCCCGGAATAACGCCCAGATATCCGCTTCCCTTCACGGACTTTTCATCATTCAGCTGGACATCAAGCGACGATTCTTTGCCGTCACGCTTGTACTTGACGTTGATTTTTTGCCAGCATTCTCCTTCGTTACAATTGGCAACTTTCCCGCCTCTGTAAGCGACTGACCGTTTATCTCAATCAGTTCGTCATTAACCTTAAGTCCAATTTTATCCGCTGGAGAATTCGGTGTGATTTTTGCTATTGTCACCGGCGAGCGGCGGACGTCCGTATCAAACGGCAATTGAACTTGATTTGACAAAACTTTCGGCATACCAATCAACGCCAAAACCGTAAACAAGACAGTTGCAGTTATCCAGTTCATCATAACGCCAGCCAGCAAGATTTTCGTCTTCACCCAAAATGTCGAACCGCCATATGTACCCTCGCCTTTTGCGGAATCATATTCACCCTTTCAGTCTGACAAATCCACCAAGCGGCAGCCAATTCAAGCTAAACGTTACGTTTTCACCCAAGAAACTTCGCTTTACTTTCCATTTTTTTGCGGCAGGCGGAAATCCGATCCCAAATTCCTCAACCTTGACGCCGTTTCTCTTGGCGACGATAGCATGACCTAATTCATGCAAAAACCACCAATAAGATGAGAACAAATAGCCCTAAAAGTACCCCCCAAATGATCATTTTTCAAACCGCCTATTCCGATTAGCATATTCTTCTAAAATCACCGACACGTCTTCCACCGTCATGTCTGGCCAATTTTTCTCAATAAACATCAACTCACTGTACGCTGATCGCCACAACATAAAGTTGCTGAGCCGCTGTTCACTAGAAGTTCTAACAATCAAATCGCACGGCGGCACCTCTGGTGCGTATATATTTTGAGCAATCAACTCAGGGCGTGATTTCCTCAGGAGAAACTCCAGATTGAACAATTTTTTTAACCGCATCAGCAATCTCCAAATGTCCGCCATAATTCAAGCATAAAACCAGTTCTCCATTTTTCAGATCGGCGGTCTTTTCCTCAGCCTCGTCAATCGCTTTGATCAATTGATCCGACAGACCTTCCCTGGACCCAACAACCCTCAAGCGAACCTCGTTTTCAATAAATATCGGAAGATCAGCCTTCAGTATGTTCAATAGCAATTTCATCAAATGTCGGACTTCTTCCTCCGACCGCTTCCAGTTTTCCGTACTAAAAACGTAAGCGCTCGCATATTTCACGCCCCGATGAAGAACCTCCAATGCCACGTCTTTTAGCGCGTTATAGCCCGCCAGATGTCCTTCATATGTCGGCAAGCCATGCTGCTTTGCCCATCGCCGATTTCCATCAACAATAAACCCGATGATGCCGCGGCAAACTCGCATCTTTCACTCATTATCCGCCCTCCATTCATCAATTAATTTCAACATCTCGTACGTCTTTTTCACGACTGCGCCATTTTTTCCATCGATATAAAAACTCTAAATTAACGAAACCTCACGCCATCATATTTCACCACGTAATCAAGCAAATCATCATAGCTAACAGCCTGCCCATCAAAAACCCAGCCGTCCCAAACTTCAGCCGAACCATCATCTTTTACAAAATAAAAACGCTGATTGTCATCAAACTTTTTAAGCCAATCGCCACTTTCCTCGGAGAGCTTTTTCATCAAATCAGAACTCGCCGCAAGATCAATATCACTAGCTGGACGAATCCCCAATTGATCCAAAATCCCGCTACCAATAGCAATAATTTGATCCAACGGCAAATTCAGCGCTTTCACTTTATCGGCAAAAGTTTCGCTCATTAAACGGTTAAGACGTCCTTTTCCTTCGCCTTAAACGCCTCGTCAATTTGCGTCTGCATCTTACTCATTAAGCCGTCAATTTCTTTCTCTACACGCTTCAAATCGTCTTCGCTCAGCTCTTTATTATCCTTCATTCGCTTAGCGTCCTTTAATGCATCTTGGCGAATATTCGCATCGCAATTCGAGCCTCCTCAACCTTCTCGCTAACCTGTTTCACCAGTTGGTGGCGGCGCTCTTCGGTCAAAGCTGGAACTGGAACGCGAACCACTCGCCCATCGTCAGACGGATTAAAACCTAGGCTTTGGTTATCGCGAATTGCAGAAGAAATTGCCGTAATATTACTCGGGTCAAATGGCGTAACTAACAACATTTGTGCCTCTGGAGCGGTTACGTTTGCTAACCTGATTAAGCGGCATTTTTGAGCCGTAAGCCTCAACCATAACGCCGTCAAGCATTCCAGCGTGCGCTCTGCCCGTTCGCACCTTCTTCAACTCATCTTGAAAAAAGCTAAACGCCGCATTCATTTTTTCTTCATAAGGGTTTGTGTCGAACATATTTCCTCCAATTTATATATCCGTTATTATATCAAACTTCAAGCGTCTTGTCTGCTAATTTTGCCTCGCGCCCCGTGCTATAATAACAGAGTGATTTCTAAGATTGCTATACATTTCGGTCTTATCATCTGCACGAAGCGACTTTTAGTAATTCTGGGTACGGTAATCGTTGGACCAAATGGCACCGGCAAGACAAATCCGCTCGAGGCGGTTTATGTAGCGCTACGTGGCAGTAGTTTTCGTGGCAGCCTTAGCGATTGTATGACGCTGAACGCCCGCAAACAATTATTCATCTGGAGGGCGATTTCGGCGAGCGACGCATTAAGCTAGACTCAATTTCCGGAAAAATCAACAAAGAATTCATTATCAATGACAATAAATCAAAGGTCTTAACCAGAAAAACCGCTTTGCCTGTCGTTTTTGTTTGAGCCAAGCGAGCTAAGATTAATTTCTCTTCGCCGTCCCTGACGACGCGACTTTCTGGATGGCTTTAATTGCCTGACTTAACCCCGAACATGACACGGATTTAAGAGCTTCAATCGCACTCTTTTACAGCGCAACGAACTCTTAAAATCTCACCAAGAAGACTCCATCAATTTGGCATGACAACCTGTTTGTTTGGGATATAAATTTGTCCAATACGCAACCAACATTGCCCAAAAACGAGCCAAATTTATCCAAATAAACGAGCCTGCATAATAAAAATTATACGAATCTTTGGCGGGAAAAAGATACGCAACTCGTCCATTGAATATGGCGCTATTGTACCTCTGGAAAATTACGACCAAGTCCTTACTCAATCGCTTAGGAAAAACTCCGCATGAATACGAATGGCTACGGGCTTCACTGGCTGGCCCACACCGTGAAGATTTCACACTCTTTCCTCCATAATCAGCCCGCTATTAAGGTTGCTTCACGCGGCGAAATGCGAACCATTATGCTGGCGTTCAAGTTACAGAGCCAGAGCTTCAAACAGAAGTCAGTCAATCTCGACCGCTAATTCTACCGACAGACGCTTTTTATCAGCCTCCAGGCGCAACTCTCATTCGTTTGATCAGCTTCAAATGCCTTCTTTGCGGCGTCATACTCAGCAGCAGCTTTCTTAGCCTTCTCTTCCGCCTCTCGTCGTCCCTTTTCTGCTTTTTCCAGCTTGGCGGCAGCCTCTTTTTGCTCTTGCTTAGAGTTTTTTACAGTCTCTTTATTGCTATCAATTGTCGACTTGTCAGCCTTATTGTCTGCCTTATCCTGCTCCCGCGCTTCGTTATATTTCTGCCTATCCAACTCGCGCTGTTCTTTAGCCTTAGCCCGAGCTTCCTTGCGTTCTTGACGAGCTTTTTGCCTTTCTTCTTTTCGCGTACGGGCTTCTGAGGCTTTCTGAAGAATAAACTCTCGACCGCCCGCAAACAATTCCGCAGCCTTATTCTTTGCTTCAGACAAAGTATTGCCTATATTTTCCTTAGCGCGTCCAGCTCCTTCAGCAATCTGTCCAGGTAATTCAGAACCCCGACTCACGCCAATATAAAAACTATCTTTCAAACCCTTCCATACGCGACCAAGACCTTCTTTAGCCTTTATTCTTCAGCGCAGCAACTATCTCCTGACCGTCAGCAATACGCTCATCGCGCGTTTTCTTCTGTAACTCGTAGTCGGATATTGTGTCGTCACCCCTATAGCATCGCCCTCGTAATTAACCTTCACCTGGGTTTCGCCTGAATCTTGCTCCGGAGAAGAACCTCGTGCGAGTCTCCTTCCGGAGAGTATCTGTATTATTATTTGGATTTTGGCCGAACTTTTTCGCTCATATCTTTCCTTTTTGTTTTTACTATCATTTTTGATATGTAACCATACTAGCTACATATTTTGCGATATTGTCAATATGCTTGTGGTAAATATTGACAAAATAAAAATCGACCGCATTACTACAGCCGACTTCTTCTCTGTGTGAAAATCTATTCGCTTACGCCCAGCTCGATTCGCTTAAACTGACGAATAACGATGTTCTCGCCTAATTTCGCAATCGCTTCTTTGACGTGTTGCTCAACAGTCTTAGAATCATCCAAAATGTACGCCTGGCTCATAAGAACCTGCTCAGCAAAATGCTTCTTCAATTGACCTTCAACGATCTTTTCGCGCATTTCTTCAGGCTTACTTGCCAAAGATTCGCTCGCCATAAGCTCAGTTTTAACGCGCTCCATTTCCTCTGCTGGAATGTCAGCTTCAGAAACATACTTTGGGTTCATCGCTGCAATCTGCATAGCAACTTCGTGTGCCAAAGTCTTAAAGTCATCAAGTCGAGCCACGAAGTCGGTTTCGCAGTTTACCTCAACAATAACGCCGATTCGGCCAGAGTGAACATAACTTTCGATCAAGCCTTCACGAGCTTCACGATCACCCTTCTTTTCAGCTTTCGTCAAGCCTTTTTTGCGCATAGCTTCCAAAGCTTTATCGAAATCGCCCTCAGCTTCAACCAAAGCTTTCTTAGCGTCAGTCAAACCTACGCCGGTCAATTCACGCAATTTTTTGATATCGTCAACAGAAACGCCCATCCTATTTCTCCTCTTTTTTAGCTGGTTTTTCTTCAGCCTTTACGCTACCTGCACCTTCAGCAACAGCCGCAGTGAAGTAGTCTAATAGCAATTGAATACCCTTAACAGCGTCGTCATTACCTGGAATTACGTAATCGATTCCTGTTGGGTTAACGTTAGTGTCAACAATTGCAAATACTGGCACACCCAAAGTTTGAGCCTCGCGAACTGCATTTGCGTCGGTCAATGCGTCAACTACAACAACAGCGCCTGGCTTGCCCATCAAATCCTTGATGCCGCCATATTTCATATTCAAGCTGTCGATTTCCTCTTGGAAACGCTGCACCTCAAGCTTGTTATAACGCTTTTCCAAGTCACCTGAAGCCATTCGCTTTTCAAGATTTTTCAGCTTCTTAATTTGCTGAGCAATAGTTGAACCGTTAGTCAGCATACCACCAATCCATCGCTCAACTACGTATGGCTGGTTGATCTTTTCAGCTGCTTCACGAACAACATCTTTGGCTTGTTTTTTGGTACCAACAAATAGAACCTTACGGCCTGATGCGGCGATTTTTGTCAATTCCGGCAAAGCCTTATCCAAAGCTTCAACAGTCTTAGTCAAGTCAATAATGTGACTATCCTGACGCTTACTGTGAATATATGGCGCCATTTTTGGGTGCCAGCGGCTGGTTTTGTGTCCAAAATGAACACCTGACTCCAGCAAAGCCTTAATGTCTACCTTTACAGACATTCTCTTCTCCTTTTGCCTCATCCGCTCACGATTTGGAGTGTGAAACGGATTGTGTCATTAAAATTAGTTACCTTGCAATTATATCACTATTCTTCATCAGGAGCAACTACCTCTTGACGAGACTTAATAAATTTTTCCAATTCCTCTTTAAGTTCTTTTTCTAAACTAGTATCTAGAGGCGAATTTATAGAAGACACCCTTTTTAATATCGCAGCACTTAATGAACTCAAAGTATTCAATTCCATTATCTGAAACGACAGCACCATAAGTACTAGTCTTGCGACTAAAATCTTCCATGGTCATAGGCGGGGTTGGTTCGCCAGTTACGTTTGCCGATAGCTTAAAGAATAACAATGCGACTTTCTCTCCCAAACAGCCCCCATCTTCTATATATCCGTCAAAAGGCTACGACCGAAGTATGAACGTCAGCGGCATCTCCTGTATAAATCCTGAATTACTTCGTGCGGATTAAATAATTTTGCAGTTACTTCCTTAGGCTTACCCGGTGTCTGCATAACTCAATCCCAAACTCCTCGCCAACTAGCGCCAGCATACGCTCTGACTCCCCCGAATTATATAGCTCAAAAGATTCGGTTTTATCGGGATTTTCTAATATCACCCCTAACTCTTTTGCTATTGCCAATTCCTTAGAGCGACGAAAAGCTTCTCCCGCTAAATATCTCAAGCCATTATCCCTACTCTTATCATATACATAAGAACCATTTTCCATAGCGCATACTCCTCCTAAATTAGCGTATCTCATCTGTAATTATGCGCTACTTTTTACAGATACGTCAATACGTCCGCACGCCTTTTTGGTAAATATTGCAATGCCTGCGGTTTTCTGTTAAAATACCAAGGTTATGAAAAGCAGTATTCACCCACAGAACTATCGCCCTGTCGTATTTAGCGACGAACAAGCGGGCTTCGCGTTCTTGACTCAGTCAACAGCGCAAACAACCGAAACCATCAAATGGGAAGACGGCAACGAATATCCATTGGTTAAGGTTCACATTTCATCAGCATCTCACCCATTCTTTACTGGTGAAGAAAAGATTATCGACACCGAAGGTCGTGTTGATCGCTTTAAGGCTCGTCAAGCAGCCGCTGAAGCTCGCCGAGCAGCTTTGGCAAACAAAGCAAAGAAAGCTAACGCTAAAAAAGCAGCTAAAACTGATTCTCCAAAATCAGACAAGAAGACTAAATAATCTGACAAATTAGTCCGACAATCCAAAAACCGCTCAATCACTGGGCGGTTTTATTTTATATTAATTTAACTTGACAATACTTAGAGATATCTGTCAATGTATGATATAATTTTATAGATATGGCAAAGATTTCTTTAGATATGGATTCTCTGAAAAATGAACGAGCTGATTTGAGCAATTTTTTAGCGCAACCTGATGCTTACAGCTCACCAGATTTTACGGTAAAAAACAAACGATTTTCAGAATTAGAAACGCTTATTTCCAAGGGTGAAGAGCGAGAAAACCTGGAAAAAAACTTAGTAGAAGCCAAAAAGTTAGCTAACGAAGGCGGCGAATTGGCTGCGCTGGCGAAACTTGAGATTGCTGAAACCGAAGCTCGATTGACCGAATTAGAAGAAGAATTATTCATCCTACTTACTCCGAAAGACCCCAACGACGAGAAGAATATCATCATGGAAATCCGCGCTGGCGCCGGTGGAGACGAAGCCTCCCTGTTTGCGGCGGAACTATACCGCATGTATTTACGTTGGTGCGAATCTAACGGCTATAAAATAGAACTAATTAGCGAATCAGCCAATGATTCTGGCGGCTATAAAGAAGTTATTTTCATGATCAAGGGCGACGCGCCATACTCTAAATTGAAGTTCGAAGGTGGCGTACACCGAGTTCAGCGAGTTCCAGTAACCGAAAGCCAAGGTCGCGTCCACACTTCAACCGTAACAGTGGCGGTTTTACCAGAAGCAGAAGAGGCTGACATTGAGATAAATCCAAACGATTTGCGCGTTGATATTTACCGCTCCAGCGGACACGGCGGACAAAGCGTGAACACGACAGACTCAGCAGTGCGAATCACCCACTTGCCGACTGGAATGATAGTTACAAACCAAGACGAAAAATCGCAAATTAAAAACCGCGAAAAAGCCATGAGCGTGCTTCGTTCGCGATTGTTACAGATGAAAATTGACGAGGAAAACGCCAAATTAAGTGCCGAGCGACGCTCGTTGGTTGGAACCGGTGACCGTTCAGAGAAGATTCGAACCTACAACTTCCCTCAAGACCGAATCACCGACCACCGCATTCACTACAGCCGCAGCAATATCCCCTGCTGCAATGAACGGGGATATCGACGATTTGATTGAAAAATCTACAGAGATATGAGCGCGAGCTGAAAGCTCAGAATGCTAGTAATTAGTACGGTTTACGCGGCTCAGCAGATTCCAATAGTTTTGCCAACTTATGCACCTCTTCCACGCCAACAGGTTGACGATTCAGCCCCATTTGCTGCTCTAATTTATCATTCTCTATTTCATTTTTATACTCATCGATCATACGCTTTATGCCCTCAATACTGATACTTTCTGGGGCGCAGCGCTCTCCCTTAACTCTCTCGACCGCTCAGCAAGATTGTCATCGTACCTCAAAACCTGATCATCTTCTATATAATAATGATGCGTCTCTTTATCTCTCCCATCCGATTCCGTAATTGATATAAATCGTTTTTCATCTCCACCATCAAGCAGAGCGGACTCCACTTTGACCGATACACGAGATCCGTCTTCTTGAGGAATTTCTAAAGAAATTCTCGATTTTATCCCATCTTTTAGTACAGTATGGTCATAAGTTTTCGCGTCTCCCGCGAATCTAAGCAGTGTCGACTAGAACCAGATCATCAAATTCTGCTGCCGCCCAAAGCTTTTTCTTCGGTCGTCAGTTCAGGATTAAATCCCTTCTGCAAACTCCATTTGCTTTGCGGCTTCGCTACTGTGCGTATTATTTGGCAATTCCATTATATATTCATTCCTTTCGCTAATGATATGAAGCCTATAATACTCTCTCTCTCTCTTGATTTGTCAATACTTTTTACCATTTTTCTCAGTTTTTTTGCAAGCATTTTTACTTTTTACATTCCATAGATATATGTTATAATTAGCCATATGATTATCTCTGAATGGCTAAAAATTGCCACAAAAATCCTTAAAAAAATAGCAAACATCCCGTCCGCCAGATTAGACGCTGAATTGATATTAGCCAACACTTTACGAAAAAAACCGCACTTACCTACACGCTCACCTGGACGAAGAAATTGACCCCAGAAGATTTGATATCGCAAATGCCAGACTAGATCTAAGATTAGACCGCGTACCAATCGCCTATATTCTGGGCTATAAAGAATTTTTACGGGCGTAAATTCACCGTATCTCCCATCTGTTTTTAATTCCCCGTCCCTGAATCCGAAGATCTAATTTCATTGTTCTTAGAACTGACCGCCAGCGAAATTGCCGAAAAAAAGTTTTTAATTGACGTTGGCACAGGGATCTGGCTGTCTGGGAATTACTGCCAAATTAGAGAGAAGCAACTTTGTCGGTAATTTTTATCCGATATCAGCAAACCAGCCTTAAATATTGCAGAAAAAAATGCGAATGCCTTAAATGCAGACGTTCATATTCAACAGCAATCATTACTTAATGGCCAGCTCAAACCAGTCGACTATATTTTGCTAATTTGCCCTTACGTTGACAAAAAAAGTGGGACGTATCACCAGAACTTCAATACGAGCCAGAAATTGCGCTTTTCGCCGAAGACGAAGGGCTGAAGTTAATATTGCAATTGATCTCACAAGCACCGCGATGTCTCACTTCAGAAGGTTTGTTATTTGTTGAGGCGGACCCTCAGCAGCATAATAGAATAATTGACGAAGCCGTGAAAAAAATGGTTTTGTAAAAGAGAGTTCTCAATTACATCCTAGTCATGTGTTTCACTGGCGCCCAAGATTAAATTACTACAGAATTTAAGAACACTAGCATAACTAAGATAATTCCGATCGTAAGAATCACCGGAGCGGATATGTCTGAAAATCGAATAGCTTTGTGTTTGTTGTAAGATTGGTAAGCCTTTACTGGCGACAAGCGAGAATAGCAATAAGATTATTGTAACCTGTGAAACGCCGCCAAATAACGACTTTCCGTAGCTATAAGTCCAATAATACGACAGCCAACCCAGCTCAGCAAAGACGAGCCCCCAGATTGCCGAAAGTAAAACCGTTTGTTCTTCGTCATAGCTGTGCAAGAAATGGCGCGCAGAACTATAACCGATCAAGAACATCAGAATAACAACTACAGAAACTGGCCACTCGTACGACACCACCATCAGACGCAGTTACGCCAACGAAAAATAGCAGATCAACGACTGCATGGCGACCTGCCAGCGCTTAGACATCGGCTTAATCGCAACTAGCCAAATTGCATATAGTATTGCCAAGGCTACGCGGAAATAAAACACCGACGTAGGTAGATACATCAAACCAACAACGCCAATTCCGACCGTTAAGTCAACCAAGTTAGCCTGGATGTTTGCCCACCAAAAACGCGGACGAACAGCAATTATGCGCCATTTACTCAGCACAACAAGTGCTAATGCTGGAAATGGGGTCTGAAATGCTTGAGCAATAACAAGTAGTGCAGTCGCCAAACCAATATTTAAGACGTAGTAAACCAATTCGCTCCAAAACGTTCTTCGTTTAACAGTTTTCAGTAACTCCATAACTTACTCTATTATACCAAATTATGAGCCAGTTCCCACAACAACGATAAATTGTGCGTCAACATTCAAATTATACTTCGAGGAATCTGATGAAACCGAGCCGTACAACTCCTTAAATTTATCTTTTGTGGCGGTTTTTTCTTTACCAGCTGGCAATTGATAAACTTGAGTCTTCCCTAATTTTTCATTACCTGGAGCATTGCCGACATGAACAACTTTCATTCCTAATTCTGTCAATTTGTCCGCTTCTTTCTGAGCTGCACCAGCCACGCCGGAACCATTCAAGACAGCAACCGTGGCTTTTTCCTTAGATAACGGCGTTGCGTAAATCTCAGACTTTATGTACGCGCGAATATCGTCATAATCATATAATCCCGCAGCTGGCTGAACTATACTTGCGCCACCCGCCGTGCCAGTAGTCATAAGTACGTTGCCTTCCTCCACAAAAACTCAATCTGTGAATATCAGACTCTTTTTATCTCTGAGCCAAGGTTCATAATTGTGCGTATTTCTTTTCAGTGTCAATGTTTGTGCGCAAGTTTTTTTCCCATGGCATCCATCAGAGACGTCACCTTACCAAAAGTCAGTCAGCGTTCCCGTTGAAGTAGCTTTGCTTTTTCAGCGCCATCAGTAACCAACTGCTGGTTTTTCTCTCGGTCAAAGTTAGATTGCTCCAATCCATAAGTTGGCGCCACCAAACCACGCGCTCGAGAGAACCACATCGCCTTTTTCGCCGTCCATTTCGTGCTTGCCGTTAGTTAATTGCATATAGTGACCTGTTGGACATCGTTCGCGACGTTGCTGATAATTCAACTCCTTCGCTCGGCACATCCAGTCCATACTTGGATCAAGAATTCCCTCGCGGATCACGACTCTGTACGTCAACAGTAACTCCGCCGACCGCATTGACAGCATCACGAATCACCGCAGTATTAATATGCGCCACGTATTGAATATCCATACCGAATATATCGCCGATGAATTTCTTAGTTTTATCCATTCGTTCAGCTTCTGCCTGCGCACTATCTCCATTGTTTCACGCAACCAAAATATTCATTGATTTTACCAGCGTAGCCAGAATTACATGCCATGCCAAATTTTACATACAAGTCACGCGGAATGCTAAACATATACGCATCCTTCTTTGTCTGATTGACGCTAAGAATCATCATCGAGTCGGTCAATGTCGCACCTGGATGGTCCGGATCGTCATCTGTTGTACCTAAAATCAGCACATTACTTCTGCCATAAGCATCCTCTTTCAGTTTTTGTTGCGAAAATAGTCCTAAGATTCCGCCGTTATGGAACACCGAGTTCATCGTCTGCCATAATTTTAATAGCAGCCAGCCAGCCACAATTGCAATAATAATTCCGATAATCGCAAGAATAATCCTGGTAATTAACTTTTTCTTACGCTTCTGTTTACGCTCCTGCCGATGAGAAGGCTTTGGTATTTTTCATCAATTGCCGCCAACGATTCGCTAATATTCTGCTTTAATTTATTAGCAGAAGTTGGTTGCTGAATATTCCTTGTCGCATTATCCGACACCTGCGGACTATCTTCGTTACTACGAGGATGCCCGAGCGTAGTCGTTTTTTTGCTAGTAATTTCCCCCAACGAAGTTCGCTGTGGTCGCTTGGCGACAAATCCGTCCATCGACTGTTTGCGTGGTTTCATATCTATTGATTATAACACACAAAACGCTTATAATTGAAACAATGGACGCTACTTTTTATGGATCGTCATCCGAAAATTACAAGATGGCCTGGGAATGGTCATTTTCGTTGTTGGCGTGGTGATCGGCACACTTTTTATTGAACACATTTTGTATTTCAAACTTTTCAATGTTGAAGGCGCCAGCATGGAAACGACGATGTACACCGGTGATCGTCTGATCGTCAATCGATTGCCCGTCACTGGCTCAAAATTGCAAAATAAAAATTATATCCCAAAGCGCGGACAAGTAATTGTGTTTAAGAATCCGAATTTTAACGCCTCGACAGGCAAAGACGAGTACATCGTTAAGCGTGTAATCGCCTTTGCTGGTGAGCGAGTTACTGTGAAAAACGGCACCGTAACTGTTTACAATACAGAAAACCCCGACGGATTTAACCCTGACACCTCAGTCAATAAAAAAATGAGCCAGGACAGCCTACCTCTGGAGATGTCGATACGACCGTGCCAGAAGGCACGATATTCGTCATGGGCGACCACCGCCAAGAAGCTACTCCTGCGACTCTCGAAACTGCATGGGACCAATCCCCCTTTATGACATCGTCGGACCAGTTAGTCTACGAATATTCCCGTTCAATAAAATTCGCTCGTTCTAATAAAAATTACTTTTCGAGCAATTCTCTTATTCGTTCAAATTCAAGATTATCCTTAAACTTGATGCTAATCTGACCAGCTCCACGGCCGTTTGTACGGATTTTTACACCCTGTTCCCAAATCGCTTTCGAAAAGGCTTTCAATAGCATCTGCATGAGGTATATCTGCTGGGCGGCGTTTGTTCTCGATTGGATTAGCCTTCGCTTGCTTCCACAAAGTAACAACTTGCTCAATCCGTCGCGCTGACCACTCCTCGCGAATAGCTCGCTCCATAATATCTTCCGCAGCGTCATCAGGCAAACCGATTAGAGGCCTTGCCTGACCCTTCATTTAATCGCCCCTCAAACAACGCCTGCTGCACAGACTTCGGCAATTTCAGTAGCCTCAACGTATTGCTGACTGCGCTTATAGATTTGCCACCCAAACGCTTGCCAATTTCCTCCAGCGTCATATTGAATTGATCGCGCAATTTTTTTGATAAGCGGTCGCAGTTTCAAGCGCATTCAAATCATGTCGTTGCAAGTTTTTCAATCAAAGAGACCTCCAGGCGATTTTGATCGCTCATACTCCTGACAATACATGGCACCTCTGTTAAATTCGCCCTATTCGCCGCACGCCAACGTCGCTCGCCCGCCACGATCAGATATTTATCGTCTCTTGGCGTCACAACAATTGGCTGAACCACACCATGCTCGCGCACCGATTCCGTCAACTCATTCAAAGCATTCTCATCAAAAAAAGCGACGCGGCTGATCTGGATCTGGGACGACTTGGTCAATAGCAATATCCCTCAAATGAGAAACTTTCACATCCTGTTGTGCGGTTGGATCAAACGTTTCATCAATTAAGTTAGTCGGAATCAATGATCCAAACCCCCTACCTAAACCTTTTTTCATCGTTCCACCCTCTCTATAATTTCCTTCGTTAGCGCCTTATAAGCCCGAGAGCCTTTTGAAAAACGATCGTACGCCCCAACTGGCGCGCCATGGCTAGGAGCTTCAGCCAAGCGAATGTTTCTTGGAATACTATTCTTGAAAATCTTATCTGGAAAATACTTTTTAACCTCAGCATGAACCTGCCCAGATAATGTAGTCCTGGAGTCCATCATCGTCAGCAAAACGCCCAATAATTCCAGAGGTGGATTAAGCCCCTTCTTTATCAATTTCATACTTTCCAAAAGCTGCCCCAATCCCTCCAGAGCGTAAAATTCCGCCTGAACCGGAAGCAATACGTAATTAGCGGCAATCATACCGTTGACTGTCAACAAAGCTCAAGCTCGGCGGGACTATCAATAATAATATAGTCGTAATCCGTCGCCTTCTGTAAAAGCCTCTCGTAAAGCGGACAAACCTTCCCTGCGCCTGCGCCAATTCCACTTCCGTATTCGCCAAATGAGGTGTAGCTGGAGCGATTGATAAGTTTTTATATTCCGTTGGTAATATGATATTCGCCAGGTCAATTTGTCGCATAATCACCTCTGATATTGTTGCGCCCAAATTTTGCTTATCTATTCCCAAGTCCACTAGTAGCATTGCCCTGCGGATCAAAAATCCACCAACAATGTTTTCTTGCCAGCTTTTCGCCAAAAAAATATGCTACGTTAATTGACGTCGTTGTTTTGCCGACGCCACCTTTTTGATTTGTCACCGCAATGATTTTTGTCATTCGTTCCCCTTTTTACCTGCCTTAATTATAGCATGAGCAGAACATAAATAACAGACATCAAAAAACCGCTTCCTTTGCGAAAGCGGCTCTTTGGATTATTTGATTGACGTAATTTCAATCTTCGTGTACTTCTGGCGATGACCAGTTTCTTTGTGTACGCGCTTCTTACTCTTGTAGCGGATAACGCGAAGCTTGTCGCCCTTAACTTCCGCTTCTACGACCTTAGCCTTAACGCTAGAGCCTTTTACGGTTGGCGTACCAACCTTGATTTTATCACCATCAATCACTAAAAAGTGCGTCGAGAGTGAGTTCTTTTTGTGCCTTCAGGGAGGAGATCCACCAAGAGGGACTCTTTTTTTCGCTGACAAGATATTGTTTGCCAGAGATTTTTTTACGACTGCTTTCATTTCGTTCCTTAATTATTATGAATTAACTCTAATAATTCTATCAAAAAAACTAGTGATAAAAATCAAGTACACATCAGTAGCAATTACTTATAAAGTGGCACCTGCCCAAAAGGTCCAGTATACAACCTATCGTCTTTATGTTCAGACGACAGCAGACTCCCTAAATACGCAATGACATCTTCTGGATTTGACTGAGATTTACCTTCGGGCAGATATGGAATATAGCCATTAATTATAAAGCCGCCACGCTCCCTTGCGATATCTCGAGGTTCAGAAACGATACCGTAATTGTTCTCCCAGCCATCATCGTATTCCTCGTGGAATATGGAGCCTACAATTCGAGCCGTCCTACCATTTCCATCCTGAAATGGATGAAGTAGCACGATACCAAGTGCGACCACATCGCCAAGCCGCTCTGGATTAACATCATCAGAAGATTCTTTTATCAATCTCATCAATTCGCTCATCACCTCGTAGCGATACTCAACAGGTATAGTTTCCTTGTCGCCTATTTTCATAACGCCATCTTATAAAATCAATGAATCAGCAGACCCCTGAACTCCCCTATTAATCTCATCAATAAGCCCAGCAAAATCCTCAAGGCTAACATTCTTAAACTGATCTGCCCGCTCTTTTGGAGTAGAGCCATCAATGCCAACCTCAGTCACAAGATTCTTAAGACCCTCCGCAGACAACACTTCGCCAGGATTCTTAATTTCGGCTCCGTTCATAGCTGTTTGTTTTGGATGTTTTTCCATGTACAGACTATACAATAGCACAAAAAATCGATATAGTCAAGTTAGCAAGTAGCGTTTTTCGCCATAGCGTTATTCGCCTTCAGCCAACCACTCGGCGAGCCGCATTCCATATATTCGCCCTTAGCTTCACCAACAGCAATCACGCCGCCGCCATCGATGTACGCATTAATCGCGTCCGTTAGCTCAAACTCACCTCTCTTAGGGTTTGCTGGCAAAGTTCGCGCCAACTCAAAAATCTCTTTGTTCAGGACATAAAAACTTGAATTGCTGAGATTACTTGGAGCTTCTTCCAATTTTTGGCTTTTCAATTATTCGCACAAAATTGCCCTGATTGTCAGTTTCAATAATTCCCTGTTTGCGGAATAAATTCCTCTTCGACAGGATTTCCCTAATAGCCCAGCCGACAATCCACGCGATTCCACTAGCTCCGCCAAATCTGCCGCGTTTGAACCGCCGTCACCACGCCAAAAGAATTGATCGCCCATAATCACAAAGGCCGACTCGCCCTGTTCGATAAATTCACTCGCCAGACCAACTGGAATACTTGTGCCGTAACCACCAGTTCCTGGTTGGGTTAAAAAAATGTATTCGGACGTCGCGAAGTGGCGCCACCAGAGGAAGTTTGTCCTGTTTTCCCGCACGGCGCAGATAATCGTTTAATTGAATATTCGATCGATAATAGCTCTGCACCTGTGTACTCTGCTCACCAACTACGAAGTAAATATCCTTCACGCCCGCTCGCACGACGTCTTGCACGATATAATCAATCACTGGCCTCGTACCGACCGGCAGCATACACTTTTCAATAGATTTGGTAATAGGCAACATTCGCGTGCCCCAACCAGCGACCGGAATAATAGCTTTAGTAATCATAGTACCTCCTACATTTTCAGCTCTTTGTGAGAGTAATTATACATCATCAATCGTCAAAGTTACCATCCGCACGAGACCAAAAACTTGCGAATATCTTCTATTTCGTCAACGTCCAGCCGAATTGCCTGCGACTCCCGCTGCTCTTTTAATAATTTCTTCAGCAAGTCCGTCTGCCAGCGGGTCAATTGGCGAAAAACCCTACTTTACTACCGAAATAATTTGTTGAATAAATTTTTGCATAATTTTTTTATTTTTTTATCAATTAACAATGATATATTAGCATAAGTACGATTAAAAGTCAATAGAATATCCTCCCTGCTAAGAGGAGGATATTCTCATTTCACTTACTGCCCTTTACGCCTTTTTCAGGGAAATTTCTACCAATTTACCCTCGATTTTGGCGTCATATTTTTCCGATTCATCAGCCGCAGAATTCAATTCCACGGCGAGCGTTTCAGATTTAATGACGTCAGCGAAAGCGTCAATAGCTTGAGATATTTCAGAATCGTCACTAGAAATACTCAACACAATTCGATCATCTATCTGCAGACCAGCCTGCTTGCGCGCGCTTTGGACGTGGCGAACAATTTCACGCATCAAACCTTCGCGCTTTAGCTCAGGGGTGATTGTTAAGTCATAAACAACACTCGGTTGCGCCGACTCAGACTCTGAATCTGTAACAATTTCAACCGATTTCACGTTCAATTCATCCTTAGCGATATCAATCAAGAATTGCGCAACTTCCGCTGATGTATCCTGAGAAATAGTGTTGATAAGTTTCACAGATGCCAACGGCTGACGCACCTTAATTCCTTCTGATGCACGCTTCGACAAGCCATCGTTCACCGCAGTACGCAGTGCATTCATGTCGCGAAGCATTGAATTATCTATTTCACCAGCCGGCAGCCAATCTTTAAGATGAATCGACTCGTTATCGCCCGTCAAATTATGGTACAATTCTTCCGCTAAGAATGGCGTAAACGGCGCTAGCATATAACTGAGTCGCACCAAAACGTAATGGAGCGTGCGGTATGCGTCATTTTTATCGCCATCATCTTCAGATTTCCAGAAGCGGCGACGGCTGCGTCGGACATACCAGTTGCTTGCGTCGTCTAAGAACGGCAAGATCGGCTTGGTCGCATCCTGCAAATTATAGTTATTAAGACCTCGCTCGACCTCTGTTATCAATTGATGCAACCTCGACACAATCCAAATATCCAACGGATTTGTTAAATCATGAAGCGGATCCGACATATCGCCATTAAACTCCCCAGCCGTCAACTTCGGCGTACATCGTGAAGAAGTCGTACATATTCCAGATCATACCAAGCTTACGCGCTACATCCATCACGTCCTTATCCGCCAAGGCAAAAGTTTTTCGCCGTTTGTTAGTGGACTTGAAAGCATCAAGAATCGGAAGCTGTCAGCCGAAGTCTTATTCATCAAGTTCCATCGGGATCGGTATAATTCTTTCAGCTTCTTGCTCATTTTTTTTACCGTCGGCGGCATTGATAAATCCAGTACAAATCAAATTCTTCCACGGAGATTTACCGAACAAAGCCACGTTTACCGCCGTTAAGCTATAAAAACCAACCACGCGTCTGATCAATCGCCTCAATGATAAAGTCAGCAGGAAAAACTTGCTTCAAATTTTTCCTTGTTCTCAAATGGATAATGGAACTGAGCGAATGGCATCGAGCCAGACTCAAACCAACAGTCCAAAAACCTTGCCGATGTGATGCATTTCTGCGCCGTCGCACTCAAACGTAACGTCCATAACTTGCGGCAAATGATAATCGTCCAACTTGCGGCCCGTAACTTCTTCAAATTCCGCAAAGCTTCCAATCACTTTCACCACTTCCGTGCCATCATTCTTCACGCCCTTCCACACTGGAATTGGTGTTGCCCAATAACGATCGCGACTCAAAGTTCCAATCCGGCGCCTGCTCGATGATGTTATGGAATCGTCCAGTTCTCAGATTGTCTGGCGTCCAGCTTGTCTGCTCGTTCGCCTCCAACATTTCCTTTCTTCTGGCTCTGAATATCCATAAACCAACTCGGATGAGCACGGTACATCAATTTCGTGCCACATCGATGACAGTGCGGATATTCGTGACGAATATATTCAATTTTCAGCGCCCGACCTTCTTCAATAAAGTCTTCGCTATTTCTTTATTTCGCCTCCCAGATGTTGCGACCCAGCCATCTTTCCTTCCGTGTAATTCCCGTCGCCATCAACCAACGACAATACTGGAACGTCATTTTTTTCGGCACAATTCATAGTCGTCCTCACCGTAAGCTGGCGCGATATGAACAATTCCCGTACCATCATCGGTCGTCACGAAAATCGGCGTGAAGAATCTTATGCGCAGCCGGACCCACGATTTTTCAAACAGAGGTTCAAATCGCTTGCCCACCAATTCAGAACCTTTAATCGTCTTAACAATTGAATATTCCAGCGGCTGGTGCTTTTCGTCCGTCATAACTTTCTCAACGCGGTCGCTTGCAACGTAAAACTTTTTATCACCGTACGCCACCAAAGAATAATCGACATCCTGATTCACCGCCAAGACCATATTTGCCGGCAAAGTCCACGGCGTCGTCGTCCACGCAAGCAAATATTCATCCTCATCCTCCAGCTTAAAAATAGACAAACAAGCTCGGGATCAGTGTCCATTTGATAGCTATTTTCCATAGCCACTTCACTCTTAGAAATTGGCGTCGCATCCTTTGTGCAATAGACCAAAATCTTTTCACCTTCATAGATTTTGCCTTCTTCGTAAAGTCTCTTGAACGCCCACCAAACAGATTCCATGTAATTATTATCCATGGTTTTATAAGCTCCCTTGAAACTCGACCCAACGACCAATTCGCTCAATCGTGTCTTCCCATTCGGTGCCAGTTCGAACCATAGCCGCTCGACATTCCTTTGACATAATCTGAAACGCTAATCTTCGTGCCAATCTCTTTTTTTATTAGAAATGCCTAGCGTTTTTTTCGACGTAAACCTCTGCTGGCAACCCATGACAATCCCAACCCCAACGGCGCTCAACTCGCTGACCTTTCATCGTGTGAAATCGTCCCATCGTATCCTTCACCGTGCTAACCAACAAGTGTCCGTGATGTGGCGTTCCCGTCAAAAACGGAGGACCGTCATAAAAAACCCAAGAATTATCAGCAGGACGCTGCGCGATCGACTTGTTAAATGTGTCATCCTCTTTCCATCGCTGCACCCAATCTTTCTCATATTCCGCAGCTCGACGACGTGTTCCCATGTTTGAATTTCATTACTTATTTCCTTTTCGCTCTATTATGTGATTTACATAGCATTTCGCAATTATCTATTGAGGTCGCACCGCCTCTACTCCAAGCACTAACGTGATCAGCGTCCATTTCATTTAGCTTCCATATTTTGGCCTTGTTAGCATCGTGACCTATTGCACAATAAGAACAGTTTGACACACCTTTTTCTTCCGCAGTTTCGGTCTGCTTTTTATAAACAGTTTGTTTAGTTGCATCGTCAAATACTCTAACCTCAAGCAATTTCGTATCACCAAGATCACCTCTTTGTCCAGAATACAGCCCCAAAACATACTCAAATATTCCCTTACGATTTTTTACAAATGGGTCGCCATACAACTCACTGACTTTTGCGGAAACTTGGTCAGAATCATAAGAAAACTTATGATACTCCTCATACAGTCTACCCCATTCCAAACCGCGCATTTCTTTCTCAACTTGATTAAAAGTATTTGATACCCAGTTTAGCACCGTATCAAAATAAGTCTTCGCTTCTGCAATAGAATCATCAAATCTATGCTGCGACATATATTCTGAGACCGTCATCTTCTTTGCATCCGCAATCCATTCCAGCGCTACATGCCAAAAGTCTTGCCGCTTAGCGTCACCATTGATATATGCACTCCACATAGCGATCATCGCATTACCGGAATTTGAGAAAGTCTCCTTACCTAATGTCACAAAAGGTCCAGAATAAATAGCATTCAGCAATTCCTGCTCATTAAGCGGTACACCAACAATGTTAATCGTCTTAAACCACTCCTTGATTTCACTCTCTGTCCCTTCACATTCATACACCAAAAGCTCTGTTTCTAATATTTTCTGGCGCAAATCATGCGGTAAAGAATCAAAATGCGTCTGATTACCATTGCGCATAATTGAGAAGCGCCCTTCAATGAACCGACCAATCGAGGTAATTCGTTGCTGCCCGTCCAAAACCTCCAAATTACCATCCTCTAATTTATTAAAATATATTAAACCAATTGGGTAACCTTTTAATATTGATTCAATAACCGCCACATCCTTCTTGCCGTCAGCATAAATGTAATTACGTTGATACTCTGGTTGAATCGTCAGCTTACCGCTCAAGCCAAACAAACCCTTCCCCTCAAACTCATTATAGGTAAAGCCTTTAGTGACCTCAGCAATGGTATATTTTTTTAGATTAGCAATCATTTCTTCTCCTTTTTATCATTTTCATTATTGTAAATAGATGCCAAACCAGTAATCGAAATGCCCAAAGTAAAGAAAGCTACTACAGCAAATGCTATCCAGCCCAAAACTGAAAGTATAATATAAGAATTGTTAGCCAAAAGTAGAGATACATAAGAAAGACCTCCCCCTACTATTGCGACTACAATTACCACTGCTACGTTTGAATAGTTAAGTTTACGAGTAAGTATATCTTTGAACCTCCCCGTTTCAATATCAAGTATATCTTGAATGTTATGTTTTGCGCTTGAACCATCCTCTAGTCTTCCATAAACTTCAGATAAATCCATAATTCTCTTTATTTTCTTAGCGTTTGCGTCGTTTTCCTTAAATAGCTTGAAAAACGAAAGTATAAGTGAACCGACCGCCACAACTGAACTAATTACAGCAGGAGAAGCTACCTCGGAAAAATTCATTTCTCTATTCCTTTCTTATACCTAATCAAAATTCTCTTGTAAGTTTCCTTGTTGCCTACAGAAGAGTTCATTTTAGTATTTTTATCCCAAAAATCTGGTCTCCCATAATCATATGTGCAACCAACTATCTCAAACTGGTCTGGACTATACTTGTCCAAAAATGAAATAGGCACACCCATCACACCAGCATAATCGCTTGGAATTGCATCTGTAAACGAAACCTCAATCGCATCATAGTTATCATACTTTTTATAGCACACATCGCTATCAATCACTTTCTTGTTGAATTTCCTATTTTCCGCCATAGTCATCAACTGCAACTTTTGATGACGTTTACCGTGGTCAAGGCTAGTATACCAACGCACTCCCATAACTTTTTGATAATATTTACCGTCGCGTATTTCTCCTGTAAACTTTTTGAGATCAACGAAGCCTTTAGGGACTTCGAATTCTCGATCTCCACTAGAGATAGATGGACCTAACCACATCCTGTTACTCATAATCTTCGGAAATATCTCTTTGTAAGTAATTGCATTAATATTACCAATAATCAAAAAAACTTCTTATCGTACTCAAACAGCTGTGCCACATATTCACGAAATAATGAGAACGGTGGGTTGGTCACTACAATGTCGGCTTGTTTTAACAACTCAACACATTCTTTTGAGCGAAAGTCGCCCTGGCGGAAAAATCGTCGTCGCCTTTCAGTGATCGACCACCACCATTAGCCTGAATAATTTTTAATATCCTCTAGGTCGTATATTCCGTCACCATTTTCGTCAGACACCTCAGTAATTTCAATCACCCGACCTTTTGTCTCGCCATCTTCGGTTGTCGTATTGGTCTGTGGTGAAGATTTTTTTAACTGGCGAAATCTCTTTATCCGGCATATCTGGCAAAAGTGAACTTTGTAGCTCAGTTCCCGCTACCGGCGAGTTGAAATAACTGGTAGCAATCAACTTCTGATACCATAAGCGTTGAATTTATTGGCAAAAAAATTTGAAAAAGTTACTCTCGTACGGATCATCACAATTAAGATACACGACCTTGCCACGGAACACATCCGGGTTGTAGTCAATATACGCTTGGACTTCCTTTTGGATGTCTTCGTACTGCGTATAGAACTCATCATTACGAGCTTTCTTTGCTGATGTGAGGTTATTATTCGCCACTATTATTTATGCCTTTTCTTAATTTTTAATATAAAAATCACCTCTTTTTGACTTCGAGAATCCGCTTAGGTGTTTTATGCGGACGGTACCATCTCGATTCCAAAAGAAGTGATTCTTTCAGCTCTTTATTTGCTATTTACGCAAGCTCACGGCAGGTTCTAATCTCGACTTCATGCCAATTTCTTCCCGCAGGCTTCACGGCTGATAACCGCTCATTTCACGCCAATTCAACATACGCGAAAACGCCCTACTGTTATTGTAGCGCGTTTTCATCAAAATCCCAAGAACTTTATTTAATTTCCAGACCGCCTAAAATGCACTCACCCTTCAGGTATAGAGTCTTTTTCGCAGAATCTTTAGGTAGAGTTTTATCATCAGTTCCGCCCAAAAATCCGCGCACTTCGTTCTCGATAATCACATCGTCTGGCAAAGTAATATTAACGCCACCGCAAAATGTAAAAATTTCAATCACAGAACCGTCTTTGATCTTTGCTTGACGCAAATCCAAATCCACGCCGCCAAATATTGCAACCAACGAACCGCCAGTATAATCACCTTTTACGGCGTCTTCTTCACCCCAAAAACAAGCAATTTTCTCATTACCAATACTGCCGTCTTTGCCCGGTTTTTTAGAACACTTAGCAACTTTAGGGCGAATATTAAACATTATTGTCAAGCCAACAGCAATCAAAACCACAGGCCAAAATACACTCCAGACACTAACATCAACTATTCCGTAAGAATTTAGGCCAATTAGAACGCCGATCGCAACCAGCAATAATCCCCAAATCCATGATGTCCTATTTCGATAATTGAATATATTCACTAGCCCAGACAATACAAATCCTGCAGCCCAAACTGTACCCCAGAAAAATATCCCAGCTAAAGTTGATAATACCGAGGTTCTTCAATAGTAAAAACCCCGCCGAGCGCCATGATCACAATACTCAAAAACGCTCTAATCAGAGAACTTTTTCTTCATACATCTATTCTATCACCTTTTTTTATAAACTCAACGTTTTTTTAAATTGAACAGTTTTTTTGTTCCGCTTTGATTTTATGACAATTATCACTATCAAAATAATGAACAAAAGTATTCCACCACCAATCATCATTAACGCTGTAGTTGATGGCCAGAAGAACAATTCTTTTGGCTCGGCGGTTTTTGTAATTAGCTCATTTTGGTCCTGACTAATTCCCCACTCGCCAGCCTTCTTTTTATAGGAAATCGACAATTCTACCTTATATTTTCCGCCCCAAAACGGCGCTAAATTGCTATCAAAATTAAACTGCCGCGTTTCATTCGCAATCATTGCGTTCACGCCACCGTTTTTATAGACAACATTTCCCATCGGGTCTTTCACAACCAGCTTTACGTCAACATCAGCCGACACATTGCCAGAATTTTTTAAGGCGATTTCATACAATTGACTACTGTTAGAATTCTTAATATTAAACTTCTCAATCGTCACGTCGCGGTGAATATCGCCAGGAACAGTTATCGCCATACGGATAGCCTGACGAGTCTGGACTTGGATGCCACCAGCATTATTTGACGCCTGTTTAACCTTCCGCTGAACAACCATACATGCATTATGCTCGCCAACATCTGCTTTTACTTGGAACATTTACCGTAAAATCAACAAGCGTGTTCTCGTTCGCGCCAAGAGTCACCTCTTTTCTTAGAGATAGAAACCCATTTACCCGCGCCAACTTTTGTCCTCTGACTTCTCTTTTGCAAGTCATATCACCGGTCGTCGTAACTGTGCCGTCAACCGAATAAACTTCAATCGTTTCTTCTTTATCAGACCCGTTTTTGAACATACAATTGGTCAGATTTCGAAGCGCCACCAGAAAGATTATATATGAAAATTGAGCTTGTCCTGGGATTATTCGGATCAGGATTTGCTGGTCGACCACCAATACCATTAGCAGACACCGACACAGGTAGAATCAACCCTGCAATCATCGCCGCTCCAATAGCCTTACTCCACAATAAATTCTTCATATTCCTCCTTAAAAACCCATTATGCTTATTATATCAATGTCACACATAAAAGAATAGACACTCATCAGAATGTCTATTCTCGCTCAATAATTTAGTCCGCTAAAGAGCCGTAATCGTTTGAACCATTGGCAATACGTATGTACCTGCTGCCTGACCAGCTGGAATAGTTTGGGCTAATGAGGTATTAGTTATATATCCAGCCCATACTTTACTAGCAGTCGCTGAAGCGCTCATTAGTGTTACAGGACTAGTACCAGAAAAGGTCGTAGAAGTACCCTTGGTAATACCTGCAGCTGCACCAATTACAGGGGTAACTGTACCGCCAGCTGGATTAACTGTTAGGCGACCTTCGTTAATGGTTCCGTTGTATTTATACTGTTTTCCACCGCCAGCAGACCAAACACCAGTTCCTGGGGTCGCTACGTTTAGCGTCAACGTCCAGCCATTATCTGCGGCACCTGGGTTTTCGGCATAAATTCGATTGTCGTTATTCCCAAAAACACCAGTTCCCGATCCTAATGAAGATGACACTGTCGTAGCGCCCATAGCGAATGTTGGATTATTAACTAAGGAATTCGTTGAATCACGGATATCAGTACTCAAAACTCCAGGATTAATTGTCTGAGATAGCTTAGAATTGGCGGTAGTTGCGGCATTAGCAACAGAGGAATTCGCCATATTATATAATCCCAATAGACCAACTACGCCTACGCTCGCAACGATTAATAACGTTAACTTTTTCATTTTTTCTCCTTACTTAATGGATTTAATTTATTATGCTAATAATTACTGTGGTTATTTTTTCATTCATCCCTCTTTTTCTGTTTTTTAACAATAAATAACATAATGAACGCCGCAACAATTACACCAATGCCAGCAGTCATAATCATCCATAAATTAATTCCCGTGTTAGCCAAAGCCTTACTTATCTCTTTAACAATTTTCGGTATAACAATAACATCTTCAATGGTCTTTTCCGGAGTCGTAAATGAAAAATCAGCAAATCTCACTACTTCCGTAGATGTTGCATTAGCCTTTAGTTTAGCTGTAACACGACCGTTATAGGTATGTTCTGGAACTAGCGGCATAAAATTATCACCTGGATGATTATTCTGCCAATTTGAAAAATCCAACACCCATATATTTCCGTTAACTTTAAGCTCGCTATCCCGTCCCAAAACAAAAGTCCTACCACCAAACTCAACCTTCAAATCGTGCTGACCTGTCGCGGGATTGGCTACCGTATGCACTGCGTCATAAACGCCATATACCAACAAATCTTTCCCATTTACCAAATCAAATTTAGAGAACTTTGGCGGAAAAATCGGACAAATTGACTCATTCATCTGGCTGCCAGTTTCCAGAGAATCATGAGCGCAATCAGTAATTACTTGCGACAAATTAGAATTAGCCGACGAATCCGCAAAAGCCGAATAAGGACTGCCTAAGGTAGCTAGTAATGTTATGGCGATGAATAATTTTTTTACTCTATTTTTCATACTCAACCTTATTGCGCTGTTACCGTTAATGTCATTGGCAATTCATAAGTTCCTGGTTTTTGATATGCTGGAATAGTCTGGTTTAATCGAACGTTCTGTAGTAAAAATGCGCATCCCAATTGACCAGTTGACCCGCTACTGCTCATCAATGTAACGCCGTTAGCCGTAGCGGTCCCTACCTTAAATTGAGAATTAACGCCTTTTGATATTCCTGATATTTGGCAAGTTGAACCGCTCAATGAATTGCCCGAAGCTAAGATAGATGATGTGCCAAAATTGATAGACAGAAATCCCTGATCGCCATTAGTGCCGTTGAACATATACGATTCTGTGCCGCCAGTTCGCTTCCATTTGGCGGTCGCACCGTCAGATGCCGACAACACAACGCTCCACCCAGAACTGGTCTGCGTATTTGTCACTTCAATTTGCTTCGAGCTTGAGTTGGACAAGAGAGCGCTGGTGGCTACACTGCTATTACTCATAGTCGAGTTGTCAAACTTCGTACCAGTATCCGTAATTGTAGCGCCAGCATTATCCCTAAAACGAATGTCTAACGACCCAGGAGCAGTCTTAAATTCTGGATACATTGTGTAGTTATCAATACTAGATCCAGGAGCGGCAGTCGTGTCGGTTGCTACGCGAACGCAATAATTTTCGTTTCTATCAAGCCCTTTATCAACAAGCGCCAGATCCCACACGCCCACTTCGCCAGCAGATATTTTTTGCGCATTTGTAAACGTTCCAGCCGCCCCGCTTTTTCTCACCAGACTTTGAGGTCGAGAAGCGATAGCTCCTGCCGACAATTCTGGATCAGACGAATTGCTACTGATATTAGTGCCATCAGCAGGACCGCTCGCAGAATAAGCAAGTTTTGATACTCCAGTCACGACTTGCCAATCTGAACTACTTACCGCCGAACAAGTTGCCGCGCTGCCCTTTTTTGCATATTCGACACGCAGCTTCATTGATGAAGAATCAATGGTTCCCCCTGGAGGCGCGATTAATGTAGGGCTCGTAACAGGACTATTGCTTAACTGACCATTTCCTACCTGACCCTTGTTATTATTGCCCCAACAATACATCTCACCCGTACGTAAAGCACATAAAAAGTCTTTACCTACATACATGGAAGTTTCACCGGAACTAGCAAATGGGACATTCACTTTTACGGGAGAGGGCAAAAATCCTGTAGCAGCCCCACTACCCATTTGACCATTAGAATTATCACCCCAACAATAAATTTCGCCAGTGTTTAATACCATACACGTGAACTCACTGCCAGCATAAACATTTTTAATAGTCTTTCCTCCAGAAAGGACATTACTACCAAAAGAAACTCTTGAAGCAATATTTCTATAGCCCATTGCTGTAACGCCCAACTGACCCTTGTTATTTTTTCCCCAACAATACACTTCTTGACCGCCAGAAATAACAGCACAGGCATGCGAATCACCAGCAGATATTGACTCAACTTTTTTTCCATTAAAACCTTTGACTTCAGTGGGATATTGAGTTCTGCCACCAGCAAGTCCTACTCCAGTCCTTCCCTTATCATTAGACCCCCAACAGAATGCTGTGCCTTCAACCGTCGAAGCGCACGTAAATTTATCTCCTGCAACAACCTGTTTAACCGATTCCGTCCCAAAGTTACTCATATTAACCGCTGTTGGCGTGGTCGAGGCTAAGAATACATCACGACCTAGTTCTCCGTTTATACCTCTGCCCCAACAGTACAATTTTCTCTCCGAGTTAAGAGAACAAGTATGCTCATTACCCGCGGCAATTTGAGAGACGACTGTGGTTGCGAATTCTCTAACTGGATATGGAGCATTCCTCTGAACTATACCACTATTCCCTAGTCTTCCAGCTAAGCCATAGCCCCAACAATAATCTTTATCGTCAGAAGCGATTACACAAGTGTGATAATAACCAGTGGTAATCTGTTTGATAGTTTTCCCATTGAGAACGTCTTGTGTATATACAGGTACTGGAGTCGTTGATGAGGTGGTTGAATTAGTACCAAGAACTCCATACTGACCATTACCCCAACAATAAACACTGTCATCCGACATAATGGCGCAGCTATGCTCAGACCCACTTCCGTATTCAGCTAATTTTTTAAAATATGTACTCTTATTTTGAAGACCAACCCTCAATCGAAAATCAGCACCGACTTTTGGTAACGTGGCAGCGGTGTTGGTGTTTGCCAACGGACTACCTGGATTAATACTATTGGACGATTCGTATAATCGATAAGAAACTTGTCCCACTTCAATCTGCTTACTACCACTAGGAATAGTCGCATGACTTTGCTGAGAACTCAGAAACATAAATCCTAGAGCTGCGCTAACGACAATAAAACCACCAAGGGTAAAAAATCTCTTGGCTTTACGGTCTTTTATTATTGATAACGTTATATTATGTTCCATTGTGGTGGTATAAATTGAGCATAAATATACGTCATAAATATACCATAAGCACTTTACATAAAGCAAGCAAATAAACGCACAATTAGAACAATTGACTGCCGAATTTGGCGATTATCGCGACAATTACCGCAACAACCAGCGACACCACGACAAGCGCATCATATCCGCCACCAACAGCCTTCTGTATATATCGACAAGAGATATTTTTCTGTAGAACATTATAGCGCGTCAGACCAAACATAATCATCAGCATCCCAAGATCCAAGGTTAAGCACCATGGACAAAGCACACCAATTTCAACGTAGCTCATATAAAACATCCAAATAGCGAATATCATTCCAATGATAGCACCGACTTGTGCTGCCTGCATAAACCACTTTGGAAACTTTGCACTAGCCAGCAGCGCCACAGCAATTGTCACCATGACAGGTAAAGTCATCACGCCGATGAAACTGTTTGGAAATCCTAAAATAGCTGCCGACCAGTGGTTTGCCACCGCCGAACAGCTCAGAGCTGAGCTAAAATCGCAACTCAATACAGCGTGAGAGTTTTTTGCTAATTCCAAGGCTTCAATAGATAATACGAATGACGCCAATAACCCCAGTCCACTACCGACAAGCATTATAAATGCCGCCAAATTTTGCTTTTTCAAATCTTCGTGGAATAACCAGTTTTTGATTTTATTAAACATAAAAACTCACTTCGCTAATTGTCGGTAGCGGCAAGCCACGCCAAAGGTTCTGCAATTGACCGCTGTCACTCAGTGCGATAATTGTTGGATATTCCACAATATCATACACTTCGCAAAAATTATTACCTTCTGCAGAATCAGGACTCATTTCCTCTAAAAACCTGACCAGTTTGTCGGCTAAAATCACGCAAAAAGTCTGAGACTTGACGCGCATAATCGCTTTCCGAACGATAAATCACAACTACTCGCATTACAATTCCCGCTCGCCCTTACTGCGTCGCTTCGCTAAAATCTCCACAAAATCATCCAGCGTCTTAAACTCGTAAAAAACACTAGCAAAACGGACATACGCCACTTCGTTGCGTTTTTCTAGCTCGTCCAAAACTTGATCACCAATCTGTTTTGACGTAACTTCCGATTCGCCCAGCGCGTATAAAGAGTCTTCAACCGCCGTAATAATATTATCGACTTCCTCGTCAGACTTAAAGAATTTTCCGACCGAACGACGCGTAGAATTCGCCAATTTCACTCGGTCAAACAGCTCGCGATCGCCATTTTTCTTTATCACCGCCAGGTTCGGTTTTTTTCAACTCGCTCATACGTAGTAAATCGCTTGCCATCTGGAGTTTCTCTACGACGTCGAATTGCGGCACCGTCAGAAACTTCGCGTGATTCAATAACGCGACTATTGCCGATATTAAACACCATTTTATCTACTCCTTGTTCTTCTTTCGTCGCCTCAGAAATGCCGGCGTATCATCCTCATCATCGTCAGCTTCAACGGTTGGATTTTCCCAAATATTAGTCTCTGGCTCAGCTGCAAAACTTTCGGCAGATTCTTCCTTGTCTAATTCCAAGTCAATATTTTTAACCATTTCGTCATCAACTTCTGTCTCGGCAGGTTTCGTGTCGTCGCCTACAGTCAGACTAACTTCCTGCTGACGGAATGTATCGCTATCAAATCCTGTCGCAATCACCGTAATAACCAACTCGTCTTCCATTTCCGGCTTCAAAGTCGCACCAAAAATAATGTTGGCATTCGGGCTAACAGCACTAGTAATAATTTCTGCGGCTTCCTGAATTTCCGCCATACTCATGTCATAGCCACCAGTTACATTGAATAACACACCCTTGGCGCCATCAATCGACACCTCAATCAACGGACTTTCAATAGCCTGCTGTGCCGCCTGAACCGCTCGGTCGTCACCACTCGCTCGTCCAATTCCCATCAAAGCCGAACCGGCATTACTCATAATCGCCTTAACGTCAGCAAAGTCAAGGTTAATCAAACCATGCTCAGTAATCAGTTCAGAAATACCTTGAACGCCCTGCCTCAAAACATCATCGGCAATCTTAAACGTTTCCAGTAGCGGCGTTCGGCGATCAATCGTCTGCAATAATCTGTCATTTGGAATAGTAATCAAGGTATCAACCTCGCGTCCCAAGTGAGAAATTGCCCAATCCGCGTTGACTCGGCGCTTCTCACCTTCAAAGCTAAACGGTCGAGTTGCCACGCCAACTACCAAAATACCCAGCTCGCGCGCCACTTCTGCCACAACATAGCCAGCACCAGAACCAGTCCCACCACCAGCACCAATTGTCACAAATACCATGTCCGCGCCTTCTAGCGCTTCCCTGATTTCGTCACGAGATTCATTAGCTGCAGCCTCACCAACAGTAGGGTCGGCACCAGCACCCAAACCATTAGTTGCGTCACGACCAAGATGAATTTTTATGTCAGCCTTCGAATTATGCAACGCCTGGGCGTCCGTATTCATAGCAATAAATTGGACGCCAGTCAGACCGGCATCTTTCATTCGGTTAATAGCTGAACCACCAGCACCGCCAACACCGACGACTTTTTATGCTGGCAAATGTTTGAACTTCACTTGGTTGTATTTGCGGCATATATTCCCTCTCTTAATCCTTACATAAAGTATATCATTTATTTAAATCTAGCGAAAATATTTTTAAGTAAACCGCCAGCTTTTTTAGTGACATCATTTGCGCCAACTATAGGTTTTACCTGCTGCGAAATACCCATAGAGTCGATCAACATCAGACCAACCGCAGCTGAAAAATTCCGCACCTTTCACTTCATCACTAACTCCACTATAGCCAGCCGGACGCCCAAGCGTGCCGCCACGCTCAATTGATCTTTCGTAAACTCTACCATACCCTTGACTTTCGCCGCACCACCAACCAGCACAACGCCGCTCGGCAGTTTTCCTAATCGTCCAGCTCGCTTCAGTTCTTTAGCAATTGCTTCAAAAATCTCTTCATATCGCGCTTGAACAATCTCGTCAATTTCTTCTTGGTTAAACTTATACGTCTGCTTTTCAACCTTCGTTTCAACTTCACCCAAAGTCTCACCGCCAAATCTCGCATGCGCCAATTTCACAACTTCCGCAATTTCCGGATCCGTCCTAAGTCCAATAGCCAAATCGTTCGTTACGTTCTGACCGCCCATTGGGATAACCGCCAGATGTTGCAAATCGCCCTCTTCATAAATAGCAATTCCTGTAGTTGCCGCACCAAAATCAATCACCGCAACGCCGTTTTCGCGCTGACTTTCCGTAAGAACGGATTGAGCTGCCGCCAAAACTGACGGAACAACAGATACAGCCTCAACCTTAGCCATTTCCGCCGACTTCTGTAGATTAGTAATGTGAGGGACCAAACCAGACACGACATTCGCTCTAATTTCCAGACGCGCGCCAGTCATACCGATTGGATCTTTAATATTATCTTGACCATCCAGCCTATACGCGTGCGCAATAATATCTAAAATCTCTCTATTCTGCGGCACTTTTCCAGTTGTAGCAACTTCCTCCAGCCTCAATATATCATCATGAGTAACTTCATTATTAACAGTCCCAACAGTAATCATTCCGTCGGCTTTTGTACTTAATAAATGAGATCCGTTAATGCTCAACGTAGCTGCATTAATCTGATGACCACTCATTCGCTCGGCTGGTTCCAAGGCCTTATCAATAGCTTCGGCTGGGCCACTCAAATTCGTTACGGTTCCCTTTCGCATTCCGCTATTCGGCGCTTCACCGACGCCAACAATTTTTGGCGCACCATTTTCTGCGTCAATATAACCAACGACACAGCGCACGTTTTTCGTGCCAACATCAATTCCTACCACATATCGAGATTGCTCCTGCATAAGCTCCATTATACAGGTTATGTCTATAATTTGGCAAGTGAATTACCTTGTTGCTGCCAAAAAATATTTCTGCTACAATATCCTCACAATGAAAAACATAAACGGTTTTACTCTTGTCGAGCTTATTATAGGCATTTGCGTTATCGGTATTCTTACGGGAATTGCCACCATATCATATTCTAAGTTCAGAGAGAACGCGTATGACGCGGCTGCAAAAGAGACATTACATCAAGTCGAAACTGCTTTTAAGTCATACGTAGCTGGTGGAAATAAAGTCCCTTTAAGAAAATTATAAACCGCTTGGATTCTATGATAGTCCTGGTGGAGGATATACTGATTCAGGCGTAAGAGTGTTTGACGGTGGCGGTATTGGTCGCGCTATGCATCAGGCTAATTACCTTCCAGACAACTTATTAAATACCCTAAAAAACGGTCCAACAAAGGACACTTCGCTAAAAAATAATATTGGGTACAGAGAATGTGGCAAAAATAAAGTATTTTTCTACATTGAAGTATATAATGACGGAATCGAGCAAAAACAGATGCGCAAAAAGATGGACGATCTAAAATGCAGTGAAAAAACAGCTTCAGATTGGCAAGCCGAGCATGGCATAACGGGTTATGCCGGCGGATGGGGTAGCGGTGATCTTACCATCCAGCCCCGATATATAGTTGCCGAGATAGATTTCGATAACGAATCGCTAGATTCAGATTAATAATTAAAGCTTCGTCAGAATTTCAGCGCCAGTTTTGGTAATCAATACCGTATGCTCAAAATGCGCACCCAGACTGCCGTCTTTCATACTAATTGTCCAGCCGTCGCTGTCGGTAATAATTTTCTCACCGCCTAGGCTCGCCATCGGTTCAATCGCAATTGTGTCGCCAGCGTACAGCATCGGACCAGTTCCTCGCCTGCCGTAATTCGGAATTTCTGGCTCCATATGCATACTCAGCCCCACGCCATGACCGACTAGTTCACGGATTATACCAAGTTTGGCCTTCTTCAACACAGCTTCCACTCCCGCTGAAATATCGCCAACTCGCGTTCCATCGCCAGTTATCGCGTCAATTCCAGCATATAAACTCTGTTCTGTTGCATGCAATAAATGTTTCTTCGCGCCCTTAGGTTCTTCATCGACAACCATAGTAAAAGCACTATCCGTTTTCATTCCACGATAGCCAATTACCAAATCAAAGCTGACCACGTCGCCCTTTTCAAAAACATATTCGGTCGGCAAAGAATGCACCAATTGCTCGTTCGTCGATATACAAATCACTCCCGGAAATTTCACTTCATCCGTAAGATAAGTCGCCTCTGCGCCAAAATCTTTAATTCGCTTGGCTACAAAATCATTAGCGTCCAGCTCACTCATTCCAGCCGTTACGGATTTTTTCAATTCATCATAAATTGTCGCAAGCATTTTGCCGCACTCGCGCATATCTTTCATCTGTTGCGGCGTTTTTCTCCAGTGATCAATTGGCTCATTTTACACCCTCAACAATGCCGCGACTAACCAGCTCTCTCTCAATTTCATCATGAACTTGCCCGACGGTTCCGACGCCACTCATATGTACAATTGGAACACCATTGTCATTCAAATAATTCAACATCGGGTAAATTTCACCTCGATAAATACTGAGTCGTTTGTCAATTGCTTCAGGCGTGTCGTCAACTCGACCGCGAACCCTCAAACGCTCCAGAATTTCATCGCGCGGAACTTCCAGAACAATCACCAACTTAACGTCTTTTCCGTGATGTGAACGCGACTCAATCAGCCATTTAGCCTGCTCTAATTGCCTTGGATAGCCGTCCAAAATTACGCCATTAATATCCTTAGCTTTATTAAGAGCCTCGCCCATCAAACCATTAATAGTTTCTGCCGACACCAGTTCGCCAGATTGCATGCGATGAATCAATTCACCATCATGTGTGTCACGAAGCAGCTGTCCGGCACTAAGCCAACGCCAACCATGCCGTGCCGCTAAAATTTGCCCCTGCACACTCTTACCAGCACCCGCCGGCCCAAAAAATACAATCATTTTTTCCTCCTATTTTGTAAGTTTTTCTTTAACAATTTTTGCCACCAACGCGCCATCCGCAGCATTGCCGACTTTACTTTTTACCGCGCCAATAACTTGTCCCATTTTCTGAATTGAGACATCATCCATACCCGCAATAACTTCTTTCACAATCTTTGAGATTTCTGCCTCGCCAGTTGCTCTGGCAAAAATTCTCGTAAAATTTCCGCTTCTTTTTCTTCAGGTCCCGCCAATTCCGCACGGTCGTCTCTTTTTCGATATAAATCCGCACTTTCGACGCGCTTTTTCACTTCTCGAGCAACGACTTTTTCAATTTCAGCATCATCCAAGCCGTCTTCTCGCTTGCCCAAAGAAACTTCTTCGTTTAAGATTGCTGCCTTTAGATTACGCAAAACATCACCACGAAAACGATCGCCGCTCAATAGAGCGGCTTTCATTTCACTAGTAATGCGCCTTTTAGCGCAGACATTAACGCACCCCTAGGCGCATTTTTGCCGTTTTTCAGCTCGTCGCTCGCGGCGAATAATAGCTTTTTACGACGCTCGGTCTTTGAAATTGGTTTTTTTCAAAACGCATAACGCTCTTAGCGCGAGCCAAAACACCGCTTTGCAAAACCCTGCGGTTGAAACGACGAATGATATTTTCGTTCGCTTCCTTCTGATCTTTACGTGTTACTTGTACCATACTGCAAACATTATAACAGATAAGAAACTATTTGCCAACTAGATTGTTATTTTATCACCACTCCCATTAAAGCTTAGAAGTATTCAGACTATAAATTAGTGCCAAAACAGCTGGAACATTCATGACATTGTGCGTATGACGATCCAAAATGCCAAATAGTCTAGCCTCAGCAGCTGTCGATCTCGGCTCGCCATTGACTATGCCAACAATATACGCAATATCACGCATATTAGTTAAGTGACTTCCTTCAGGTGTAAAAATGTTGATCTCTCGCTGAACATTCGGTGCAGCTCTTAGCAAATCTTCCGCAAAACCATCTTTACTTAATGCAAATGTATCAGTTAGAAATTGCTGGCGCCACCCCTGCTTCGGTACAACAAACTTGCTATTCGACCTTTCCAAAAAATCTTCGATTACTTCAACGTACTTAGGATCTTCCCTAGATAAAAATTGCAAGCCAAGTTCTTTTGCACTTGGAGCTAGCGATTCCTTATCGTAGCGCATTAACTCCCAACCTTCTTTTACCATGAAATTTGCCGCCAAGGCAACAAGTCCCATATTGCGCGACCCCACTGGGTCAAATAGTCGCAACTCGTCAACCTTAGAATCCATATGACTAACAGACGATGTAGCCACACGCGCACCCAGAGAATGTCCACCGACCATAATAGAATCGTAATCTTCACCAATATAATCAAGCACCGGACCAATATACTCACCCAGACTATCATAACTCCCTGTTTTTCTTATCTCTTTGCGGACTGATTTAGGCAACATCCCAGAATTGCCCACACCCGGCATATTCATAACCATGTAAGCTGCATTCGGATCATTATACGTCATAGTAATAGCTTCTCTTAGTGCGTTTGGGTGGCGAAAATTACCTCCCCATCCATAAGCACCAACCTTCAGCTTGTCTGAACCTACATTACCTATTAATGCCACCTCAACTCCGACTCCGCCCAATCCACGAATGTAGCGCGCTTTCTCCATCTGCCCGATGATCTTGTTCATATGCTCCGAGCCGTAAGGATCTTCAGATAAACGTCGCATATCTTCAGGTGTGGCAATCTGTATAGTATTTCCCTGTCTTAAGTCAGGATAAATCTCAGCAATCCGCAACCCGTTCTCAAAAGAATAATCCGTAGACTCAGACGGCGTCCAAAGTTTTTCTGAACCCATAAAAATATCACTCCAAATAAATTAATAAAGTGGCAATATTATATAACATAAAAAGAAAATGACGCAATATCTACACCCCGGAAATATGCAGCAATCGCCCTTCAACTGACTTCATCCCCTGCCATTCATTTACAGTCGGCTGGAACCAAGCAGACACTTCGTCGCCCACTTCACGGAAAAATTCTTCTGGCGCATTAAAAGCCAGCATTTGCAGCGCAACGTCATTTTTATCACGCAAGGTCAATTTCACGTGTTGCCCATCCGCACCCATTCTCCTCACATTTAAAACCATCGCCTCAGTTATTTTCAATATAGGCTCTGCGTTACCATTGCCAAACGGTTCCATCTTCGCCAAATTATCAATCAGCTCCTCATTAATTTCCGAAAAATCGTCAATCTCAACGTCAGCCCTCGGCAGTAGATACAATTCTTGGTTTTTCAATTGCAATGAGTCGTAAAACTCATTCACTCGTCGCCTAAAATCATCAATTCTCTCAGTCGCCAACGTCACGCCAGCCGCCGCTCCGTGACCGCCACCTTTAATAATGATGTCGTCAGCCGCACGAACCGCGTCAGCCGCGGAAAATCACCAAAACTTCGCGCCGAACCCGTAGCCTCATCGCCACGCTCACCAATTATAAAAACTGGCTTCTTATATTTCTCAACCAACTTTGACGCCACGATGCCGATAACTCCGTGATTCCAATTGCCGCTATTCACCACTAAAACTCGATCATCAGTCATATTGTCCGCCTGCTGGCAAGCTTCGTCAAAAATCTCGTCCTGAATGCTGCGACGCTTGATATTCAATTCTTCCAATTTTTCACTAGCCTCCAACGCCTCCAGTCCGTCACTCGCCGTCAGCATATCCAGAGCATATTGTGCCGTCTCCAATCTGCCCGCCGCATTCATTCGCGGGCCCAAGCCAAATCCCAGATGCCTAGCATTAACCTTCTCCGGCTCAATTCCCGCCACTGACATCAATGCCTTCAAACCAGGACGCCTCTGCTTTTTCAAGACCTCCAAACCCCAATAAACATTCACCCTATTTTCATCTGCCAACGTAACTATGTCGCAAACCGTCCCCAGCGCCACCAAATCCAATAGCCACTTCTCGTAACCATCTGGTAGCCCGTCCAGTTCAGTTTGTAGAGCTTGCACCAGTTTAAACGCCACACCCGCACCACATAAATCGCGGAACGGATATTTATGACCAGGAAACTTCGGATTAACTGCAGCAATACTCGGCGGTGGAGTCTCAGCAACATTATGATGATCAGTCACAACCGTATCAATCCCCAAACTCGACGCATATTCAATTTCCGCATGACACAAACTTCCTGTATCAACAGTAACAATTAAATCCGCACCCATATTTCGCACCTTATCAACGGCACCCATCGTCATTCCGTAACCCTCAACAAACCGATTCGGAATAAACGCATCAACCTCCTTAAAGCCAAATTTGCCAAACGCATCCAGCAAAATTGCCGTCGCACTCAGCCCGTCAATATCGTAATCACCATAAATAACAATTTCTTCTCACCTCAGCGTGCGCCTTTTTTTCAAGCGGTCCACCGCTTTTCCCATATCTGGCAATAAAAAACGGATCATGCTTACTGACGCGTACTCGGATGCAAAAATTCCTCACGCGCCGCACGCGTAGTCAAGCCTCGAGCCGCTAAAATTTTCTCAAATAATGTCATTAGTCTTTATCAGCCATGCCGCGCTTTGATCGCGCTGAATATTGCTGAGATTTAATCACCATACTTTGCAATTCCTCAAAAATTGGGAATTGTTTATTAGTGAAATACGTACGTGAGTTACCCTGCTTTTTTCACTCTGCAAAAATCCAACCTTTTCTAGTCGCTTTAATTCTCGTTGAATATTTCCAGGATCTTCCTTAATTAGCTTTTGCTAATCCGCGAACATGTGTGTGAAAAAATCAGGATACTTAGCGTATACTACTACAATTTTTCGCCGCACCCTAGATGTAATAAAAACGTCTAACATAACCTCCCTAACGCATCTTTCTTAATTAAAGTTTATCACAATTTTACAACACCCGACAAGTTTTTTACTTCCAATTCAAAATAACCTGATTAATTTTCGCTATCGTTTCCTCTTTGGACGGCAATGTATTGTCCTCATAATAATGATTTAATCCCATAAAATTCTCCTTCACATCCAAGATATGCATTTCATCAACCGTCATGTGCAATTTATCCACCGCCGCCACACCGCAAAACGGCACCGCAATCACCAATTTCTCAATCCGAACAGACTTCAGAAAACTCAAAGCCACGTCCAAAACTGACAAATCATCACCAAAACCATCACTTGCCAAAATCACCACCCGATCCTTTAACATATCCTTATCGATGATTCCACCATCACCCAAAAGTCTATTCATTTTCTGATGAGCTTCGCGCTTTTTCTCTTCCAGATAACCGTGAAATTCACTAGTATATTCATTAATTTTCACCGTCAGAAAAATTGACTATTATACTGCAATTGCCCAGACTGCGACATCGCCCCGATGCTTAAACTTTCCCCAGGAATCTCAATCCCCTCGCTCAACAACATCATGAGGACACAGTGAAGCTTCACTGCAATTTGCTCACCAACCAACACACCACCTTCGCCAATTGCAACCACTGCGCAGTTTTCATAGCGATACTTTTCCAGTACTTGGTCAGCCAGAACTGCCCTCAGCCTGCGAACGACTCTCAAAAATACATATGCTTATTTTAGCATTTTTTCGCGATATAATATAAACATGCATTACTATTTGGTTTCGCCAACAAGAATCGTCCGCGCCGACGCAAGTTCGTTTACGTATTCTTCGGAAGAAAGACTGCCAACTGGAATGATTGTTGCTATAGAAATCGGCAAGATCAATGCTATTGGTGTAGTTCTACAAGAAGTTCGCCAACCAGATTTTGAAGTCAAGCCAATTAGTAAAATCATTGAAGAATATCCTCTGCCAATCGAACTTGTTCAGACTGCTATATGGATGAGCAAATATTATGCCACGCACCAAGCGACCGTCTGGCAAACAATTTTACCTAGCGGATTATCCAAAAAACGTCGCTCAATTAACCAGTCCACCCCGGTTAATCCAGCAGAAAATCGAACAAAAAATGTATTCACTAATGAGCAAAAAGCAGCCCTCCAGGCCATCGAAAATCTCCATTCCGGAACAGTACTTTTACACGGCGTAACTGGCTCAGGAAAAACTCTAGTATACATAGAAGCCGCAAAACAAGCCTTAAAAGAAGAGCGATCGGCGGTAATTTTAGTCCCCGAAATTGCCCTAACCTCACAACTAGTTGCTGAATTTTCCGCTCATCTGCCGAATGTCATAGTTACCCATTCCAAACAAACCGAAGCTCAACGATATGCAATCTGGAAAAAGAGTTATTAGCTCAAACGATCCAGTAGTAATAATTGGCCCGCGGTCTGCCCTTTTTGCGCCCGTGCAACAACTTGGACTTGTGGTGATTGATGAATGTCACGAACCGAGCTTCAAACAGGAGCAATCCCCTCGATATTCAGCCCTCCGCGTCGCCTCAGTTCTTACGAACCAACACCGCGGCAAGCTAATTCTAGGTAGCGCTACTCCAGCAGTTGCCGACTATTACGTTGCAAAAAAATCAAACACGCCAATCATTACAATGACAAAATCAGCAAGACCAGACACCGTTCGTCCTAACGTGACGCTGGTCGACATGACAAAGCGCAACAATTTTACTCAACATCAATTCCTCTCTGACCCACTTCTGAAATCTATAAACACAGCGTTATCAAAAAATGAGCAAGTTCTTATTTTTCACAATCGACGCGGCACAGCATCAATCACATTATGTGATAACTGCGGCTGGCAGGCTGGTTGTCCACGCTGTTTTATTCCGCTCACTCTACACGCGGATAGTCATAAATTGTCATGCCACATTTGCGGTTTTTTTCGACCAAAGTCCCTACTAGTTGCCCTGAATGTAAAAACGCCGATATCATTCATAAAGGTATCGGAACTAAGCGAATTGAAGACGAATTACAGAGTTTATTCCCGAACAAAAAAATTGCTCGATTTGATAAAGACACCGATTTGAAAGCCACTGTAGACGAGCGTTACGATGAACTGAAAAATGGCGAAATAGATATAATTATCGGCAC